>Ga0209979_1000013_pt1 | contig 454524 bp, 430 predicted proteins | sample AnhtaG_FD_183114 | JGI IMG/M metagenome (GOLD analysis project Ga0209979, IMG submission 183114) | Deep subsurface microbial communities from Anholt, Denmark to uncover new lineages of life (NeLLi) - Anholt_01485 metaG (SPAdes) (version 2) | ecosystem: Environmental > Aquatic > Marine >... | reverse complement strand
AGCACAACAGACGGTCGCATGCGCATCCTTTCTTATCGAAACTCGTTGAGATGATATGCAATCAAGAATAGAATTTCAAGAACTATTTTCGAGAATCGCAATGCCTTGATTCCCGTGCCGCGCCTGTCATTTTTAGAAGGCGACTGCACGAAATATCAGGAGTCGCTTTCACTACCCTTGAACACTCTGGAGCGGGCAGCGCCAGTCCCTGTCAGCCTTTGGCGTGGCTCGGTGCCCTGTCCACCGAGCCGGCAGCAACGCAAGTGCTGCGGGTAGCGTTGGGAGCATTACTCCAGCAAGGCAACCGACTTCACCTGCACCCACACATCGCGGCCTTTGCTGATATCCAGTGCAGCCATTGCCCGCTTGGTAAGCCGCGCCAACATTACAGAATTACCAACTCGGACACGCACGAGCGCCAAACCAGGGTGCTCATCGTCGCCGACGGCATCGATCTGCCCGCGCAGTAGGTTCTGGATGCTGCTGGTGCCTGGTTCGCTGGCCAGGCTCACATCGCGTGCCAGCACACGAACTCGAACGCGGCGGCCCACAGACAATCCCTGGTCGCGTGCCCACAGGCTGCCGCCGTCAAAGTCCACCCGCGCCAAATGCCACTCGCTATCGACCTCACCGACGGTGCCGTCGAGGATCGCACCAGCGTCCTCACCTAGCCGGATCGGCAAGTCGAGGCGGGCCAGAGTCTCAGCCAGCAGCCCGCTGGCCAGCACCCGGCCGCCCTCCATCGCCACCAGGTAATCGGCCAGCCTGGCGACCTCATCAGGCGAGTGGCTGACGTAGAGCACCGGAATATCCAGCTCGTCGTGCAGCCGTTCCAGGTAGGGCAAGATTTCCTGTTTGCGCTTCAAGTCGAGCGCGGCCAGCGGCTCATCCATCAGCAACAGGCGCGGGCTGACCGCCAGGGCGCGGGCGATACCCACTCGCTGACGTTCGCCACCGGAGAGGCGATCCGGCTTGCGGTCGAGCAGATGCCCGATGCCCAGCAGCGCGATGGCGTGGTCGAGGCTAACCCGCTGTGCCTCGCCGTTGCGCTTCATGCCGTAGCGCAGATTGCCCATCACCGTGAGATGCGCGAACAGGCTGGCCTCCTGGAACACGTAGCCGATGGGCCGCTGGTGGGTTGGCACCCAGCGCCCGGCGTCCTGCCACAACTCGCCATCGACGGCGAGCCGCCCGTGCGGTGCGCGTTCCAGACCGGCAATGCAGCGCAGCAGTGTGGTCTTGCCGGAACCGGAATGGCCGAACAGGGCGGTGACGCCCCGGCCGGGCAGCTTGAGATCCACGTCAAGGGAGAAACCCGGCCAGTCGAGCCGGAAGCAAGCATCGATGCCCGCCATCTCAGCCTCCCTTCTTCGGGTTGGGCCGCCAGGCATACAGGGCCAGCAGCACCAAGAAGGAGAAGATCAGCATGACCGCCGCGAGGCGGTGCGCCTGCATGTATTCCAGCGCTTCCACATGGTCGTAAATCTGTACCGAGGCAACCCGTGTGACGCCCGGCAGGTTGCCACCGATCATCAGCACGACGCCGAACTCACCGACCGTGTGGGCGAAGGTCAGGATCGAGGCCGTCAGGAAACCCGGCGCGGCCAGCGGCACCGCCACGGTGAAGAAAGCATCCAGTGGCGAAGCACGCAGCGTGGCGGCCACTTCCAGCGGTCGGTCGCCCACGGCCTCGAAGGCTGTTTGCAGCGGTTGCACCATGAAGGGCAACGAGTAGAAGACGGAGGCGATGACCAGACCCCAGAAGGTGAAAGGCAACGGCCCCAGGCCCAGCGCCTGCGTGAGCTGGCCGACCGGGCCGTTCGGCCCCATCGCCAGCAGCAGGTAAAAGCCCAGCACCGAGGGAGGCAACACGAGCGGCAGCGCGACCACCGCGCCAATTGGCCCCTTCCACCACGCCTTGGTGCGGGCGAGCCACCAGGCGATGGGGGTGCCGACCAGCAGCAGGATCAGGGTGACGATTCCTGCCAAGCGCACGGTCAGCCAGAGGGCTTGCAGATCACTATCGGTCAGCATGTTCCCTCCCGTTCAATGTGCGTGCTGGAAGGTCTTGATGGCCGAGACCATCAGGACAACACCGAGCAACCCCATCAGCCAGCCGGTCGGCACCAGGCCAAGCAGCAGCCCGCCGATGGCCGCGCCAAGGATTGAGCCACCCACCATCCAGCCCATCAGCGGCCTTTCCTCGCGCAGCACCTGGAAAGCGTCGGCGCGGGTGTAACGGGCGAAGCCGACGATCATGGTCGGCAGGCTGACCATCAGCGACAGGCTGCCGGCGAGCTTGATGTCCAGACCGTAGAGCAGCACGATGGCGGGAATCAGCAATTCGCCACCGGCCACACCCAGCAGCGCGGCGACCATGCCGATACCCAGGCCAGCAATCAATCCGGCCACAAAGCGCAGCGGCCCGGCTTCGATGAGCGGCGTGCTGCCCTCATGCACACCGGCCCAGGCTTCCGAGAGCATGACCAGGGACAAGGCGACCAGCAGAACCAGGATGATGCGGTTGAGCCACTGGCGTGACAGGGTGATGGCATGGCCTGCCGCCCACCAGGCCCCGACAAGACTGCCCGCAAGTAGGTTCAGCACCACGTCGAGGTGATCGGCCAGCGTGCCCGGCGCAATCGTGCCGCCCCGGAACAGCAGCGCGGCGGCGACCACGACCAGGCTCATGGCCTTGTTGAGGATGACGGCCTCCAAGGTGCCAAGGCGGAATACGCCGACCAGCACCGGCAGGCGGAATTCAGCCCCGCCGAGGCCGATCAGGCCGCCGAGCGTGCCGATCATGGAACCGGCGACGAAGCCTTGCCCGTTGCGGGCAGGTACGCTCATGGCCGCATCCTACTTGCTGACGGCTTCGCCCGGCAGGACGAAACCGTATTTGGTCATCACGGCACGAGCCGGTTTGCTGCCCATGTAATCAGCGAACCGTTTGGCCAAGGCACTGCCTTCGGCACGCTTGGTGATGATGAAACCCTGTTCCAGCGGCTCATGCAGGTTGTCGGGGATGAGCCAGTAGCCGCCGCGCTTGGCCAGCTCGGGATTGACCGCCAGGGCCAGGGCGATGATGCCGACCTGAGCATTGCCGGTCTGCACGAATTGCGCGGTGTGGGCGATGTTCTCGCCATAGACCAGTTTGGGTTCTACCTTCTCCCACAGTCCTGCGGCGCGCAAGGATTCCTCGGCCCGTTTGCCGTAGGGGGCGTGCTTGGGGTTAGCGATGGCGATGCGGGCGATCTTGGGGTCGGTCAGGCTGGCCAGCGTCATCTTGCTGGCGTCCATGCCCGCGCTCCACAGCACGATGCGGCCGAAGGCATAGGGCTTGACATCGGAGGCAGCGAAGCCCGCCTTGGCCAGCTCACGCGGGAAACCGATGTCGGCCGAGAAATACAGGTCATAGGGCGCACCCTGCTGAATCTGCGTGTGGAACTTGCCAGACGAGCCGTAGATGACCTCCACTTCGTCGGCCGGGTTGGCCTTCTTGAAGGTGGCGACGATCTCGTCCATCGCGAACTTGAGGTCGGCCGCCGCCGCGACGGTGACTTTCTCGGCGTGGGCCGTCGCCGCGAACAGCAGTGAGCAAGCGAGCAATAAGGGGCGCAGGAGTTTCATGGGCGGGTTCCTTTTCATCGGGTCATGGCACAAGAACCCGCTGAACGGCATTTGTCGGGTTCACCACATCGTTAGGTCAAAAAAGACATAACGATAAGCATACAGCAGCATCCATGCCAAGCCATAACCGAAATCAAGAATGGATCAGTTCGCCAGGTCGCGCAGGGCTTGCAGTTCCTTGCCTGCACTGGCGTTGAGACTGGTTTCCAGGGCGTCGTAACGCTCGATGAGCTGTTGCCCGAGTGGTGTCAGGGATGCGCCACCACCGCCTTTGCCGCCAGTCGCGGTTTCGACAACCGGGCGGCCAAACCCTTCATTGAGGGAGTCGATCAGCAACCAGGCACGCTTGTAGGGCAAGCCGAGCGAACGGGCCGCTGCCGCAATGGAGCGGGTTTCGCCAACGGCCCGCAGCAGGTCGATCTTGCCGGGACCGATGGCGATCCCGTCGCCGATGTAGATGCGTGGTCGCACGAGGACAGCGCACGGCTTGTTTTTCTTGGAAGTCATATATCAGAGGCGATTCAAATTTTGGCCAGCAGTCTCTGCCCATCTGGGCGCAACTCACCCTTTGGAGAGATATGTCGGTACAAAGTCTGTCGCGTGATGCCGAGTTCCTGGCACAGGTCACCGACCTTGGTTTCCGGCTGCCCCATCGCTGCCATCGCCAGCCGCAGCTTGGCCGCCGTCATCTTGAAAGGGCGTCCGCCTTTGCGGCCCCGTGCCCGCGCCGAGGCCAGCCCCGCTACCGTGCGCTCGGCGATCAGCTCGCGCTCGAACTCGGCCAGCGCCGCGAAGATGCCGAAGACCAGCTTGCCGGCGGCGGTCGTGGTGTCGATAGCCGCGCCGTGGCCAGTCAGCACCTTGAGGCCGACGCCGCGCCCGGTCAGGTCGTGCACGGTGTTGATGAGATGCCGCAGGTCGCGCCCTAGCCGGTCGAGCTTCCACACCATCAGCGTATCCCCCGACCGCAGCGCCTTCAGACAGCTCGCCAAGCCGGGGCGATCCTCGCGCTTGCCCGATGCCTGATCCTCATACAGATGCGCCGCATCGACGCCGGCCGCGATCAGCGCGTCACGCTGCAAGTCGGTCGCCTGGGAGCCGTCCGCCTTCGATACCCGCATGTAGCCGATCAACATCTCGCACCTGTCACATATACGTTCGATTATGTGACAGTGTGAGCCAGAACGTGCCTGGCGTCAAAATTTGTCACTTAACCCGTCATTCTGACTACGGTACGCAAAGGGTGTGCACGGCTCGTAATGTGACAGAAATTCCAGAGGAATCCCCTCGTTGGCGAAGGTGAGCCGCAGACGTTCCAGCGATTCGGGGTCGCGTCGCCCATAGGACGCCAGCGTGAACAGTGAGCGGGCCGTCTCCGGGTTGTGCCGTGCCTCAATGATTGCCTCACCAATGGCCTGGGCCGCCCGTTGCCAATGGTTGACGGGTTCGGGTTTCGGTTTCTTCTCGGGCAGGCCATTGGTGAAGCCCGTCTGCGGTTCGGCCAGGAACAGCGGGGCGTGTTCCCCGCGCGGGAACAGCGCCCTCGACTCGATCAGCGCGATGGCGGTGGCTGCGGCTTCCAGCATCTGCACCTGCACGGCCGGGGCCAGCACCTCGAAGGGCCGCCACAGGCTTTGCCCCGCACGCAGCGGATGGCCGCAATGCTCCCAGACCTGGCGGATGCAGCCCGCGCTGCCGCCACAGTGCGACAGCGGGGTGTTCAGTTCATCGAGCAGGGTGCGCAGCAGCCGGAACCACAGACCGGCATGGATGCGCCGACGCGGCAGTTCCACGAAACCGGTCGTCAGGGCCTGCCAGGTGCGTCGGTCCATGCCAGCAATCGCCGCATTGGCAGGACACGGAGCCGCCTCCGCGTTGTCCCACTGAAGATGCCGACCGGGCAGACCCCAATAGGACGCCAGCCAGCAGCCATGCTGCGGGCAGCTCAGCATGAGCGGGAGTTGCCAGACAAGCAGCACGGCCTGGTTCACCGGATCGTTCAGGCACAGCGGGCAGGCCCGGCGCATCGGCTGGCTTGGCAGCCAGGCACGCCAGCGCGTGATGGATCGCGCCTTGCGCTTGGGCAGCAGCACCGAGCATTGGAACGCATAGGTTTCCAGGGCCGCAGGCAGCGAATCCTCAAGGCTGTCCAAGAGCCACGGCACCCAGCCGGCCAAGCTCATCTCACGCAAGCGCTCCAGCTCAACCCCGCTGCGCTGGGCAATCATCGTCAACAAGGACAAGGGTGGCTCGGTATCCAGGTCATCGAGCTGGTCATGGCCGAGATCGTGTGCCAGCAGCTCATGCACGTCCATCCGGTAGCAGGCAGCGACCCGGTTCAGCCAGGAGGACAGGGCTTCGCCTTCCCTGGGGGCCGGATGCAACGGCCAACGCGGTGCAGGCTTCACATCAGTTCCCGCTCGAATTGCCGTCGCCGTTCGCTGGGGCCGGTGTAGTCGGCCATGCTAAGCGTGCGGTGGTTGATCGCCTCTTCACCGCTTTCCACGGCGGCAATGGCCGCCGCCATCAGCAGATGCGCCAGTTCTCCGATAGTGCCCTCGCTGCGGGTGAGCAGGTAGCGGGCCATGTCCAGCGTGGCAATTGGCGAGGGTCGCCGCAGCGGGAGCGAAGCCGCGAAGCTGGCCAGCAGTGAGCAGCAATCGTCGTTGGCCTCCCACACCGGCAGCATCATCGGCTCGAAGCGGTTTTCCAACTGATCGTCCGAACGGATGGCCAGGTAGGCGTCGCGTGTGCCGACGCCGACCAGCGGGATGCGCAGCTCGTTGCCGAGAAAGCGCAGCAGGTTGAGGAATTCCCGGCGGTTGACGCTGTTGCCGGCCAGGACGTTGTGCAGCTCGTCGATCACCAGCATGCGCACGCCAACCTTGCGCAGCAGGGCCAGCGCCAATTGCTCCATCTCCGGCAGCCGCGGACGTGGGCGCAGTGGGGCACCCATCGCCGCGAGCAGCGCGACGTAGAAGCGGATCACTGAGGGTTCGGACGGCATCTGCACCACCAACACAGGAATGTGCTCTTGGTCGGCATCGGCGCAGGCCGGGTGCGAACGCCGGAACTTCTCGACGATCATCGACTTGCCGTTGTTGGTGGGGCCGATCAGCAGCAGGTTGGGCATGCGTTGCTTGTTCGGCCAGGCGAACAGGGTTTCCAGCCGGTTCAGCGCCTCGACCGCACGCGGGTAGCCGATCCAGCGGTCGGCACGGATGCGCTGGATGCGCTCGTCCGCTGGCAGCCGGGCCAACCCCTGCGCCGCCGGCAGCAAGTGGGACAGGTCAACGATGGGGTATTCGTCCACGGCTACCACTCCTCGATCTGGTCGAACGGTTTGGCCGGTGGCAGGTTGGCTGCCTGCGAGTCCGCCATGCCCGTATCCGGCGGTGTAGGCTTGACGGGCGGAACCGACTGCTTGAGGTGCTGGCGTCGATCCGCATCACGCCGCGCCTTGCGCGTGGCTTTCTGGGCGGTGGTCACGATCTCGCGCATCTGGCCGATCATGCGAAACAGCGCCGACTCATCCACCTGCTCGCGTCCGAGCTGACGCAGTTTCGCCAGCGCCTGGCGCTGCTCCCAGAGGGTGACAGCCGGGTGCGACAAGGTGCGGTACGGGACTTCCAGGTAGTGCTGCCCCTCCGGCTCCAGCACCCAGATGCGGCTGATGTCGCGCGGATCGCGCCGGATCAGGAAGGCCGGCAAGCGGTCACGCCGGGCGATCCACGGCTTGAGGGCATCGGCGTAGTAGTGGATGTGGTCGATGACAAAGCCGGTGCGAGTCAGCGTGCGACGAATGACCGGCAGAAAATCGACCAGGAACGCGGTGGGCCGTGTGACCACGGGCGGCACGCCGATCCGCGCCACGGCCTCGGTCCAGCGCGCGGCCGGTGGCTGGAGCAGGCCGTTGTGCACCGAGGCGTGGTAGGTGCCCACGGCCAGCGTAAGCCAGCGCTCCAGCTCGCGCAGGGTCAGGGCGGCCATCTTGTCGGCGTCGTACTCGCCGCGCTGGCCGGGATTGGAAAAGGTCGTGCCCGGCAGCTCATCATGGATCATTTGCATGGCGGTGCCGATGATCCTTTCCACGATGCCACCGTAGTGCGGCTGGCCGGGCGGCCGGTAGTCCAGACGGATGCCATGCTGCTCGCAGCCCCGACGCAGCGCCTCGCTCTTGAACTCGGCCGCGTTGTCCAGGTAGAGCAGTCTGGGCTTGCCGCTCATCGACCAGTCCATCGCCACATCCAGCCCTTCCAGCCAGGGACGCTTGTCGCAGGCGACATGCGCCAGGCACAGGCCGACCGAGACGGCGGACGGCGCTTCGAGCGTGACCACCATACCGAGCACGCAGCGGGTGAAAACGTCGATGGCCAGCGTGAGATAGGGGCGGCCAATCGGCTGCCGGTCGTGTGCATCCACCACGATCAGGTCGATGACCGTGTGGTCGATTTGCACTTGCTCCAGCGGCTCGGAGACGGCCGGCGGGATGCCGCCCACGCCTTGCAGTTCTCGGGAGGCATCTTGACCTTCCCGGCGGCGCACCGTTTTGAGCGGATCGAGGCCGGCGATACGCAAAGCCACGGTGTTGCGCGTCGGCACCCGCAGCTTCTGCGCTTTGCAGGCTTGCGCGACTTCGCGATGGAAGGCCGCCAGGCTGCGCTTCTGCTTGGTCAAGAACCGCCTTTGCAGCAGCTCACGGATGATGCGCTCGACCGGCTCCGGCAAGCGGCCCTTGCCTTTACCACCACTGGACTGCCCAGGAGCGAAGTCAGTGACCAGCCCCGCGCCTTGCCGGGCGCGGCGGATCAGGGCATAGACCTGCCGCCGGGACAGGCCCAGCGCCTGGGCTGCCGCGTCGGCCGCCGCATGCCCGACCGGCTCAGACTGCGCCAACGGCCCGATGATTTCGGCACGACGGCGCGCACGCTCCCAAGCCTGATCTGGCAGGGTCGCTACGCCTTGCTCGGGAATCCGAGAGGTATCGGTCGCCATGCTCACCTCGCTTTGGTGCACACGAGTATTGAGCATAGACGAGTTTCGTGCAGAGGAGTCCTGATATTGAGCTATCAGGAGCCGACTGCACAGCAGCCTTCAAACCGCGTATTTTGGTGCAGTCGCCTTCTGAAAATGACACGCGCCGGTTGCCTTGGCGGGCTTGTCACAAACCTACGTTTTCAAGAAGAAGGAAACCGCATGCCCCGCCGTTCGATCCTCTCCGCCGCCGAGCGCGAAAGCCTGCTGGCGTTGCCGGACACCAAGGATGAGTTGATCCGTCACTACACGTTCAGCGAAAGCGACCTCTCCATCATCCGGCAGCGGCGCGGCCCGGCCAATCGGCTGGGCTTCGCGGTGCAGCTCTGCTACCTGCGCTTTCCCGGCGTCATCCTTGGCGCTGATGAGCCACCGTTCCCGCCATTGCTGAGACTGGTCGCCAACCAGCTCAAGGTCGGCATCGAAAGCTGGGACGAGTACGGGCAGCGTGAGCAGACCCGACGCGAGCACCTGGTCGAGCTGCAAACGGTGTTCGGCTTCCAGCCGTTCACGATTGGCCACTACCGGCAGGCTGTCCAGTTGCTGACCGAGCTGGCCATGCAAACCGACAAGGGCATCGTGCTGGCCAGAGCCTTGATCGAGCACCTGCGGCGGCAGTCGGTCATTGTGCCCGCCCTCAACGCCGTCGAGCGGGCGAGCGCCGAAGCGATTACCCGCGCCAACCGGCGTCTCTACGACGCCTTGGCTGAGCCGCTGACGGACGTGCATCGCCGTCGCCTCGACGATCTGCTCAAGCGCCGCGACAACGGCAAGACGACGTGGCTGGCCTGGCTGCGGCAATCCCCGGTCAAACCGAACTCGCGGCACATGCTGGAACACATCGAACGCCTCAAGGCGTGGCAGGCGCTCGACCTGCCCTCCGGCATCGAGCGGCTGGTTCACCAGAACCGGCTGCTCAAGATCGCCCGCGAGGGCGGCCAGATGACGCCCGCCGACCTGGCGAAGTTCGAGCCGCAGCGGCGTTACGCGACCCTGGTGGCGCTCGCCATCGAGGGCATGGCCACCGTCACCGACGAAATCATCGACCTGCATGACCGCATCCTGGGCAAGCTGTTCAATGCCGCCAAGAACAAGCATCAGCAGCAGTTCCAGGCATCCGGCAAGGCGATCAATGCCAAGGTGCGGCTGTTCGGGCGCATCGGCCAGGCGCTGATCGAGGCCAAGCAAGCGGGCCGCGATCCGTTCGCCGCCATCGAGGCCGTCATGTCCTGGGATGCTTTCGCCGAGAGCGTCACCGAAGCGCAGCGGCTCGCGCAACCCGAGGACTTCGATTTCCTGCACCGCATCGGCGAGAGCTACGCCACGCTGCGCCGCTACGCGCCGGAATTTCTCGACGTGCTCAAGTTGCGGGCCGCGCCCGCCGCCAAGGACGTACTCGACGCCATCGAGGTGCTGCGCAGCATGAACAGCGACAACGCCCGCAAGGTGCCCACCGACGCGCCGACCGAGTTCATCAAGCCGCGCTGGCAGAAGCTGGTGATGACCGACACCGGCATCGACCGGCGCTACTACGAACTGTGCGCGCTGTCGGAGCTGAAGAACGCGCTGCGCTCCGGCGACATCTGGGTGCAAGGCTCGCGCCAGTTCAAGGACTTCGAGGACTACCTGGTGCCGCCCGCGAAATTCGCCAGCCTCAAGCAGGCCAGCGAATTGCCGCTGGCCGTGGCCACCGATTGCGACCAGTACCTGCATGACCGGCTGACGCTGCTGGAAACGCAGCTCGCCACCGTCAACCGCATGGCGCTGGCCAACGAGCTGCCGGACGCCATCATCACGGAGTCGGGCCTGAAGATCACGCCGCTCGATGCGGCGGTGCCCGATACCGCACAGGCCCTGATCGACCAGACGGCGATGATCCTACCGCACGTCAAGATCACCGAATTGCTGCTGGAGGTAGACGAATGGACGGGCTTCACCCGGCACTTCGCCCACCTGAAGTCAGGCGACCTGGCCAAGGACAAAAACCTGTTGCTGACCACGATCCTCGCCGACGCGATCAACCTGGGCCTGACCAAGATGGCGGAATCGTGCCCCGGCACGACCTACGCCAAGCTGGCCTGGCTGCAAGCCTGGCACATCCGCGACGAAACCTACGGGGCGGCACTGGCCGAGCTGGTCAACGCGCAGTTCCGACATCCCTTCGCCGAGCATTGGGGCGACGGCACCACGTCATCGTCGGACGGCCAGAACTTCCGCACCGGCAGCAAGGCCGAGAGCACCGGCCACATCAATCCGAAATACGGCAGCAGCCCAGGGCGGACGTTCTACACCCATATCTCCGACCAGTACGCGCCGTTCCACACCAAGGTCGTGAACGTCGGCGTGCGCGACTCGACCTACGTGCTCGACGGCCTGCTGTATCACGAATCCGACCTGCGGATCGAGGAGCACTACACCGACACGGCAGGGTTCACGGACCACGTCTTCGCGTTGATGCACCTGCTGGGCTTCCGCTTCGCCCCGCGCATTCGTGACCTGGGCGACACCAAGCTCTACATCCCGAAGGGCGATGCCACCTACGAGGCGTTGAAACCGATGATCGGCGGCACGCTCAACATCAAGCACGTCCGCGCCCATTGGGATGAAATCCTGCGGATGGCCACCTCGATCAAGCAGGGCACGGCGACGGCCTCGCTGATGCTCAGGAAGCTTGGCAGCTACCCGCGCCAGAACGGCCTGGCCGTCGCCCTGCGTGAGCTGGGACGCATCGAGCGCACACTGTTCATCCTGGACTGGCTGCAAAGCGTCGAGCTGCGCCGCCGCGTGCATGCCGGGCTGAACAAAGGCGAGGCGCGCAACGCGCTGGCCCGCGCCGTGTTCTTCAACCGCCTGGGGGAAATCCGCGACCGCAGCTTCGAGCAGCAGCGCTACCGGGCCAGCGGCCTCAACCTGGTGACGGCGGCCATCGTGCTATGGAACACGGTCTATCTGGAGCGGGCCGCGAACGCCTTGCGTGGCCACGGTCAAGCCGTCGATGACGGCCTGTTGCAGTACCTGTCGCCGCTCGGCTGGGAGCACATCAACCTGACCGGCGATTACCTCTGGCGCAGCAGCGCCAAGATCGGCGCGGGCAAGTTCAGGCCGCTACGGCCGCTGCAACCGGCTTAGCGTGCTTTATTTTCCGTTTTCTGAGACGACCCCCTATGGAGCGGCGCTGATCTGGTCGCGCTGATCCCGTTCCTGCTCGTGCTCGTGATCGCAACGGTCCCGGTGACGATGCCCGCGGCATTCACCGTCGCCAACGCGGTTGAGGCCCGCGCGCTCGCACGGGAGGGCGTCCTCGTGACCGGCCTGTCCGCCGTCCAGGAAGCGGCGACCATGGATGTGCTGTGTGTTGACAAGACCGGCACATTGACCCAAAACCGGCAGGTCATCTCCGCGCTGGTTCCTCTCGCTGCAGACGATACCGAAGCCGAACTGCTGGTATGGGCTGCAGCGGCCTGCAACGAGGCGTCGCAAAGCCAACTGGAATTGAGCATCCTGTCGGCGCTGGCCCAACGCGGGCTGCGACCTCTGGATCGGCTCCGACTCGTCCCGTTCGATCCAGCGCTGAAGCGGTCGGAGGCCTACGTGCGCCGTGGCGACCAGACCGTTCGGGTCGTACTCGGGTCACCGCCGACAGTAGCGCAGATCGCCGAGTCGATCGACGGAATGGGCCAGCGCGTGGAGGAGCTTGCAGCGACTGGAGCCCGTGTCCTGGCCGTCGCGGCCGGGCCGGAAGACGGCCTCATCGTCCGAGGGCTGCTGGCCTTCGGCGACACGCTGCGGGAAGATGCACCGGCGCTCATCCAGGCGGTGCGCAATCTCGGCGTGAAGGTGCTGATGATCAGTGGGGATACCGTAGCCACCGCTCGGGCGGTCGCAAGACAAGTGGGCCTTGGAGACCACTTCGGCGACGGTGTGGCACAAGCGGAGGACCCTCTCTGCTTCGACGGCTTCGCCCGCTGCTATCCGCAAGAGAAGTTCCAGCTGGTGCAGAAGCTCCAACGAGCCGGTCACGTCGTCGGCATGACAGGCGACGGCGTGAATGACGCCTCGGCGCTCAAACAAGCCGAAGTCGGCATCGCCGTCAGCAGCGCGACCGACGTCGCCAAGGGCTCCGCCCAGGTGGTGCTCACGCGGCCGGGCTTGGAGGACATGATCGCCGTCATCAACAGCGGCCGGCGAGTCTACCGAAGGATGTTGACCTGGACGATCACCAAGATCGCGCGGACGATCGAACTGGCTGTTCTGCTGACCTTCGGCTATATGGCCACAGGCTTCTTCGTAACGTCGCTGGCGTTGATTGCCGTGCTCGTGGTGCTGAACGATGTGGTCACCATTACGCTCGCCACGGACCGCGCCGGGATCTCGCAGGCACCGGAGCAGTGGAGCATCGGGGCCATTAGCAAGATCGCAGGTATTCTCGCTGCGGGATGGCTGCTCCTTGGCTTCGCCGTCGTTTGGGCTGCGCGGGACCGATGGGCCATGTCGATCCCACAGACCCAGACGTTGATCTTCGTCTACCTCATTTACTCAGCGCAGGCGACGATCTATCTGACACGTGTCCGGGGGCGGTTCTGGTCTTCCATGCCAAGCGCCTGGGTTGCCGCGGCAACGATTGGCAACGCAGTCATCGCGTCACTGATGGCGTACTTCGGACTGTTGGCGGAGCCGATATCTGGAACCGCCTTGTCCATCCTGTTTCTGCTTGTCGTCGGCGCGATCTTCCTTCTCGACGAATGCAAGATGATGTTCTTCGGAAGGACGACCCCATAGCGTCCCCTCCGGCCCTCACTTGCATGCGCGATGAAATTCAAGGCGACTTCTCATCGACGCGAAGAAACGGATTGTTGGGCGGAGGCTCCGCGAAGAGGCAGTTCGGAGTCTGCAAAAGGTAGCCATGCAGCCGACGTGATTTGCGCGGACCTGTGACCTCGCAGGTCCAAATGTTCAGACCACTGGCGTGCTTGCGGTGCAATGCCAGCTTCTCGAAGCGCTTTTGAACCCACTGCCAGCCCTCTACGTCATCCTGCTTGGCCATTGCCGCCACCTGCGGGTGCTCCTGGGCATACCGCTGGAAGACGCCAGGACTGACCAGGTAGGCGGTATCGGCCACGGTATGCACCAGCGCCTTCGCGTCATTGATGATCAGTTTGCGAACCTGGATACCCTCGCGCAGCCAAGTCACGAAATGCTCGCCTGAAGGGGCACCGTGAACGCTTGAGGGTGCTTTGGCGGGCGAAGCCGTTGACGGCGCCCCTCCTTCTGCCGGCCTCGGCTCGGGCTCGTGATTCGGCGTCGATGCCGGGCCAGTTGCAGTGGATGAAGGCTCCAAGTCCAACAGGTCAAGCAACGCGTCGACGCCAGCCGCGATGTTCGTTTCAGCCGGTGGCGTCATGCCCGGCGTATCGATCTCTTGAGCCTGGGCACGCTGCATCTCGGGGGTGTTGGGCATCGACGGCTGCGGTGCCTGTTCTTGATCTGCATCGACTTGGACACGCCCTGCGAACGGCACCGGCCGATCGGCCAATTCCCAAATCATTGCTGGCGGGAGTTTCAAAAAGGTGAAGCTGTGCGTCCAGCCGACTTCGCTCGTCACCGTCGCCTTCCAGATCGCCTTGCCGTCGGGCGTGGGCAAGACGATGCCGTGGTCCTGCAGCACGTTGAACACAGCCGTGTTGCTGCTAGGAATGCCATCGATGCCCTGAGACAGCAGATGGGCACGTAGTTTGTCCGAGACGGTCTTGCTTACCAGCCAGAGGGCATCCTGGGTCAGCCAGCCGTCCGAGGCTTGTGGCTGGTTCAACTTGAACTCTTCGCGGAGCAGGAAACGCAGCCCGTCGAGCAGTTTGCGCTGTAGGGCATGTTTCGGAGCGGCCATGGCTTTCGCGGGATCGCCGCCGAGTTCTTGCGCAACTGATGCCTGGTCGGCCCGGGTCACCAGTTCGCCAAGGATGCCGGCATGTTCGTACTGCCCAGCCAGCACGTACAGCAACGCGGACCACAGATCGGAATAGCCGCTGAGCCAGTCGAAAATGGCTGCATCGAGCAGGCGGGCGTACAGCAGGCCGGTGGCCGCACCATGGAGCCGGTATTCCCGGTCCTGCCTGTAGCGGAAGCGATACGCATGCCGCAGCGGGCCGTGCCATGGGTGCCAGGTCGAGCCATCGGCATACTCGACCTGCAGATCGACCGCGATCTTTCCGATGTCGTGCAGCAGTGCGGCGTAGGCCGTGGCGGCGGTCCACGCCTCGGCTTGGGCCGCCTGAGTCTCCGGCGCAGCGCCTACCGGCATCAGGTGGGACTGCCGTAGCTTGAGCGCATAGGCCACGATCTCCAGGCCATGGTCCAGCATGCCGCCCGGATAGGCGTGATGGTGACTTTCCGAAGCGGGAAACTGCTGGACCAGCTCGGCGTAGCGCTCCAGCGGCGAGAGGTAGAGGGTCGCGAACTGTTTGCGGGACAGGGAGGTGCGCTGCCAGATGTGGTCGAGCAGCCGTTGCCGCCGCGGCGTGGCCAACAGCACCGATGCCCGCTCAGGAGAGATCAGCCCCGTTCCAGGGGACTGAGACGGTGTGGAGGCCGCCATCGCCGGGGATGACCTTTTTCTTTGGAAGAACGGAAACATGAGATGCCCAGAGGAATCGGAAGCGGTCGAGCCTTTTGGCCTTTTCGGGTAGGGCCTTTCCCCTTGGGTCCATTCCCTTGGCCCTTCACAGCCCTTTGGCCCCGATCGGATATACCGCGCCAGTGGCGGCTGCGCTTCGATCAATGCGGCTTGGGCCAGCTCCCATTTGAGGGGGTAAGACTGCTATACTTGGAGCAGGGAGATGGCATGCCTCCGCCCTAGGTGCAACGCCCAGGGAAACCGCCCCTTGGGGCTAATGATGCCTACAGGTCCCGATCGGGGCGCTGTAGGTGCTTGTTTGCCTCGCTCGCCGATCTGGTGTATTCCACATCAAGGTCGCGCTGATGCGTTTAGAAGCTCTCCCGACGAATCGATGCCAAGCACCCGCCTCGGCCATTGCGCGTCCAGCGCCGAGGCCGAACCATGCTGTGCGTGGAGGTGCGATGCGCCTGACCGTCACGGTACGCCGGCATCGTGGTCCCAAGGCACGTGTTTCCAGGGAGCAAGCCTCGCTCTCAAAACCATGCCTCCTGACCAGTGTCCCATCGGCAAAGAAGGAGCAACATGACTCGTCTTTTATCTGTCATTGCGGTGTTCGGAGGCGGCGGAGTCGGGTGCTTGCTCCGCTGGTGGCTCGGCGTCTTGCTGAACCCGCTCTTCCCGACCGTCCCCATGGGGACGGTCGCGGTGAACCTGGTCGGAGGAATGCTGATCGGTTTGGCCAGTGCATTCTTCACCCACAGTGCCAGCCTTCCACCGGAGTATCGCTTGCTGGTCATCACGGGCTTCATCGGAGGATTGACCACGTTCTCGACCTTTTCCCTAGAGATCGTCACCCTCATCGGACGCAAAGAGTATTGGTGGGGAATTGGAGCAGCGAGTCTTCATTTGTTCGGATCGCTGCTCATGACCGCCCTGGGCATCCTCATCGTCAACGCGCTATTCGCTCGACATTGACCGACCCCATCGCGGCTGGACCGTGCCCCTTTTGTGCTCGCGGCGATGACTTGCTCGCTAACGAGCATGCGATGGTCCGCCGTGACATCAATCCGGTAGCGTCCGGTCACCTTCTGATCATCACTCGCCGCCACGTCGCGGACTTCTTTGAGGCGACTGCCACGGAGCGCGCAAGCCTCATGGCGTTGCTGCTAGAGGCCAAGGCGTGGCTGGCGCGCGAGTATGCGCCCGATGGTTTCAACGTGGGCGTCAACATCGGTCTTGCCTCTGGTCAGACCATTCCGCACGTCCACGTGCACCTGATACCGCGGTACCTCGGCGACACGCCGAACCCACGCGGTGGTGTGCGCGGCGTCATTCCCGACAAGCAAACGTACTGACAAAGGGAGTCATACATGCAAGGCGTTTACCTCAAGTTTTTCGTGCAAGAGAGCAACAAGCACCACGGAATCCTCACCTACGAGTGGTTGCTGGAGCAGGCGAAGGCGATCGGCATCCACGGTGGGACTGCCTTTCGAGCCATTGCCGGATACGGTCGCCATGGTCAGCTGCACGAGGACCACTTCTTTGAACTGGCAGGCGACCTGCCGGTCGAAGTTGGCTTTGCTTTGACCGAAGCCGACGCGCAGCGCTTGCTGGATCAGCTGTCCACCGAGAAGCTGACCCTGTTCTACATCAAGGCTCCGATTGAGATCGGCGAAGTGGGTTCGCCTGATGAGCCAGGAGCACCCCAAGAGGCGAAGTAAGGAGTTTGGTCATGTTCAACAAGATCCTGGTGGCCTACGACGGAACGCCATCGGCCGAATCGGCGTTTGAACAGGCGGCTCGCCTGGCGAGGGCCGAACGACAGGCACTGCACGTCGTTGCTGTGGCATGGACGCCGGAAGTCGAAACACGCGTGGCCATGGACATGCAGGTCAAGGAGTTCAAGGCTCTCCTGGAGCAGCTCCGATCTCGCGAGAGCAACATGGACCTTGATCTGAGAACTGAAGTCGCTGAGGGCAATCCTCACGAGCAAATCGTTCGCGTGGCGAAGCGGCTTGACGCCGATCTGCTCGTGATTGGCCATCGTCGGCGGGGACTGATGCAGCGACTCGCGGAGACGTCGGTCGCGAAGCGCGTCATCGATCGGGCGCATTGTCCGGTGATGGTCGCGAACTGATCGAGCGTGGGCTGGGCCACCTGCATATGGCGGAGGGTTAGATCGAGCATGTTCAACGAACTGCGGGGCCAGGCCGTATCCGATTCGAGCCCTCAACAGCTTGAAGTGCGTGCGCATGCTTCCCGCCGGTGCTGTCCCGCTTGCGAAGCGGCCAAGTCGAGTTCCGATGCCTACTTCAGCAAGACTTTTGGCGCGGGAGCCTCTGTCGCCGCGATCAGCGAACTGATCGCGGATGGCCTTGGCTTCTGCAGCCGGCATGGGCAAACGCTCATCAATGACGGGGTGTATGCGAAGCAGGTCGCCCGCGCCTATTCGGGCGCCATCGCGAAGATCCGCCCGTTGCTTCAGCAGTCGGTGATCGACGAACGATGCCAGCACCTATTCTTCTCGGCAGGGCACCGTTGCCCGGCTTGTTCGGCCGAGGACGCAGCGGCCGCCAAAGCTCTGTCACTGATTCGCAAGCGATGGCTGGAGACCATGGGGCCTGCCGAAGACGTGGATGCACTGTGCTGGTCTCACTTCGAGACGTTCGTTGGGCGATTGGCTATCGAGCCCCGCGGCCAAGCTCTACAGCAACACCTGGATGTTCTGCTCGCAGCTGGCCGAAGTCTGGAGCGCTCGCCGAGGGGTGCACTGTCCCAGGCGCTGGCGCTTCTAGGCCATTCTTCCTCAGTCTCGGAAAAGTTCTTGCAGGCCAACGCAGGCACTGCTCCCAAGCCCATGAACGGGTTCCTTGGCGATCCCTATGCCTGTCCGGTGTGCGTGGCCATCGGCGATGCCAGCTCGCATTGGCTGGAGGGACTTCGCTGGGCTGCGGACGACGTGGCCGCAGGGTGCCTGTGGCTGTTCGCGCCGTGCTGCAAGCGCCATGTATGCGAGGCGGCCCGGCTAGGGCGCCCGGACCTGGTCGCGCGCGTTGCGTCTTTCGCGCTTTCCGGACTGGCCGAACAGGCAAGGCAGCAAGTGGCCGGCATCGTGCGCGAGCTGGCACTTGCCGAGCAGCCAAAGCCGGTCTGGTACCGTCCGCGCCGGCGTCGGCGGGAAGCCTCCGCTGCGGGGATACAGCCGGGCAAAAGGTTCATCCTGCGTTGCAGAGGCTGCGAAGCGGAGGCCATTGCCTTGGAACGCGCATCGGGCACATTTCTCGACCTCATGCGTCACGCGCGTTATCGCGAGCTCCTCGCGCGAGGCCATGGCCTGTGTCTGCAACATCTGGCCCACATCCTGCCAGTGGCGCCGCCGGACATCGTGCGTCCATTTCTTGGTCGTTTGCATGCGGCCCACCTGGAAACCTTGCAGAAGGCCTTGTTGAGCCCCGGTGGTGAAACCGTGTGGCTTGAGGCTGTTCGGCGATTCAAAGGGTGGTCAATGCCCTCGGCTGTTGAGTAGCCAGGCGGCCTAAAGTCCTGCCTGGACGGATCGAATCCGATCAGGGTATAGTGACGGCTAGGAGATGGCATTCCTCCACCTTCGATGCTAGTCGAAGGAAACCGCCAGCCGGCTGATGATGCCTACAGACCCGATTCCGGGTGTGTAGTGCCGTCATGAGAAAAGTGCTGAGCTGTTGCATCGCCATAAACACCTCCGAGGATTTCTCCCCGGAAATGTTGACCGGCGCATTTGCAGGCTACTCTGAGCGGTTGCACTGCTACCTGGATCTTCCAACGTACCGACACGTCGGTCAGATTCCAGGAGGCATGCATGAGTTCATCAATCCCTTCGTCATCCATCGTGGAAGCGCTGCGCCCGCTTGTCGCGGACAGCGGGCTTGCGCTGGGGCTGCAATTTTGGGACGGTCGCGTCGAAACGCTCGGCAGCGGTCCGGCCGCAGTCACCTTGCGCATGCCTCATCCGAGCGCAGCGCTCAAGCTCATGCCGCCCGATCTCGGTGTGCTGGCACGGGCCTACATCCACGGTGACATCGACGTCGAAGGGACGGCCCCGGACATCGTTCGGCTGGCGATCGAGCTGGCGAGTGCCGGGGGCGCACATCGACGCCTGCTCAGCCGATTCGTTGGCTGGAGACCCTGGCGTCATAGCCCGGCCAGCGACAAGCGGGCCATTGCCCACCACTACGACGTTTCCAACGAGTTCTATCGGCTGTGGCTCGATCGGCAGATGGTCTATTCCTGCGCCTACTTTCCGAGCGGCTCGGAAACCTTGGAGCAGGCACAGGAAGCCAAGCTCGATCTGATCTGCCGCAAGCTGCAGCTCAAGCCAGGCGACCGCTTTCTCGACATCGGATGTGGCTGGGGCGCCTTGCTGCTATGGGCTCACCGGCACTACGGCGTGAAGGCGACCGGCGTGACCCTCAGCGAGCGGCAGTATCAGCACGTGCGCGAGCGCGTCCGAGAGCTGGGGCTTCAGGACTCCATCGATGTGCGCCTGCAAGATTACCGCCACATCCGGGGTCAGGGTGTGTTCGACAAGATCGCGTCGGTGGGCATGTTCGAGCATGTTGGCATCCGCAATCTGCCGGTTTACTTCGGCACCATCAATCGGCTGCTGACCGACGATGGCCTGGTGCTGAACCACGGAATCACGAACCGAGCCGGAGACGAAGCCGTGCGCGACGGTGCCGGCGAGTTCATCGACCGCTATGTGTTCCCGGACGGCGAACTGCCAACGATGGCGCAAGCGGCCGCGGCGATGGAGTCCCAGCAGCTCGAAGTGTTCGACGTGGAGGGGCTGCGCCCTCACTATGCGCGCACCCTCTCGCACTGGGTAGAGAGGCTGGATGCGAACCGCAACGATGCCATCGACCTCGTGGGGGACCAGACCTACCGCGTCTGGCGCGTCTACATGGCCGGCAGTGCGCAGGCATTCGAGCGCGGTTGGATCTCCGTGCATCAGCTCCTGGCCGCCAAGCGTGCGGTGAAAGGGCTGTCGGCCCAGCGATGGAGCCGCGAGCACATGCTGCCCTCGCCGTCCCCTGTCCTCCATCGGAACCCGGCCAGGGAGACGGCTCCGGAGCGCAGCGAGGCGGACGTATGAATGTCGCCGAGCACTTCCAGTGGGTTTGCAAGGCGCGTGGCCTCTCGCCGGACGCCGCGCAAATTGCGGCGGTCGGACGCCTGCAGCAAAGTTACGAGGATTGGGAAGCCTACGAAGCGATCATCGCGAATCCATTGAAGCGCTTTGTCATTCACCCGGCCACCCCGCAGGGAATCTACATGTGGGGCGGCGTCGGGCGAGGCAAGACGCTTTTGATGGACTGCTTCTACGAAGTTGCTCCCGTGAAAAAGAAGACTCGGATTCATTTTCACGAGTTCATGCACGACGTACACGGCTCGCTCGTAGACCTGCAGGGAGAGGCCGAGCCGTTGGATGCGTTGGCACAGCTCCTCGCATCGCGATATCACCTCATTTGCCTGGACGAATTTCATGTGTCGGACATTGCCGACGCCATGATTCTTTACCGCCTTCTGCTCAAGCTATTTGAGCATCACGTCCAGATCATCACGACCTCGAACTACCCGCCGGACGACCTCTACCGCGATGGTTTGAATCGAGACCGCTTTCTTCCTGCCATTTCGCTATTGAAGGAGCGGCTGCAGGTCATCAACGTCGATGGCGGGATTGACTATCGCGAGCACATGATGACTCGGTTGAAAACCTACTTCTCGCCGATCGGAGACAGCACAAACGCAGAGCTGGAGCGCATTTTTGAAGCGCTTGCGGAGGCCCCCGACGACACCTCGGCATTGAAGGTCGATGGCCGGGAAATAAAGGCCCATAGGCGCGCCAACGACATTGGATGGTTTTCGTTTCAAAGCCTGTGTGAAGGCTTTTATTCGCAGAACGACTATCTACAACTTGCCAGTCGCTTCAAAGCCATCATCCTGTCCGAAGTGCCTCAGTTGACGCCTCAAGCTGGCGCTGCCGCTCGCCGATTCGTCTGGCTCATCGACGTCCTTTACGACCACAACATCAAATTGATTATGTCGGCGGCTGTTCCACCCAGCCAGCTGTATGAGCAAGGTCCGTTGGCTGAGGAATTTGCTCGGACCGTCTCAAGAATTGAGGAGATGCAATCGGAATCCTATCTCCACAGCGCCAAACGCCTCGTCAATTTGGCATGGGCGTAAACCGATGAATTGAGACGCCAAACACTTATGCAAAGCCTGCACATCACTGCCATCGATGCAATGGAGATCCTCGACTCCCGCGGCTATCCCACGGTGGAGGCCAGCGTCGCGTTGTCCAACGGTATGCGATCCACGTCATCGGTACCTTCCGGCACATCCATCGGTGCTCATGAAGCCGTGGAGCTGCGCGATCGCGACCCGCTCCGATATGCAGGTAGAGGCGTGCAGCAAGCGGTGTCGAACATCCGCGATCTCATTGCACCCGCCTTGTGCGGAATGGACCCAACAGATCAGGAACGCCTGGACGAGCGCCTGATCGAATTGGATGGAACTGCAGACAAGGGGCGTCTGGGCGCAAACGCCATGCTTGCGGTTTCGCAGGCATGTGCTCGCGCCGCTGCTCGCAGTCAACAGTTGCCCCTCTACGCCTATTTGAGCGGCGGACAGGCCACACGCCTGCCAGTGCCGATGGCCAACGTCGTGAATGGCGGAAAGCATGCCGACAGTGGTCTCGATGTGCAGGAGGTCATGATCGTCCCGCTCGGCGCCCCGAATTTTGCGGAGTCCTTGCGATACGTGGCCGAGACGTTCTACGCCCTGCAACGGCTGCTGAGCAGCCGTGGCCTCACGGTGGCGGTCGGCGACGAAGGAGGCTTCGCGCCTCTAGTGCGCAGCAATGAGGAGGCGTTCGATTTGGTCATTGAGGCCATCGAGCGCGCCGGCTACAGGCCCGGGAAAGACATCGCCCTTGCACTCGACGTGGCGGCGAGTTCTTTTCATCAGGACGGCCGCTACAAGCTGTGGCGCACGGACTATCGCACCAAGACGAGCAGCGAGCTGACCGCAATGTACCGGGCCTGGGTTGCGAAGTACCCGATCGTCTCAATTGAGGACCCGCTGGCCGAAAGCGACTGGTACGGCTTTCAAGCCCTGACGGCGGAGCTGGGTGAGAGTATCCAGATCGTCGGCGACGACCTCCTTGTGACCAACACCCGCTTCATCGAGCGCGGTATCGAGGAAAAGGTGTGCAACGCGGCGCTGATCAGGCTCAATCAGATCGGCACGTTGACGGAGGCCGTGAAAGCGATCGAACTGTGCCGGCACGCGGGGTGGGAGGCCGTGGTCTCACACCGTTCAGGGGAGACGTGCGACAACTTCCTCGCAGACTTCGCTGTCGCGATGGGCAGCAGCCGCATCAAAGCCGGCTCGATATGCCGCGGCGAGCGGGTCTCCAAGTACAACCGGCTGCTGACAATCGAGCGGGAACTCGGAGCCCGTGCGCGGTTCATCGGTGCATAGAACAATCATGGACGCCACCGCTAGCTCAACTCTTCCACGCGCCCGTGAGGTCGATCGCGGCCTGGACAAGGCAATCCCGTTTGAGAGCATCCTGGGCGAAGGCGCCAGCGTGCACACGGCGGAGCAGCCAGACTGCTTTCACGACCTCGGCTTGGACCAGATCGTAGAGGCCGTCGTCTCGCCTTGGAAGGACTACGACCTCGGAGGGTTCTTTCACGCCAGTCTCTCCTCTGAGGACGCCATCGTGTACCGGCAGGAGGTGATGCGTGACCTCGAACAGCCGGACATCATGGCCGCCGTGCGCGGCTTTACCGATCGCCTCGTGGGCATGCGCCAACAACTGCCCCTGGCGACCAAAAGCTATAACGAACACGAGCGCAACCGCTGGCATCTTGGTGCGGTCCAACGCTATGGCGAGGCCATCACGACGTTGAGGCAGGAGTTGACCTCGCTGCTTCTGCGTTCGCGCGGGCTGCGACGCTGGCGCGAGTACATCGAGCGCTACTCACAGTCCTCGTCCTTCACGCGGTTGATGGAACAGGCGGCATGGTTGGAGCGCGATCTGGCAGCCATCACCTATACCGTCACGATCGAAGGCGCCGACGTCTCGGTCCGTCGTTATGCCGACGAGCCGGACTACACCGCCGAGATCGAGCAGACATTCGCGAAATTCCGGCGAGGCGCGGTGAAGGACTACCTAGCCAAGCTGCCCGTCACTGTGGGGCTCAACCACATCGAGGCCCAGGTACTGGATTGCGTCGCCCGGCTGAACCCAGAGGTGTTCGGCGCACTGTCGATATTCCGCCAAGAGCACCAGGTCTTCGTTGATCCGCAGGTGGAGCGCTTCGACCGTGAGATCCACTTCTACATAGGCTGGCTCGACTTCATCGCCCCATTTAAACGTGCGGGCCTGGCGTTCGACTATCCCGACGTGTCGAACGCAACGAAGGACATCGAGGTGCACTCGGGCTTCGATCTGGCCCTGGGCCGCCGCCTGCTTGGGGAACAGCAGTCCATCGTCTGCAATGACTTCAATCTTCATGGCGAGGAAAGGATGATCGTCATCACCGGCCCGAACCAAGGTGGCAAGACGACCTTCGCGCGCATGTTCGGCCAGCTTCACTGGCTCGCCTGTATCGGCTGCTCGGTGCCGGCCGCGCAGGCCCAGCTGTTTCTCTTCGATCGAATGTTCTCTCACTTCGAGCGCGAAGAAGACATTCGCAATCTGCGCGGCAAGCTGCATGACGATCTGGTGCGCATGCACCACATCCTGGCCCAGACGACGCCGCGCTCGATCGTGGTGATCAACGAGATTTTTTCGTCGACCACGCTGGAAGACGCCTTGTACCTTGGGGACGAAGTGCTCAAGCGGCTCGCCCTGCTCGACGCCATCACGGTCTGCGTGACCTTCCTCGACGAGCTTGCCAGCTTCTCGCCTTCGGTGGTGAGCATGGTTGCCGCGATCGATCCGGTAGACCCGACGGCGCGCAGCTTTAGGCTCGAACGGCGGCCGGCTGACGGCCTGGCGCATGCCCTGGCCATCGCCGAGAAATACCACGTCACCGGCGACTGGCTGAAGAAACGGATACCGCCATGAAAGCCTTGTTGATGCACCCGGATCGCGACTTCGACGGCGACCGACCGGTCCCGGTGAATGCCGCTACGCTCTCGCAGGACCTCGAACTGTCCACCTTGTGGACGGCCATGGCGGGTGACGACGATTTTCTGCTCGACATCGCGCGCAAGGCGACCTTGCTGGCGCTGGATACTGACGCGGCAACTGTGCGGCATCGCCAACAGGCGCTCATGGACGCGCTTGCTCATCCGACCGAACTGCGCGCGCTCTACGCCCTGGCAGTCGAGACGATCGAAGGCCGCAAGAAGCACTGGTTCGGCAGTTTCATGAACTACCCGAGCGGTGTTCTCCACAGTTCGGTCGACCTGATGCAGTTCTTGGTCGGCATGCTGCGAAAGCTGCGGACCTTCGCGGAGCGCGAGGGCGCGACGTTCGGGTCGCCGGGATTCAGCGCGCTCTTTGCCATGCTGCGGGCCGAATTCGCCGACGACTACCTTGCTACTGTGCAGCGTCACCTGAAGACGTTGAAGTTCGACGGTGGAGTGCTTATCAGCGCATCGCTCGGACGCGGTAACGAAGGCATCCACCACGTGCTGCGCCTGCCGCCCGAGAAGCGTCCGTTCTGGCAACGGTGGCTCCGCAGAGGGCCGCCGGAATTCGGGTTCCACCTGCACGAGCGGGACGAGGCCGGTGCTCGCTTCCTCAGCGAACTTCAGGATCGCGGCGTCAACCTGGTGTCCAACGCGCTCGCGCAGTCTTGCGATCACGTCCTGAGCTTCTTCCAGATGCTGCGCACCGAGTTGGCGTTCTACGTGGCCTGCCTCAACCTGCACGAGAAGCTGGCCGCCGCCCAGGCCCCGTGGTGCTTGCCCGGCATGGCCGAGCCGGGCGCGTTGCAGTTTGCTTGCAAGGACCTTCGCGACGCCTGCTTGGTTCTCAAGATGGGCGCAGCCGTCGTTGGCAATGCCGTTGAAGCCGAGGGTCGCGGCCTCATCGTCGTGACGGGTGCGAACCAAGGGGGCAAGTCCAGCTTTCTGCGGGCCTACGGTGTCGCGCAGTTGATGATGCAGGCCGGGATGTTCGTCTGCGCCGAGGCATATGTCGGTGAGCGCTGCACCGGCCTCTTCACGCACTACAAGCGAGAAGAGGACGCTTCGCTCAAGAGCGGCAAGCTGGACGAGGAGCTGGCGCGGCTGAACGATATTGCCGATGCCATCCGGCCAGGCGGCCTGTTCCTGTCCAACGAATCCTTCGCCTCAACCAACGAGCGCGAGGGGTCGGAGATCGCACGCCAAACGGTGAGCGCGCTGCGCGAGCGGCGCATCATGGTCGTCGCCGTCACGCACCTGTTCGACTTTGCGCACCGGCTCGCGGCCGAGCACCGGGCAGATACGTTGTTCCTGCGTGCCGAACGACGAGAGGACGGGTCCCGCTCCTTCAAGTTGGTCGTAGGTGAGGCGCTATCGACCAGCTTTGGTCAGGATCTCTATGCGCAGGTGTTCGGCACGGCGGCGGTACCAGGCTGACCTACCGCTTTTGTGAGGAAAGCGCGGCGGAAGATCACGTCTTCTTCCGAGTCGTTTTGCGAGGGGCCTTCTTGGCCGCGGGCGGCGCATTGACACCGATGCGCGGATTGCCCTTCAACGGCGCCTTCGAGTTCTGCTCGCGTTCAAAGACCTCGGCCGCATAGGCATCGAGCAACGATTCGCACTCCGCCAGCTGCTTTTCGGCGGTTTCACGCGCCGGCGCACCGTAGAAATCCAGGGTCTTGATGCGCTCCAGCCAGTTCTTCAGCTTCTTGAGGTCTTCGTCGTTTTCCTTGAGTTCCGCAAAGGTGTAGTGGTCCGCATCGACTTCCTTCGCGACCTCCTTCTTGTAGTCGGCGCACTTGTCCAGGAATTCCTCATAGTCCTGTTCCCGGTCCTTCTTGAAGTAGGCGACGACACGCTCCTCCTGCTTGGGGTCAAGCGCCAGCGTCTCGAAGATGACGGCGTCTCCGCCACCACGCTCGATCTCGCTTTGGACCATGCGTAATTGACGCTGGTGCTCGGTGGTTGCCGGCAGCACGCAGATGCTGTTCTGGATATAGACCGCCCCCAGGCTGCGGATACGCCGCCAGATGGCCACGCGCACCTTTGACGGTTCACTCGGAACCTTGTAGGTCAGAAGGAGCCAAGCGGACGTCGTCGTTTGCATCATTCACCATGTAGCGACCGTTACACAAAGTTTGTATGGTACCGGGTTACGGCGTCGGAGGCACGCCCGCGCTACAGCGGTGGAAACGCTCTCGGCGGCACGTGACATGCGGCCGAGGAGCACTGGAAGGCCTCATGCAGGCGATGGACTGCTCTGCCGCACGATGGTGACCGCGCAGGGCGCGTAGGCCACGACCTGACGCGCAATCGAGCCGATCAGCCAGCGCTCGAACAGCGTGTGTCCGCGGTGGCCAACGACGATGTGGTCGATGCGGTGCTGCTCCGCATAACGCACCAGTTGCTCTGCGGGATGGCCGACGACGAGCTGGGCTTGTGCGCTCAGGCCATCGTTGGCTAGGCGCACTCTCAGCGCCGAGAGGACGTGGTGGTAGCGGCGCTGCGCATCCTCGATGGCAGCTTCCGCCTCCACTTCGTCACCGAACTCCGGGGGGCGTGCCACGACCAGCACGTGTAGTTCGGCGCCGTAGCGCTTTGCCAGGTCGACGGCGAAGCCGTATGCCTGGTCGGCGGATGCCGACCCGTCATGCCCAAGTAGGATCTTGTGGATCATGATGCTCTCCTCACAGGAGCGCCGCTCCCTTCACCGATGGCGGCGGCTTCATCGGGCTGCGCCGGAACCTTGTCGATCAAGTGGCGCGGCAGGAAGAAGGCGTTGGCGACGAGCGTCGGCACTACGGCGCTCAGGATGACCGTCGCCACCAGGGCCGAATACTGTGCCTGGGTGATGACGTTGTGCGATAGGCCGAACAGCGCCGCGATCGTGCCGAAGGTCAATCCTGTGGACATGAGCATGGTCGTATAGGCGGCCTCGCCGCGCGGCGCCTTGTAGGCGCGTGTGACCGGATAGACACCGACGATCTTTGTGACCATCTTGGCGACGAGCAGCACCAGCATCGCCGCAGGCGCTGCCACGAGTGCGGGGATGGACACCAGCGAACCGGCACGAATGAAATAGAACGGGGTCAGCAAACCAAAGGTCAGCGTGCGCAGGCGCCGGACCAGCACATGGTCCTTGCCGACGGTGCCCGCCAGCACCATGCCGATCAGGTAAGCAGGCAGCACGGCTTCGCTTTCTGCCCAGGTGGCGAGTGCGCCCATGCCGAATAGGCACAACATCAAAAACTTTGCTTCCAGCTCTGACGGCCGACCACCGAAACGGCGGAAGAACCACGGCGTAATGATGGGCAAAACAATGAAGACGACCACGCCGGCCCCTAGGAAGATCAGGGTGCGCATGCTGAATGGCGCGAACAGCAGGCCGAGGGCGACGACGGTAGCCAGGTCCGTCACGAAGCAGGCGGCCAGGACCGTCTTGCCGTAGTTCGTCTGATTGAGTCCGAACTCCAGCATGACCGCGTACACAACGGCGACGGAGGTAGTGGACATCGCGATGCCTGCGAGCCAGCTTGCCTGACCCGACCAACCGAGCGCGAACCGGGCAATGGCGGCACAGCCGAGAAATGGCACCAGGAAGCTGATGAAGCCGACAGCGCAGGCCTCCTTCCACTGCCGCTTGAAGACCACCGGGTCCAATTCCGCGCCGGCCAGAAAGGTCAGCACGATGGCACCGGCCCCGGCGAGGAACTTGAGCCAGGAGGCATCGCCTGCCAGGATCGTGCTTCCGAGCAGCGCGCCGATGATCAACTGCGCAATCGTGCCGACGACGATTTCCGAGAGCGCTGTGGCTACCTTCAGCCAGATCGACAACAGTGTGGCGATCAATGCCAGTCCTAGCCAGAGCGCGGCCTGAGCCCAGATTTCGGTCATGGTGAGCCTTCCTTGGGCAACACACCGCCGTTCGTGGGGTCGCCTTGTTTTGGGTTGATGACGCCGAAAACCGCGGGAATGCGTGCGTAGAACACGCGCACGTTTTCCTTCCGCAGCAGCGCGAGCAGCTGGTCCACCTCGTCGTCGGTGACGATGAACTCGACCTCCACGGTCAAGGTGCCGGCCAGCTCGAAGAAGTGATCTTCATGAAGGACGTGGTGGCTGCCGAAGCCGGCCATTGCCCGGAAGGCGGACCCGCCTCGGATGCCCAGCTTGTTCGCCTGTTGCAGGAGCCACTCCCACAGCAGCGTGCGATGGATGCGCTGATCCTCGTGGACGTAGAAGCGCAGGAAGCAGCCATTCATGGCCGCAGCTCCGGGCAGCCCAGGAATGCGAGCGCACTCCTCGAGCCTGGAGGGGGCTCATCGCTCGCGGTCGCAATCGCGAGCCCTGGAAAGCGTGACGATTCGTTCACTTCCGGCTCCTTCAGAACATGGAGCGGGTGGGCATTGGTCGAACCGGAAAGAAAAATGCCTACCGCGCTCACGTTGAGCTTGGTAGGCATCATCAGCCCTTCGGAGGGCGGTTAGAGGAGGTATGCCATCTCCTGTGATCCATTCTAGCGAATACCCCTCGGAGCGGCAACTTCGGGGCGTGTCAAGTCTTGCCCAAGAGCCCTTCGAGGATCTCCGCCTGTTTCGTGAAGTCTTCTGGTCGGCGCTGCCGGAAGGTTTCTAGGTTGCTGAGCTTCCAGCGCAGAGCGGGTAGTTGCGCCGCATGCTGACAGTGCAGCAAGGACCAGTCGGGTTCCGCTCGCACCAGGCCGGTCAGGAATTGCCGCTGCGCAGCCGTCAGTCGCTGCGGCAATTCGCTTCGCAACTGCCTGCGTGCTTGCAGGAGCGTGTCCAGCGAGCTGTCCACCTCAGTCATGCCGACAAAGGCCCGCTCATACTCGGCCGCGACGTCCTTGTCGTTGCCAAATAGCACTTCATGGGGCGGCCTGTTGTGTCCTGCGAGGTACACCACGAAGCACTCGACCATGCCATCGCTGATGCCTCCCGATTCGTAGAGTTGCCATACGTCGAACAGGTCGCGCGGATGCTGCCGGTCCAGCGCGGCGACCAATTTGCTGGCGTACAACTCGTCTCTTGCCAGCATCGGCAACTCGAATTCAACGCCGAACAGGTCGCTGCTTCGACTGCTTAGCGGCCGTCGCTCGGTCGGGAGGACGCTACCGCGAAACACGACGTTGACCTCCACCTTGACCTGGCTGGAGTCGTTCTCGACGATCAGCTTGGTGTCTCCCAAGTCCTTGGAGCGAACCAGGCGAGTCTGCACACCCAGCGGTGCGACACGGGTGGCGATGGCCGCCAGCTCCTGATTGATCGCCTGCAGCGCTTCGTCCCGTGGGGTCTGCCAAGGCAGGTACACGACATCGATATCCACCGACAGCCGCGGCATGTCCTGCACGAATAGGTTGATAGCCGTGCCACCCTTCATGGCGAAGACGTCGCTTGCGAACACGTCTGGCGCGACGGACAGCAGCAGACGAACCGTGTCGGCGTAGGCTTTATCCATGAGGTTTCAGGCTCAACAAGGTTCCGTCGTCCATTCGGCTCATCCAACGTGTTGAACTACCGCTGCGGACCGAGTGGTGCGCCAGCAGCGCATCCACGTCCACGAAGTTGGTCTCGCGCGCCCAAGTGAGGAACAAGCGCACTGCCTTCACGCTGGTGCAACAGGACAGCAGCTGTCCGAGCATGTCCTTGCGAGGGCTGCGCAAGCCGTCGAAGAGATTGCGCGCCTCTTCCAGACTTTGTTTCGTGCCGGCTTCGTAAAGCAGCTCCAGAACGGCCCGCTCCGAAACCGCCACCTTTAGCTCCTCGGGACTGCCCGGAGGTGTCATCAAGGTCTTGCTGGCCAGTGACGTGTCTGGCCACTCGAACAGGTGGGCGTGGACGTAGCGGGCTGGAAAGCGGGAGGTGAACCAGGCCGGTAGCGCGTAGCGGCTGTCGCCCCACAGAACGAGGGTGTCCCGGCTGCCCAGGTTGTGCCTGACGCCCTGCAGCGCCAGGGCACTCTTGCCGCCGACATGCAATCCGGGCACCCGCCGCTGCAGGAACTTGAGTGCCCCGTAGACGCCAAACTCGTCATTGGGGAAAGCGTAGACGCCCTGCGCCAAGCGCACGAGCCAGCCCCCGTCGGCATAGTGGGCCGCGAGCTGGGGCGATACCTGAAACCGGCCGAGGGTGGCCAGATCGAACGGCGCCCCGCGCGGTAGCTCCGCCTGCAGCTTCTTGATTACTTGGTGACGAGATTTTCCATCCATGCTATAAAAATAGCACAAAATCCAATCAAGCATGTTGCCACCCTGTAGGTGGAGTCGTAAAAATAGCATATGGCTTTACTTTTGAAGCAAAATCTAATCAACATGACGCCAGGCTACCCACGCAGCCCGTCTGCGACGAACTCGCGGCGGGGGGCGAGCTAAACCACAGCTCGGGTGGGGTATCCCTGTCGAACGGAGGTGCAACATGAGTACCAACTCGCACAACGCACATTGGAGCGGCCGGCTGGGCCGGGCGGCTGGCCGCGCCTGGCGCGGCTACCGACGCCAAGAAACACGTACCGCAGCCGCCCTCAGTGCTCGTGGAATACCTGCCGCCTTCACGCGCGTCATCTTGTGGGTGGGACAACTCGCAGTCCTCGCCATGCTGCTCTACGCAGCTTTCTGGGTGACTCTGTTGGTCGCCGTGGTGCTGGTCGTCCTGATCGCAAGAAATCAGGACGACGAGGACGAGGCGTCCAACCCAACGGAATGGCGCTACGGGTCGGCGGGCTACGGCCTCTACACGTCAGACGAGCACCGCATCGACCCACACGACCCTGAAGACGAACAGCCGTAGAAGCAACTATTTCGCGGCCTTGAGCGCAACCCCTGCGCCTTTGCCTCCCGCTGCTTGAGCATCGCGTGTGCCGGAGGCCAAGCCTTGAATGGCGTTGCCGGCGCGCACCCCCACCCATCCGAGCGCGGTCACCCAGAAGGTCGGCAGAACGATGAACATCGCCGCCAGCACGAAGTTGAGCAGCATGTCTCCGAAGGCGTTGTTCAGCCCGATCAGCGGGTCGAAGTTGGTGTGGGGCCGGTTCGCTCCGAAGCCCCAGCCGTAGAGCGCATCCAAGATCGTGCTGTCCAACCAGCGCCCGAGCTGGAACCAGAAGTCCACGAAGAACAACGCGAACTCGACGCAGCTCACGGTGATGACGGCTTTGAGCTCGTAGGTGCCGAACAGCAGCACCAGCGGGATGCAGATCACCAGCGCCATCTTCAGCAGCGACAGCACCATCGGCAGCGCCTGGCGAACCACGTCCATCGCCGGGAAGAACCCGATCGACCCGACGGCCAGCCCGAGGTCCCCCGCGCCGCGCGTTACGACGTTGGGCAGGGATTTCTCAATCTGGCCGCCGTAATCCGTGTAGACGGAACCCTGGTTCATCTTCTGCTGCTTCGGCGAAACCACCGCGCGGACCACCGAGTCGTTGACCTCGTTCTGCGACAGGAAGCCCGCCCAGCGCCCCAGGCGCGTCAACAGATCGGGATCGACCTGAGCCAGCAGGCGCGCGCGCAGCCCGCTGCTGCCGTCCGACCACCACTGCCGACACGTCGGGTAGCCCCCTCCGCTGTCCACCTGGGCGAGGCCCGCATCGCGCGTCGCGTCATAAGGCCAGGCCGTGCGCGGCGTGCTCGAATGGTAGGTGTCGTAGAAGCCTGCATTGCTCTGGAAGTAGCTCGACCCGATCCAGGTGACGTCGTTCATCTGGTCATCCGACAGCGTGGGCCGGTTCATGAACAGTTTGGCGCGCGACGGGCCATAGCAGTCATGCACGAAGTCGCCGACCTCCTGCGCGAGCACCGGGTCGTTGATGCGCGTGGCGTCCACGTCCATGCGGATCTGCCGTAGGTCTGTCCCGCAGGGAATGGCCGCCACCGCGGCGCCGGTCACGGCCTTGGAGATGGCGTGCATGAAGAACCACCACACCGGCAGCAGCGCGCTCTGATTGTTCAAAGTCGTGTAGACGTTCGCCCAGCCTGTGTCGGCGGGCTGAGGCACGTTGACCTGGCATTGCGCCGAGCGCGTGGTGTCGAACTTGATCGTGCTTAGGTCGACGGGGATGAAGGGGATGCCGGCGAACATGATGACGAAGATCGCCACCCACACGCGGTTCTCGATGCGCATGGACGACAGCACACCCTTGTTGCCCTCGTCCGCGCCCTCGGCGCGTGCGCGCAGCCACTCGTGGATCACGATGGCGCCGAAGGGCAACGCGAATACCCCCGAGGCCACGAGGATGTTCCAGATGCCGTTGTTGACCACCCAGCCCACGAGGGTGAGGTAATACTCGAGATAGTCCGTGGTGTAGAGCGTCATGACGTTCTCCCCGTTCTTCAATTCGCGCGCAGCAGTTGGCTGGCTTCGAGCAGCACGACCGCGACGACGGCGGCCACCTCCGCGCGTCGCAGGCGCTGGCCGGCCTCGGGCTCTGGCTCGCGCTCATGCAGGCGAGCACGCATCCACCGCCACCCAACCGCCGTGGCGGCGTACAGCAGCAGCCGCCAGACCAGGAAGTGCAGCGAGTGCGCGCTCAGCCAGCGCTCCCAGCCCGCGACGCTGCCGACGACGCCGATGCCGATGACGTTGATCGCCACCGCAATGCCTGCGACCAGCAGCGCCCACAGCAGCCCGAGGCCGACGCGGCGGTTGAACAACCAGGCTGGCCGCAGCCAGCGCCATCCGATGCCGGCCATCAGTGGCTCCGCGGCTTCTGCACTTCCTTGAGCCGGTCGCGCGTGGTGTCGCCCTCGAAGATGCCCCGCGAGCCGCCGGCCCGCGTGTTGTGGCGCTGGACGATCGCCATCGCGGAGTTGCCCGCGAGTGCGCGCCGCAGTTCGAGCTCGGTCTTGAGGTTGTTGATCTCCTGCTCCAGCGCGCCGTTCTCCTGATCGACCGCCTTCACGGCGAGGTCGTTGGCCGCGACGTTGGGTTCCTTCTTGCCGGTCAGCAGCGTGCGCTGCAACAGCAGGGCCTTCTCCAGCACGGACGACAGCGCCGCCTCCGAAGCCAGGCGCTTGCCGAGCAGGTCCTGGTCGGGCTCGTCGCGCAGCGCCTCGATGACGCCGCGCGTGATCGGCAGCGAGTTGCTGCCGGCCGCTTCCAGGTTCGCCACCGTCGTGGGCTTCGCGCCCGTCACCAGGTCTTGCAGCGCCTGCAGCTTGGTCTCGTACTCCTCCTGGATGACCGGCGTCAGGCCCACGCCCGGCGTGGTCTGCGTCTTGGTGCAGGACTCGCAGGTGCGCTGCTCGCGTTCGCCGAGCACGCGCGTCGCAAAGGCGGCGGCATCGTCGGGAGAGCTCCAGGTCTGGCAGGTCAGGCGATTGCCGCAGCTGGCGCGCGGGATCGACGAGGTATCGCTGACGCTGCGGCTGTTCAGCAGGTTGTAGCCGGCGCGGGTGACGTCGCCCACCACCTTGATCGAGCTCTGGCTCGCACCACCCGCGCTGGCGCCCCCGACCCAGGGCACACCGTTGTTGCCCTTGTTGGACTCGGCCTGCTCGACGGAAGCCACGCCGTCGCCGTTCGCGCTGACCGCATCGCGCATCGCAATGCCTTCGGACAGCTGGTCCCAACTGGTTTGACCGCCGGCCATGTCTGCCATACGGTTGGCGATGGCGCGGCAGGTCATCTTCGAGCGATCGAAATCCAGCCGTGCCTGCAGCACACCGTTGGTCAGCAGGTTGTAGAGACCCGGATCGGCGCGCTGGATGATCAGCGCCGGCAGCGACGCCACCGCGGCCGTGGCGTTCTGAATGACCGACGACATGATGGCCTGGAAGCCATTGGTCAGGCCATTGAGTTGATTCTGGAGCGTCGTCGTGATGCTCATGTTTCCGCAGATCAGGTTGCTGTTCCACCCGATCCCGACGCCGATGCTCTGCATGTTTCCGGCGCCGCTCATGGAGACGGCGCGGCCACCGCCCACGCTGTAGAGCACGTCGTCGCCGATCACGCTGCCGCTGACGCTCACGCTGTTCGGGTCGATGCGGGTTTGCGCCCAGGCCACGCCCACGGCTGCTGTGACGGCGCAGCCGAGCGTGATCGACAGTGCGTGCGGCCTGGCGCGTCGAAGGAAACGGAAAAGAGCTGCTTTCATCGGATCACCTCACTGGAAATCGACGCTACCGAGGAACACCTGGCCGCGGCGCTGGCAGCAGGCGTAGGGCCGCCACAGCGCGAAGGCGTAGTCGCCCTGCTGGGCCTGCACGTGCACGTTGCTGTTCGGAAAGACCGCGCACGTGGTCGAGAGCGTTGGGGTCAGCTCTTGCCACTTGCCGGTCGAGGCATCGCTCTCCATCAGCGCACCGGCGGGCCAGTAGCCGTCGCTGGCGGTGGCGAGCAAGGGCTGGTACACGTGGGGCTGCATGCGGCGGGTCACCACGTCGCCCGCGCGCTGCGCGACCACCGCCCCGCTCTTGTAGTCATCGGTCTGGTGAAGGAAGCCGCCACGTGCGTAGACGTTGCCCCACAGGTTCAGCGTCGTGCGCGCGCCGATCTCGCGCATGCCGGGAACGAGGGCTTCCGGGTAGACCAGCTCCGGGATGTTGTAGCGCCAGGCCAGCGTGTCCAGCGTGCTGAGCAGGTACGGCATGAAGGCCGTACCCGCCCCCTGGCAGGTGTAGCCCGACGCGCTGGCGAACTGGCTGAAGGCGTAGCCACCAGGGTGGCCGATCACGTCCGCGTTCTTGAACTTGGCGAGGTTGTTCTCGTTGTCGTGGTTCGTCGTGCCGTCGCCGCCTGCCTTCGCCGTGGAGTTGGGCATGCTCATCGCGCGCACCTCGACCCACGGGTTCGCACCCGTGTTCGAGTAGCTCGATACCACGGCATCGGGCACGTAGTGCCGCACCTTGGTGGACGTGCGCACCGAGCAGCCGAAGGGCGTGCAGAACAGCCAGTAGCAGATGCCGACGACGCGGTAGGCCAGGCAGTCAGGCGAGACGGTCGAGGCCACGATCGTGGCGGTGTCCAGCGCGAACGACGATGCGGCACCGGCCAGCAGCACCGAGGCAAGGCCCAGGCGCGCACGGCGCGAGCAGGCCTGCGGCAACCGCAACGACAGGCGGCTCATGGTGTGGACCTCCGGAACGTGTCGATGCGTGCCACGGCGCGGGCCACATCCGCGTCTCCGTAGACCACGTAGCGGCGATCGACCACCACGGCCGGCAGCGCGGCGATGCCCAGGCCCCAGGCATCGGTCACGTCCTGGTAGGCGCGAGCGATGCGTCGCTGCAGCTCGGGGCCGCCGTCGCGCAGACGCTGCTGCACGATGGCGGCGGCGCGCGCTGGATCGGCGGGCAGGTCGGCCGCCAGTTCAGCCTCGATGCGCGCCGGCAGGTCCAGCTCGACGAGGCGTGCTCCGGCCACGGACTGCACCGGATGGCTGCGGTCGGTCACGACGAGCACGTCTGCGGCCATTGCCACGGCGCTGAACGTCGTCAGCGCGGTGAGGGCCGCGAGCAGCGCCATGCTCGTGCGAAGGGTTCGCCCCAACCGCGAAGCGATGAAGAAGGGAGCCGTCATGCCAGGCGTCCTCGGAGTCGATCGAAGGCTCCATCGAACGCCAACACGAGCCCGGCCGCGACAAACAAAGCGCACGAGCGATGCCCCGCTTTGCCTCGGCCAACGACCAAAGAAAAGCGGGAGCCGAAGCTCCCGCGGGGATCAGTGGATCGCGGCCGCAGCCTGCACGGCGCGCAGCGCGTGCTTGCGCCAGAACGGATCGACGACCCGGCCGGCCAGGACGCGCGCCTGCAGGCGGAGCCCGGCGGCCGTGCAATGGTTGTCCCAGCCCGCCTCGAAGGCCGCCTCGACGCGGAGGTATTCGACCTGCTTGGCAACGGCGGCGATGTCGTCGTCGGAGAGGACGGGCTCGCACCAACGGATGGCCGTAGCCCAGACCTGGCCGGCGAGCACCAGACGGCCGAGTTCGTCATGCACGAGGACCAGCTCCGGCCGGAAGCCCAGCGCGTCGGAGTCAAAGTTCAGCTCGAACTCGTCGTTGGCCACGCACGCGGCGGCCATCGCCATCGCATCTTCGATGAGGCCGCGCTGGCCGAGCGCGAGCTTGCAAGGCGCCCACCAGGTGCCGTAGACCGGATCGTCTTCCGGGTACTCGACCTCTCCGCAGCAGGTGATGGTGAACTGGCGCCAGAACACGTCTTCACGGATGAAGGTGCCGGCGCGGTAGGGCGTGGCGACGAACGACACGCCTTCGACAACATGGATCTTGGGTTGCATGGCAAAGCTCCTGGGAAGAAATGCGCAGGCGCCACAGGTCCGCACGGGCCTGGACTACCCGCGCGGGTTGAAGAAGGGAGAGAGTCGGGAACGGATCGAGGCCCGCGGCTACAGCAGGCCGTGATCGGCGAAGGAGTACGGCGGCCCCTCGCCCACGATGAAGTGATCCAGCACGCGCACGTCGACTAGCGCGAGTGCAGTCTTGAGCGTTTGCGTGATCGCCTCGTCGGCGCGCGAGGGCTGGGTCACCCCGCTGGGATGCTGGTGGGCAAAGACCAGTGCCGCGGCGTTCAGCGCCAGCGCGCGCTGGACCACCACCCGCGGATAGATCGAGGCCGTGTCGATCGTGCCTCTGAACAGCGGCTCGAAGGACAGGACACGGTGGCCGCCATCCATGAAGATGACGGCGAACATCTCGTTGGGCTCTCCGACGAGCTTCAGGTGCAGGTAGTCGCGCACGGCGGCGGGACCCGACAGGCAGGGACCGGCCTTGAAGAGACGCTGCTCCAGCAAGGTGATGGCTTGCCGGACGATCCAGTCTTCGTGCTGGGCGGCGATGAGGGACAGTGACTCCGCGCGGGAGTCGGCGACGATGCAGGACATAGCGAACCTCCAAGGGGTGAAGTTGGGAGGTCCCGGCCCCGGGGGGTGGACCCTCCGGGACGAGATGAAGAAGCACGAGCGAGAACAAGCGGCATCCACCACCGCGGGCGCGGTGGTTGTTCGCAGCCAGGGATGCAAAGCGAACGGGGCGATCAGCGCGGACGCATCCGCGGCGTAGCCTTGAAGATCGTCGGCTACCTGGGCATGTCGCCGGGGGACTCGGCAGGCATTTCCTTCGATGGGGCGGCGTCGGCGCCCCCCGCGGCTACTAGGTCGATGGCCGACAGCAAGGCGTCACCTTCGACAGGTCCGCGCAAGAGCAGCGTCTTATCGGACTGGCGGTCTTGCAGGCGCAACGTGGGTGTGGCGGCAATCTGCTGCTGGGCGGCTTCGGCGGCCTGCGCGCGGATCGCCGCGTCGGCCGCCGCGCCGTCCACGCACTGCTGCGCGGCTGGCGTGAGGCCGGGATAACGCAAGCCTTCGGGGAGGCCCTGGCCGTCGCCGCGGGTGTGGGCGTAGACCCATTCGACGGCCTGCCAGAACGCCGCCTGGCCGCCGTGCAGGCCGACGCATTCGACCAGGCGGGCCTCGGTGGACGCCGCTGGTTCGTGCATCGCCAGCGGCAGGTGGTGCCACTGCCAAGCCACGTCGGGATGCGCGTCGATCCAGCGCTTGAGCACCGTGAAGTACGCGCGGCAGAACGGGCATTCAAGGTCGGCGTATTCGATGACCGTGAAACGCGCATCCGAGCGGCCGTAGCGCCAGGGCGGGCCGGCCGGCATCGGCGCGGCTGGCCGCGCGTTGAGCAGCGTATCGGGCTTGACCCCGCCGAGCATCCCGACGGGCAGCGTCGTCGCAGCGGGGTCGGCGCTGGGCGAAGTATCCGGACGCAGCATCGCCCAGACCACGACGACGATGAGCAGCGCCAATGCCGCGAGCCCGGCCAGGACGACGCGGGAACGATCGAGACGAGGCCAGCGCATGTCGATCTCCTTCAGGTCAGCGCATCGAGCGCCAAAGGCTCGATGCCGCGGGCGCGGTCGATCTTCTCGGCCACCTTGAAGGCCGCATCCAGTTCGCCGATGCCGTGCTGGCGCATCAACTGGAAGCGCTCGGCCTTCTCCTCCGGCTCGGTTTGCGCGAGCGCAAGGTACAGGCTGGGTGGCACCGCGCGGAACAGCACTTCCATGCTTTTGGAAAGGATCACGCCCTCGCTGAAACTGCCGGCCTGCTTGCGCGCCGAGAGCATCAAGGCCTTCTGCGCCGGGTTCAGCTCGCGGAAGCGCGCGATCTTCTCGACCTCATCGGGCGGCATGGACAGGCAAATCCACCACTCGATCATGTTCAGCATCGGCTCGGCCGCCTTGGGCAGGTCGTCGATGTTCTGCGTCGCCAGCCAGTACCACGCGCCGAGCTTGCGCCACATCTTGGTGATCTTGACGACGTAGGGCGCAAGCAGCGGGTTCTTGGTGATGATGTGGCCTTCGTCCGTGACGTTGATGATCGGCCGGCCCAGGAACTGGTCGCGCTCGGCGATGTTGTTGACCGTGTTGATGAGGCTGATGTACGCGATCGACAACTGCGCGTTGTAGCCCTCGCGCGCGAAGGTCGCGAGGTCGACGATGGTGATGTCGGCCTCGGGCCAGGGCGTGCCGGGCCGATCGAACATCTGGCCGTCCACGCCCTGGCAGAACATATCCATGGCATCGGCCATTTCCAGCAGTCGCGCGCGACGCGCTTCCGGCAGCGTGGCGTCGCGGGCGCGCTCGCGCAGCGCATCGCGCACGTCGCGCGTGAGCACGGTGCGCTTCTCGCTGACGCAGCGCTGGGCTGCGTCGAGGATGCACTGGCGGATCAGACTGCGGTCGGCACGCGTCATGCGCGCTTCTTCCTTGTCTTCGCCGCCGGTGATCATCAGGCGCGCGGTGATTTCCAGTTCACCCAGCACGTCGCGCTGCTCGTCCGCGTCCGCAGCCTGAGCCTTCTCGTCGCGGTCCTCGTCCAGGTCGTCGGCGTCGAGTGTCTGCACCTGGCTCGGTGTCTCGACGAGGCGATGCGCATCGGCGAACGGCGCGAGGCTTACGCCCGCGCCGGGCGCGAGCTTGACACGATGCACCTTCAGGCCCAGGCGTGCGGCGAAGTCGCCGAACAGGCCGAAGCTGTTGCCGGCTTCCACGATGAACATGCGCGGCCGGTAGATCGCCGTGACCTGGTTCAGGATGTTGTTCAGCGTGGCCGACTTGCCCGAGCCGGTGGGGCCGAACAGGAACAGGTGTGCGTTCATCTGCCGGTCGAGGCGGTTCAGCGGATCGAAGGTGATCGGCCCCCCGCCGCGGTTGAAGAACGTGATGCCCGGATGGCCCGTGCCCTGGCTGCGGCCCCACACAGGCGCGAGGTTCGCGGCATGCTGCGCGAACATCAGTTGCGTGTACCACTGCCGTTTGTCGAGTGCGGGGTCGAACACGCAGGGCAGCCAGCGCAGGTAGCTGTTGAGCGGCGCCACCTCGTCTTCCTCGCGCACCGGCTGCAGGCCGGCGTTGAGCATGACGTTGACCAGTTGCAGGCCGCGTGCATCGAGCTCGTCGAGGTCGCGGCCGCGCAGGTAGAACGCCAGCGCGCCGCGATAGAGCTTGTGCGCCGAGCCGATCAGGCCGCGCGCCTGCTGCACGTCTTGGCGAGTCTGCTCCGAAGCCAGCGTCTCGCCGACCGACTTCCGGGCCAGGTGGTTCAGGTGCGCTTCGAGCACGTCCTGCGGCGTGGCGACGACCGTGAGGCAGAGGATGGTGTCCTCGGGCATCTGGTCGAACAGGGCATTGACCGCATCGCCACCCTTGCGCGTCTCGCCGGTGAGGTGGCCGGTCGCTGGCGGCATGCGCAGCCGATCCATCACGACGACCCGGTGCGGCATGCCGTCGAAGGACCAGGTGCCACTGTCCACGTCGGAGCGCGGCCGGCCGAAGAACAGGCGCTGCGCGAAGTCGCCGCCCGCCAGTTCTACCTCAGCGTCGCTCCCGCCTGCTTCCGCTTCATCGGGATAGCGCGTGAGCGCATAGAAGCGCTCGCGGTCCTCGGCGCCGGGTCCGAGCAGCGTCGGATGCGGGTTGAACCAGCGCAGTAGCCAGTCGTGGACGTCGGCTGCGGCCAGGCGCCTGGCCTTCACGCCCGCGTTCGCCAGGCCGCCGGCGAGCCGGTCGCAGATCGTGGCGAGGGCCTGCTCCGGGGACTGGCCGCGGCGGGCTGTTGCAGCGTTGGGCGAGCGCCGGTAGACCACCATGCGTACACGCCGCACTTGGCCGCGCCACGGCAGACGCGTGACCGTCGTGTCCTCGAACAGGCCTCCGGGCTTGGCGATGGCGCGCAGGTGGTGCGCGAAAAACTTCAGATAGAACTCGGTGAAGGCACTCCCCTGCGCGCGCGGGCGCACGTAGTCCCCCAGGGTGCGCAGGTAGTGGTCCCAGGTCGATTCGTCCTGGGCGTAGAGCTGCACAATCCAGGGGTGGTCATCCAGCTCGTCGAACGAATCCTGCAGCGCGTTCTCCAGTGCATCGCGTGCCCGCCACAGCCAGGCCATCTCGCGGCCTTCGGTGCCTACCGGCGCCAGCTCGAAAAAAGCCGCCACGGACTGACCGTCTTCGAGCAGCATGCTCTTGGAGCCGGGCAGGTATTCGACCCAGGGCAGCAGGTCTGCGAACGCGGGCGCGACGTCGTAGAGCCGCTGGTGGTCGGCCTCGGTCGCTGTGCCGTGCGGCCGCGCGCGACCCGGCTCGGGAATGCCGGCGTCGGCCAGCCTCTCTACGTGTCGCTCCCAGGCGTCGCAGTCGTCGCGATCCTCGTCGGGGGCTTCCACCGGCAGGGTCGAGACGAAATCAGGCGACACCGCCTTGCGCGGCCATGGCAACCAGGCCATCAGTAGTCCTCCAGCCGCTCGCCCGGCATTGCGTACTGCACGCGCTGGTACAGCGGGAAAACGGTGCTGTAGCCTGGAACCGGCACGGGATCGGTGCCGGCCAGGTGCGGGAACACGTACATGACGAGATCGGGATTGGGCAGACGCCGGAACTGGCGGTAAATCTCGTTGCTCGCCGTGCGCGTGTACGCGGCGTTGCCCGCGGGCGTCGCACGGGTGTCGGCGTCGGTCAGCGGGCGCCGCAGGCTTTGGCGCGCATCGAGCAGCTGGCGTGCGGCCTGCCCGCCGACCGCGCCGCCTGCGCTACTGCCGCCGCCCGTCTCCTGCTGCCAGATGTCAAACATCGTGCTGTCGCCATGGGGCAGCAGTTTTTCCTTGCTCGTCGCGCAGCCACCCAGCACTGCGATGGTGAGCACGGTCGCCACAGCTTCAATCCAGATCCGACGCATGGGTGCCTCCGAGGGTGTGATTGACCCGGCGCCCCTTGGCGTCGTAGTCGATGAGAAGCGGACGCTCCAGGTGCACGGCGACCTTGGCGCCGGGCTGCACATACACCGCGGCGAAGGCCTGGCCGTAGAGCTTGTTGACCCACTGCGACATCTCCTGCACGCCACCCGCCAGGATGCGGCCCATGGCCTCGTTGCCGCTGATGCCGACGGTGCCGAGCGAACCGTTGCTGTTGGCGACTACGGCCACGCTGCCGTTGTCGGACTTGATGAGCGACGCCGCGCCGGCCCCCGCAGCGGTGATCAGTGCCTGGCTGCCCAGGTATTGCTGCGCATTGCTGCGCCGCTCGCCGCTGACGCAGGGGATGCCATAGGGATCGCTGATCCAGCCCAGGCCGCCTTGCGTGGAGCCGGTGCTGCCACCGCCGTTGCTGCCGCTGTTCGTGCCGCCACCGGTTTGACTGCCGTCCTGCCCGAGCTTGCTGTCGTCGGGCATGGTGCGGACGGTGCCATCGTTGAAGACGAACGTGACGGAGCGGATGTTTCCGCGCACGCACGAGAGCGTCCAGTCACCCGAGGCCGTGCCGCTGACCACGGCGCCGGCCACGTCGGGAATGTCGATGCCGTTGGCCGTGAGGTTGTCGGGGCCGATCAGCACCTTGAACGGAAAGGCGTCGTGCACCGTGCCGTCGACCGGCACGCGGCCGATCAGCGCGGTCATGGCGATCGAGCCCATGAGGGTCGCATTCGTGGGTACCGTGTAGACCGGCCGGGTCGAGCTGCGCACCGCGCCTGCCGCCTGCGTACCGGCATCCGCCACGGTGTCGGCGGCATTCGACAGGGTTTTCTGCGCCGGGCCGAAGCTGGTGGGAAAGCTCGGGCTGCTGGCCGCGCTGCCGTTCTTGGCCTGCGGCTTCGCGTCATCCGGTTCCACCCAGCGTGTGCCTGCCGTGCCACTGGTGCTGCCGCGATTGCCCGCGCCCTGGCCACTACCGAAGTTCTTGCCGTCGCCGTCTTCCAGACCGAGACCCACGGGCAGATCGGCCTGACTGCTCTTGCTGGAGAGTCCGTCGAGGCGCTTTTGCAGATCTTGCAGCAGGCCCTGGGTCTGCTGGCGGTCGTTGGCCACCTGGTCGCGGTCTTGCTGGATGCGACCGCGCTCGCCGTCCAGCGCGGTCTGGATGCGCTGATCGATCGCGCTCTCGCGGGCGCGCATGCGCTCGTTCTCGGTCTTCTGGTTCTTGTTGTCGGTGAGCGCGGTCTGCAGCTCGTTGCGCAGTTGCTTGACCTGAGCGACCAGAGTGGCGACGGTATCGCGGGGCGTATCGCCCTCGATGCCGAGTGCCTTCATCTCCTCGGGCGTGAGCTGGGTGGCGGCACCGGCCGGCGCGGGCTTGCCACTGCGATCACCCGAGAACAGCTTGATGCCGGCGAACAGCAGGAGCAGCGCCATCGGGATCAGCAGCCACTTCAGGAGCGGATTACTTTTCATCGCCGGCTCCTTGCGCTGCGCGGGGTGCACCGGCGGCACCTGCCGCACCGGCGGCGGGCAGGTTCACGGTAGCGTCGATGCGGCTGATCTTGGGCAACAGCGAATCGGCCAGGCCGTGCCCGCGAGTGACGAGGTAGACGACCGTCGTGTCGGTCGATTGCCCGGCCGGTCCCAGGCTCGCATGCTGGAAGGTGGCCGCCACGAAGTCGCCCTGCAGGGCACGCGGGTCGAGTTCCAGCGCGCGGGCCGTGGTGTTGACGAGGCCCACCGCCGTCACCCACTGGTCTTCGAGCCGCCAGGCGGCCAGCGCGCGGGCGCGCACCGGCAGCGTCGGCAGCAGCGTGTCCAGCGCGAGCTCGCGGCGCAGGTTCACGCGAGCGATGCCGGCGACAGGCTCAACGGTGCGCAGCGGCGCGTACAGGTTCTGCGCGGCGTAGCGCGTGAGCACGACGGCCACCGGCGTCTCGCGCCGGCGGGCGCGGGACGCAGCGTTGTCGGGTGACTCCTCGTCATCGGTCTTGGCGACCGAGGCGGCTTGCTCGCCGTAGCGCACGGCCGCTGTCTCGCCGTCGACGATGCGCACCGGCTCCAGCGCAGCCTGGCCCGCCTTGGCCGGCTCTGCGGCGATGTCGAGCAGGATCAGCGCGCCAGAATCCACGTCCTGCAGTTGCAGCCGCGTGGGCGGGATCGGCTGGGTCGCGCGCAGGTAGATCGCACCGCCCGCGCTCTGCACGCGCAGGCTCTCGCCTACCGAAGGCGGCACGCCGACGCGCACGTTGCGGTCGATGAAGACCACGCGTTCCTGGTTCACCACCAGCGGCACCGCGAGCGGCAAGCGCTCCCAGCGCAGGATTTCGACGGCGCGCGCGGGCGCGAACGCAAGAAACAAGAGGATGCCGGCCAGGGCCGGCAGCACGGTGCGCTTCATGGGGTGTCTCCCTGCGAGGCGGATGCGGGATTGCCGGGATTGGTGGGGGTGGCGAAGTTGGCCGGATTGGCGGCACCGCCAGACTTGGCCGGCACCATCGGCAGCGCGGTCGATGGATTGGCCGGCGAAGCGGCCGGTGCCGTCGTCGGCGCCTCGATGCGCTGCGGCGCGTTCGCGTAGCAGTCCAGGGCCAAGCCGAACGGGTTGTGCTCCGGGTCGATGTCCATGCGCACGACCTTGAGCGCGTAGCGCACCAGCGCGCGCTTGACCTGTTCCGAGCCGAGGTATTCGTCAGCGCTCACGTCCAGCGTGACGATCCAGTCGCGCGTTGACAGCACCTGCACACGCGTGGTCGGGTCGTCGCCATAGCCGCGCCCCGGAATCTCATAGATGCCGCGAACCCGCTGCCTCAGCTCGCCATTGCCGCGCCGGTACTCGTAGTCCTGCTGCAGGAAAGCCCGGCAGCTCGGCGTGAGGTAGGGCGACAAGGAGCGCAAATTGCGCGGGTAATCCTCCTCGCCATTGGTCGGCCAGCGCTGCACCTGCTGCCAGATGTAGAACGAGAAGGCATAGACGCTTTCGGGCGGCACCTCCCACCACGGGCGCGTGCTGCCTGAGCGCAGGTCCGGGGGCACGTGGATGGTCAGGCGCTTGGGTGCGTTCCACCAGCCCATGCCCAGGAGCAGCGCGATGACCAGCAGCGCGACGGCGCCCTGGCGCAAGGTGCGGACGTGGGCCTGCAGGTGCACCACCTCGTTCTTGAAACGACTCATGCGGCACCCCGCGAAGAACGCTGGATCAGTCGAAACGCAGGAGATCGCCGGTTGGTCAGTAGGCGCCGCGTGCTCCACCAGCCCGAGCGGGTGATGAGCTGGCCGCCGCCCACATGCGCGGCCAGCGCCGGGTAGCGCAGCGCGAGCCGCCATTGCAGTTGCCGGTACAGCCAAGTGTCGGGGCGCCCGCGCTTGTAGCGGCGCAGCAGGCCGCCTCCCACGAAGACGCCGACGCCGATGCCCAGGACGATCAACGTGGGCACCATGGCGATGCTGCGCGTGAGCCAGGCCAGCGGCAGGCCGGCCATGAAGCCGGCTGCCGCCGACAGGCCGGCGCAGACCCACAGCTCGTCGGCGGTGAGCCCGCGCACGACCACCGGATCGCGGTTGAGGCGATGCGGCAGGAAGCTCACGAGCCCATCGCGCGGGCCGCCGTGGGCAGCGTCCTGCAGGCTTTCGGCATGGCCGGCCATCGCGGTGCGCTTACAGGACGCCGGTGGCCTTGGTCAGCAGCCAGATGCCGACCACGAGCAGGATGGCGCCGACGGCGACCGTCAGGCCGAACTGCCCCCAAGTCGCGCGGCCGGTATGGATCTCCGAGTACCGCGTGTAGGCGTGGTAGCAGACCCCGATGAACATCGAGGCCACGACCAAGAGCGACACCAGGACGACAATGTCATAGCCATAGTTTTGGAGCGTCTGCATGATGCCGCTGCCCGTGCCGCGCGACGGGTCTTCCATCGTGGGAAGGCCCGCGGCACGAGACGGCCGCGGCGCGGCGAGTGCGGCGAGCGCGGCCAGCGGCGCGAGAGCAGCAGCGCGGCGCGAGAGCAACGACGATGCCGGCGCGGAAGCGGCCGCGACATCGGATGTCACAGCGGAGGTGCCGGGTGCAACGGAAGAAGACGTGTTCATGGCGGAATACCTTTCGTGGTGGTCAGGACAGGAGGAAGAAGCCCAGCACCAGGTACATCGCGACGAAGCGCACGATGACGCCGAGAAACTGGCGTTGGGAAAGACGCCGATCGGCCCAGCCGACGTAGGCGGTACGCATCGCCCACACGCCCCACAGCAGGAGGACGGCGAAGACGAAGCCCAGGGCGACGGTGGAGACGGTCGAAGGCGTGAAGCCGCCGTTAGCCTGGAAGGCCGCGACCTGATCGGCGGATGGCGTCATGGCGCCTCCTTGCCGTCCGTGTCGCGGCTGCGCGTGTAGTCGCTGGCCAGCGGCACAGGGTCGCGGGGCTGGGCGCGTTGCGGCACGAGGTAGTCCTGCACGCCGGCACGCACGCGCTGCACGTCCTCGCGCAGGCGGGCGTAGTCGAAGTGGTAGCGGGTGCGCTCTTGCGGCGCCGTTGCGGCGGCGTGCGCGGCGAGGCGATCGAGCAGATCAAGTTGTCGAGCCAGCCCGGCAAGTGCCTCGCGCTCGGTGCTGCCATCTCCCGTGCTCGGTGTGATCGCCGCGCTCGACACGACGGCCGTGTTCGCAGTCGTGGGTGCGTCCGCCGCAAAGGCTTGCACCGTCCCGAGGCAGACGCACAGCAGCACGGCGCCGGGACGCAGGATGCGCATGAGACTGCGGGAAGTGTTCATGAAGCCGTTCTCCGGGGATGCGGATGGCTTCATGCTCGGATCGCGGCCCTTCCAGCGCCGCAATCAATCGGCATCGGGCGGCGACCGCTTTACGGCGCTGGGCGCCAATTCGGCAACAGCGCGCTAGAGGTACTTCTTGAACGTGGCCGACGCGACGTCCACCGCAACACCGAGCAGCGCGGCGCTGGGCAGCAGGATCAGCAGCGGATGCACGCTGACCGGCAGCGCCAGGTACGTGACCCAGGGCAGCACGGCCAGCGGCATCAGCGTGGCCCGCGCGCGGTGGTAGAGGAACCCGGATTCGCGCCCGGCGCCGAAGCGGCGCACGTCGCGGCGCACCAGGCCATCGACGAAGCCAACAAAGGCGGTCATCAGGAACAGCGGCAGCGTCAAGGTCAGCACCAGCAGCCGCACGAGGAACACGAGCACCGTGTAGGCGGACGCGATCAGGTAGCTCTCGACGTGGACGTAGACCTGGCCGAGGTAGTAGCGAAAGTCGTGGGCCGTGTTGCCGGCGCCCGCGCGCGACTGCGCGGCCGCGTCGCGTATCCAGTCGAGCAGGCCGCTCTTGACGAACATCCAGTCGTAGGCGTGCTCGATGAGCCAGCGTGCGCTGCGCCCCGGCTCCTGCACGAGCGCGCTGCGCGCGAAGTGCTCCGACACGTGGGCGAGCTCGTCGTGGAGCATGGCCTGCGCGTGATGCCAGCCCTGCTCGGGCCAGAAGAAGTGCATGCCGATGCACTCGATGACGATGCACAGCAGCAGCGAGCCGCACAGCACGCCGAAGAAGCGGAACGGCAGCGTGACCAGACCGGCGATCAGCCCCTGCTGGCGAACCTGCTGGCGCTGCGCGGCAACGGCGGGGTCGTTCATGCCTCGGCCTCCGCAGTCTCGGCGGCCATGCGCTTGAAGTCATCCACCAGGTCGGCCGGCAGCGCGCTGTCCTGCAGCCCGGGCAGGCCCTGGTTCTCCCACCAGTCGCCGGCCTCGACGTAGTGCTGACGCATGTAGCCGGCCAACTCCTGCAGATCCTTGGGCATGACCTCGTCGGGATCGGCCGCCGGCAACGGCATGCGCACCTTCCAGAGGGTGCCGCCTTCGAGAAGCGCAAAGCACTGGCCCTTCGGCAGCGCGACGACGTGGGCCGGCTCGATCAGCGGCACGCTGGTCGACGTAATGCGGTCCTGCGTGTTCGACGTGAACGCCGTGGGGCCGGTCGGGTCGGAACTGTCAGTGGCACCGCTCATCAGCGAGGTGGCGTAGACCTCGACCTTGGGCAGTTGCCGCGTGAGCAGTTCGGCGGTGGCGGTCTCGCGCACGCGCAGCATGAACAGGTTGTTGAAGTTCCCGATGACTTGACCCGCCTTCGCGCGATTGCCGATGCGCGCCTCGATGTCGGAGAGCGTCTGCGTATAGGCCGTGACCTGGACACCCGCACCCCCGCCCTTGTTGATCATGGGGATGAACTCGTCGCCCATGAGCTCGTTGAATTCGTCCGCGTGGACATTGATCGGCACCTTGGTGCCTGCCGCCGCGCCCGGCAGGCCGTCGTCAATGCCGAACTTGTAGATGTGCCCCGCGACCGAGACGAGATCGCTGAACATCGAGTTGCCGACCGCGGCGGCGACTTCTGCATCCGACAGCGCATCGAGGCCAACGTAGACCACCGCGCGTTTGCGGATGATCTGCATCCAGTCGAAGATCGGGCGTGGATCGTTCAGGTCCGCATAGTCCGGGGCGAGCAGCTGCGCGATCTTGCCCGTCGTGAGCTTTTCCAGCAGCGGCAGCAGCGACGCAACGATCTTGTCGAAGTAGGTGCGGTCGTAGCGCACGGCGCTGCGCAGGCCATCGAGCACCGGGTCGTAGACGCGCACCTGGGAGAGGTACTGCTCCAGCGCCACCACGCGCTTCTCGCGCCCGATCATGTTGCGCGGTGTGTTCTTGTCGTTCAGCTTGGCCTCGAGTTGCACGATCACGTCCCAGGCCTTGGGATCGTTCTTGGCGAAGAAGTGCTGCGCATACTCGATGAACAGCGCGTCGATGTTGATGACGTGGCGCTGGATCAGCAGGTAGTCGGGGCGCTGTCCCAGCTCCACCAGCGCGCGGGCTATGATGTTCACGAAGCGCCAGGCGAATTCGCGGAACGCGGCGCTGTTGCCTTCGCCGGAGAGCTGGCCGGCGATGCGGGTGGCGACTTCGCTGATGCGGCCGAAGCGACCCACGGCGTTGTAACGGGCCGAGATGTCCGGCCAGCCCAGGTGGAAGACGTAGAACTCGCCTTCGCGCCCGGCGCGCTTGGCCTCCACGTACATGCGCTTCAAGAGGTCGGCGTCGCCCTTCGGGTCGAAGACGATGACCACCTCGTGCTGGCCGCCCACCTTGCGGCGGATGTCCTGCGTGATCAACAACTCGGCCAGCCGCGTCTTGCCCACGCGCGTGGTGCCCAGCACGAGAGAGTGGCCGACCCGCTCGCCCAGGGGCAAGGTGACGTCCACCTCGTTTGGTTCGATACCGTGCAGCCGCGGCAGGCCACCGAGCGGCGGCAGCGGCCGCACCGGGTTGAGCGGGCTGTCCCAGGCGAGCGCCTTTGCCATCCGCGACAGCGGGTACGGCGCGAACTCCAGCCGCTCCTCCAAGCGCCGTGCTGTCCGGTAGCTCAACGTCGGCTCGACGTAGCGGCGGAACTCGGGCCGGTAGGTTTGCATCAGCCGATGTGTGTGGCGTTGGTCCCAGCGGAAGCCCCGCCCGACGAACAGCCGCTGCTGGCTGACCGGCACGTCGCGGCTGGTCATCACGTAGCGCGGCAAGCGCCGGATGTTGCGTCGGTAGCGCAGGATCACCCAGGCATCCCACCATCGGATGGCGCCGAAGGCGAGGAACGCGAGCGCGCTACCCGAGCCGAGCAGCGGACTCAGCGCGATCGACCACGGGGCCACCAGGCACAAAAGCGCGGCGCCGGCGCAGACCGCCACGGTGTATAGCTCCACCGCGGGCCGCAGCAAGACCTCGACCGAATGGGGCTGGGCCATGGCGGACGCTGCACCGGACGACCCGTCACGGCTCGATGCCGGTGGCGGTGATCAGTACCGGGTAGTGCTGCAGACCCAGGCGCTGCGCCAGGTCATCGCCCGACACCGGCGAGAGCATCAGGCCGGGCGCGAGCCGGCGTAACGCTGCCAGCGCTTCAGGGGTTGAGACGTTGACCACCATTCCTACGGCGTGCAGGTCCGTCAGCACGGCCTGACGTTGGCGCAGCCAGGCCCGCGAACGGTCGTCGTCGCCAACCAGGAACAGCGGCTTCAGGCCCGGTGCGCGGATGACGCGGCGCCGCTCGTCACCCGGCGTCAGCCGCGCCGAACGCACCGGTAGCATGGCCGCTTCGGTGTCGGTAGGGTCGTTCACGCGGGGCGCCGGCACGCCTGCAGCCGGTGGCGTCGGTCCCGCGTCCTGTGGGTTGAGGGCCTGGTAGTACGGCAGGGCCGAGACGCCGCCGCGGTCTTCTACGACGATCAGCGGCGCGGACGTTGGGGCGTTGGTCTGGGCCAGCGCGGCGGTCGCGGGCAACAGCGCCAGGGTGGTGGCGAACAGAGGGAAGGCGAACAGGGTGCGCTTCATGGCTTGCTCCGGGACGAGATACGCGAGGTGTTCAGCGCCGTGCCCAATGCCGTGCGCGGCCCCAGCACGCGGGTGAGGTGCTGGCGGACGCTGTGGCGATAGCGGGCGGCAGGCTCGCCACCCGCTGGTCGGTGGTAGCGGCCGATGGCAACCATCCAGTCCTCGCCCGCTTCGTGCTGCTCGCGCAGGATGTCGGCGGCGACGGCGAGGTTGCGATACGGGTCGAGCAGGTCGCAGGGCTGCGCGTAGCGCTGCGCATGAAAGCCGAGGTTCACTTGCCCGAGGCCGGCGTCGATGCGGCTGGCGGACGTGCGTGCCAAGGCCCTGCGAATGCCCGCGCAGGCCTCGGCCTTCGTCGCGTAGCGTTGGGCCTGGCCGGCGACGTTGAGCGTCCACGGCCAGGGAATCAGGCGTCCATGCAGGCGTGCGCCACTTTCCTGCAGCGCCACGGCGTACAGCACCGGCGGCGGGATACCCGCCTGCGCAGCAGCCAGTTGGTAGGCTGGGGGAGGAATTTCCTGCGCCGTGGCATTCGAGACGAGGAAGAAGCAAAGGGACGCGGCGACGCACGCGGCGTTCGCCAGCCGTGCCGCAGGGCTCATTGCGTTTACTGGCGTTGCCATTGGCCATTCACTTCGCGCACAACGGCCGGTAGCTCGCCGGGCACGCCCAACGACAGCCATCGCCCGGCATCGTGGTTGATCGTGATGGTGCGTGCGCGCACGCGAGCCGGATCGACGCCGGCCTGCGTCGCCCATTGACGGATGCGCGTGTCATCCTGACGGCTGCCGACCATGTAGAGATCGAAGGAGGTGCCTGCGGCCTGCAGCTGGCGCACGCGCTGATCGCAGGTCGGGCAGTCGGCCTTGACGAATACGGCCAACCGTCCAGAACCCTTGTTCCCCGCGCTGGGTGCCTGGGCGCCAGGCAGATTCACACGCTGCTGACCGGGAAATAGGCGTTGCCACGCCGCGTCGTATGCGCGTTGGTAGGCCAGCTCCTTGCTCACGCGCCGCGACTCGGCCTGCACCTGCAGTTCGGCATAGCGGTTGCGTTCCTCGTCGCTGCGGGCCTCGATGCCGAGCGCGGTCAATGGATCAAGGCTCGGGGAGTAGATGCCAAGCGGTCCCTGCATCACCTGCCGATAGCGAGTCCATTCCTCCGGCCGCAAACCCCAATCGCGCGCCAGGCGCTCGTCGAGCCCTGCGTCGGTAGCGTTCTGCATCTGGCTCGGCGTCATGCGCGGTGTCGCCACGGGTACGGACTGCGCGAATCCGTCCCCAGCCGCGACGATGAAGGCCACAGCAATGCCAATCGCCTGCGCAAGACCTCGGTTCATGGAAGGCCCCTACGGCAGCGCGATTCGCGCAATTTGGCCGTCGACCCGGAAGACGGCAGTTCGACCCTCGATCGTCTGCAACTGCCAGGCACCCAGCGACTCGCCTTCCCGCAACAGCCGTAGATCGGCCAATGCCGGCATGCCGGGCAATGCGATCGACACGAAGCGCTCGCCGCCGCGCAGTTCCAGGCCGATCACGCTGAACGGCGGTTCGAGCACCTTGGCCTTGACGGGTTCGACCGGCTTGCGCACTGCCGCCGCGATCGGGGGAGTCTTCTTCAGCCTCGCTTCGAGGCTGTCAACGCGCGCCTGTAGTGCTTGTACGTCTTCGCGGTGGGAGTCGCTTTCCTGCGCTTGTTCCAGATGAGCCAACCGCTCCTCAAGCGTGTGGCGGGAAGCCTCGAAGTCCGCCTGGGTCATAGGCTTGGGCTGGCGACTGGACGCCTGGGCTTGTCGTTCAAGATCGCCAACACGGGCTGCGAGCGCTTGCGCCTGCGCGTCGTGCTCGTGCGCCTGGCTTTGTTCGGTGAGGCGCGACAAGCCCACACTGTTGACGACAGCGATGACGCTGACGAACGCCAGCCAGACGGCCACTGCGATCTTCAGCCAGGGCGGCCGTGGAGCACCATCGGCTGGTGAATGCTGCGGCAGGCTCATGGCTGTCCCTCCTCGGTGGTGGCTTGGCCGGTGTGGCCTGAGTCAGCCGGGATACTCGCTGCACGCCGTGCTGCGTCGGGGGTGTTGGTATCGGTCGCCGCATCGCGCGTAAAACACACTCGGCGTGCGCCGTCATCGACCGACAGGTCCCATGCAGGCCCAGCAAGCGTCAGCAGAGCGTCACGCAGCATCAGCGGCCCCAACCGCAGATGTGCCGCGGGAAGCGGTAGCGCGTACAAGGCCGCGGCATCCTCGGTGTCGCACAGTCGATATCCCGAGCGCCGCAGCACATGACCCATTGCGTCGCCCACGGTGGCATCGAGGCCCGGGGGAATCACCACCTCTACGACCTGCCGCAGCAGGTCGCGCTGGGCGGGCTCCGGTACCAACTCGATCAGCGTGTACCGACCGTAGCGAACCGTTGGAATCTGCTCCGCAAGCGCGGCAGGACGAGTGGCGGGTTCCGCGACGGAAACCGTAGCGCCGGGAGCGGCTGCTGGCGGTTGGGCCGCATCGCGCGACTGCACCGTGGCTGCGCAGCCGGCGATCAACGCAGCGCTGATCAGCACAGCGGGCGCGGCCAGGTGGCGGAATGGAATGGCGGACAGTCGCATTGGGTCGGCTCCCCGAGAGATGGAGCCATCACCTTCGCCGCTGCGGTCGCGGCCAGCAGCAAACAAAGGGAATTGAGCGCTACCGGATTGCGCCCCGGTGCCACCCATGTGCAGCCCGGCCGGGGATTGGGCCAGTCATGCTAGAGTTCAGGCAAGGAGATGGCATTCCTCCTCAAACCGCTTCCTCCCGGAAGCTGATGATGCCTACGCAACCCCAAGGCTGGGGACGTAGGCGCTCGCCCGACCAGCCTCTTTGAAGAGGACTGGTAATGCGAGAACCGACCGCGCCCAAGGGCGACGCACCGAGCATCGAACGGCGCGCTCTCAATCGGAGCATCTTCTACCTGACGATTGCCAATGTGGGGCAATTGCTCCTTTGGTGGCTACTGGCGCAGGACTACGCGCAGCAGAAGGCCGAGTCAGTTTCATCTCCTGGATTTAGCCTGCAGCTCATAGCAGCTGGCGTCGTGTCGCTTCTCATTTGGGTTGGACTGATCGTCACCGCGTTCCGCAGGATGGCACTCTGGAAACGGCATGGCCAATAGGCCACCCGATCCAGTGCTGACGCGAAAAAAACGGCCCCGAAGGGCCGCTGAGTTCTGCGCTCAATGCACCAGCTGACGGGCCAAGGCGATTTCCACGGAGTCTCCATCCTGATTCAGGACGTCGAGCCCCGATTCCGGTACGTCGCCCGAGGTGCTTTGCGACACCATGATCTTCCTGGCCATCAGTCCCAGGCAGGTCATCTGCGAGGAGTTGGCGTAGCCCAGATAGATCACGCGAACCGGCTGCTTCTGCCCGATGCGCCACGAGCGTCGCGCGGCCTGCTGCAGGGAATACACGTTGTAGCCCGACTGGAGAAACACGATGGTCGGGAACTCCAACAGGTCGAGCCCCGTCTTGACCAGTTCCGGGTTGGTGACCAGCACGTCGATGCCGCGATCCAGCTGCTCGGCGATCCAGTCCTCACGGCGGGAGGCATCCACGCTTGCGCGCAGCACCGCCACCTTGAAGCCTTCCTGCTCCAGCAGCACTTTCAAACGCGACGTGGTGTCGCGCGTGCCGGTGTAGACCGAATAGACCAGGGTCTTGCGACCCGCTGCCTTCTCCTGCCGGCAGATCTCGATCAGCTCGCGCTCCTTGGGCATCACCTCCAGCTCGTTGCACTGAGCGGGAACGAACGTCAAGATGGCACGCGTGCGGGGATGCGTCACCGTCTCCGACCGGAAGCAGCAGTCCGGCCAGGCCAGCAGCACGTTAAGGACCACACCGAGCAGCGTCGTGTCGCGCTTGGCGAGCGCCTGCTTCAGCTCCGAGGTCAGCCGTCCCGACAAGTCGCGGTAGGCCGCGGCTTGCGCCGTGTCCATCGCCACCTCGCGGAACTCCTCGTCATACGCCGGCAGCACGTTGCCGCCGATGTCCTTGAGCTTGAGGAAGACCGTGAACGGCAGGACGCAACGCAGCACGCCCTTCGGGCCGAAGCCCGGCGCCTTGACCGTGCGCACCGAGACCTTGGTGCCCTTGGCCGTCTTGTGCGCCGTGCCGGTGCTCTCGGAATAGATGTCCTTGAGCACCCCGTGGTCGCGCATGAACGCCATGGCCGCCGAGGTCATGCTGCCGCTCTTGGTGGGTCGATAGCCGTCTTCGATCATCCGCCCAGGCAGGGCTCGGAACAGCAGGTGGAACAGGTCGTCGCCGTAACCACCCATGAGGGTGCCCGTGAGCAGCAAGGTCTTGCGCGACTTCGCTGCGAGCACGCCCATGGCCTGTCCTTGCGCGCTACCGCCGTTCTTATATTCATGCGCCTCGTCGGCGATAAGCAGGTCGAACGTGCCTTGCGGCAGGTAGCGTTTGATGAACTCGGACGGCTGGTATCCGCCCTCGCCGAAACCGAACTCCATATTCGCCATCGCCCGCTCCATCCGGGTCGCCTGGCGGTCGGAAAAGACCAGCTCGCCGTTGCCGTCCATGAGGTTGATGAACTCATGCACGTTGTCCCCGAGCATCGAGGCCAGGAAGCCATCACCGAAACGCTTCATCAGCTTCTGCGCGGTGACCTCGCCGATGGTGGGGATGCGCTTCAGGGCCTTGAGTACGGCCGAGGACTGGTCACTGGCGGACAGGCCTCGCGGTCGGATCAACGTCCACAGCGGCGCGGCGCAATGGCTGCACTTGCGGCGGAACTCCTCGGCTTGGAGCTCGACCGGGTTGATCGGCTCGCCGTCGAGGTCGGTGATGACCTGGCCGCAGTCCGGGCACGCCGCCACGTCGCCGTGCAGCGTGCGCCGCTGATTAAACACCGGCATCCAGTGAAAGCCCATGCGCATGCGCACGCGCCCGAGGACGAAGAACTCCTGGCTCGGAGAGGGAACACCCAACTGCTCGCGCAGCTTGATCAACTTGACCAGCGTGTCCGGGCCATTGAGCACCCAGACCTTGGCGCCAGCCACCGTCTCCTGGATCTCCCGCCGCCACTTGTAGACCAGGTGGGGAGGCGACAGCACCAGGGTGCGGCGGTAGCCTTCGGCGTGCAGCACGGCGGCGGTGGCAATGCCGACCGTCGTCTTGCCGCAGCCCATTTCGCCGTTGACGATCGCGGCGCGCTCGCCGCGGTCGGCCAGCAACTCGGTCACAGCGTGGACGACTTCGGCCTGCGCCTGGAACAGCTTGCGCTTGAGGCTCGCCAGTACGACCTGGCGGTGCGGTCGGGCCTGGCCGGTGTAGACCGGCGGGTTCGCGCGGTTGAGGGAGTCGAGCAGTTCGTCGCCGAACTCGGACACGAAGTCCTGAAGGCTGAGCGTGAGAGAAGAATCCGCCGCTTCCAGCAGGTCGCCCTGGACGGGTTCGCTGCCTGCGGCGTCGGTGGTGGGGACAGTATCGAGGGACATGGTAATGCTCCAAAGAAATGGGGCATGCACCTCCCCCTGCGGGGCGATGACATGCCCCGGGTGGGAAGAACGGCGCGAGGCCGCGTGAATGAAGATCAGTATTCGCTGGGCAACAGCAGCGTGGTCACGCTGCGATCCCATTCGGTGATGATCCACAGCTTCAGGTCAGGCGCGACCTGGTAGGACGAGAACAACCGATCCTCGCCAGAGCGCAACGCAGCGTCGTTCTGACGCCGGTCGCTCTCGTCGAGATCGCCCCAATCGCCCCCGAGGTGGCGGCGCAGGTAGGGGACCGGGTTGAGCCGGCCTTGTCGCGCCAGCGCATCGACGCCGATGGTCATGACGACCTGCCCGGGGGCAAAGCGCGTCTGCGAGACAGGGGTAAGAACAGCGAGTGCCATGGTGTGCTCCTTCGAGAAATGAAAGAGGCCACGGCACCCCAGCGGGGTGACATGGCCCCGGTGGGTGAATGAAAGCGACGGCAAGCCGTCAGGGAACAACGATCAGCGGATGGTCAACACCTCGCCTCGTGTCGCGGAGCCCGGTGTCATGTCCCAGGCGCGGATCACCGGCACGAACTTGTCGGTCAGGATGCGGGTCTCGGCCACGGAGCCGTCGTCGCGTTCGGTGAACTCCGTCTGCAACGTCTTCTCCTTGTGGGTGTCGCCCTTGACGACGAGCAGGCGCCCGGTCTTCGACTTCACCACACCCGAGATCGCGCCCGCGGCCAAGGCCAGGGCGAGATGCCAGTGCGACAAGGCACGCGCCGGTGGCCGCAGCAACTGCTGTGCGGCGCCCAGGTGCGCATCGACCATCGGCCAGAGCCCTTGCAGCCGGCCGACTTCATCGGCGAACTGCTCGGGCTCCATCGTCACGCGATAGAAGTGCTCGGGCTCGGCCGGGCCTGAAGGCACGGTGTACGGCAGGAACGGCCATTCGGTTGGCAGTTCCTCGGCTTCGGCGTCGCCTTGCCCGACCTGCAGCAGCAGACCGCGCACGGCTTTGACCGACTCCGATGCCTGGTCGCGCTGGCGAACCCGGCGGCCGAAGATCACGACCTGCCGAAACTGCTTGTCCACCGCCTGGTAGATGCGCAGTTCGGCGAAGTGCCGCGTGAGCCATCCGACCAGCTCCGCATCGAGCACGTAGCTCGGCAGGATGAACACCAGCACGCCGCCGTATTGCAGCAGCGGCAGCGTCCGTTGGTAGAACAGCTTTTCCAGCCTGGCGCGGCCCTGGCCCTGGTAGCCGATGTTGCCATCGGCGTTCTTGGCGAGATCGCCATACGGCGGGTTGAGCCACAGCAGGCCGAAGGACTGGCGCGTGATGAGCGTGTCCATCAGGTCCGCGTGCAGGCAGTGATCGACCAGGCCACGGGCATGGCGTGCCCGCTCCGCGTCGAACTCCACGGCGAACGCCTTGACCTGCTCACGCCCGAGGGCATGCGCAGCTTCGGCGATCGCCACGCCTTCGCCGGCGCAGGGGTCGAGGATGCACATCGGCCCGTTGTCAGCGGCCGCCAGTGCGGCGAGTGCTCTTTCGAGCGTGGGCTCGTCGGTCGGGAAGTACCCGTTCTTGACGAAGTTGCGGGCAAGCCGCGGGAACATGAGTGCCATGGATTTCTCCTGGTTGGGAATGAAGGAAGATGGACATGCGCGCGTGCATGTCCGGTGTGACGACTTCAGGCCACCGCTTCGAGCAGGTGCGGGCGGTGGGTCCGGTTCGCGGCCTCGCCGGTGGTGAGCACGTCCTGGCGGATCAAGCCGCCCAGCGCCTGGGTCAGCGCCGGCACGTCGATGGCGAGTCGGTGACCTTCCAGCGGCCCGAGGGCGAACGGAAGGCGGCTCAGCATCGAGCGGCTGTGCAGCAGCTCCAGCACGAGGTCGCGCCAGTGATCGAGCAGCGGCAGCGGGCAGGTGTCCTGCACCAGCGTCCACAGCCGATCGAGCCGGTGAGCGGCATCGCGTGGCAGCAAGGCCAGCGCGCTCGCGTTGGCCTTGTCGGGCCTGACGCAGCGTCGGTCGAACAGCCACAGGTTGGTCAGCGATCCGAACAAGGTGCGCCGGTAGGCGCGGGTGCTGCGCTTCTCCAGGTTCTCGACGTTGCCGACGAAGACCGGGATGACGCCGCCCTGCGCGTTGACGATGTGGAACTGGTCCAGCCCCTGTTCGTCGCGCCCGAGGGTCAGGCGCGCCAGGAACTGCTGGACGGCGGTGTCGCGCGCCCAGATGGAGAGGAAGACGAGATTGCCGTTCTCGTCACCGACGCAGCCGTCGGCCATGAGGTCGGGGCATTCGTCGATGCGGTACAGCGGTTTGGGAACATTGGGTACGGGCATGGTGATGTCCTCGATGAAGAAGGAGGCAGCACCGCCTGCATGGGCAGTGATTGCCCCATGGGGTGGAAAGGAACGTGGTGAACGTCTCGGCGAGAAGAACAACCAGTGCGTCACGACGCACCGTAGCCTTGAAGGTCTGGGCTACCTGGGCATGTTGTCGGCATCGCCGACGGACATGGGCGCAGCCTGATTGATGGGCGACCACGCAGCGAGCGCAAAACGGCAGTGCGCCGTCTCCCTATTCGCAGGCAACCCGCGTCCTGAAATAGAAAAGCCGCCCCGGAGCGAACCGAGGCGGCGAAATGGACTGCTTGGCTTCAGGGAGGAAAAAGCCAGGTTGGTGCAGCCAGAGTGAGATTGTCCGGGACCCCGTTGCTTGCCGCGCTAGGGAAGCCACTACTGACAGTCCCGCGCGCCGGTGGCATTCGGCGCCCAAGAAAAAGCGGACCATGCTCTTGCGAGCAGGTCCGCTGGAGTTCAGGCCGTTCAAGCCTTCAGTTGCCGCAGGCCGTCAGCCAGCAGCCAAAGCGCCCGGTTGAGCCGCACGTTCTGGTCGATGCCTTGGACGGGCCGCGTGCTTTGCTGGCGCCCGTTCGCGGCACGGCCGCTCAGGCCACCCTTGACCAGGTTCTCCTGAACCCGATTGAAGACCGACCACAAATCCGGTCGGTTGTCGTCGAAGCGACGCGGCCGCAGGATCTGGTTCTCCGTGATCGGCAGCGCTTTGCCCGAGTCGTCGTACTTGAGCGTCAGCGCCGAGCGGGCGAAGATTTCAGCCTCGCCTTCATCGAGCGTGATGGCGCGCATGCTGTCGCGAGAATCCTGCACTTGGCCGAAGCCGTGCAGCACCTCGAAGGCGCCTTCGATGACGTGATCGGTCACGTTGCCCTTGTGCGGCACGCGCACGTCGGCCACCGTGTCGCCACAGACCAAGCCGTTCTGGCAGACGAATCTGAACATCCCCGCAAGCATCTGGTACGAACTGCTGCCGTCGTGCGAGTTGAGCAGGATGATCTCGTTGGCCTCCGCGCCATTGATCTGGCTGGCATGCCGAAGGCGCAGCATGTGCTTGGTGAACTCACGCCGGTCTTCATGGCGCACTCGGGTCTGGCACACCATGAACGGTTGGAACCCTTCCTTGCGAAGCTCGGTGAGCACCGCGGCGGTCGGTATGTAGCTGTAGCGCTGGGAGCGGCTTTCGTGCGGGTTCTCCGCGAAGATGGACGGGGCGACGGTGCGAATCTGGTCATCCGACAGCGGATGATTGGAACGCAGCACCGGCGAACGAGGGGTGAAGCGGGATGCGAGTTGCATGACGATCTCCTTGGAGGAAAGAGCAATGGGCATCGACGGGCGGGCCGCCGATGCGCACAATTGCGGGGACGAAAAAAATGGCCCTGGGATACAGGGCCGGACGGGCGGCTAACGAAGAGGAATGCAGGCCTGGGTAGGCCTGTGGTTCAGTCCGGCTCGAACTGCCGGCTGTGTGGGTTGAAGCGCAGCGCCTGCGCACCCGTGCGGACCGGCGTGAAGCCTTCCAGGTAGATGCGGCCCAGGTACAGGTCGCGATAGGTCAGTGCCTGCCGCGCCTGCACCTCCGTGAGGCCGCTGGCGACGAAGTGCTCCAGCAGCTCGTCGTCGGAGGACACGTCGTTGTTCGACAACTGGTCTTCGACGAAGGCAAGCAGAGAGACCGAGAGCGATGACAGGATGGTGTCCATATGAACCTCACCCTGCCGTCGGTTTCTCGGCGCCACCCATTGCACCGAGCCCTGCGTGGTAGCTGTGCACCCTTGCGCGCCAGGTGGCGCATTGCTCCGGCGCCGTCGCGAGAAAGCGCAGCGGGCACGAGTAGTAGTAGGGATGCTCGGCTTCGACGAGGGACTTGTAGCCCCACTCGTTGCCCGAGGCCTCCAGCAGGTCGCAGTAGATGATGCAGACCGACTCGCCGGCCGCGAGGCCTCTCAAGCCTGGCTGCTTGGCGGTGATGCGCACCACGCTCCACAGCACGTCGTCGATCAGCGCGTGGTCGATGACTTCGCGGCGCCCGTGATCGGTGTCCTCGGTTGCGGTCAGCTCGCGGATCAGTTGATCGCGCGAGGTGCGGACATAGGTCCAGCCCATGGGATTTCTCCTGTGACAAGGGCCGGAGTTCCGCCCCGCCGGGGGAAGAACCCCGGCGGGTGGTGGAATGCCGCTTGCGCGGCGGTGGATCAGGCGACTGGTCAGGCGGTAGCGAGGTGCCAGTCCTGGGACAGCGGAGCGAACTCGTAGCCCAGCTCGCCGAGGCGGTCGCGCTGCTGACGCAGGACGCGGCGATCCACGGTGGCATCGAGCTTGACGGTCTCGCCCAGCGGCCAGAGCGTGCCGAACAGCGCTGCGTCGTCCGCATCGGCAGATGCCGCGGGTGACGTGGCGGCCGGTTCGCTGCCGAACGGCGTGGTATCGACGAGGGGATCGCGCGACTTGCGGGCCTTGCCTCGGGCGGGTGCCTTCGGCGCGGCGGGCGCAGGGGCCGGCGTTTCCTCATCGAGCGGATCGACTTCCTGCGGACTCAGCCGGCGGGCGTCGTCGCGGCTCAGGGCGTCGATGTTGGACAGCGTCATCCCGCCCAGGTGGGCGCGGATTTCGATGACCATGCGACCGTTGGCGTTGTACGTGGACGGACGGATTTCCGCGATGATGAAATCGCCCTCGTACTTGCCTTCGGTGTACTGGTCCAGCTCGGCGTTCTTCACGACGAACTCGCCGATCGAGGTCGCCAGGCGGCCGACATTGAAGTCGCCGTTCCTGCCGTGGATGGTCTTGATGGCCAATTGGCCGGGGATGGTGATCATGAAGGTCTCCCGCTGACGAAAGAGACAAGGCCCCGTGGGGTGGGGCCTTGCGGATCAGAACGACTCGGCAACGGCCAATGCGGGGGCATCGGCAGCGGCTTCGTCGGCAGCTTCGGCAGCGGGCTGGGTGGCCTGCGGTGCAGCGGCTTGGCGAGCAGCGGGCGCTTCGGTCGTCGCGGGGAGATCCGGGGTGCGCGCTTCACCATCCTGGCGATCGTCGGTTTCGGTCGTCTTGGGCTCGGCCTTGTAGACGAGCTTGCCATCGACCTTGATCCAGCTGATGAACAGCAGGCGGGCCTTGAAGCTCACCCCCTGTTCGCCGGCACGCTTGCCCTTGGAATAGGTGAAGGTGTCGGCCCACAGGTCGCCGAGGCGAAAGCCGATCATCACCTTCTTCTCGGCATCGACGGCCTCGATGCAACGGCGCACCAGGTGCTGCGCTTCGGAGCCCGAGACGCGCGTGTCGAAACGGACGTAGGACACGTCGTCGCTGGGACCGTTGAGCGCCGCGATGTCGCAGGCCAGGAAGGCGTCGCCTTTCTTGGGCTTCACTTCGCGGATGCGATTGAGATACCCGAGGCCCGTGATGTGCAGGTCGAAGTAGGACTTGTCGGTGGAACTGGTCATGGTGAATCTCCTGAGAAAAGAAGCGGAGACACACCCGACCCAGGCGGGGAAGGTGTGGAACCCCCGCGTGGGTTGAAGGAACAGCTTGGTGGCATCACCATCGGTCGGAACCGATGGACGTTCGCGCAAGGATGCCGGTGCGAACTGGTCGATCAACGCGGTCGAAAACCGCGCCCTAGCCTTGAAGATCGAGGCTAGCTGGGCATGCTGCTGACGGGTGTCAGCGGAACATGGGGTAAGCGTGGCGTCGGCATCGCGCGAGCGCGAGCGGCAATGGGCATCGGCGCCTTCCCGCATTGGCGGGGCGTCTGTTGTGCTTGCGGCCGTGCAGGCGGTTCCGGTTCTCCCACCGCTGCTTCGGCAGCGCGCGGCGACTGCGATTCACCAAATGAAAGAGCCCCCCGAACGGGGCTCAGGAAGGGTCATTCATCGAACACGGGCAGTCCGTCGAGCACCGGCGCATCGGCGTCGAACACCAGCATGCGCACGTCGGCGAGCGCCGCCAGGCGCAGCACCTCGACCAGGCAATCGGGCATGCCCTTGCGGCGGTGTTCCCGATCCAGCCGCTTGGCGGTCGTGCCTTCGACCTTTCGCAGGTTCGCATCCGTCCAGGGCGTGGCGATCAGCTTCACGCCGATCGCCTGGCTGTATGGAATGCGGAAGGCGATGAACATGAACGTCGTCGGCGTCGCGATGTCCGCCAGCTCGGCGAGGAAATGCCAGGCGGCTTCGGTGATGTGGCCGCTGCTGATCTCCCAGCACCGGCTGTAGTGCCCGGTGTCGAAGCGCAGACGCCGAACCACTTCGCGCGCAGCCTCGTCCGAATAGGTATCGGCCACGTGCAGCGGCTTGCTGTTTTCTTCGGCCATGACGGCGTAGACCACGGTGCGTGCGATGCCGTGGCTTCGGCATTGCGCGTCCAGCTCCGGCGGCACGTCCTGGCCCTCGGTGATGAGGGCGAAGTCGTCGCAGAAGATGCACGGATAGCGCACGACCTGGCTGTCCGGCAAATGCGACTGCGAGGCGTGCAGCGGCTGGTAGGTCAGTGGGCAGTCGTCGTCATAAGAGATGGCGATCAGCCGCTCGACCGACAGGCCGTCATAGCCACGGACGAAAGGATTGTTGGAGTGGGACATGGGATTTCTCCGGCAGAGGATGGCCGAGGCAATCCCCTGCCGGGAATTGAACCCCAGCGAGTGGATGAAATGGGAGCCAGGCGGCTGGCGCCCAGGAAGGACAGGTCTGAAAGAAAACGAGGGACATGGCGCCTTGCAGCGCGCATGTCCCTCACGGGGTGGAAAAGCAGTTCGGTGGCAGGCCGGGGTCGGCTCACCAGCCGTTGTAGTTCAGCGTCAGATCCGCGATGACCTGGCGCCGTTCCAGATCGAGGCCGCCCAGGTCGGACAGGCCCTCGAAGCCGCAACGCTTGAGCATCGCGCCTCCCTCGCGGGAGTTGTAGAAGCTCACCATCGCGGACAGGAACATCCGCTGGCCGCTGCTCAGCACGCCGAGGGCGTCGTTGAGCAGCAGCAGGTTGGGCCGCAGATCCCACTTGGACTTGGCGCGCTGCAAGCCTTCGCGGGTGCCGTCGCCGAACCATTCGGCACCGGCGATCTCCGCACCGCGCTTCCAGGCCTCGAAGAAAGCTTGGGGCGCACGGCTGAAATGCGCGTCTTCACGCGCGAGCTGGTCGTACAGCTCCTGACGCAATGGCAGGTTCATGAGTAAGCTCCTGGGGGAAGGGAAATCAGGGGTGGCTGCGCTGCGTCCAGGCGTCAGTGGCCAGGGCGCGCTGCGCGGCTTCGGGGCTCGGGAAATACTCGACGGACTCCCGTGAAACCGGGCCTTCGTCGTCGTGCGTGCCGATGTAGTGGCCGGCCGCGCTGCGCAGGACTTGCAGCGGCAGGCGCTTGCCCGTGTAGGCCAGCGCCAGTGCGCCGCTGCGCACCGATGCCGCGGAAGATGCGGCGGAAGATGCGGCGGAAGGTTCAGACATGACGTGCTCCTTGAAGGATCGAGGAGCGCGCATCCCCAGGGGATCGGCTTCCCCTCGGGTGGTTGAGAAAATGCACCGTCGCCGAAAACGACGAGCGTCCGCGGTGGTCGGTGCGAGGCGGACGGGTTTGGTCAGCGCGGCGAGCCGCGCTGCAGCCTTGAAGACCGAAGCTGCCAGGGCATGGTGCTGACGACCGTCAGCAGCGCAGGGCACGAGGATGGACTCGCGGCATCGCGCCGTCGCCCGGGAAATGGAACCGCCCGACGTCCGCTTTGGAGACGGGCACGACCAAGGCGCCGATGACCCGAAGGCCATCGGCGGAAGAGTAAGAAAACCACCTGTGGGCTGCTGCAGGCCAGGCCGTCGTCAAAGCCATTCGCTGCGTCAGCATTCGCACCCGGCCCGTTTCGTGGCTGGGGCCGGAAACCTCTGGCACACATCCGCGCACAAAGGGAGCCCGTTGTTCCGCCGGCGGGCACCGGCACCGAATACCGTGGACCGGAGCGGTCTCCTGACGGCTCGCGCCATGCTCAGGCTCGGGGCCCAAGCACAAGCAAGACGTCAGGGGACCGCTCGCGATCGACGCAAGCACATCGACCATGGCGGGCGCGTGGAGCGCGACCCGCAGAGCAAAGACCTTCCATCCCGCTGCCCGGCATCGGCCGGAGGGGATGTGCGCACCGTTGCAGAAGGGAATGCGCGCTGGGGTGTGTCCCGTGGGCGCGGGACGTTTGCCTCGCCGCCAGTGAAGCGGCCGGCGCGGCAGAGGGAATCGCAGGCGTCAGGGCGTCTTGGCGGTGGACCGCTTGCGCGGCGCACCACGCTTGCCCGGCGAAGACTCGACCGGCAGCGTGCCCTTGCAGTCCGGGTACTTGGAACAGGACCAGAACGCACCGCTCTTGCCGCTGCGCTGGCGCATCGGCGCCGCGCATTGCGGGCAGGCCGGCGACGGCGGCAGCTTCATGGCGAGCGTCGCACCACGGTACTGCTGCACGAGCTGCGTGACCCAGGAGGATTGCTTCTCGATGAACGTGTCCAGCGTCAGCGTGCCGGCTTCGATCATGTCCAGCGCCTGCTCCCACACCGCCGTCGTGCCCGGATCGGCAATGGCCGGCGGCACGGTGTCGATCAGCGTGAAAGCCGCGTCGGAAGCGCGGATGGCACGCCCCTTCTTGACCAGGTAGCCGCGGGCCAGGAGCCCGCCGATGACGTTGGCGCGCGTGGCCTCGGTGCCGATGCCCGTCGTGTCCTTGAGCTTCTGCTTCAGGCGCGGGTCGGTGACCAGCTTGGCGACGCCCTTCATGGCCTTGACCAGTTCGCCCTGCGTGTAGGGCTTGGGCGGCAGCGTCTTCAACGCCTTCAGGTCCACCGCGCCGACTTGGCAGGCCAGGCCGGCCTGCAATGCGGGCAGCACCTGGCTGCGCTGTGCGTCCTCGCCGTCACCATCGGGTTCCGGCTCTGCCAGCACCTGGCGCCAGCCGGCAGCGACGATCTGCTTGCCAACGGCCGCCAGCGATTGCCCGCCGCATGCGAGCTGCGCCACCGTCCGGTCGAACTCGTGATGCGGGAGGAACTGCGCCAGGTAATGCGCGCGGATCAGGCGGTAGACGTCCAGCTCTTTCTCGTTCATCGCGGAGAGGTTGGCGGGCTCCAGCGTCGGGATGATGCCGTGGTGCGCCGTCACCTTGCCGTCGTTCCAGGCGCGCGAGCGCTGGCTGCGGTCCAGGCGGTCGATGAGCGGGCGCAGGCTGGGATCGGTGGCGAGCACCGCATTGAGCACGGCCGGCACCTCGGCCAGCATGCTCTCCGGCAGGTAGCCCGAGTCGGAGCGAGGATAGGTCGTGGCCTTGTGGGTCTCGTACAGGGCCTGGGCGATGTCCAGGGATTCCTGCACATCCAGTCCCAACTGCTTGGAACAGACTTCTTGCAGCGTGCCCAGGTCGAACGGCAGCGGCGGGCCTTCGCGCATGCGCTCTGTCTCCACCGACAGCACCTGCGCCTGGCCGGCACTGCGGATGCGCTCGGCGGCCTGCTGCGCCACCGGCTGCTGCAAGCAGCGGCCGGCGTCGTCCGTGCATCCAGGCGGCGGCGTCCAGCTCGCCATGAAGCGCTGGCCCGCATGCGACAGGACCACCTCGACGGCCCAGAACGGCACGGACACGAAGCGCGCGATCTCGCGGTCGCGCTCGACTACCAGGCGCAGCGTCGGCGTCTGCACGCGCCCGACAGACAGCACGCCGCGGTAGCCGGCTTGCCGCCCGAGCACGGTGAACAGCCGGCTCAAGTTCATGCCGATCAGCCAGTCAGCCCGGCTGCGCGCCAGGGCCGAGTAGTACAGCGGCAGCGTCTCGCCAGAAGGCTTCAGCGCGCCCAGCGCCTTGCGAATGCTCGCGTCATTGAGCGCCGACAGCCACAGCCGCTGGATCGGCCCGCGGTAGCCGCACAGCTCCACGATCTCGCGGGCGATCATCTCGCCTTCGCGGTCGGCGTCGGTGGCGATCACCAGTTCGCTCGCCTTGGCGAGCAGCTGCTGCACGGTCTTGAACTGCGCAGCGGTCTTGGGCTTGACCTCGACGCGCCAGCGCTCGGGAAGAATGGGAAGCTGGTCGATGGACCAGCGCTTGAACTGCTCGCCGTAGGCTTCTGGCGGCGCTGCTTCGATCAGGTGTCCGATGCACCAGGTCACGACGGTGCCGGAGCCGCTGTAGCAGCCATTGCCTCGTTGGCTGGCGCCCAGCACGCGGGCGATGTCCTTGCCTTGGGACGGCTTCTCGCACAGGAACACGCGCATGAAGCCTCCTCTGGAATGTGCGGTTCATCGAATGGCCCCAGCTTGGCGGGGCCGGCAGATGCCGGCAGCAAGAAAGCCGATTGGCGCAGCCCCCGCTTTGTCCACAAGTCGTCGGCGGCTGGCGCAGCGGGAGGCTCGTATCGGGAGAGCGACTGGAACTCGGTGGACGACCTTGGCGCTATCCCCTGGGGATAGCTCGCTGGTGCATGGCGGGCGTCTGAGGGTTGCTACAGCCGCCCCCTTGCGGGAATCAGGCCTTGGCCTTGGTTTCCTTCGGCGGCTTTGTCCCCTTGGCCTCCTTGGGCGGCGGTACGGTCGCCTCGGAGTCCAGCGTCCGCGCGCTGAGGGTCACGGCCTGGATGCGGTACGGCAGGATACCGACGCGCCGTGCTTCGATCTTGAAGGTCGTGCGCTCGTTGTCGTCGGCGTCCTCCCACTCGTCCTTGATCGTCCGGCCCTCGACCAGCACGCGCATGCCCTTCTGGTACAGCGTCTTCCAGTGGTCGGCCTCGCGGTGCCACAGTTCGACCGGCGCCCAGAAGCCGCCGCGATCCTCGAAGCCATCCTTGGTGGGAATGGGGTTGTCGAAGTAGACGTTCAGCCGCAGCAACCGGCGCGGCTCGTCGTTGCCGTTCGGAAACTCGCGGTAGTCCGGCGCAGAACCGATGTTGCCCTCGCCGACGAAGTGCGTGCTCATGGTGACTCCTTGGTGGTGGGTGAAGTGGTGGTGGACGCGGCACGTCCCTGGACCCGCCGCAGGTAGACCGCCTCGGCTGCGGCCATCTTGTTGGCGCAGTCCACGGCTTGGCGGGCAAGGGTGTGGGCGAGGCTGATCTGCATGTTCAGCACGATGCGCTGCAGCTCGATCGCGTACAGGTCGTCGATCAGCGAGGCCGGCGTCGTCGGGCGCGCAAGCAGCGATTCCCACAGCGCCACACCCATGCTGGAACGGTCGAGGTTGCGCCAGCGCAGAAAGGTCGTGCCTGCGCCAGTGGCCTGCTGGGCCAGTTGCACGTCCAGCCGGCTGAAGGGAAAGGCGCGCGCCTGCGGGAGGATGCGCTGCTGCGCCAGCGCGATCACGTCGTCGCGTAGCGCGGTGCATTGGCTGGCCCAGGTCTCCAGACTCCCCTTACCTTTAAAGGGCTTCAAAAGGCCTTTTAGGTAGGCCGCGTGTTCCAGCCGCTGGAAGTCTGCCTGTTCCAAAGGCGCGAAGCGCAGCGATGACGTGGATGCGGTCATTCAGTGGCGTCCTCGCCGCGAGCACTATCGGCTGCGCCATCCTTCGATGCCGTGTCGGTGCTGGTGTCGGCGTCGGCGTTGGTGTGAGCGGCCGGCGTGCCGGCGCGGTTGCCCCGCCGCGCGATCGGTGGCGCAAAGCGCGAGCGGCGCGTGCCTTCGAGCACGTCCTGCGGCAGCTCGCCGAACTTCTCCAACGCCGTGCGCGCTACCGCGTTTTTGGAAGCAAAGTCGTCGCGCGTCGCACCGGAATAGCGGTACTGCTGTGCCAGCGAGAAAAGGGAGCGCAGCGCATGCGCGCCATCGTTGAGCCAGCGCTCCAGTGTGCTGCGGTCGATCAGCGCCGTGTGGTGGGCCAGGATCAGCCGCCGCGCCAAGTCGTCGTAGTCGGCCAGCAGGTAGACCGCCATGAACCCGAGCTGGGCGTTCACGAACAGCGGCAGCTTCACCGGCTGCACGTTCATGTTCTCGCCCAGCGACAGCGCCGCGGGCACGTCCGCGAGGGCCTGGTCCACCTGCTCGCGCAGTCCCTTCAACGCGGCCTTCGTCTGCTCCAGCTTGTCCTCGATGCGCATCATCCACCAGTCGCTGTACGGGTCGTCCTGCTCGGAGCCCCGTTTCATCTTGTTCATGACGCTGATGTAGGCGTTCAAGCCGATGATGCCGGGGCGTCCTTCGGCCGGCGCGCGGCCATGCCAGATGCGGGAAGCGTGGTGGGTGTGCAGCGTCAGCGACATCGTGCTGCGCAGCGACCCGAGATTGAGTTGCAGCGGTTCAGAGCGTTCGGTGGCCATGGGTGACGACTCGCGGTAAGGGAACGAGCCGTCAGCATTCGCATTGGCTGGAAGGGCGTCAGTCAACAAACCGCATCCACGTTGCGCCCGGTTTGCAATGCTGGAAGGCTGTCTGTGCCGGCTATCCCCAGGGGATAGCTCGCTCACGGCCGCCGCAGGCTCGACCGAATCTTGTCCAGGTAGGCGCGCGCCACTGCGGGATCGGCCGGCCGCGATTCGGCTGGTGATGGCGCTGGTGATGGCGGCGGTGTCGCGGCCTGCGCCGCGCCTCTTTCGCCGGCCCACGCCTTGAACTCGCCGCGGATCGCCTTCTGGATGATGCCGAACAGGTAGCCGGCCGGGTTGCGGACCGCGCTGTTGCGGCAGCGCGCGTCCCATTCGCCCAGCACTGCCTGCCGCTGCGACTCGTCCACCTGCTGCAAGGCGACCAACGCGCCGCTCTGCTGCTCGTCCTTCAAGGCCAGGAAGCGCTGGGGCAGGCGCAAGCTGTCTTCCAAGCCTCGTGCGCGCGGTACTGTACGTACTTCACTATGACTTTGAATACGTACTGTACGGTCCTGCTTCGGATTCCGAAGAGAGCCGTCTGGCGCGGGTTTCAGCCCTGCTTCGGAATCCGAAGACGGCGCATCGGCATTCCGAAGAAGGGCCGGCGAGCCTTCTTCGGATTCGTGATCCACAGCCTCTTGTGGATAACTCCCCGCCGCGCACTCGCCCGTCGCCATGCGCTGTGCCAGCACCTGCAAGCGCGTCGGCAGCGTGCGGCCGCTGAGCATCGGGTCTTCGGCGATTTCCTTGAGCGTCTGCACGCCGACGATCTGCACCGCCTTCGCCGCGTGCGTGAGCGCCTGGTTGACGAGGCCCAAGTAGTCGGGGTCGAGCTGCATCGCTTCAAACGGCGTGAGCGGCTCGTCGTGCAGCACGTAGAGGTTGCCGAGAATGCGGCCGGTCTTGGGGTCGCGGCGCCGCCGCACCAGCGATAGCCAGCGCGTAAGTCGCAGCAGCGTCAGTGCCCGCGCCACGGTCTCGTGCGAGGCCTGCGCGGCGCAGGGCATCGACGCCAAGTACGGCCGGAGCTGGTCGTAGGTCGGGAAGGCCGTCACGCCATCGTCGTTGAGCTGCAGGCGGAACACCTGCCAGGCGTTGCGCTCCAGCGGCGTCAGGCGCCGGTCCAGGAACAGCCGGCGCGGCACGCTCTCATGCCGGTTGCCGCTGTAGAGAAAGGCGTCAGCCTGTGGAGCAGCGCCTCTGGCCGGTGCCGCCGGTCCAGGGGCCGGGGCCAGTTTCTGGAGCGCATCGTCGAACAGGGCCGACAGCGCCACCGGACCCTCGCGCCGTGGTGCGCTGTCCGTCGTCATGGCCTTACACCAGCCCCTGGTCGATCCAGTTCCGTATCGCCGCCCAGATGACCGACATGGGCAGGCTCATGGTCTCGGCCAGGTCCATGCTCAACGTGAGCATCGCCACCTCGTCGTGCAGCGCGATGTCGCGCTGCGCGACGGCGGCCTTCCAGTGCTCCCATAAGGCCACGTCCTGCGCTTCGTCCAGCACGGGGTGGCGGCCCTTGCGTTTGGGCAGGCCCAGGATGTCCCGGCGCAGCGCCACCTCCTGGTGCGTCAGGCCGAAGAACTTGCTGACCATCTCCGTGCTCGCGCCCAGACGCAGCATGCGGTCCACCGTGGCGATCTCCTGCTCGACGTCGTGCACCTGACTCAGCAGCCGCTTGAGCACTTCGCGGTTCACCGACACCGAGCACCACGACACAGTGGCATTGACCAGGACGGAGACGAGGGCCGGATGCTTCAGCGCGTCCAGTTCTTCCTCGCCGAACCCCATGAGCTTGCAGCGTCGCAATTGCCCGTTGCGCAGGTCGTGCAGCGCCTGCGCGATCACGGCCTGGTTGAGCGGGTGCGGTGCCGACATGGTGGGCTGCTCCGCTCAGGCGCCGTGATCCGATGCGCCGGCCGGCGCATCGGTTTCCAGATCCAGCAGCCGGCGCGCGAGGCGCAGCAACCGGAACAACTTGACCAGCCCCGCATCGCTTAGGCGCGCGGACGTGCTGCCGTGGCCGTGCAGCAGTGGCCCCAGGTCGTCGGCCAGCCGTGTGCGATCCAGCCCGGTGGCCGGCAAAGACGCTGCGCTCAGCGCATGCAGCAGGGTCAGCACGGCCTGCGCGAACGCCGGCAGGCTGCGCCCCTCGCTGCCAACCACGCAGACGAAGCCGATGCCGCTGTCGCGCGGCTCGACCTGATCGGCCACCGCAGCCTCGTCGGCGATTTCGCGGGCGAACTGCGCGATGTGCACGCGCAGGCGATCCGGCGCGTCCAGGCCGGGCTCGATGAACCACACATCCGAAATCGGGTACAGCCCGCCCGCCTGCACCGGCACCGCTTGAAGGACGTTGGCCGCGAAGTCGGGCAGCTTGTCGCCCATCTGGTCGGCGACCATGCGCTGGATGGATTGCAGCCGGTCGGTCGTCGGCGCGGGCGACACGATGTGCGCCTGCAGGCGTTCGTCATCCTTCTCTTCGCGCGGCGCCGTAGCTTGGGGCAGAGACGGCGTGGCAGCGGGCGTGACCGCAATGCTGGCCGGCGACGCTGGCATCTGCGGTCTCGGTGCAGCAGTCACAGCGGGCGGCGCCGACATCGCTAATGCAGGCGGGCTCACCGGCGCCGGCTCGCTGGTCAATGCCCGCTGCCGGCTCTCGCTGTCGTCGATCTCCAAGGACAGCGTGTCGTAGTCCACCGCCAGCAGCTCGGCCATCTGGCCCACCAGTTCGTCCTGCACGCGCTGCGGCGCGAAGTCGTCCGGCTGGGCGTCGAACTGCGACAGCACGTCCTGGAACAGCGAAGCGAAGTCCATCGACACGTCGCGCGACGAGCCCCGCCGCTCCCAGGTGCGCTCGCAGGCCTTGCGCAGCACGGCCAGCCGCTCCACCTGGTGCCGGCCCAGGCCGCCATAGAGCAGCGTGGGGATCGCCGGCAGCAGGTAGCGCACGGCATCACCCATCCTGCTGATGTGCGACTGCTGCACCGGGAAGCCATCGGCCGCCAGGCGCCGCGCGAGTTCCGACTGCGACAGCGCCTGCCCGGTCTCCTGCTCGTAGAACTCGCGTGCCTTCTCGACGCCCAGGGCGCGTTCGATGAAGGTCAGGCCGCCGCGCAGTTCGTTCTCGGCCAGGTGGCCGGTGAGCAGGACCAGCTCGCCACGCTCGGGCCACGGGCGGAACAGGCAAGCGATGCGGAAGAAGCGTTCTTCCTTGGTCTCGGCCCACAGCTCTCGCAATATCGCCAGCCGCGTGTTGCCGCCGTTGCGGATGATGTAGTGCGGCTCGCCCGGCCGCCGTGTGATCGCGGGCGGCGCGTCCAAGCCGCGTTCGCGAATGGAGGCCTTGATGTCTTCATAGACCGGGTTGCGCGTCACGCGCGGGTCGTGGTCGTAGGGGCGCAGTTGATCCAGCGTGACGACCATCGGCGTGTCGGCGATCGGGTCGGTCAGCGCGGCAGCCGTTGGCCCGCTGCGCTCGAAGCCCGAGGCCAGCAGCTTGGCGGCCATGTCCTGCGGCGTGAGGTCAGCCATGGCCGTCCTCCGGTGTGGATGCGGACGCGGCGGCCTGCGCTTCTCGGCCGGCGCGCCGAAGCTGTGCGCGGGCGTTGAGCCCGGCGCGGTGATCGCTTGTCGTGGAGCTGGTGTAGATCGCCGCGCAGCCTGTCTTGGTGAACTTGAGGTGGCCGCCCGGCGTGCGCTTGACGTGCCAGCCTTCACCCAGCGCAAACTCGATGAGCGCGCGCAGCCGCTTGTGCCCGCGGGCGAGGTCATGGGCGCTCGCCATGGCTTGCGCTCCCTGCTGTGGCTTGCGCATCGGGCCGGCCGGTCACGAGTGCGAAGCGTTCCTGCCACTGCGGGAACAGCTCGCTGGCCAGCGTGCGCATGGTCTGCAACGCGGTCGGCGCGACGCGGCCCGCCGGCTGGCGGAACTCCACGCGATGCACCGGCAAGCCTCTCGTCGCCGCACGCGGGTAGGCCTCGATCGCCGGCACGTCGGTATCGAGCACGCGCACGCCGGCATGGTCCTGGAACACCTGCCGCAGCGTCTGCTGGATCAGCCGGGCGTTCGACGACACCGGGGGCAGCCGGTTGATGAGCAGGTACAGCGGCGGCGGCTCGATGCCGAGATGCCGGTACGGTGCGATGTCCTCGATCAACTGCAAGGTGCCGCGCCGCAGCTCCCGCGCCGCCAGGATCTCCGGCGTCACTGGCGACAGCGCCAGGTCCGAGGCCAGCACCGCCATCTCCAACATGACGGAGCGCGCGCCCTGCGTGTCGATCAGCACCAGGTCGTACAGCGGCGCCAGCGCCGGCAGCAGGTGGCGCAGCCGGAGGCGCCCGTCCGGCGCATGCAGCAGCAACGTGTTCAGCTCGCCGCGGTCGTCGTTCGACAGCACCAGGTCCAGGCCGGCGACGGCCGTGCGCGACACCAGTTGCTCGATGCGCCGCTCCGCGAACGCCAGCATCTCGTAGATGCCGGCCGGCGCGCGCAGCGCCAGCGTGAAGTAGCTCGACAGCGTGGGCTGCACGTCCAGGTCCAGCAGCAGCACGCGCAGCCCTGCGTCGGCCGCGAAGCCGCCCAGGTTGGCCGCGGTCGTGGTCTTGCCCACGCCGCCCTTGGTCGAAATGATGCTCACCACCTTCATGGCGCTCTCCTCGTTGGTTGACATGGACGAGAAGAGGCTCAGGCGCGCTCTTTAAGGCGCTCAGCGATCCACTGTTCGATTTCCACCGAATCCCAGCCCACGGCGCGCACGCCCAGGCGCAATGCCTTCGGGAACCGGCCTTCTTTCATCAAGCTGTAGATGTGGGCCCGCTTGAAGCCGGTTTTCGCCTCTACTTCGGCACGTCGCAAGATGCGATGCTCAGGCTGTGCCGTAGGGACGGTTGTCTGCGAAGACATGGTGGACACTCCTTGGCGCTTAGCAGCGGTTGCAATGGAAGTTCCACGTATTCAATAGCGTCCGATTCGGGATTGCACTGCAATTGCAGAGGGGCAGCCTGCATCTGCAGTCCGGAGTTCTAAGACGATAGATGGCGCTTGGCGGCCGCAAATTTGGACCACAGCGTTCGCTCGCTCATTCCGGATCGGCCGCCGAAATGCGCAGTGAGTGCGCTGATAACCGCCTCCAGCGTCTCAAACGAGGAATATGGAATTCCGCTCGGCGACTTTCCCAGAAGAAGCGTCAGCAGACCTCCCACGATATTCAGATAGGTGCCTTCGCTTCTGGCGCCGAGATTCAATGTTTGCTTGTCTTCGGTCATGCGCGCTTCGTATGCGGTACTGAGCGCATGGAACTCTGCTTGAAGTGCATCCCACGCCTTGAGACGATCTGCCAGTTGCACCTTCAACGCTTCTCGGTCGGCGAGTAGCGCTTGTACGGCATCGATGCTGATCGCGGGATGAAGGTGCCGCTCGAAGGCATCGAACAGAAAGCCGGGGCGCTGGTCTGGATAGAAACGAATCATCCAGGCCTTCAGGTCGACGTGGCGTACCGTGAGATCCGGGTCATGAAGCACGGACGGGTCATCGCATGTGATACCGCGCCGGCCATAGCGGAGATCGCCGTTGACCAACGCGTCTTGTATCCGATCGGCGTTTAAGCGCAGCAGCGACCAATTTGGAATCTCCGCGCGATCGGGCAGCGCTCCGCCGCTCGTCAGATCGAGGATGCGTCGCTCGAATCGAGACAGGCCGGACCAATGTATGGCTGCCTCAATGGGGTGATATGCGACCTTGGTGCGGGAGCCCGAAGCGCGTGCCTTGTCCATGTGCAAAAACCTCCTCCCCAACCGACGCCAACTCAGGACATTTCTTTTCCTCAAAGGAAGAACGCGCGGCGCTGGAAGCGACGCAGACTTAGGCCGACCGATAGGCTGTAACAGAGGGGGCGACCTGCTCACGCAAATCGACATTCGGTGGTCGCGAATGCGCAACCGATCCGTCGTTGCCCCTCTCCCAATCCGGGCAGCATTTGCTTATGCTGGGAACACAGAGTGCCTGGCCAGCGAGAAAACTGATGGAGAGCAGTTTTTAGGCAGGGACAAGAATTGCGAAAGACGAATTTGATCTGCCTGTTCCGCTGGCCGCAACGAGAGCCGCTCTGACCGTTCGCGTCTGAGCTGAATCACCGCAGGGTTCGGGGGTTGCGTGGGCGGTTTCGCGAGGGCGGTAGGGCGCATAGAGTCGCCTTCAGACCTTCGGCGTCTGCTGTCAGATGAAAAAAACATCTGGGCTTCGAGCGCGCGACAGCTCATCCGCAACAGAACAGCCCCGCTGCGCAGTGCGCGCACGGTGGGCTGCGTGCTCTTGGCCACGGCCTGCCACGCCTTGGCGACACCGCCCGCGCGTGGTAGCTTTCAGTAGATCATCCTGGCCCTCGGTGGACGTGCCACGTGCCTTTCGACGGCAAGTGTGCGAAAATTAGTCCACAAAGTAGTCCACGCACGTGGACGAAACCTGACAAATTCGTTGTAAATCAACGAGTTAGAGGGCGGATTCTGTTCCCATCGCCCGCTCCACCGAACAGTCTGAAGCCGCCCTCGGCGGCTTTTTTGTTGCCTGTCCGCCCCCCCCCTCTGGCGGCACACGGCACGGGATCTTCATGCAGCCCACCGAACAGCAGCCGGGCACCGGCCCCGCCGACACCACGCCGGACCAGCAAGACGCGACCACCGCCGACAACGAGGTCGGTCACCCGCGCCGCATCCGCTCGTTCGTGCGCCGCGCCGGCCGCACCTCCACCGGCCAGCAGCGCGCCATCGACGACCTCGGCCCGCGTTTCCTGCTGCCCTACGCTGAAGCACCGCTCGACTGGGATGCCACCTTCGGCCGCACCGGTGCCAAGCGCATCTTCGAGATCGGCTTCGGCATGGGCGAGACCACCGCGCATATCGCGCAACTGCGTCCGGACGACGATTTCCTCGGCGTGGAAGTGCACGAGCCGGGCGTGGGCGCGCTGCTCAAGCTCGTTGGCGAGCGCGAGATCGGCAACATCCGCATCATTTCGCACGACGCGGTGGAAGTGCTCGCGCAGATGATCCCGGAAGGCACGCTGGATGGCATCCACGTGTTCTTCCCCGACCCGTGGCACAAGAAGCGCCACAACAAGCGGCGCCTGATCCAGGGCCCGTTCGTCGCCAAGCTGGCGGCCCACCTGAAACCGGGCGGCTACCTGCACTGCGCGACGGACTGGGAGGAATACGCCCACCAGATGCTCGAAGTGCTGTCCGCCGAGCCGCAGCTCGAGAACACCGCCGACGGCTTCGCGCCGCGCCCCGACTACCGCCCCGTCACCAAGTTCGAGAAGCGCGGCCTGCGCCTGGGGCACGGCGTGTGGGACGTGGTCTTCCGCAAGCGCGCCTGACCACGCCGGCGCGCCCTGGCGTGAATTAGCGCGCGCCGAAATGCGTCTCGCCGAAGAGGTTCTTGGCGTGACGCGGGAAGGCGCGCCAATACTGCGGCGGCGCCTTGACCGTCGCGCCCAGCTCGGCCGCCGCGGCCCAAGCCCAGTGCGGGTTGTAGAGGAAGGCACGGCCGACGGCGACCAGGTCGGCACGCCCTTCAGCAACAATGGCCTCCGCCTCGTGCGCCTCGTTGATGAGGCCGACGGCGATGGTCGGGATCTCCGCCTCGTGACGGATCTTCTCGGCAAACGGCACCTGATAGCCGGTCGACAGCGGAATCTGCTGCAGCGGCGACACGCCACCCGACGACGCATCGATCCAGTCGCAGCCGCGCGCACGCAGCGCCTGCGCAAACACCACCGAATCCTCCGGCGTCCAGCCGCCCTCCACCCAATCACTGGCCGACACGCGCACGCCCACCGGGATGTGCTCCGGCACCACCTCGCGCACGGCATCGAACACCTCCAGCGGAAAGCGCATGCGGTTCACGCGTGAGCCGCCGTAGGCATCGGTGCGCTGGTTGGCGATCGGCGAGAGGAACGCGTGCAGCAGATAACCGTGCGCGGCGTGCAGCTCAATGGCTGCCAAGCCCAGGCGCACCGCGCGGCGGGCGGTGGCGACGAACTGATCGCGCACGCGGGCGAGATCGGCCTCGGCCATCTCGCGCGGCGCACGTTCTTCCGGGCGCTGCGGCAGCGCGGACGGGCCCATCGTCTCCCAGCCGCCCGCGTCGAGCGGCAGCAGTGCGCCACCCTCCCACGGGCGCGCGCTCGACGCCTTGCGCCCGGCGTGGGCGATCTGAATGCCGATCGGCACCAGCGAGTTCTGGCGGATGGCGGCCAACGTGCGCGCCAGCGCGGCTTCCGTCGCGTCGTCCCACAGGCCCAGGCAGCCGTTGGTGATGCGCCCTTCCGGCGACACGGCGGTCGCCTCGATCATCAGCAGGCCGGCGCCCGAGAGCGACAGGCTGCCCAGATGCGACTGGTGCCACGCCGTCGCCTGGCCGTGGTCAGCCGAGTACTGGCACATCGGCGAGATAACGATGCGGTTGTCGAGCGCGAGCCCGCGCAGGGAGAAAGGCTGGAAGAGTGCACTCATGATCGGGGGATTCAGCTGGTAGCGTCTGACAGCGGCTGGCGGAAGAAACCGCCAGTGTGTCCGAATCCGCCCGATCGTGCAGACGGCGCGAAAGCCCGCGCCGAGCTAGGGAAATCGCTGGTGGCTTAGGCCTGCCAGGCAATCAGATGCGTGTACGCCGTCACCAGCACGATCACGCCGAACACGATCCGGTACCACGCGAAGCCGCGGAAATCGTGCGTGGCGATGAAACGCAGCAGCCAGCGCACGCAAAAGAACGCCGAGATGAACGCCGCCACGAAGCCGATGCCGAAGATCGACAGATCATCCGCCGACAGCAGCGCGCGCGACTTATACAACTCGTACACCGTCGCCCCGAAAATGACGGGGATCGCCAGGAAGAACGAGAACTCGGTGGCCACCTTGCGCGACAGCCCGAACAACAGGCCGCCGATGATGGTCGAGCCCGAACGCGAGGTGCCCGGGATCAGCGCAAAGCACTGCGCCAGGCCGACCTTGATGGCATCCGAGATGCGCAGGTCATCGAGCGTCTCGATGCGCGGCGCGCCGGCCTTGGCGGCTTCGAGCAGCGCGTTGGCGCGCGGATCGTGCGTCTGGCCACGATGACGCTCGCGCCATTCGGCCCACAGGATCACGAAGCCGCCGATGATGAACGCCGACGCCACCACGATCGGGTTGAACAGATGCGCCTTGATTGCCTTGCCGAAGATCAACGCCAGCGTGATGGCGGGAATCGTCGCCACGATCACGTTGATGGCAAAGCGCTGCTGGCGCGGGTCGTTCGGCAGGCCCTTGATCACATCGATGATCTTGTGGCGGAACTCCCAGCACACCGCCAGGATCGCGCCAAACTGGATCACGATCTCGAAAATCTTGCCCTTCTCGTCGTTGAAGTCGAGCAGCTGGCCGGCCAGGATCAGGTGGCCCGTGCTGGAGATGGGGAGGAATTCGGTCAGACCTTCGACGATGCCGAGAATCAGCGCTTTGATGGCGAGTGCAATGTCCATGCAGTGAGGGGGCGGGTGGAAACGAAAGGGGAAAACGCGTTGGCCGCCGCGTCTTGGAACCGGTTCACGATCCATAGCGAGCGGCCCGAGGTTGGCCCGAGAAGCGCAGCCGTACATGGGTACGGCGAGCATCGCAGGGCCAAGATCGGGTCGCGCAGTAGGATCGTGAATCGGTTCTACGGCCGCTTGGCCTGGACGTGTACGCCTTCGGGCAAAACGGTGATTGTACCGGGCTCGACCGCCATGCCCGCCACTTGCAGCTGCTCGGGCTTGAAGGTGTAGACCGCGTAGTCGTTGAGCAACTGGCCCGCGACGAGTGAGCCAATCGCGCTGATCTGCGGGCCGAGGCCGCCCGGCACATTCTGCAGGTCGAAGCGATCAACGCTGGGCTGGTCCAGACGGATCGAGCGCGTGGGCGCGTCATAGTGCAGGCCGCTCGACACCGCCAGCGGGCCGGTCAATGGTTGCCGGAACAGGCCGCTTTCCACCTGTGCATCGGTCTGGATGGCGATGCGGTTGCGCGCCGGGTCCAGCGTGATCTGCGGGTTGGTAAGCGTCACGTCGAAGAAGCCCAGGAAGCGCCGCTGGAACGGAAACTTGCGCGCCAGTGCTTCCTGCATCTGGCCGCGCGAGAAGGTGTAGCCGTTACCGGTCCAGCCGGCCGGCATGCAGGCGACCAGCACCACGGCAATGGCCAGCGCCAGGGCAGCCGCCCCGCCCCACCAGCGCAGGCGGAGCGAAGGCTTGGGCGACATGGACGACGAGGGGGGCGTGGGGGCGATGTCAGGCATAAGCGGTTCAATGCGCCGCAGTGGCGATTTCGAGTCGGGTCAGGAAGTGCATGGCGTGCGCGGCCGTGCCGCCGCACATGTCGGGCTCGGGCTGGAGGCTACCGCACACCGCTGGGCGCTCCGGTTGGCCGAAGATGCGGCAGCGGTTGGCTGCATCCAGCTGCGCACAGCGCACGCCGGCCGGCTTGCCATGCGGCATGCCGGGGATCGGGCTGGAGATGGAGGGCGCGATGCAGCACGCGCCACATTGGGGTCGGCAATCCATGGCCGTCAGAGCGAAGTTTCCTAGTTGAAGCCGCTATTGTGCACCAGCACATTCGAGGCCAATTCCGATTGACGGTTCCGATGCCGCTTGACCCACCCATGCGGCATGCGTACATTAATGACCGGAAAGTAAGTTATCCGCGAGTCAGTGGCACCCGTCCATTGATTCCACTCTGAGCCGCACCCGCCGTGACCGATCGCGAATCCGATTCTTCCGCCAAACGCTGGACCCGCCGCAAGGAAGCCCGCCCGCAGGAGCTGGTGGCGGCCGCGCTCAGCCTGTTCGTGGCGCGCGGCTATGCGGCCACGCGCCTGGAAGACGTGGCTTCGGCCGCCGGCGTGTCCAAGGGCACGGTCTACCTGTACTTCGCCAACAAGGAAGAACTGTTCAAGGCCGTGGTGCAGGAGAACCTGGTGCCCGCACTGGCCGAGGGCGAAGCCCTAATCGACACGTTCGATGGCACCAGCGAGGCGCTGCTGCACGAGATCCTGATGGGCTGGTGGGAGCTGATCGGTGAATCGCCCGCCTCGGGCCTGACCAAGCTGCTGATGGCCGAATCGGGCAACTTTCCCGACCTGGCCCAGTACTACAACGAGGAAGTCATCGAGCGCTGCGACCGCCTGTTCGCGCGCATCCTGGCACGCGGCGGGGCGCGCGGCGAGTTTCGCCAGACCGACGTGGACATGACCACGCTGGCCATGACCGCGCCGATGCTGTTCCTGATGATGTGGAAGCACTCCTTCGGCCCCTGCGCGACGCGGCCGCTGGAGCCCAAGGCCTTCGTCACCCACGTGGTCTCGCTGATGCTGCACGGCTTGCTGCGCAATCCGGTGCCGGGCATCGTGGCCCCGCCGCCCCCGCCGCTGACCGCCCAGCCGTGGCGTACGCCGCACCCAAGCGATGCCCCCGCCAGCGGAGACACCGAATCATGACGATCGCTGCCGGAATGTCCTCCGGACTTGCTAAAATGCCGGGTTTGTCGTCAAACCCTCATTCGCATCACTCGCTCCGCATGGAAGGCATGCCCATGGACATCGAAAAATCCCGGTTCAACATGATCGAGCAACAAATCCGTCCGTGGGACGTGCTCGATCTCGACGTGCTCGACCTGCTGGCGGTGGTCAAGCGCGAGCACTACGTGCCCGAGGCCTACCGCGCGCTGGCCTTCGTCGACATGGAAATCCCGCTGGCCGGCGGCCAGAACATGCTGGCCCCGCGCGTGGAAGCCCGCGTGCTGCAGGAGCTGACCGTGCGCAAGCACGAAGACGTGCTGGAAATCGGCGCGGGCTCCGGCTACATGGCGGCGCTGCTGGCCCACCGCGGCCGCCACGTCACCACGCTGGACATCGTGCCCGAGCTGATCACCCTCGCCCGCGACAACCTGGCCCGCAACGGCGTGACCAACGTCGATGTGGTCGAGGCCAGCGGCGCGCAAGGCTGGGGCCAAGAAGTGTACGACGTGATCTGCGTATCGGGTTCGGTGCAGGCTGTGCCGGAAGCCCTGCTCAAGCAGCTCAAGGTGGGCGGCCGCCTGTCGATCTTCGTCGGCACGGCGCCGGTCATGGAAGCGCAGCTCATCACGCGCATCTCCAACACCGAATACCAGACGCGCAACCTGTTCGAGACCTACGTGACGCCGCTGGTGGGCGTGCCCGCACCGTCGCAGTTCCGCTTCTGACCCACCCCGGCTCTCCCCAATCATCATGCAACAGCTCGCTCCCACCGCCCTCGCCCAATGGCTCGCCGACGCATCGCGCGCGCAGCCCGTCCTGCTCGACGTGCGCGAGGCGGAGGAAGTGCAGATCTGCGCCCTGCCCGGCATCACGCACATCCCGATGAACGAGATCCCGCTGCGTGCAGGCGAGCTGAATGCTGACCAAGACATCGTCTGCATCTGCCACCACGGCGGGCGCAGCGCGCAGGTTGCGCAGTTCCTGATCGTGCGTGCGGGCTTTGACCCGGCACGCGTGTTCAACCTGCAAGGCGGCGTCCACGCCTGGGCTGGCCAGGTGGACCCGCAGATGGCGACGTACTGATTGGGGAAGCCGCCGGGCGCCGCCTTACGCGCCCGCGCTGCCTTCCGACGTTTTCCTCGTCTGGGGGCTTTATGAGTGTTGCTCGCAGTAGCCGCGCGCGGATGGCCGCACGCGGTTCGCTTGTTGTGCTGTGCTGCTCGCTGGTGCCGGTGTTCGCGTGGGCGCAAACGCCCTCGCCGGGCGCCGCCGATCTGCTGTCGGCCTACCGTGCCGCGCTGGCAAACGATCCACAATTCGCCTCGGCGCGCGCGCAGTCGCTCGCCCAGGGCGAGAAGCTCACGCAAGGCCGCGCCGGCCTCCTGCCGCAGATCGGCGGCGCGTGGAGCTCGACCCGCGTCATCTTCGACCAGAACGCGCCAGTCGACTTCAACAAGACCTTCTCGTCGACGGGCTGGACGCTGTCGCTCTCGCAGCCGCTGTTCCGTTGGGACCGGTGGGAGACCTACAAGCAAGGCGAAATCGCCGCCGCCGCCGCCGAGGCCAGCCTCGCGCAGGCCCAGCTGGACCTGATCACGCGCACCGCGCAAGCCTACTTCGACGTGCTCAACGCGCAGGACACGCTGCAGCTCGCGACCGCGCAGCGCGATGCGATCCAGCAGCAGTACGAGCAGGCACGCCGCAACTTCGACGTCGGCAACGCCAACATCACCGATGCGAACGATGCGCAGGCGCGACGCGATGCAATTGACGCCACCGTCATCGCCGCGCAGAGCGACCTGGAGGTCAAGCAATCGGCGCTCAAGCAGATCACTGGCGAGCCCATCGGCCGGCTGGCGGGCGTGCGCGATGGTGTGGCGCTGCCGCAGCCGGAGCCGACGGTGCAAGAGCGCTGGGTGGATCAGGCGCGCACCGGCAACCTGCAGGTGGCGCTGGCGCAGTTCAACCTGCAAAGCGCCGCGCACGACGTGAACAAGGCCAAGGCCGGGCACCTGCCCTCCGTCGACCTCGTCGCGCAGACCGGCCATACGAATGCCAGCGGCAACCAGTACCTGCCGTCGCTGCCGGGCGGCGCCCGCTTTGACAGCTCGCAGATCGGCGTGCAGGTGTCGATCCCGATCTTTGCGGGCGGCGCGATCCAGTCGCGCGTGCGCGAAAACATCGCGCTGGAGACCAAGGCCGCGAGCGATCTCGAGTTTGCCCGTCGCGGCGCCGAGCAAGGCGCGCGGCAGGCCTACATTGGCGTGATTGCGGGATTGGCGCAGGTCAAGGCGCTGGAGGCGGCGGAAGTGTCGGCGCGCACGGCGTACGACTCCAACCAGCTCGCCTACGGCGTGGGCGTGCGCATCGGCACCGATGTGCTGAACGCGCAGGCACAGTTGTTCCAGGCCCGGCGCGATCTGGCACGCGCGCGTTACGACACCATCGTCAATGGCCTGCGGCTGAAATCTGCCGCAGGCGCCTTGAGCGAGGCGGACGTGGTGCAGGTCAACACGCTGCTGACCGCCAACGCCGCGGACAGCATCACCGCCCTGCCTCGCCCGGTCGCCACCACCAAGATCCCGGCAACCACGCAGAAAAAGCGCTGACGCGACGTCAGTGCGACTGGCCGGGCTGCGACGGTGCCGACAAAGGCCGCTCGGCAAACTGCAGCAGCGCGCCGCTGGCGGTCTTCCAGACCACCTGACGGCCCTGCTTGCCCGCCGGCGATGGCTGCATGCCAACGGTCGCCAGCGGCGACTTCAACGCCTCCAGGAAATCCGTCTCCAGCTGCATGCGGGCTGGGTCGCACGCCATGCGCGTTGCCACCAGCGCGCCAAAGCGCATGCCCGAGACGAGCTTCTCATACGGCCCCGTGAAGCGGTTGCAGCCGGCGTAACCCGAGGCCACGCCGCTGGCCGCTTCCAGGCCGGCGCTGAATTCAATGAAGAGGGGCTGGTTGGCGGGGTCTGCGCCTTCCTCTTCAGCGGAGGGCAGCTCCTTGGGCGCGGCGCCAGACTCCTGCCAGCGCACCAGCACGAAGCGCGAACGGCCCTCGCCCTGCGCCTGTGCCGGCGAGGCCTGACCAGCGTTGGGCGTGGCGGCGACAGGTGCGGCGGCGGGCGCAGGTGTCGGCGCGGCCGGGCTGGAGGCTGCGGCAACCGGCGCGGAAGCGGGCACGGCCGCCACGGGGGCAGCGGCCGGCTTGCTGGTTACCGTGGGCGTCATGCAGCCGGCACCGATGATGGTGGCGGCCGTCAGCGCCGCCAGGGCTGCTGCAACCAGCACCACGCGGCGCGGCGTGTGCAGCAGGCTGGGCTTGGAACGGTCGGGGTGTGACATGAACGGGTTGTGAACGGTGACGGTTTGCAAACGACGCGAAGCGGATTAGTCAGCCATCCACGTCATGAGTTCGCAGTTTTCGTGGCGCCCCTGCGCGCGGCTACAACGTCGGCAACACCAGCGCGGCCACCGCCTCCACCGTGCGCGCCGTCGCGCCCCCGTGCGTGGCAGCAAACGCCAGTGCCGCGCGCGAGGCGGTCTCGCGCGCGTCGGCATCGGACAGCCACGTGTCGATCACGCGCACGGCCGAGGCCGCATCGTCCACCTGGATGCACGCACCGGCGCCCACCGCATCGCGTGTGGCCTGCGCGAAGTTGAACGTATGCGGGCCGATCGCCACCGGCGTGCCGACCGCGCAGGCCTCGATCAGGTTCTGGCCGCCCAGCGGCAACAGGCTGCCGCCAATGAAGGCAGCCTGCGCGGCGGCGTAATACAGCGCCATCTCGCCCATCGAATCCCCCAGCAGGATGTCGGCCTCCAGCGCATCGGCGCCGCTGGAAACGCCTGCCGCCGACAACGACAGCGCACTGCGCCGCGCCACGCGGAAGCCGATGCGCTCGGCCAACTGCGCCACTTCGTCAAAGCGCTGCGGATGGCGCGGCACCAGGATCAGCAGCGGATGACGCCGCCCCGCATGCTGTGCGCGATGCGCATGCCACGCGTCGAGCAGCAAGGGCTCCTCGCCTTCGCGCGTGCTGGCAGCCACCCACACGGCGCGCCCGGCGAGCGCCTCGCGCAACGCGCGGCCGGCCATGATCTGATCGACGTGCGGCGTGATGTCGAACTTGAGGTTGCCCGTCACGCGCACGCGCGGCACGCCGAGCGAACGGTAGCGATCAGCATCATCGGGCGTCTGCGCCAGCACGGCGGCGAGCTGCGCGTAGGTCTCGCGCGCCGCCTCGCCCAGGCGCGCGGTGCGCCGGTGACTGCGCGCGGACAACCGGCCGTTGACCAGCACCATCGGCACGCCCGCATGGTAGGCACGCTCGATCAGCACCGGCCAGATTTCGGTTTCCATCAGCAGGCCGAGGCGCGGCAGGAAGTGCCGCAGGAAACGATCGACGGCGCCCGAGAGGTCGTACGGCAGATACGCCTGGATGACGCGGCCATTGCGCTGCGCCGCAAACTCGGCGCCGGTGCGGCGGCCGGTCGGCGTCATGTGGGTCAGCAGCACATCGTGCTCGGGAAAGCGTGTCAGCAACGCATCGATGAGCGGCTGCGCGGCGCGCGTCTCGCCGACAGAGACGGCGTGCACCCACAGCAGCGGGCGATCCGGGTTCGCGCGCGGCGGATAGAAGCCCAGCCGTTCGCCGATATGCTGGCGATAACCGGGCTCCTTGCGGCCGCGCCACCACAGGCGCAGCAGCGCGAACGGCAAGGCGATGCGCCAGAGCCAGCGATAGAGAATGCGCAGCATCAGAGCACACCCAGCGCGCGCAGCGCATCGAGCGCCTGGGCGCTGGTCGGATGGGCCTCGGTGCTGCCGAGATCGTGCACCTGGGGCGTCCAGTAGCCGCCCGTGCGCCACGACGTGGAGAAGTTGTAGAGCGCCACGGTCGGCTTGCACAGCGCGGCGGCGATATGCACGAGGCCCGTGTCGACGCCCACCACCGCCGTCGCCAGATCGAGGAACGTCGTCACCTCCGGCAGCGACATGCGCGGCGGAATCACCACGCGCCCCACCGTGCCCGGCACCGCGGCGACGATGGCTTCACGGATGGCCTCGCTGGTGCGGCGCTCGGTCTCGCTGCCCCACGGCAGGACGAGCGCGTAGTCGCGCGCCAGCAGCTCGCGGGCAACATCCACCCAGGCCGCCTGTGGCCACCCCTTGTCCGCGCGCGACGTCGCGTGCACCAGTGCCACGTACGGACGCGGCAACGTGAACGGCAGCGCGGCCGGCGGCTGCAGGCCGAAATCGATGGTGTCGGGCAGCGTGTAGCCGAGCACCTCGGCCACCAGACGGCGCGAGCGCTCGACCACGTGCACACGCGGCTCCATGTGGACCTTGCGTTGATAGAACAGGCGCGCCAGCGGCTCGTAGCCGGCGCCTTCCGTGCGGTTGCCGAACCCGGCCACAAAGCCGTTGGGCATCAGGCGGGCCTGCGCGGCCACCAACGCCGTCTTGATCAACCCCTGCGTATCGAGCACAACATCGTACGGCTTGGCGCGCAGCGCACGGCGGAACGCCGCCACCTCACCCCACGTCTTGCCGGAGCCCAGCGACTTGCGCCAGCGCCGCAGCGCAAACGGGATCACGCCCTGCACCCCGCGCACGATGCGCACCAGGCCGGCGAAGCCCTCCTCGACCACCCAGTCGATCTCGGCGTCCGGATGCGCGCGCAGGATGTCCGCCACGATCGGCGTGCAGTGCAGCACATCGCCAAGCGACGAGACCTTGACGATCAGCACACGCATGCCGTCTTCCTTTCCCCCAACTTCATCAATGCCGCCGGCTTAGAACGGCAGGTTCGCGTCCGGCTTCTCGGCCAGGATCACGCGGCGGAACTCGCCCTGGATGCGCGCCATGGCGACATCGTTGTCGGCCTCGAAACGCATCACCACCACCGGCGTGGTGTTGGACGGACGGGCCAGGCCGAAACCGTCTTCGTATTCCACGCGCACGCCGTCGATGCGGTTGACTTCCTTGGCGCCATCAAACGTGGCATTGGCCTTGATCTTGTCGAGCAGCGTAAAGGCCTCGCCTTCGGCACACTTCAGTTGCAGCTCCGGCGTGCAATGCGAGTTGGGCAGCGCGTTGAGCGCGGCGCTCGGGTCAGCCAGGCGCGAGACGATCTCGAGCAGGCGCGCGCCCGTGTACAGGCCATCGTCGAAGCCGTACCAGCGGTCCTTGAAGAAGATGTGGCCGCTCATCTCGCCAGCCAGCGGCGCGCCGGTTTCCTTCAGCTTGGCCTTGACCAGCGAATGGCCGGTCTTCCACATCGTGGCCTTGCCGCCATGCTCGCGGATGAACGGCGCCAGCTTGCCGGTGCACTTCACGTCGAAGATGATCTCGCCGCCCGGGTTGCGCGACAGCACTTCCTGCGCGAACAGCATCAGTTGGCGATCGGGGAAGATCACCTGACCGTCCTTGGTGACCACGCCCAGGCGGTCGCCGTCGCCGTCAAAGGCGAGGCCGAGTTCGCAGTCCGTGGTCTGCAGCGTGCGCACGAGGTCCTGCAGGTTCTCGACGTGGGCCGGGTCCGGGTGGTGGTTCGGGAAGTGGCCGTCCACCTCGCAGAACAGCTCCGTCACCTCGCAGCCCATGGCGCGGAACAGCGCCGGCGCGAACGCGCCCGCCACGCCGTTGCCGCAGTCCACGGCGATCTTCATCGGGCGGGCCAGCTTGACGTCCGACACGATGCGGTCGATGTACTGCTGGTGCACGTCCACCTGGACGTAGCTGCCGGCGCCCTCGGAAAAGTCGCCCTGCTCGATGCGCTGGCGCAGCGCTTGGATCTGCTCGCCGTAGATGGCCTGGCCGGCCAGGACCATCTTGAAGCCGTTGTAGTCCGGCGGGTTGTGGCTGCCGGTGACCATCACACCCGAGGTGGCGCGGCGGCCGGCCAGCTCGATGTTGGTGCCGAAATAGACCATCGGGGTGGCGACCAGGCCCAGGTCGATCACGTCGACGCCGGCCGCGCGCAGGCCCTCGGCCAGCGCCGCGAGCAGATCCGGGCCCGACAGGCGGCCGTCGCGGCCGATCACTACGGCCGATTCGCCCTTGGCGCGAGCCGCCGAGCCAAATGCCCGGCCGATCAGGCGAGCGGTGTCGGTATCGACGGTCTTGCCGACGATGCCGCGGATGTCATAGGCCTTGAAGATGGAGGGGTCAATGCTGCGCATGGGAGTGCCTAAAAGAATGTTCAACATTGCCGATTGTAAACGCTGCGCCGGGTCGCCTCGAAGGCACCTCCCAAAGCGCACGGGAGGGAGCGTTCGTCACACGCGTCGACGATATAATGCCGGGTTAATCGCGGCCACCCCGATCGGCCTCCAATCGACCCGCCTTGCGTGATGACAAGATGGCGTGCATTTGCGCACTACCCGGCTTTGATGCTTCAGGTTCCGCTTCGGGCCTCCATCTGCTCACACCTCGGAGTCCCCATCCGTGATCACCGTCCTGACGCCCACCTACAATCGCGCCCATACGCTGCCAAGGCTGTATGAGAGTCTGCGGCGCCAGACTAGCCAGGATTTCGAGTGGCTGGTCGTCGACGACGGCAGCGAGGACGGTACGCGCGAGCTGGTCGCCGGGCTGATCGAACAAGACGATGTACGCATTCGGTACGTTTTCCAGCCCAACGCTGGCAAGCATGTCGCCCTGAACACCGGCACCCTGCAGGCTCGGGGGGACACGATCCTGATTGTTGATAGCGACGATGCGCTCGTCCAGAGCGCGATCCAGCAGATCGCGGACAAGTTCACCCTGTACACGCGTGAAGGCGTGAAGGGCCTCTGCTTCCGGAAGGCCCTCCTCAATGGAGACATGCTGGGCAGAAGCGTCGACGCCGAGGCCATTGAACTCAGCCCAACCGAAGCCGCCAAGACGTTTCGCGGCGACCTGGCCTATGTCTTCACGAAGGCGGCGATGGCGAGTCACCCGTTCCCGCAAATCCCGGGGGAGAAGTTTGTGCCGGAGCTGTATATCTGGAACAAGATCGGCGATACGGGACAGATCGTGTTCTTCCCAAAGCAGGTCATTTATCTGTGCGAATACCTGCCGGACGGTTACACACACAACTTCATGTCGACGCTCAAGAAGAACCCGAAAGGATTTTTGCTCTTTTACGCCGACCAGATCGGCCGGGAAACATCGCCGTTCGTGAAGCTCAAGTACGCCATACGCTCGCTGCAATGCTGCTATTTCCAGGCAGTTAAGCGGCTTGGCAGCAGGGCACCGCAAGTCAACCATTGAGGCGGCTCCACACGCATCGAGCAGCCCATGCCCCAACGTATTCTTTCTATCCTTGCCAGACTGAGCCGCGCATCGCTCATCACTGCGGTCTCGTCGGCTTGCGCGCTGCTTGAGTTGTGGGCGCTCGGCAGCCGGCTGCCGGTGCACGAACTGGGCGTGGTGCTGGCGGCGCAAGGCGCGGCGGCATTGTTGGCAGCGGTCGGAGAGGCTGGCCTGTCATTGTGGGCAGCTCAGCGGCTGGCCACATGTGCCACACCGCGGCGCCTGACAGCACTGTCTCGATACGCCATAGCCGTGCGCTTGCCGCTGTTTGCGGTGCAAGCCCTGTTGATTGCCTTGGCCGCGCGTTACACGCTCGTGGGCTGGAGCCACTTTGGTGTGACGCTGCTCATGTCGGCGTCGATGGCATTCAGTTTTGGCTGGATCTTCATCGCCACAGAGCATTACCTGCCCCTGGCTGCGACCGAGGGTGTTGCCCGCGTAACGGGCTTGGCGGCGTTCCTGGTGATCCCCGTCAAGTCTGCGGATACAGCCCTGCTGTGCTTGGCACTGTCCGGCGCAGCGCAATCACTGCTGCAACTGTTTGTGGCGCGCCGCACAGGTCTGCTGACGGCCATGCCGGCGTTGCGCTTCAGACGAGTGCGCATACACGTGCGCCACGTTGCCGCCTACCGCTCAGCCGTCATCCTGGCAGTCGGCCGCAATATCCTGCCGGTATCGGTCGGCGCCATCGTGGCCGCACCGATCGCAAGCACTGCACTTGCCGCCGAAAAGGTTTCGCGAGCCGCGACGGGTGTGGTGTCCGCAGTACTGGGGTACATCCTGCCGGCGCTTGGCAGAGGCTTTCGCGAAAGACGCGCCGTGCACGTCTTCGGGATCAACCTCTTCGCTGCGGCGGTAGTTGCCTCAGCCACGGCAGCGGCACTGGCCGTCTACATCCACGTGTCTCATGCGCCGCTGGCTGCGCTCTTTTCCGGCGACATCGCATTACTCGCCACTGCCGCTATCCTGACCGGGACCCGGGTCGCGTTCTCGGCAACGTTGTACACGCGCGTGCTTGCGCGTGGTGACTTCGTCCTCGCGTCGCGTCTGCTTGCTGCCCAAACAGTCAGCGCCGGTTTCGCCGCCATCCTCCTCCAAGCCTTTTCGTCAGTTGTCTTGCTCCTGGTAGTGCTGAGCCTGTTTGATCTGGCCTTGGTCGCGCTAGCCGTGCAATTCGGTCAACGCATTCAAGAGAAAAGATGAATCATCCCAAGGACCTGGTCTACGTCATCACCGGCCTGAACCGCGCTGGCGCCGAGCTGGTCTGCCTGAGCCAGGTTACCTACTTCGCCAGCCTTGGGTATCGCGTGGGCGTCATCTACCTGGTGGAGGGGCACGACCAACTGGTCCCGGATTTCGAAGCCGCTGGTGCGGAAACGGTCTGTTTGGGCATGCGGTCCTTCTACTCACTCCCGCAGGCCCTACTGCGCTGTTGCCGCATGCTCAGGAAGTGGCGCCCTCGGATCGTGCACTCGCATATGATCCACGCCACCATTCTCGTTTCGCTGATCAAGTGGACCCTCCCCCGTGTCAAATTGGTCGTCACTGCGCATAGCCTTCACGAAGGTGGTCGCATGCTTTACCTGCTCCAGCGACTCACACGCCGCGCCCCCGACCTTGCAACCAACGTCAGCGAAGCCGCGACCGCAGCTTATGTTTCGCATGGGCTCTTCAATTCGCGGACAGCAAAATGCATTCCCAATGGCGTCGATGTCAACAAGTTCCGCCTGCGTGAAGACCCACATGCCCGGACGGAGGGAACGTTCACCTATGTCTGTGTGGCGCAGTTCCGCCCCGAGAAGAATCACCGGTCGCTTCTGGCGGCCTTCGCTAGGACCTACGCGGCCAGGCCCAATTCGAGACTGCTCTTGCTGGGCGAAGGACCCATGCTCCGCGAATGCAAAGCGCTTGCGCATGCGCTTGGGTGCGCGCAGGCCGTGACGTTTGCCGGCGGCAACGCCGATGTCGTCGCGGCACTACACAGCGCCGATGCGTTTGTGCTGGTCTCGCATTACGAAGGTTTTGGCTTGGCGGCGGCCGAGGCCATGGCGGTAGGCCTGCCAATCGTCGGCGCGGATGTGCCGGGCCTGAGAGAAGTCATAGGCTCGAAGGGTGCGCTCGTGGCCCCGGACGATATCGATGCGATCAGTACGGCCATGCTGCGATGCGCCGATACACCGGACGACGCCGAGCAGCGGTGCGGCCGACGAAATCATATCGTCCAGAATTTCAGTCGCGACACAATTCTCAGCCGGTGGGCATTGGAATATCGGCGACTCGGACTTGAGCGGGCCGATTGAGTCAGGATTCTCGCCCCATCTCGTCAAGACCAAAACCAGAAGGCGCGTCAGTACAAGCCGCAAGTCCAGCAACAGGACAGGTTGGCGCAGATTCCAACACGAAGCCCATGAAGCAATACGGTGTCCGGCGGCCGCGCGTCGCCTTTATCATTACGGAGAGTGAGATCGGTGGGGCGCAGACCCATGTGCGCGACCTCTACGCTGGCCTGCGCGATCGCATCGACGCCACCCTCGTTGCCGGCGGCAGCGGCCCCCTCTTTGAGCAGATGGAGGGGCTTGGCGCCCGGACCGTTCGCGTCGATGCGTTGGACAACTCGCTGTCGCCAATACATCTGCTGCACACCGTGCGCTGCGTGGCCGCGGCGCTTCGCGACGATCCCCCCCACTTCATCCATGCGCATAGCGCAAAAGGCGGCGCGGTCGCACGCATGGTGGGGGTGGCGCTGGGGCTTCCCGTCGTGTACACCGTGCACGGCTTCGGCTTCAAGGCCGCCGCGCCCTGGCCTCAGCGCTGGGCGGCAAGGCTGGCGGAATTCGCGCTGGCGCCCCTGACTGCTCAGATGATCTGCGTATCGGATGCAGAGGCGCGCATGGCTTGGACACTGCCAATCCGGCGCTCACATGTTCATGTCATCCGCAACGGCATTGCGGACACGCCGCTGCGCAGCCAGCCGGATGCGCCTGTCAGCCGGGTCATCATGACCGCCAGGCTGGCAGCCCCGAAACGCCCGGATATCCTGATCAAGGCTGCAGCCGATGGCGCCCTCACGCCGGACACCCAGGTCGTGTTGGCCGGCGATGGGCCACAGCGCAGCCAACTGGAGCACCAGGCCGCTGGCTCACCCGCGACGGTCCGTTTCGCCGGCAACGTCGACAACGTGCCCGAGCTCCTGGCGGACGCCCAACTCTTCGTGCTGTTCTCCGACCATGAAGGGCTGCCGATCTCTGTCCTGGAGGCCATGCGGGCAGGTCTGCCGATTCTTGCCAGTGATCTGCCCGGCATCCGGGAGCAGATCCAGCACGGCGAATCTGGTTGGCTGGTCGATCACCATGACACAATTGCGGTCCGCGACGCGCTGCATATGCTGGCCACCGATGCCTCCCGCCGGCAGACTCTCGGCGTCGCCGCTCGCCGTCGCTATGAAGCGCAGTTCGAGGCAACCGCGATGGTAGAGCGAACCTACGCGATATATCAGCAAGTGCTGCTGCAACAATCACAAGACTCACGATAGACAGTCCGTCGCATGCCATGAACACTCTGTCACGCATGTTCCACTCCGCAGGATCCGAGACCGCCAGACGTCGCAGCCGAATGTTCAGTTGGGCCGTTATCGGCCACGCAGTCATCGCTGTCAATCTGGCCGCGTCGATGCTGGCGCATCAGCTGGGATGGGTCACGCCGGTGTTCGCGCACACTGTACTCTGGACGATCGCGCCCTATTGGCTCTCATTCGTGCTGCTGGACAATACGCTGCACATTCCGCCTATTGAAGGCAATAGCATCGTGGTGACGGTTACGCTGGTGCCGTTCGTTATCCTGTTGATCGCTTTTGCAATCTTCCATATGGATTATTCACGGGGTGCGATCCTACTCGGCTATCTCACAACCTTGCTGTGGGTGCAAAAGGGATATCGCCGCTTCGTGGAAGACTACGTTCCAGTCTACGGGTACACCAATCCGGCCGACTTTGCGCACCTGCAAAGCCTGCTGCAAGTTGCCGGCGCCAGCGCGCCCCATTCCATCTGCCAACTGCAGCAACTTGAATCCCTGGATGGCGCAGTGGGGTGCGACGGCTTGCTCGTCGACCGCTTCTCCGCGTCCGATCCGGAACGCACGCGCACACTGGCGAGGCTCAAACTCAGCCACGTCCGCATCTACTCGATCGAAAAGTTGGCCGAACTGCTGACCGGACGCGTGGGGTTGTCCCATGTCGATGACAACTTCTTGGACGACTACGCCGATCACTATTTCTACAGCCTGATGAAACGGGTGATCGACGTGGCTTCCGTGCTGGTCCTTGCGCCGATCGCCCTGCCCCTGTCGGTTCTCGTTGCGTTGGTCATCCGGTTTGAGTCCCCAGGGCCGGCAATCTTCCGCCAGGTTCGCGCCGGCCTAAATGGATCGCCATTCACGATGTACAAGTTTCGCAGCATGACGATGGACGATTCGGCCCCCGCGCAATTCGCCAGCCGCGCTGATCCGCGTATCACCCGTGTGGGTCGGTGGATCCGCAAGTACCGGCTCGACGAATTGCCTCAGCTCTGGAATGTGCTCAAAGGCGACATGAGCATGATCGGACCGCGGCCGGAACAGGTACCGATGGTCAAGCAGTTCTCGGATACGATCCCGTTCTATCCTTACCGTCACCTGGTACGCCCCGGCCTGTCAGGCTGGGCGCAGGTCCAGCAAGGCTACGTGAGCAACGAAGAGGAAACGGTGACCAAGCTGAGCTACGATCTTTACTACGTCAAGCACTGCTCGCTGGCGCTCGATCTGCTGATCGGCGCAAAGACCGTCCAGACGATTCTGACGGGATTCGGCGCTCGCTGATTCCACCCTGCCATTGGCGTTGCCGGATACTCCGGCTAAGGCGACGTGCACGGCGCCGCCGCTACCCCTTGGCGGGGTTTGCGTCAGCGCTGCGCACGCAACGCGTTGTCCAGCGTTTCTACGACGCGGTCCTGCTGCTGATCGGTCAGCCCCACCCAGAGCGGCAGGCGGATCAGGCGCTCCGAGGCCACGTTCGTCGCGCGAAGATCGCCGTGGGCACGACCATACCGTTGGCCCGCGGGTGACGAGTGCAACGGAACATAGTGGAACACGGAAGCAATGCTGTTGCGACGGAATTCGTCCAGCACGGCTTGCCGGTTGATGTCCTCGGCCACCAGGACGTAGTACATGTGCGCGTTGTGCTCGCACCCTTGCGCGACGATCGGTCGACGCAAATAGCCCTTTGCTTCCAACGGTTCGAGCAACGCATGGTAGCGCTGCCAGGTTGCAAGCCGCTCGCGCGTGATCGCATCAGCATCCTCAAGCTGCGCCCACAGGAATGCCGCCACCAGTTCGCCCGGCAGAAATGACGAGCCGACTTCCTGCCACGTATATTTGTCGACCTCGCCACGAAAGAACTGGCTGCGGTCTGTGCCCTTCTCACGGATGATCTCAGCCCGCAATGCCAGCGCAGGGTCATTCACCAGCAAGGCGCCGCCCTCGCCCGAAATCACGTTCTTCGTCTCGTGGAAACTATAGGCACCGAGATCACCGATGCTGCCCAGGGCGCGGCCCTTGTACGTCGCCATGACACCCTGCGCTGCGTCTTCAACAACCTTCAGTTGATGCTTACGCGCGATCGCCATAATGGCGTCCATTTCGCAAGCGACGCCTGCGTAGTGGACCGGCACGATGGCCCGCGTGCGACTCGTGATCGCCGATTCGATCAACGTCTCGTCCAGATTCAGGGTGTCTTCGCGTATGTCGACGAAGACAGGCACAGCGCCACGCAGCACGAAAGCATTGGCCGTCGACACAAACGTGTAGGACGGCATGATGACTTCGTCGCCGGGTTGGATATCCAGCAACAGCGCCGCCATTTCAAGCCCGGCTGTGCACGAGTGCGTGAGGAGCGCCTTGGCACACCCGCTGCGCGCCTCAATCCAACTGTGGCAACGCTTGGTAAATGGACCATCGCCGGCAAGCTTCCCGTTGAAATGGGCCTGGGCGATGTAGTGCAGTTCCTTTCCCGTCATATTCGGCCAATTGAACGGGATGTGCATGTTTTCCATTGTCTTGATGCTCCTCTTGGTCGAGCGGACGCGTGCTCGCCTTCATGCCGCCTGAATACTGGTCTCCTGACAAGGCGTTGGGCCGGCAGCGTACCCGATCGGCACCCCATCAGGCCTATCTGCCCTGCCTACTCTGCCTGCAAGTCGAATACGCGCATGCCGCCGCTCACATACACGGCGCGGTCCAGCACCGCTTGGGGCCACCACGGCATATCCTGCTGCCGCAACAGATACCACCGCACACCCGAGTACCTGCCGAATGCAGCAAGCTCATGGAAGGAACGCACATTCCGCAGCATGGCATTTTCCTTCCAACGCGTGATGGCGATGGCACCGAGCTGTCCGCCAAGCTTGGCATAGAGATCAACACGCGAGACGTAGGCTTGCAAGCCTGTCAACGCGACAGCAACTGCCAATGGGTCGGTGTCGGATGCCAGCATCCTATCCGCAGGTTGTGCATGTTCACGCAGATATTGCGTAGTGCGAAACATGTCGGGCGACATCGGCGTTGCGCAGGCGGTCGGCCCGTCGCGCAGCGACCCATACTGGATGTTCTTGCCGTAGAACCACGGCACCATGAGCCCTGCTATCGTCAACGCCGCAGGAACGGCAAGCCGGGTTGGCCACCTGACGGCAATCGCAGCCTTCCGGTTAAGCCACCAGCCGGCCAGCACGGCCGCCTCGAACACCAATATCACGGCGTAAACCAGCACAAATGAACGGTGGCTCCATTCTGTGATATCTCCGTTTGCCGCGGTGGGGAGGAGGAACGTGATGCCAGCGTGTACACACAGGAGGACGTAGGGAATGCAATCGATACGCCAAGATGAGACCCCAGCCCTGACTCGTAACAGCGTCGTCAGAATCAACGCCGGCAGTAGGGCGCCCAGCTCCGCCATCAGCATGAGTGCATAACCCAACCACACTTTGTAGGCTTCGCTTGCGCCGACCGTCCAGGCCGCATACAGCCTTTCGTATGCAGTCGGCGTTGCTGCATGCACAGCCTCGATGTAGCGAAGATAGTCTTTCTGGCCGGTCAGCAAATGCGGGGCCAACGCGATGTGCTCTGACGCAAAAACAGCGCCCACTGCCCCTGCCAGCCCACACAGGGCCACGGCGAACCAATGCCACATCTTCGCGGGTCGCCAACCCACCAGCACCAAGATTGCGAACATCCCAACGGCCGGAATCGCAACGTGTACGCGGAAAAAAACCGAAAACCCGGCAAATGCCGCGGCCGCCACGACAAACCCAAGGCGGGCGTGCTGGGCAGCGACAACGTAGATTCCCAGCGCCAGCAATGCGATCGCCATGGCATAACCCGCGCCTGGCGCAACCTGTATCAACCAGTGGAACGCGAAATAGCCGTTACGAAGACCGTACATCGACGCATCGGGTGCCAGGAACAGCGCTAGCACCGCCAGCGCCGCGCCGCGCCGTCCTGCCAGCGCTATGCCGAAAGCATAGGCCCCCATCCCAAGTAGGATGATGCCCGCCGGCGTCCAGAAGTAGGTCGCGGTTTCCAGCGGACCATCGCCACTGATCCACGAATAAACCGCGGACAACGCGTAGCTTGCCCGGTGGTAGAAGGGCTGTGCCGTATCGGCAAGGTAGGGAGAATGCCCAGCAAACGCAGGGTAGTTTTCGAGATACTTGATCTCGGAGGCCTGCAGCAGAAAATCGTTCCACACGCGCAGGATGCCGGTCACCTGTGCCTCGTGAACAGAGCGCAGGGCTTCTCTTGTCCACAGCGTGACAATGCATGAGATCAACAACAGCATCCCGATGTCAACGACATGCGCGCGCCAGGCAGCCCGCTGCTCCGAGACGTCATGCAGGTCGGGGACGTGCCCCGCTTTGACCTGCCGATACCAAGTCAGCGCAGCAAGACCCGTGATGACAAGCCCATCGACCAGCAGCGCACCACGTGCATCCAGTTGCAACGCAGCCGTTGCCGTCAGATGCAACAGGCTGAGCGCCACGAAGCCGCCCACGACGATCACGGGGACGGTGAGCGCCTGTCGCTTTAGCCAAGGGTTCCAGCTCGCCAGCAAGCTGCCCGCCAGCGTGGAGAGCAGCGATATCACGACCACGGCCAGAGCCTGCAGCAGCCCTGCGCTGCCCGCCCCAAACCACACAGGGAGTAGCAGTGCCATGGCCAGTGCAGCCATCAATGCGGCAAACGCCTTGAGTTCGTAAGGGATGGCTACACGGCTCAATTCGCCACCCCCTCTGAGGAATTGCCGGTGCACCCGCACTCCTTGTCGACGATATACATCGGACGACCTTTCGCCATTTCAAAAATGCGCGACACATACAGTCCTACAGCACCGAGGCTCGCCAGAATCAATCCCGTCGAAAACAGGACGGCCACAAATAGACTCGTCCAGCCCGGTAACGAGGTCGATGCCAGATGGCGATAGATGAAATATCCACCCGTCATAAAGCTGGTAAACGTGAAAAACAACCCCGCATACATGATCCAGGTGAGCAAGATGCTGGTGTGAAAGAACATGCCACCAAAAGCGTGCCGAATCAGCTTGATGAGGTTGTAAGAGCTCCGTCCCGCATGCCGTTCCTCATGCGCGTATTCGATGGTGCCGCTGGAGAAACCAAGCCACCGGAGAATCAGTATGAAATGACGCTCACGCTCACTGAAACGCAAGAAGGCATCCACTACCTTGCGCGAAAGAATGCTGAACGCGCCGTAGCTGCCATCCAGCGTTTGGCCGGTCATTCGACTCATCAGCGCAAAGTAAGCCCGGGCTGCGTACACCCGGAAAGCAGAATGCGAGCGCGCCACGCGTCTCGCCAATACAAGGTCATAGCCCTTCTTGATTTCGTGATAGAGATCCGGGATGCGCTCAGGTGGATCCTGCAGATCGCAGTCCATCACGACAGCGTAGTTGCCCCGGGACGCTTGCAAGCCCGCCGTGATCGCGATCTGCTGTCCAAAGTTGCGACTCAGCCGGACCCCCCTCACGTGCTCGAATCGGCTTGCCAGCGCCTCCACCAATGGCCAGGAGTTGTCTGGACTGCGATCGTCGACGATCACGATCTCGAACGAAGGAACGAGACTGCGCAGCACCTTGTCCAGACGGACACACAACTCCTCGAGGCAACCTAGGCAGCCATAGGAGGGCACAACAACGCTGATTTCCGGGTTCACAATAGAAAATTTGGTGAGTTGCTCAGGCGGGCGCACCGCAAATGCGCCGGCCCGACGGCGCCGCGATTAGGGAGGCGCCGATCATTTTTCGAGAACCGCGAGTCCGAACCCCGTATCACCGTATCGACTGCCGTTGTAGAGCATGAAGCGCTGACCTTCATGATCAAACACGCAGGGATAGCACACTGCCCCCACATCCCAATCTGAGACGGCAGGTTCGATACCGGCTAACTCATCGCGCCGGGTCCAGACCAACCCATCTGGCGATTCGGCATAGCCGATACGGTAGGCATGACCGCGATACGAATACCACATGCGATACATGTCGGGGTCCCGCACCACAGCGGGTTTCGACATCGCATACTCGGTCTCGTCCTTGAACGGCAGCACGATCCGCCCATCGCGGTGCCAGGTAAGGCCATCAGCGGACTCCGCATACTTGAAGAGATGGCTCATCTCTTCTTGCCGCTCGCCGGAACCCCAAGACAGATTGGAGCCGTACCACATGCGCCAGCGCCCGTCTTCAACCAAGACCCACGGATAGGAGATCGAGAATGGATCATGATGATGTCGATCCATCGTGGGTGCCTGTGAAACCCTGATGAACGGGCCATCATCGCCCTCGCTGACCGCCAGCCCAATAGCGTTACGCCAAGGCACGGTCACCCCAAGGTTCCAGCCAAGATAGTAGAGATAGCGCTTGCCGCCATACTTGACCAAGCATCCCATCGAGACGCCGCTGTCGTCGAACGTGCCAGTCTCACCCGGAGCAAGCACCGGCGCTTCGGACAATGCGAGGACGGTTTGCGGGCGGTTCAGATCGATATCGACAAACGCAATATGCGCGCGGCGTTGTGCGTCCCGCACGCTGAAATAGATGCGGTACACGTCTGCATGCCTGTGCTCGGCGACAGGATTTGCGGCATGTGTCTGCATCCACGGGTACTCACCATTGGCGCAGAAGATCCGGCCGAGTTTGCTCCACCGCATTGGCGGCACTCCTCTCAAATATTGCGCAGCCGGGAACTGGGAACACGGGAGCGCTCCGTCACCGGTGCCATATAGACGCCGTCCGCTTCGGCATCGGCCAGTAGCAGCGACCCCGCACCAATCACGCAGCGCGCCCCGATCTTGACATGATCCCGAATCGTCGAATTCACGCCGATGAATGTGTTCGCACCCACCCGAACGCCACCGGATATCACCACGTGCGAACTGATGAAGCAGTTGTCTTCGACCACCGAGTGATGCCCGATATGGTTGCCGCTCCACAAGGTGACATTGTTGCCGATATGTGCAAAAGGCTGAATCGTGTTGTCTTCGAGGATGAAACTGTTCTCACCCGGTTGAAAACCAGGGAATACCGTGGCCCGGCTGCTAACGTAACTCGCCAGTCGATACCCCGCATTGCGCACTTCGGCAACCTTTTGCGCGCGCAGCGCGTTGACCTTCGCGTAGCTGAGCGCCACGAAGACCTCAACTTGGTCGGGCCGGAAATGTTGCGCCAGCTCATCAAACGGAATCACTGGCAACCCATGGAAGTGGTCATCCGTCATGAACGCCCGATCCAGCGTGAACGCGACGGGCGTGTATGCGGAATCATGCGTGAAGTAGAACCAGGCAAGCTCGGCGATCTGACCCGCGCCAAAGATAATCAGTGGGGTAGACGGTTGCGTCACGGTTTATTTCCTCACGAGGATGGTGAACTCATAAAGGTCGTAGTCATGCAACAACGCGACGTTGCGTGAAAACTTGCGTTTGCACAGATCAAAGAGCGCGCAGGGGTCTGCGTAGTGCAGGTCTGGCCGAATCTTGTCAGGGTCGGAGTAGGCAGTCAGGCAATTGAAGGAAAAACCATGTCGGGTGACGCGATGCATCATGTCCAGCGTGGTCTCGATATAGGTGCGCCACTCATGAGCATCGCTATTGAGCCTGACATTGAAGATACCGCTGGCGATCGCAAAATCGACGGGTGCCAGCGGTTCGGTGCCGACAACAAAGCTCGCCTGCGGCTTGCCCGCATACAGGGCCTTCGCCGCATCGATCATGGCAGCAGAAATATCTACACCGACGTACTCGAACCGCTTGTCCAGTGCCTCAAGGAAATCGAAGAGCGCGCCATAGCCACAACCAATGTCCGCAACCGAAAACGGCCGCCCAACATCGAGCACCTTGCATAACTGTGAGAAACGCAGCAACTGGCCGTCCACACCATTCCAGTCGACACCGCGTGGTTGCGTGCCATGTTGCTGGAGCTTCTCGGTGTAGTAACGAGCAACCGGGGAAAGCAAGTCTTTCATGACAAGGGCGATTGAAGTGTCCAGGCACTACGCATGGACGGAAATTTCATGTAGCGAACCGCATCGGGCCCACAGTTGAAAAGCAGGTCAATCACGGAGACCCCATGCTCGAATGCGCCCCACAATTGCGGATACTCGGGGTAGCCGCTGTAGTCGAAATAGCGCAATTCGATTCCAGCGGCCTCAAACAGCTCGGGCTCGATGTAGTCGCGAGCCGCTGGTCCGGAAATATAGGTAGTCGCGCCGGCCTGCCGGCACAAGTCCACAAGCCGCTCCGTCTTGCCATCGGCGAGTTCGTAGTCCCACGACCACTTCAAGGTGGTCTGGATATCCAGCAAGCCGCAGAGTGTCTCGGTCAGGGCGCGGTTCAGATCTGACAGGTGCGTGTACTCGCGCTCAAGGAAACAAGGCTCCAGTGTCTGCGCAATCTGTTCGAAAAACGGAGCACGCCGATAGTTCTGCTGGATCGTTTTCCAATGATCGGCACACCACCGCCCCCCCTCGAGTTCGGTTTCGCGGATCGTCTGGAAGTATCTCCCCTTCACCTTCACCGGGACCGTCAACCACAGAAGACCCTGCGGCGTCTTGATGAGATTCCGGTTGCGCCAATCCCGGCGCGTGTACTGCATGTCGTCGTAGAGAATGAACTCGTCGACGGCACCGATCATGTCGAAATAGCCCTTCCACGGTATGTAGCAGGACTGCACGATCGCAACTGTTTTCTTTTGAGGCATCGGTTTTCCAATCTTCGCCCGCGGCTGCCCAGACCCGCCGGGCAGATCTTGTGCCCGGGCAAAGCCGTGCTTGCCACGATCGATCAACTACATCAACGCGCCCTGCGCCCCCGGTCGGCGCCCAAGCAGCACTTGGCGCACAGCACCAGTGAAGTCGACGCGAGACTCGGCGCAGACAGACTGCCCGGCAGTTCGCCTACTGTCGACGAATTTTACAGTCCATGACGGGCAGAAGCCCGACAGGAAGCCATCGCGTCAGCGAAACCAATCCCGAACGTTGGAGCCCAGTGGCCACCGCGCGGATGAAGGGGCCACGCCGCGCCTTGAATTGCTCGTCCTCCACCGCGCGCCGGAAGAACGTCTGCAAGATCCCCCGCTCGAAGGCTGGTTCGATACCCAAACGCTGCCGGCAGGTGCGACGTACCTCACTCACCGTAATCCAATTCAATGACGCCCAGGTCCCCTCCGGATCCAGCACGTGCTTGGAGCCCGCGATCCAGCGCCACATCAGCCGTTCGGTCAATGACCGGCTCACCAAGGTCGGGATGTTGAAATGCGGCTCGAAGGGAAACGCATAATTTGGGCACATGAACCGGTAGGTGGCGCCCGGCTTGAGTGCAGCGTGGACTCGTTGGAGAACGAGGCCAACATCGCCGACATGTTCCATCACGTTGACGGAGAAGGCATAGTCGAAGCGCCCCTGGGCATCGAGTTGCTCGCCGGTGCAACGCATCATTGCCGGCAGAAATCCGTGTTGGCGGGCATACCGCATCACGATCTCCTGCAACCTGGCAAAGTGCGAAAATCCGTCGCCGATCGGCTCCAATGCGTACATGTCGAACCCCTCGCGCTTGAGGAGACAACTGAGGAGCAGCGCGCCAGCCCCGACTTCCAGCACCGCAGCCCCAGCGGGCAAACGTGTCAGGTCGTCGGCAATCAGCGCACGGCCAAAACGTGCCTCACCGGCGTAGATATCGTAGATGGCCAGCAGGTCTGGCGCCGCTTCGCCCACGACTTCGCGCAGGTGCTGCAGGATATCCACCTCCTGCATCGCCTCGCCCGCCATCCGCTGGCTCATCCCTGGGCTCCAATGGCTACGCCCACCAAAATCAGCGCGGCGCCCAGCAGTTTGGGCATATTCATCGGTTCATTCAGCATGAAAGCGCTGGCGGCAACGACACACACGAACGTGAGGCCCTGATAAATCGGGAATGCCTGTGCCAGCGGCAGCCGCGACACCGTGTACAGCCAGAAGAACGACCCCACCAAACCTGCGAAATACGCCGAAAGGACAAACGGGTCCGTCAGATATGCAAGGTAGCGCTGCCAGCCTTCGGCATAGCCGCTCACAACCGGCTGGAGATATTCCGCGCGCCACTTGACGATCACCTGGCTATAAGCGACGAGCAACACCGTCGGAAGAACGCGCACAATCACATCCATTACTTGTTTCCTCTACCAATAACGGGAGGCGATCCGATGCGCATCGGCTTCACTCCTCCCGGAAAGACTCGTATCGACATAAGCGGCAGCGCAGCTTGGCCGCAGCGGCTCCGGTGCTCCCTCATCCAAGGCCGCCTGCCACCCACCGGCTCAGGAGCCCCTGCTAGCGCCGATCCCCAAGCGCACGCGCAATCGGTGTCACAGAGCCAGGAAGCTTGGGCGTGGCGACGGCTTCGACGTCACGGCTGTTCGGCTCCAGGTCATATAGGTGATCGCGGATGCAACTCTCGGGCGCAAACCCCGAGACACACTGGTGCAGAACGCTCATGATCGTCGCATGATCATTGTCCATGCACGCTTGGTAGAGCACCGCCAGCTTCACCTCCACCTCATGCCGCGTCAGGAACGACTCGTTTGCCATCATGATGCGTGCGTGATCGGTCCCCATCACATCCTCGCCGATCAGTAATTCCTCGTACAGCTTCTCGCCCGGCCGCAAGCCAGTGAACCGCACTTCGATGTCGCCGTCCGGATTGTCGTCGTCCCGAACGGAAAACCCGCTCAAGTGAATCATCCGCCTTGCCAAATCTTGAATCTTGATCGGCTGCCCCATGTCCAAAACGAAGACCTGCCCCGTGTCCCCCATCGCGCCAGCCTGGATCACCAGTTGAGCCGCCTCAGGAATCGTCATGAAATAGCGATTGATATCAGGGTGCGTCACCGTGACCGGCCCGCCATGCTTGATCTGCTTCCTGAACAACGGCACCACCGAGCCCGACGAGCCCAGTACGTTACCGAACCGGACCATGCTGAACCGGGTCTTGACTGTGCGATCCTGGGCGTACCCTTGCAGCACCAGTTCTGCCATCCGCTTGCTGGCACCCATCACATTGGTCGGGCGTACGGCCTTGTCCGTCGAGATCAGTACGAAGGTCTCTGCGCCGACCGCGATCGCCGCGCGAGCGGTAGCGCGCGTGCCAAATGCGTTGTTGAGCAACCCTTCCGTAATGTTGAACTCGACGATTGGCACGTGCTTGTAAGCGGCGGCATGGTAGATGGTCTGCACTTCATAACGATTCATGATGTGGACCATGCGCTGCTCGTTCTGGACAGAGCCCAGCACCGACACCAGCTGGGTTTCCAGCTTCGACTGCCGCACCACCGTTGCCAGCTCGCTTTCGATCGAATACAGCGCGAACTCCGACAACTCGTAGAGGACAAGCATGCGGGGCTGCTGAAGGATGATCTGGCGGCACAGCTCGGCGCCAATCGAACCACCCGCCCCGGTCACGAGCACATTCTTACCGGCAATGTTTTCTCGCAGGAGCTTCTCGTTCGGTGGCACGACGTCCCGCCCGAGCAACTCGTCGACACCGACCTCTCGCACGTCGGCGATTTCTACCCCACCGCCGACCAGATCTGCGATACCGGGCACCGAGCGGACCTCCACCTCGAGCGCTTCCAGTTCGTTGATGATGTCAATGCGGCGGGAGCGGCTGGCCGAGGGCAACGCAAGAAGCACCAGACTCACGTCCAGGCGTGCCAACAGGCGCGCGAGGTCGCCTGGCGGATAGACGCGCACGCCGGACACGGTCAGGCCCTGCACCACGGGATCGTCGTCGATAAATGCCACGGGCCTGTATTCCTGGCCTGCGCGCATCGCCATGGCCAGTTGCCGCCCTGCACTGCCTGCACCATAGATCAGCACGCGCTGGCGCACGGGCGTCACCTGAACGACCTGCCTGAGTAGCGCGCGGGCCAGGAACCGACTGCTGCAGATGTAGACAATCGCAAGCACCCAGTAGATCAGGATGGCGCCACGCGGCACATTCGGCAACGCAAAGATCGCCAGCACGCCCGCAAAAATGAGAACGGACAACGTCACCGCGATCGAGATCGCGATGATGGCCCGGTCTTCGATATAGCGAATCACCGCGCGATACAGCCCCAAGCGCACAAAAATCGGAATGCCGATGATCGATGGCAGGAAATAGATCCACCATGGATGCATGATGGGAACGCTGAAGCTGCCCAGCCTGAGCGCAATCGCCGACCACAACGCGAGCGGCAGCAGCACGAAATCCGCGCACAAGATAACGAGGCTTTTCAGGTACCTCGGCAGACGAGCGAATCGCTTGATCATGGCGAGTCCTAGTGAGAAATCCCGTCCCGTCGCACGACCTTGAGGAAGGTCATCACGAGGATACGGAAGTCGAACATGAGCGACCGCTTGCGCAGATACTCGACATCGAAGGCGACTTTTTCCGGGATCGGCAATTCGTCTCGCCCATTGATCTGGGCCCAGCCGGTGAGTCCAGGGCGAAGCGCATCGACCCCCTCCTGCGTACGCAAGGCGACCAGGTCGTCCTGGTTGAACAGCGCCGGACGCGGGCCGACGAAACTCATATCGCCCCTCAAGATACTCCATAGCTGCGGGAGTTCATCCAGGCTGGATTTGCGCAAGAAGCCGCCAATCGGCGTCAGATACACCTCGGGATTGCCCAGAAGATGCGTGGCAACCGCCGGCGTATCGGTGCGCATGGACCGGAACTTCGGCATCTTGAACAGGCGGTTCTTCCTGCCGACGCGATCGGACCAGTACAGCGCAGGGCCGGGCGAAGTGATTCGGACCATCGCGGCGACAAGCAGCAGCGGAATCAGAAAAACCAGCCCTGCCAGCAAGGCAACCGTGAAATCAAACAACCTTTTCATATGAGGCCAGGATATCTATTCGACGACGCAGGCGGGAACCGAGAAGACCTCTCGAATCCATCCATCCAGGGAATACCGCTCGTACAGATCCTCCGGAAGCTCGACATACGGCACCCCGAGGAAGCCGGGATCGATGACGGGATCACCCCGATCAATGACCAGAATATTCTCCGGCCTGAAGAACTCGTAGCCGCGCACCAGCGGATTGGTCGTGATCAGCTTCTTGCGGGCACCCAGCATCTCGATCGTGCGCATCGTCAGACCCGTTTGGCCAGGGTGCTGGATATCCAGGATGGCGCGAGACTGCGCGATCATCTGAAGCACATCGGCCTTCTTCAGCGGCTCGAACGCGAAATCGGAGGGTCTGCTGCCCCAGAATGCGCGAGAAAACACGCGATTGGCCCAGTAGATCAGCTTGTGCGGCACGAACATGTAGAACTTCGTGCGGGCCCCGCTCTGCTCGATCAACGCCTTGACCTTCTTGATCAAGGTAAACCGGTCGCTATGCACCGTGCCGACGAAACACAAGTCATAGGCTGACGGCGGATGCGGGAGATTCCGGTACTCGTTCAGGAAGAACAAAGGGCGCAGCTTGAGGCAGGCGTCCGCTTTGGCGTCTTCCGTATCGAATGTGAACAGCCTGTCGAAATAGCTGGCCGCACCCTCGAAGTTCCGATTATTGCGGACGGAATCCCAGGAATAGTAGATGAAACGAGCGCGCGCCAGCTTCTGCCTCAGTTTGGCCAGGATATCCAGCGGCATGCACTCCAGCTTGATGATGAAGACGAAATCAAAGTCATCCTGGGCATGCGCCAGAATTGACTCGAAATAGCCGCGGATCTGCCGCTCAACCAGCGTCGGGAACAACCGGATGGCAACTTTCATGGAGGCCTTCGCTGAAGGCCGGTCGTCGTGATATTCGACGATGGCCCCGAGCTGCTGCAGGCGCGTTGTGATCTCCCGCTCGTAGCCAAAGGTGCGCGGCCCGATGAACAGGATTCGCTTGCCCATGAAGTAGTGATCAAGCTTCATTCGATCACCTGTTCGGCGCGATCGGCGTAGACGATCTTTGCTGGAATACCGATCGCCAGGGCGCCGTCCGGCACATCGCTGATGACAACGGCGTTGGCGCCGATACGGGCACCGGTACCGATGCGCACGCCACCAAGAATCTTGGCACCCGCCCCGATGACAACGTCATCCTCAACCCGTGGGCGCGACTCCGGCACGAATGACATGTCCAACTCTTTCGCCCCGAGTGTCACTCCCTGGAAGATCGTGACGTTCCGACCAATGCGCGCCGCCCCGATCACAGTGCCCGAGGTATGAGGCAGAAACAGACCGGCCCCAATCTCGATTCGCGGCGAGGCTTCAATGCCGAACAACACAAGATTGACGAGCGCAACCAGCTTGGCCAGCACGCCAAGCCGACAACGCGCCAACCACGCTGCCAACCGGATCAGAACGGCAGGACACAGCCGCGGATTCAGCAACGCCAGCGGCACTGCAAGGACCGATGCAGGGCCCGGCGTCCCGCTTAGTGCACGCATTCGCTCGATGTCGGAGCGCACCAATCGAAACATGGTCATGCCATCAACTTGCGACGACGCAGTTCTTCATTCGCCTGATCGAGCCGGTCAGCCGGCAACGGCTGAGTGCGCACCCAGGCGACGAAGCGATCCAGGCCCGCGTCAATATCGACCTGCGGCTGGTAGCCGAGCGCCTCGCCGATCCGGGTAATGTCGGCATAACAGTGGCGGATGTCGCCCACGCGATACTCCGCCGTCACATGCGGCGCGATCGTGCCGCCCAGCTTGTGCATCAGCTTGGTCGCAATCTCCATGACCGAAACGGGCTTGCCGAGTCCGACGTTGAAGACATCGAACATCCCCACATCGGTCTTCAACGCAGCCGCGACCGCACGTGCCACATCAGTCACGTGCACGAAATCCCGGCTTTCCAGGCCGTCCTCAAAGATCGGCAGCGACTTGCCCTGACGAATACGGGTGGAAAAGATCGACAGGATGCCAGTATAGGGATTGTTGAGTGACTGCCCTTCGCCGTAGACGTTCTGGAAGCGCAAGGCCACGCTCGGGATACCCAGGGCCTGCGCCCCGATCCGGATCAACTCCTCCTGCGCAAACTTGGTCGCGGCGTAGATGGACGCGGGATTGATGCGCGCACTTTCGCTCGTCGCGACCGGCTGCATCGGCGCTGCGCATATGGGGCACGCAGGCTCCCAGCGATGCGCCGCCAATGCCTCGCGTGTGCGCGGGTCTGGGTAGCGGACAGTTTCCGGCGAACACGCGGGGCATGTGAATGCACCCTCCCCGTAAACCGAGCGGCTGGACGCCAGGATGATCTTCTTCACGCTCGGACTCGCTGCCTGCTGGAGCACCTCCAGCAACACAGCGGTGGCCTGCGTGTTGACGAAGTTGTAGTGCGCGATCTGGTACATCGACTGCCCAGTCCCTGTCTCGGCGGCAAGATGGACAATCGCATCCGCCCCTGCGATGGCTCGCTCCAGGTCCGCGCGGGAGACCACATCCCCTCGCATCACCTCGACCCGATCAGATGCCAGGACCGGATGGTCGACCACAGGCAAAGGACCATGAATCTGCGGGCTGAGATTATCGAACAGCCTGACGCGGTGCCCAGTAGCCACCAACTCGGTTGCAAGGTTCAGGCCGATAAAGCCGAGGCCGCCGGTGATCAGTATGGTTTCCATCTTCAATTTAGTTTGCTCTGAGATGCTTGTCGCTCAAAACAACGGAGCAACGGTTTGGCAATGATTAATCGATACGGCCAAACATGTCAGTCTGATTGCGCAGCGACGAGATGTGGCTGAGATAACGCATGAGCATATAGTAGCGATTCGGCCCGAGCACCCTAAGCGCCACGCGCAGCAACACATGAATGATTTTGATCGAACCGCGGAATCGATCAACGTCATGGAACGTGTGACGTTTGGCGGCCGCATTCCCCCGCACCAGCAAGCGCTTGCGCTTAGCGAACGCCATCACCTTGCCGGCCGGATCAAACGGATCTGCGACATCGGCAAATTGCGCTTTCAAGCCAGCATAAAAGCGCCGCAGCGCGGGGGTGATGTACGTACCATCGGAAAAATAATCGAACCCATATTTGCGTCCGACAAAATCATCCGAACCCTCTTTTTGGAGCTCCGCCGCATACTCCGTGGCAAGCTCCTGGAAATCCGGCCGGGAACCCGGTGCAAACCGACTCTGCTTGTAGGCAATCACGTCCGGACGCTTTGCATCGAACGAGCTGAAATGGATGAAGCGCAAGAGCACCTTGTCATTCACCCGCCAGGCCCCATCGCGTTGCGCAAGCGTGCGCTCGTGCAGGTTCCAGAACGCGACGTTGAGGCCGGGATCATGAAGAATCTGGAGTGCGGGGAAGAACGCCGGCGCCAAGTCCACCCATTTCTGATCGACGGCCAAACCAAGCTGAGGCTCATAGAAGCCAAAGGCCAGGCAGCGGTCGGACCACCACTTCGCGAAGGCGATACCCTCCTCGCAGCGCGACACGCCAACAAAGCCCAGGTTGAACGCGCCAAATCGCAGGAGATCCACATCGTCGGGCTTGTTACCGTCGATCACCGGCAGGTTGGTGTGCGGGGTTACCACGACCGACGCCGTCTGCAAAGCACTGAAGACAGGCTCCAGCGGCGCGTAGATCTTGATGTCCGGGTCGATATACAAGGCAACGTCGTAGCGACTCAACAAGTACAGAAGGGAGGCCGGCTTGACGTTCGTGCTCAACTCGATCACATCGAATGCAAACGCGTGCTGCCGAAAATTCTCGACGCCCAAGTCCTCTACCCAGATCACGGTCAGGCCCGGGCGATCTATCACGAGATCGTCTGCCTTACGGTCAACGAGGACAATGTAGAACGCGTGATCCGGATGATGTCGGCGATAGGATTCAAACAGAACCAACGCCTTGGGAAGGTAGTTGATTGCGCAAATGGTGAACGCTGCGGAATTTTGCATAAGCTTGTTCGTTCGAATAATCTCTGTGTTCAATTAGCTGTCCACATCGCTCGCTTGTCCGGCACACGAAATGCGCGCTGGCAGAGCCAATACAGCACGGGTGGAAGCCACAACAAAATCCAGAAGCCCGGCGAGGAGAAATACGAATCCTCAAAAATCGACATACATAGCGGGTAAAGAGAGACCGCGTAGAAATACCAAGCAACGGGGTTCTCGCTGGACAGATTCCACTTGTATAAGAGCTGATGAAACAGGCCGATCCCAAAAAATCCGGCAAGCACACCGAGCAGCGACCCATCGTGATACAAGGGGAACAATGCTGTATAGGTGTTGCAAGTCATGGGAACGCTGACAAATGGCATCAGCGGCGGCCTCAACGGGATGTTCACGCCGAAGCCATGCAGAAGACCGCGTACGCTGTTGGGCAGCAACGCGCCACCCGGAATCTCCTGCAAGCCGGTCTGGATGTAATTATCCAGGCAGGCCACGCTGCTCAACAAATAGATCTGGGCATTCCAAATCACCTGCCTCAGCACGCCTCCGCCCGAGGTTCCCTTGCCTAGCAAGACAGCCACGAGAAAAAACAGCGCCATGAATCCCACCGCCGCGCTCAGCACGCCGCGCAGCGTCACAATACGCTGCCGATAAAGCAAGGCCGTCACCGCGACGAACAGCATCAGCATGTAGAGGCGCCCTGTCGTCAGCAACGCTGACAACAGGCCAATCATCAGAACAAACAGCAACTCCCAGCGGGACAGCGAACGTGCGTGGGCAACGAAGTAGATGCACACGCCCACGCCAAAGAAGAACACCCGCAACAGGCTGAAGATGTTCCGCGGCCCGACAAAGTCAAAAACAATCGCCTGCCGAATGCCCGGCAGTGTCACCGCGCCGCCCAGTTGCGCGCGTAGGATCAGGTACACCTTCGCGAGCACGAGCACCCCGGTGATCCCATACAAAACCACAAACCAGTGGAAAGCCCGACGCACGAACGGATCACGCCGATCCGGTGTCGAACCCGGCGCCCCATTCTCCAGGATTGGCAAGCTGGCACCCAGCGTCGAGCCCGCCACAAAGCCCAGGACGGCGCACGCAATCGCCGACCAGGTCAGGACGGAATATTGGCCGAAGACGTCTCCGGCAAGCAGTTGCCCTGCGATCTGAGTGCTCCACAACAGCAGGAAGACGAGTCTCGGATCAAACAGCATCAAGCGTCGCCCTACGATAGAGATAGAACAGACCCAAGCAGTCCAAGAAAGCACGCAGCGTCCACGCGACCGCAGCGCCCTCCAACCCCATCAGATAGACACAACCGACCAACAGCGGCAGGTAGATCACGAGCTCCGCGCTATGCAGGATGCCGACGGGCCGGGCCACCTTCATGGAATGCAGCGCGGTGTAAGGCATGTACGCAACCCCGTTGACGACGACGCCCACCGATAGGATAAGCACGACCCAGATTGAGCGCGCAGCAAAACCGGGCGCAAGGAAATGGTTCATCAATGGGTAGGCGATCACACAGCACAGGAGCGCCAAGCCACCCATGACAAGGAACGTGATCGTCAATCCCTGCCGGAAGAGCGCGTGGGACTTGGCCGGATCCTGCTGGTGGTCACGCGCCATGCGGGGCAGCAGCGTGGAGCCGATGGCACCAGGGAGGATCAGCAAGCGCACGAGAAACTCGAACGGTACCGTATAGAAAGCCACCACTGCTGCGCCAAGCAAATGGGAAATCACAAATCGGTCCGCATTCACCAGTAAGGGGCTGATCAGGTTGCTCAACGCCATCCAGACCCCGAACGACAGAAGTTTGCGCGTGGCGCCCGCCTCACGCGGCAACACCGGGAGGCGATGGTACGGCAGGCGTCCGACGAAGTACCAGAACAGCACCATTGAAGCGAATCTGGAAATGATCAACCAGATCGTCACAGCGACCAGCGACGGCCCGCTCAATAGCACACCGAAGACGGGGAACGCAAAGATTGAGACGCCCAGAAAGATTCTGGCGACATTGCTCGCCAAGAAACGCTCATACCCTTCCACCACGCCCCGCAGGCCCGCACTGACCGTGGCCAACGGGATGCCGATGGCTGCGATCAATAGGCTGACAAAGGTCTCCTTCTGCAAGGACGCGGATACGTTGAGGATGGAATATCCGAGAGGATGTGCGCTTGCCACCAGAAGGAGCGCGCCCAGTACCCCAGTGGCAAATGTGAACTTGATCCCTGAGCGGACCAACCCCGGAATCTGCGCCTCGTGCCCCTCCCCAAGACTCGCTGAGACCTGCTGGGTCAGCGCTCTGCCAAGACCGAAATCAAACAGGCTGAAGTATCCAATGATGGCCCACAGCAGCGTCAGAATCCCAAAGCGCTCCACCCCCAGCCGACTCATCAACCACGGAATCGTGGCCGCACCGATCAATAGCGGTAACCCCGCGCCCGCGAGATTCCAAATGGTATTCCTGCTAAGAGACATCCGTGATAAACATCCGCATCAAATTGCAGCGACTGGGCGCAGAATCGTTGGGAATTGCTGGAGCCTCCATCTGCCGGTCTTGGCTCCATGCTTCTTTCCGCTCTCAACAACGGACTTGGCATGGTGATTCCCTACACGGCAAAACCCATAGGTTGCCGAGCCACATGTCCAGTCGCTCGAGCTACCGCTCAATCGGCACCGCGCTGACGCTGGAATTGGTCCCGACCCAACACGTAAATAACGGCAATCAACAACGAGGCCAAACCAACCGCCGCTGCCAGCATCAGACGCCGTGGCCCGGAAGGGCTATCGGGGGTCGTCGCACGAATCACCCGAATCTCGTCGCGCGCCGTCGCCCGCAGCACGTCAATACGGCGGTCAATACGATCGACCATCGCCTCCCAGTACGCCTGGTCCTGCAAGGCATCAACCGCTGACACCACGTTGCCAACCGGGACACCCGCATTCTTGAACTGCATGTCGTCGGCCAGAGCCCGTTGGATTCCGGCCAGCCGCTCCTGCAAGCGAACGATTTCGTTCTGGTCCAAGGTTTGTCGCGCCAGGTCGTTTTGATTCTGCAGGGTCGTTGGCTGCAACAATCCCATCGAAAGCGTCGTCTCCGCCTGGACACCAGCCATGCCGATCACACCAACACGCGTCGAGGTCGAGACAAACTGCAGCGCGGACTTGATGTCCGGCCGCTCCATTTTCGCCCGCGCCTCCGCGACGCTCTTCACGGCCCGCTCGCGCCTCGATTGCAACGCGTAGATTGCCTTCGACGCATCTGTGAGATGCAAGCCGACGAGCAGATCAATCATTCCGTCGCCATAGGCGTTGGCGAGGTTCTTTGCCATCTCGGGATCTTTATCTGTCACCCGCACATCAACAAAGTTGTCCTGCAAATTGGCGACGAGCTGAACCTCGGACTCCAGTTCGCGGCGCGCCATCACTGGCGATACGCCGCCGAAATGACGGGTAAGGTCGAATTTTTCGACGATCGAACGCGTCAGACCGTTCTCCCGCAACGCCCACATATAGAGTTGTGCGGAGGGCGACGGAGCGATCTTGAGCACTGCGGTGTACTGATTCGGCACCAGTTGCAACACCCCCGCCGCAACCACCGCCGCCAGCAAAGGCACGGCCACCAACAAGCGCTTGTGTTTGGCGAGTACGCGGCCGAATGTCCGCCATTCGCTCAATGCCCGTGCGGATGCAGGGTCAACTTTATCCATTCCCATAGCAACGAATTTATCTACTCAATTTCCCTTGGCGTATTGGCACCCGTGCTTCATTGAATTCCGAGGGCAAAATACGAAGTGAAGGATCACCAAACGCTCGACAAACGGATCGAAGCAAACAATGGAGCAGTCGCGCCCGCGCCTCGTCCACTGAGGCGTGCTCAGTCGAAGGTGTCCGCTGCGGCCAGCGTTGCCGCAGCGGCATCCTTTGCCGCCAGGATTGGCGTGCCATTGAGCGGCCAGGTGATGCCGATTTCGGGGTCATTCCACAGCAGGCTACGTTCGTGCTCGGGGAACCAATAGTCGGTGGTCTTGTAGAGGAACTCTGCGCTTTCAGAAGTCACCACGAAGCCGTGAGCGAACCCTTCCGGCACCCACAGTTGGCGCTTGTTTTCCGCAGACAGCTCAACGCCGACCCACTTGCCGAAATTGGGTGAGCTGCGACGCATATCCACCGCCACGTCAAAAACCGCCCCCGAAACCACGCGCACCAGCTTGCCCTGGGGCCGCTGAATCTGATAGTGGAGCCCTCGCAGAACATTGCGTGCTGAGCGAGAATGGTTGTCCTGAACGAAAGTTCGGTTCAGGCCGGTAGCCTCATCAAAGGCACGAGCGTTGAAGCTCTCGAAAAAAAAGCCGCGGTCATCACCGAACACCTTGGGTTCCAGAATCAGAACTTCCGGAAGCGAGGTAGGGATAGCTTTAAGATTCATTGTTGACGTCTTTGTCTATCTGATGGATTCCGACACCACGCGCTGCAGGTATCTGCCATAGGCATTCTTTGAAAGCGGTTTGGCGAGTTCCGCCACGCTGTCTGCGCTGATCCAGCCGCTTCGGTAGGCAATCTCCTCAGGGCAGGCCACCATCAATCCTTGTCGGTTTTGCAGTGTCGCAATGAAGCTGGCCGCCTCGAGCAGGGATTCGTGCGTGCCGGTGTCCAGCCAGGCGTATCCGCGCCCCATGATCTCGACGTTGAGCTGCGCCAACTCGAGATAGCGCTTGTTCACGTCCGTGATTTCCAGTTCACCGCGTGCGGACGGCCGGATGTCGGCAGCAATGTCGCAGACCTGCCTATCGTAGAAGTACAGACCCGTGACAGCGTAATTGGAACGCGGTTTGGCAGGCTTTTCTTCCAGAGAAAGCGCGCGGAAGTCACCGTCGAACTCAACCACGCCGTAGCGTTCTGGATCATGCACGTGGTAAGCGAACACCGTGGCACCGTCGTCCTGATTGCTGGCGCGGTGCAGTTGTGCCACGAGATCATGGCCGTGGAAGATGTTGTCGCCCAGGATCAGCGTCGACGGATCATTGCCGACGAAGTCACGACCAATGATGAAGGCCTGCGCCAAGCCATCCGGCGAAGGCTGCACCGCGTACTGAAGGTTGAGGCCCCACTTGCTGCCATCACCCAGCATCTCGGCAAAGCGCGGCGTGTCTTCCGGGGTGGAGATCACCAAGATGTCGCGAATCCCGGCCAGCATCAGCGTGGACAGCGGGTAGTAGATCATCGGCTTGTCATAGACAGGCAGCAGTTGCTTCGAGACCGACCGGGTAATCGGATACAGCCGCGTGCCGGAGCCACCGGCAAGAATGATGCCTTTACGCATAATCAGGGAATCTCAAAGAATCTGGTCGAGCAGGAAACGCACACCCTGGCGCCAGTCCGGAAGGTGAACATCAAACGTCTCGCGCAGCTTGGTCGTATCGAGGCGCGAGTTGGCGGGCCGCGGTGCCGGCAGTGGATATTCGGTCGCGGGGATGGCAGTGATTGTCTCCGGGTCAACCTTAAGCGCTACGCCACAGACTGCGGCATAGCGTAGCACCTCGGTGGCGTAGCCATGCCAGGTGGTTTCGCCAGCAGCGGCGAGGTGATAGACGCCGCCAGGAAAGGCCGAACGGTCTGCCGACAACCAGTAGCGGGCAATAATTTGCGCAGTGACGTCGGCGATCAATGCTGCCGTAGTTGGTGCGCCAAACTGGTCCGCGATCACACGCAGGCTGTCACGCTCGCGACCCAGTTTCAGCATGGTCTTGGCGAAATTGCCACCATGAGCCCCTGCCACCCAGCACGTGCGCAACACCAGCGCTGTCGCACCCGAAGCGGCGATGGCCTGCTCACCCGCGAGCTTGCTCTTGCCATAGATGGACTGCGGATTGGTCGCATCTGCCTCGGCGTAGGCACCAGCCTTAGTGCCGTCGAATACGTAATCGGTGCTGTAGTGAACCATCAGGCTCCCAAGCGCACGCGCCTCTTCGGCCAGCACACCTGCGGCAGCGCAGTTGACGGCAAAAGCAGTCTCGACATCACTTTCAGCTTTGTCCACCGCAGTGTAAGCAGCCGGATTGACGATGACATCCGGGCAATGCTCGCGAACCACCCGGCGCAATGCGTCGGGCTGAGACAGGTCACAGCCGGCACGATCCAGTGCAATCACCTCGCCGAGCGGAGCCAAGCTACGACGGAGCTCGAAACCGACTTGGCCATTGCTCCCGGTAACAAGGAGCTTCGGCACGGCACGCGCCTTACGCTGCATATTGCTTTGCCACCCAGTTCCGATACTCACCTGACATCACGTCCTGCACCCACGCCTGGTTGTCCAAATACCATTGCACCGTCTTGCGCAGCCCAGTTTCGAACGTTTCAGCCGGCTTCCAGCCAAGCTCGCGCTCGAGCTTGCGGGCGTCGATGGCATAGCGTCGATCATGCCCGGGCCGATCCTTCACGAAGGTAATCTGGTCACGGTATGACCCGGTTGTCTTTGGCTTGAGCTGATCCAGCAAGTCACACAGCGTATGCACGACCTCCAGATTGGTCTCCTCATTCCAGCCGCCGACGTTGTATGTCTCACCCAAACGCCCCCCTGCCAGCACCTCGCGGATGGCGGCGCAGTGGTCACCCACGTACAGCCAGTCGCGCACGTTCTGCCCATCGCCGTAGACCGGCAGCGGCTTGCCGCCGAGCGCGTTGGCGATCATCAGAGGAATTAGCTTTTCCGGGAAGTGGTACGGCCCATAGTTGTTGGAGCAGTTGGTCGTCACGACCGGCAGGCCATACGTATGGTGATATGCGCGCACCAGATGGTCCGATGCAGCCTTCGACGCCGAGTACGGGCTGTTGGGCGCGTAGGGCGTCGTCTCGGAGAACTGCGGGTCGGTCGGCCCGAGCGAGCCGAACACCTCGTCAGTCGAGACATGCAGGAAGCGGAAAGCGGCCTTGGGCTCTTCGTCGAGTTCGCTCCAGTACGCACGCACCGCTTCAAGCAGGGTGAACGTGCCGACAATATTGGTCTGGATGAACTCGCCCGGGCCGTGGATCGAGCGATCCACGTGGCTCTCGGCGGCAAAGTGGACCACGGCACGCGGCTTGAACTTGGCGAACAGGTTATCCAAGGCGGCGCGATCACAGATATCCGTCTGGGAGAACACATGGCGCGGATCGTTCTCGACCGATGCCAGGGTCTTACGATTGCCGGCATAGGTCAATTTGTCGACGTTGACGATGCCATCGGCACTGGGATTCGCCAGCCAGTTCAGGACGAAATTGCCGCCAATAAAGCCGGCACCGCCGGTGACGAGAATATGGGACAAACTCTATGCTCCTTGTCGCGAGCCAACGCCCGCGCATGGATCCGCTCTGAGCCCCCTTGGGTGGCGGCGGAATTGTTAAGTACGGTGAGAAGTGGCGTATTCTATCCGACCCCGGGGTATGCCCTGCCAATAGGCCCCATCTTTTTGTAGCGCGTTGTAACAACTGAGGCGCGTGCGTCTCAACCAGCCACGACGTGCGCCGCCCGCCTCACATGACCGTCGCCTCAACCGTCCCCCACGCCATCGGCGACCTCCAAGGCTGCTGCTCCCCCCTCCAGACCCTCCTGGCCGCCTTGCCCGCCGACACCCCTCTGCGCTTCGTCGGCGACATGGTCAACCGCGGCCCGGATTCGCTTGGCACACTGCGCCGCGTCATCGCATTGTGCGAGGAAGGGCGCGCACGCACGGTGCTGGGCAACCATGACATCCACCTGCTGGCCGTGGCCGCGGGTGTGCGCAAGCCTGGCAAGCGCGACACCCTCGCCGACGTCCTGGCCGCACCCGACCGCGACGCACTCATCGACTGGCTGCGCCACCAGCCGCTGGCCATCTTCGAAAACGGCTTCCTGATGGTGCATGCCGGCGTGCTGCCGCAATGGACGACGGGCGACGTGCTGGAACTGGCCGGCGCCGTGGAGCGCGAACTGCGCAGCCCCCACTGGAAGACTTTCCTGGCCGACGCCTTCGGCAACCACCCCGCCAAGTGGAGCAACGATCTCACCGGTATGGACCGCCTGCGTCTGACCATCAACGCCCTGACGCGCCTGCGCTTCTGCACGCCCGATGGCGCGATGGAGTTCGAGACCAAGGACGCCGATGGCGCCCCGGATGGCCACATACCTTGGTTCGACGCGCCAGGGCGCCGTACGCGCGGCACGCCGATCGCATTCGGCCACTGGTCGACGAAAGGGTTGGTGATGCGAGACGATCTGCTCGGCCTGGACACCGGCTGCGTGTGGGGCGGCAAGCTGACGGCGGCGCGCATGACGCTGGCGCCGGCCGGCCGCGAGGTGGTGCAGGTGGCGTGCGAGCAGGTGCAGGACCCGCTCGCGCACAAGACGTAGCGGGCGCCGGCTACCCGGCCCGCTCCATCAGCATGGCCACCGCCTGGCGGCTGTGCTCGGCCAGCGCGCGGCGGTCCATCTCCGGCGCCACGGACGGGCCCACAAACACCTCCACGGTCAGCGGCGGCCCATTCAGGATCGCGTTGACTGAATCGAGCAGCGACAGATCGTCGATATAGGCGGGAATGCTCGTGAGCTCGCCGGTGGCAGCGATGCGGTAGCGCAGCGCCAGCGGGCGGATCGGCGCGGCGGCTGTCACCGGGGCCTGGAACATATTGGCGTGGAACGGCAGCAGCTGCATGCCACTGGAGGTCGTCCCCTCCGGAAACACGCAGATCGCCTCACCGCTGCGCAGCGCGTCAGCGATGACGTGCATGATGCGGTGCGCATCGCGCTTGCGGCCACGCTCGACGAACAGCACGCCAGTCTGCGCACATAGCCAGCCGATCACCGGCCACTGGCGGATCTCCGACTTGGCGACGAAGCGCGGCGGGTGCCAGGCATTGAAGGCGTAGATATCGAGCCACGACACGTGGTTCGACACCAGCATGGAGCCGGCCAGGTCAGCCGGGCCCACCGGCTCGCCATGCACCACCAGCGAGACGCGGAACAACGCCAGCAGCTTGCGCGACCAGCGCTGGATCAGCGCCTGCTTGGCGCGCGGCCGCACCCACCAGAACAGCAGTGCGCAGGTGGCAATACCTTCGGCCAGATGCACCAGCAGGCGCAGCTTGCGCAGCACGTGCTTGCGTTGCGGTTGAGATGGCGACTGCGCGCCCATCTCGGCCGGCGCGCCTTGCGCGCGCTGGTCAATGCCCGTCATAGGCGAGGTGGCCGGCGACCAGCGTGGCGCGCACGCGGCCGGCCAGCTCGAAGCCCAGGTACGGCGAGTTCTTGCCCTGGCTGCGCAGGCTGCGCGGCTCCAGCTTCCACGTTGCGTTCGGATCGAACACGCACACGTCGGCCAGTGCGCCCACTTCCAGTGAGCCGGCGTGCAAGCCCAGCACGCGTGCCGGTTCGCTGGTGATGCGGGCCAGCGCCTTTGGCAGCTCGACCTTGTGCTCGGTAGCCCAGCGCAGCGTCAGCGGCAGCAGCGTCTCCAGGCCGGTGGCACCGGGCGAAGCCTCGGCAAACGGCAGCAGCTTCTCGTCGTCGTCCACCGGCGTGTGGTCGGAGCAGATCGCGTCGATGGTGCCATCGATGAGCGCGCGCACGATGCCGTCGCGGTCGCGGCCGGCACGCAGCGGCGGCACGAAGCGCATCTGCGAGTTGAAGTAGCCGATGTCGACGTCGGTCAGCGAGATGTGGTGGACGTTCACGTCGCAGGTGACCGGCAGGCCCTCGGCCTTGGCGCGGCGCACCAGCTCCAGCCCGGCAGCCGACGACAGGCGGCACAGATGCACGCGCGCGCCGGTGCTGCGAATCAGTTCGAAAATCGTGTGCAAGCGCACCGTTTCGGAAATGACGGGCACGCCCGAGAGGCCCAGGCGCGAGGCCAGCGGGCCGCTTGCCGCCACGCCGCCCTTGCCCAGGAACGGGTCTTCCGGACGCAGCCAGACGGTAAAGCCGAAGGTCTGCGCGTATTGCAGCGCGCGCATCAGCACCTGTGTGTCGGTCATCGGCGCATCGGCCTGCGAGAAGCCGACGCAGCCCGATTCGGTCAGCTCGGCCATCTCGGTCAACACCGCGCCCTTGAGGCCGACGGTGAGCGCGCCGAGCGGATACACGTGCGCCTGGTTCAGGTTGCGCGCGCGGAACTTGAGCATCTCGACCAGGCCGGGCTCATCCAGCACCGGGTCGGTATCCGGCGGGCACACCAGCGAGGTCACGCCGCCGGCCATCGCCGCGGCCATTTCTGATTCGAGCGTCGCCTTGTATTCGAAGCCCGGCTCGCGCAGGCGGGCGGAGAGGTCGATCAGCCCCGGGCACACGATCAGGCCAGTCGCGTCGACGGTCTTGTTGGCGTTGAAATCCGCCGGCGCGTGGCCGACACCGACCACCTTGCCCGCAGCGATATACAGATCCTGTTGCGCGTCGATGCCGTTGGCCGGGTCGATCAGGCGGCCGCCTTTGATATGCAGTTTCATCGATCTTCTTAGTCGTTGTTGCCAGCCACGATGCCCATCACGGCCATGCGTACCGCGATGCCGAAGGTCACCTGGTTCAGGATCACCGATTGCACGCCGTCAGCCACGGCGGAGTCGATCTCCACGCCGCGGTTCATCGGGCCCGGGTGCATGACGATGGCGTCCGGCTTGGCTAGCGCCAAGCGCTCCTGCGTCAGGCCGTACGCCTTGAAGTACTCCTGCGCGGACGGCAGCAGCGCGCCGCTCATGCGCTCGTTCTGCAGGCGCAGCATGATGACCACGTCCACGCCCTTGAGGCCGTCTTCCATGTTGTGGAAGACGCGCACGCCCATGTGCTCCAGGCCGGTCGGCAGCAGCGTGCGCGGGCCGATCGCGCGCACCTCGGCGCAGCCCAGCGTGGTCAGCGCATGGATGTCGGAGCGTGCCACCCGCGAGTGCAGGATGTCGCCGACGATCGCCACCGTCAGGTTGGAGAAATCCTTCTTGTAGTGGCGGATGGTGTACATGTCGAGCAGCCCCTGCGTGGGGTGCGCATGCCGGCCATCGCCCGCGTTGATCACGTGCACGTGCGGCGCGACGTGCTCGGCAATCAGGTACGGCGCGCCCGAGCTGGCATGCCGCACGACAAACATGTCGGCCTGCATCGCCGACAGGTTGTTGATCGTATCCAGCAGCGATTCGCCCTTGCTGGTGGACGACGCGTTGATGTTCAGGTTGATCACGTCCGCCGACAGCCGCTTGGCCGCGATCTCGAACGTAGTGCGCGTGCGCGTGGAGTTCTCGAAGAACAGGTTGAACACGCTCTTGCCGCGCAGCAGCGGCACCTTCTTCACCTCGCGGTCGGAATCCGATACGGAGACGAACTGCTGCGCGGTGTCCAGCACGTGCGTGAGGATGTCGCGCGACAGCCCCTCGATCGACAGCAGGTGCTTGAGCTCGCCGTTTTTCGTGAGCTGCGGGTTGGCGAAAGTCTTGGTCATGACAGACGTGGGCGAACGGAAGCGATCAAAACAAAAGCGGTGCGGCGCACAGGGTCAGGCACCCTTGGGCTCGCGCGTGAAGGTGAAGCGGGCCGATGCGCCCTCGCCCGCCTGGCTCAGCACGAGCGACTCGTCGGCCGGCAAGGTGATGCGCTCGCCGATGTAGTCGGGCGCAACAGGCAACTGGCGCTCGCCGCGGTCGACCAGCACGGCCAGCTCCACCGCGGCCGGGCGGCCGTAGTCGAACAGCTCGTTGATGGCCGCGCGGATGGTGCGGCCACTGGCCAGCACGTCGTCCACCAGGAGGATGCGGCTGTCTGCCACGTCAAACGGCAGCGTGGTCGGCTGGGCCTGGGCGTGCAGGCCTTTCTTGGCGTAGTCGTCGCGGTGCATCGACACGTTGACGACGCCGTATTCCGGCAGGCCGAGGTCGTGCGCCAGGCGCTTGGCGATCCAGGCGCCGCCGCTGACGATTCCGGCCACCGACCACGTGTGGCCACCGGCCATCCGCGTGCGCAGTTGCGCGACGAGGCTCTGGTAAAGCGCCTCGGCATCGATCTGTTGCGATGTCATGCGTGTGACTCGTCGAAGTATTGTTGGAGGATGATGCAGGCAGCCTCGGCGTCGAGCACGTCATCGGTGGCGCCGGCGTCCTGCGCGGCGATCGACGAATAGCGCTCGTCGACCCAGGTGACAGGCAGGCCGTAGCGGCCGTGCAACTGATTGCCGAAGCGTTTGGCGAGCTTGATCATCGGCTGCTCTTCCCCATCGGGGTGCACAGGCATGCCGACCACGAAGCCGACCGGCTGCCATTCGCTCACCAGCCGCGTGATCTGCGCAAAACGGAAGTCGACCGAACGGTTGGGGATGGTCTCCAGCGCCCGCGCCGAGCGCGTGATGGAGTTGCCCAGCGCCACACCGATGCGCTTTTCGCCGTAATCGAAAGCCAGCAGGGTGCCTTCTGCGGGCACGGAGGCGATCGCCGGACGTGCCGGCTCAGGCATGCCCTGCCTCGCCCGACAGCATGGCGGGACTGATGCCGAGCAGGTTCAGCGCGGCGGCAAAGCGCCCCTCGGCGGGCACGTTGAAGATGATGTCGGGATCGGCCTGGACGGTCAGCCAGCCATTGCGGCTGATTTCTTCTTCCAGCTGGCCGGCGCTCCAGCCGGCGTACCCGAGAGTCAGGATGAAACGCTGCGGCCCGCCACCGTGGGCAACGGCCTCCAGCACATCCTTGGAAGTGGTCATTTCCAGCCCGCCCGGCACCGCCAGCGACGACGAATACGCACCCATCGCGTCATGCAGCACGAAGCCGCGCTCGGTCTGCACCGGGCCGCCGTAATACACGGGTTGTTCTGCGAGGGGGTGGATTTCGAGCTTGAGATCGATCTTGTCGAACAGCGTCGCCAAGTCGATATCGATGGGCCGGTTGATGACGAGGCCGAGCGCGCCGCGCTCGTTGTGCTCGCACAGGTACACCACCGTGCCCGAAAACGTGGAATCCGCCATGCCGGGCATAGCGATCAGGAACTGATTCGTGAGATTGATGTGTGCGTCCGGCGAGGCCATGCGGTTAGTTTACCAAAAGCCCCCGGCAGGTGGCCCTTTCATTTGGAGGAGTCGCCACCTTCGTGGGGCTTTTTGTGGTGGCTTAAGCACCCGACCCGGCGATGTGTACCGGTGTGGTATTCAGCGCTTCCAGGTCGGCGGCCTCCAGCCAGCGCCACTCGCCCGGGGCCAGATCTTCGCCCAGCGACAGGCCGCCGATGGCGCTGCGGTGCAGCCCCGCCACGTGATTGCCTGCCGCGGCGACCATGCGTTTCACCTGATGGTATTTGCCCTGCGTGAGGGCCATGCGCAGATGGTGCGTGTCCACGCGCTCGGCCCAGGCCGCGGCAACGTTTTCATTCTCGTCGGCCAGCAGCACACCGGCGCACAACTGGGCGATCTGCGCGTCGGTCACGGGTTCGGCGGTGGTGATCTCGTACACCTTGGGCACCTGGTGGCGCGGGCTGGTGAGCGTATGGACGAACTGGCCGTCGTCAGTCAGCAGCAGCAAGCCGGTGGTGTCCTGGTCCAGGCGGCCGACGCATTGCACGCCGCGCTCGCGCAGCGGCACCGGCAGCAGCGAATACACGCTCGGATGGTGCTTCGGCTTCTGCGAGCACTCCACGCCATCCGGCTTGTTGAGCATCACGTAGGCGCGCGCGTAGTAGGTCCAGCGGTCGCCATCCACGTCCAAGACCAGGCCGGCGGTGTCGACCTGGGCGTCCGGGTCTTCCATCTCCACGCCGTCGATGAACACCAGCCCCGCCAGCACGAGGTCCTTGCAATAGCGGCGCGTGCCGAAACCCTGGGATTGCAGGATGCGGTACAGCGGAAGACGGGCGGAAGCAGCAGTCATGACAGCAACAAGATAGAAGATTGAAGAAACCGGGCGGATTGTATGCCCTCCGATCAAAGCCATGGCAATCGGCTGCGGGGGCCACCATACTGCAAGGCTTGTGATCTCACGGTCGGTTGCCCTATGCGCCCCACTTTCCTGATCCGTCTTGCCGCCGCCTGCCTCGCCATGGCACCGCTGCTCGCCAGCGCTGACGACAGCGCCAAGCCGTGTGCCGCACCCGATACCGGCTACACCATCGAGCGCAGCGTGCGCGGCCCGATCGGCAAGCCCGACGCGGTCGATGCCTGCATCGACGTGCTCAGCGCCAAGACCGACCCGGACGCCGGGCGCCGCCTGCGCATCTACACCGGCGACAAGCTGGCGCTGGCCAGCGACGACATCATCCTGTGCAAGCAATGCGGCGGCGTGTACGGCGACCCGTTCGAGACGCTGGAGATCAAGCGCGGCTCGTTGATTGCCGGCAACTACGGCGGCTCGCGCGACAAATGGGGCGACAAGTGGGTGCTCACGCAGCGTGAGGGCCGCTGGATCGTCGCCGGGTGGGACATCCTCTCCGCCGACACCATGACCGGCATGACGCAGACGCAAAGCGTGAACGCCCTCTCCGGCGAGATCCGCAACGACTACATCCCGCCGCAAGAGCCCGAACCCGGTGATACGCACAGCAAGCGCCCCTCGCACCGCGCCTGCACGCTGCCCGCCGAATGGCGCTCGCCGCCCGTCGAGCAGATCGGCAAGCTGCGCGAGCGCAACTGGGAGTGCGGCGCCAAGCTGGCCAGGCCGAATTGATCGCCTGACGCAGGCGCCCCCCGAAAACACGACGGGCCGGTATCGCACCGGCCCGTCGTGTTTTCTGCGGTTGGCGCGATCAGCCGGCGTTGGCTGCCGGCGCGCGTGCGCCGATCAGGTTGCGCAGGTGCTGCAGCAGCTCCTCTTCGTTGTACGGCTTGCCGAGGTAGACGTTCACGCCGATGTCCGCGGCGTAGCGGCGGTGCTTGTCCGCCGTACGCGAGGTGATCATGATGATCGGCGTGGCGCCGATGCGCTCGTCGGCCCGCACGTTGCGCGTGAGGTCGAAGCCGTCCATGTGCGGCATCTCGATGTCGACCAGCATGGCGTCCGGCGTGACTTCCTGCAGCTGACGCAGGGCGTCCACACCGTCGCGCGCAAGCACGACCTGGTAGCCCGAACGCGTGAGCAGGCGCTGCGTGACCTTGCGCACCGTGAGCGAATCGTCGACCACCATGATGATCGGCTGCGTGGCCAGGCCCGGCACGGCATCGGTGCTGCCGTTGCGTTGCAGCTCGGCCACCGCGCCGGTGGTCTCCTGAGCGTTCTGCGGCAGGCCCAGGGCGGCCGCTTCGCGCTCGAAGCGCTGCGTGAGCACCACCGGGTTGTAGATCAGCACGATCTCGCCGTCGCCCAGCGTGGTCGCGCCGGCAATGCCTTCCAGGCGCGCGAGGTGCGGGCCGATGTGCTTGACCACCACTTCGCGGTTGCCGATCACTTCGTCCACGTGCACGGCGGCGCGCTCGGCGCCGTTGCGCACCACCACGGCCGGCGAATACTTGCGCCCGCCGGCGACGACCTTGCCCTCCTCCAGCAGCGCGCCGAAGTAGTGGAACGGCACCGGGCCGGCCGGTAACTGCAGCTGGGCCGCGTTGTAGGCTTCCGCCAGCGACTGCGGACGCAGCTGCTGCACGTGGTCGATCATGCCCGACGGGATCGCATACACACGCTCGCTCACACGCACCAGCAGCACCTGCGTAATTGCGGTGGTCAGCGGCAGGTGGATGGTGAAGCGCGTGCCGACATCCGGCGTGGTCTGCAGCGAGATACGGCCACCAAGGGCCACGGTCTCGGCACGCACCACGTCCATGCCCACGCCACGGCCGGCCAGCTCCGACACCTGCTCGGCGGTGGAGAAGCCCGGCGTGAAGATCATCTCGGTCAGGCGCGCGTCGCTCGCCTCTTCGTCCGGGGCCAGCAGCTGGCGCTCCAGCGCGCGGGCGCGGATGCGCTCGAGGTTCAGGCCGGCACCATCGTCGACGAAGTGCAGCACGACCTCGTTGCCTTCCTGCTGCACTTCGAGCGTCAGCTCGCCGGCGGGCGACTTGCCCTTGGCGCGGCGCTCGTCGGCCAGCTCAATGCCGTGCGCGACCGAGTTGCGGATCATGTGCTCGAGCGGGCCGCCCATGCGGTCCAGCACGCTGCGGTCCAGTTCCACCGTACCGCCCTTGATGAACAGGCGGACTTCCTTGCCGGTCTCGGACGCGGCCTGGCGAGCCACGCGGTACAGACGATCAGCCACGGTGTCGAACTGCACCATGCGCGCACGCATCAGGCTGCGCTGCAAGCCACGCGTGAGGCGCGCCTGCGTTTCCAGATCGAGCGAAGCCTGGTCGAAACCGCGGAACAAGTTCTGCTGCACCGTCGCCACGTCGTTGACGGACTCGGCCATCATCCGCGTGAGTTCCTGCAGGCGCGTGAAGCGGTCGAACTCCAGCGGGTCGAACGCTTCGCTATGGGCTTGCGCATCGGCAATGCGCGACTCCATCTGCGTTTCGGCCTGGATTTCGATCTCGCGCACCTGCGAGCGCAAGCGCGCAACGTTGTCGTTCAGTTCCGACAGGTAGGTCTTGAGCGCATCGACTTCCGATTCGAGACGCGCCCGCGCGGCACCCACCTCACCGGCGTCGTTGATGAGCGCATCGAGCGCGCGCGCCTGCACACGCACCATGGCGCGCTGGCGTTCGGCGGCTTCCTGCGCTTCGACGGCGGCGCTGCGCGCGGCGCTCAGATCGACACTGGTGGCGGCGGCCACGGCCGGCAGCATCGACGTGCCGGCCGGTGCCTCGGCTTCTGCGGCCGCCTGCGGCGCTTCGGCGGCGTCAGCCAGACCGGCGTCCAGCGGCAGCGATTTGCCGGCGCCCAGCGCATCGACGTGGGCCTGGATGCGGTCAAACCAGACGTAGAGCTTGCGGAACAGCGTGTCGTCCACGCGGTTGTGGCGCAGGCCGGTTTCGATCGCGCTTTCCATTTCGTGCGCGGCCTGGCCCAGCGTCATCGCACCGGCCATGCGCGCACTGCCCTTGACGGTGTGCAGGTTACGCAGCAGCAGGCCGGAAGCAGTGCGATCCTGCGGCGCGGCTTCCCATGCGCGCAGGTGCTGGCCGAGTTCGGGCAGGGCGACGTGCGCCTCTTCCAGGAAGATTTCCAGCAGTGCCGGGTCCAGCGCATCGGCCGGGGCCTGGCGCACCAGCTCGGCGACGGCGGGCTCGGCCACGGGCGGCTCGTAGGCCGGCGCAAGCGTGGCCAGGTCCTGCGGCACGGCGTAGGCCGGCGCGTCGTCCTGGGCGGCGGTGGTCTGCTCGACACCCGTCGCCTCCTCAAGGGCTTGCGGCGCGGCATCCAGCGGCAGGCGCGGACGCACCAGCACGCGCTCGCACAATTCGGCCAGGCCGCGGCAGAGGGGCTCGTCCGCATCCGGCCACACGCTGGCGGCAAACTGGTGCAGCATGCCGCGCATGCGCTCGACCGATTGGTCCAGCAGGCGGAAGTCGCCCGGGTGCATCGCGACCGGACGGCCGTGCAGGTTCAGCAGCACCTGTTCCAGCGCATCGGCCACCTGGCGCACCGGCTCCAGCTCGACGGCGGCGGAGCTGCCTTGCAGCGTGTGCGCGGCGCGCAGCGCCAGCTCGCTCGGCTGCGCGCGGCCCTCGTGGCGCCACTCCGAGAAGTCCACGCCCAGGCGGCGGATCAGGTCGTCGGCTTCCTGCAGGTAGACGTTGTACAGCGCCACGCTGATGCGCACCGGGCCAATGGCCTTGACGCCATCGTCGTGCGGCAGCTCCTCGGGCGTACCGGTCTGCGCGAACGGGAACGGGATGACCTTGGCGTCGGCCTCGGCGTCATGCGCCGGAGCGTCAGTGTCGGCGTGCGGTGCTTCGGACTCGACGCTTGGCGTTTCGAACTCGGCGATCGGGGTTTCGGACTCGACGCCAGGAGTCACGGACTCGGCGATCGGAGTTTCGAACTCGACCGTCGAAGTTTCGGACTCGGCGATTGGAGTTTCGGACTCGGCGGCCGGAGTCTGGAACGCCACGCTCGGGGTCTCGAACTCGGCGCTCAGCGTTTCGAGCTCGACGCTCGGAGCCTCGGACTCGGCGCTCGGCGTCTGGAACTCGACATTCGGAGCTTGGGGCTCGGCAGCCACCGGCTCGTCCTCCCAGACCAGGGAGGATGCGTCATTGGCCGGCTCCGCGGCGACAGCCTGCGCGACCGACTCGGCGACTACCGGTGCTTGTGCTTCGGGCACCGCCTCCAGCCACACGAACGGGCCACCGTGGCGCACGCGCTCGGCGGCGGCCACCAGCGGTTCGATCGGATGATCCGCCGACGGCGATTGCGCAATGACGGCGGCCCATGCCGACAGCTCGGCCTCGGCGCGCGAGAGCAGCGCGGCCAGGTCCGGCGTCGGCACGCGGCTCTCGGCCAGCCAGACGTTCATCACCTGTTCAATGGCCCAGGCGGCCTCGCCGAAGCGCGTGAGGCCGACCATGCGGCCCGAGCCCTTGAGCGTGTGGAAGGCGCGGCGCAGCTGCGTGAGCAGGTCCAGATCGGAGCCGACCGCGACACCACCCGAGCCGATCTGCGCGGCAGCATGCAGCGCCTGCAGGTCGGTGCGCACGCCGGCGAGCACTTCGTCGGCTTCGGACAGGAAGATGTCGAGCAGTTCGGCATCGACCGATTGCGTATCGCGTGCGGCGGCGGTCGCTGCGGGTGCAGCGGCCGGCGACGGCGCCGCCACCGGTGCGGCCAGCGCGGCCTGCATGCGTTCGAGCGCGCCCGCGCTGCCGACCTGCCATGCGTCGAACTGGGCCAACGCCTCTTCCAGGCGGCGGCGGCGTGCCGGATCGTCGTCGATGGCGGCGGCATCGCGCGCTTCCTGCAGCGCGGTGCGCAGCTCGGCGGCGAGCGGGTCGGCCGGGTCGACCGGCTGCTTGGCCAGCAGGCGGTCCAGCACGCTTTGCAGCGGCGAGGCACCGGGGGCATCGGCCTGCGCGGCCTCTGCGGCGTCGGTCTCGTCCGCCTGCGGCTCGCGGCGCGCCAGCATGCCGGTTTCGGCATCGAAGGCGAATTCACGCCAGGCCGATTCGCGGGCGGTGGGCGTCAGCTTGCCCTCGATCACGATCTGGTCGATCTGCGCGCCGGAGAGTTCGGTGCCGGCGGACAGCGCATCGAGGAAACCCTGCAGCCCGCTGGCGTTGGCGGCCAATGCGGAGAGATAGCGTTCACGGTCGGCCGCGGCGCCCGCGCCGATCGATTCCAGCGCGGCGACGGTCGACTGTGCCGATTCGGTGGCGTGCACGGCTTCGTGGGCATCCAGCGCAGCGAATGTGCCTTGCATCTCGCCGAACAGGCGGCTGGCTTCGGCCAGGCCGCCGCTGACCGCGCCCTCGCGCTCGAAGGCGTCGAGGTGGGTCTCGGCGGAGGCCAGTTTTGTTTGCAGTGCGCGCACCTGCTCGCCAAGCGCGCGGCGGCGCGTGGTTTCTTCGGCCAGGCATGACAACCAGGCCGGGGCGGGCACCGCCTCGCCGGCTTGGGTGGCGCGTGCATGCTCCGACAGCTCGTTGCAGCGGGCGGCAAACCACGCACTGCGCAGGTCGCCGGATTCGCCATGCAGGGCCCATGGGCGCGCCAGCATGCGCGAGAGGAACAGCAGCGTCGGCGCCACGTCGTGCGCGGGGGCATCGGGGGCGTCGGGGGTTTCGCTCAGGCGATTGGCCAGCGCGGACAGCGCCGGCTGGCCGAGCGTGTCGGCGTGCAGCGTGAGCGTCTGCAGCGCGGCGTCGAGTTCATCGGCGGCGGGCGAGGGCTGCTGGCTGAGTGTCTCGAGCGAGCGGCCGACGCGTTGCAGCGTGTCGGTGGCGTCGGCGGGCAGCAGCGCGTAGTACTGGCGCGTATGCAGTGCGCCGGCCGGCGCGTGCGTGGCCGGAATCGCAAAGGCCTGCACGCAGGCGACGATATCCGGGCCCAGGGTGTCATCACCCACCGGCGCCGCGGGCGCGTTGCTGTAGGCCATGCCGGCCAGCAGGTAGAGCGCGTCGGTCAGCAGGCCTTGCGGCAGGTGGATGTTGTTGTGCGAATACTGGCGCAGCAGCAGGTTGACGCGCGCGGCCAGGCGCTTGGCCGTCATGTCGGCGGGCACCAGCCCGGCACGCAGCGCGCCGAAGGTCAGTGCCAGCACGAGCCACAGGTCGCGCTGCAGATCGTCGCCGGTGCGGCGCGGCTCGCGCTCCAGCGCGCGGATGCCGTGCAGCAGTTGTTCCAGCGGCGCGTAGGCAGCGGCGGCGGCGGACGGGTCCGCTGCATCAGCAGCGGCTTGCGGTGCGCGCAGCGCGGTCAGCAGCGCCAGCTCGAACTTGCGGCGCAGGCGCGCCAGCCCCGGCAGGTCGCGCGAGGGCAGCAGCAACGCCGGCAGGTGGCGCAGCTCGTCGGCCCAGAGGTCGGCGGGGTGGACGCGTTCTTCGCCCAGGCGGGCGAGTACGGCTTGATACGGCTGGAACAGGCGCAGCGGCTCTTCGGGCATGCCGGCCATCAGGTCGGCGACATATTCCTGCAGCGCCTGCACGGCGCGCGAGAAGACATCCAGCGTAAGCGCATCGGCGGCGAGCGTGCCGGCATCGACGGCTTCGAGCAGGCGCTTGGCGGCCTGGCTGTACACATCGACGCCGCGCAGGCCGACGATCAGCAGCGCGCCGGCAGCCTGGTGCAGGTACTGGCCGGCCAGGCGCAGCGAGGTGGTGTCGCGCGCCCCGATCACCTCGGGATTGGCCACGATGTCGGCAACGTATTCGCCGAACTCGCGCACCGCATCGTCCAGCGCGGCACGCATGTTGGGCGCAACCCAGGCCAGCGCGGACAGATCGCGCGCCGGCATGGTCGACGCAGCACGCACCGCAGGGGCGGCCCCGGCCGCCTCGAAGGAGGCGGATTCGGGCTGGGCGGAAGATTGATGACGCATGTGTGCTTCCAAAAAGCAGGTGGCGGTCGCCGCTTGGCGCTCCCGCCCGAAATCCAGTGGTGACGCCCTGGCCGACGCGCTAACCGACCCGTTTAAGCGATGCGGAACCGGGCCACCGAGTCGCGCAGCTCTTCTGCAAGCTGCGTGAGCTGGCGCACCGACTGCGCAGTCTGGCGCGTACCGGTCGACGTCTGCTCCGTGATGTGCAGGATCTGTTCGATGTTCTGCGCCACGTCGGAAGCCAGCGTCGCTTCGTGCGAGGTCGTCTGCGAGATGCTCTCAATCAGTTCAGCCAGCTGGCGCGACACGCGGCCGATCTCCACCAGTGCGGCACCGGCGTTGTCCGACAGCTTGGCCCCTTCCACCACCCCCGCCGTGCTGCGCTCCATGGCGTGCACCGCGTCCTGGGTGTCGGTCTGAATCGTGCGGATCAGCGCACCGATCTGCTTGGCTGCCTCGGCGGAACGTTCTGCCAGGCGCTGCACTTCTTCTGCCACCACCGAGAAGCCGCGGCCGGCTTCACCGGCCGACGCTGCCTGGATGGCGGCGTTCAGTGCCAGCACGTTGGTCTGCTCGGTAATGTCCGAGATCAGCTCCACGATTTCACCGATCTCCTGCGACGATTCGCCCAGGCGCTTGATCCGCTTCGAGGTTTCCTGAATCTGGTCACGGATGTCGTTCATGCCCGTGATCGCGTTCTGCACCGCCTGCTGACCTTGCTCGGCAGCGGCCAGCGAGGCGCGTGCCACGTTGGCGGATTCAGCAGCGCCGCGCGAGACCTGCGTGATGCGGTCGGCCATCTCCACCACCGACTGGCCGGTCTGGCGAATCTGGCGGGACTGTTCTTCCGAGGCGGCCACCAGGCCTTCGGAGGTGGCTGCCACCGCCGACGATGCCTGCGTCACCTGCTCGGCCGTCTGCTGCACCCGGCCGACCAGCTCGCGCAGTTCTTCCACGGTGTAGTTCACCGAGTCGGCAATGGCGCCGGTGATGTCTTCCGACACCGTCGCCTGCTTGGTCAAGTCACCGTCTGCGATGTCTTGCAGTTCGTTCATCAGACGCAGAATTGCGGCCTGGGTGGTGTCGTTGTTGCGCTTTTCCACCATCCGGCGTTCTTCAGCTTCACGCTGACGGGCTTCTGCTTCCATCGTACGCACACGCGAATCGCGTAGGTACAGGGCGGCCAGGCCGGCCAGGCAGATCACCGTCACGATGGCCGACAGCACCACCGCGCCGAGCGTCAGCGGACGGCTGCGCACGCTGGTTGCATAGGAGGCCTGCAGGTCCGACAGGTCGGCACGCAGCTTTTCGTTGTCGTTGAAGATCTGCTGCTGGGCGCGCTTGGCGGCGATCAGGCCCGGCAGGTTTTCCAGGATGATCTGCGTGGTCTTCTGCACGTTGTCGAAGCGGGTCGACAGCTCTTGCAGGTAGCCCTTGGTTTCCGGGTCGGTGGCGGCCGACAGGCGCAGCGCTTCCGAGCCGTTGAGCAGGCCGTTCAGGGTTTCGCGGAAGGTGTTGGTGTCCTTGCCCAGCAGGAACGCCGTTTCCGGGTTCACGCCTTCGCCGGCCAGGAACTCGTTCATGTTCTTACCGAGACGCTGCGTCAGCATCACCAGCTGCGAGGAGGCTGCCACTTCACGCGCCGGGGCGTTGGTCTGCAGCTTCATCGACGAGATCTGCTCGGCTTCTTCCAGCAGTTCCGGGTTGGACGCGTTGAACACGGAGAGCGTCTTACCCACCGCCACCAGGGTCTTCTCCTGGGACAGCACGGCCTGGGCGCTCTTCTCGCTGCGCTTCCATTCGTCCATCGACTTGTCGAGCAGGGCTTCGGCCTCGCCGCCGCCCGTGGCACGCACGCCGCGATCGGCGCTGCCGTTCTTGAGCGCTTCGAGGTTTTCCTGCAGGCGTGTGCGGCTTTCCTTGAGCTGGGCGAACGCGTTGGTGTTACCCAGCAGCGCCACCGGCACCGCCTTGGCCAGACGCTGCGAGTGCATCAGCGTGTCACCAGCGATTTCGATCTGCGCGGAGCCGTTGTTGGCCTGGCGGTTGTCAAGGTAGATCGAGACCAGCAGGGCCAGCAGGCCGGCCACCAGGCCGATCGTGAAGACGCGCTGCTGCGCCGCGAACGGCACCCGCTCCATCCAGCCGACCACGGCATCGACCGGGGTGCGGCCGAGTTGCGACGGTGCGCCAGCGGGATTGTCGTCCTCGTGGGCCGCATCATTCAACTGCGCCAACTGCGCGGCGGCCGACCCGGCGCCCTCCGCTGCAACCTCCGGCGCCCCAGCCTCTGCTCCGGCACGGCGACCTGCGTTGAACCACTTGAACCCCATAGGACCCTCTTGTCTTGTCGATGCCGCCTTATCGAGAGTGGCGGCATGGATTTCCCGTCCGCGGCCGCGCCTTGTCCAACCTGGCGAGGTCCGCACCTTCCCGTGGCACATCTGCGGCGCGTCCTGTTGCCGCGCCACGTGCCGCCGTCTTGCCCCTGTGCGCGCCCGCTTGTGTTGCGGGCACGCGCATCTTGTTCTTCGTTGGCGGGCCGATCCTGCGGCCCATGCCTTTCGTCTTGCCCCGCTCAGGCGCGGCTGCGACCCACCTGCAGGAAGGCCGGATCGGCCAGCAGTTGGCGCACGTCCAGCTCGCGCCACAGCGTGCCCTGCGCATCGCGCCAGGCACGTCCCTGCCATGGCTTGTCCTGATCCGGCTCGGCGTCCACCGCCTGCAGGTCGGTCATGCTGCGCAGCCCCGCCACGCGCGGCACGACGATCGCGCAGGCGCGCTGCGGGTCCTTGGACAGCACCACGATCTTGGTGCCCACGCCACCCGCCGTCGGCGCCTCGCCGCAGAACAGGCCGAGGTCGATCACGCCCAGCAGGTTGCCCCGCGCATTCACGAGACCGAGGTACCACGGCTGCGTGAGCGGCACGCGCGCGGGCGCCTGGAAGTCCAGCACCTCGCCGGTGTCGGCCAGCGACAGCAACCAGTAACGCTCGCCGATCTGCACGCCCAGGAAGCTGTCCGTCGACGCCTTGGCGCGCGCCTCTTGCAGGCGGCGTGCCAGCATCGCCTGGTATTCATGCAGGCGCTGGCGGGAGGTCAGGTTGGTGCGCGGCTCGCTCATGTCGGAAGCGTCTGGCGCGTGCCGTTGCTTGGCGTCGCGCGGTTGAAAACGGACTGGCGCAGGGTTACTGCGTCAGCTTGGCAATCTTGTCCAGCAGCTCTTCGGCCTTGACCGGCTTGACGATGTAGTCCGATGCGCCCTGGCGCATGCCCCACACACGGTCGGTCTCCAACCCCTTGGTGGTGCACATGATCACGGGGATGTCCTTGAAACGGTCATCCTTCTTGATCGCGCGGGTGGCCTGGTAGCCGTTCTGGCCGGGCATCACCACGTCCATCAGGATCAGGTCAAACGCTTCGGCCTCGAGCTTGCCCATGGCCTGGTCGCTGTCGGCAGCAACCGTCACCTTGAAACCGTTCTTGCCGAGAATCTCCGACAGGAACAATGCTTCAGTGGGGGAATCGTCAACCACCAGAATTTTCTTGATAGCCATACAAACAATCCTTCGTCGATAGAGGCGCCATTATTGCGCGGCGCCGGCAGCCACCGGCAAATGCGCCTGGACCGCCCCCAGCAGCGCTTCCCGCGAGAAGGGCTTGGCGAGGTGGTCCACCGCCCCGACCAGCCGGCCGCGCGCACGGTCGAACACTCCGTCGCGCGAGGACAGCATGACCACGGGCGTGGCATGAAACTTTGGGCTTTTCTTGATGAGCGAGCAGGTCAGATACCCGTCCAGCTTGGGCATCAGGATGTCGCAGAACACGATATCCGGCTTGAAATCACCGAGCTTGGCCAGCGCGTCGAACCCGTCTTCGGCCAGCACAACCTGGCAGTCGACCTGCGCCAGGAAGATCTGCGCGGTACGGCGAATGGTGCTGGAATCGTCGATCACCAGCACTTTGCGGCCGGCAAGCTGGTTCGCCAGAGGTTGGGATTCGGTCAGTTGTTCCACCCGCGCGGATTGCATCATGTTCTCGCGTTGCGCGACCACGGGTCGCCACGACATTCTGACCGGATGGATCGCGGCAAATCGCCGCACAGCCGGCACGCAAGCCCGCTAGCGTCGACTTCAAAACACCGCCCCCCGGCCCGCTTATGAAGTGTGAAGCTCAGAATTTGACGAAGTGTGACAAGTCACCTATTCGCCGTCAATGGCGTCGCAGCGGACGCCGGTGCGTGTGGCATGGAAGCGACGAGCGATTTCACGGATTCTTCACTTCCTGATACTTGGCTGTCAGCAAGAGGGTGACCGCCCACTTGCCGACATGACAGATCTTAGATCTGCACCATTTCGAAATCTTCCTTGCGCGCGCCGCATTCCGGGCACGTCCAGTTGATGGGCACGTCTTCCCACTTCGTGCCGGGCTCGATGCCGTCATCCGGGGCGCCTTGTTCTTCGTCGTAGATCCAGCCGCAAATCAGGCACATCCACGTCTTGTATTCAATCTGCTGTTCCATAGGGCAAAGCTTCGGTGGTTCCGTCTATTAAAATGGCAGGCCAGATGGTACCGAATCACGCACGCCCGCGCCAGAAAAAGCACCGGGTGAGCGTCTTGTTTGACTGCAAGCTGCGCGCAAACCGCGGCATCTGCGGCAAACCGCCCAATAACTCCAACGAACCGCGCCACCGCCTGGGTTGGCGCGGGGCGTTTCTCTTCCAAACATCGTCCATGTCCAGCTCTTCCCGCAGCGCCGCTCTGTTTGAACGTGCCCAGAAAACCATCCCCGGCGGCGTGAACTCGCCGGTGCGGGCGTTCCGCTCGGTGGGCGGCACGCCGCGCTTCATTGCCAAGGCAGCCGGCCCGTACCTGTGGGATGCCGACGGCACCCGCTATATCGATTACGTCGGCTCCTGGGGCCCGATGATCGTCGGCCACGCGCATCCGGACGTGGTGCGCGCCGTGCAGGAGGTGGCGGCCGACAGCTTCTCCTTCGGCGCTCCGACCGAGGCCGAAATCGTCATGGCCGAGGAGATCTGCAAACTGGTGCCCTCGATCGAGCAGGTGCGGCTGGTCTCGTCGGGCACCGAGGCGACCATGAGCGCACTGCGCCTGGCGCGCGGTTTCACCGGCCGCGACCTCATCGTCAAGTTCGAGGGCTGCTATCACGGCCATGCCGACAGCCTGCTGGTCAAGGCCGGCTCGGGCCTGCTGACCTTTGCTGACACTACGCAGAACGCGCCGTCCTCGGCGGGCGTGCCGGAAGACGTGGTCAAACACACCATGGTGCTGCCGTACAACGACGTGGCCGCGCTGCGCGAGGCGTTTGCGCGCCATGGCAAGGAAATCGCCGCCGTCATCGTCGAGCCGGTTGCCGGCAACATGAACCTCGTGCGCGGCACGGCCGAGTTCCTGCAGGCGATGCGCGCGTTGTGCAGCGAGCACGGCGCCGTGCTGATCTTCGATGAGGTGATGACGGGCTTCCGCGTGGCGCTCGGCTGCGCGCAGGCGCTGTATGGCATCACGCCGGACCTGACCTGCCTGGGTAAGGTGATCGGTGGCGGCATGCCGGCCGCGGCCTTTGGCGGGCGGCGCGACATCATGGGCTTCCTCGCGCCGCTGGGGAGCGTGTATCAGGCGGGGACGCTGTCGGGCAACCCGCTGGCCGTGGCGGCTGGCCTCACCACGCTGCGGTTGATTGCTGCGGATGGCTTCCATGACCGGCTGGCTGCGCAGACGCGCAAGCTGGTCGATGGGCTGGCTGGGATTGCCCGCGACGCGGGTGTGCCGTTTGCCGCTGATAGCGTGGGCGGCATGTTCGGCCTCTACTTCCGCGAAGGTGTGCCGACGAGCTTTGCTGAAGTGACGCGCAGTGACGTGGGCAAGTTCAATGCGTTCTTCCATGCGATGCTGGCTGAAGGCGTGTACTTGGCACCCTCGGCTTTCGAGGCCGGCTTCGTTTCGTCGACGCATGATGATGCGATTCTGGATGCGACTTTCGACGCGGCTCGGAAGGCATTCAAAGCGGTTTGATTTTTGTCTTGGGGGCTGGGCCTTGTTGGTCCACCTCCCTTTCGCCCCCTGCCGGGGCTGACTCACTTTTCTTTGTCTTGCCAAAGCAAGTGAGTCAGCCCCGGCAGGGGATGAAACAGGGGATGGACCACCAACAAAAAGCCCACCCCACAAAAGCATTCAAACCCGCCCCACCGCCTCAACCAGCTCAGCCCCCAATCCGTCGGACGCCGCCATCATCGGCGCCCGCAGCACATTCGCGACCAGCCCTTCCGCCGCCATCCAAGCCTTCAACGGCCCAGGATTGGTCGCAGCAAACAACAACCGAACCACCGGCGCCAGCGCATGATGCAACCGCCGCGCGTCGTTCAACCGCTGCTCTTGCACGGCCCGCACCATCTCCACAAACAACTCCGTACGCACGTGCGCTGCGGCAATAATCGCGCCGACGCCGCCCGCGCATAGCGTGCCGAACACCTGCCCATCCTCCCCCGCCAGCACCTGCAACCGCCCATCGGCAATCACGCGCTGGGTCTTGTCCGCATCCCCGCCGCAATCCTTGATGCCATGGATGTTCGGATGCGCGGCGAGCGCGAGCAAGGTCTCCGTGGAGATCGTCGCGCCAGTGCGATACGGAATGTCGTACAGCAGCACCGGCACGGGTGACACATCGGCCAGCGCCGTGAAGTATTCGATGAGCCCGTCCTGCGACGGCCGGATGTACGACGGCGCGGGCACGAGAAACGCCGATGGCCGGTGCTGGGCCAACCGCAACATGCGCTCGCGCACAGCGGCCAATGCACTGCCAGACACACCCATCACCACCGGCAACCCGTCGGCCGCAGCACGTATCGTATTCAACACGTCAACCTGCTCCTGATCGGTGAGCGCCGCGGCTTCGCCCGTGCTGCCGCAAGCCACAAAGCCGGCAATACCCTGCGCGCGATACCGCGCTACCAACGTGTACAACGCACCGTAATCGACCGAACGCGCCGCGTCATCGACAAACGGCGTGACGATGGGCACCCAGATGCCCGCATAGGAAGGGCGCGCGGCAGCGGTGGACGGATTTTCAAGCATGACAACACTCCTGGACGAATCAACGACCGATCAAGAACCATCAGGAGTGCGTGGCCCGCAGGAGGTGCGGGTGGGTCAACCGTGTCCAACTGTCGGCTGGCCGCTGTTCCGTCGCCCATCTGACGGAACAGCGCTCCGGTCAGACGAGCAGCTGTTTGGAGGCTTTTTTTGCGCGCGCAAGCGTCGACGCAGCCGACTGGCACAGTGCCGGCACGGAGCAGATCGACGAAAGGGTGGAAATCGCGCGCATGGAATTGTCAAAAACGTCCCCACACCGTACTGATGTGTGACGGAAGCGTCAAGCGTCTACGCTAGAGTTCGCTGGAACGCCGTGAGACGATGTCGGTCTCATGCCACATCGCTTTCCTGACCAAGAGGTTTTCATGACCCCTGCCCTGACCTTCCGTTCGACGCGTTTCTCGGTGCTGCGCTGGCTGGCGCTGTCGCTGGCCGTGCTGGCCGCACCCTTCCTATCCGCCTGCGGCTACAACGACTTCCAGTCCAAGGACGAAGCCACCAAGGCCGCCTGGGCCGAGGTCATCAACCAGTACCAGCGCCGTGCCGACCTGATCCCGAACCTGGTGAACACGGTCAAGGGCTATGCCTCGCATGAGCGCGAGACGCTGGAAGCCGTCACACGCGCCCGCGCCGCCGCCACCAGCATCCAGGTCACGCCCGAGACGCTCAACGATCCGGCCGCGTTCCAGAAATTCCAGCAAGCCCAGGGTGAGCTGTCCAGCGCGCTGTCGCGCCTGATGGCGGTGTCGGAAAACTATCCGCAGCTCAAGGCCGATGCGTCGTTCCGCGATCTGCAATCGCAACTGGAAGGCACCGAGAACCGCATCACCGTGGCGCGCCAGCGCTACATCAAGTCGGTGCAGGACTACAACGTGCTGGCCCGCAGCTTCCCGACCAACCTGACGGCCAAGGCGATGGGCTACCAAGTCAAGCCGAACTTCACGGTCGAGAACGAGAAGGGCATCTCCACCGCGCCGGCGGTGAAGTTCTGACGGGCTGACGATCATGTCGAATCGCGCGCGCAGTTTCCTCGCCTTGCTGATGACAGCAGCCCTATGGCTGGCCGTCGCGTTGCCTGCGCGCGCGCAGAGCGACCTGGTGGCCGTGCCGCCATTGGCCGCGCGCGTGACCGACCTCACGGGCACCCTCTCTGCCCAGCAGCGCAGCGCGCTCGAACAGGTGCTGGCTGAGGAAGAGCAGCAGCACGGCAGCCAGATCTTCGTGCTGATGGTGCCGTCCACCGCGCCGGAGCCGATCGAGGCCTACGGCATCCGCGTGGCCGATGCGTGGAAGGCCGGCCGCAAGGGCGTGGACGACGGCGCCATCGTGCTCATCGCCAAGGACAACCCGGCCTCGCTGCGCAAGATGCGCATCGAGGTCGGGCGCGGGCTGGAAGGCTCGCTCACGGATGCGCAATCGAAGCGCATCCTGCAGGACGTGATGGCGCCGCACTTCCGCCAGGGCGATTTCTACGGCGGGCTGTCGGCGGGCGTGTCGGCCATCCAGACCGTCATCGCGCAGGAGAACCTGCCGCCGGCCGCACGCACCAAGCCGCAGAACGCGGGGGGCGGCATCGGTGACTGGCTGCCGGTGTTGTTTCCGCTGGCCATCATCGTGTTCTTCGTGCTGAGCGCGGCGATGCGCTCGGGGCCAGTGACGCGCAGCCTGCCCGGCCGCCCCGGCTCGCGTGTGGTGATGGGCAACCGTGGCTGGGGCCCGGGCGCCATCGGCGGGCTCGGCGGCGGCCTGGGCGGCGGCTGGGGTCGCGGCGGCGGTGGCGATTTTGGTGGTGGCAGTGGCGGCGGCTTCAGCGGCGGCGGCGGTGGCGACTTCGGCGGCGGCGGCGCCTCCGGCAACTGGTGAGCGCGACGATGACATCCACACCCCGACACCATCGCGGCGCGCGCCGCGCCCTCTCTCACCTGTTGACGACCACCGCGCACGCGCGTCGGGCCTTCTCAGCGGCCGACCTGCAGAAGCTGGAGGCGGCCGTGCGCGAAGGCGAACAACGCCATCGCGGCGAAGTGCGCGTGGTGATTGAAGCGTCGCTGCCGGTGCGCGATGCCTGGACGGGCGTGACGCCACGCCAGCGCGCCCGCACGCTGTTCGGCCTGCTGGAGGTGTGGAACACGCACGACCATATCGGCGTGCTGCTTTACCTCAACCTGGCCGACCATGCGGTCGAAATCCTGGCCGACCGCGGCATTGCGGCCAAGGTCGACGCCCACGCGTGGCGCGCCGTCTGCGAGACCGTCACACGCGGGTTCGCCCAGCGCGTGGCGATTGAACCGGTGCTGGCCGCGCTCGAACAGGTCCACGGCATCCTGGCCGCGCATTTCCCCTCCGACGGCACACCACGTGCCAACGAGCTGGCCGACAAGCCGCTCGTGCTCTGACCGCCCACGCGCCCTCGGCCTGCCCGGGCCGAGCGGCATGATGCGATGCGCGGCGCAGATGCCGGCCTCGCCTTGTTGCGCCGAAGTTTCAGGCCAGCCCGCCCATCCACGGCCGCTGTTTCAAGACTGATACAACTTGGCACCAGCAATCGCGCCCCATCGGCGGCCAGCGTGGCCGGCGAGGCGCCTCATCCTTTAGGATGAGGCGACGGCCCTCCACCCTCAGGAATCAAAGGCATCACGTGGCGCGCACTCATCCGCATTGCGGAGCCTGCGCTACGTCATTTCTGCGACACCGGCGCAGCTGACGCGAGATCCCGGGCGCGTGACCCAACGCAGACGTGCACCCGCTGCGCGGGCCATGTTTCACGGATGCAACCAATACGCGTGCTTCTGGTTGCCCCCATCCCCCCGCACTGCAACAGGCAACATCGATCACTTTTTGCGCCCGTTTGCGTATCCCATCACGCACAAAACGGGAGGAAATTCCGTGTTTTCCACGGTGCGGACGGTCGTTCGCAAGGTTTCCGTTTCGAAACATCCAGCGGGTGCCTGCCTGCACAAGCACCACATCCGCAGCAGCATGCCTTGTAAATCAAGGCTTTAGCGGCTGTGGCATGGTCGTCGCTCTGATGCCCCCGCCCAGCAGGCAACACACAACAACACGGGGCAACACAGCGATCCGCAAGCTCGGTACATCAACAGCGCGGCACCCGATGCCGCAGCCGAGACCGCAGGACAGATCAAACAACAGGGTGCGGCGAGCGCGGCATCCTGAGGGGAAGTGCCAGCAAGGCGGGTGCGCCAGCCACATGAGATGGCCAAGCGCCCGATGGTTGCACCAAGCGGCGCCGCTGCACGTGCAGCACGCGACGCGATGGGAGTCGTCGAGCAGTAGCAGTGTCCGGGGGTTACCGTCGGTCTGAGCCGACGCCAAACCAGTCTCGTTGTAACGAGACGATCAGAGTGCCAAGCGTGTGGCCGCCCAACGGGCGGTTGCGGTGCGGCGTCAGTACGTCCCTCCCCCGGGCAGCAGTGCATTGCGGACAGGTGGCTGTTGCCGCCTTTGTTCGAGCAGTCAGTCCAGCTGTCGGCCAGTGGTCGCATCAGGAAATGCGGCCCGAATAGAAGAACCTGGGGGAAGCCATGAACGCGTACGTCAACCGCCCGTTGCTCTACGTCTCGCTGCATCACGACGCAATGCTGTGCCGCTACCTGACACAACAGGGTTGGAGGCTCATCTTTGCCACCAGCCGCCGTGAGCTCGAAGCCCTGGACCTGGATGACGAACCCGCGCTCAGCGGCCTCATGGATTTGACCTGCGGCTATTCCGATGCCGAACTGGAAGAGCTGGAGCCCTGGCTGGCCTCGCGCAACATCGGCTGGATCGGCATGGTCTGCAGCGGTGACGTGCTGACCGACCCGATGCGCAAGCTGCTCGGCCTGTACTTCGTCGATTACTACAACGTCCCCTGCGACAACGCCGAGCTGGCGCGCGCGCTGGGCCACGCCGTCGGCATGGCGAGCCTGCGCCCCGCCGCCACCCCCGCACGCGACGCGCTGCGCCCCGACGGCATGATCGGCAACTGCCCCGCGATGCAGGCGCTGTTCCGCGGCATCGAGAAGGTGTCGAAGTGGGATACACCCGTGCTGATCTCGGGCGAATCCGGCACCGGCAAGGAACTCGCCGCGCAGGCCATCCACCGTGCCTCGCGCCGCGCCGATCGGCCCTTCATCGCCGTCAACTGCGCCGCCATCCCGCCCACCTTGCTGATGTCGGAGCTGTTCGGCTACGAACGCGGCGCCTTTACCGGCGCCACCCGGCGCAAGCTCGGCCGCATTGAACTGGCGCAAGGCGGTACGCTCTTCCTCGACGAGATCGGCGACATGCCGCTGGAGAGCCAGACCAGCCTGCTGCGCTTCCTGGAAACCGGCTGCATCGAGCGGCTGGGCGGCACCGAATCGGTGGCGGTGGACGTGCGCGTCATCTCCGCCACCCACGTCGACCTGGAAGCCGCGGTCATGGCCGAGCGCTTCCGCGGCGATCTCTATCACCGCCTGTGCGTGCTGCGCGTCAAGCAGCCGGCCCTGCGCGAGCGCGAGACCGACATCGCGCTGCTGGCCGAGCACATCCTCAACGCGATCCGCAGCCACTCGCCGGAGCACATCAAGGGCTTCTCGCCGGCGGCGGTGCGCGCGCTCAACCAGCACGACTGGCCGGGCAACGTGCGCGAGCTGATCAACCGCATCCGCCAGGCCGCCGCGATGTGCGAGGACGGCATCCTCAAGCCGCGCGACCTCGACCTGCAGCCGCCGCCGGAACCCGCCCGCCCGCTGACCCTGGCCGAAGTGCGCGAAGCCGCCGAGCGCGGCGCCGTGAAGGAAGCCCTGCAGCGCCACCACGAGCGGCTGATCGACGTGGCCGAAGAGCTGGGCATCTCGCGCGTGACACTGTTCCGGATGATGCGCGAGTACAAGCTGCAGATCCGCAAGAGCGAAATGGGCATGGTCTGCGTGCAGGGCTAGCGCATCGGCAGGCGAGCGCCACGCGCGCACCGGAAACCGCGTCGCAACCCAGTATCGCAACCCCGATAGGCCATGCCCGACTGCCCGCCGAAGACGAAGCCCGCCCTGCCCGCGCCCGAATCGACACCGCCGGGCCGGCAGCGCCTGCAGCGGCTCACGCTCTATGCCGGCGCCCTGCTGTTCTGCGAGTACTTCGTGTTCGCCGCGTGGCTATGGGGGCACTACATCCTGAAGAACCCGACCATTCCGGCGCTGGCGTGGGACCTCGGGGTGTTCTGGAGCGCGTCGGGCGTGGCCCTGCAGCATGGGGCGCCCGCCGCCTATGACTGGGATCTGCTGCGCGCGGCGGAAGCCGTGGGGCTGTCCACCAGCACCTTCGGGCCGTTCCCCTATCCGCCCACGTTCCTGCTGCTGATCTACCCGCTCGGCAAGCTGAGCTTCGGCGCGGCCATGGTCGCCCTGGCCGCTGGCGGGATCGCACTGTACCTGGTGGTGCTGCGGGCACTGCTGCGCCGGTTGCAGGTCAGCTGGCTCCTCCCCGCGCTGGCGTTCCCGGGGGTCTGGGTGACGCTGATCGCCGGACAGAACTCGCTCTTCACGCTGGCCGCCGCCGGAGGTGCGCTGCTCCTGCTGCGGCGTCACCCGGTTGCCAGCGGCGCCTGCATCGCGGTGCTGTGCATCAAACCCCAGCTGGGGGTGCTGTTCCCGCTGTTCCTGCTGTGCGAGCGGCAATGGAAGGCGTTGGCGGCCGCCGCCGTGTTCTCGATCGCCTACCTTGCGCTGACCTGGCTCGCGCTCGGCACCCAGACGCTGCTCGCCTTCGCGCACAGCTTCGCGATGTTCCGCCAGGTGGTGGTCGAGAACGGCGACTCGGTCCTGTACGGTGCGCCGACGGTGTACGGCCTGCTGCGCACGGCCGGCTGCAGCGTGGCCGTATCGTATGCGGCGCAAGCGCTCGCGTCGGTGGCGGTGGTTGCCACCAGCGTGTGGCTGTGGCGCAGCGGCTGCCGATTCGCGCTGCGCGCTGCCGCCTTGCCGCTCGCGACGCTGATGGTGCAGCCCTATCTGATGTACTACGACTTGGCCTGGCTGGCGCTACCGATCGCCTTGCTCACGCTCGACGGTGTCCGCCACGGCAGCAACCGATTCGAGCGGGTCGTGCTGATGGCAAGCTGGCTGGTGCCCGCGCAAGGGTTCCTGGCGGTCTTTTCCCACACCATGGGCCAGTGGGGCCTCATCGCGCTCGCAGCCTTGCTCGTGCTGACCGCGCAACGTGCGCGCCGCGCCCTGCGCGGCGCAACCGCCCACGCGAGCGCGAGCATCGGCGCCGTCGCGCACCCAATCAAGGATGCGGGATAGCGGCGACCGGTTGGTCTACGACACGCCCGCCGGCAGCCAGCCAATACCGGCGCATGACCACCACGAGCAATGCAAGCAGCACCGCAGGCACCATCTGCAGATACCGCCCCTGATACGCCGCCACCACCCCTTGCAGCGGCGCCACCCATGCTGCGGCCAGCACGACCCACTCCACACGGCGCAGCGCCCGGGCTTTCGCATCGCGTAGCAGCAGGACGATCGGCAGGATCAGCCACGCCAGGTCATAGAACATGAGGTAGGGCGGCACCAGCAGCGTGACCACGACAAAGGCGGACGCGCGCAGCGCGAAGCGGGCACGCCGGGCCCACAGGAAGGCCATCGCCGCAACCGCCGGCGCGGCCACCAGCGCACGCACCAGATAGGCCGCGTTCACCGGCAGTCCAAGGCTGCGGCTGATGGCGAAGACCGTCGGCATGCCGACCCACATCGCGCGGCCACCCTCCTCCACCATCGTGTGGCTGAACTCGGGCAGATAGGCGGCGAACGCCGCCCACGCGTCGCGCCCGAAGACCGCACCACTCATGCCGCCAAAGGCCAGGGTACACACCGCGGCCACGCCAAACACCTTGCCATGCCGGCCGCAGATGAGCACCAGCGGAAAGAGCACACCAAACTGCGGCTTGATGGCAAGCGCCGCGATGCAGACCCCGGCAAGCGCGCAATCGGTCTCGAGCATCGCCAGCGCCATGCCTGCGGCCCCAACCGTCAACAGCGTGTTCTGCCCCAGCCCGAGCGCGACGAACACTCCGGGAAACGCCGCCAGCAAGGGCCACAGCGCGCGATCGACACGATGCCCAAGGCGCACGAGCATGCTCCCGTAGATGCACAGGCCCAGCGCGGAATACAACATCAACGCCACACCGAACGGCAACCGCCCGAATGGGAACACCACCAGCAGGAAGGTGGGCGGATACGGCCACGGCGCGTAGTTGACCGCGTGCCACAGCGATATCTCGATCGGCTGCATCCATTGCATTGAAAACACCGCCGCGGCACCGTGCGCCATCGTCACCCGGGCCGCGGACCAGAAGACCCCGAAGTCGTTGCCGACCATCGGGGCGGTGTAGTCCTCCAGCAGATAGAAGCGGACGATCCACACCAGCAGCGCCACCGCTTGCAGTGCAACGGCAACCCCGGCATAGACCGTCAGGCGACGCGCTGCCGGGCGCCGCTGCCAGGCTGACGACATGGCGCTCCCTCCCCGCCGCAGGCCACGCACCTCAGGCACCTCAGGCAGCGCCGCTAACCGCGCTGTCCCCTGACCATCGGGATGACCCGCCGTTCCCCTGCCACCCGGTTGCGCGCGCGACGTTCCTGATAGCGGCGCTTGACGAGATAGATCGGCCGCCCCTTGGCCTCGTCGTAGATGCGGCCGATGTACTCGCCGACCACGCCCAGCCCGATCAGCTGCACGCCGCCGAAGAACAGCAGCAGCGACAGCACCGACGCATAGCCCGGCACGTCCACGCCGAGGATCATCGTGCGCAAGATGATGTAGCTGCCGTAGCAGAACGCCAGGCTGGCGATGGCCAGGCCCAGGTACGTCCAGCTGCGCAGCGGCAGCGTGCTGAAGCTGGTGATGCCCTCCAGCGCGAAATTCCACAGGCGCCAGCCGGAGAACTTGGAGGTGCCGGCACTGCGCGGCTCGCGCTCGTACGGCACGATGACGGTGCTGTAACCCACCCACGCAAACAGGCCCTTCATGAAGCGGTGCCGCTCGGGCAGCTGCTTGAGCGCGTTGACCACGGCCCGGTCCATCAGGCGGAAGTCGCCCACGTTCTCGGGCAGCTTCAGGTCCGACAGCTTGTTGTGCACCCGGTAGTACGCCGCCGCCGTGACGCGCTTGAGAAACGAATCGCAGGCGCGGCTGGTGCGCTGGGCCAGCACCACCTCCGCACCACGCTTCCAGTGGGCAACCATCGTCGGAATCAGCTCCGGCGGGTCCTGCAGATCCGCGTCGATCGGGATCACGGCGTCGCCAAACGCCTCGTCGATGCCGGCCGTCAGCGCGGCTTCCTTGCCGAAGTTGCGCGTCAGGTCGATCACCCGCACGCGCTCGTCGCTGTGCGCGAATTCGACCAGCTGCGCCAGCGTGTCGTCCTTGCTGCCATCGTTCACGCACACGATCTCGAACTGCATGGCATCGATCGACTCCAGGATCGGGATGACGCGCGCGAAGAAGGCGTGCAGCGCCGTGCTCTCGTTGTAGAACGGCACGACCAGCGACAGCAATTGCGCTCTTTTGTACTCAGCCATCATTTCCTCCCCGTCCGCGGCGTCGGCATCAATGCGCGCCGCTTTTATTGCGTGGTGCTTGCACGCTCAAGATGGATGCGGCGTGCGATCTGCATGAGGGCAAGCAGCAAGATGACCGGCATCAACTGGAAGCCGATCGTTTTGATCAACAGCATGCCGCCCATGGGCAGCAGCCAGAGCAGGACCAGCAGTTCGCGCTCGCCGGGCAACCAGCCGCGGCGCCACGCATGGGTGCCGAACCAGGCGATCACCAGGCCGAGGAACGCGAGGTCGTAGTCGTACAGGTAGGCGCTGGCGAGCAGCGTGGCGACGAGCAACGCACTGGCCTGCAATGCAAACGCGCACGGGCGGCGCCACGCGTAGACCACCACGCCGGTCGCCGCCACCGCCACGGCCAGATGCAGCGCGTAGGCCAGCGCCACACCGCCATGCAGCATCTTCACCAGGGCAAAGATGGTCGGCATGCGCGCGAGGATGACCGCGCCGGATTCCACAACCGACCGGGCAAAGCCGGCGTTGTGCAGGAAGGCCGCATACGCCTCTATGCCAAACGCACCCAGCGCAGCAGCCGCCAGCGCAAGCGTCGTCAACGTCATCGCCGCCAGCGCCCTCCACGCCCGCGCGCACACCAGCGCCACCGGCACCATCAAGGCCAGTTGCGGCTTGAGCGTGAGCAGCGCCAGCAACATGCCCGCCACCACCGGCCGGGCGCGCAGCATGGTCAGCGCCAGCCCGCCGCACGCCGCCAGCAGCAGCGCGTTCTGGCCAGTCGCCAGCACCACCGCGATACCGGGAAACGCCACGCTCGGCAGCCATGCCTCGCGCCACGGCACGATGCGGCGGACCACCCACACGAAGGCAGCGGCGCTCACGCCAAAGAACACCGGCACCGCCAGCCAATACGGCAGCAAACCGAACGGCGCCACGAACAACAGGAAGGTGGGCGGATAGAACCACGGCAGGACGGCCTGGTTGGTGGCGATCAACGGCACCGTTGCCACCTCCAGCTGGTGCAGCGTGGCAATGTCGTAGGCAGCCAGCGCGTTGCCCTGCAAGGTCAGCTTGGCGGCGCTCCAGAACACGACAAAATCGCCGCCGGGCGGGAACACCCCAGCCACCTTCAGCACCTCGGCGCGCACGCACCAGATGCCGAAGTAGATGGCGTAGCACACCAGCGCCGCCACGGAGTACACGCGCAGGCGCTCGCGATCAAGCCAATGCCCGGCGCTGGCAGCGGCGAAGAGGCGACGCTTGGCAGTGAGTTCGGCGACAGACATGGCGCACCCTCACGTCCGGCCAGCCACGCGCCGCAGGATGACCAGCAGCATGGCCATCAAGACCAGCGGCCCAAGCTGCGGCAGCTTGAGGAATGGGTTCGCGTGCTCGAACAGCGGCAGCAGCCACGCCAGCACGAGCAGCCCGCGTTCCGCACGCGACAGGCCATGCCGGATGCCGTCGCCCACCACGCCCGCAATCGCAATGCCGAGCCAGGTCAGCTCGTAGTCACGCAGATATGGCGTCGCCAGCATGGTAGCGATCACCAGTACCCCCGCGCGCAGGCCGAAGTCGCGGCTGCGGTGCCAGACGTAGGCCAACGCCGCGGCACCGCCCAGCGCCACCACCGCCTGCAGGACATAGGCGCCGGCGATGCTCATGCCGCCCAGACGCGCCGCCGCCAGCGGCGTCGGCATGCCATACCACGCGGTGATGCCGCCCTCCATGTAATGGGTCCGCGCCCACTGCGCGTTCTCCAGGAACGCCGGCACCGTTTCCCAGCCGCACACCGCCACGCTGGCGAGCGCAAACACCACCGCGGTGAGCGCCGCACTGGCAAACGTCTTCCACGCGCGCGCGGCCAGCAACGCCAGCGGAAACAGCATCGCAAGCTGCGGCTTGATGGCCAGCACGCCGATGAGCACGCCGGCCAGCACGGGCCGCTTGTCGACCCAGAACACCGCCCAGGCGGCCAACCCGGCGGTGAGCAGCGAGTTCTGCCCCATCACGGCCGCGATGATGGTGGCGGGAGACGCCACCACCGGCAGCCAGAGCCCCTGGCGCCAGAAGTTGCCGGTGGTGTTACCGCTGGTGGCGTCTCCCGCCACCAGCGCCGCTACCGATTTCAGATAGACCGCGCCCGTCGCCAGCAGGAACAGCAGATAGCTCCATGCCAGCGGCAACAACGAGAACGGCAGCACCATCAACAGGAACGTCGGCGGATAGAGCCACGGCAGCACCACCGTGCTGTCCTTGCCCAGCGTGCCGTACCGGGCGATCACCGCGGTCAATTGGCCAACGTCATAAGCGTGCAGCGGGCCTTGGGTCAGGGCGAGGTGCGAGGCACCCCAGAACACCGAGAAGTCCGAGCCGGGCCGGGAAATCGTGGCATCGGTAAAGCCCTTGCTGACCCATCCCCAGGAGATGAGCAAGGCGGCAAACAGCACCAGCAGCGCTGCGCTGTACACCCGGACCCGATCGAGATCGAGCCAGCCGCCGGCGACACCGGCATGCACCGGTGCATCGTTCTTGCCCGGCAGGCGCGCTGACTTCGGGTTCATGCCATCTCCTCGCCGCGTGTGCCGGGCTGCGCGTGATGCGTCGTGCCGGGCGGGTCGTGCTGATCTGCTGGTGTGCTGATTGGCTTGTGTGCGTGGCATGCATGGCGGTCGTGGTGGACGCGACGGATTTGCCCTGCACAAGCCTGAACTCAGTCTTGTTCGCGGGTACCGATAAGGCAAGGCGAGAGCCCCGCGTGGCGCGGGTGTTGGCGGCTGGTGAAACGCCGCTGGCGGCGCAACGTTTCAGTGCTGAAGCGCGGGCCTTCCACCTGCGGATCGGCCACATGAGCGGCGTTGCCGAGCGCAACGATGGAGGGATCGACGCGACGGTCGCGCGCCACGTTTCCAGCCGGAAACATCGCCCCTGCAGCGACGGGGCTGGCCCGCACACCCGGTCGGCACCACCACACCGGGCCCCGCGCCCATCCCGCGCGGATTACCACCGTCTACTACGCTAACGCCCCACTGACCATTCGAATGAGGGCACGCCTGCAGGGCCTCATCCCTATGGAGCCTCATCCAAATGCACGCGCCATGGCGCGCGTTTCCACCCGGCAACGGCACCCCGGCAGAACCCGGTGCGCGGCTCGCACTGCCGCCACGCAACACCACCGCATCGCCCGCAAAGCCTTGTCGCAACTGAATCGGCACAGGGGTGGCCCGCCTTTTGCCTATCCCCGTTCGCAAGACCCGCCACCTTGGGCTAGCGAGGGGAGCAGCCAAGTCAAAGGCGGCGGGAGGGCAGAACGAACAGCCAGCACCCACGCTGGCGCCGACCAAGGGACCCGAGCCAATGTCTACCGATGCCGTGCTCACATCGCCCGCACAGGACCACGCCAGCCGCATCACCGCATGGTGCGCCTCGCGTTCCCTGCTGCGTGCACGCGGGCTTGGCGCGCTGGCACGCTCGGCCCGGCACACACACCAGCGGTCTGCGCGCATGTCGCAGATCAGCCTCCGGTGGGTGCCCGGCAACAGCGAGGGCTGCTGGCCGTTCCACGCCTGCGCCATCTGCGCGCCGCCGACATGCGCTCCCTCATCGAGCCTTTCCACAGCAGCACTTTCTTTACCAATGAAGGAGATTGTCATGGAACGCCTGACTACCACTCTCAAGCAATTCGTTCGTGATGAAGATGGCGTGACCGCCATCGAATACGGGCTCATCGCCGCCCTGATCGCGGTCGTCATCATCGCCTCGGTCAAGCTGGTCGGCCAGAACCTGAGCACCGTGTTCAGCTACATCGCGGCAGAGCTCGGTTGACCCGCGGCGCGGGGTCGATTGCGCTGCATACCAGGTCGCTAAAGGGTCGCCGGATGGCGGCAGCGAGCCGGGGGGCAAGCGTGGGCTGCCGGGAGGTCGGCAGTCCACGCCCTCGGTCCACTGCTAGCCGGATCGTCTGGCTCGGGTGCGCGCAGTCCCCCTGCAACTGAAGGAGATTGAGATGGAACCGATCGGAACCTCCCTAGACCTCTTTCTGCGCGACGAACAGGCGGTCACTGCCATTGAGTACGGCCTGATCGCAGCGCTGATTGCGGTCGTCATCATCGCCTCTGTCCAGTTGGTCGGCACCAACCTGAGTTCGGTGTTCAGCTACATCGCCGCCGAGCTCGGGTGATGCCGCCAAAGCAATCGCATCACGACGGGGAAGCGGATGCGCACAGGAGCCCTCACGTGTCCTGTGAAGACATCACGCGTTGGAGAGGGGGAGTGCGAGCCCCCCGCGACGCACGGCAGGACAGTGCATCGCGGGGTTTGTTGGACATCGCTGGAGACTGGCAATGAAACGACGCATGGATCAGTGGAAGCTGCTGCGCGACGAACAGGGTGTGACGGCCATCGAGTACGCCCTGCTGGGCGCGCTGATCGCCATGGTCATCCTTGCATCGGTCTCGGCGTTGGGCAGCACCGTGCTCTCCCTCTACCAAATGATCGCCGCAGAAATACCGTGACGCAGCGCCGCCTGTTGCTCACCAATGAACGCTTGAGGATTCCGACCTGACACCGCCAACGCACCCGAGGACACCATGACTGCCGCCGCCCTGCTCTCGCCGATGATCGCCCCCGCTTCAATGGGGATGGTGCTGACCGCGGCCGCCATCGACCTGCGCGAGCGCCGCATTCCCAACTGGCTGACCTTCGGTGCGTGGCTGATGGCACTGCCCCTGCAGATCGCCATCCATGGGCTCGGGCACGGTGCGGCCGACTGGGCGGTGGGCTGGGTGGCCGGGTTCGCCATCTTCCTGCCCTTCTACCTGGTGCACGGCATGGCCGCCGGCGACGTCAAGCTGATGGCCGCCGTGGGTGCCTGGCTGGGCGCCTCGATGGCGCTGCAGATCGCGCTGGCCACGTTCGTGATCGGCGGCGTGTGGGCGCTCGCGCTCACCGCACGGCGCAGGCGCATGGCCCAGCTGCGCCGCAACCTGGCCAGCATCCTGCTCTCGCAAGGGCAGATCAGCCGCAGCGCAGAACCACCCAAGCCAAACGCAGACGCATCGTGGTCGGTGGGTGCCGTGCCCTACGGCGTGGCGATCGCCGCCGGCACGATCGCCATGCTGTTTGCCTCCGCCTGGTGAGCCCCTTCACGCGCACCCCACTCCACCCACACAAACGGTGACGAACATGATTCTGGACGAACGACTCGAGCACACCGACATCGGGCACGTGACGCACATGCTCGAGCCCGTGCCGTCAACCGGGGAAGGCATGGCCGAGAAGAAGCCGGTGCCCCCCTGGCATGCCCTGCCGCGCACCGTGGCCGAGACGGGCCTGGACATCTCGCTGCTGCTGGGGCTGCTGCTGAAGGTGGCCTACCTGAACCGCAGCGCAACGCTGGCGATGCTGATGGACACGCTCAAGCTGCCAGCCATGGTCATCAACGAGGTGGCCGCCTATGCCGTGCGCGAGCGCATGCTGGAAGTGCTGCACCGCGGCGCCAACGATCTGGACGTGCGCTTCGGGCTGACCGACGTCGGCTATGCGCGCGCCGCCGAATGCAGCGCGCGCTGCAGCTACGTGGGCGCCGCACCGGTCACGCTGGCGGCCTATGTGGAGGCCGTGCAGCGGCACTCCATCCAGCTGGCGTCGCTGTCCAAGGATGAAGTGACGGCCGCGTTCAGCGCCCTGGTCATGCCGCAGGACTTGCTCGACAACGTCGGCATCGCGCTCAACACCAGCCGCGCGCTGATGCTGTACGGCCCGGCCGGCGGCGGCAAGACCTACCTGGCCCAGCACCTGGGCACGCTGCTGCCGGGCGCGGTGCCGGTGCCGCACGCCGTCACGGTGGCCGGCGAGATCATCCAGATCTTCGATCCGCTCGTGCACGTGCCGTTCGAGGGCGACGACAGCCCCCTGAAGCAACGCCCGCTCGATCGGCGCTGGCTGGTCTGCCACCGGCCGGCCGTGCTCTCCGGCGGCGAACTGACGCTGGAGATGCTGGAGTTGCGCTACGACCAGTCCACCGGCTTCTACCAGGCTCCGCCGCACATGAAGGCCAACAACGGCATCTACATCGTGGATGACCTCGGCCGCCAGCAGGTGGGCGTGACGGAGCTGCTCAACCGCTGGATCGTGCCGCTGGACCGCCGCGTCGACATGTTCTCGCTGCGCAACGGCGTGCGCTTCTCGGTGCCGTTTGACGTGTGGCCGGTGTTCTCGACCAACCTCGAGCCGAGCGACCTGGGCGACGACGCCTTCCTGCGCCGGCTCGGCAGCAAGCTCCACGTCGGCCCGCTGACCGTGCGCGAATACCACGAGGTCTACATGCGCGCCGCGCAGGATCTCGGCCTGCAAAGCGACAGCGCCGATGCGGCGTTCGCTTACCTGCTCGAAGGCTTGCACGGCGCCACGGGCAAGCCGCTGCTGGCCTGCATTCCACGCGACCTGCTGCGGCTGGTCGCGTCTGCGGTGCACTACCACGGAACCGAACCCCATGTGAGCGAAGACGCTTTGCGCCGGGCCTGGCAAAGCTATTTCTGCGCCTCCGTGGATGCCAGGACAACCCAACCCATGCAGGCAAACCCAGGCACGCAGCCGGATACCCCGGCCGCCACCTGACGCTTGCGTATCCGACCCGCGTCATCGATCTCAGTAAGGGGAACTCATCATGAAGAACGCGCGTGCAATCCTGATGCTGGTCGTCGCACTGGCGGCTGGTATCGCGGCAGTCATCTCCGCATCGCGGTGGCTGGCGCAGCAATCGTCCAGCTCGGTCAAGCAGATCGTGGTGGCCGGCAACGACATGGACCTCGGCCAACCACTGGGCAGCGAACAGCTGCGCGTGGTCAGCTGGCCGTCTGGCAGCGTGCCCCCCGGCACCTTCGACGACCCCAAGGCGCTGCAGGGGCGCGTGGTGCGCACCAGCCTGCAGCAAGGTGAACCGATCCTGGAGAGCAAGCTCGCCCCGGTCGGGACCAAGGGCGGCCTGTCGGCGGTCATCGGCGAGGGCAAGCGCGCCATCACCGTGCGCGTGAACGATGTGGTGGGCGTGGCCGGCTTCGCGCTGCCAGGCAACCTGGTCGACGTGATCGTCAACACCAATGAGGACACGAGGGCCGCGAACAACAACGCCAGCATCTCCAAGATCGTGCTGGAAAAGATCCTGGTGCTGGCGGTCGCGCAGCAGGTCAGCCGCGACGATACGCAGCCCAAGGTGGTCAATGCGGTCACGCTCGAGGTCACGCCCGAGCAGGCCGAGAAGCTCGATGTCGCACGCAGCGTCGGCACGCTCTCGCTGGTGCTGCGCAATCAGGTCGATGTGGCCGCCACGTCAACCGGCGGCGCGACCAAGCTCACCCTGCTGGGCACGCCTGCAGCCGAGCCGGCACCCAAGGTGGTGACGGTCAGTGTGCCGGCGCGCGCACCGGTCAAGGTGCGGCGTGCCAGCACCGCCGCGGTCAAGCAGCGTGATTGCATCGGCGTGCTGTCCGGTGTGCACGGCAGCATGGAGTGCTTCTGAGCCCAGCCCAGGCGCCATCACGGTGTGAAGGTCAACCAGTCAACAGAGGGTTTCCCAGCCAACGCAAGTTCTTCTTGTACAGCACTGCCTCTCCGGGGGGGAGATATGAAAACGAACCAAAAAATCGATGCCGCACTGCTGAATACCCGCGCCATGGTCTGCGCCATGGCGCTGGCAGGGGCAGCAGGTGCCATGCTGTGTGTGCCCACAGGCGTGCGCGCACAAACCGCGATGGAAGCAGGCGCCGTCGCCAAATCCACCACGGCGCCCGTCGCCGCCCAATCTCAGTCGCGCGCAGGCGGGGCGGCGCCCATGCAGATGACCATCAGCATGGCGCAGCCTGCCGTGCCGGCCCAGCCCGACGTGCGCGGCCCCAACTGCACGGGCGCTGTGCGCAGCGAAAGCAACGTGGTGGTGCCGGTGGGCAAGTCGACCATCATTGCGCTGCCGGAACCGGTGCGCAATCGCACCCTGGGCAACCCGAACGTGGTGCAGGCCAGCATGGTCTCGCCGCAAAGCATGTACCTGCTGGGCCGCAGCGTGGGCACCACCAACATGATCGTGCAAGGCCGCAGCGGTGCCTGCAGCATTGTCGACGTGGTGGTCAATGCCGATGCCGGCGGCCTGCAGACCTCGCTCGCGCAGCTGATGCCGGGCGAATCCCGGATCCGCGTCACCACGGCGGCTGACAACCTGGTGCTGACCGGCTCCGTGTCGAACGCACAATCCGCCGCCATGGCGATGGAAATCGCGCGCGCCTACGCGGCCTCGGCCCAGGCCGGCAACGACAAGGCCGGCGGCAACCCCGGCGGCGGCGTGCTCAACATGATGACCGTCGACACCCCGCAGCAGGTGATGCTGGAGGTCAAGGTGGCCGAGGTGTCGAAGACGCTGCTCAACCAGATGGGCTCGGCGCTCAACATCCAGGGCGGCTTCGGCTCCTGGAGCGGCGGGCTGCTGACCTCGCTGCTGACGGGCTCCTCCACGGCGGTCTTCGGCAACAAGGCCAACAACCGGCCCTTCCAGGTCCAGCTCGATCCGCAGCGCAACGACAACCTGGTCAAGGTGCTGGCCGAACCGAACCTGGTGACGCTCAGCGGCCAGGAAGCCAGCTTCCTGGCGGGCGGCAAGATCTACATCCCGGTCGCGCAGAGCAACATCCTCGGCGGCGCAGCCACCATCACCCTGCAGGAAGAAGAGTTTGGTGTCGGGCTGAAGTTCACGCCCACGGTGATGGCCAACGGCCGCATCAACCTCAAGGTGGCGCCGGAAGTGTCCGAGCTCTCGCCCACCGGCGCGACGGTCACGGGCTCCAGCCTCACCGGCCAGACCATCCTGCCGCTGATCACGACCCGCCGGGCCTCCACCACGGTGCAGATGCGCGACGGCGAGAGCTTCGCCATCGGCGGCCTGATGCAGGACAACGCACGCGGCTCGCTCAAGGCCCTGCCCGCCGTCGGCGAAGTGCCCGTGCTCGGCGCGCTGTTCCGCAGCACGTCGTACCAGCAGGACCTGACCGAGCTGGTGATCGTGATCACGCCGCACCTGGTGCAGCCGATGCAGACGGCGTCCTATCCGCTGCCGACCGACAGCTTCTCGACACCCAGCGAGGCCGCGGTCTACCTGATGGGCAACATGGAAGGCTACGGCGGCAAGAACCGCCCGGGCCAACCGATGCCGGGCAAGGCGCCGCAAGCCCCGATGCCCGCACCGAGCGCGCCGTCGGCACCCGCCTCGCAAGCACCCGCTCCGGCGGTGCCGGTCACGCCCGCCCCGGTGCCCGCTCCGCGCACGGAAGTGACCACCGCGCCCGCCGACAAGCCCGCACAGGATGCCCCGGTCGCGCCGGCCGCGCCGGTCGCCACCGCGCCCGTGGCCGAAGTGATGGCGGTGACGCCGCCACCGGCACCGGCCACGGCGCTGGCAGACGACACCGCCGCGCGCGTCGCCCGCATCGAGGCCACCGCGGCACGCCTGGCGCAGGCCAGGGCCCGTGCCGACCGCAAAGCAGCGGTGGCAGACGCGAGCGCTGCGCCCCAAGCGCGCTGAGCATCCGGAAACCCACTGGAGAACCGCCATGAACGCGAACCTCAAACTCCTGTCCCGCGTTGCACTGCTGATGCTGGCCAGCCAGGCCCTGACCGCCTGCATGTCCACCACGCCCACGTGGGACAAGCACTTCGGTGAGGCCGTCACCGCCGTCAACCGCGCCCAGGTCATCAACCCCGATGCGCCGGGCAACCTGCCCGCCGCAGACGGTGTGGACGGCAAGGCCGCGGTGGCCGCCATGTCGAACTACGACCGCTCGCTGTATCGCTTCGGCACGGGCGGCGCCGGCGCGGGCAGCACGAGCGCCGGCTTTGGCGGCGGCGGCTACGGCGGGGTCGGCATGTCGGGCGGCGGCTCGCACTAGCGTGCACTGACCCGCACTGGCCCGCGCGGGCGGGCCGGTCGATCCGCCGCACGGCATCGCAAGGACACAGCACGAACCGCGCAGCAACACAGCAGCAACGATAGAAACAGGAGGCCTTGCCATGCTCAAGATCTTGATTGCATCCGAAGACGGCGAACGCCTGGCGGAGATCGCACGGCTGCTAGCCGCCAGCGGAAGCTACCAGGTCATGCGGCTGCAGGACGCGCCGGCCAACCTGCCCTCGCATGCCTGCCAGCTGCGCAGCGCCGATGTGCTGATCATCGACCAGGCCTACGGCGGCACCCCGCAGATGCAGTGCATTGAAGCGCTGCGCCAGCAGCACCCCGACCTGCCCTGCATCCTCGTCACGCAGTCGCAGCAGCCCGACCTGCTGATCCGCGCGCTGCGCGCCGGCGTGAGCGATGTGCTGGCCTGGCCGCTGGAGCGCGGCCAGCTGGCCGATGCCCTCAAGCGGCTGGAGACCAACTTCACCCCCCGGGCCCGGGAAGAAGCGCGCGTGATCGCCTTCGTGTCGAGCAAGGGCGGCTCCGGTGCCAGCTTCATCGCCAGCAACGTCGGCCACGCGCTGGCCACGCACGAGCACAAGCGGGTGCTGCTGATCGACCTGAACACGCAGTTCAGCGACACCCACTTCCTGGTCAGCAGCAAGACGCCGCCCGCCACGCTGGCCGAAGTCTGCGCGCAGATCGACCGCCTGGACGACGCCTTCCTGGAAGCGTGCCTCACGCACGTCGACAAAGGCTTCGACATCCTGGCCGGCGCCACCGACCCGATCAAGGCGGGCGAGATCAAGAAGGACCGCATCGAGTACGTGCTCTCGCTAGTCTCGCCCAGCTACGACTTCATCCTGGTCGACGTGGGGCAGGCCATCAACCCGCTGTCGATTGCGGTGCTCGACCACTGCGACCAGATCTGCCTGGTGGTCCAGCCGACCATCGCCTTTGCCCGCACCGGGCGGCGCCTGCTCGACATCCTGCACGGCCTGCACTACCCGGCCGACAAGATCCGCGTGCTGGTCAACCGCCATGGCCGGCGCGACGAGCTGCCGCGCGGCACGCTGGAAAACGTCTTCGGCATGAAGATCTTCCACATGCTGCCCGACGACCCCGCAGCGGTGGATGAATCCATCTGCCAGGGCGTGCCCGCCGCCCACGAGCACCGGCACAGCGCCGTCTCCAAGGCCGTGCTGGCCTTGGCCGACATCTTTGCCACGGCCCGCGAGAACGAACGCCACCAGCCGCAAGAGAAGGGCTTCTCCCTGAGCAAGCTCTTCATGCGGGCCCGCGCGTCCTCACCGAACATTGCCTGAACGCTCCTGCGCTATACAGCCGATCCTGGAGCCGATCTTGGAGTCCATCATGTCGATCCGCGAACAACTCGCCCAGCCGGAACACCCGCCGCTGACCATGAACGGGCACGGCGCGATCCTGCACACCAAGCCGGGGCATCCGTCCTATCGTGACTTCAAGAAGACCGTCCATGAAGCCGTGCTCGACCGGGTGGACCTGGAGCGCCTGGCGCGCTTCCCGACCGACCGGGTGCGCCAGGAGATCGGCATCCTGGTCAACGGCATCATCGATGAAGAAAAGCTGCTGCTCAACGACACCGAGCGCCGCCAGCTGACGGCCGACGTGTTCGACGAGATGTTCGGCTTCGGCCCGCTGGAGCCGCTGCTGCAGGACCCGACCGTGTCGGACATCCTGGTCAACACCGCCAAGCAGACCTATGTGGAACGGCGCGGCAAGCTGGAGCTGACCGACATCACCTTCTACGACGATGCCCACCTGATGAAGGTGATCGAGAAGATCGTCTCGCGCGTGGGCCGGCGCATTGACGAGACCAGCCCGATGGTGGACGCGCGCCTGCCCGACGGCTCGCGCGTCAACGCCATCATCCCGCCCTCGGCCATCGACGGGCCGCTGCTGTCGATCCGGCGGTTTGCCGCCAACCCGCTGCAGATCTCCAACCTGATCGAGCTGCGCACCCTGACCCCGCCGATGGCCAAGCTGGTGCAGGCGCTGGCGCATGCCAAGCTCAACGTGCTGGTCTCGGGCGGCACCGGCAGCGGCAAGACCACGCTGCTGAACATCCTGTCGGGCTTCATCCCGATGGACGAACGCCTGGTCACGATTGAAGACGCGGCCGAACTGCAGCTGCGCCAGCCGCACGTGCTGCGCCTGGAAACCCGGCCGCCCAATATCGAAGGCAAGGGCGAGATCACGCAGCGCGCGCTGGTGCGCAACGCCCTGCGCATGCGGCCGGACCGCATCATCCTCGGCGAAATCCGCGGCGGCGAGGCGCTCGACATGCTCAACGCCATGAACACCGGCCACGAGGGGTCGCTCACCACCATCCACGCCAACACCCCGCGCGACGCCCTCACCCGCATGGAGAACATGGTGAACATGGCCGGCCTGAACCTGCCGCCCAAGACCATCCGCCAGCAGATCGCCTCGGCCATCACGGTGGTCATCCAGGTGGCGCGGATGACGGACGGGCGCAGAAAGGTCGTCAGCATCCAGGAGATCACCGGCATGGAGGGCGACATCATCAACATGCAGGAGATCTTCACCTTCCAGCGCACCGGCGTTGGGCAGGACGGCACGGTCAAGGGCAACTTCCACGCCACCGGGGTCTATCCGCGCTTTGCGGAACGGCTGCGCGTGTACGGCGTGGGCCTGCCCGACGAGACCTTCGACCCGGCCCGGCACTTCGAGGCCTGAGCGAGGCCCGAGGACGCAACCTGAGGACGACATATCAAGCCGCCACAGACGGCGCGATCCGAACACGGGGGAACCCCAAATGACCCAAATCTTCTATGCCTTCATGATCCTGCTGTTTGCGGCGGTGGTGCTGTGCATCGAGGGCCTTTACCAGTGGTGGAACAACTACCACGGCCCCGCGGCCAAGCGCGTCGATGCCCGCATCCGCGCGCTGTCGGCCGGCGGCCACGTCGACCAGGAGCGGCTCTCGATCCTGAAGAAACGCCTGCTGAGCGACTCGCCGCGCCTGCAGCGCTGGCTGATGAGTCTGCCCCGCGTGACGCTCATCGACCGCTGGCTGGCGCAGTCCGGCAGCACGTGGTCGGTCGGGCAGTTGCTGGGGACCAGCCTCCTGTTTGCCGCGGGGACGGCGGTGGCGGGCAGCTTGCTGCCGGTGCCGCTCATCATCGTGGGTGCGGTGGCGCTGCTGGTGGGCATGCTGCCCACCCTGTATATCGCCCGGCTGCGCAACAAGCGCATCAAGCGCCTGGAGGTGCAGCTGCCGGATGCCGTCGACATGATCGCCCGCGCATTGCGCGCCGGGCACTCCTTTGCCAGCGCGCTGGGCATGGTCGGGCAGGAGATCAAGGAGCCGATGGGGCCGGAGTTCCGCATCACGTTTGAAGAGATCAACTACGGCGTGGCGGTGGACGAAGCGCTGACCAACCTCGCCATGCGGGTGCCCGTCAATGACCTGCGCTACTTCGTGATCGCGGTGCTGATCCAGCGCGAGAGCGGCGGCAACCTGGCCGAGATTCTCGACACCATCGGCATGCTGGTGCGCGAGCGCCTGAAGCTGTACGACAAGATCCGCGTGCTGTCGGCCGAGGGGCGCCTGTCGGCGTGGATCCTCGGGCTGCTGCCGTTCTGCACGGCTGGGCTGATCCTCGTCGTCAACCCCGACTTCATGAAGGTGCTCTGGACCGACGAGATGGGCCTGAAGATGATCGGGGCGGCGCTGATCAACATGGTGCTCGGCGTGCTCTGGATGCGCAAGATCATCCGCATCCGGGTGTGAGGGATCAAAGGTTGCGATAGGCACTGACATGCGGGCACCGTTCCGCAGAGGGAGACGATCATGCAAACCATCTATTCCGAACAGAACCTGGTGCTGGTCCTGGTCTTTGTTGCCGTCTTTGTTGCCGCACTCGGCCTGCTGCACCTCTTTGCGCCAGACCGCACGCGCAGCCGGGTGCAACAGATCGGCGGCCAGATGCTGGACACCGACGCCGCCACCGGGCTCGATAGTGCCTGGGTGGAAAAACTGGCCACGTGGGCCAAGCCGGTCTCGCAGCTCTCACTGCCCAAGGAGGGCTGGGAGAACTCGCAGCTGCGCGTGCGCTTCATGAATGCCGGCTGGCGCCACGCCTCGGCCGCGCCGCTGTACTTTGGGGTCAAGACGGTGCTGGCGATCGTGCTGCCGATGCTGGCGCTGGCGGTCATGGGCGCCAAGCACGTGAACTTCCCCAGCCAGGAGATGGCCTTTGCCATGCTGGGCCTGCTGTGCGCCATCGGCTACTACCTGCCCAACGCGGTGCTCGCCCGCAAGATCGAGAACCGCAAGCGCGCGGTCTTTGAAGAGTTTCCCGACATGATCGACCTGCTCACCGTCTGCGTGGAGGCGGGCCTCGGGCTCGATGCCGCGCTGCTGCGCGTGTCGCAAGAGTTGGCGCTGCGCTGCCCCGTGCTGGCATCGGAGCTGGAACTGATGCTGCTGGAGCTGCGCTCCGGCTTCTCGAAAGAGAAAGCCCTGCTCAACCTGGCCCTGCGCACCGGCGTGGAAGACGTGGACAAGTTTGCCTCGATGCTGATCCAGGCCGACCGCTTCGGCACCAGCCTGGCCACCTCGCTGCGGGTGCTGTCCGAGATGCTGCGCACCAAGCGCCGCATGATCGCCGAAGAGCAGGCCGCCAAGATCGCGCTCAAGCTGCTCTTCCCGCTGATCTTCTTCATCTTCCCGACCTTGCTCCTGGTGCTGCTGGGCCCGGCATTCATCCAGATCTACCGGGTGCTGCTGCCCACCATGACCGGCAGCACGGGAGGCTGACGTGCGAAAACGCCCCTAGCCAGGCTGTAATGGCCCCCGGACTATCAGTTGGCGCACGTCGCCAGCGCGGTGGTCCTGTTCCCGGTCGCGCGCCGGGTTTTTTCCTTTGTGCGCACGGGCTTGGTTTCGCCGCCCCCGCGCGGGCAAAAAGAAATGGGTGTCCGCATTTCGTGGTTGATTTCGTTTTGTGCGCTGCAACGTATCGTGCGACGTGGGCGAATGAGGGTCGCTGAACGGCCACAACCTGCCGTTTTGCTCGCTGGGAAACCCGCCGTTGGATTGGCTGCATCACTCCGAAACCCGACGGACGGGTGACACGCACAATTGGACCTTTGCGGACTTTCAGATAGGGGGCGCTTGTAAGGCGGTTGCAGGCAACTGTCCTGGCATTCGAGCCTCGGCGGGTGCGAGCGTTAGGTTTCGCTGCAAACGGATGCACACTTCCCGTCTCACTCAGTGCGACCCTAATGGCCTCTCAGGCAGCGATAGTCGCCGTGCGTGAGCTTTTCTGCGTTACATCGTGATTTCGCGCGTCATGCCGGGCGGCCGACCGGTTCAAGGGAGCGTGGTCTGATTCCGCCATCCCTGCTGCCGGCTCGAACCCGCTCCCGCTTCATTCCTGCCGCGCTTCGCGCAGCGCATCCTGCATCACGATGCCGACCGCTTCGATATGCGTCTTCGTCAGGCGCTTCGCGGCACGCCGGTCGCGCGCGAGCACCGCATCGAGAATCGCGCGATGCTCCGCGAGCGACAGGCTCTGGTAGCGCTCGAGCTGCCAGACGAGCCGCAGATAGCGGTCGGTCTTGCGCCAGATCGCCTCCAGCGTCTCCAGCAGATGCCGCTTGCCGCTCGCCTGATAGATCGCGCGATGGAACGCCCAGTTGTCGATCGACCAGTGCTCGACCTCGTGCGCGTCCGCGTCGCGCGCGAGGATCGCGCGGGCTGCGGTTTCGTCGTCCGCACCGAACGCGTCGATCGCCGCGTCGAGCGCGAGCAGCTCTAGCGCGACCCGCATTTCGGTCAGCTCGGCGGCCTCGAAGGTCGTCATCGCGGACACGAACGCGCCGCGGTTCGGCACGATCGTGACGAACCCGCCCGCCTGTAGCTGCACGAACGCCTCCCGCACCGGAATGTGGCTGGTGCCGAACTCCTTCGCGATCAGGTCCTGCCGCAACTGCGTCCCCGGCACCCAGGTGCCGTTCGCGATGCGTTCGCGCAGGCGCTCGGCGAGCAGCGTCGAAGAGAGCTTGCCATCGGCTGATTTTTTCATTTTAATATATTAAAACGGTAACGGAGGCTGATGTGACGGTATCCAGATTGAGAAATATTCCCGGCATCGGCGTCGATCGGGTGGGCGACGCCGCGGACTCGCTGCGCGACGCGGACATTCTAAGGCTCGAGAATCTCGACACCGACCTTCGGCCGCCCGCGGCGGCGCTGGCGAGCACCCACGCGGCGATCGACGACGACGCGGCGAACAGCTACCTGCCCTTCATCGGCCAGCGCGCGCTGCGCGAAGCGGCGGCCGCGCGGGTCGGCCGCAGCGCCAGCACCGCCTACGATGCCGCGAGCGAATGCATCGTGTCGGCCGGCGGTCTCGCGGGCATTCTCAACGTGCTGCTGGGCGTGCTCGAACCGGGCGACGAGGTCGTGCTGACGGATCCCACCTACGCCGGCTTGATCAACCGCGTGCATCTGGCCGGCGGCGTGCCGAAGTTCGCGCGCCTGCAGCCGGGCGCCGACGGCTGGCGGCTCGACCCCGACAGCCTCGCCGCCGCGATCGGGCCGCGCACGAAAGCGCTGCTCGTCATGTCGCCTTCGATGCCGAGCGGCTACGTCGTGTCGCACGACGAATGGCGCGCGATCGCGGAGCATTGCGAGCGTCACGACCTCTGGCTGATCTACGACGCCGCGATGGAGCGCATCCTGTTCGACGGGCGCGAGGTCCTGCATCCCGCCGCATTGCCCGGCATGCGCGAACGCACCATCACGGTCGGCGCGGTGTCGAAGGAGTACCGGATGATCGGCTGGCGTGTCGGCTGGATCGTCGGGCCTGCGCCGATCATGAACGACTTGCGGCTCGTGAGCCTGTCGAACGTCGTGTGTCAGGTCGGCATCGCAATGCCCGGCGCAACCGCCGCGCTGACAGCAAGCGACGATGGCGTGGCGGCCGCGACGGCAGAATGGGAGCGCCGCCGCGACTTCATGATGAGCGCGCTCGCCGACCTGCCGGTGATCCGTCCGCACGGCGGCTGGTCGATGCTGATCGATACCCGCAGCGTCGGTCTGGAGCCGCCCGACGCGTCGAAACTGCTGCTCGAGCACGGCAAGGTGGCCGCGACGCCGATGACGAACTGGGGACCCGATGCGGACCGCTATCTGCGTTTCGTGTTCGCCAACGAGGCCGTCGCACGCCTGCACGACATTCGCGAACGCATCCGCCGCTCATGGCGGACGTAGAGATGAAAAAGGCTGGGGTCCGCAGGCGTGGATCCCAGCACGTCATAGCGTGGTGGAGCGTATATGTCCTGGTGCGCCATGCCCGCTGGAAACGCGTTTTCCTGATGGACTACTGCGTGGACGCAGTCATGCACCATTGGTTCGAAAAGAAGCTGAGGTAACAACGCTGAGCGACTGCTTCCGGCGGGAAACTAGGTCGCCAATGGTGGCATGTGAAAGTCCGCGACGGTCACGTCGCCGGGCCGCCGATGCTTCGGCGCAAATGCCCGGAAAGTGCCCCCTTTGCCACCTCACCGAATCAGCTTCCTGACGTTGGCAAAGGCCGACCAATTGTCCTTGAGTGGCCGTACCGGGTGACTGCTCCACTCCGATCCACGCCGTTGCACCTTTGACGGCTCGACCGTCGGCAACGGGTTGCGGATTCAACCGGTCGATGCAACGTATTGATGGAATCGCTCCGCCGGCGTATCGAAGTTTAGTGTCTTGCGCGGACGTTCGTTGAGCCGTCTGGCGACGGCATTGAGCTTAGCCTGCGAACTGAGTCCGTCGCTTTGAGTTGGATCGCCTCTAGCATGGCGTGGTCCTCGTCTCCGACTACAGCAATATCCCAGCCCGGATGGTTCGATACGCTCGAAACGTCCCGCCGCCCCTCAGCCTTTCAGCCCGTCAGCTAAACTTGCGCGCCGCATCGCGCGCCAGGCCAGAACCGATCCCGCCGAACAGGTCGCCTTCGACGCGCCGCGCCGACGGCAGCACTTGCGCCAGTTGCTCGCGCAGCAACGGCACCCCGCTGGAGCCGCCGGCGAAGAGAATGGTATCGACCGTTTCCGCTGCGACGCCCGCCGTCTTCAGCATCGCCTGCACCGTCGAGACCGTCTTGCCGACCAGCTTCCCTATCGACTGGTCGAAGTCCTCGCGCGTGACGGGCTGCTTCAACTCGGGCGCGATGCGCTGCAGGTCGATCTCCGCCACCGGGACGTCCGACAGCGCGATCTTCGCGTCTTCCACCTGGATGGCCAGCCAGTGGCCGGCGCGCTCGCGGATCAGGCGGATTAGGCGGTCGAGTTTTTCGGTGTCGGCGACATCTCGGTAATTGTCCATCACCACCGCCCACGCCTTGCGCGTGTACACGTGGTTGATGGTGTGCCAGCTCGCCAGGTCGAAATACTGGCCGGACGGCATCGCCTTGCCGTTGCGCAGCGCGCTGTTCAGGCCCAGTAGCGGCATCACGTTGGCTAGGCTCAAGGCGCGGTCGAAGTCGGTGCCACCGATGTGAACGCCGCCGTTGGCGAGGATGTCCTCGCGGCGGTCAGGGCGTTTCGCGCGGTCGGGCGACAGGCGCACCAGCGAGAAGTCCGACGTACCGCCGCCAATGTCCGCCACCAGCACAAGTTCTTCACCGCTGATGCCGGCCTCGTAGTCGAACGCGGCGGCGATGGGCTCGTACTGGAAGGCGATCTCGTCGAAGCCGGCGTCGCGCGCGATTTCCGACAGCGTGTCTTCGGCGAGCTGGTCGGCCTTGGGATCTTCGTCGATGAAGAACACCGGGCGGCCCAGCACGGCGCGGCGGAATTCATGGCCGGCGGCGCGCTCGGCGCGCCTCTTGAGTTCGCCGATGAAATGCGCCAGCAGCTTGCGGAAGGGCATGGCCTGGCCCATGACCTCGGTGCTGTCGTCCATCATCGACGTGCCGAGCAGGCTCTTGAGCGAGCGCATCAGGCGGCCCTCGTAGCCGGCAAGATAGTCGGTCAGCGCGGCACGGCCGTAGCTGACCAGCGGGTCTTCGGCGTGAAAGAAGATGACGGAAGGCAGCGTAACCTTGCCGTCTTCGAGCGGCAGCAGGGTGGGTGCGTCCGATCTCAGCCAGCCGACGGTGGAGTTGGACGTGCCGAAATCGACGCCGCAAGCGTTTGACATCATAGGATTGTGGCTTCTCGAGTGCAGCGGGAGGCATGCGCCTGCACGGGATATCAGGAGCGGGCGCCACCGGCGAAGGGGCGCTATTGTAGTGGCTTTGTGCGACGGATCCCCTCACGGCGCCCGCTGTTACGCGCCGTCATGCGTCAGCGGGCTCGCGACCTGTGATGCTAGTGGGGCAAAGAGAGGCAGGACCGCGAAATGAAACGCAGAGCTCAGCTCGATGCTGGGCTCTGCGTTCCTATGTGAAAGGCTAAGGGCAAGCACGACGTTGGTATGTGAAGAAGGTTAGTCCGAACCCGGCCATCAGCAGCCTGTCGTGGCCGTCCGTTTTCGGGCAGACTCGCGGCAACCCATTGATCGAGATATGGCCACGGTGCACACGCTGACGATGGCCGCCCGCATCGATGAGCCGCTGGCACGACTAGACTGCTGGACACCATGAACCTACCCTGGAATACGACCTCGACCAAAGCGCGCGCCGTGCCCATGCCTAGCAACAGCGTGCTAGCGCCGCTTTACGCGGGCGCGGACCTTTTGGACGCCTTCGCAATTCGACTGCCGGCGGAGGCCAGCGATGATCTGGAGGTGTTGGCACGCGCCGCGTTCGAGCGGCAGGCGTGGTGGATTCGTGCGCTCACGCGTGTCCGCGATGTGGCGATGGCGACAGTCGGCGTCAAATCGTCTCGCGCCGTCGGTCTTGCCGGAGCGGCGCGTGGGCCGGTGATCGGTTACTTACCGCTGCTGTCAAAGAGCGCGACGGAGTTGATCGTGGGCGCGGATGACCGGCATCTCGATTTCCGCGCCACCATCCAACTTCGCGCCGATGCGGCAAATGGGCGCGAGCTGCTCGCGGGGACGGTGGTGCATTGCCACAACAGACTGGGACGTATCTATCTTGCGACGATTGCGCCGTTTCATCGCGTGATTGTGCGGGCGAATTTGGAACGGGCAGTAAGAGAAATGAGGACTTGAGCATGCAGTGGCGGTAGGACGGGAGGAAACATGACTGAGCGCGACACTGAGCTCCACGGTTGCTGGCGGCTGATCTCTTTCAATACCGAGCTTCAGGATTCAAACGAGCGCACTCAACCTTGGGGCGCCGACCCGAACGGGTACCTTATCTTCAGCTCTGATGGGCGAATGATGGTATTGGTTACCGCAAAGACGCGGGAGCCAGGAAACACAGATGAGGAGATGGTGGCGCTCTTCCGTACCGTGATGGCCTATACAGGACGGTATCGGATAGATGAGGACAGGTTCATTACAAAGATTGACTCGTCTTGGAATGAAGCCTGGAACGGCAGTGAACAGGAACGATTCTACAAACTTGATGGAGATACGCTCGAGGTCAGCACGGCCTGGATGCCGAATCCGTTAGTGCCCGGGAATCCAATAGGAAGGGCTATTCTCGGCTTTAGACGCGAGTAATTTTCGCGACGCCGAGTTCGCAATGTTGGTTTTTGGTCATCAACTTGACGATGAGTCCGGCAACCGGGCAGCCACCTTTGGCTGCCCAATTTGTGGCGGCCGCTTGGTCGGCTTGAGGGCAGGCGATTCTCTACCTCCACCGGCTCCTTTGGGTCGAACTGGGACGGTCGATCCCAACGTGAAGTCGCGCCTCCGACTGCGCGATTCTCGCGCCGCAGCATGCAATGAGGCCATCAACCAGCAAATGCGGATACCCAAAAAAACAACCGCGCCAAGCGCCGCCCCCAGACGGTGTGGCCGTACCCTGCCCTAGATGGCGCCTTGAATTTCTGTTGCAGGGAGGAAAAAGAGAGCGGGCCTGTTTGAGCGCAGCGAGTTTGCCCGCTCTCCCTCCCTGCGACAGAAATTCAAGGAGGCTGTCGCCATCTCGGGCGCGCCTTTCTTTGCTTACTTTCTTTGGCAAGACAAAGAAAGTGAGTCGGCCCCGGCAGGGGACCAAACAGCGGATGGACCACCAGAACCGAACCTTGGCCAACTAGCAAGCCCAGGCACCGCGCCACGATCCCTGACGCCGCGCCGCTTGCCCCACGGCATCCGCGCCCGCTACACTGCCCGGGCTCGCGTCAGACAGGCGCGGCCGGGCTTGGAAACCCCGCCTTCAAACATAACCCGCGACGCCGATAAGGCTGTTGCGTGCCGCTGTTCGCCTATACGGGCGGGCCTCGGCAGGTACGGCTTCGGCCGTGCCGGTTTGTGGTTATGTTTTCCGGTGTTTCCAGCCTGTCGTGTGCCCGCCCACCCTTCGTGGTGGGTGGCTCCCTACTCAACATTGAAGAGGGCAAGGCAATGGAGCAACCGACTCAAGCTGTCATCATCGCAAGCGGGCGCTGCCCCGCGTTTCACCCACCCCCAGCCAGCCTCGCGCATCGCCTCTATTCCGGAGGTGCCCGATGAGCCTGCAACACGACCGCGACTATTTGAAAGGCGCCCTGTACGCGCGAGATTTCCTGCGCCGTTCGCAAGCGGGCATGAAGCTGCATCGGCACTTCGAGCCCCGGACGCTGCGCTGGGAATACCAGATCCACATCCGCGACAAATCCGGCGAATACCAGGCCGGGTTTCTCGACGCGATTGGCGCCTACGTGCTGACTACGCTGGAGGGCGTATTGGTGGACCTGTACCAGTGGGAAATCCTGCGCGTGCTGGAGCGCGGGAACGAGCAGAAATAAAAGAACAGCAGTGAACGCGACCCCGAGACGGGCGGGGGCGCCAATCGAGGGCGTTGCACCGGGAAAAAAAGCGCCGCGCGCCGAGTCCGGACGCTCAATCGCAAGGCAAAAAGCGTTGCGCGCCGAGCTCAGACACTTGAAGGCGAAACAAAAAGCGCCGCACGCCCGAGCTCAGAAGGCCGATCGCCAGGCAAAAAGCCTCGCGTGCCGAGCTCAAACCTTCAACCGCAAGGCAAAAAGCGTTGCACGCCGAGCGCAGACTCCCAAGACCCCGAAGCAAAAAGCGTCGTGCGTGGAGCGCAGACCTCGGAGCACGAAGGTCAAACACTCGCGCGTGAGTGTTTGAGGTCCGAACGCCGAAGTCAAACACTCACGCGTGGGTGTCTGAGGCCCGAGCGCCGAGCTCAAACATTCACGCGCGGGGGTCTGAGGTCCGAACGCCGAGGTCAAACACGCATGAGTGAGTGTCTGAGGTCCAAGCGTCGAGCTCAAACACTCGCGCGTGGGTGTCTGAGGTCCGAACGCCGAGCGCAAACACTCACGCGTGGCGGTCTGAGGTCAAGAACGCCGAGTGAAAACACGCACGCGTGGATGTCCGAGGTCCGAACGCCGAGGTCAAACACTCATGCGCGGATGTCCGAGGTCCAAGCGCCGAGCTCAAACACTCGCGCGTGGGTGTCAGAGGTCCAATCGCCGAGGTCAGAGATCCGCGCGCCGACCTCAGGAGCACACGCTGCTGCTGTTCGCGTCCTGCCCCATGATCTCCCGGGGCAGATACGTCGAGAAGCCCGGCACTGCCAGGCTTGAGATGCCGATCCACTTGGCCGGAGAGACTGGTGTGATGGTCATCCCGGTGATGCCGACGGCAACGCCGGCGCAGCTCGTGGCATCGCACGTGGTGCTCACCGCGCCGCTGGCGTCGTACCACTGCACCGTCACGTTCGTTGCCTTGAGGCTGGGCAGGATGCGCTGCATGCGCGAGAGCACCGAACCGGACCCCTGCGAGCACACCACCGCCTGGCGCGCGCCCCAGCGGGTGGCCTCGCCGGCGGCGTTCCAGGTGTAGAGGATGCGCCCGAAATCCAGGATGGCAAGCAGCACCGTCAGGAACAGCACCGCCACAATGGCGAACTCAACCGCCGTCGTGCCTTTCTGATGCTTATTCATAGGATTGCCTCATGGTCACGGAGATGTTGCTGAAAGGGACCGACGTCATCTTCGTGGTGCCGTGCGTGTAGTAGCGCGTGAACGCCAGCAGGTCCAGCACCGGGCTGAAGGTGTAGCCCGAGATCGTGACAGTGACGGTGTTGATGGCGGGGTTGGAGCCTTGGACGATATTGCCCGTGCAGGTCGCGTTGGAGGCATCGCAGATCGAGACCATGCTGACGGTGAGCCCCGGCACCAGCGGTTTGGACGTGCCGCCGACGGTGGGCGTGCCATACACGGCCAGGTTCTGGGCCGTGGTGTAGGCGGCCGCGTTGCCGGCGGCCTGCGTGCTCAGGTAGCGCGTGGCGTCCCGCGTGGACTTGGTGAGTGTGTTGTAGGTGTAGATGGCCCGGCCGAACTCCGTCACCGCAAAGGTGATGGCCAGCAGCAGGCAGAGGGTGATGGCCAGCTCGACCACCGCCACGCCGTGTTGTCGTGTCTTCATGGCGCGCTCCTTACTCCACCAGGGCCGGAACCAGCGGGCCCAGACTCCCGCCTGCCAGGCCGCTGGGTGTGCACGGGCTGCCCAGGTTGTTTGCGTTGCTCACAAACTCGAACTGGGGCGTCATGTGCACGCCGTCGATGGGTTGCAGCATCAGCATGCAGGCGTAGTCGATGATCTTGGAGGCGGCGGAGATCACCGGCACCAGGACCAGGCGCCGATTCGCGCCGTAGGTGGCAAGGTCGCCACCGGTGCCTGCGGTGCCGAGATTCTTGTAGCCGCCTTGCACGCTGAGGCCGGTGATCTTGTCGCCGCCCGTCACGCTGGAGCCGGTATCGTCGTAGTTGGCGTAGGCAAGGCGCTTGGTCTTGAAATTGGCGGCGCTCTTGTCGGAGCCCTTGGCGGCCGTGCCGCCGTAGGCGTTTTGCGGCACGGCGTTGGTCCAGTTGGTGGACGTATAGGCGTAGCCCGAGAGGTCGGGCTGCAATTGCGAGGCGTTGGACTTGTTCTTGTAGATGCCGAAGCGGGAGTTCCATGCATCGTCCACCGAGACCTTCGCGCCCGGCGTGTGCAAGGTGTCGCCGACCTTGGAGTTGCAGTAGCCCAGCAGCATCTCCGTCTTGGTCTCGTTGGCGTTGGTGGAGCCGTCGAGGTTGTACCAGCCCATTTCGCCCGGCAGGGTCGAGCCGCCGGTATAGAGCATGGTGGCCCACTCGCCCACCTGGAAGCCGTAGTTGGGCGAGGTGCCGCCGGTCTTCGGGATCAGGGCCACCGGAATCGGGCAGGTGCTCTGCGCATGGACGCGCGTGGCCACCGCCAGTGCCGCCACCGAATTGGTGGTGGCGCCGCCCACGAACTTGATCAGGCGCGCCGTGATCCCGCTGGTGGTGTGATTGCACTTCACGTAGCTCGAACCGGACGACCCCGTGGCAGCCGGGCTGTAGGTGCCGGTCAGCGACGTGCTGAAGGTGATGTCGGCCGCCGCCAGCGACGCCGACACCTTCTGGTACGTGACATTGTTGGCGTTGCCGGCGGTAAGCCCTGCATTGGTCGCCCGTGTCAGCGCATCCTTGTTGCCGTCCAGCTCCTGCGCCGCGGACAGGGCGCAGCTATCGACCGCCGATTGCAGCTCCGACTTGGCGACAAACAGCCCGCCCAGATCGATGACGAGGCCCGCCATGCCCAGCAGCACAGCGATGACGAGGCCCACGATCGGCAGGACGACCCCGCGTTGTTTCCGCTTCCCAGAGTTGCAGTCGTTACGCATGGCCCGTCGCCCCGTTCGGTGAGATGTCTCAATCAGCCAGTCCGGCTGCAGCGGCGACGGCGCAAGGCGAAGCCAGTGATGCTCCCCTCGCCACGCAGCGCGCCCGCTGCCCGTTGATCTGGCCACCTGCCGCGCCGCCCGCCACACACCTTGCGCCGCCTGCAGGTTTCCCGTTGTTTATAGACAGTTGTAGCCGCGCCGAGCGCAGACCGAAACTGGCCGTAGGTATGATTCAGCGCTGAAACGCGGGGCGAAAACGGTGCGGATTTGCGTGTGCCCGCGCGCCTTGCGCCGGCATCAACGAAAGGTCCAGGTCCGGTGCAGGACGAAGGTGATCGGCGGCACCACCATCAGGATCGCAGCCAGCCCGACCCAGTAGTTCCCACCCAGCTGTTGCGCGATCCAGGAGATGGCCAGCGTCAGCAGCAGCCCGAACACGGCCACGCAGACGAAGCGCAGGAAGTTGTGGCGATCGGGCTTGGCGGAGAAGCTCCAGAGCGCATTCAAGAGGTAGGAAAAGACGGTGGCGCAAACGAACGCGACCCCGTTTGCTAGCACCGGCGACACCCCGAGCCCCAGCGCCAGCGGCGTGGCAATGGCCACGTGCACACCGGTGGCGATCACACCCGAGACCCCGAACCGGACCAGCCGGACCATCGTGATGCGGTCTGGGATGCGGCGCAGAATCCGCTCCAGCACGGCGCCTGATGCAGCGCTCCCGACGCCCTGTTCCGCTTGTCGCATGGCTCCCCCCGCCTCGCAGCCGACACGGATACATCGAATGGTGGGCCGCGATCGTGCACGCGTTGCCGTGTGCGCGCCGCGCTGGCGGTGTCAGTCTAGTTGGATTGCGCCGCGCGTTGACCCCCAAACATCAGGGTCAAGGAGCCCCCCCTGCTCTCCTTGAACCCATCTTGGTCATCGCGGGGCACGAGAGAAATCGGTCAAATGGACTACGGGTGCGAATCGATCACCCGGGCCTCGAGATGGGACCGCGGACATGCTGCGACCGGGGGCCGGTGCTTCAGTCGGCGTCGCTGCCGCCGTGCGTACGGTCGAAGCGGCGCAGCGTGTCGATGCGCTCGCGTGTGAGGGGGTGGGAGGAGAAGAACGCCGAGGCATCGTCGTTGGAGGCGTCGCCCTTGGCGGTGTCCTTGGCGGTGTCCTTGGCGGTGTCCTTGGCGGTGTCCTTGGCGGTGTTCTTGGCGGCGTGATCGGCGGGGCGGGTGCCGCCGTGCGAGTCTTCCAGCGCTTGCAGCACGTCGGCGAACGCGCCCACGGAGCGCCCGTTCTCCAGCAGCATGCGTGCGGCGTAGTGATCGGCGTCGCGCTCGTAGTCGCGCGAGTAGCGCAGCGTCAGCATGGTCGCCGGCACGCCGGCCAGGATGCTCGACACGTCGCCAAACAGCAGCGCCGCCGTGGCGCCGATGGCGGAAGACTGGATCAGCTGGCGCAGGCCGTGGCGGTATTCCACGTGGCCGGCCTCGTGGGCGAGCACGCCCATCAGGCCGTCGTCCTCGCCCACCAGCTTGACCAGCGCATCGGTCACGATGATGTCGCCGCCGGGCAGCGCGAAGGCGTTGGCGCCCATCTTGCCGGCATCGCGAAAGACGATGGTGTACGTGTGCGTGGCATTGGGCGCGCGCAGCGTCGCAAAGCGCGCGCGGATGCGGTCCTGCTGTGCCTGGGGCAGCTTGCTGGGCTTGAGCCAGTGCTGGTCAAACGCCTGCAGCGAGGCGTGGCCGAGCTGGGCCTCCACCCGCTGCGGCACCATGCTGGCGAGCACCTTGGCGCCCCACGGCAGGCCGTAGCGGTAGCCCAGCGCCAGCGTGGCGAGCGTCAGCAGCAGCGCGCCCAGCGCGAGGCGCCAGCTGTTCTGCGCTCGCACCACCAGGCCTTCCTGGTAGCCGGTGCGATGCAGCAGCGCATTGAGCGCGCTCTGCTCGGCCGGGTCGGCAATCTCGCAGAACGCGCCGTCGTCAAACGTGACCAGGCGCGGCGCGTGCTTGACGCGTTCCGACACCCGCAAGGAAGACAGCGGCGCGCGGCGCACCGGCGTGCCTTCCAGGTCGAACAGGGCCAACTCGCCCTGCTCCACCGTCAGCCGCACCGGATGCGCCCGCGAGGTGCGCCCGTCGAAGTACGTTGCGAGGATCATGCGCGCGCCGCTTTGGTGAGCCCGTTACAGGGCGATGTCGATGTCGTACCAGTCGATCGCCGCGTCGCCCAGTGCGCTGATCTTGGTGGCCTCGCCTGCCACGAACGTATCGAGCGAGCCGTCGGCCAGCAGCGTCACCGATTCGAGCTTGTAGCGCGCCGTGCGCACGCGCGCGAATGGCACGAACAGGCCGAGGGTGATGGCGATCATGAACGCGTTGGAGATAAAGATCCAGAACAGCTTGCGCGCGCCCACCTGGCTCTGGAAGCGATTCGCGCCCAGCGTGGTGTGGTTCCAGACGACGTTCTGCAGGCGCGCCATGAAGTACGGGCCGAGGAACAGCAGGACCGCGTAAATGCCCAACGGGATGACGCTGTACATGGCGGCCTTGCCCGCGGCACTGGCACCGAGGAGGGACGCGGCACCCAGTACGACCGCCAGCACGCCGATCACGACGAAGGCCAGAACCGCCAGGCCAAACGTGCGCAGGTACACGCCATAGAAATTGCCCGCCGTGGCCGAGAAGCCGAACGGCGAAGCGCCGAAGCGCGTGTTCTTGTGCTGGTACTGCTTGAAGCGCTGATGCGCGAACGGCGCCAGCAGGTAGACCGTGAGCACCGTCAGGATCGGCCACAGCAGGAAGACCTTGTAGGCCTCGAGATCGCCGCCGGTGAAGGCAAAGCGCAGGCCACGGTAGCTGGAATTGGCCATGCGGAAGCGCAGCGAGCGCACCAGCAGCCATGGAAACACCAGCCCGAACACCGCGATCATGGCGAACGTGAGGTAGAGCGAGACGTGCACGGACAACTGATACAGCACCACCACCGCAAACACGATCGCCCGCCCCTTGAGAATGGCGATCGGGTTGCCGTGGTAGTCGAAGCTGGAGCGGTCCAGCTGGGTGTTGCGGTAGAAATACTGCAGCGTGCGGCACTTCGCCCACGCGGAGTAGATCCCCAGCGTGACGATGGTCAGCAGCAGGTTGACGATCCAGATGCGGAAATACTCCGAGCCGCTGCCGGTAAAACGCAGGCGCAACGGCTGCGGTGCAGCCGGCGCGGGGGCGGCGCCCAGGACGGGCTCGCGTGCGATGTCGTTCATCTGATTTCCCTTCCCTGTGATTGTTGTGGTGCCCGCCTGGCCGCGGGCCGGACGATTGTAGCGAACCCAGCCCCGCCGTCACGTTAACGCCGCCTTAACAATTCGGCCCCGGCAACCCACCTGTCAGGACTACGCCGGTCGGCACCCCGGCCTCGTCCGTCGGCGAATGGACCCGCCGTGTGCGTGCCCCTACGCTGGACATGCCTGATTCCGTCTTCCCGTCTGTCGTCTTGAGCCGGTCATGTCCAACAACAACGCTATCCCCTCTCCCGCCATTGCACCGCGTGCTTACGCCGTGCTGGGCTCCAGCACCTTCGCCTTCACCATCTGCTTTGCGGTGTGGACGATGTTCGCCATTCTCGGCATTCCGCTGCAGAAGCAGCTCGGCCTGTCAGAAACCGAGTTCGGGCTGATTGCCGCCATGCCGGTGCTGACCGGCTCGCTGGTGCGCGTGCCGCTGGGCATGTGGACCGACCGCTTTGGCGGGCGCATCGTCTTCTTCCTGCTGATGCTGGCGACCATCGTGCCGATCTGGTTCGTGGCCGATGCCACGCAGCTGTGGCAGTTCCTGGCGCTGGGCATGCTCGTCGGCCTGGCGGGGGGCTCGTTCTCGGTGGGCACGCCGTATGTGGCGCGCTGGTTCCCCAAGAGCCGCCAGGGCTTTGCCATGGGCATCTTCGGGGCGGGCAACGCGGGCGCGGCGCTCAACAAGTTCGTGGCGCCGGTGCTGATCGTCGCGGCCGGCTCGTGGACGGTGGTGCCGCGCGTCTATGCCATCGCCATGCTGGTCACGGCGCTGCTGTTCTGGTTCGGCTCGGCCACCAACCCGGCCCACGCCAGCGGCAAGTCGGTCACCCTGCGCGAGCAGCTGCGCGTGATGCGCGACCCGCGTGTGTGGCGCTACTCGCAGTACTACTCGGTGGTGTTCGGCGGCTATGTCGGACTGTCGCTGTGGCTCACGCGTTACTACGTCTCGGAGTATGGCTTCTCGATCCAGACGGCGGCCTTCCTGGCGGCGTGCTTCTCGCTGCCGGGCGGCGTGCTGCGCGCGGTGGGCGGCTGGCTGTCGGACCGCTACGGCGCTTACCGCACCACCTGGGCGGTGATGTGGGTGTGCTGGGTCGCCTTCTTCCTGCTGAGCTATCCGCCGACGCAGTTCACGGTGGCCAGCACGCACGGCCCGCTCGATTTCCACATTGGCCTGTCGCCGGTGGCGTTCACTGCGCTGATGGGCGTGGTGGGCGTGGCGATGGCCATCGGCAAGGCCTCGGTGTTCAAGTTCATCTCGAACGATTTCACCGACAACATCGGCGCGGTGTCCGGTGCAGTCGGCCTGGCCGGCGGGCTGGCGGGCTTCGTGCTGCCGATCCTGTTTGGCGTGCTGGTGGACCTGACCGGCATCCACTCGACCTGCTTCATGTTGTTGTACGGCGCCGTGTGCGTGAGCCTGGTGTGGATGCACTTCAGCTTCCGCGCCCAGGGTGCAACAGCCCGCGAACAAGCCCAACCGCCCGCACTGGCCCAACGCGCTGCCTGATCCCCAATTTTCTGAATCTGCCGCGCCTGCCTGGGCGCGGCCTTGCTGGAGCACACCATGTCTTCTAACGTCCTCACCCGCTGGGAGCCGGAGAACCCGTCGTTCTGGCGTGCCACCGGGCAGTCGGTGGCCTACCGCAACCTGTGGATTTCCATCCCTGCGCTGATGATCGCGTTTGCGATCTGGTCATTGTGGAGCGTGGTGGTGGTCAACCTCGACAAGGCCGGCTTTGCGCTGACCAAGAACCAGATGTTCTGGCTCACCGCGCTGCCGGCGCTGTCGGGCGCGACGCTGCGCATCTTCTATTCGTTCCTGGTGCCGATCTTCGGCGGGCGGCGCTGGACGGCGCTGTCCACCGCCAGCCTGCTGATCCCGGCGCTGGGCATGGGCTTCGCGCTGCGCGATCCGCAGACCAGCTACCCGACCCTGCTGGTGCTGGCGCTGCTGTGCGGCCTGGGCGGCGGCAACTTCAGCTCGTCGATGGCCAACATCAGCTTCTTCTTCCCCAAGCAGAAGAAGGGGCTGGCGACGGGGCTCAACGCCGGCATCGGCAACCTGGGCGTGTCGGTGGTGCAGTTCGTCACGCCGCTGGTGATCTCGGTGGGCGTGTTCGGCGCGCTGGGCGGTGATGCACAGACCTATACGGCGGGCGGCGTGGAGCGCAACATCTGGCTGCAAAACGCGGGCTTCCTGTGGGTGCCGTTCATCGTGGTGGCCACGGTGGCGGCATGGTTCGGCATGCATGACATTGCCGATGCCAAGGCCTCGTTTGCCGACCAGGCCGTGATCTTCAAGCGCACCCACAACTGGCTGATGTGCCTGCTGTATGTCGGCACCTTCGGCTCGTTCATCGGCTTCTCGGCCGGGCTGGCGCTGCTGACCAAATCGCAGTTTCCCGACGTCAACCCGACCTCCTACGTGTTCCTCGGGCCGCTGGCCGGTGCGCTCACGCGGCCGGTGGGCGGCTGGATTTCCGACAAGCTGGGCGGGGCGCGCGTCACGCTGTGGGTGTTCGCGGGCATGATCGCCGCGGTGGTGGGCGTGCTGACGTTCCTGCCGTCTGCAGGTAACCCCGGCAGTTTCGCGGGCTTCCTCGGCATGTTCATCGTGCTGTTTGCGCTGACGGGCATCGGCAACGGCTCGACCTTCCGCATGATCCCGATCATCTTCCTGACGCAGCACCAGCGTGCGGCCAAGGGCAAGGATGACGCGGCACAGCGTCAGGCCACCCAGGACGCCGGCAAGGAATCGGCCGCCGTGCTGGGCTTTACCGGCGCGATCGGCGCGTACGGCGGCTTCTTCATCCCCAAGAGCTTTGGCACCTCGCTGGAGCTGACGGGCTCCGTCAACGCCGCGCTGTACTGCTTCATCGCGTTCTACGTGCTGTGCCTGCTGGTGACGTGGGCCGTCTACGCCCGCCGCAACGCGCCAATGCCGTGCTGATGCAAACGGGGGCTGCGCCGTGGTGCGGCGCGCCCCCGCCCAGCCCTCATGCAGCCTTTGGCTTCTCAGGCAGTCCGTAAGCGAGATACCGCCCCGGCCGGTGGTTGAGCGCAATGATCAGGTTGAGCGCCACCGCGCCGATGAGCGATGCCACCAGCGCCTTGGGGCTCACCACCCACAGCGACACCAGCACGATGCACACGTCCACCGCCATCTGCAGCTTGCCCGCGCGAATGCCAACCTTGTCCTGCAGATACAGCGCGACGATATTGACCCCGCCCAGGCTGGCCTGATGGCGGAACAGCACGATGAAGCCCACCCCCATCAGCACCCCGCCGATGGCCCCGGCATAGAGCGGGTCGAGCGTGCCCAGGTGCACGAAGTGCGCGTGCATCTCGGCAAACCACGACACCAGCGCCACTGCGCAGAAGGTCTTGACGGTAAAGCGCCAGCCCATGCACCGGATGGCCAGGACGTAGAACGGCAGGTTGATCAGGAAGAACACCGTGCCGAAGCGCCACGACGTGGTGTAGTGGATCAGGAAGGCGATGCCGGCCGTGCCGCCCGACAGCAGGCCGCCCTGCTTGAACAGGAGGATGCCGAACGAGACGCACAGGGCGCCGATCAGGATCGCCAGGGCGTCTTCGAACACGCTGTGGCGGGCAATGGGAGTGGCGCTAGTCATGGGGACTCCACGCAAGAACGGGATGCACAGGCGGCGAGTATTACCACCGCAGGTCCGGCATCCTCCTTGACCCAGGCCAAAGTGTTGGCGCATGCGTTGCGCGCACCCGTCATGCGAGCACACCGCATGCCGCAAAAAACGCCGCAAAACCACCCGACCTAGTTCTTCCGGCGGAGGCCGCCCTGCCCCGCCTCCCTCCACTGCAGCGCCCGGCCACGTCGCCCGATGAATAGGCGCGGAGGTCCGCTCTCCATAAGCTGTGCTCATCCCTGCAACCACCGCGCGCCGGCGGCGTTTCGCCCTCGGGCGCGGGTCAATCGCATCATGAGCCACTTTCTCGATCGCCTGAAGTTCCTCAACCACGTCCGGTCGACCTTTGCCGATGGGCACGGCGCCGTGGTCAACGAAGACCGCCGCTGGGAAGACGGTTACCGCAGCCGCTGGCAGCACGACAAGATCGTGCGCTCCACCCACGGCGTCAATTGCACCGGTTCCTGCTCGTGGAAGGTCTACGTCAAGAACGGCCTGATCACCTGGGAGACCCAGCAGACCGACTACCCGCGCACCCGCCCCGACCTGCCCAACCACGAACCGCGCGGCTGCCCGCGTGGTGCGTCATACAGCTGGTATGTCTATTCCGCCCAGCGCGTGAAGACGCCGCTGATCCGCGGCCGGCTGATGGAGATGTGGCGCGAGGCCCGCAAGACCATGGACCCGGTGGCCGCGTGGGAATCGATCAGCCAGAACCCCGAGAAGGCCAAGCGCTACAAGAGCGTGCGCGGCCAGGGCGGCTTCGTGCGCGCCGATTGGGACACCGCCACCGAGATGATCGCCGCCGCCAACGCGTACACCATCAAGCGCTACGGCCCGGACCGCGTGATCGGCTTCTCGCCGATTCCCGCCATGTCGATGGTCAGCTACGCGGCCGGTGCGCGCTACCTGAGCCTGATCGGCGGCGTGTGCCTGTCGTTCTACGACTGGTACTGCGACCTGCCGCCCGCCAGCCCGCAGGTGTGGGGCGAGCAGACCGACGTGCCGGAATCGGCCGACTGGTACAACTCGACCTACCTGATGGTGTGGGGCTCCAACGTGCCGCAGACGCGCACGCCGGACGCGCACTTCTACACCGAGGTCCGCTACAAGGGCACCAAGACCGTGGCGGTCTCGTCCGACTACGGCGAGATGGTCAAGTTTGGCGACATCTGGCTCGCGCCCAAGCAAGGCACCGACGCCGCGCTGGCCATGGCGATGGGCCACGTGGTGCTCAAGGAATTCCACGCCAATGGCAAGTCCGCCTACTTCCGCGACTACATCAAGCAGTACACCGACATGCCGATGCTGGTGCTGCTGCGCGAGACCGAAGACGGCAGCTACGCCGGCGACCACTTCCTGCGCGCCTCGCACCTGGCCGGCAACCACGGCGAGGCCAACAACCCCGAGTGGAAGACGCTGCTGATCGACACTGCAACGGGCCGGCTGGTGGTGCCCAACGGCACCATCGGCCTGCGCTGGAATGAGGCCCAGCACGACGATGGCGCCAAGGTCGGCCGCTGGAACCTCGAACTGAAGGACGCGGCAGACGGCGCGCCGATCGACCCGCTGCTCTCGCTGGTCGATGCGCACGACGAAGTGGTGGAGGTCAGCTTCCCGTACTTCGGCGGCGAGCACGACGCGACGCTCAAGCGCCGCGTTCCGGCCAAGCGCGTGACGCTGGCCGATGGCACCACTGCCCGCATCGCCACCGTGTACGACCTGCAACTGGCCAACTACGGTGTCGACCAGGGCCTGGGCGGCGCCAACGTCGCCACCAGCTTCGACGACGACGTGCCCTACACCCCGGCCTGGCAGGAGAAGCACACCGGCGTGCCGCGCGCGCAGGTGATCCAGGTCGCGCGCGAGTTTGCCGACAACGCGGACCGCACGCACGGCAAGAGCATGGTCATCGTCGGGGCCGCGCTGAACCACTGGTACCACAACGACATGATCTACCGCGGCATCATCAACCTGCTGATGATGTGCGGCTGCATCGGCCAGAGCGGCGGCGGCTGGGCCCACTACGTGGGGCAGGAGAAGCTGCGGCCGCAGTTCGGCTGGGCGCCGCTGGCGTTCGGGCTGGACTGGTCGCGCCCGCCGCGCCAGATGAACGGCACCTCGTTCTTCTACAGCCACACCAGCCAGTGGCGGCACGAGAAGCTGTCGGTGGACGAGATCCTCAGCCCCACCGCTGACCGCGCGCGCTACAACGGCCTGTCGCTGCTGGACCTGAACGCCAAGAGCGAGCGCATGGGCTGGCTGCCCTCCGCGCCGCAACTGAATGCCAACCCGCTCGACGTCACCGCCGCCGCACAGGCGGCCGGCAAGGACCCGGTTGCGCACACCGTCGAGCAACTGAAGAGCGGCAAGCTGCGCTTCGCCTGCGAAGACCCGGACCACCCGGACAACTTCCCGCGCAACATGTTTGTCTGGCGCTCGAACATCCTCGGCAGCTCGGGCAAGGGGCATGAGTATTTCCTCAAGTACTTGCTCGGCACGCAGAACGCGCTGTTCAGCGACGAGGCGGCCGCCATCAAGCCGACCGAAGTGGAAATGCGCGAAGCGGCCGAGGGCAAGCTCGACCTGCTGACGGTGCTCGACTTCCGCATGAGCACGACCTGCCTGTACGGCGACATCGTGCTGCCGACCGCCACCTGGTACGAGAAGGACGACCTGAACACGTCCGACATGCACCCGTTCATCCACCCGCTGTCGGAGGCGGTGCATCCGCTGTGGGAGTCCAAGACCGACTGGGAGATCTACAAGGCCATCGCCAAGAAGTTCACCGAGATCGCCGGCCCGCTGCTGGGCACGCGCCACGACCTGGTCTGCACGCCGCTGATGCACGACACGCCGGGCGAGCTCGGCCAGCCGTTTGAGCCGAAGGACTGGAAGCATGGCGAGTGCGATCTCATCCCGGGCAAGACCGCGCCGGCCATGACCGTGGTCGAGCGCAACTATGCCGACATCTATCGCAAGTTCACGTCGGTCGGCCCACTGCTGGACAAGCTGGGCAACGGCGGCAAGGGCATCAACTGGAACACCGAGCACGAGGTGCACGAGCTGGCGGGCCTCACCCACAAGGTGAGCGCCCCCGGTGTGAGCCAGGGCCGTCCGCGCCTGGAGAGCGCCATCGACGCGGCCGAGATGATCCTGACCTTCGCACCCGAGACCAACGGCCACGTGGCCGTGAAGGCGTGGGACGCGCTGTCCAAGATCACCGGGCGCGACCACACGCACCTGGCCGTGGGCCGCGAGCACGACAAGATCCGCTTCCGCGACGTGCAGGCGCAGCCGCGCAAGATCATCTCCGCGCCGACGTGGTCGGGGCTGGAGTCGGAAGAAGTCAGCTACAACGCCGGCTACACCAACGTGCATGAGCTGATCCCCTGGCGCACGCTGACCGGCCGCCAGCAGTTCTACCAGGACCACCGCTGGATGCTCGACTTTGGCGAAGGCGCGTGCCTGTACAAACCGCCCATCGACACCAAGACCGTGGCGCCGATGCTCGGCAAGCACAGCAACGGCAACCCGGAGCTGGTGCTGAACTGGATCACGCCGCACCAGAAGTGGGGCATCCACTCCACGTATTCGGACAACCTGCGCATGCTCACGCTCTCGCGCGGCGGCCCGCACGTGTGGGTGGCCGAGGCCGATGCCAAGGCCAACGGCCTGCGCGACAACGACTGGGTGGAGGTGTTCAACGTCAACGGCACGCTCACCGCGCGTCTGGTGGTGAGCCAGCGCGTGCCGCGCGGCATGTGTTTGATGTACCACGCGCAGGAAAAGATCGTGAACGTGCCGGGGGCCGAGACCAGCGGCATGCGCGGCGGCATCCACAACTCCGTCACGCGCACCGTCACCAAGCCCACCCACATGATCGGCGGCTACGCGCAGTTGGCCTACGGCTTCAACTACTACGGCACCGTCGGCAGCAACCGCGATGAGTTCGTGATCGTGCGCAAGATGCAGCGCGTCGACTGGATGGAAGAACAACTGGCAGAAACGCTCCCGGGAGCCTCGCAATGAAAATCCGTGCCCAGGTGGCCATGGTCCTGAATCTGGACAAGTGCATCGGCTGCCATACCTGCTCCGTGACGTGCAAGAACGTCTGGACCTCGCGCGACGGCGTGGAATACGCCTGGTTCAACAACGTCGAGACCAAGCCCGGCGTCGGCTACCCCAAGCAGTGGGAGAACCAGGACAAGTGGCAAGGCGGCTGGCAGCGCAGCGCCGACGGCAAGCTCACGCCGCGCCAGGGCGGCAAGCTGAAGATCCTCGCCAACCTGTTCGCCAACCCGAACCTGCCGCAGATCGACGACTACTACGAGCCCTTCACCTACGACTACGCGCGCCTGCAGAACGCGCCGCTGTCGCAGACGCCGCCCACCGCGCGGCCGGTCTCCGCCATCACCGGCAAGACCATGGAGAAGATCGAGTGGGGCCCGAACTGGGAAGACGATCTGGCCGGCGAGTTCGACTCGCGCAGCCGCGACCAGCTCTTCGAAAACATCCAGAAGGAGATGTACTCGACCTTCGAGAACACCTTCATGATGTACCTGCCGCGCCTGTGCGAGCACTGCCTGAACCCGACCTGCGTGGCCTCGTGCCCGTCGGGCTCGGTGTACAAGCGCGAGGAAGACGGCATCGTGCTGGTCGACCAGGACAAGTGCCGCGGCTGGCGCATGTGCGTGTCGGGCTGCCCGTACAAGAAGATCTACTTCAACTGGCAGAGCGGCAAGGCCGAGAAGTGCACCTTCTGCTTCCCGCGCATCGAGACCGGCCAGCCGACGGTGTGCTCGGAAACCTGCGTGGGCCGCATCCGCTACCTGGGTGTGATGCTGTACGACGCCGATCGCATCGAAGCCGCCGCCAGCGTGGAGGACACCAAGGACCTCTACAACGCGCAGCTCGACGTGTTTCTCGACCCGCACGACCCGGCCATCCAGGCCGAGGCGCTGCGCCAGGGCATCCCGCAGAGCTGGATTGATTCTGCGGTCAAGTCGCCGGTCTACAAGATGGCCTGCGAGTGGAAGGTCGCCTTCCCGCTGCACCCGGAATACCGCACGCTGCCGATGGTCTGGTACATCCCGCCGCTGTCGCCGATCCAGTCGGCGGCGGAGTCGGGCGTGATGGGCATGGACGGCATGATCCCGGACGTGAAGAGCCTGCGCATTCCGGTGCGCTACCTCGCCAACCTGCTGACCGCGGGCGACGAAGCGCCGGTGGTCAGCGCGCTCGAACGCATGCTCGCCATGCGCGCCTACAAGCGCGCCCAGACCGTGCACCACACGCAGGATCTGGATGTGCTGAACCGCGTCGGCCTCACGCCGGCGATGGTGGAAGACATGTACCAGATCATGGCCATCGCCAACTATGAAGACCGCTTCGTCATCCCCGCCTCGCACAAGGAGATGACGCAGGACAGCTTTGACGAGAAAGGCGCGTGCGGCTTCAGCTTCGGCAACGGCTGCTCCGGCGGTGTGTCGGAAGGCACGCTGTTCGGGCGCAAGAAGGCCAGCGTGCAGACCATCAGCATGCCGGTCTCGCGCAAGAAGACCAGCGCGGCTTGAGGCAAAGGAGAACCACCATGACGACCCCTTCGCTGTATCGCCTGCTCTCCGCCCTGCTCGACTACCCCGAGCCGGAACTGCTGGAGGCCCTGCCCGAGATCGACCGCCTGCTGGCGGCCACGCCTGATACACATCAGGCGCATGAAAAGCTCACGCCGCTGCTCGACACGCTGCGCAGCACCGACCTGATCACCCTGCAGGAGCACTACGTCGCCACCTTCGATCGCAACCCCTCGCACGCGCTGCACCTGTTCGAGCACGTGCACGGCGAGAGCCGCGACCGCGGCCAGGCCATGGTCGACCTGATCGAGGAGTACCGCAAATACGGCGTCGAGCCCGCCGCCAATGAACTGCCGGACTACGTGCCGCTGTTCCTGGAAGTGCTCGGCCAGATGGAAGCGACCGGTCACGGCGCCGAAGCCTCGGCCCTGCTGGGCGACGCCATCCACGTGCTGGCCGCCATCGGCGAGCGCCTCACGCGTGACGGCACCGCCTACGCCGGCATCTTCGACGTGCTGCGCACACGCACGGACGTGCAGCCGCAGGCGCTGACCGAACCGCCCATCCGCGACATGGATGAAGCGATGGAGCGTTTCGGCCCCAGCGCAGATGGCGTCGAGCCGCTGCTGCGCCCCACGCTGCCGGCCGAACAGACCGTGCAGTTCCATCCGCGCAAGGCCGCGCCCGTGCAACCTTCCCAAGCGAGCCTGACATGACGATGCTCAACACCCTGCTCTTCGGCATCTACCCGTACATCGCGGGGACGATCTTCCTGCTCGGCAGCCTGCTGCGCTTCGAGCGCGAGCAATACACCTGGAAGAGCGACAGCTCGCAGCTGCTGCACACCGGCACACTGCGCGTGGGCAACCTGCTGTTCCACGTGGGCATCCTCGGTCTGTTCTTCGGCCACCTGGCCGGCCTGCTCACGCCGGTGGCGGTGTGGGACGCGCTGGGCGTGCCGCACGGCGTCAAGCAGTTGGTGGCCATGACTGCCGGCGGCGTGCTCGGCAGCCTGTGCCTGATCGGCCTGCTGATGCTGATCTACCGGCGCCTGGCCCACCCGCGCATCCGTGCCGTCACGCGCCGTGGCGATGCGGTGCTGCTGGCCTGGCTGCTCATCACGCTGCTGCTGGGGCTGACCACCATCTTCACCTCCGCCGGCCACCTGGACGGCCACGTGATGGTGCTGCTGATGACCTGGGCCCAGCACATCGTGACGCTGCAGGCCGATGCTTCCAGCTTTGTCGCCGAGGTGCCGCTGATCTTCAAGCTGCACCTGTTCATGGGGATGACGCTGTTCCTGATCTTCCCATTCACGCGGCTGGTGCATGTGTGGAGCGGGCTGGCCTCGGTCACCTATGTGGGCCGCGCCTGGCAACTCGTGCGCGGACGCTGACATGTTGACGCACCGGCGCGCCGTCTTTGGCATCACGGGCCGCTCCGGCAGCGGCAAGACCACCCTCATCGAGGCCATGCTGCCGCTGCTGCGCGCACGTGGGCTGCGCGTGAACGTGATCAAGCACAGCCACCACATGCTCGCGCTGGAGCCGCCGGGCAAGGACAGCGCCCGCGTGCGCGCGGCCGGCGCGAGCGAGGTGATGGTGGCCTCGCCGTACCACTACGCCATCGTGCATACGCTGCACGAGGCGCCGGAGCCCACCCTCGATGAGCTGCTCGCGCGCATGAGCCCGGCGGACCTGACACTGGTGGAGGGCTTCCGGCGAGAGTCGATCCCACGCCTTGAGGTGCACCGTCCGGCACTCGGCAAGCCGCCGATGTATCCGGATGACGACAGCATCCTCGCCGTTGTGAGCGATGTGCCGCTGCGGCTGGACCGCCCGAGCCTGTTCCTTGATCGGCCGCAAGGCGTGGCGGACTTCATCTGCCAGATACTCGAGCTGGAACCCTTGCCCGCATAACACCGCCCCGACTCGGCATGCCGCCAGCGGAGGACGGCCGGGCCCCCACACCGGTCCCAACGCACGCCCCCGACCATGAACGCTGCCGCCGTCCCGCTTTCGGCCATGCTGCCGCCCATACGGCAGCGCCTGTCCACGCGCATTGTTTCGGCCTCCCTGGTCGCCTTGACGCTGGTGCTGGCGATGATCGGCGGCACGCTGTGGCTGTCGTGGCAGCTCGAAGGCGCGGGCGCCGCCATCAACGACACCGGCAGCCTGCGCATGCGCGCAAGCCAGATCGGCGTGGCGGTGCTGGAGGCGCGCGACTGGCACACCAGCGCGCTCGAGCAACAGACCAACCGGCTCGATGCCACCCTCGATGCGCTGCGCAAGGGCGACGCCCAGCGCCCGCTCTTCCTGCCGGCCGACGCCGACATCCACCGCCAGTTCGACGCCGTCTGCGCCGCCTGGAAAACGCAGCTCAAACCCAGCATCGCCGCCGACATTGCACTGCCGCCCGGCGCGCCGTCGGTGTATCTGGCGCATCTGCCGGGCTTCATCGCGCAGGCGGACCAGCTCGTGCGCATGATCGAGCAGAGCAACGCGCACAAGACCACGCTGCTGCGGCTGTCGCAGTTTGCGCTGGCGGCCATGGCGTGCGTGGGCACGCTGGCCATGATCTACCTGCTGTATCTGTGGATCATCCTGCCGGTGCTGCGCCTGCAGGAGGGTCTGCAGCGCGTGGCCGCGCGCGAGTTCACCACGCGCCTGACGGTGGAGTCGCGCGACGAGTTCGGCCTGCTGGCGCACGGTTACAACCGCATGGCCGAGGAGCTGCAGGGGCTGTACGCCGATCTCGCCTCGCGCGTGGCGCAGAAGACCGAACAGCTTGCCGCGCAGAACCGGGAGCTGTCCGCGCTGTATGACATCACCGCGTTCCTCAATGTCTCGTCCGACATCGACACGATGTGCCGCGGCTTCCTGCAGCGTGTCACCGCGCAGTTTGGCGCGGCGGGCGGCAGCCTCCGCGTGATGGACCCGGACGGCGAGCGCCTGCACCTGATGGCCGCCGAGGGCCTGCCCGCCGAGCTGGAAGAGGCCGAGCAATGCATGCGCGCCGATACATGCCTGTGCGGCCAGGCCACGCAGCAGGACGTGGTGGTCGTGCATGACTTCCGCCGCGTACCGCGCAAGACCGAGGCCCAGGCCGAACCGCCCGCACCGCTGCCCTGCCAGCGCGAGGGCTACACCGCCGTGGCGGTGTTCCGCATCCTGACGCAGCAGGCCGTGCTCGGCACCTTCTCGCTGCATCTGCGCGACGACCGCCAACTGCCAGCCAACGACCTGCGCCTGCTGGAAACACTGGGCCAGCACCTCGGCATCGCGCTGGAGAACCTGCGGCTGCAGGCCAAGGCCACGCAGCTGGCCGTGGTGGAAGAGCGCAACCTCGTCGCACAAGGGCTGCACGACAGCATCGCGCAAGGCCTCAACTTCCTGAACCTGCAGGTGCAGATGCTGGACGCCGCCGTGCAGGACACGAACCTGGACGAGGCGCGCGAGATCGTGCCGCTCCTGCGCTGCGGCGTGGAAGAGAGCTACCAGGACGTGCGCGAGCTGCTGCTGAACTTCCGCACCAAGCTGGAGAGCGGCGAGCTGCGCCCGGCGGTCGAGCAGACGCTCGCGCGCTTCACGCGGCAGACCGGCATCGTGCCGACGCTGCGCTACCAGGAAGCCGGCGGCGCGCCGCTGCCGGCGGACCAGCAGCTGCAGGTGCTATTCATCCTGCAGGAAGCGCTCTCCAACGTGCGCAAGCACGCCATGGCCAGCCGCGTGGACGTGGCCATCACCAACGGCCGCGACTTCGAGCTGCGCATCGAAGACGACGGCCGCGGCTACGACGCCAGCGAAGTCGCCGAACGCACGCAGGCGCACGTCGGCCTGAACATCATGCGCGAGCGCGCCGCGTGCCTGTCGGCACAGTTGCGGCTGGAGGGCCATCCCGGCCAGGGTGCCTCCGTCGTGCTGCGGTTGGCCGAGCCGCAGCGCCAGGCTGCCTGACCCCCCGCATGTTCCCAATCGCACCATCGCCCCGAACATCATGACCATCCGCATCCTGCTCATCGACGACCACACCCTGTTCCGCTCCGGCATCCGGCTGCTGCTGCAGCGGCAGACGGATTTCGACGTCGTCGACGAAGCCGCCGACGGGCTGGAGGGCATCAAGCTCGCCAAGCGGCACCGGCCCGACGTGATCCTGCTCGACCTGAACATGCCGGGGCTCTCCGGGCTGGAGACATTGCAGCTGCTGGTGCAGGACCTGCCCGACACGGCCGTGGTGGTGCTGACGGTGTCGGAAGAGGCCGACGAGCTGAAGGCCGCGCTGCGCGACGGCGCCCGCGGCTACCTGGTGAAGAACATCGAGGCGGAGACCCTGGTGACGGGCGTGCGCCGCGCAGCGGCGGGCGAGCCGGTCATCTCGGACAGCATGACGGCCAAGCTGGTCGCGCATTTCCGCGCGCCGGAGAAGACCGCGCCGGCAGCGCCCGCCGCCCCCGTCAGCGCCGACCGGCTCACCCCGCGCGAGCGCGAGATCGTCCAGGGTCTGGCGCGCGGCGAGAGCAACAAGGAGATCGCCCGCACGCTCGACGTGGCCGAGAGCACGGTGAAGATCCATGTGCAGAACATCCTCAAGAAGCTCAACCTGACCAGCCGGGTGCAGGTGGCCGTCTATGCGGTCGAGCACGGCTTGACCGACGCCTGAACGGCGCGGCTACCCGAGTCGGCAGCCAACAAAAAACCCCGCGGGCTCGCACCCACGGGGTTTTTTGTTCGGAACGGCCACTGGATTGAACCAGCGGCCGAGGCCGGATTGCCGGACAGGCAAATTACATCATGCCGTCCATGCCGCCCATGCCACCCATGCCGCCCGGCATTGCCGGAGCCGAATCGTCCTTCGGCAGTTCGGCCACGGCGCAGTCCGTCGTCAGCATCAGCGAAGCGACCGAAGCGGCGTTCTGCAGCGCGGTGCGGGTCACCTTGGTCGGGTCCAGCACGCCCATTTCCACCAGGTCACCGTACTCGCCGGTGGCGGCGTTGTAGCCGTGGTTGCCCTTGCCAGCGATCACGTTGGCGACCACCACCGAAGCCTCGTCGCCAGCGTTGGTGACGATCTGGCGCAGCGGCTCTTCCATGGCGCGCAGCACGATCTTGATGCCGGCGTCTTGGTCGGCATTGCTGCCCTTCAGGTTGGAGATGGCAGCGCGGGCACGCAGCAGTGCAACACCGCCGCCAGCCACGATGCCTTCTTCCACGGCAGCGCGGGTGGCGTGCAGTGCGTCTTCCACGCGGGCCTTCTTTTCCTTCATTTCGACTTCGGTGGCAGCGCCAACCTTGATCACGGCAACACCGCCGGCCAGCTTGGCCACGCGCTCTTGCAGCTTCTCACGGTCGTAGTCCGAGGTCGCTTCTTCGATCTGGGCACGCACTTGCTTGACGCGGGCTTCGATGTTGCGGGCATCGCCAGCGCCATCGATGATCGTGGTGTTTTCCTTGCCGATTTCAACGCGCTTGGCTTGGCCCAGGTCGTTCAGGGTTGCCTTTTCCAGCGTCAGGCCGACTTCTTCAGCGATGACTTGGCCGCCCGTCAGGATGGCGATGTCTTCCAGCATGGCCTTGCGGCGGTCGCCGAAGCCCGGAGCCTTGACGGCGGCGGTCTTCAGGATGCCACGGATGTTGTTGACCACCAGCGTTGCCAGGGCTTCGCCTTCGACGTCTTCAGCGATGATCAGCAGCGGACGGCCAGCCTTGGCCACTTGCTCCAGCACCGGCAGCAGGTCGCGGATGTTGCTGACCTTCTTGTCGAACAGCAGCACGAACGGGCTGTCCAGAACGACGGTCTGCTTTTCCGGGTTGTTGATGAAGTACGGCGACAGGTAGCCGCGGTCGAACTGCATGCCTTCCACGACGTCCAGCTCGTCGGCCAGCGACTTGCCGTCTTCGACCGTGATCACGCCTTCCTTGCCGACCTTGTCCATGGCTTCAGCAATGCGCTGGCCGATCGACTCGTCGCTGTTGGCCGAGATGGCGCCAACCTGGGCGATTTCCTTGCTGGTGGTGGTCGGCTTGCTGATGTTCTTCAGCTCTTCGACGGCAGCGGCGACAGCCTTGTCGATGCCGCGCTTCAGGTCCATCGGGTTCATGCCGGCGGCCACGTACTTCATGCCTTCGCGCACGATCGACTGCGCCAGCACCGTGGCGGTGGTGGTGCCGTCACCGGCGTTGTCGCTGGTCTTGGAAGCGACTTCCTTGACCATCTGGGCGCCCATGTTCTGCAGCTTGTCCTTCAGCTCGATTTCCTTGGCGACCGAGACACCGTCCTTGGTCACGGTCGGGCCACCGAAGCTGCGCTCCAGCACCACGTTGCGGCCCTTCGGGCCCAGGGTCACCTTCACGGCGTTGGCGAGAATGTTCACGCCTTCGACCATCTTGGCACGTGCGGCATCGCCGAACACTACGTCTTTAGCTGCCATCTTGAGAATCTCCGAGATCTTTGGATGTTGCCCGCGCGGGTTGATTGAACGGCGCAGGCAAGGAATGAGGGGTTACAAGTAAGCGTTGCGACCGAGCGCGTGCTTACTTCGTCACCACGGCCATGATGTCTTCTTCGCGCATGACCAGGACTTCCTGGCCTTCGACCTTGACGCCTTGGCCGGCGTACTTGCCGAACAGCACGCGGTCGCCGACCTTCACGTCCAGCGCGATCGCCTTGCCGTTGTCGTCTTTCTTGCCCGGGCCGACGGCCAGGACTTCACCTTGGTCCGGCTTTTCAGCGGCGGCGTCGGGGATGACGATGCCCGAAGCGGTCTTGGTCTCGTTGTCCAGGCGCTTCACGATCACGCGATCATGCAAGGGACGCAGGTTCATACAAACTCCTCAATGCAAAGTGAGTGTTTATTCACAAAACGCGCCGCGGGGGTGCGGCGCTTCGGAAAGGCATCGGGGGCGGGGGCGTTGTTAGCACTCCTGCCCGGCGAGTGCTAATTATATGGACGGGGTGTGACCATTTCAAGAACCGGTCTCGATCCTGTTGTCGAGATTCACTCAACTCTGAACTTTGTTCACTCAACTTTGAACTCTCGGGGGCTGGTTGGCCTGCCCGCATCCATAAATATCCTTAAATTTCAATTAGTTATGCAGCATCGCGACCTCCCGACATGACACCACGACGCTCCGTAAGTGGCAGATTTTTGGGCTGCGAAGCCAACTGAACCCACAAACGAAAGGGGGCCCGCAAAACGCAGGCCCCCTTACGAAGTAGGGGACCAGCAGCGCGGCGGGACCGCCCCCGCCCACACCTATGGCCCCAAAGTGATCCAAATGCCACTTATCACCAACGCCGAATCGCAACTCCCTCGACGGCCCTCAATGAACTGAGGGAATCAGTCAGGTGGACGGCTGACCCAGCCGCTTCAGAACAACATCAAGCAGAACCTCTGCCCCGCTTAGGAGTTGGGCGTCGTCCGTGTGTTCACGGGGGTTATGGCTAATGCCGCCCCGACTGGGAACAAAGATCATCGCTGAGTGCGCAATACGGGCAATCATCTGGGCATCATGCCCAGCCCCAGAGGTCATTCGCCTATGGCTATAGCCGCGCCTGTCTGCGGAGGCCTCAATCTCTGCAGCAAGTTGGGGATCGAATACCACGGGTTCGAAGCGCACGAGTCGCTCTGTGCTGATCTTGACGCCCTCGCGGCCTGCAATCTCATTCAAGAAGGTGGCAAGTCGATTTTCGGCGGCTTGCAAACGTTGCTCGTCAGGATCGCGCAGATCAACGGTCAAGGTGGCCCTACGGGGAATCACGTTGATCACATTCGGCTCGAAGCGCATGCAGCCAACGGTGGCTAACGTGGTTCCATCGGATGCGTGGGCCAAATCCCGCAAGAAGGTCACGATGGCGGCCGCCACCCAGCCCGCATCATGGCGCAGACGTGTTGGCGTGGTGCCCGCATGGTTTGCGTTTCCCTGTACGGTGATTTGCTGCCAGGAAATGCCTTGCAGGTTCTCTACCACGCCGATCAGCGTGTTTTCCGCTTCCAGGATGGGGCCTTGCTCGATATGGAGCTCTAGGTACTCATGCGGAACGATGGCGCCAGGCTCAAGATCACCCGAGTAGCCAATGCGAGCGAGTTCGTCGCCCAGCCTCGTGCCATCCGTGCCAATCGTGTTGAGTGCATCTTCAACGGCAAGCCCGCCAGCGTAGACCAGCGAACCCATCATGTCCGGCTGGTACCGGACACCTTCTTCGTTGGTGAATGCGCCAATGGTGATGGACCGCTTCGGCTTTAGTCCAGCCTCACGAAAAGCTCGGGCAACGGCGAGTCCCGCGAGCACACCGTAGCAGCCGTCGAGGGCACCGGCATTGGTAACGGTATCTATATGCGAACCGAGCATCAGCGGCGCCTGATGACCATCGTCGGTGTCCGAGCGCAGGGTGCCAAAGATGTTGCCGATCCGGTCGATGCGGACATCAAGGTCCAGCTCACGCATCCATTGCACGACAAGGTCACGACCGGCCTTCTCGTCGTCTGTAAGCGCAATCCTGGTGCGCCCACCCACTGCGGTATCGGCGCCAATCCCGCCCAGTTCACATAGTTGCGCCAGCAGCTTTGCCCCGTCGAGTCGAATGGTGTTTTGATGAGATTGCATGATGTTCTTCAACATGGAAAAAGCGGCGACGTTGTCCGTCACCGCCCCTCTTCTCACGTACGTAGATTGACAGGGTATGTCCGGATACGTGCTTACCAGGCTTCGGAGAAGAAGAAACTTTGGCGATTAGCTCGCGCGCCCCGGACTGGCATTCGGATTGCCCGCAGCAAAATCCACTTGACTCTGCAGCGCCTGTTTCGCGACCTCGTAGAAGTACTCGGCACCGGTACCCAAGACGTCGTCGTTGAAATCATAGGCGCTGTTGTGCAGCGGCACCGAGCCTGACTCGCCGGATGCGCCATTGCCGATAAATACGAAGGCACCAGGGACCTTGGTTAGGAAAGCCCCAAAGTCTTCCGAGATCATCATCGGCTCGATGTCGGAAGCAACGCGTTCAGGACCCACCACGCGTTGAGCGGCCGAAACGGCCACAGGAACGCATGCCGCCCAATTGACTGTGGGGGCAAACTCGTGTGTGTACTCGAACTCGCACTCCGCTTCATAGGCGCTGCAAATCCCTTCGCAGATTGCGTGCATCCGGTTTTCCAACAAGCGCTGCACCTCAGGGCTGTAGCTGCGCGTATCGCCCTTGATCACAACGTTCGACGGGATTGCATTGCGAATCCCATCGGTAATGAACTCTGTGCACGAAACCACTGCCGATCGGCTCGGATCCACGTTGCGCGAGACGACCGTCTGCAGGGCCAGAACAATCTCTGCCCCGATCACCAGCGGATCGACACCCATGTGCGGTCGGGCAGCGTGCGTTCCTCGGCCTTTGATCTTGATGACGAAGTTGTCCTCGCTGGCCGTGATTCCGCCGACGCGCGTCGCTATGGAACCGGCTGGCATGCCCGGCATGTTGTGAGCGCCAAAAATCGCATCGACCGGGAACCGCTCAAAAAGACCATCGGCCATCATCGCCTTGGCACCACGCCCATGCTCCTCCGCCGGCTGGAAGACGAAACGGACCGTGCCGTTGAAGTCGCGTCGCTCCGACAGCAGCCGCGCGGCGCCCAGCACCATCGCCATGTGGCCGTCATGTCCGCATGCGTGCATCTTTCCTGGAATGCTGGAGGCATGTGCCCGGCAGCCGGCGCTCTCGGCAATGTTCAGGGCGTCCATGTCTGCGCGAATGCCGACCGAACGGCCGCCACTGCCAACCGTCAGACTCGCAACGAGCCCCGTCCCACCGATCCCTCGATGCACTTCCAGCCCCATGCCTTCAAGGGCGTTTGCCAGGTAGTTTGATGTGAGTTTTTCCTCGAAGCCCGTTTCCGGGTGCTTGTGCAAATGATGGCGCCATTGGGCCATCTGGGAATGCAGTTCGGGGTTGCTCATGGCGTTATCGTCCGTGGTTGTGCATGCCCTCTGGTTGGCAATACGAGCCGCCCAAAGAGCGCTCGCTCTTTTATCTCACGACATCCAGGTCCTTCCAGGCGCCCGCTTCAAACTGTCGAACCGTGATTGCGCCGTTCATGATGTCGCCCTTGTCGTCGAACTGAATAGGACCAGTGACTCCGGTCATCGGCGTGCCATGCGACATCAGCGACGCCGCGCAAATCAAAGCCGCGGTTGAAAAGGTGGTCGAAGCCTACGGCGGCATCGACATCCTGGTGAACAACGCCTTCGATCCCGCTGCACCATTCTCATCCATCATCGACCTCTCAGTGGAGCAGTTGCAGCGCAATTTCGAGGTCGGTCCCATTGCCTATCTGCGCACAATGCAGGCTTGCTACCCCCACCTCAAGGCGAGCGGCGCAGGCCGCGTCATCAACTTTGGCTCGATGGCCGGCGTCGTCGGTCTGACAGGCTACGGCCCGTACAACATGGCGAAAGAAGCCGTGCGCGCATTAACACGCACCGCAGCGAAAGAATGGGGCTCCGACAAGATCACCGTGAACAATGTTTTGCCGGTTGCGGAAACGTGGGGCAAGGACGTCAACGTGCCCGCCCCCAGCAATCCGCTCGGTCGCTATGGATCGCCGGAGGATGACGTCGCGCCCGTTGTTCTGTTCCTGGCGAGCAAGGATGCGCAATTCCTCACGGGTTACAGCCTCACTCCTGACGGCGGCTCGATCATCGACAGTGCTCGATGACTGGCAGTCACTACGTGTGGCCCGATCCGTTGCGCAGCGATCAGCACAGAATCGAGCCATCTGTCTGAAGCCGTAAAGCGCAAATCGAGGAAAGTATGAAAGTGACTCTTTTCGGAGCGACCGGAAAAACCGGACCATACCTGATAAGTGAGGGGTTGCGGCGCGGCTTCGAACTCACTGTCTTTGCGCGGCCAAACAGCAGATTTGCAAACGCCGATGTCCGGGTCGTCCGAGGCGAACTCAATGACATCGCCTTGTTGCGAGAGGCCATCCGTGGATCTGATTCGGTAATTTCAGAGCTCGGCCCAGCAAAGCAGCCCCACCCAAAAGGTCTGCCGATCACCGCAGCAACCAAAGCAATCATCTCCGCAATGGAATGGGAGCAGGTGAAACGGCTAATCGCGGTCTCAACAGGTACAGCCGTTGATCCAGGTGACGGCTTTGATCTGAAGATCTGGCTCCCTGCCGCACTGATCAAGCTCGCGATGCCCAACGCCTACCAAGACATGATCGGACTTGCAAACACCATCCGTGCTTCACAACTTGATTGGACAATGGTCCGGGCAGCGGTATTGAAGAATCGCCCCGCCTCAGAACACCTCAACGTAGGCTTGTACGGCCATACCAAGCATTCGTTGACCGTCTCCCGCGAGGATCTGGTCGCATTCATGTTTGATCAAATATCCAACCGCGACTTCATTCACAAGGCCCCTGGAATCAGCAGCCGACGATGACGCAGGGAGGGTTGTCGGCTTCCGATACGCAAATTTATCAATATTAGCGCCGCCAATCTTGAAGTGGCATAGCAACCACCTGCGAGCTGGCTGCGCCTTTCAGTATCGCTCACTAATCCCGGCGTCGACTGCGTGCTTTTGGTATGCAGCTGCCAGAGACCTCGATTGCCGGAGGCTCAGGCGGCGACCCCATGCATCCATGTGTCAGCCAATGGATCTTCAAGTCTAGGAAGCGACTCAGCGCGGCAATCTCGGCGGCCCTCTTGCGAAGCTGGGCGCGCTGCCCAGTCATGGTCTGCAACATCCTGTCTCGCCCGCCCACCCGCCTCTCATCGGCCAGGAGGCGAATCTCCGTCAGTGACAGACCTATGGCCTGCCCCATGCGGATCACAGCCGCACGGCGCAGATCGCGCTCTGAGAATTCGAGATAGGGACGGCTGCCGCCGGCCCGCCCTGTCCTTGGCTGAAGGAGCCCCTCTCGTACATAGAACCGCACGGTCGACGTACTCAGTTTTGCTTCTTCCGCGAACTGGCTTATCCACATTGGTGATCTCCGGGAAGCTTGACTATGAACTGAACTTCATAGTTAGGATAACCACGAAATCGCAGACAACCCCCATCGGACCAATCAAAAATGTCGAGCCAAGTTCCGCTGCTGCTCCTGCCAGGACTCATGAACGATGATCGAATCTGGAAGCCGATCCAGGATGCACTGCCAACCGGACGGACAATAGGCGTAAGCCCGACGCACCAGGTTTCGGAGATATCGGAGCTCGCGGTCAGGGCGATCAAGTCCATGCCTTCCGGCAGCTTTGCCGTGGGAGGCTTTTCTCTGGGTGGTTTCGTGGCGCTGGAGGTGTGTCGCCAGGTCCCTGAGCGGGTCGCCGGACTCGCACTGCTCGACACAAGTGCTCGGGCCGATTCCGATGAAGCAAGAGCGAGTCGTCAGAAAATGGTCGACGCTATCGCCTCGGGCAAGTCGAGCTTCGCACAAGTGGCTGGTGCCTTTGCGCCTAGACTGCTGCACCCGACCCATGCCGAAGATCCTTCTATCCTCCAAGTTCTGACCGACATGGCTCGCCGCATCGGCGCGGCTGGGTTCGCGCGGCAGCAGGCTGCAGCGATGAGTCGTCAAGACAGCCGCGAACTGTTAAAGACGATTCGCTGCCCAGCGTTGGTCATCTGCGGTGAACAGGACCAGATCACTCCGCCATCATTAAGCGCGGAGACAGCACAACTGCTTGCAGGCCACGTGGATCTCGTTCAGATCCCGGAATGCGGCCACATGTCGACCTTGGAGCAACCTGTCGCGGTCACCACCGCCTTCATGAAGTGGCTTCGCCTCGTTGATGCCTAGTCCGGGCCGAGGCTCTCAATGCTGCGTGGCAGGAAGGTTGCGGTCCTAACCAATATCGCCCCATCGATGATCCAGTTCGTAACCAAAATCTGGGAAACAATGAGCCACCAAGCGCTTGTCATTCCCTCCTGACGGCGCAAGACACAGGAAACGACCTCCCCGGCGGGGAGGAAAAACTGGCGGTGCTGAAGTGGCTCGCAACACCGGCCCAGTTTCTGTCGAAGGTCCATGTACGCATCGCCGACAAAGACGATGGCACGTATAAAGGCCATATCCTTACGCTCGAGCCCAGATGGTGATCGCTCGGTGAATCCGCACTGACGAGCCCCCCTTGTCATGCGAGCAGAGCAAATCTTCGAACAGATTCGGTACCCGGCGCGCAGAAAGTTCCAAATTCAACGACCCGGGCCCCAGATAGTTCCAAGTTAAGTGAACCAAGAGTTCCAAGTTCGCTGAACAACTTCGCTGGGAATGGCTATATATCGCGCTCCAGCGGTTCAAAATTCAGTGAATCTCGACACCTGTTCGCTGACCGTCGGCAATGACCGCTGCCTCGTCCTTGACATGCAATAACCTGCTTGCCTATTCTTCATGCAACAGATGACTTGCCTATCGCCGCCCATGGCCGAGCGCCCCAATGACACCGACCTGCTGTTCAAGGCCCTCGCCGATCCCAGCCGGCGCAAGCTGCTGGACTTGCTGCACGCCCACGATGGCCGCACCCTCAACGAGCTGTGCGAGCACCTGGACATGACGCGGCAAGGCGTGACGCAGCACCTGGGCGTGCTGGAGGCGGCCAACCTCGTGGCCACCACATGGCGCGGCCGCGAGAAGCTGCACTTCCTCAATCCGGTGCCGCTGCAGGAGATCTACGAGCGCTGGATCGCCAAGTTCGAAGCACCGCGCCTCAAGGCGCTGGGGGATCTGAAACAACGACTGGAGAAAGACGATGGCTAGATCGACCTTTGTCTACGTGACCTACATCCGCACCACGCCGGAGCAGCTGTGGTCGGCCCTGACCGACGCAGCGTTCATGCGCCAGTACTGGTTCGGCATGCACTGTGAAAGCCAGTGGACGGCGGGATCGTCATGGCAGCTGGTGTCCGGAGACGGCCAGGTTTTCGACGCTGGCGAGATCGTCGAGGCCGAGCCGCCACGACGCCTGGTGATCCGCTGGCACCACCAGAACAAGCCCGAGCTCAAGGCCGAAGGCCCATCGCTGTGCACGATGGAACTGGAACCCGCCGCAGGCGCGGTCAAGCTCTCCATCACCCACAGCATCGAGCGCGAACCGTCGAAGCTGATCGAGGCGGTGTCCGGCGGCTGGCCGAAGATCCTCTCCAACCTCAAGTCGCTGCTGGAGACCGGCGCCATCGCGCTGGAGGAGGCCTACCCCGCTCAGGGCACCCAGGCCGCAAAGGCGTGACCCTGGCAAAGCGGGTTGGGCCTCAGACGCCAACCACCTTGTTCTTGCCGGCACGCTTGGCCTGATACATGCCGCGGTCAGCGCGCTGGATCGCGGCCATCGGGCTCTCGTCCCTGCCAAGCTCGGTCACGCCGGCCGAGAAGGTGATCACCAGCTTGGCGCTGCCGGTCATGAAGAAGCGCCGGGTCAGCGCGCGTTGCAGCCGGGTCATCGCCCGCACCCCATCCTCCAGGGCCGTATCCGGCATCAGGACCACGAACTCCTCGCCGCCAAAACGCGCGAGCGTGTCCTGGGGGCGCATCGATTCGCGCGCGACCTGCGCCAGGTGTGCCAGCGCGTCATCGCCGGCAAGGTGCCCGTGGAGGTCATTGATCGACTTGAAGTTGTCGACGTCCAGGAAAGCGATCGACAGCGGCGAGCCTTTGCGCGCGACGCCAGCGACCTCTCGCTCCAGCGCTTCTTCGAGCCCCTTGCGGTTGAGCGCTCCGGTCTGAAGATCGTGGCGGGCCGACGCCGAGGCCAGGTCAAGCTCCTTGCGCAGCCTTGCGGCCTCGGTCGCGGCCTCTTCCGCCTTCCGTTTCATCGCCGAGAGCTCGTCCCGGTTGCGCGCCGCCTCCAGAGAGATCCAGCGGGTGGCGGAGAGTGCCTCCTGGATGGCCGGGGCGATCTCCGAGATCATGGTGGCCGACTCGATCTTCTTGGCGCAGGCCTCCATGTGGCAGTGGTGCTCGCCAGAGAGCTCCGCCAGCGAGGAGAGTCGCTCCATGAAGGAGGCCAGCAGCCGCTTCATGTCTTCCTGGGCTTCGATCGTCCTGGCCTTCAGCTCGCTTTGCTTGAGGATCACATCCTTGAGCCGGCTACGCACGTCGTCGAGCCGGCGCAGGCTCACCGGCGCTTCGCTGGCCTTCATCAACGCTTCGATCTGGCCGTGCAGCCAGCGGTCGTCCAGCGACAGCTCGCCGATGTTCTCAAAGACGAGCCGGAGCATCCCCAGCAGCGATTGGCGAATTTCGCTTTGGTCCTCCGCCGCGAACGACAGCCGATGGTTGAATGCAGCGAGCTTGGTATTCAGACTCGCGAGACATTCTGATTCTGCGCGGCAGGCCTCGGCCAGGGCCGCGGCGTCGGGCCCGATCCTGGCGTCGTCTTCCCCCAGGGCCGGCAGGCAGAACTCGATCGTGCGTGCGATCTGCTCGCGCAGTTCGTGCACCAACGCCATCTGCCCTGAACGCCCTGCGGAGGCCGCTTCCGGCTGGGCGTGCGTGCCGGCTGGTCTGGCGCGATCCTGGGCCTGGCGCAGGGCGTCGAACAGCCTGTCCCACTTGCCCTCCTGGATCCATTCGACCATCCGGCGCGCCTCGTGCGGGTCGAAGGCATCCGCCCCCGAGAAGCTTGCCTTGAATGCCTCCAGGGCGTCTTCATTGGGCTTGCTGCCGGCGATCTCATGGTAGATCGAGGCGAAGTTGGCGGGCGTGGGCGCGAGCTTGCGCGAGGCCAGGAGCTTGAGGGTGTCGCGCGCGGCTTCGGAGGGATGCTTTGCTGCCATCGATGCGGATCGCCAACTTGCCATCACAACGTCAGCAGCACGTCTTGCGACGCACCGGCTCCGGAACCCAGCAGCGACTCGAAGTCGGCCTGCGTCATGGGCTTGCCAAAGAAATACCCCTGCGCCAACTTGCAGCCATGCTCGGCCAGGTACGCGGCCTGCGCCGAGGTCTCGACGCCTTCCGCCACGGTCTCCAACTCCAGGGCCGCACCGATGGAAAGCATCGCCTTGACGAGTTCGCGCTTGTCGCGCTGCTCCAGCATGTCGCTGATGAATGAGCGATCGATCTTGATCTGGCGGACCGGGAATCGGTGCAGATAGCTCAACGCCGAGTAACCCGTCCCGAAGTCGTCGATCGAGATCGATAGGCCAAGGTCGCGCAGCGCGCTGAGCATGGACCCGACCAGGCTGTTGTCTTCGAGGAGCAGGCTCTCGGTAATCTCAAGCTCGAGCCACTCGGCCCGGCACCCCGTTTCCTGCAGAATCGCTTGAACGGTGTCGACGAGCCCGGCCGAGGCGAATTGCCGGGTGGACAGATTGACGGCGATCCGGATGTTGTGGGGCCACGCGCGATTCCAGCCCGCAACGGTCTGGCATGCCGTCCTCAGCACCCACTCGCCGATTTCCGTGATCAGCCCCGCAGCCTCGGCAACGGGGATGAACTCGCCGGGCGGTACTACGTCATGACCTGGCCGGTACCAGCGCAACAGCGCCTCCGCACCGGTCAGCCGTCGCGTCGCCAAGTCGATCTGCGGCTGGTAGTGGAGGGTCAACTCGCCGCTGCGCAGTGCCTTGCGCAAGGCGACTTCCAGCTCCATCCGACTGACCGACCGCGTGGTGAGCTCCCGCACGTAGAACTGCGCGTTGTTGCGTCCCATCCGCTTGGCGAGATACATGGCCGAATCGGCAAACTTGTACAGCGCTTCAATGTCGGCGGTGTCTCGCGGGTAGCGGGCAATCCCAATGCTTCCCGACACGAAGAGTTCATGCCCCTCAACCATGAGAGGTGCCGCCAGCGCCTTCAGGATGTCGCCCGCAGTGGTGGCCAGCATCGCGTCGTCGCCGGCGTCCGGCAGCAACACGGAGAACTCGTCCCCGCCCAGGCGCGCCACCGTCACCGCCTGCGGCACGCAGGACAGCATCCGCCGGCCGGTCTCCTGCAGCACGTGATCGCCGGCGCCATGCCCGAGCGCGTCGTTGATTTCCTTGAAGTTGTCGATGTCCAACAACATCAGGGCGAAGCCAGGATGGCCGCGATCGGCATGCTCGCGGCTCAGGCGCGAGATGGACTCGAACAGCAGCGCCCGGTTCGGCAAACCGGTCAGGCTGTCGTAAAAGGCCTGATGGTGAATGTCGCGACGGTACCGGTCGATTTCCGTAATGTCGCGGCCGACGGCCAGCACATGGACCACCTCCCCTACCGGGGAGAATTCCGGCGCCATGCGGATGTGGGAGCAGAACTCGGTGCTCTCCCGTTTCCAGCGCAGCTCGAAATTGCGCGGCTGCCCGGTGGCCATGACTTCGCGCAGCGTGCTCTCGTATAGGAGGGCGGAGGCGCCACCCGGAAACTGGGACGGCGTGCTGCCCAGGATGCGCGAGACATCGCCGCCCATGTCGTGCAGGAGCTTCGGGTTGGCGTAGGTGCGCCGGCAATCGCGGTCGTAGCGGGCAATCGTGTCGGGTGAGTTCTCCACCAGTGTGCGGAACTCCTGCTCGCGCCGATACAGCGCCTCCTGCGCCAGCTTCAGCGCGGTGATGTCCCGACTGATCGACAGGACGCTGGTCACCCCCTCCTCGGCGTCGTGTTCGGGTACCGCCGTGAGCGCGAAGCAGACGCGCTCGCCGTCTGGGCGGGTCCAGTCCAGCTCGATGTTGGCCGCGTCACCAGAATCCAGAACTTGCCGCAGCAGGCGCTCGAAAGCATGCGCCGGCATGGTCGGGATCAGCCACTGCTCGGCAGGCGTTTTGCCGAGAATGGCTTCAGCGGCCACGCCAGTGACTGCGGCGTACTTGGGATTGACGTACAGGCGACGGAAGTCGCGGTCATAGCGGACGATCGCGTCGGGACTGTTCTCCGAGAGCTTGCGAAACTGTGCCTCGCGTTCGCGCAGCCGCTGTTCGATGCGCCGGCGTTCGCTCACATCGCGGACGATGCAAACCCCAAGCCTCGCGCCGGCGTGCTCCACCGTCGAGGCGCTGATTTCCACCGGGAACCGGCGGCCGCTGCTGTGTCGTTGCCATGACGTGATGAAGCCCGCGAATCCTTCCTGCAGCTTGCGCTTCCAGTCTGCAAAGGCGTCCGGCGTGCAATCCGCGCCCGTGTCCAGCAGCGTCATCCGCAGCAGCGCTTCGCGCGGATGACCCAGCAGACGGCAAGCCGCATCGTTCACGTAGTGCATGCGCAACTGCGCATCGACCAGGAAGACGGCGTCAGCGGACAGATTGATCGCGTGGTCGAGCAGCCCCGGAGGCGCCGGCGTGCATGACGCGGCCTTTCCGGCGTGTTCGCAGGCATTCGCCGCAGCAAGCTGCGAGTCTGTGGTTCCGTTGCGCTCGTCCATTGTTCTCATCTTCGTGCCGCCCCGTCCCCGCGCGCATCCTTCAGCGCCGAGCCCTGCTGCAACAGCACCTCAGGACCACACTGTCGAAAAACTCCCCCGTTGGACTACTACGGCGGTTTGCCTGCTTTCTGAAGAGGTGGCCCGGTCGTACCCCCGATCGGCATCTCTGGTAGGCTCAGATTCCAGCCAAGGCAAACAAGTGAGTTCACGACCATGCGAGACGAGCAACTGGATGCAGCACCCGACAGCACCGCGGCACGGGTCGCCTTGTGGCGCGCGCTGCATGTTCGGATCGATCCGCCTCCGCACGTGCTGGAAGACGAGATCGGCATCAAGCTGCTGGCCCCGCAGGAAGACTGGCACCTGCGCGGCGACATGGACCCGCAGTTCACGCGCCCGTTTCGCGCCTCCATCGTGGGCCGCGCCCGCTTCATCGAGGACCTCGTCATCGACCAGGCCGGCCGCGGGCTGAGTCAATACGTCATCCTCGGTGCGGGGCTCGACAGCTTCGCGCAGCGGCGGCCGGAGATCGCGTCCCGGCTCAGGGTGTTCGAGGTCGACCAGCCAGGTCCGCAGGCATGGAAACGCCAGCGCCTGATCGAACTCGGCTTCGGGGTTCCGGACTGGCTGCGCTTCGTGCCGGTCGATTTCGAGGCGGGCGGGTCGTGGCGGGACGGGCTCGTGGCAGCGGGCTTCGATGAAAGCAAGCCGGCCATCGTGGTCTCAACGGGCGTCAGCATGTATCTCACCAAGGAGGCGAACGCAGCCACCCTGCGCCAGGTCGCGGGGCTTGCCCGCGGCTCGACGCTCGCCATGACATTCCTGCTCCCGCTGGAGCTGTCCGACCCGGAGGTGCGTCCCGGCCTCGAGATGGCGGAGAAAGGGGCGCGCGCGAGCGGCACACCGTTTCTCAGCTTCTTCACGCCGAAAGAGATCCTGGCCCTGGCCCACGAGACCGGCTTTGGAGAAGCGCGGCACGTATCGGCGGCCGATCTGACCCAGCGCTATTTCGCGGGCAGGACCGATGGCTTTCGCCCACCGAGCAACGCGGAAGAGCTGCTGGTCGCGACGACCTAGGTCTGAAGGAAGGGTGCCCCGGGCTCAGGCACGCCCGGTGGCCAGATTGCCCGCCGTCCTGCGCCGGCCTAGAACCACATGCAGTGGCGCCATGCCGGCGGCGGCCAGGCCGATCAGCCAGTGGACGCAGCTGATCCACGGGCGGGCCTGCTCGTCGCCGACGTAGTACAGGCCATAGCCGGTCGCGATCAGCAGCGCCACCATTCCCAGAATCGACAGGCCTGAGCGATGGTTCCTGCGCATCTGCCATGCACGGCTGATATGGCCGGGCAGCAGGGACCCCAGGCCGATCAGGAAACCCATCGCCGCCGCGCCGTGGATGCGCAGCCACCATGGCTCGGATGGATGCGGCGCATCGCCGAATTCGCCTCGCCCGCCCAGTAGATCGTGAGCGACCAGCCAGCCGAGGCCGGAAGCCAGCAGCACCACCGCCGTCACATACAGCCAGCGCTTGTGCCGCAGGCTCAGCCGTACCGGCAGCCGAACAACCTGGGGCGAGGTCATCGCGTGTCCGTCCGTTGCAGCAGCGTGGGGCCGCACGTGCCGACGGCCTGCGCATCCACCACCACCGCTTGCGCGTGAAGGCAATCGAGTATCCCCGGCGCGCGTGCGCGGGCAAGGCGCACGATCTTGGTCAACGCATCCGCCGTCATGCAGTCCGATGCCACCACACTGATGCTCTCGTGCCACGCCGTGCACGCATGGCTGCCCGGGTCGACCAGCGGATCGACCTGCCGGCCATCGCGTTCGACGCCGGCGAAATAGCCGCCGGAGGTCGCGATCGCCAGGTTGTTGAGCCACCCGAGCGGCACCAGCACAGCCGGCGCATCGGGGCGACGCACGTGGATCGGCTCGGCCCTGCCGTAGCAGCGCAGATCGCCACCGGCATTGACGACGGCGGCATCGACGCCGTGCGAGTGCAGTGTCGCGATGGCGCAGTCGACCGCGTACCCCTTGGCGATACCACCGAGGTCGATCCATCCCTTGCGGTGCCATTGCACGCGATGGCCGTCCATCAGCACCAGATCGCGAAAGCTTGCCTGTGGTTCCGGGCGCTGCGCCCCGGCGGGCGCGGGCAGGAAGCCCTGCTCCACCAGCGCGCCGGCCGTCGCAATGTCAAAGACGCCGCCGGACAGCTCCCCCAGCTCGAGCGCCCGCGTCAGTACACGAAAGGTGTCCGCTTCCACGCTGACCACGCTGCCGGTCTCCGCGGCGTTGATGCGGGAGACGTCGCTGTCGCTCGCATGGAAGCTCATCAGCCGGTGCACGCGCTCGATGGACGCGAACGCCGCATCGAGTGCAGGCTGCAGGGCGGCCTCGGGCCCGCTGGCCGTGATCTCGACCAGCGTGCCAAGCAACGGCTTGGCGCGGCGCAACTTAACGGAGGGCGACCGCATACGTGGCCAGCACCCGCTTCACACCGTCGGTGACATGCCGGGACGACAGCGTCGCACCGCTGATGTTGCGGATGTCCGCATTGAGGCGCAGCGGGTCCGCCGCCGTTTTGCCGACGAACTGCTTGCGCCATTCCGGGTTGCGCACCTCGTAGCCGTACGATTCGCGGTAGTCCATGATCTCGATCTGGCGCACGCTGCCGTTGGCATGCAAGGCCACGGCGTAGGTGATGAACTCATGCTTGCCCACCACCTCGTCGAGGATGAACCAGCCGCCGTGCTCGGCCTTCCACGCGTGGATCTCCTTGTGGCGGACGTTGACGTCGGTGGCCTTCTCGATCTGCCTGGCCTGCTCGTCGGTGAGCGTGACGAAGGCCGCAGTCAACTTCTCGCCGGGGAACAGCGCCTGCTGCGCCTGCTCCGTGGTGAAGTACGTCGTCGCGTACACCGAGGTCGAGATCGCTGCGAGCGGGACCCACAGCCATTGAGCCTTGTTCATTGGACGTCCTCGTGATCAGAAGTAGTAGCCCGCCTTGATGCGCACGCGATATTTCTCAAAATCGTTGTCGAAGGTGCGGCCGCCCACCAGGGTGCCGTCGACGGTATCGGAGTGCGCATGCGCCCAGGGGAGCTGCTCCAGGAAGGTGGCCGTCACGAAGAAGTTCTTACCGCCGTAGTGGAGCGTCGGGCCGATGAAGTAGCCGTTGTTGGATTGATTCTTGTAGCGGTAGCTGTTGTATTCGTGTTCGTTGACGAACTCGACGCCGGCCGACCATTTGGGCGCGAAGCGGTAGGAGACGGCGAAGTTGTAGTTGATGTCGGTCTCTTCCTGCCAGCTCTTGCCCGACACCGCACTGGTGTCGTCCAGGTAGCGCCACTCAGGTGCGTAAGTGAAGTTGAACGCCGTCGTCAGCCGATCATCGAGGAAGTTCTTCTGCAGGATGATCTTGGTCTCCAGCTCCTTGAACTTGGGGCCGATCGTCGGTTCGACGTACAGCGCCAGCCCCACGCCGTCGGTGTAGGGGCTGAGCACGCGGTAGATCGCTTCGCCCGAGACGCCGACGAAACGCCGGCCGGTCCACAGCGCGTTCGGATCCACATCCTTGTCGGCAAACTGCTCTGGCGGCGTCGTGGCGCCAAATGGGCCGTTCTGGTAAGCACGCGACCACGCGTAGTTGCCATACAACGCCACCTGAAGACGGTCGGTCAGGCCGTACTCGACCTCCGTCCGCCCTTCGATCTGGTCATACGCCCCGCCGATCTTCTGATGGCGCCAGGTCATCCATTGCTCGATTTCCTTGGCCCCCTTGGGCAGCAGGTCCGTCGTGTACACGTACGCGAACTGGCTCTCTTCCGCCTTCGCGACAGACATGCCCCCCAAACCGAGGGCAGCCAAGCCGAGCAAGCCCCAAAACCGTCGCAAAAAGCCCATGTGTGATTTCCCTCCCCGAAAGCGCAGGCCGGAATCGTAAATGAAAATCACTATCATTACAATTCACTTAGCGACGCTCAGGTGAGGCTTGACTTTGCCTTCACACAATCTTCACGGGCCAACCTCGGTCGGCGCCTGTGGGACCGTGCGCTGCCGTAAACAGCGGAATCTGCGGGACTCGCCATCCGCTGGCGGCGTAGCCGACTCGCCGCATGCTTTTGAGTTGCTTAACAATCACCTTTCAATTGTTAACAATCAGAGGCGTAGAGACGCGTCCAATGTGCAGGTAAAGATGCCCCTCGTCTTGCCGTTAGCCTGGGATGACGCCGGCCTGCCATGCCGGCCGAGACGTCATGTCGTGCCGGCCCGCTCGCCAAGACCCCATGCTTCGGACCATGTCCTCAGAAATGTCGATGGACAGGCGTTTTGGCTTCAGCGTCGCCATCGTCCTGATCCCGATCCTGCTGCTGTCGTGCTGGCTACTCACCTATGAGTGGCTCGCCTACGTGCGCGCCGATGAAGCCTCGCGCAGCTTCCAGTCGCTGCGCGCCGCCTTGCTGGCGATGGAAAAGGTCTCGGCCGAACGCGGCCCGGCCAACGGCGTGCTGGGCGAGGACGTACCGCTTCCCGCCGCCCGCCAGACCGCGCTGCAGCACGCCCGTGAAGAGAGCGACCGCCGCATCGCGCAGTTGCTCGACACGCTGCGCCCCGAGCACTGCGCCCATTGCACGGCCGACCTTGACACCGCCCGCCGCATGCAGGCCGACCTGGCCGCCGCCCGCAGTCAAGTCGACCAGCTGGTCGCCCTGCCCCTGCCGCAACGCGACGATCACATGCTCCAGCATGCGGTGGTCCGGATGATCGCGGTCATCCCTGAATTCGATCCGATCGTGACCGCCCGCACCTCGGGCGTCATCCGCGGCGATGCCGACGCGCTCAACTGCCTGATCCTCGCCCGGCTGGCAGCCGACCTGCGCGAGCACGCGGGTCAGCTCGGCTCGCGCTTGACCGCCGCGCTGGCCATGCGCCGATCGCTGACCGACACCGAACGCTATGCCGTGGAGCGCACGCGCGGCCGCATCGACCAGCTGCGCGCGCTGATCGACTCGCGCATCACCAACCAGTTCAGCCTCAGCCCCGTGCCGCTGGCGCGGCTCAATACGCAGTACTTCGGCGACGGCCTGCGCTACGTCGACCAGGTGCAGGCGCTGACCGGCCACCCGGGCGGCGCTGGCATCACCACCGGCGAGTTTGCCGAGCACTACGTGCCGACCATGCGCGCCATCACCGATTTCCGCGACGGCGTGTTGCGGCTGGCGGAAGACGAATTGCGCCAGCACCGGCAGACCATGCTGCTGGTCCTGACCGGCACCGCGGCGGCCGTGGGGTTGTTGCTGGCGGCGCTGGCGTGGATGGTCGGCTCGTTCCGCCGGCACGTGGTCAGCCCCTTCGTCAACGCCACGCGCAGCATCGACGCCATCGCCAAGGGCGACCTGACCGAGCCCATCCCAACCGCCTTCCCGCACCGGGAGACGCGCGCGATGTTCGCGGCCATCGGCGTGCTGCGCACCAACAGCCTCGAGCGCCGGCGGCTGGAACGCGAGCGCGCGCAGCTGATGGAAGAACTGGCGACGATGGCGGAAACCGATTCGCTCACCCGCCTGCTGAACCGGCGCGCCTTCGAGAGCCGCGCCCGCGTCGTCTGTGAGACATACGGCGAGACACGCGGCGAAACACGCGGCGAAACACGCGGCCAGCCGCGCAGCACCGACGCGCGGCTGGTCGCGCTCGTGATGTTCGACATCGACCACTTCAAGCAGATCAACGACACCTACGGCCACGCCGTCGGCGACGACGCCCTGCGCATCGTCGCCGAGCTGTGCCGCGCGCGCTGGCGCCAATCCGACATCGTCGCGCGCATCGGCGGCGAGGAATTTGCGGTGATGGCGCAGGTGGACACGGCCGCCCAGGCGTACGCCCTGGCCGAACGCATGCGCGAGGCGATTGCCGAGGCGCGCGTGCCAACCGGCGAGGACGCCGGCCATCGCATGACCGCCAGCTTCGGCGTGGCCGTGGCCTCGATGGCGGATGCGCCCGACCTGGAAGCGCTGCTCAAGCGCGCCGACCACCGGCTCTATGCGGCCAAGCAGTCCGGGCGCAATCGCGTGCTGGCCGACGGCACCACCGAAGCGCCCGCAGCCGGGGCCCCACGACGTCAGGCCTGACCCGCGCCGCGCCGGTACTCCGCCGGCGCCTTGCCCACCAGCTTGCGGAAGTCGCGCGTGAAATGCGCCTAGTCGAAATAGCCGAGTGCGTGCGCCAGTTCCGCCAGGTCGATCGGCTCGCCGCCGGCGAGCTTGTCGGCGGCTTCGTGCAGGCGGTAGCGGCAGATCACCCACTTGGGCGTCACGCCCACGTAATCGGAGAAGAGCTGCTGCAGGGTGCGCTCGCTCAGGCCGGCACGTTCGGCCAGGTCGCGCACCTGCGTGAGGCCGATGTCCTGCTGCAGCATCTGCAGGATGGCGTGGATGCGCTCGACCTGCGGATCGGGCGGCGGCAGCACGCGCAGCAGCAGCGTCTCGGCTGCGGCGACCATGCCGGCATCATCCGGCGCGCCCAGCACGATCGCTTCGGCTTCGGCATCGTCGCCGCCGAGCAGCGTGGACACCGGCAGCACCTTGTCCGTCAGCCCATGCACCGGCTTGCCGAAGAACGCACGGAAGGCGCCGGGCCGGAAACGTAGACCAATCACCCGGCCGGCCTCCGCCAGTGTGGTCTCGAACGCGCCCGACACCACCCCGAAGACGCCGGTCTGCCGCCGGTCGAACACCAGGTTCACACACGGATACGGCAGCGTGCGCTGCACGTAGGGCGGCTGGCCGCGCAGGTCCCATTCGACGATCCAGTGGTGGTCCAGCACGCCGGCCAGCGCCGCGCACGGGTGGTAGCGATTCAGGCGGAAGCGCTGGTGGAAGGCCAGCGGATCGACCACGCCCTTGGGCGTATCGGCGACGTCACGCAAGTCGGTCATGAGGGGTCATGCGGCAGGCAGCGGAGGCGATGCCGCGATGATGCGCCGCCGCAGCGGATTTTTCCAAGACGGCAACGCGCAGCCGTCCTACATTGAAACGCTCGCTTCCCAACCCTGCCCCGGAGCCGACGATGCCACAAGACCGCCACCTGATCTTCTACCACGCCCCGCGCAGCCGCTCGGCCGGGGCCCGCATGCTGCTCGAAGAGCTGAACGCCGACTACGAACTGCATGCGTTCGACCTGCCCGCCGGCAAGCACCACCTGCCCGATTACCTGAGCACCAACCCGATGGGCAAAGTGCCCGCGCTACGGCATGGCGATGCAGTCATCACCGAGCAGGCGGCGGTCTACATGTATGCGGCGGAGCTGTATCCAGAAGCCGGTCTGGCGCCGGCCGTGGGCGACCCGCTGCGTGGGCCTTACCTGCGCTGGATGGTGTTCTACGGCTCGTGCTTGGAGCCAGCCATCGTCGACCGCTCGCTGAACCGCCCGCCGGCGGCGTATTCCACCTCGCCATACGGTGACTTCGAGACCGTCATCAACACGATCAGCGCGCAGCTGGCCAGGGGCCCCTACCTGCTGGGCGAGCGCTTCACGGCGGCGGATGTACTGTGGGGCGCGGCGCTGAACTGGACCACGATGTTCAAGCTCGTGCCGGAGACGCCCGTGGTGCGCGCCTATATCGACCGCATCCTGGCGCGCCCGGCCATCCAGCGCGCACAGGCGGCGGATGCGGCGCTGGCTGCCGAGTATGACAAGGCCCGGGCGGCGGCGGCCCCGGCCGCGTAGCGTTCAGCGGGCGCTCAATGCGAGAGGCGGAACGACCCAACCGCCTCGTTCAGGTTGTGCGCCTGCTCTTCCAGCGATTCGGCGGCGGCGGCGGCCTGCTCCACCAGCGCGGCGTTCTGCTGCGTCACCTGGTCCATCTGGTTGACGGCCTGGTTGACCTGCTCGATGCCGCTGCTCTGCTCTTCCGACGCGGCCGAGATCTCGCCCATGATGTCGGTCACGCGCTTCACCGCCTCAACGATCTCGGCCATGGTCACGCCGGCCTGGTCAACCAGCGCGGTGCCGTTGGAGACACGACCCACCGAGTCGTTGATCAGCGCCTTGATCTCCTTGGCCGCCCCGGCCGAGCGCTGCGCCAGGCTGCGCACTTCGCTGGCCACCACCGCAAAGCCGCGGCCCTGCTCGCCGGCACGTGCAGCTTCCACCGCGGCGTTCAGCGCCAGGATGTTGGTCTGGAAGGCGATGCTCTCGATCACACCGATGATGTCGGCGATCTTCTTGCTGCTGTCGTTGATGCCGCCCATGGTCTGCACGACCTGGCCGACCACCTCGCCGCCGCGCGTGGCCACGTCCGACGCGGTCACAGCCAGTTGGCTGGCCTGACGCGCGTTGTCGGCGTTCTGCTTCACGATGCTCGTGAGCTCTTCCATGCTCGATGCGGTTTCTTCCAGCGAGCTGGCCTGCTCTTCCGTGCGTTGCGACAGGTCCGCATTGCCGGCGGCGATCTCCTGCGCGGCCGAGCGCACCGAATCGCTGCCCAGGCGGATCTGCTGCATCACCGCCGTCAGCTTGTCGGCAAAGGTGTTGAACGAGCGGGCGATCTGCGCGACTTCGTCTTCGCCGTCCGACGGCAGGCGCTTGGTGAGGTCGCCGCTGCCCGAGCCGATGTCGTCCATCGCATCGCGGATCATCGACAGACGGCGGAACGCGCGCGAGGTCATGGCGCCGACGATGAGCGCCGCCACGAAGGCCACCGCCACCAGCGCGCCGGCCGAGGTCAGCACCAGCGAGCGCATGCCGGCCGTGGCATCGGACTTATCGAGCGCCACCACCAAGCCCCAGTCGGTGCCCTTTACGCCTTGGCGGTAGAGCAGTTTTGCGGCGCCGTTCACGTCCACTTCCACCGGCTTGTCAGCCTGCGCCAGCGCCGCCAGCGTGGCCTCATTCAAGCCTGCCGACAGGTCGGTCACAGGCTTGAGCGTGAGCTTGTCATCCGGATGCGCAACAATCTTGCCGGCCGCGTTGACGAGGAAGCCGAAGCTGGCCTGTGTCGGGTGGATGGCCTTCACGTTGGCGATCACGCTGTCCATCGCAAAGTCGCCGCCGATCACGCCCTTGAGGCCGCCGTCGCGCAGGATGGGCACGGCGAAGGTGACGACCAGTTGGCCCGTGCTCGCGCTCACGTACGGCGGCGTCACCACCGGCTTGCCGGCGTCCACGGCCTGCTTGTACCAGGGGCGCGCGGTCGGATCGTAGGTGGGCGGAATGCCTTCGGGGTTGGAGAATTTGTACGTCTTGTCAGGGTAGCCGACATACACGTTGATGAAACCGCCGGCCTGGTGCACAGCCTTGAACACCGGGATCGGATCGGCCGACAGCGCCGCATCCTGCAGCGCGACCACCATCTGCGTCTTGGAGGCCACCCAGTCGTCGATGCCGGCGATATGGCCGCGCGCGACGGACTGCAGGTTCTGGCGGATCGACTCGTCGTTGTACGAGCGGGTGACGAGGTAGTTGAGGCCGCCGGCGAACGTCAGCGCGCCGACCACGATGGCGACGCAGGTCAGCAGAATGCGGGTACGGATGGAAGCAAGCACAGTATGGTTTCCTACGAAGCCATGGCGGCGGTTCCGCCATGTAAGGCATGCGGCACACGGGCCTGATCAGCCCTGCCGTCGCACAAGAAACGGCTGTCGTAAGAAAAACTGAAGTCTGGTCTGTCGCCAGTGATGGACACGACACGTTGCCGTGGCAGACAACGCACTACAATCGCCCGTCGCTCAACACGCTGCCCCTCGGGCAGGCTCCACTTCAATAGCAAAGGAATGCGCATGAAAACCAAAGCCGCCATCGCCTGGAAAGCCGGTGCCCCGCTCACCGTTGAAGAAGTCGACCTGCAAGGCCCGCGCGCCGGCGAGGTGCTGGTCGAGATCAAGGCCACGGGCATCTGCCATACCGATTACTACACGCTGTCGGGCGCCGACCCGGAGGGCATCTTCCCGGCCATCCTCGGCCATGAGGGCGCGGGCGTGGTGCTGGAGGTGGGTGCGGGCGTCACGTCGCTCAAGGCGGGCGACCACGTGATCCCGCTGTACACGCCCGAGTGCCGCCAGTGCAAGTTCTGCCTGTCGCGCAAGACCAACCTGTGCCAGGCGATCCGCGCCACGCAGGGCAAGGGGCTGATGCCGGATGGCACGTCGCGCTTCTCGCTCGACGGCAAGCCGCTGTTCCACTACATGGGCACGTCCACGTTTGCCAACCACATCGTGGTGCCGGAGATCGCGCTGGCGAAGATCCGCCCGGACGCGCCGTTCGACAAAGTCTGCTACATCGGCTGCGGCGTCACCACCGGCGTGGGCGCGGTGGTCTACACGGCCAAGGTGGAGGCCGGCGCCAATGTGGTGGTGTTCGGCCTGGGCGGCATCGGGCTGAACGTGATCCAGGGCGCCAAGATGGTCGGCGCGGACAAGATCATCGGCGTCGACCTGAACCCCGCGCGCGAAGCGATGGCGCGCAAGTTTGGGATGACGCATTTCATCAACCCGAAAGACGTCGACAACGTGGTCGACCACATCGTGCAACTCACCGACGGCGGCGCGGATTACTCCTTCGAATGCATCGGCAACACGCAGGTCATGCGCCAGGCGCTGGAGTGCTGCCACAAGGGCTGGGGCCAGTCGATCATCATCGGCGTGGCCGAGGCCGGCGCGGAGATCAGCACGCGCCCGTTCCAGCTCGTCACCGGGCGGCAGTGGAAGGGGTCAGCCTTTGGCGGCGCGCGCGGCCGCACCGACGTACCGAAGATCGTCGACTGGTACATGGAAGGCAAGCTCAACATCGACGACCTGATCACGCACACGCTGCCGCTGGAGCGCATCAACGAGGGCTTCGAGCTGATGAAGCGCGGCGAGTCGATCCGTTCGGTCGTGCTGTACTGAGGCGCCTGCGATGACCCAAGCACCGGCACTCGAACTGCTCTCGGAGCACGCCAGCTTTGGCGGCGTGCAGCGCTTCTACCGGCATGCCTCATCAGCCATCGGGCTGCCGATGCGCTTCTCGGTCTACCTGCCGCCGCAGGCGCTGGCGGGCGCGCACTGCCCTGCGTTGTTCTACCTGGCCGGCCTGACCGCCTCCGAAGAGACCTTCCCGATCAAGGCAGGCGCCCAGCGCGTGGCCGCGCGCGAAGGCCTCATCCTGATCGCGCCAGACACCAGCCCGCGCGGCGCCAACGTGCCCGGCGAGACGGACCACTGGGACTTCGGCGTCGCCGCCGGTTTCTACCTGGACGCGACGCAGGCACCGTGGCGCACGCACTACCGCATGGAGACCTACCTCGTCGACGAGCTGTTCACGACGGCGACGGCCGCACTGCCCATCGACGCGCAGCGTATCGGCATCTTCGGCCACTCGATGGGCGGGCACGGCGCGCTCACGCTGGCGCTGCGGCATCCGGAGCGCTTCCGCTCGGTGTCGGCATTTGCGCCGATCGCGCATCCGTCGGTCTGCCCGTGGGGCATCAAGGCCTTCACCGGCTACCTGGGCGACGACCGTGCCGCCTGGGCGGCGCACGATGCCACGCTGCTGATGCAGCAGGCGCGCTGCCCGTTCCCTGGCGGCATCCTGATCGATCAGGGCGAGGCCGACAAATTCCTCGCCGAGCAGCTCTACCCCGACGCCTTCGCCGCCGCGTGCGAGGCCGCCGGGCAGCCGCTGCAACTGCGCCGCCACCCCGGCTACGACCACGGCTACTACTTCATCGCCAGCTTTTTGGAAGATCACTTGAAACATCACGCCACACAATTGCGTGCGCTGGCGGACGCGGTGTAACGTCGGCGCCAAGACCTGCCGCCAGTCGTCAAGATTCGCTACGGTGGGATTTCCAGCAGCCGGGGGCACGTCCAAGGGCCTCCCAGGCTGACGGCGCCCCGGCCTTATACATTCACGTGCGAATGTATAATGGCGCCCACCTCGCGGCACGGTGCGAGGCGCCTGCCGACGAAACCCTGCCGACGCAACATTTCCTACGTGAAATCCTTCTTTTCGTTTCCCTTGCCGTTCAAGGCGCACGACGACGGTGACCCGCGCGACGCGGATCACGCGGTGCCAGTGGCCACGCCGCTGCCCGGCGATCCCGACGCGTGGATCGCGTGCGAGCATTGCGACACGCTGCACCGGAACGAAGTCATCGCGCTGGATGAGGAAGCGCGCTGCACGCGCTGCGGCGTCAAGCTCTACCGCAACCAGAGCGAGCGGTTATCGGTGCTGCTGCCGCTGGTGGTGACGGGGCTGATCGTCTACGTGGTTGCCAACGCCTTCCCGATTGCCGAGATGGAAGCCCCCGGCGCCACCCATGCCACCACGCTGTGGCAGGCGGTGCTGGCGCTGTTCGACAACGACATGCTGTTTGCCGGCGTGCTGGTCGGGCTGACCACGGTGCTGTTCCCGCTGCTGTACCTGGCCATGCTCACGCCGCTGCTGGTCGCGCGCCTGCGTGGGCGCACCGTGCCGCGTGCCGCGCTGATGCTGCGCGTGGCGGGCATGATCCGCCCGTGGGCGATGATCGAGATCTTCATGCTGGGCGTGATCGTGGCGCTCATCAAGGTGGCGCACATGGTGCCGCTCGCGGCGGATGCCGGCCTGTGGGCCTTCTGCGTGCTGACCGTGTTCATGACCCTCGCACTGTCGATCGACCTGCGGCCGTTCTGGCGCGAGGCCGGCATGGCCCTGCCCGCGCCGGCCGAGGCACCACCCGATACCACCGACGCCGCTGCAGCGGCCGACGCCGCCCGCCCATGACGAGCGCCAGCACCTCCCCCACCCCACCGACCCAGCCGGCGCCACCGCCCATCCGCGCCATCACGCGCGGCCTGGCCACGTGCGAGCGCTGCGGCCTGCTGGCACGCCTGCCCAAGCGCACGCACGATGGTGACGACGGCGAACACGGCGCCACGCTCGCGCCCATGTGCCCGCGCTGCCTCGGCCCCATCCACGCGCGCAAGCCCGACAGCCTGATGCGTTGCTGGGCGCTGCTGATCGCCGCCGCGGCCATGTACCTGCCGGCCAACGTGCTGCCGGTGATGATCACCGAGACGCTGCTCGGCACGCAGCAGGACACCATCATGAGCGGCATCGTCTACCTATGGACGTCGGGCTCGTGGCACCTGGCCATCATCGTCTTCATCGCCAGCTTTTTCGTGCCGCTGGCCAAGCTGGGGATCATGGCGGTGCTGTGCATGTCGGTGCACCAGCGCTGGCAGTGGAGCCCGCGCGCCCGCACACGCTTGTACGTGGTGGTCGAGGCGATCGGCCGCTGGTCAATGCTCGACGTGTTTGTCGTGACCCTGCTGGCCGGGCTGGTGCACCTCTCCACGCTGGCCGTGATCCGGCCCGGGCCGGGTGTCGGCCCATTCGCGGCGGTGGTGGTGCTGACCATGTTTGCCGCACGCTGTTTTGATCCGCGCCTGATCTGGGATGCCGCCGACGCGCCGGATGACGAGGAATACCAAGAGGAAACTGCATGACCACCCCCGCCGACGACCAAGACATCCCGCCGCCGCGCCGCATGAAGCGCAAGCGCTGGCTGCCCTCGCTGATCTGGCTGGTGCCGATCGTCGCGCTGGCGGTGGGCGTCACGCTGATGACGCGCGTGATCCTGGAGCGCGGCGCGCTCATCACCGTCACCTTCAGTTCGGCCGAGGGGATCGAGGCCGGCAAGACGCGCGTCAAGTACAAGAGCGTCGACATCGGCGTGGTCAAGGACGTGGGCCTGACCAACGACCGCTCCGGCGCGGTGGTCAGCATCGAACTCACGCGCGACGGCAAGAGCTTTGCCGTGGACGACACGCGCTTTTGGGTGGTGCGCCCGCGCGTGGCGGCCGGCACGGTGTCGGGCCTGTCCACGCTGCTCTCCGGCGCGTACATTGGCGTTGACGGCGGCCGCTCGATCAAGGAGCGCTCGACCTTCCGCGGGCTGGATTCGCCGCCCGCCATCTACGCGGATACGCCCGGGCGCCAGTTCCGCCTGCACGCCGCCGACCTGGGCTCGCTCGACATCGGCGCGCCGGTGTACTTCCGCCGCGTGCGCGTGGGCCAGGTCACCGCCTACGACATCGACGTGGACGGCAAGGGCGTGACGCTGCACGTCTTCGTCAACGCGCCGTTCGACAAGTTCGTCACGCACAGCACGCGCTTCTGGAATGCCAGCGGGCTCGACTTGAAGCTCGACGCGAGCGGCCTGAAGGTCGACATGCAATCGCTGCTGACGCTGGCGCTGGGCGGCATCGCGTTCCAGTCGACGGAAGAAGCTGATCGCGAACCGGTGGCGGAAAACGCCGACTTCGAACTCGTACGCAACGAAAGCACTGCGCTCAAGGATCCGGAACGCATCTCGCAAACGGTGGTGATGTACTTCCACCGCTCGCTGCGCGGGCTGGCAGTCGGCGCACCGGTGGAGTTCAAGGGCATCAACGTGGGCGAGATCAAGTCGATCGGCATCCACTACAGCAAGAAGCGCCAGGAATTCGTGCTGCCCGTCACGGCCACGATCTACCCGACCCGATTCGGGCTACCGGTGCGCGACGACACACCACAGCACGCGGAGCAAGACACGCGCGAGCTGCTCGACGCGCTGGTGGGCAAGGGCATGCGCGCGCAGCTCAAGAGTGCCAGCCTGCTGACCGGCCAGCAGTTCGTGCAGCTCGATTTTGTCGAACCGGGCAAGGCCGCCCGCTTCGGCCCGCGCGACAGTCTCAACGGCAACGAGAACGCCTACCTCTTCCCGACCGCCGACAATGCCACCGACGACATCGAGACGCAGATCGCCGGCATCGTGAAGAAGCTCAACCAGGTGCCGTTCGACCAGATCGGCCAAGACGTGCATCGCACCCTGAACACGCTCGACGCCACGCTCAAGCAGACCGAGCAGCTGGCCAAGACCGTCAACAGCGACCTTGCCCCGCAGATGAAGGAAACGCTGGCCGAGGCCCGCCGCACCCTGGAGACCGCGCGCCAGACCTTCTCCGAAGACGCGCCCCTGCAGCGCAACGCGCGTGACACGCTGGAGCAGGTGGGCAAGGCCGCCGCCTCCGTGCGCGTGCTCACCGACTATCTCGACCGCCACCCCGAAGCCCTGATCCGGGGCAAGGCAAAGGATGCCCAATGAAGCGAGCCAACCAACACGCCCTCCTGCGACTGACGTGCGTGATCGGCGCCGCCGCGCTGATGGGCGCCTGCGCTTCGCCGGAGCCGACCCTGCATACGCTGTCGCTGCGCGCGGAGGCGCCGGTGGCGGACGCCGGGCGCTTCCAGCGCGCCTTCCGCCTGTCCGCTGTGCGCGTGCCCGACCGGCTCGACAAGCCGCAGATCGTGCTGCGCACCTCCGACAGCCAGGTGCAGGAACTGGAGCAGCAACGCTGGGCGGCACCGTTCGGCACGGAGCTGCGTGACGCGCTGTCGGCCAATCTGGCCAGCACGCTGTCGGCGGTAGACCTGAACGATGCGGCGGCGCCGGCTGGCGTGCCGCTCTACCGCATCGGCGCGGATGTGCAGGCCTTCGATGCGTGGCCGGGCCAGAACGTCTCGGCGCTGGTGACCTGGCGCGTAGCGCGCGATGCCGGCAAGCCTGCCGGCGCGCTGACCTGCCAGACCACGCTCACCGAGCCCGCCGGCAACGAGGTCGACGCGGTGGTCGCCGCCACGCAGCGCGTGGTGCAGCAGTGGTCGCAGCGCATCGCGCAGAGCGTGCAGAGCCTGGAAGCGCCGGGCGCGGGCGCGCCGGCGTGGTGCCGTTAGCTTTCCGCCAGCTGGCGCGCTAGCTCTCCAAGCTGCGCCAGCGCCGCCTCCACCTCGGCCGTGTACGGCAGTCCGAAGCAGATGCGGAAGTAGTGGTCGAACCGGTTGAGGTTGGAGAACATCGTGCCGGGTGCGATGCGGATGCCCTCCGCCAGCGCCACGTCGAACAAGGCCGTCGCCGACACATTGGGCGGCAGCTCCACCCACATCGCCAGGCCACCCGCCGGCACCGACAGCCGCGTGCCGGCCGGAAAGCATCCTGCAATCGCCTCGGCCATGCGCTCGCGCTGCTCGCGCAGGGTCTGGCGCAGCGCACGGATATGCCGGTCGTACGCACCTGAGGCGATAAAGCGCCCGGCCATCACCTGCGACCACGATTCGTTCGGCCGCGACTGCGCGAACTTCAGCATCTGCACGCGTTCGTGCCAGCGCCCGGCCGCCATCCAACCCAGGCGCAGGCCCGGCGCCACCGTCTTGCTCAACGACGCACAGTAAATCACGTTGCCCGTGCGGTCCCAGGCCTTGAGCGCCTTGAGCGGCGTGGGGCTGTCGGCCAGCGGGCTATAGGTGTCGTCTTCGATCAGGGCGATCTGGTGTGCCTCGCAAAAGGCCGCCATGCGCCGCTTGACCGCGTCCGGCATGATGCTGCCCAGCGGGTTCTGCAGGTTGGGCACCACCACCACGGCGCGGATGTTGCCGTAGGCCTGCACCGCCATCTCCAGTGCTTCCAGTGACATGCCAGTGCGCGGGCTGGTCGGGATCTCCACCGCGCGCATGCCCAGGCTTTCCAGCACCTGCAGCAGGCCGTAGTACGTGGGCGACTCCACCGCCACCGTGTCGCCGGGCTGCGCCACCGCGCGCAGCGCCAGGTTCACCGCCTCGATGCAGCCATGCGTGACCACCACATCGTCCGGGGCGATCTGCACGCCCATGTCGAGCGCGCGGCGCGCCACGGCGGTCTGCAGCTCCGGATGCCCATTGGGCGTGACGGCCTGCGCGAACAGCAGCGGACGCGTGCGCAGCAGTTGCGTGGCGATGCGGTTGAGCGCAGCGGCCGGGTACAGCGCGGCGGCCCCGCTGGCCCCCGAGAAGTCCACGCGCACCTTGGCCTGCTGCCCGCGCGCGACGATCGACGACACACGCGCGTGCACGCCCACGTAGGCCGCCGGGTCAGGCGTGGCCACCTCCGGCTCCTTGACCGGCGCCAGCAGTGCGCGGCGCGGCTGGCGCACGAAGTAGCCCGAGCGCTCGCGCGCTTCCAGCCAGCCTTCGGCCTCCAGGTGGCGGCAGACCTGCAGCGCGGTCGACAGGCTCACGCCGTGCGTGCGCATCAGCGAGCGCACCGACGGCATGCGCTGGCCGGGGGTCAGCACGCCGCTGCGCATGGCGCCGAGGTAGTGGTCGGCCAGCATGCGGTACAGCGGCTGCGCGGCCGACGCGCGCACACCACGCGCAGCGGGGACAGCGGGGGCGGGAGACAGTTCGAGCACGGACATGGTGGGCGAGGCGGGAGGGGCGTCTTGACGGATCATGCAGCGGCCTCCCGCATCAGAACAGATACAGACAAGTCGAAAGCGTACCGTAACAGATGGCCGCGCAGCGCGCGCTGTTGCGGTGCGAATGCCGGCGCCTGTGCCTGTTTCGGCGCCCCGGTGCACCCTACGCTGCGGTCATGTTCCCTGCATTGGAGACCGACATGACCGCTTCGACACCTGAATCTGGCTGGCTTACCCTGCCGCCCCGGCAGAGCCGTCTGCACTGGCTGCCGGCCGGCACCCTCGTCGTGGTGACGGAGGGCCGGCTGACCTTGCAGCACCCGCCGCGCTGGCTGGCGGGGGAGACGGTCAGGCTGCGTCACGTGCTCACGGAGGGTCATGCCCAGCCGCTGGAGACGACCGGCTGGTGGGGCCTGCATGCCGATAATGCCGCCGGCGCAAGGTTGCGCCTGCAGGTGCCGGCGACGGCGGTCGCACGCTGGTCCGCTGCGCTGGGACGGGCACGCCGGTGGCTGCTTGCGGCGCTGCCGTTGCGCGGCACCTCGCAGGGCTAGCGTTTGCGTTCCGGCCCAGGCGACGGCGCTTGCTGCTCCCTGCCCGGGTCATGCGGCAGGGAGGCATTCTCGAAATCGCCCGGGTCTTCCTCGCCGGCCACGCTCTCGCCGGGCAGGGCCGGCACCGTCGGGTGCTTGACGTGGTGATGCGGTATCGGCTGCGCCGGGACGGACGGCTTGTCTTGAGACATGGCGATGTGCGCGCGCCTCAGGGCTGCTTGCGGCTGTTCTGGTGCTGTCCCAGGCGTTGCTGGTTCTGCGGCTGCTGGCCGAGCCGCGCGGCAACACCGCCGTGCTGCGCGCGCTCCTGCATCGGGGTTGGCTTGTCGACCGGTTGCTTGTGGTGCTTCATGGCGGCTCTCCTTGCGGCGCGCGCATGCCTGCGCTGCCGGAAGAAGACGTAGCAATCAACGTGCCGCAAACCGGCCCTGCACGCTGGCGTGCGTCGCTCTACACTGGCGGCGGACCGGTCGCCCCGTCTGGCGGTATCCCGGCCAGCCGCGCCCACTGTGGGCGCATCCTCTGCCCTCCCCCATGACACGACTGCCCTCACCTGCCACCACTGTCGCTGCGCTGGCGATCGCGCTCTGCGCTGCCCTGCCCTCTACAGCCTTTGCCCAAGGCGCCACGGCCGGCAGTACCCCGGCACGGGTACGTGCCACCATTACCGCCGCTTATGCCGACCACCTCGACGTGACCGACCGCGCAGGCAACAAGGCCACGGTCAGCCTGCCACCCGATGCCACCGTATCCGAAGTGGCCACCGTCGCGCCCAATGCCATCCAGGCCGGCAGCTACATCGGCACGGCCGCCGTCAAGCAGCCTGACGGCACGTTGCGCGCGCTGGAGGTGCATGTCTTTCCGGAATCGATGCGCGGCACCGGCGATGGTCACCACCCGTACGACCTCGGCGCGGACAGCTCGATGACCAACGGCACCGTCGAGCGGGCCGGCGCCGTGACGGGCGCGCAGGGCCGCACGCTGTCGGTCAAATACCAGGGTGGCGAGCAGCGCATCGTGGTGCCTCAGGAGGTGCCCATCGTCGCGTTTGCACCGGGCACGCGCGACGAACTGAAGGCCGGCGCACACGTGATCCTGATCGTGCGCGCAGATGCCCAAGGCAGCCTGATCGCGCAACGCGTACTGGTCGGCAAGGACGGGCTGACCCCGCCGATGTGAGGCTGGACCGCGGGCCGCTGGCGGCTTCGGACGATCCTGTCCGGAAACGGCCAGCGCCCGCGGGTGTCCGCGCCTAAACTCGCTCCGCGCAATGGGAGGCGACATGGGTTCGGAACACAACAAGCAGTGCATCGTAGCGGCGTGGCGCGCCTTCGCCAGCCGCGATGCGGCGCGCATCGGCGCGTGCTTCACCGAAGACGCGCAATGGCTGGCGCCCGCCGGCAACGGCACCGCCGTCGGCCTGGGTATCCCGCATCACATGGTGGGGCGTGCGCAGATCGCGCGTTTCATCGCGGAGGATGTTGGCAAGCTGTTCGTGGCCGATGTCCAGGTCGATTTTCGCGGCCTGTACGCCGAGGGCGACGTCGTCATCCTTGAAGAGCGCATGCAGGCGACGCTCGCCAACGGCCGCCCCTACGACAACGACTACTGCTTCATCTTTGAACTGACCGACGGCCGCATCCGGCGCGTGCGCGAATACATGGACACGCACCGCAGCCGGCTTGCCGTGCTCGGATGAGCCGGCCATCGCGCGCCGGCCCATCCCCCCTGCGTCAGAACGGCTTGCTGATCGCCACGTAGAAAGTGCGGCGCGGCGCGAACTGCGGTGCCCCCACGCCGATGCCCGTGCCGTCGCGCAGCTGGTAGCTGCGGTCGAACACGTTGAGCACGGTCAGACGCGTCTTCAGCTTGCCGACCATCGGCAGCGTGAAGTCATGCGCGGCGCCCAGGTTCAGTTGCCAGTACGCCGGCAGGTGGTCGGAGTTGACGAAGCCACGGCGCAGGCCGGTACCGAACAGCGCGTCGGCCATGTAGGTCGTGCCCGAATATTTGTATGACACGCCGGCGGAGGCGGCCACGCGCTGATCGTGGTCGAGGTTGACCCAGTGGCTGTTGATGTAGGCGAGTTCCGCGTCGCCAAAGTTGAACTGGCCGGTCTCGATGCCCTTGCCCTGTGCGCGCGAGATGCCCACGTTCAGGTATGCGCCGAAGTTGCCTTCGCGATAGTTGGCCGAGCCTTCGAGACCATAGATGCGGCCGCGCTCGTAGTTGAAGGCGGAGAACAGCAGCGCGTTGCCGAACTGGCCTTCGTCCTGCAGGTGGCGCACATCGCGGTAATAGGCGTCCAGGCCCAGCGTCAGGTGCGGCGTGAGCTGGTGCGAGATGCCCAGGTCGAAGTAGTTCGAGCGCTCCGACTTGACGGCGGTGTTGGCATCCGAGGGCAGCGCGTTGGTGGTGCCGACGAATTTCTGCACCGTGACCGGATCGAACTTCTCGGTGGGCGGCGGCGTGAAGTAGCGCGCGTAGCCGGCGTGCACGCGGGTCTGGCTGGTCAGGTCGTAGGTCAGGCCCAGACGGGGGCTGAGCTGCTGCTCGCTGACGATGGTGTTGACGTGGTCGTAGCGCGCGCCGTAGTTGACGGTGAGCCGGTCGGTCGGCTTCCATTCGTCCTGCAGGTAGACGCCCAGCGTGGTGCCGCTGCCGCTGGTGTTGTCGACGATGGTGAACGGCGTGCCGCTGGCCTGCGCGCCGGTGCTGTCGGCCGGGAACACGCTGGAGCTGTTGTCGACGTTAAAGCGCTCGCGCTGCACGAACACGCCCGCGCGCAGCGTGTGGCGGTCGGTCAGCTTGTAGCTGGCGTCGCCCTGCACGCCATAGGCTTCGTTGCGGCGCATGATGTTGGCGGCCACGCCGTTGTAGACCAGGTCGCCGATCGGATCCGGCATGTAGTCGATGCGGCTGGCGCGGCGGAACAGCGAGACCTGGTAGTCCAGCTTGGGCGACACCGTCTGCTGGTACGTCAGGATCTGGAAGTCGGTCTTCTCACGCTGGTTGGCATTGAGCGCCGTCGAATCGGGCGGCGTCGCGCCGTCGAGCGTGAACTGCGGCTGCAGGCCCGGCCGCGTCGGGATCTGGAAGCGGCTGTTGGCGGTGCCGAACATGAAGCTCACGCGGCTGTCATTGTCGAGCAGGTACGACAGCATGCCGAACGACTTGTTCTGCGTGGTGTGGTCGTGCGTGGCGTTGCGGTTGCCCGTCGGGTTCTCGATGCCGAGGTTGTTCTCGGCAAACACGCCCGAGAGGTAGTAGCTGAAGCGGTCCTTGGTGCCCTGCAGCTGCGCGTTGACCTCATGCGTGGCGTTGCTGCCGAGCACCGTGCCGATCTCGCCGCTGACGGCCTTGGGCTCGCCGGCCTCGTCGGTGGTGGCGCCCTTGGTCTGGATGTCGACCACGCCGGCGGTGCGGTAGCCGTACTGCGCCGGCAAGGCACCGGTGATGAAGTTGATCTGGTTGGCAAAGCGCGTGTCGAGCATCTGCCCGAACCCGCTGATCGGCTCGGGGATGATGACGCCGTTGATGCGGTATTGCAGGTTGGAGTGGTCGCCGCGCACGTGCAGCTGGCCGAACGAATCCTGCACCACACCCGGCGCCTGCAGCAGCACCTGGTTCAGCGGTGTGTTCTCGCCCTGCGGCAGGCGGGTGATGTCGTCGGTGTCGAACTTGTAGACCGAGCTGCCAGTATCGGGCGACAGCGCATTGCGCGCCGCGTCCAGACGCTTGGCGGTGACGCGCGTTTCGCTCAGGTCACGCACGTTGGTGGCGGAGGCCGGCGCTGCGGCGGGCTGGGTTGCGGGCGCGGCAGGGCTGGCGGCTTCCTGCGCCAGGGCAGAAACGCTGACCAGGGATGGCAGGGCGGCGGCAAGCGCCAGCACCAGCGCGCGGGGCTGGAACGGAATCATGAAAGGCCTTTGAATCGTGTGGATGCGTCAAACGGCACGCCGCGCATCAACGCGGCGAGCGGTGGGCAAAACAAACGTCAAAGGCCGAACGGGGGATCGCGGGAGCAGACCGCGACAGGAAAGACCGGCGTACCGGCCCACACGCCAACGTGCGGAAAATGCCAGCGCCGCGTCGTGCGCAGGCGCAGCACCACCAGCACCGGCAGCGCTGCGGCAAGCGCCGCGAAGGCCGCGCACTGCAGGCAGGCGTGCTCCTGCCCGGCCGGATTGCCGCTGCGCTCGGCGGCGGTCTTGCCGGCCGGCTGCAACGCGGCGCCAATCTCGCTGCCGCCCTCGCTCCAGTGCGACAGCGCATGCCGCAGCGCGCCCTGCTGACCAAACAGCAGCAGCACCGCCAGCAGGCAGGCCAGCCAGCGCAGATGCAGGAAAGAAGCGCGGAACGAACGCACGAATGGATCAGGGGCGAGGAAAGGTGTCGGCGCGACCTTAGGACATCGCGCGCCTGAATGCAACTAAGTTGCGAATTCTGACACCAGCCGCCCGGTTCGGCAATCCACCTATCCCGGGGGCAGCAAAATGCGGCCCTGATCCTATGCCGTGGGTATTACACCCGCGTGTGCGCGAAACCCGGCGCGAAGCCAGTCGGCACGCCCAGGGCCGGCACCGACACGCGCTTCCAGCTCGCGCGCGTCTTGCGCGCCACCGCGCGTTGCGCCGGCGCCTCGACCTCGCTGGCATCGTGCAGGCTGGCGAGCCACGCACCGTAGTCGAACCAGCCGTCGCGCACGAGTTGCTCGCCCACCCGGTTGGCAAAGCGGTCGGACTTGGGCAGGAAACACAGCTCGAAGCCTTCGGACTCGCGCCGGCCATGCATCCAGCGATGCGGCACCTGGTGGCTGGTCAACGCCTCCGACAGCCGCGTGCCATAGCGCTGCTGCGCCTGGCGCCGCGCACCGATCACGTGGAAGCTGTCCAGCAGCCGACGCACGCCCAGCGCCGAACGCGCATGGCAGATCTCCGCGTCGACCAGGAATTCACGGTTCTGCGTGCGCGCCTGCAGCACGAGCGCGGCGAAATGGTGCGCGCCCCACTCGTTCATATAGAACAGCTCGCCGCCGGCAAAGTCATAGGCGCGGAACACGTTGGCCTGATCGGCATAGCGGAACACATGGCGCGCGTTGGCGGCGAAGTCTGCATCCGTGCTGTGCGGAATGCGGCGGCAGTGCTGGTGCGCGAACACCAGCATGCTCGGGAACGAATGCACCGAGCACGGCGACTGCGCCAGTCCCGTCACCGCGCGGATATCGACCTTGCGGCGCTCGCGGCGCATGCCCACCAGCTGGCTCAGATGGTGGTGCAGCTCGTCGACCCACTCGGCGCCCGGCAGGTGCTTGGGAAACAGTTGATGGGCGGGCTCGGTGAGACCGCCTTCGAGGATGGCCGGCACACTCTTGTGCCAGATATCGAGCTTCCAGTGTGAAAGCGCGTCGCTCTCGGTGCGATGGTGCGCAACCGATTGCGTGACATTAAAGGCCCGCGACTGGATCACCCAGTCCGAGACCGATTGCAGCATCGTGGAAACGTTCATGCCACCCCCCGGTAGACCGAATCGTTCGTTGGTAAGGTTGCCGCCGCCGCTCTATGTGGCGATCAGTCGGCAAAGTTGAGATCAACGACTGAACGGTACCCCACTTTAGTGGGGTGTGCCATGAAGTTTATTGAAGTCCGTGTTAATAAAAATACACATAACACGTAGGGACTTTCCAGTCACACGGCGAGCTGCTTGGCATGGCAGCCTGCCGCCCGGCTCAGACCAGGCACATGTCGGAGACCTCTTCGTCCGACAGGCCCCAGGTAGCGGTGTCTTCCACGCTGACGATGGCGTCGTCCGACTTGCCCAGGCTGATGCGCTCGGGGCGCACGCGGGTCTTGGTGTTGCCGGAGTAGAAGACCACCACGTCTGGCTTGAGCGCCGAAGTCTCGCTCTGGTTGACCACCACGCCCAGCCGGTTGGTGCGCAGCTTGACCAGCGTGCCCACCGGGTAGATGCCCACGCTGCGCGTGAAGGCCTGGAACACGGTGCGATCGAACTGCGTGTCGGTGCGCGCCATCATGTACTTGAGCGCCTGCGCCGGCGACCACGCGTGGTGGTACGGGCTGCTGGAGGTGAGCGTGTCGTACACGTCGCAGATGGCGCCCATCTTGGCCCACAGGCTGATCGCCTCGGCCTTTTGGGCGTCGGGGTAGCCGCTGCCGTCGATGCGCTCATGGTGGTGCAGGCAGACCTCGCGCGCGATCTCGCTGAACTGGCCGGTGCCGACCAGCAGGTGGTGACCGCCCACCGCGTGGGTCTGCAGCAGCGCCAGCTCGTCCTTGGTCAGCGCCGTGCTCTTGTCGAGCAGGGTGCGCGGCATGGACGACTTGCCGATGTCGTGCACCAGCCCGCCCAGGCCGCATTCGCGGATCTCATCTTCAGACAGGCCCAGCGTGCGTCCCAGCGCCACCATCAGCGCGCAGACAGCGAACGAGTGCAGGTAGGTGTAGTCGTCCTTGTTTTTCAGCCGCGCCAGGGCAATCAGTGCGTACGAGTTGCGCGCCAGCGAGTTGGACACATCGTCCACCAGCAGCAGCGCCTTGTCGGTCTCCAGAGCCCGGCCCATGCGGGCTTCGGCAAACATGTGGCCGAGCGTCGCCTTGCCGCTCTGCATCAGCTTCTGGGCGTGCTGCCACTCCTCCTTGAGGGAGGTGGGCGTGACGGGTGGGAGCGCGCGCACCGTCTCGCGGGTCAGGGGCTCGGGCGCCGGCGCGGGTGCCGGCGCGGGCATCAGGGCCTTGGCAATGACGTCGTCGCCGCGTTCCGGGTCGATCCAGATCTCGGTGATGCCTGCCTTGAGGATGTCATCCACCTGTCCCTGATGCGACAGCTGGAACTGCGAACGCCAGAACGGATGCTTCAGCCAGGACCCGCCCAGCTTCATCACAAACATACCGACCCGCAATTGGTTCGCCTCGATTCGCTTCATACCCTGCCCGCCTCGGCTCAATGTCCGTTTTGATGGAATGGAATGCGACACGCCAGCCGACACTGGCACGATCTGCGCTACGGAGAGTGGGTGCTCGATGCCACTCGCGAAGATGTCGCGCTTGGCTAATCGGCAGCCTTGAGGGAAACTTGAGAAAAAGATCGGCTGGCAGCACTCCAGCTGCCGCGAACGGGGACGCCATCAGCGGGATGCGCGTCAAGACCCTCGCCGGGCGGGCTGCCGGCGGGGCAATGGCGGCGTACACTAGGTTGTGGGCGTGTCAGGGTCATGACGCGCTCGTATGATGCTCGCTCGACATGCCACACGATCCTTCGCCCCAACGCAAGCAAACTGAAGCCGATGACTTCGCGCTCAACCGCGACGCCATCCGCTGGCTCGCGCAGTTGCCCGATGAGGTCCGGCCGATCGAACTCGGCCGCGAATTCCCGCGCATCGTCAACACCATCGCCGCCAAGTGGGCGGACTTCAACGGCTGCCGGCTCTACCTGAACGGCCTGCAGATCGACGAGCGCGGCGGCCGCCAGGGCTTTCAATTCGTGATCGTGCAGGAGATCTGCGCGCTGCGCGAGTACTTCGATACGCTCTACCCACCGCCAAAGGACGCCTGGCAACAGGCCCTGGACGCCGACAAGCGTTAGCGCCGCCTAGGCCGGCCCGACTGCTACTTTATTCAGCAGCCCCAGCAGCATCCGTCGCTCTTCCGTGGACAGATGCGCCGTGACGCGTGCGTCGTGAGCCACCACCGCGTCCGTGATCTCCCACAGCGTCGCCTCCCCCTTTGACGTCAGCACCAGCCGGAAAGCGCGCCGATCGACCGGCGACGGATGCCGCTCGACCATCCCCATCTGTTCCAGTGTATCGACCAGCAGCACCGCGCCCGAGCGTGCCACGCCCAGGATATTGGCCAGCTCGGTCAGCTTGAGATCGGGGTTGTGCGCGATCACGGTCATGGCCGAGAAGCGCGGCGGCGTGATGTTCCACGCCTGCAGCGAGCGCACGAAATCCTCGTAGATATGCAACTGGGCGCGGCGCACCGCGTAGCCGACCAGCCCGTCGAGCGCGCCATATTCCACGTCAGCCACGTGCGGGTTGAAATGGCCGGACTCGGCCACGGCGGGGTACAGGTCGTCGGCTTTGGGGGAGCGCGGCATGGTGACGTGGGGGTTGCGGGATCCGTCGATTATCGTTGGCCGGACGCCCGCCATCCATGAACCGAGAAGAACTTCAGTTCTTCACGACGTCTCGATCGGTGGGAAGCAGCTTCCACTTGCCGTGGTCGATGGTCAGCAGCACACGGCCGCGCGCATCAAAGCCGAAATGATCGGTCGCGGTGTAGTTCAGCACACCGTGCGAGACGACGATGTCGCGCTCTGACTCCAGCGCGTCCTTCAGCGCCCGGCGGAACTCGGGCGTGCCGGGCTTGGCCTTCTTCAACGCCACCGGCACGATCCGCTGCAGCACCTGCAGCGCGTCCCACGTGTGGGCGCCGAACTGCGTGCGGGTGTCGGGGCCGTTGGCCTTCTCATAGCGGGTCACGTACTCCAGCGCGGTCTTCTTGCTCGGGTGGCTGTCGGGCAGCTGCTCGGCCACGATCACCGGCCCGGCCGGCAGGATGGCCCCGTCGACCGTCTTGCCGCCGATGCGGATCAGGTCCTTGGTGGCGGCGCCATGGGTCTGGTAGATCGGCCCGGCATAGCCGCGCTCACGCAGGGCGGTGTGCGGCAATGCCGCGCCGGTGCCGGCGCCCGCCACCAGGACCGCGTCGGGCTTGAGACTGACCAGCTTGGCCACCTGCCCCGTCACGTTGGTATCGGCGCGCGCGTAGCGTTCCACGTCCACCACCTTCAGGCCGCGCGGCGTGGCGGCGGCGGTGAAATCCTTCAGCCAGCTCTCGCCATACGCGTCGGCAAAACCAATGAAGCCGACCGTCTTGACGCCGCTGGCGGCCATGCGCGCGGTGATCGCCTCGGCCATCAGCGAGATGGGCTGGGCCAGGCGGTAGGTCCAGTCGCCTCGGCCCGGCTTCAGCTCGACGGGCGCGAGCGCCAGTTGCGGCGTCTGCGATTCGGTGGCGACCTCGGCAATCGCGATCGAGGGCGCCACCGCGGAGGAACCGACGATCAGGTCCACGTGATCCTCCGTCACCAGCTTGCGTGCCAGGCGCGTGCCGGTGGCCGGGTCGGAGGCGTCGTCCACCACCACCAGGCGCAGCTTCTCGCCGCCGATGGCATCCGGATAGAACGCGAGCGAATGCTTCTGCGTAATGCCGAGCGAGGCCGATGGCCCGGTGGTCGACAGGCTCACGCCCACGACGATCTCGGCATGGGCAGCGGTGGCAAGCAGCAGCGCGGCAGCGGCGCAGATGGCGCGGCGAATGGTCATGGGTCTCCTCCCGGTGACGTGGGTGCAGATGTGAGGTCAAGCGGCCTGGCGCGCGCGGCCGGGCATGGGCGGCTGGTCGCGCAGCGATTGCGGATCGAAGCCGGCCAGTTTTTTATAGCGCATCGCGATCCCTTCCAGCTCGGTGCGGGGGATCACGTCGTCGATGCGGGCGAAGCCCTGCGGCGCGCGTTCGTGCGCGAGCTGCATGACCTGCTCCGGGCCGTTCAGCCGGTTGCGCAGCACGATGCCGGCGGTGCGCGGCAGCCGGTCGGCCTCGTATTCGCGCAGGGCGGTGCCGGTGTCACGCGTGGCAAGCAGGCAGTCGATGAGCGCGCGCGCATCGAGGATGGCCTGCGCGCTGCCGTTCGAGCCGATCGGGTACATCGGGTGCGCCGCGTCGCCCAGCAGGGTGACGCGGCCGAAGGCCCAGCGCGGCAGCGGGTCCTTGTCGACCAGCGGGAACTCGTACACCGCCTGCGCGCCGTCGATCAGCGCGGGGATGTCAATCCAGTCCCACTGCCAGTCGGCGAAGGCGCTGCGGAAGATGGCGCGGTCGACCTCGCGGTTCCAGTCGCTGCGCGGCGGGGCGGCGTCGGGCACGCGTAGCTCGGCGATCCAGTTGATGCGTGCGCGGCCCTGCTGGCGCAGTGGCTCGGAGATCGGGTAGGCGACGAACTTCTGGTCCTGGTGGCCGGCCATGAACATGGTGCGGCCATCGAGGTAGGGCTCCGCATCGGTGATGGCGCGCCAGAGCATGCGGCCCGCGAAGCGCGGTGCGTCGCCGGCCGGGTAGAAGTGGCGGCGCACGGCGGAGTGGATGCCGTCCGCGCCGATCAGCACGTCGGCCGACGACTCGACGATGGCGTCATTCACGCGATCGCGCAGCGTGAAGCGCACCGGGCCGCCGCCCTCGCCGGTCGATTCGACGGCCTCGAAGCTGTGGCCCAGGCGGATGCAATCGGGCCCGAGCCGCTCGGCCACGGCATCGGCCAGCGCCATCTGGAATTCACCGCGGTGGATGGAGAATTGCGGCCAGTCGTAGCCCGCTGCCAGGCCGCGCGGCTCGTGCCAGATCGGTTGGCCGAAGCGGTTGTAATAGGCCAGCGCGGACGTGCGGATCGCCAGTGCGCCGAGCGTGTCTTCCAGGCCCAGCTCGCACAGTTGGCGTGCGGCATGCGGCAGCAGGTTGATGCCGACGCCCAGCGGCCGCAGCGTCTGCACGGCCTCCCACACTTCCACCTCGAAGCCCTGCCGCTCGGCCATCAGCGCAAGCGTAAGCCCACCGATGCCTGCCCCGATGATGGCGATCTTCATGGCTGTCTCCGTCAAATTTGTTGCAGTCTATAACAAATATGAAGACCAGTCGGTCGCCCCGGGATCAGGGCAATCCCTAGGCGAATGGGACGCTCTGACGGCTTGACGCTCAGTGATATATCACAATACCATCACTCGACTTTTACGAGATCCGGGGCTGCCTCCTCATGTCGCGTCCAATCAAGCTGGTGTCCACTGCTGCGGCCACGGCTGCACCGTTCGCCACCGAACCCGCCGAGCACGCCCCCAAGGGCGCCGCCCTGCGCGAACTCGCCTACAGCGAGATCAAGCGCCGCATCATGTCGTGCGAGTTCCGCCCCGGCGAGCCGCTCAACGAGGCGCAGCTCTCCGCGCTGCTGGGCCTGGGCCGCACGCCGGTGCACCAGGCGCTGCACCGGCTGGAGGTCGAGGGCCTGGTCTCGATCCTGCCACGCAAGGGCGTGCTGGTGACGCCGCTGTCGCTCAACGACGTGCTCGACATGATCGAGGTGCGTGCCACCAACGAGATCCTGTGCGTGACCCTGGCCGCCGAGCGCGCCCACCCGGCCGATTTCGAAGCCATGCGCGCCATCGTCGATGCGTCGCCCGCGCTGATCGAGCAGCGCGACATCGCCGCGCTGGCCGCACTGGACCTCAAATTCCACCTCGCCATCTCGGCCGCCTCGCGCAACCGCGTGCTGGCCGAGCTGCTGCGCGGGCTGCACGAGAAGCAGGCGCGCTTCTGGTTCCTGTCGCTGTCGGAGCCGCAGCACCTGCAGAACGTCTACGACGAGCACCTCGCCATCCTCGATGCGCTGGAGCGCCGCGACGTGCCCGCCGCGCGCGATGCCGTCCGCGAGCACATCGACGAGTTCCGCCGGACCATCATCCGCACGCTCTGACGCCCGCCCCCCTTTCGCTTCAACGCATCTCCGGATTCCGCATGACCACGCTGCACCTCAACTTGATCGGCCACGGCCCCATCGACGTTGCCGTCGACCATCTCGTCATCGCCGGCTGGACCGGGCGCGACGCCGCCGCCGTCGAACACCACATCGCCGAGCTGGAAGCCATCGGCGTGGCGCGCCCGGCGCGGGTGCCGTGCTTCTATCGCGTGTCAGCTTCGCTGCTGACGACGGACGCGCACGTGGAGATCCCCGGTGCCGATTCGTCGGGCGAGGCGGAGTTCGTGCTGTTTTCCACGCCGCTGGGCCTGCTCGTCGGCATCGGCTCGGACCACACCGATCGCAAGGTCGAGGCGTACGGCGTGACGGTCTCCAAACAGATGTGCGCCAAGCCCGTGAGCCGTGACGTGTGGCGCTTCGACGCGCTGGCGGACCACTGGGACCATCTGCAGATGAAAACCTGGCGCACGCGCGACGGCCAGACCGCGCTGTACCAGGAGGGCAGCGTCACGCGCATGCTCGACCCGCGCGACCTGATCCGCCGCTACACCGGCGCCAGCATGTTATCGACGGAGCTGCCGGTGGGCACCGCCATGTTCTGCGGCACGCAGCCCATCATCGGCGAACTCGGTTTTGGCGAGGCCTTCGAGATGGCGCTGATCGACCCGGTGGCGGGCGGCGAGCTGCGCCATCGGTATGCTGTCCACACGCTGCCCGTCGAAGGCTGAGAACCTGCCCATGGTCCTACTGCGCGACCCGATCTTGGCCCCGAATTTGCCAAATGCGTGCTCGCCGTACACGTGTACGGCTGCGCTTCTCGAGCCACCCTCGGGCCGCTCGCTACGGACCATGAACAGGTTCCGACAAACGCTCACCTCCCGGAGATCCGCATGATGACGCCTCGCCCGAACATGATCCGCACCTTGGCCGCCGACCTGGCCGCCGGCCGCACCACCAGTGTCGCCCTGACCGAGACCGCGCTGGCGCGCGCCGAGGCGCATCGCGCCACCGGCGGCGCCGCCTATGTCAGCATCGACACGCGAGCCGCACTGGCCATGGCCCGTGCTGCGGATGCCGCGCGCGCGGCGGGCAACGTGCCGTCGCTGCTGGCGGGGCTGCCGGTGTCGATCAAGGATCTGTTCGACGTGGCGGGCCAGGTGACCCGTGCGGGCTCGCGCGCGCTGGCGCATCAGTCGCCCGCCACCGCCGATGCCGCCGCCGTGGCCCGCCTGCGCGCGGCTGGCGCCGTGCTGCTCGGCCGCACCAACATGAGCGAGTTTGCGTTTTCGGGCCTGGGCCTGAACCCACACTACGGCACGCCGCGCACGCCGGCGGACGGCACCCGCGCGGCGGGCGGCTCCACCTCGGGCGGCGCGGTGACGGTGGCCGGCGGCATGGCGGTCGCGGCGCTCGGCACCGACACGGGCGGCTCGATCCGCATCCCCTCCGCCTTTTGCGGGCTGACCGGCTTCAAACCCACCGCGCGCCGCGTGCCGATGACCGGTGGCGTACCGCTGTCCACCTCGCTGGATTCGGGCGGGCCGCTCACCAATTCGGTCGACTGCTGCGCCATCGTTGACGCCATCCTGAGTGGCGAAACACTTGATACCGAAGCGGTGCCGCTCGCCGGCCTGCGCTTCGGCATCACGCAGGACTACGTGGGCGCGGACCTGGACGACACCGTCGCCACCGCGTTCAACCGCGCCGTGGCCCGCCTCGAACGCGCGGGTGCACACATCGTCCGCTTCAGCTTCCCCGAACTGCTGCAACTGCCCGAGATCAACGGCGGCGGCGGCCTGACGGCGGCCGAGGCCTGGGCATGGCACCGCCCGCTGCTGGCGCGTGCCGAGGCGCAATACGACCCGCGCGTCGCCACCCGCATCCGCCGCGGCGAGCAGATGGGCGCCGCCGCCTACATCGACGTACTGGACGCACGCGCGCGCATGATCGCCGCCGCGCACAAGCGCCTGGGCAATCTCGATGCGTGGCTGATGCCTACAGTGGCCATCGTGCCGCCCGAAGTGGCCCCGCTCGAAGCCGACGACGCGCAGTTCTTCCGCACCAACGCGCTCACGCTGCGCAACCCGAGCGTCATCAATTTCCTGGACGGCTGCGCGCTGACGCTGCCCGTCCATGCCACCGGCGAACTGCCGGTCGGCCTGTCGCTGTGCGGTCTCGCCAATGACGATGCGCGCATCCTGCGCGTCGGCCGGGCGGTGGAGGCAGCACTGCGTTGAGCGCCTAGCCCGAACCCGCTCCCCACCGCCGCGTCCGGGCCACGCGGGCGGTTCTCGCAGTACACCCAAAGGCGCGCATCAGACGCGCCAGGCCCAACTCACGCCTGCGTTTTGCACACCCAAGCCGGGCAGCATCCCTATCGGAGGAAAACCATGTCTCAAACCCAAGCGATGCCCGCCGACCCGGCCGGCAGTCCGCCCCACACCACCGCGCTGGACGCCACCTATCGCCGCATCGCCGGGCGGCTGGTGCCGTTCCTGGTGGTGCTGTTCATCCTGGCGTGGGTCGACCGCGTCAACGTCGGCTTCGCCAAGCTGCAGATGCTGCAGGACCTGCAGTTCAGCGAGGCGGTGTACGGCCTGGGCGCGGGCATCTTCTTCATCGGCTATTTCCTCTTCGAGGTGCCGAGCAACCTGCTGCTGGAGAAGATCGGCGCGCGCAAGACGCTGGCGCGCATCACCATCCTGTGGGGCCTGGCCTCGATGGCGATGATCTATGTGCAGACGCCAGCCTCGTTCTATGCGATGCGCTTCCTGCTGGGCATTTTCGAGGCGGGCTTCTTTCCGGGCGTGGTGCTGTACCTGACCTACTGGTTCCCTTCCGCACACCGTGCGCGCATCAACGGGCTGTTCATGACCTCGTTTGCGATTGCCGGCGTGGTGGGCGGCCCGGTGGCGGGCTTCATCATGAGCCGCATGGAAGGCGTGGGACACCTGGCCAACTGGCAGTGGCTGTTCCTGCTGGAAGGCATTCCTTCGGTGCTGGCGGGCTTTGCCGTGCTGGCCTGGCTGCCCGAGACGCCGCGCCAGGCGACGTGGCTGTCCGCCGCCGAGCAGGACGCCGTGATCCGCGCCGTCGAGGTGGAGAACCGCGATCCGGCCAAGCACGCCTCGTTTGCGGCGGCGCTGGCCAACCCCCGCGTGTGGATCTGCGCGCTGATCTACTTTTGCGTGGTCAGCGGCAACGCCACCATCGCGTTCTGGACGCCGTCGATCATCAAGGAGCTGGGCATCCAGGGCAATTTCCGCATCGGCTTGATCTCGGCCATTCCGTTCATCGCCGGCACCATCGCCATGGTGTGGAACGGCGCGCATTCTGATCGCACGGGTGAGCGCCGCATGCACTGCGCCATCGCCGCGCTCATCGCCAGCGCGGGGCTGGTGGCGACAGGCGCAATGCTCGGCACGCCGTTGTTGGCGCTGCTGGCACTCACCGTGGCGGCCATCGGCATCCTGGCGGCGTTTCCGGTGTTCTGGTCGATCCCGGCGGTGTTCCTGGCGGGCACGGCCGCCGCGGGCGGCATTGCGCTGATCAACTCGATCGGCAACCTGGCCGGATTCGTGGCGCCCTACATGATCGGCTGGCTGAAGACGAGCACCGGCCACCTGTCGGCCGGGCTGTACTTCGTGGCGGCGCTGGAGCTGGGCGCGGCGGTGCTGGTCATCCTCGGCACGCGCAAGCACTAGGCGCCGTGCGGCGGCTTACCCCGCCACCTTGTAGCCGATGCGCACGCCGCCCCAGTGGCGGCCTTTCACGAAGATGGGCGCCGACACGTCCTTCATCATGGCGAAGGTGCCGTTGCCCATGTCGCGCCGGTAGGTCTGCAGCAGGAAAGCCTCGGTGTTGCGTGCGGCGCCCAGGCCGGTGCGGTCGGTGAACAGGCGTCGGTTGCGGCTGTTGGCGGCATTCCACGCGGGGTCGCCGCCCTGCGGCTGGGAGAACTTCAGGTTGTGCGTGGGCAGGTAGCCGTTGGTGTCGACTGCGGCGCAGAACACCACGCGCGCATCGAGCGTGAGCAGCGGCTCCTGCACCGGCGGCAGCGCGCGATCGGTGAATTCGGTAAAGCGCGCCAGGTGCTGCGGCGGGTCGGTGTCAGGCACCGGCTGGTAGTGGCGGTCGAACAGGTCGCCCTCGCTGATGTCGCCGCGCGAGAGCGCCGCCTCGAACAGCGCGCCGATGCGCCGGGCGGTGGCCTGCACCGCGTCGATGAAGGGCGTGTCCGCGCTCTGCACGCCGGTGGAGGCGGTCAGCCGGATCAGCGTTTCCGACGTGCCCAGCAGCCCCGTCAGCTGCTGCCGCGCGTTGTCCATGTTGCGGCTCGATTGCGTGACGCCCTCGGCCATGGCGTCCACCTCGCGCGCGAGCGAGGCGCATTCGTCTTCGATGGCGGCGGTGGAATCCGCAATGCTGGTGGCCTCGGCGTCGAAGCGCGCGATGGCCTCGCCAGCCACGCCGATCACGGCGCCGATGGCCTGCGTGCCGCTGTCCACCCGTTGTGCGCGGGCCACGTTGGCGCTGCTGTCGCCGATCAGCCGCTCGGTCTGGCCGGAGAGGTCGGCCAGGGTGGACTCGATGCGGCGCGTGGCGTCGGCGGTCTGGCCGGCGAGCTGCTTGACGGCGCTGGCCACCACCGCAAAGCTGCGGCCCGATTCACCGGCGCGCGCGGCCTCGATGGCGGCGTTGATGGCGAGCAGGTTGGTCTGCTTGGCAATCTGCGAAATCTGTTCGGACGCCTGGGCCACCTGCACCAGCGCGTCGCGCAGCGCGGCAATCTGCTGCTCCATGCCGGCCACACCGGTGGCGAGATCGCGGATGTCGCGCAGCGAAGCCTCGACCGTCGCACGCGAGTCGCCCACCTCTTCGCTCGCATGCGCGGCCACTTCACGCGCATGGCGCGCGGCCACGGCAATGTCGTGGTTGCCGCGCATGGTGGCGGCCGCCGCGCCGCGCAGTTGTTCGAACACCTCGGCCTGGCGGCGCAGGCGCACCGCCACGTCTTCCACGTTGCCCGACACCTCGCAGATGCCGATGCCGACACGCCCCGCCTCTTCGGCAATGCGTGCCACCAGTCCGGGCGGCGCCTTCGGGCCGCGACCCCAAGCCAATCGCTTCACTGCGGATGTCTCCTGTACGGTTGTGGTTGCCTCTGGCGGGCTTAGCCGACTCACCTGATTGGGTTATCGGCGGGATGCAGACGGGCTTGAGCGGTACAACCGCGACGTTACGTCGCGTCGGCCTGGTGCAGGTTGCGCAAACGCCGTTCGTAGGCGGCGGCCGTCATGGGCGCGCCGAACAGGAAGCCCTGCAGCTTGTCGCAACCGGCCGCCTGCAGGAACTCGGCCTGCTCCAGCGTTTCCACGCCCTCGGCGGTGACGGTCATGTCCAGCGACGCCGCCATCGCCACCACCGCGCGCGAGATGACCACCGAATCGCGGTGGCGCGGAATGCCCGACACGAACGAGCGATCCACCTTCAGGTTGTCGATCGGGAAGCGCTGCAGATACGACAGCGACGAATACCCGGTACCGAAATCGTCGATGGAGATGCGCACGCCCAGCGCCGTGAGCGCGTCCAGGATCGGCATCACCGCCGCCGTGTCGCGCATCAGCAGGCCTTCGGTGATCTCCATCTCCAGGGCCCTGGCCGGCAGGCCGCTCTCGGCCAGGCAGCGCGTGATGGTCGGCACCAGGTCGTCGCCAAACTGGCGCGGCGACAGGTTCACGGCGATGAAGAAGTCCGGTGCGCAGGCCTTGCGCCACTCGGCGGCCTGGCGGCACGCCTGTGCCAGCACCCACTCGCCGATGCCGAGGATCAGCCCGGCATCCTCGGCCACCGGGATGAACTCCGCCGGCGACACCTCGCCCAGCTCCGTGCTGTGCCAGCGCAGCAACACCTCGGCGCCGCCCATCTGCATGGTCGTGGCATCGACGATGGGCTGGAAGCGCAGCGACAGCTCGTCGGCCGCCAGCGCGCGCCGCAGGTGGTGCTCGAGCTGGAAACGCCGCTGTGCCCGCTGCGACAGCCGCGCGGTGAAGACGCGATGCTGGTTGCGCCCGTTCTGCTTGGCGTTGTACATGGCGGCATCAGCGCAGCGCAGCAGCGTGGCGGCGTCCTCGCCATGCTCGGGATACGCCGCAATGCCGATCGACGCGCCCAGGTAGTACTCCGTGCCGCCGGTCGAAAACGGCTGCGCGATGGCGCCAACGATGCGCTCGGCCAGGCGTTCAGCCTCGGACAGCGAGCGCACGTGGTCGAGCAGCACGACGAATTCGTCGCCGCCCAAGCGCGCCAGCGTATCGCTCTGCCGCACGCACGCCGACAGGCGCTGCGCCACGATGCGCAGCAGGTGATCGCCAGCCTCGTGCCCAGCGGTGTCATTGACCTTCTTGAAGCCATCCAGGTCCAGGAACAGCACCGCCGCCTGGCGGCCGTCGGTGGCCGCCTCGTCCAGCACAGCCTGCATGCGCTGCGAGAAGTACGCGCGGTTGTACAGGCCGGTGAGCGCATCGCGCTGCGCGAGAAACTTGAGCTGCTGCTCGGCCGCGCGCGCCGGGCCGATGTCGTTGAACGAAATCAGCACGGCGGAAGGCGCGTGGTCGCCCGGGCGCGTAATGGGGAGCACGTTCTGATGCACCCACACCACGTCGCCGTCGATCAGCTCCAGACCGATCGTCAAACCCAGCAGCGGCCGCCCGGTGGTGAACACCACGCGCGTGGGCCGCGCATGGAAGGGAATCTCGCTGCCGTCTTCATACAGCGAGCGGCGCATCAGCATCAGGTGGCTCGCCCCCACCGGCGACTGCGTGCCCGCCCGCAAGATGCGACGCGCGCTCGGATTGCACGCGAGGATGCTGCCGTCCGCCGCCTGCACCACGATGCCCTCGGTCAGGTTGTCGACGGCCAGGCGGTAGCGCTCCTCGCTGTCCTGCAACTCGCGCGCGATGTGCGCCTTCTGGATCGCGACGCCGACGATGTCGGTGATGGCGTCCAGCAACTGCGTTGCCGCATGCGTGGGCGCCCGTGGCGTGTCGTAGTAGACGCCCAGCGCGCCGATCATCTGGGCGTTGTCGCCGCGGATGGGCGTGGACCAGCACGCGCGCAGGCCGAGCGGGCGGACCAGGTCGCGGTAGTCATCCCACAGGGGGTCGGTCTCGATGTCTTCCACCACCACGCGCGCGTTGCGGAACATGGCGGTGCCGCACGACCCCGCCCCCGGCCCGATCGCCAGGCCGACCAGCGCCTCCGACAGCATATAAGGCAGTGACGGCGCCACAGCCCGCGTGATGTGCTCGCCGTCGCTGCACAGCAGGACGGAGCAGATCGACCCGTCGTCCAGCAGCGACTCCACCAGCCGGCAGACCTCACCCAGCAGGTCGAGCATCGGCACGTTGCGCGAGCTGAGTTCGAGCACGGTCTTCTCGCAGCGCAGCAGTTCCTTGGCGCGCGCGGTTTCGGCGGCGAGTGCTCGGTAGTTGGCTTCGGATTCGCGCAGTGCCTGCTCGGCCTGCTTGCGCTGGCTGATGTCGCGCGCCACCACCTGGACGGCGGTGCGCCAGCCCAGCTGCACCGGTGCCGACAGAACCTCCACGTCCACCGGGGTGCCGTCGACGCGCACCAGCGTCTGCTCGACCGGCGGCAGCCCGGCGCCGTGCTCGACGATCCACTCGCGGCGCTGGCGCGCGAGCTGCACGGAATCGCCGTGGACGAATTCGTCCAGCTCGCGCCCGACGATGTCGCGCGCGCTGGCCGCGCCAAACAGCCGCACGCCCGCCTCGTTGATGAAAACGATGATGTCGTCCGCCACGATGTACAGCGCATCCGGCATCTGCCGGACCAGCGCCTCGTAGCGGTCGTCTGCGAGCGGTAGCGGCCGGGATTCGGTCACGTCTGGGCTACCGGGTGAACCGGGCCGCTCGGCGGAAGTGGCGTCCATAGGGGGGATCGGGGATCAACGCCCGGCAGTTCTCCCATCTTGTTTCTCTGGATAACGACCATGGTGTCGGGAAAGTTAAGGCGTCTAGACCGTCTCCCCTACTTCATGGTGGTGCGGCATGCACCGAAAGATGGAGTGCGCGTCGATCGCGCCGCCAGTTGCGGCACAATGCAAGACAACCCATCTTCCAGCGTGCGGCTTTGCATCGCGCGCCAATTTGTTCCGATTTCTCCCGATGCAATCGTTTTCGTCATCACCCGCCGGCCTGGCCGGGCTGGTTTCGCGCCGCATGCTGCTGGCAGACGGGCTTGCGCCCGCCGCCCTCCACTTCGACGGCGCCGACATCGCCGCGTGTGATGCCCAGCCCACGCGCGGCATGCTCGACTGCGGCGACCTGCTGGTCCTGCCCGGCATCGTCGACCTGCACGGCGATGCCTTCGAGCGCGCGATCATGCCGCGCCCCGGCGTGGCCATCCCCTACGCCACCGCGCTGGCCGATGTCGACGCCCAGCTGCTGGCCAACGGCATCACCACGGCCTTCCACGGCGTCACGTACTCCTGGGAAGGCGGCCTGCGCGGGCATGCCTATGCACAACAGATGCTCGATGCGCTCGAGCACCTGCGCGGCCAGCTCGGCGCCGAGCACTTGGTCCACCTGCGCTTCGAGCTGCACCATGCCGACGGCGTGGACGCCGCGCTGGCGTGGATGGCGGCGGGCCGCGTGCACTTCCTGGCCTTCAACGACCATCTGCCGATGATGCAGGGCAAGCTGGGCGACACACGCAAGCTCGGCCAATACGCCGACCGCGCCGAGTGCGACCCCGACACCTTCCGCGCCCGCCTGCACACCGCCGCCGACAATGCCGCCGTGCTCGACACGGTGGTCACGCGGCTGGCGCAGGCAGCGCGCCGGTACGGCATCCGCATGGCCTCGCACGACGATCCGGATATCGCCACCCGCGATGCCTTTCACGCACACGGCTGCACCGTCGCCGAGTTTCCGCTGACGGAAGCGGTGGCGCAGGCCGCGCGGGCGCAAGGCGGCGACATCGTCTTCGGTGCGCCCAACGTGCTGCGCGGCCGCAGCCACCACGGGGCGCCCGATGCCACCGCCATGGTGGCCGCCGGCCTGGGCACGGTGCTCGCCTCGGACTATTACTACCCGGCGCCGCTGGCCGCGCCGTTCCGGCTGGCCGAGCGCGGCGCGGCGACGCTGCCGCAGGCGTGGGCGCTGGTGTCCGCCAACCCGGCCCGCGCGGCGGGGCTGGCCGATCGGGGTGCGCTCGCGCCGGGGTTGCGCGCCGATGCCATCATCGTCGACGACCGCCAGCCCGGCCTGCCGCGCGTGGTTGCCACCGTGGTGGGCGGGCGGCTGCGCTACGCCACCACGCAACTGGCCACCGTGGCCGCCTAGGGCGCGCACCCCAGGGCACGTACTAACATGACCCCACCGCCGCTGCCCGAGGCCTGGCGCTACGCCCTCTACCTGCTGCCGCCCGAGCCCTGGTACACGCTCGGCACACGCTGGCTCGGCCGCTGCGCGCGCAGCGGCGCCGCCATCGATGGCGCCCCACGGCAGGCGCTGGCCCACGGCGCACGCATCGACCTGGCCACGCTCGACCGCTGGACCGAGGCGCCGCGCCACTACGGCCTGCACGCCACGCTCAAACCGCCGTTCCGGCTGGCGCAAGGCCAGGACACCGCCGCGCTGGACGCCGCCCTGCAGCGCTTTGCCCAGCAGCAGGCGCCTTTCACGATCGAGCCCGCCTTGCAGTCGCTGCGCGGCTTTCTCGCCTGGCGCCTGCGCCACGGCACCCCCACGCGCGAGGCCATGCACCGCTTGGCCGATGCCTGCGTGCGCGAGTTCGACGCGTTTCGCGCCCCCGCCCCGGCCACCGAACTCGCGCGCCGTCGCCAGGCCGGCCTGTCCGATGCGCAGGAACGCCATCTCGCGCGCTGGGGCTATCCGTACGTGTTCGACACCTTCACCTTCCACATCACCCTCACCGGCCGGCTGGGCCTGGCCGAGCACGCGGCCTGCCTGCGCGCGCTCGAACCCGCCGACGCCGCGCTGCCGCGTGCCATGCCGGTCGATCACGTGGCGCTGTTCACGCAACCGGCGCCTGACGCGCCTTTCTCCGCCGCGCGCATCTATCGCTTCGACGGCCGCGTGGAAGCGGCCTGATTCGGGCGAAGGCGGCGGCTGCGCCACAATAGCGGCATCGTTTGCCATATTCGGAGGAGATTGCATGACGATCCAGGACATGACCATGCGCTTGGGCGCGGCCCTGGTGGTGGGGATGCTGCTGGGCACCAACCGCTATCTGCACGGCAAGTCGGCCGGCATTCGCACGCTCGGGCTGGTGTCGCTCGGGGCGGCACTGGCGGTGGCGTTCTCGGCCGACGGTTTTGGCATGGACGGTGTCACCCGCACGGTGCAAGGGGTGATGGCCGGCATCGGCTTCCTGGGCGCGGGCGTCATCATCCACCACCCAGGCAACGAGCGCGTACAAGGGCTGACCACGGCCGCCTCGGTCTGGATGGCGGCGACGCTGGGCGCGGCATGCGGCGCGGCGCAATACGCGCTGGTTGGGGTCGCCTCAGTGCTGGCGCTGGTGCTGCTGGTGCTCGGCGGGCCGCTGGAGCGTGCCCTGCAACGCTATTTCGGCAACGGCGCGGCGTGCGACGAGACCCCGGCCAACGCGCACCCGAGCGCCCCGCGCCTGCTAGCGCATCCGTCGGACCCGGTGGAGCGTTGACGCGCCAGGCGCTCAGCGCTTGAGATCGACCACGTTGATCACCTGCGTCTGGCCGTGCTGCTCGACCTCCTGCCGCGCGACCACGCCCAGCTCCGGGCAATACCAGTCGGTGACATGCGCCACGGTCGGCTCGGGTTCGATCGTCTCGTTGCCGAGGTGCAACACGCCCAGGGTGGCCGTGCGCGTGTAGCGGATCGGCCGGCACTGCTGCGGACCGGCCGGCGTTGCCATCGTCTGCGGCCGCCCGACCTCACGCTCGGACACATCCACCTTGGCATGCGCCGCCCGCATGTGCCCGACGCTGATGCCAAGGCGTGGCGACACCACGTCGAAGTCGAAGCTGGAATCGTAGGTATCGCCCGGCAGCATCTCGGCTTCGGGCGCCAGGCCCGCGCCGTACAGGAACATGCCGGAGATGGCGGTACTCACGGTGCCGACCAGGTCGGCATGCTCGCTTTGCGCAAACACGCGTCCGTTGACGCTGACGATGCGTGTGACCACGCCGGCCTCGTCGACCATCAGCTTATGGTCCTGCACCGTCTCGATCGGCCGGCCGCCCAGCGCCACCAGGCCCGATTTGGCGTAGATATGCAGGCCGATCTCGCAGCCGTCCAGCACATCGCGGTTCACGTCGTGCAGCGTGAACTCGACAATCATCGGGGTCTGGCCGTTGCCGTCCAGCCGCAGCCGGCTGCCGTCATGCACCCACGACGCGCTGCATAGCCCGGCGGCGTGCGCGGGCATGGCCGTCAGCGCAGCCAGCATGGAGACCAGCCCCGCGGCGATACCCGCCCACAAAGAAAAACGCCGATGCATCGGGCGATGCATCAGCGTCGGGGCCTGCGAGCCTTGCGGCACGGTGCTTATTGCTTGGGCGCGCCGTCCTGCTTGTTGGCGCCCTGCGAATACGGGTCGAACTTGTCGCCGGCCTTCGCACCTTGCGAGTACGGGTCGAACTTGTCGCCAGCCTTCGCGCCTTGCGTGTACGTGTCGTACTTGCCGTGCTCGACATTGGCCGGTTGGGCGCCAGGGTTCAGCGCATTGGCGGTGCTGTCGGCGCCTTGGGTGTACGGATCGAACTTCTTGTCGGCGTTGGCGCCCTGCGAGTACGGGTCGAACTTATCGCCGGCCTTCGCGCCTTGGCTGTAGGGATCGAACTTCTTGTCGGTCTGTGCGGTGGCCACGCTGGCGGTGACCGCCAAGACAGCTGCTGCTGCCACGAGGATGAGACGTTGGTGCGACATCTGAAGCTCCTTTCCTATGGGTCGTTTGGGCTGATCGACAGCCTCACTTTTCGAACGAATCCCGGCCAACCTGCGGTCATTTCATGGAAACGACACACGAGCCCGCCGGAGAACCCCCTCTCCTCCCGGTAAGCTATGGCAACGGCACGCGAAAGTCAACGCACAGAAACTGCATGTTTTTTGTGCAAACAACCAGTCTCAACGGCGACCCGCGCTCCGGATCGCCCGCGGGCCCGCCACGGCGATCAGCGCCATCGTCAGCGCCACCAGCGACAGGCCCCAGCGCAGGTTGGAGTGGTGCGCGATCATGCCGATGCACACCGGGCCGATCAGCAACCCCACGTAGGCAAAGCGCGCCACGGCCGCGATGCCCTCGGCGGCCGGCACACCCGGCAGGCGCGACGCGGTGACGAAAAAGATCGGCACCAGGTTGGCCGCGCCCACGCCCATCAGCGCAAAGCCAGCCAGCGCGGCGGCCGGGTCCGGCCACAACAGCGCAAGCAGGATGCCGCCCATGGCCAGCACACCGCTGGCGCCCAGCACACGCATGTTGCCCCAGTGCCCGCGCGCAAAATCGCCGCCGAAACGCGCCAGCGCCATGCCGCCCGAAAACGCTGCATAGCCCGCGCTGGCGACGGCCTCCGGGGATTGCGCGATCTCGCGCATGTACACGGTGGTCCAGTCGTACATCGCCCCCTCGCCGGCCAGCCCCAGGAAGGCCAGCACACCGAGCACGAACAGCGTCCGGCCGGCCGTCGGATGCGCGGGTTCGCCCTCGGCATGGACGTGGTCCGGCAGCATGAACGGCCCCGCGCACAGGGCCGTTGCCATGGTGATGAGCGCCATGCCGCCGCAATGCACGGCCGGCGGTACGCCCCAGTCCAGCAGCACGCCGCCGACCGCCGCGCCCACCATGCCGCCCAGGCTGAACATGCCGTGCAACGACGAGAGGATGGGCTTGTGGTGATTGGCCTCGACGGTGGTCGCCTGTGCGTTGATGGCCACGTCGAAACCCGCATTGGTGACGCCGAACAGCAGCAGCACCGCCAGCAGCGCCGGGTAGGTCGGCATCAGCATGAGCAGCGCGGTCATCAGGCCGAAGGCCACGCCGCCCCGCACGCTCGCGCGCCGCGTGCCGATGCGCGCCACCCACCTGCCGGCGAACTTCATGGCGACGATGGCACCGGCGGCCACCATGAACATCGCCAGCGACAGCGACGCTTCGGACAACCCGAAGCGCGCCTTCACGGTGGGGATATGGATGCCCCAGGTCGCAAACGTTGCACCGTTGGCGAAAAAAACGGCCATGGTGGCCGCGCGGGCCGAGAGGGGCAGGCGGTGGCCGCGCAAGACGCCGGCAGGCTGGACGAGTTCGGAAGACATGGAGACAACGGGGAGGCTGCGCTGCGGCTCGATCGGCCGCAAAGACGCCATGCTACCGCGCCCGCCTGACGGCTGCGTTGCAATGCGTCGTTGCCGACGCAAGCCGGGGTGACGGCCCCGGCGCCCAAGCGAGCCTGGGCGAATTGGCCGCAGAAAGCGGCGCTGCTTGTCGGCTACCGCAGGGGGGTGCTGCGTTAACATGCCTGCGTCCGCACTTGGCGTACCGATGTGCGCCCCACCGCGCCCCTGTCCATGGCCCGAATTCGTCCGACCCGCTTGCATTCCCTGTCGCGCATCGCCCTTGTTTGCGCGGCGCTCGTCTCCGTCACCGCCGCGCCGCTGGCGCAGGCCAAGAAATCCACCCGCGTCCACTCCGCCGCTGCAGCCACAGCGGTCCAGAAGCGGCAGGCCGCGCACAACCCGGCCGGCCTGCCCGCCAATGTCGCGCTGGCCTTTGTGCGGGCGCATATCCCGCTCGACGCGGTGAGCGTGTTCGTCATCCGCACCGGCACCGCCACGCCGCTCCTGCAGTGGAATGCCGATACCGGCATGAACCCGGCGTCGACCATGAAGCTGCTGACCACGTTCGCGGGGCTGGACCTGCTGGGGCCGGACTTCCGCTGGAAGACTTCCGCCTATGCCGACAACCCGCCCGACCGCGGCGTGCTCAATGGCAACCTCTACCTGCGTGGCCAGGGCGATCCGAAGCTGATCCCGGAAGAGCTGATCAAGCTGGTGAGCGACGTGCGCCGCGCCGGCGTCGACGAGCTGGCCGGCAACATCGTGCTGGACCGCACGTACTTCGAGAACGGCATCTCGGAAGCGCCGCCACTCGATGGCGACAGCGCGCGCGCCTACAACGTCGCGCCCGATGCGCTGCTGTATTCGTTCAAGACGCTCACCTTCACGCTCTCGCCCGATGCCGGCAACGGCGCGGTCAATATCGACGTGTCGCCACCGCTGGCGCAGCTGCAGGTCGACAACCAGCTGCAGGTCTCGCGCGGCAACTGCGGCGATTGGAAATCCCGCGCGGACGTGAACATCGCCACCCAGACCGACGGCACCGTGCGCGCCAGCTTCGACGGCCGCTACGCCGGCACCTGCGGCGAGCGCATCTACAACGTGGCCGCGCTCACGCATGCGGACTTCATCTGGGGCGGCTTCCTGGCGCTGTGGCGGCAGGCTGGCGGCACCTACCGCAACCTGCCCGGCCTGCGCGAGGGCAAGGTGCCGCGCCCGGCGGTGCTACTGGCCACGCACTACGGCCCGACGCTCGCCGAGGTCGTGCACGACATCGACAAGTATTCGAACAACGTGATGGCGCGCCAGCTGTTCCTGACCATCGGCGCGGAGATCAGTCGCAAGCCGGCGTCGGTGGAGCAGTCGACGGCGGTGATCAACCGCTGGCTTGCCAAGCAAGACCTGGCGATGCCCGAACTGGTGCTGGAGAACGGTTCGGGCCTGTCGCGCACCGAGCGCATCAGCGCACGCGACATGGGGCGCCTGCTGCAGCAGGCCGACGCCAACCCCAACGGCGGCATCCTGCGTGACGCGCTGCCGGTGGTGGGCGTGGACGGCACCATGCGCAACCGCCTCACGCGCGCCGGCGTGGCCGGCAACGCCGAGATCAAGACCGGCACGCTCAACGACGTGCGCGCCATCGCCGGTTACGTGGAAGGCGAAAACGGCGAGCGCTTTGTCGTGGTCAGCATGATCAACCACCCGAACGCCAGTGCCGGCCAGGCTGCGCACGACGCGCTGCTGCAGTGGATCTACCAGGGCGCACCGCGATGAACACGCAGCCCGCCCTCCTCGGCATCACCGGCACCTCGGGCAGCGGCAAGACCACGCTGATCACGCAACTGATCGCGCGCTTCGTGCGTGACGGCCGCCACGTGGCTGCCGTCAAGCATGCGCATCACGGCTTCGACCTCGACTCGCCCGGCAAGGATTCGTACCGCATGCGCGAGGCTGGCAGCGCTGAGGTCGTGCTGGTGGGCGACCGCCGCCTCGTGCTGATGCGCGAGTACGCCCCCGCGCACGAACCCGAGCTGGCGGACGTGCTGGCGCTGCTGTCGCCCGAGACCGATCTGGTCATTGTCGAAGGCTACAAGCGCAGCGCACTCCCGAAGATCGAGGTGTACCGGCCATCGCTGGGGCGTGCGCCGCTGTGGCCGGCGATTGGTGGGGTGGTGGCGGTAGCGACCGACGTGCCGGCGCAGGTGGAGGCACCGGCTGGCGTGACCGTGCTGGATCTGAATGATGTGGAGGCGGTGTATCGGTTTGCGGTGGAGATCACCCGATAGCGTCGAGCCGACATCCAAAGCAAAACGCCCGCGACCAGCGCGGGCGTTTTGCTTGGACTCACCGCGTCGCTCAGTGCATCACGGTATCCGCCAGCAGGCGCGTCAGCACGTTGCTGGCAATCAGGCGATGGCCTGCAGTGGTGGGGTGCACGCCATCGGCGAAGAGGTAGGTCTGATCGGCACCGGCCGCCACCAGCGTGTTGGCCGAGCAGAACAGCGAGCTGCCGCCTGCGCTCGGCACCAGGGCGTTGATCTTGGTGGCGTCGCAGGCCGGCGTGCTGGTGTTGCTGAAACCGAACTGCGCGCCGTTCTTGATCCCGGCGGTCAGCTGCGCGTTGAAGTCGATCACACGCGCGGTGGTACCGTTCAGGCCGGCTACCAGCGTGGCGTTGAACGTATTCACCAGCGATTGCAGCAACGCCTGCCCCGCTGCACCACTGGCCACACCGAACGGCGTCAGGCTGCTATCGGGCAGGTTGAACACATAGAGCTGCGTCGCCCCCTTGGAGATCATGTCATTGATGTAGCCGACCAGTTCGGTGGCGGCCTGCTGGACCTGCGCGGTGGCAATGGCAGGCGTCACGGCAGGATTTGCGGGATTCGCGGCAAGTGCGGCGGCAACGGCGCCCGACCAGTAGAAGATGTCATTGTTGCCGGCAAACACGAACACGACGTCATTGTTGCCGTTGAACGCGTTGTTGCTGGCCGCGTAGAAGTTGGCGAGCTGCTGCTTGACCGGATACGTCAGCGCGCCTGCGCCGCTGGCGTGACCGATGCCGTTCGGGTCCGTCACGCGCGAGCCGCCCTGGGCGAAGTCGAAGCAGCCCGGCTTCGGGCAGGCCTGCACCTGGTTGGCGTAGCCCATCACGGCCGGCGTGAGCGTCACGCCCAGTTGCGAGGCCACCGTCTCAGCCCATACCGGACCGGGGTTGGTGGTGAACTTGCCGCCGCCAACCGCTTGCGCGACCGGAGTGTAGGTGCCGGCGTCGCTCAGGCTGTCGCCGAACACCACCATCCGCTGCACCTTGGCAACGTTGGCGTTGCCACCCTGATCGGTTTCGCCGCCGCCGCACGCGGTCAGGCCCAAGGCCAGGGCCGCCGTGGCGACACCGATCCATTGACGCAATTGCATGTCTGTCTCCCTGTGGATTTGTAATGGTTGTAGTGCGGCGCCAGTGCCTGCTTTCAATGCACAGGCCGACGCGCAAGCCGCAGTGTAGCGAGGTAGACAGGCGTTCGATGAACGCAGACCGCAGAAGAATTAGAGGCCGGATTCGAACGCGGCGGCGGCGCGACACAGGCGGTCGTTGACAGCGGCCCAGGCGGGCGCGTCAGGCAGGGTTTCCACCCAGATGGCGTGATACCCGCCGCGATCGAGCTCGCGCAGCAGCGCGTACAAGACGTTGGCGTATGCGGCAGCGGTCGCGGGCGCGGCACGCTGGTCGCACCCGGGCGGCAGGTCGACCGGCGCGCCGACCCACACGATGCGCTGCCCCGCGGGCACTGCGGCCAGACGCGCCGGCACCTCGTCCGCGCGCAGCAAATACAGCGGCGTGCGCGGCGCGTAGTGCGCGCGGAGCGTGCCGGACGCGCGCGGCGCAGCGGCGTCGGGCAACGCCGGCACTTGGCCGGTCACACGTTCGATGTCTTCCGGCGTGATGGCACCCGGGCGCAGCAGCACGGGGCCGATGCCCTGGTCCAGTCGCGACAGGTCGATGATGGTGGACTCGATGCCGACATCCACGCCATCGCCTTCGAGCACGAACACGGCATCGCCCATGTCGGCGAATTCTTCCCGCACGTGTTGCGCGGTGGTCGGGCTCACTTGGCCAAACTTGTTGGCCGAGGGTGCCGCAATGCCGCCGCGCCCGCGCTTGAAGCGCGCAAGCAGCGCCTGCGCCACCGGGTGCGACGGACAGCGCAGGCCGATGCTGCCCTGCCCGCCTGCCACCGCCGCCGGAATGTGCGGCGCTCGCTTGAGGATCATGGTGAGCGGGCCCGGCCAGAAGGCTTCGGCCAACTGCAGGGCGATGCCCGGCACGTCGTCGGCCCAGTACGACAGGTCGGCGCCATCGACCACGTGCACGATCAGCGGATGGCCGGCCGGCCGGCCCTTGGCCGCGTAGATCTTGGCCACCGCCTTGGGGTTCTCGGCATCGGCGCCGAGGCCGTAGACGGTCTCGGTCGGAAAGGCGACCAGCTCGCCCGCCTCCAGCCTGCGCGCAGCCTCATCGAGGCGCTCGCGCGAAGGCATGACGTACGGCATGGTCGACTTGTGCATGATGCGATGTGCTCTCAGTCCGGCTGCAGGCCGAGCACGTGCGCGGCATGGCGGAAGGCCTCGTCGACCACCTCGGGCGAGGTGCCGACGCAGTTCACGTGGCCCATCTTGCGGCCCGGCCGCGCATCGGCCTTGCCATACAGGTGGACCTTGGCGCCGCTGTGGCCCATCACCTGGTGCCACGCGGGCGAGCGCTCCAGGCCGTATTCGAACCACACGTCGCCCAGCACGTTCAGCATACGCCCCGGCGAGTGCTGGCGCGTGCTGCCCAGCGGCAGGCGGGCCATGGCGCGCACCTGCTGCTCAAACTGGCTGGTCTCGCACACATCCATGGTGATGTGGCCTGAGTTGTGCGGGCGCGGCGCCATCTCGTTGGCGACGATCGAGCCGTCCTGCAGCACGAAGAACTCGATGCACAGCACACCCACGTAGCCCATCTCTTCCGCGATCATCGCGGCGGCGGCGCGGGTGCGCGTGGCGACGTCGTCCGACACGCTGCGCGACGGCATGATGGTCGAGAACAGGACGCCGTCGCGGTGCACGTTCTCGGCCAGCGGCCAAGTGGCGGTGCTGCCGTCTGCCGCGCGGGCCGCCAGCACGGACACCTCGTAGGCCAGCGGCAGCATCTTCTCCAGCACACACGGCACGTGCTGCATGGCGCCCCAGGCGGCACGCAGCTCGTCACGCGTCGACACGCGCGCCTGGCCCTTGCCGTCGTAGCCCATGCGGGCGATCTTGAGGATGCCGGGCAGCAGGTCTTCGGGCAGCTGGTCGATATCGGCGTCGTGCTCGATCACCCAGCTCGGCGCCGGGTGGATGCCGGTGCGGGCGGCGCACAGCGCGAAGAACTTCTTCTCGGCGATGCGGTTCTGCGCGATCGACACGCAGCTCGCGCGCGGCGCGACAAAGGCGCCCAACTGCTCGAGCCGATCCAGCGCCTGCGCGGGCACGTTCTCGAATTCGGTGGTGACGGCCGGGCACAGCGCGGCCATCTCGGCCAGCGCGGCTTCATCGGTATAGCCGGCGCACAGGTGGCGCTCGGCGATGGTGCCGGCGGGGCTGTTCGGGTCCGGGTCCAGCACGCAGACCTTGTAGCCCATGGCCTGCGCGGCGTGCGTGAACATGCGACCCAACTGGCCGCCGCCCAGCATGCCCAGCCAGGCATCGGGCAGGATCGCGTTGGGCACGTTCAGCGCGCGGGATTCTGCGGAATGCGCCTGCGACAGGCGCGGATTCAGGTCATCAGCCATGGGAGGTGGTGCGTAGGACTTAGGCACTGTGCACGGGCAGCGTCATGCCGCGCGCCACTTCGGTCTGGCGTGCGCGGAATTCTTCGAGCTTGGCCGCCAGCGCGTCGTCGGTGGTGGCGAGCATGGCGATGGCCGCCAACGCCGCATTGGCCGCGCCCGCCTCGCCGATGGCGAAGGTCGCCACCGGAATACCCTTGGGCATTTGCACGATCGACAGCAGCGAGTCTTCGCCGCGCAGGTACTTGGACGGCACCGGCACGCCGAACACCGGCACGATGGTCTTGGCGGCAATCATGCCCGGCAGGTGCGCCGCCCCGCCGGCACCGGCGATGATGGCGCGCAACCCCCGGCCGCGCGCGGCTTCGGCGTAGCGGAACATGTCGTCCGGCATGCGGTGCGCGGAGACGACCTGCGCCTCGTGCGGAATGCCGAATTCCTTGAGCAGGACCACGGCGTGCTGCATGACGTCCCAGTCGGAGCTGGAACCCATCACCACGCCAACGAGCGGAGCCGGTTGCTGTGCAGTCATCGTCGGCTCCTTAGCGCAGGGTTTCGCCGGTCAGGCGGGTCAGCGCTTCGCGGTACTTGCTCGCGGTCTTTTCGATCACGTCGGCGGGCAGCTCGGGCGCCGGCGCGGTCTTCGGCCACGGCTTGCCGTCGATGCGCACGGCTTCCAACCAATCGCGCACGAACTGCTTGTCGAACGACGGCGGGTTGGTGCCCACCTGGTACGAATCGGCCGGCCAGAAGCGCGACGAATCGGCCGTGAGCGCCTCGTCCATCAGCGTGAGCGTGCCGTTCTCATCGAGGCCGAACTCGAACTTGGTGTCGGCGATGATGATGCCGCGCGTGGCCGCAAAGTCGGCTGCTTCCTTGTACAGGCGGATGCTGACGTCGCGGATCTGCGCGGCCAGTGCGGGGCCGATGCGGCGCTCGACCTCGTCGAAGGAGATGTTCTCGTCGTGCTCGCCCACGTCGGCCTTGGCGGCAGGCGTGAAGATCGGCTCGGGCAGCTTCTGCGCGTTCTGCAGGCCGGGGGCCAGGTGCACGCCGCACACGGCGCCGGTGGCCTGGTAGTCCTTCCAGCCGCTGCCGGCCAGGTAGCCGCGCACCACGGCTTCCACCAGGATCGGCTTCAGGCGCTTGACCACGATGGCGCGGCCGCGCACCTGGCCCACTTCGTTCGGGGCCACCACGGTTTCCGGGGCGATGCCGGTCTCGTGCGTCGGCACGATGTGGCGCAGCTTGTTGAACCAGAAGTCCGACATCTGCGCGAGAACCTTGCCCTTGTCCGGAATCGGCTGGACGAGGATCACGTCGAACGCCGACAGGCGATCGGTGGTGACCATCAGCAGCTTGTCGTCGCCGACGGCGTAGTTCTCGCGCACCTTGCCACGGCCGAGCAACGGCAGGCTGGTGATCGACGATTCATAGAGTGCGGAGGAAGCGGCGGCGGGGGTGGCAGACACGGCGGAACCCAGGTGGAGGTGAAGAAACGTGGAAGGCCGACATTATACGTGGCCTGCCTGTCCTGCTCGCGCCGGATGCGGCGCCAATTCCATGTCCGCCCACGCAATCGATTGCCTAGGCTAGGTGACATCGAATACATTTCTTCACATTGTGATCTCCATTTAACGCCGCGCAGATCGGCGGGATGGCGGTCATGCGATTCGCGCCCTCCCTCACGCGCCCGGAGACCCAGCATGCGACCGATTCGGCTTCCCTCTTCACGCAGTCTCGCAATCGTTGGCGCAGTCGGCTTGCTGGTCGGCCTGCCCGGCTTGGCAACGGCCGGCGACACCTGTGCCGGGCCGGCCGGGGCTGCCTCATCCACGGGCAATAGCGCGCTGGCATGCGGCAGCGGCGCCTCCGCCAATTTCGATAACGCAACCTCCGTCGGCACCAATGCCTCGGTGACGGGGGCCAACTCGGTGGCGGTCGGCACGGGTGCCACGGCCACCGCCAACTCGACGGCAACCGGCGCCAACTCGGTCGCCACCGGCAACCAAAGCGTGGCCATCGGCGCCCAGGCCAAGAGCACGGGCGACAGCTCCACCGCCATCGGTTACCAGACCCAGGCCACCGGCGCGAACAGCGTCGCCTTCGGCCTCAACTCCATTGCCACCCAGGACAATGCCGCAGCACTGGGCAGCCGCACCAAGGCCACCGGCACCGCTGCGCTGGCCGTCGGTACGGATGCCAAGGCCACCGCCAACAGCAGCATTGCCATCGGCACCAGCACCACCGCCTCCGGCGAGGCCGCCATGGCCATGGGCAACAACACGGTGGCCAGCGCCAGCAACAGCACGGCGCTGGGCACCGGCAGCCAGGCGAGCGCCGCGAATGCACTGGCACTTGGCACCAGCAGCACCGCCAGCGGCGCGAATTCGGTGGCGGCCGGCGTGGGTGCCACGGCCAGCACCATCGGCTCGATCGCCATCGGGTATCAGGCATCGAACGGCGTGTCGTCAGGTTCGATCGCCTTGGGCGCCAACGCACTGGGCGGCGGCCTGAACGGCATTGCGATCGGCACCAATGCGCAGACGATCATTGGCGCGACCGGCGCCATCGCCGTCGGTTCGAACGCCAATGCCACCTCCGTCGCCAGCATGGCCCTCGGGTTCTTTGCCTCGGCCACGGCCAACAAAGCGGTTGCGCTGGGCTCGCAGTCATCAGCCAGCGGCGACAGCGCCATGGCCATGGGCACGCATGCCATCGCTACCGGCGCCAACGCCATGGCCATGGGCACGCAATCGGCGGCCACCGCCGACAACGCCATGGCGCACGGCACCAACAGCCTGGCGTCCGGCACGGGCAGCACGGCGTTTGGTGTGGCGGCGCAAGCCACGGCCACCAGCGCCACGGCGCTGGGCAACAACGCCACGGCCAGCGCAGTCAACAGCATTTCGATTGGCGCCAACAGCACCAACACGCGCGCCAACACCATGTCGGTGGGCAGCGCCGGAAATGAGCGGCAGATCGTCAACGTGGCCGACGGCACGGCCGATACCGATGCCATTAACGTGCGCCAGCTCAACACTACGGCCTCGACCATCGTCAACGAGGCCGGCGCAACCATCATCAACCAGGCCAACGCTTATACCGATCAGCTGCGCGCCGACATGAACCAGCGTTTCGGCCAGCAAGACGTGCGCATCGCCCGGGTGGGCGCGATAAACACGGCAATGAGTCAGGCGGCCGGCGTGGGCAGCGGGTTGATCGGCGAGAACCGGCTGAGCGTGGGCACCGGCATGATGGGCGGACAATCGGCTGTGGCGCTCAACTATCAGCGCGCATTCGCGGGCGGGCGCTCCGCCGTGAGTGCCGGCGGCGCCTTGGGCGGCAACGAACGCACCTTCGGCGCCGGTGCCGGCATCAGCTGGTGAGGGCGCGCGCATGACTGCGACATGCCCCACCCGACGGCGGGCGACGGCCCTGGGTGCGCATCCTTGGCCGGTGCGCCGGCTGGCGCTCTGTATGGCGTGCGCGCTTGGCAGCTTGCCGCTGGGCGCGCATGCAGGGGACACCTGCGTCGGCCCCAGCGGCATGTTTGCGGGCGGCAACGGCAACCTCGTTTGCGGCGCCAACGCCAGCGGCTCAGCGACGACGCAAACCAATCTGACGGTGTTCGGCGCCAACGCGGCAGCCATCATCAATGCCTCCGTTGCCGTGGGCGCAACCACCAACGGCTCGCTGGCCCGGGAAAACGGCGTCACGATCGGCATGAACGCGCACAATGGATCGCGCAACGCGGTCTCCATCGGATTCAACGCCCAAGGCGTCAAGCCGGCGTTGGGAACGACCTCGGTGGGCTCAAACAGCCTTGCGGATGGTGGCGACACCCTCGCACTGGGAAGCAGCGCATACGGCCACGGGTTTCATGGCGTGGCAATCGGGACGGCCGCGCAAAGTCTGGGGGACAACTCTCTTGCGCTGGGTGTGTCGTCCAGCTCCAGCGGGCTGAACAGCAGCGCCGTGGGCACGCAGGCGGTCACCTCGGGTGCGTCGGCACTGGTGCTGGGCAACCACAGCACCGCCAGCGGCATCAACAGCACCGCGCTGGGCAACAGCGCCAAGGCCACCGGTGACCAGGCCACCGCGATCGGCCAGGGCAGCGTAGCAAGCCAAACCGCTGCCTTGGCCATGGGGACGTCCGCCGTTGCCGACGCGGTCAATGCCGCCGCCATCGGCCAAAACGCGCAATCCCATGGCCTGAACGCCATCGCGGTCGGCGCCAGCTCACTGGCCGGTGATGCGAACACGGTGGCGATCGGCACCGGCGCGCAAGTCGCGGCCGGGTCAAGCAACAGCGTAGCGATCGGGCGCAGCGCCAGCGTTGCTGGACAGATGGCCACCGCGATCGGCTTTGGCAGCGTCGCCAATGACACCAACGCCGTCGCGCTGGGCACGCTGGCCAACGCCAGCGGCGCCAGCACCACGGCCCTGGGCACCAATGCCAATGCCAGCGCACAGAATGCCATGGCGCTCGGCACACAGTCGTCGGCCGTGGGTGTCAATGCCATGGCACACGGCACCAACTCCCAGGCCATCGGCGAGGGCAGCTCGGCGCTGGGCGTGGGCACCTCGGCCAATGCCGCCAACACCACGGCGCTGGGCAACAACGCCTCCGCCATCGCCGAAAACAGTGTGGCACTGGGTGCCGGCGACGTGAGCCGGCGAGCCAACACCATCTCCGTGGGCAGCGCGGGCGGCGGCGAGCGGCAGCTCACCAACGTCGCCGACGGCACCGCCGGCACCGACATCGTTAACGTGCGTCAGCTCAACGTCGTTGCCACACAGGCCGCGCAAGCAGTGCAGCAGTTCGTCAACCAGGACGGCACGGTCCTCATCGACCAGGCCAACGCCTACACCGACCAGTTGCGCCGTGACATGAACCAGCGCTTCGCCCAGCAGGACGTGCGCATCGCCCGCATGGGCGCCATGAGTGCCGCGCTCACACAGGCGGCCACGGTGGCGGGCGGCCTGTCGCGCGACAACCGGCTGAGCGTGGGCGTCGGGGCGATGGCCGGGCAGCGTGCCTATGCCCTGAACTACCAGCGCGCGCTGTCGGGCGGCAAGATCGCGCTCAACCTCGGCGTCTCGGTGTCCGGCAACGAGCGTACCTACGGCTGCAGCGGCGGCTACCGCTGGTAGGCCCGGCGGCCACACAAACAAAAACGGCTGGCGCGATGCCAGCCGTTCTTCTTTGCGACGACGCGCCGTGCCTTACTGCACCACTTGCGCCAGCGCGCCGCTCTGGTAGTGCTGCGCCATCACCGACACGCTGACCGGCTTGATCTTGCCGGCCTGGCCTTCGCAGCCGAACTCGATGTAGCGCGCCTTGCAGACTTGCTTGGCGGCCTCGCGCGCGGGCTTGAGCCATTCGCGGGCGTCGAACTTGTCCGGGTTCTCGGCCAGGAACTTGCGCACCGCACCGGTCATGGCCAGGCGGATATCGGTGTCGATGTTGATCTTGCGCACGCCATACTTGATGGCTTCCTGGATCTCCTCGACCGGCACGCCGTAGGTTTCCTTCATCTTGCCGCCGTACTGGTTGATGATGGCCAGCAGCTCCTGCGGCACGCTGGAGGAGCCATGCATCACCAGGTGCGTGTTCGGAATGCGCGCGTGGATTTCCTTCACGCGGCTGATCGCCAGGATGTCGCCGGTGGGCTTGCGCGAGAACTTGTAAGCGCCGTGGCTGGTGCCGATGGCGATGGCCAGGGCGTCGAGCTGGGTGGCCTTGACGAACACAGCCGCTTCTTCGGGGTCGGTCAGCATCTGGCTGTGGTCCAGCTTGCCGGCCGCGCCGATGCCGTCTTCCTCGCCGGCATCGCCGGTTTCCAGATTGCCCAGGCAGCCCAGTTCACCCTCGACGGTGACGCCCACCTTGTGTGCCATCTCGACCACGCGGCGCGTGACGTCCACGTTGTAGTCGAAGCTCGACGGCGTCTTGCCGTCTTCCATCAGCGAGCCGTCCATCATGACCGAGCCGAAGCCCAGGTCGATCGCGCCCTGGCAGATCGTCGGGCTCTGGCCGTGGTCCTGGTGCATGACCAGCGGGATCTCCGGATAGGCCTCGACGGCCGCCTGGATCAGGTGCTTGATGAAGGACTCGCCAGCATACTTGCGGGCGCCCGCGCTGGCCTGCAGGATCACCGGCGCGCCGGTTTCCTTGGCGGCTTCCATCACGGCCTGGACCTGCTCCAGGTTGTTGACGTTGAACGCCGGCAGGCCGTAGCCGTTTTCAGCGGCGTGGTCCAGCAGTTGGCGCATGGAAACGAGTGGCATGGTTTTCTCCTATGGGTCGATCTGTATTCGTTCGCAGACACGCCAGTAGCAACCGGCGTACCTTGTGGCGCGTCAGTGCATGCCGACGCGCACAATCTTGAGTGTGTTGGTGCCGCCCGCCTGCCCCATCGGCTCGCCGACGGTCAGGACGATGAAATCGCCACGCTGCACCACGCCGCGCGCCACCAGCAGTTCTTCTGCCTGGCGCAGCGCCTCGTCGCGGTCGGTGCTGGTGGCCAGCGCCAGCGACTGCACGTTGCGGTACAGCGCCATCTTGCGCTGCGAGCCCACGTTCGGCGTCATCGCGTAAATCGGCACGTTGATGCCGTGGCGGCTCATCCACAGCGCGGTCGCACCGGAATCCGTCAGCGCGGCAATCGCCTTCACCTGTAGATGGTAGGCCGTGAACAGCGCCCCCATGGCGATCGATTGGTCGATGCGGCTGAAGGTCTGGTCGAGGAAGTCCGTGTCCAGGTGCACCGGCTGCGACTTCTCGGCTTCCACGCAGATGGCGGCCATGGCCTCGATGGTCTCGACCGGGTAGCGCCCGGCGGCGGTCTCGGCGGAGAGCATCACCGCGTCGGTGCCATCCAGCACGGCGTTGGCGACGTCCGACACCTCGGCGCGCGTCGGCACCGGGTTGACGATCATCGATTCCATCATCTGCGTGGCGGTGATGGTCAGCTTGTTGGCTTCGCGCGCGAGCTTGATCATGCGCTTCTGCAGCGCCGGCACGGAGGCGTTGCCGACTTCCACCGCCAGATCGCCGCGCGCCACCATGATGCCGTCGGACGCGGCCAGGATCTCTTCCAGCACGCCCGGGCGGATGGCCTCGGCGCGCTCGATCTTGGCGATCATCTTGGTCTTGTGGTTGTGCGGCGCACCGGCCACGGCGGCCAGCTGGCGCGCCATTTCCATGTCGGTGGCGTTCTTGGGGAAGCTGACCGCGACGTAGTCGGCGCCCAGCGCCATCGCGGTCTTGATGTCTTCCATGTCCTTGGCGGTCAGCGCCGGCGCCGACAGCCCGCCGCCCTGGCGGTTGATGCCCTTGTTGTTGGACAGCTCGCCGCCGATCTTGACGATGGTTTCGATCTCCTCGCCGACCACACGCTCAACCTGCAGCACGATCAGACCGTCGTTGAGCAGCAGCAAATCACCCGGGCCGACGTCGCGCGGCAACTCCTTGTAGTCGAGACCGGCGCGCTCCTGGTTGCCCAACTCGCAACGGGCGTCGAGCGTGAAGCGCTCGCCCGGATTCAATGTGATCTTGCCGTTCTCGAACTTGCCGACGCGGATCTTCGGGCCCTGCAGGTCGGCCATGATGCCGACCTCGCGGCCGATCGAGCGCGCCACCTCGCGCACCAACTGGGCGCGGTCGATGTGGTCTTGCGCGGTGCCGTGCGAGAAGTTCAGCCGCACCACATCCACCCCCGCGGCAATCATGCGGGTCAGGACTTCCTGCGTGCTGGACGCGGGGCCGAGCGTAGCGACGATCTTGGTGGCGCGGGTCATGGGCGGTGTCTCGTTGGTGTTATCGGACGATGCGGTTGCCTGGCGTGGCAATCAGGCCAGTGCGGCCTGGTTCTGGGCGCGCTGTTCCAGGATCTCCACGGCCGGCAGGGTCTTGCCTTCCAGGAACTCCAGGAACGCGCCGCCGCCGGTGGAGATATAGCCCACGCGATCGGCGATGTTGTACTTGGCGATGGCGGCCAGCGTGTCGCCGCCACCCGCGATCGAGAAGCCCGACGACGCGGCGATGGCCTCGGCCAGCACCTTGGTGCCGTTGCCGAACTGGTCGAACTCGAACACGCCGACCGGACCGTTCCACACGATGGTGCCGGCGGACTTCAGTTGGTCGGCCAGCAGCGCGGCCGTCTTCGGGCCGATGTCGAGGATCATGTCGTCGTCCGCCACGTCGGCCACGTCCTTGACGGTGGCCGCGGCGGTCGCGCTGAATTCCTTGGCGCAGACCACGTCGCTCGGGATGGGCACCGAGGCGCCGCGCGCGGCCATCATGTCGATGATCGCTTTGGCATCGCCCACCAGGTCCGGCTCGGCCAGCGACTTGCCGATCTTCAGGCCGGCGGCCAGCATGAACGTGTTGGCGATGCCGCCGCCGACGATCAGGTTGTCCACCTTGTCGGCCAGCGTCTTCAGGATGGTCAGCTTGGTCGACACCTTGGAGCCGGCCACGATGGCCACCAGCGGACGGGCCGGCTGGCCCAGCGCCTTGCCCAGCGCGTCCAGCTCGGCGCCCAGCAGCGGGCCGGCGCAGGCGACGGGGGCGAACTTGGCGATGCCGTGGGTGGTGGCTTCCGCACGGTGCGCGGTGCCGAAGGCGTCGTTGACGTAGACGTCGCACAGCTTGGCCATCTTCTGCGCCAGCTCGTCGCTGTTCTTCTTCTCGCCCTTGTTCACGCGGCAGTTTTCCAGCAGCACGACCTGGCCGGGCACCACATCCACGCCATCCACCCAGTTCTGCACCAGCTTCACGTCACGGCCCAGCAGCTCGGCCAGGCGCTTGGCGACCGGCGCCAGCGAGTCTTCCGGCTTGAACTCGCCCTCGGTCGGGCGGCCCAGGTGCGACGTGACCATCACGGCGGCGCCAGCGTCGGCCGCGGCGCGGATGGCCGGCACGGAGGCGCGGATGCGCGTGTCTTCGGTGATGTTGCCGGCGTCGTCTTGCGGCACGTTGAGGTCGGCGCGGATGAACACGCGCTTGCCGGCAAGCTTGCCTTCGGAGATGAGATCGGTCAGACGCAGGACGTTGGGCATGGCAGCAACAGAGAAGGAATCGCGGAAAACGGCGATTTTACCTGATCGCTCCCCCACCCCTGCCAGCAAAACGGGCGACCGAACGTCGGCATGCCGAACCAGGCAATCCCGCAATCCTCAATATTTCTTCACAAAGCTACAATGTGGCCCAAAACACACATAACAACGTCGGGAATTCCACATGAGCCAAGTGCCACACCTGGGCCGCGCCGCGCTGGCGGCCGCCTTGACCACCGCCCTGCTGACCGCCTGCGGCGGCGGCGATTCTTCCACCAGCACCACGACCAGCACCCAGCCAGGCAGTGGCACGCCGACCACCGCATCCCCAGCGGCCAGCCAACTCACGCTGAACACGCTGGAGTTTGCGCAGACCCACGTGCTGCCCGAGGGCGGGTTCTCGTGGAAGCTGGCCAATGACAGCGCCACGCTGCAGCTGATCGGCAATCGCTCTGCACTGGCGCTGGTCGCCATCGCGCAGACCGACGTGCAGCAGCCGGTGCTGGAGGCCTGGCGCAACGGCGCGCTGATCGGCACGCTTGCCCTCAACGCCCCGGCCGCGCTACCGCCCACTGAAGCCAACGGCCGCCCCTATGCGACCGACCGCTGGAGCGCCACGCTACCTGCCGCATGGATGGTGCCGGGCACGTCGTTCCGCGTATCCGCCGCCAACTACGCGCCAAGCACGACCCACACCCAGGCCTTCGGCACCAACGCCGACATCGCCCTGCGCGTGCTGCCCTTCTACCTGTTTGGCGCGAACGACACCAACACCACGCCGTTCTCCGCCACCAAAGTGCCGGATACGGTCACGCAACAGGAGATCTTCGCCAAGTGGCCCGTGGCGTCGCTCAACGCGGTCAACCACCCGATCGGGCGCGTCTCGTGGTCGAGCGTCGTGATCCCGCCGCGCACCGACAGCACGAACGTCGCCCAGCCCGCCTACACGGTGACGGCGATGAGCCAGCAGAAGGACGGTTACGCGGTGATGGGGGCCCTGCTGAGCCTGGCCCAGGGCCTGCGCAGCGCCAACGGCGAGGACGCCACCAACAACCAGTATTACGTCCCGATTCTGCCGGTCGACCCGGTGTCCGGCCATGCGGTCGGCCTGGGTGGTGGGCTGGGTGCCGTCGGCGGGGGGGTTGGCGTAGGCGACCAGGCCTACACCGGCGTCTTCATCCACGAGCAGGGCCACGCATTTGGCCTGCCGCATGCGGGCGAAGCCTACAACGTGGGCGCCTACCCGTATGCGGGCGGCAGCCTGGCCGGCTCGGCGTGGGGCTACGACCCGAACCACAACCAGTTCCTCGATATCCGTGTGCCGACCACGGCCAGCCACTACCCCAATTGCACCAGCGGCCACGTAACCGATTCGGCTGGTCGCTGCATCAAGCAGGACCCGATGCAGGGCGGCGCGGGCGATCAAGCCCCCGGCTACAAGTTCGCCACCTTCTCGGACTACAACACCGGCAAGATGCAGGGCTGGCTGCAGGGGCGCGTCCTGGTGGATGCCGCCTCGCCCACCGGCTACAGCAAATGGGACGCAAACGCCCAGGCGCGCGTGGCCTATACGCCGACGACGACCAGCAACGGTCTGTACGGCATCAACCAGAACCTGCCGGCGCAGACCAACGTGCCGGTGGTCGCCATCGCCATCACCTTCAGCCGCGCGGGCACGGCGGGCGTGTCGCAGATCTACCCGCCACTGCCCTACACCGGCAACCTGTTGCGGACGTTCGACCCGGCCAGCGCAGCGGACCAGCAAGCCATTGTGCCCAACACCGGCACCTATGCCTGGTATTGCCACGCCAGCGGCTGCGACTACACCGTGCGCGTGACCTACGCCGACAATTCGCAGATCACGCGTGTGCTGCAAGGTGGCTTCCGCCCGTGGTTCAACCCCACCGGCACCCCGGCGGCCAATACCTCGGACCCGACCAACGGCGCCAGCTTCAAGCTGTGGACCATCAACGTGCCGGGCGGCCAAGCCATCACCAAGGTGGAACTGCTCGACACGCCGATGGCGTGGAACGGGCTGCCGGCCACGCCGACGGTGCTACTTAGCCGCTGACACCCTGGGCGCGCGCTGCAGGCGCAGCGCGCTCTCGGCGCTGTAGAGCACCAGCCCGATCCAGATCAGCACGTAGCCGGCCACCTTCGGCCCGGCGAACGGCTCGTTATAGAGCCACACGCCCAGCAGCAGCTGCAGCGTCGGGCTCACATACTGCAACAGCCCCAGCAGCGACAATGGAATCCGCCGCGCCCCCGCGCCGAACAGCAGCAGCGGCACCGCGGTCAGCGGCCCGGCCAGCACCAGCAGCAGTTGGATGCCCGGCGATGCCGCGAGGAAGACGTTCTGCTGCTGCGCCGCCAGCCAGCCCAGGTAGGCCAGCGCCAGCGGAAACAGCAGCAGTGTCTCCAGCGTCAGCCCTTCCAGCGCGCCCAGCGGCGAGGTCTTGCGCAGCAGCCCATAGAACCCGAACGAGAACGCCAGCGCCAGCGCGATCCACGGCGGGTGCCCGGCCTGCCAGGTCAGCCAGGCCACGCCCGCCGCCGCCAGCGCCACCGCCACCCACTGCACCGGCCGCAGCCGCTCGCCCAGCACCAGCGCGGCCAGCATCACCACCACCAGCGGGTTGATGAAGTAGCCCAGGCTGCCGTCGAGCACGTGGTCATGGTTGACCGCCCAGATATAGGTGAGCCAGTTGATCGCCAGCAAACCGGTGCTGGCCGCATAGCGCCCGACCACGCGCGGCTGCGTGCGCAGCGCCCACAGCCACGCCCAATGCCGCTTGACCAGCAGGATCACCACCATCACCGCCAACGACCAGATCACCCGGTGCGACAGGATCTCCAGCGGCGTCACCGCCTTGAGCAGCTTGAAATACAGCGGAAACAGGCCCCACATCGTGTAGGCCAGGAAGGCGAAGATGACGCCGTTGCGTGTCGATCCCGGCACGATTTATCCCCAGAGACGCAGCACGGTATAAACCGCCATGCCGACAACGATCATGCCCAGCATGCGCCGCGTCGCCACATAGAACGCAGTCGAGGCGATGCCGGCCATCAGGCGCGGATTGGTCCAGCTCAGGTCGAAGCTGCCGTGGTTCCACAGCAGGTCGGGCAGCACGATGGCGATCAGCGCGGCGGCCGGGGCGAAGCGCAGCGCGTGCTGCGCACGTGTCGGCAGCGTCATGCGGTCGCCCACCATCAGGAACAGCGAACGCGTGACGATGGTGACGAGGGTCATGCCGAAGATGGTCAGCCAGATCTCGAGCGTGGTCATGAGCCCTCCTTCGACTCGGGCTGCGCCGGCAGCGCGCGCCGCTGGCGCCACTCCAGGCGGGCAGCGGCTTCATCCCCGGCCAGGCCGGCGGCCATCGCGCCCACCACCGCAATGACCAGGCTCAGCCGGTACGGCAGCTTGAAGGCGATCAGCGCCAGCAGCGCGGCCACCGCCACGGCCATCAGCGTGGCGCGACCGCGGATGGTCGACACCATCACCGGAATCAGCGCCAGCGTGCCGGCCAGCGCCAGCCCCCACGAATCCGGAAACAGGCTCGCGCCGACAATGCCCAGGATGGACGACGCCTGCCAGGCAACCCAGCTCGTCAGCGTCATGCCCCAGAAATAGCCTTCCTTGCCCGCTTCCGGCCCCGTCCGCGGAAAGCGCTGGCTGAAGAACACGTAGGGCAGGTCGCCGTTGAAAAAGCCCAGCAGCACGCGCCGCATGAACGGCAGGTGCCCGAAATGCTGCATCAACCCGGCGCTGAAAATAACGAAGCGCACGTTAACGATGAAGGCGGTCAGCAGCGCCGTCCAGATCGGCAGGCCGGCCGCCAGCAGCGGCAGCACCGCCAGCTGCGACGAGCCGGCATAGACCAGAATCGTCATGCCGATGGCCTGGGGGATGGTCAGGATGGACTTGCTCATCGCCACGCCAGTCACCAGCCCCCAGGTGAACACGGGCGGCAGCGAGCGGGCATAGAAGCGCGCGCCGGCGATGAAGCCCGCGCGCTCGGCCGGGTCGATCGCCTGCCAGCGGCGCTGCAGCGCGGTGCCCCAGCGGACTAGCGGCATGACGCCCCCGTTTGCGGCTGATTCTTCTCTTTTTTGGTGATCGGCCGGATGGGGCCGGCAGCGCGCAGGCGCGGGAACGTCGGGGGCGACATGGTGGCTCGCAGGAAACGTCCGATTATACTTTTTGTGTTAAGTAGTTGCTTAACGACGTTTGGTGAACATTTTGTGCTACGCGCCACGCCGACACATTCAGCGTTGGCGCGCCCGCCCCCACCCCTTACAATTCCGCCTTTGTCGGCATTATTTGAGCCTGCGGCCCCATAAAAGGCGTGGCAGCCCCTCCGGGGTCTGACCGCGCTGGCTTTCTCACCTCATCATGACCACGCATACCGCACCCACCATCGAAATCGGCGCAGACGACCTGCCGCTGCATTGCCCGACCGCCAAGACGCCGGCCTGGAGCTACCACCCGCGCGTGTTCCTCGACATCGCCGACACCGGCGAGGTCAAGTGCCCGTACTGCGGCACCGTCTACAAGCTGGCCCCCGGCGTTGAACTGAAGGGCCACCATTGAGCGGTACCGACACGCCGTATCTCGATCGTCACCTTGGCCGAAGCACCCTGCTTCCGGTTCTGTCGGCGAGCCGATGATGCGCAAGATCCTCGTCATTGCCCCCAACTGGATCGGCGACGCGCTGATGGCGCAGCCGCTGTTCGCGCAGATCAAGGCGCGGCACCCGCGCGTGCAGATCCACGCCATCGCGCCCAAGTGGGTGGCGCCGGTACTCGCGCGCATGCCCGAGATCACGCGCGTCCTGCCGACCGAGCTCGCCCACGGCAAGCTGCAGCTCGGCAGCCGCACGATGTTTGCCCAGCAGCTCAAGGGCGAGCAGTTCGATGTCGCCTATGTGCTGCCGAACTCGTTCAAGAGCGCGCTGATCCCGTGGCTGGCCGGCATTCCGCTGCGCATCGGCTACAAGGGCGAAACGCGCGTGGGCGTGCTCAACGTGCGCTACCCGAACCCGCCCAAGAAAGCGCGGCCGCCGATGGTGCAGCACTACGCGGCACTGGCCTTCAAGCCCGGCGCCAAGCTGCCCGACACCCTGCCCGACCCGCACCTGCAGGTGGACGTGCAGCGTGTGGCCGCCACCTCGGCCAAGTTCGGCATTGCTGGCAATGCGCGGTTGGTCGCCTTCTGCCCCGGCGCGGAATACGGCCCCGCCAAGCGCTGGCCCGCCGAGCACTTTGCCGAGCTCGCGCAGATGCTGCGGCGCTCGTTCCCCTACGCGCAGATCATCGCGCTGGGTTCCGGCAAGGACCGCGAGATGGCCAACGCCATCGTCGAGCGCGCGCCCTTCGTGCGCAACCTGTGCGGCGAGACCTCGCTCGATGAAGCCATCGAACTGCTCGCCCGCGCCGAGGCCGCGATCTGCAACGACTCCGGCCTGATGCACGTGACCGCTGCCCTCGGACGCCCGCAGGTGGCCGTGTTCGGCTCCAGCGACCCGCGCCACACGCCGCCCCTGTCACCCGCTGCGAGTATCATGTGGCTCCATCTGGAGTGCAGCCCGTGCTTCGCCCGCGAATGCCCGCTTGGCCACCTGCGCTGCTTGCGCGACATCGGTCCCGAGATGGTGTTTCATGAATTGCGCCGGCTGCTGCAGCCGGTGTAACGCGCCACGCGTCTTACCTTCAACGTTCACCGCCATGCCACGATTTGCCCGACTGTTCGAAGCCGCCGAGGACATCCTCGACGCCTACCGCGAAGCGCTCAAGCGCCGCGACGCCGACAGCGCACTCAAGCTCTGGCTGGATGAGGATACGGTCAGCTTCATCCTGCCCGATGGCCAGCGCCTGCACGGCCACGAGCAGTTGCGCGGCTGCCTCGACGCCCTGGTCGAAAGCCAGCCGGTGTGGATCGAGTGCCTGGATCAGCAGGTGCATTCGTCGCTGGGCGTATCGATCTTCGAGGCCACCGAGGCGCTGCGTTTCTCGCCGGACGCCACCGAGGCCGCCCTGTACGTGCACACCACCTACGTGCTGATGCAGAACCATGAGGGCTGGCGCATCGCGCACGTGCACTCCAGCCAGGCCGCTGAAGAGCGCGTGGCGGCATCGATGGCCAGCGTCACACACTCCCTGCACTGAGCCGCGCCTGCTTGGCGCGACAGCAGTTTCCCCACCATGCTTGCCCCGTTTCGCCAAACCGTTCCTGTCGATGTCCAGCTCGGCGCCATGCTGGCCGGGCCGTTCGAGCCGCACGCGTTCCGCTCGCCGTGGTGGCTGATCGGCGGCAACGCGCAGACCATCGTGCCGGCACGGCTGTGGCGCTTTCCGCGCATCCGCTACCAGCGCGAGCGCTGGGACACCCCCGACCACGACTTCATCGACCTCGACTGGACCACGCACGAGGTGGACGCGCACGCGCCGCTGGTCGTCATGTTCCATGGCCTGGAGGGCGACTCGCGCAGCCACTACGCAAGCCTGCTGATGGACGCGCTGCGCGCGCGCCGCTGGGCAGGCGTGATCCCGCACTTTCGCGGCTGCTCGGGCGAGCTGAACCACGCGCCGCGCATGTACCACTGCGGCGATGCCAAGGAAATCTCCTGGATTCTTGAGCGGCTCTATCAGGAACACTGCGTGCCTCAGGGCCGCAGGCTGCTGGCGGTCGGCATCTCGCTGGGCGGCAATGCGCTGCTGCGCTACCTTGGGGAGCACGGCGCGGGTGCGCGCCACCTGAGCGCCGCCGCCACGGTGTCCGCGCCGCTCGATATGAAGGCGGGCGGTGCCGCGCTGTCACGCGGCTTCAACATGGTCTACACGCGCATGTTCCTGCGCACGCTCAAGGAGAAAGCCGGCGCCAAGCTGGACCAGCACCCGGGCCTGTATGACCGCGACGCGATGCTGGCCGCGCGCAACCTCGGTGAATTCGACAACCTCGTCACCGCGCCGCTGCACGGCTTTAGCGACGTCTACGATTATTGGACGCGCGCCTCATCCAAGCCGGTGCTGCACGAGGTGCGCGTGCCGGCGCTGGTGCTGAACGCGCGCAACGATCCGTTCCTGCCCGGCGACCACCTGCCGGGCCCAGCCGACGTCTCACCCGATGTGGTGCTCGACCAGCCGCTGCACGGTGGCCACGTCGGCTTCCTGCGGCACGGCAGCGGCATGCGCCATGCGGCCGGCCGCATCGACTGGATGCCTGCGCGCATCCTGCGTTTCTTCGATGAGGTCCTGGGGCGTGCGCCACAGCCCGACTCGACTGCGGAGCCGACGCATGGATGAGATCGTCCGCCAAGCCATGGCCAAGTGGCCGAACGTGCCGAACTGCTTCGGCTGGCTGGCGCTGGACCGGCGCGGGCAATGGCGCATGCGCAACGAGTTTGCGCAGCAGCACAAGCTGTCGGGCGATCCGGTGCGGCATGCGGCGCTCGTCGATTTCATCGTTCGCAACTACACGCACGATGAGGCTGGGCGGTGGTTCTTTCAAAACGGGCCGCAGCGGGTGTTTGTGGAGCTGGAGTACACGCCGTGGATCGTGCGGCTGTCGCCCGATGGCGTGCCACCGGCCTTCACGACCACCACTGGGTCTGTCTTCGCACCTTCCGGGTGCTTTGCCGATGAGCACGGCAATGTGCTGCTGAGTGGCTGCGTGGCGGGCTTCAATGCTGAAGACACCATCGCGGTGCTGCACGATCACGACCTTGAGCCGTTCTCGTCGCTGGCACAGTGGCATGGTGATGCTTGCGGTGCGGCGCTTGGCACCCTGACCCTGGGCGATCGCACGTTCGATATTGAGCCGATTCACAGCGCGGAGATTGAGCAGCGGTTTGGGTTCGTGCGGCATCCGGCAAGTTAGGCGCTCGCGCTCGACGGTGTGGCCCAGTGCTTCAGGGCGAGGCTTGCTGGTCCATCCCCCGTTTCGCCCCCTGCCGGGGCCGACTCCCTTTCTTTGTCTTGCCAAAGAAAGGAAGCAAAGAAAGGCGCGCCCGAGATGGCGACACCCTCCTTGAATTTCTGTCGCAGGGAGGGGAAGGGGAAAACTCGCTGCGCTCAGACAGTTCCCCTTCCTTTTTCCTCCCTGCGACAGAAATTCAAGGCGCCATCTAGGGCAAGGGAAAAGCAAACCGCCTGGGCGCCAGCCAAAACGACAAGGCCAACCTCATGAAGGGTTGGCCTTTTTCTTTGGGCCATGCCGGCTGCGTAGGAGGCCAGAACCACGGGCTGGCCCCTCCACAAAACCCGAAGTGCTACCGCCTGTTCACCGTCGGTTTGGCCTTTGATGTTCCTGCCCTATGCGGCGCCTTGGATTTTTGTTGCGAGGAGGATAAAGAGAGGAGGCTTGTCTGAGCGCAGCGAGTTTGCCTCCCTTCCCTCCCCGCGACAAAAATCCAAGGAGGGGGTCGCCGCATCGGGCGCGCCTTTCTTTGCTTACTTTCTTTGGCAAGCAAGACAAAGAAAGTGAGTCAGCCCCGGCAGGGGATGAAACAAGGGATGCACCACAAGAACAAGCCTACTTAGGCAACGCCTTATCCTCAGCCTTCTCTTCCTTGTACTGCCGCTCCATCTGATGCAGCCGCGCGTCGACTTCGGACAGCGTGTAGAAATCCGCATCGCCTGCATCGCGCGCGAGCTTGAGTTGCTGGACCGCTTCGCCCCAGGCACCTTCGCGCGCGTACTTTTCCGCCAGCGCGCGGTGCTGCTCGACGCGCTTGCCCTTGTCGGCATAAGCGCGGGCGAGCACGTCCCACCAGATAGGCTGCGTAGTGTCTTCGCGCGCCTTCTCGCGCAGATACGGAATCGCTTCCTCCTGCCGACCGGACGCCAGCAGCGTCTGCGCATAGGTGATGGCCACGGCACGCGACAGCGGATACGCCTTCAGCGCCGCACGTGACAGCGTCAGCGCCTCGGGCACGCGATTGTGTGCGCGTGCGAGTTCGATGGCGGTCACGTCCAGGTCAGGACTGCCGGAAGTGATGCCGGGGATATTGCCGTACAGCCGTCGCGCCTCCAGCAACGCCTGCTCAGCCTCGTCCAACTTGCCCACCCTCTGGTTGGCAAAGGCGATGCCATACCAGAGCGCGGCGCGCTTCTCGACCGGCGCATCCGGTGCAGAAGCCAGCTGCGACTGCATGGCATTGCGCACGTCGATATAGGCGCTGTTGGAGGTCTCCTGCAGCACCCGCGCCCGCGTCTTGGCAAAGCCGAACTCAGGCCGGCGCGGCTGGCGCAGGTGCGGCAGGCCGCGCGCGCGGTCCGCCATGTCGGCGATGCGCTCGCCGGTGAGCGGGTGGGTGCGCGCATAACCGGGGATGACGCCGGTATCCGCAATATTGGTCACACGCTGCAGGCGGCGGAAGAAGTCGGGCATGCCATCCGGGTCGTAGCCGGCACCGGTGAGCAGCGTGAAGCCGACGCGGTCCGCCTCGCGCTCGGCACCGCGCGAGAACGACAGCTGGTGCGACACCGCCGCCGCCTGACCGCCCACCGCCAGTGCCTGCGCGGCGTCGCCGCTCTTGGTGGCCGCCAACCCGGCCAGCAGGATCGACGCCAGCGCAATCCACATCGATTCGCCCTGCTTGTCGATGCCGCGCGCGATGTGCCGTTGCAGCACGTGGCCGATTTCGTGGCCGAGCACGGAGGCCAGCTCAGATTCGCTATCGGTGGCAACCAGCGTGCCGGTGTTCACGCCCACGTAGCCGCCCGGCAATGCGAACGCGTTGATGGCCGGATCGCGCACGGCAAACAGCTCGAAGCTCGACGCCGAAGTGCTGCCCGCCACGTGCTGGCGCCGCGCCGCCTCGATCAGCTTGTAGCCGATCTCGTTGAGGTAATCGGTGAGCAGCGGGTCGGGCACGTAATCGGGGTCGCGACGGATCTCGCGCATCACGCGGTCGCCCAGGCGGCGCTCCATCTCCGGCGACAGCGCCGCCGTGGACGGGTCGCCCATGTCGGGCAACTCGTACGTCGGCGCGTCGATGATGGTCGGGTCTTTCTGCAGATATGGCGACTGGCGGCCGATCTGCACGCTGCGGTTCAGGTTGCTCTGCACCTGATCGGCAGTATCGGCCGCAGCGGCCGCAGCGGCGGCGGGCGCCGATGCCGCGCCCTGCGCCAGCACCGGTAACGGCAGCGGCGCCAGCCACGTCGTCAACAACACCGCGGCCGTCAGCTGGCGGGCGCGCGGCCGGAAGAGAGAGAGCGTCATGCGGAGTGCGTGTGATGCGGAATCAGCCTGGCGGAATCGCCGGAGGCCGTGCGCTTGCTATCATAAAACGCTTCGACACCTGCTCCGCAATCCATGCCACACCTGACTCACTTCGATACCGCCGGACAAGCCCATATGGTCGACGTCGGCGACAAGGCCGTGACCCATCGCGTGGCCGTGGCCACCGGCACGATTCACATGCTGCCCGAGACATTTGCGCTGGTGCGCGATGGCACCGCCAAGAAGGGCGATGTGCTGGGCGTGGCGCGCATCGCGGCCATCCAGGGGGCGAAGCGGACGTCCGATCTGATTCCGCTGTGTCATCCGTTGGCGTTGACCAAGGTGGCGGTGGAGTTTGAGCTGGACGAGGCGCAACACAGTGTCCGCTGCACGGTTCGGGCGGAGACGCGCGGGCAGACTGGCGTGGAGATGGAGGCGCTGACGGCGGTGCAGGTGGGGCTGCTGACTATCTATGACATGTGCAAGGCCGTGGACCGGGGGATGGTGATTGGGGATGTCAGGCTGATGGAAAAACGCGGTGGAAAGTCGGGGGAGTGGGTGGCGGGGTAGTTGACCCTCCGAAGGAAAAAGAGCGCCCCCAGAGCGCTCTTCTTTTTTAGGCAATTAGCGACATTCGGTTGGGACGAGTTTTGCTTCCAGTGTCGGTGATTTCCCCGGGTCAGGCAGACCATCACGACCTTTAATGTCCTTCGCATAGCAATCCCAGCGAATCGGCCCGGTGGGACGAACACTCTTATTCTCGTCCCCGATCAATGCTTCGCCATTGGAGGTCGGTTTGAGAATCAGCGTATTAGCGCCCTTACCGGCAACGTTCTCCGCGTAGGCGATCTGGATTTCTCCAGTCTCAGGAACGATCGTGATCCCCTCCTTCACAACGTTGCGAGTGGCCGTAGCGTTCGGCGTGTAACCTTTGTCTAACGGCAGTCCTGCGATGGCGTTCTCTGCAACCATGGTCTTGGCCGCCGTCGCCAGAGACAAGCCCTCAGTGACACGCGAACGCGCTGTGTAGTCTTGATATGCCGGCACCGCAATCGCCGCCAAAATACCGACGATGGCAACAACGATCATCAGCTCGATCAGGGTGAAACCAGCCTGGGTTCGCTTGCCGGCATGATATTTCAAACGCATTGACTTCTCCTCTCTCGTTATCTCAGGTGTTCAATTGCCGAATTGGATTGGGCATTTGAGAGGAAGAAGATTAAGCGAGCGAATGAGATCCGATATTAGGCGCAACGATTTTTCATTCTTCCGATAAGAAATCGCGCAACCAATAAGAAAGCGCCCCGGAGGGCGCTTCTGTTATTGCGAAGCCGGGGAGGATGTTTTCTCTGACGCAGCCGGCATCTCAACCAGCAGGTTCTCATCCCTCAGGCGCTCGCAGAAGGTCTTGAGCCCATCGACTTTCGCGTGGCAAAGCTGCGTGATGAGCCAAGACTGCTTGTCATAGTCGAGCCAAGTCAACATGTATACACGCCGAACCTGATGAACCGCCTCATCCGTCTTGCCGAGGTAGGCCAGCGCCACAGCGTAACGCAGCACCGTGGCGGCTCCCGGATTGAACTGCATGGCCTGCAGCTCCAGCTTCGCCGCTGCCGCGGCATTCGACGGCGTGACCACCCAATTGCTTGCGAGGGCGAAGTTTTCGTAGGGAATCAACAGGGTTGGCCCATGCTGAGCATAAAGCGCCAGTTCTTTCGCTAACCCTTGGGGGCTATATTGCAGGCGCTCGATCGCTCTGTAGTCGCCCCAGAGATGGGGCAGCACCGCGACGCTGCCCAGCGCCATCGCCAAGGTCAGCGTTGACGTCATGGCCGGAGATGGGAACCGCAGCCTACTCTCGTCCACGTAACCCAGCGCAAAGGCAAACGGAAGCAGGAAGTACAGGTAGTGCAGCGGGTACTCCAGCATCGAATGCCCGACAAGGATCAGGATCAGAGCGTAGAAGAACGCCTTCTCCCGCGTGATGGGGCGGCGCAGCGCCACGATGGCGAGCCAGCCAAGCGGAAGGAACACCGCGAGCAGTCCGATCACCCCTGCTTTCGCCAGCAGGTCCAAGATCAGATTGTGTGCGTTCGTCGACAGCATCGCCTGCCCCAGCGTGTCGGTCTGCAAGTACTGGTTCCAGGCGAAGTCCGCCCACCCGGCGCCGAACCACGGGTGCGTGACGAGCATATGCCAGCCATGGCGCCAGATGGGCAGCCGGTCGGAAACGCCGTGCGCCATGCGCTCCGCAAGTGAGGTCTGTAGATCGAAGTGCCAGCGCAGGTTGGCGTAGGCGACCAGCCAGTTGCACAACTGGTACACGACCAGGAGGCAGACCAGCGGCGCGGTAGCCTTGAGCCATTTGCGGGCGCCTTGGACGCCCGCGTCCGTCGTCAGGATCACCCATCCGGACAGGAGGCCGAGCATGGCCAGATGCAACCAGGCCGTGCGGGAAAACGTTAGGGACATGCCCAGCAGCAACGCCAGCACGACCACCGCCAGCGGCCACCGCCAACTGCGCCATTTGTTGGCCAGCAACAGGCAGGCAGCCAGCCCCATTGCTAGATAGGAGTCCGCGTGATTCGGCTGGTTCAGGTTGCCGCTCAAGCGGCGGCCGGTGTCATCCAGATCCGTGGAAAACAATTCGAAAGGAAGCCCTTGCACGCGAAACAACTGCACAAGCTCCACGCCGAACGTCAAGACGCCGCCCAGCACCAGCCCAACCGCCAACGATTCCACTGCCCCCGGGATCTTTCGGCTGTAGGCTCCCAGGCCACAAGCAAGCACGGCGGCTAGCAGGAAGGCCACGGCAACCAGCGAGAAGAAGGGGTTCAACGGTGGTGCAAATTGCAGTTGCAGGAATAGCGCCCCGATCAAGCCGGCGGGTGCCAGCGCAATCTTTGGCAAGCGGAGCCCGCTTTCGCTTCGCCAAGCTGCCACGAGGATGGCGAGAGCCAGCGTCAACCAGCATACAGCGGCGGCAACCTCGCTGTAGAACGTCGGGATGGGAAACGTGTGGAGCCGCACCAGAAACGGAACACTCCCGCATACCGCAAAGGCAAGCCATAGCGGCAATGACAGAAAGCGAGAACCAAGCATGGGCAACGAAGGAAAAGTGGCCATAGAGTGCCCAACAGACTGACAGGATTTCGGAGGTAAAACCGAACGGGCCGAAGGTGCCGCTGGGAGCCAGTCAGTGCCGGGCAGGTCAGCCTACCGGCAAGCAGGGCAATGGCAAAACAAAGGGCGCCCAAAGGGGCGCCCTGCATTGCAGTCCTTCAATGGTTCAGCAATCGCTGCCTGCCATTTGCAAGGACATCATCGCGTCAGTTAGTTCTGGCAAGACGAAGGCAAGTACGGGAACATTGCCCTCTGCGTCGCGGTCAGGGCGGCAGCCGTGGTTTGGGTACTGTCGTTTGTGGTTTGCGCCGTTGCGCAGGTCCAGCCAACGGTACCGTCCGCCTTGCCTAGGCCGAAGATGGCCAGAAGCTTGGTATCAACGTTCGTATTGCCAGTGTTGTTAAGCGTCAGCACCACCCCGACGTTACTGGTACCAGTGGGTGCGTTGTAGTTGACCAAGGTGACATACTTGGCATTATTCGCAGACGTCGTGGAGATCGGAGCGTTCGTCGGAAACGCATTGTTGTTGTTTGCGTAAGCCTCCGAAATGGCTGCCCGCGCTGCATCCAGATCCGTCGTCGCTTCCGTCAGCTTCGACTTGATCATGTAGTTGTTGTAGGCCGGCAGCGCGATGGCAGCCAGGATACCGACGATCGCGACCACGATCATCAGTTCGATCAGCGTGAAACCCTTCTGGACACGCTTGTTGAGACGCATCGACTTCATAAATTCCCCCGGAATGTTTGGTTAAAGGTGATGCAGGGGGATTAGAGCATGGAGCGTGCCAGGTTCGATCCGTCGATTTCCGAGGCCAAATTGACGTGTTTCGCAAGATTGCCGCACCACGGCGTGACGAATTTTGACACCCCGTGACGAAGTTGGTCATTTTTGTGCCTCATTCACCACAATGCGCACTCACTTTGATGCATTGGTGTATCAAGCGCGACCTCGGGTTCATCGTCAACGCCCCGTTGCGGCGTTTGATCGCTAGGGCGCAACCGGCACCCCTCAATTGGGATTGGACAGCAACCCTTCCGATCGCAAACGCACGCAAAACGTCTTGAGGGCCTCTGATTGCCGCCCGCAGGCCTGCGCCAGCAGCGCGGATTGGTCCGCATACGAAGTCCAGTAGTGGTTGTACAGTCGACGCACTTGGACAAGGGCCTCGTCGGCCTTGCCTTCGTAAGCGAGCGCCAACGCATAGCGCTGCACCGTATTCGGCCCCGGGTAGAACTGCACAGCGTTGCGTTCCACAACGGCCATGGTGCGCGCCGTTTCGGGCGTCACGTTCGCGTTGCTCGCCGCCGCCAGAGTGGCATATGGGATCAGCACATTGCGTTCGCCGATCAATTGGCGCCACACATCACGCTGCACGTCGGCCGGCAGGTAATACAGCCGCTCCACGGATGCGTAATCCCCCCACATGCGGGCGGTGAGCACGCCTGCGCAAACCGTAACGGTGCCCGTCAGGACCCACGCGAGGGGGCCCGACGGCATCCGAAGAGTGCGCTCGTCGGCATAGCCGAGCGCAAACGCGAAAGGCAGCAGGAAGTACAGATAGTGCAGGGGATATTCGAGCATCGAGTGCACGCCCATCACAAGAATGACGGCGTACAGGAAGGCCAGCGCGGGTGTCACGCTGCGCTTCCACGCGGCCCATGCCAACCCCAGAAGCGGCAGCGCCACCGCAAGAAGCCCTGCCAGGCCGGCCTTGGCCAGCAGGTCCAGCACGATGTTATGCGCGTTCAATGACATCTCGACCGGGCCGAGCACGTCCGTCTGCACGTATTGGTTCCAGGCGTAGTCGCCCCAGCCGGCACCCAGCCACGGGTGCGCGCGGAACATGTGCCACGCGTGCTTCCACAGCAGAGGACGCAGGCCCGCGCCCTCCTGCATCCGCTCCCCCAACGACGACGGCAGATCCAAGTGCCAAAGCAGATTGGCGTACGACACCAGCCAGCCGCAGCACTGGTATGCCACCGCAAGCGCCAACAGCGGCACACACGCCACGATCCAACGCCGGATGCCTCGCTCGTTGGCGCTCCAGGCCAGGCCTGCCGTCCCGCCCACCACGGCCACATGCAGCCAGGTGACGCGGGAAATGGTCAGGGCCATGCCCAGCAGCAGGCTCAGTCCAATTGCCGCCAGGGCCATGCGCCAGCGCGGGAATCGCTGGCCCAGGAACAGGCAGGCAGCCAAACCGAACGCCAGGTAGGAGGCAACATGGTTCGGCTGGTTCAGGTTGCCCCACATGCGGCGGGCGGTGCCGGGCGGTGTCATAGAAAAGAACGCCGCCGGCAGATTCGGCACGCGAAACAGGTGCAGCAGCTCCACTGCAACCGTCAACAGCCCGCCCAGCATGACGCCGATGGCGATCGCCTCAAGCATGCCCGGCACGCTCCGGGCACGCGCCCCCAGTCCGCACGCCGCCGCCGCCGCCAGCAGAAACACGCTTGCGGCACACGAAAAAAACGGGTTGAGCGGGGGCGCAACCACCAGTTGCACGATCAGCACGGCAGCCAGGGCAAGCGGTGCGAGCGCGATCCTGGGCAGCCCGGTGTTGAGACCCCACGTTCCACCAAGCACGCCAACCGCCAGCGCGATCCAGCACACGGCAGCGGCGAATTCGCTGTAGAACGTCGGGATCGGGTACGTGTGTGGCGCCACCAGGAACGGAACGGACCAACAGGCGATGGCGGCGAGCCAGAGCGGCAAGATTGAGACGGGGGATCGAAGCATTGGCGGAGACGGCGTCGGATTGCAGCACAACAAAAAGAGCGCCCGAAGGCGCTCTTTGCAGCGGAGGTAGTTTAGCGTAACGAGATCCGGGCGGAAATGCGCGCCTTTTCCTGACAATCTTCCGCGCCGGCTTCACCCGCATCAACCGGCAATCAAGTGACGACAACAACGTCAGCGCTGTTGCGCTGAACCCTTGATTTGAGCGCCGCAGTTGTCAGCCGTAGTTGGAACTTAGTTCTGACAGCTTGCCGGCAGGTACGGATACATCGCCGACACGGAGACGCCAGACCCATATGCGCTAGCGTTCTGTGCATTGGCCGTCGCGCAGGTCCAGATCACGCTGCCGTCCGATTGACCGGCGCCAAAGATACCCAGGTACCCGCCGTCGATCTGGCTGACCCCGGTGCCGCCAAGCGTTACGACCACCCCGACGGTGGATGCTGGGCCTGCTCCTACGTTGTATTTGATCGCGGTGACATAGCGGGCGTTGCCCGGCACCGCCTGAACGATGACGGGCGGCGACGATTGCGGCGGAAAGGTCCCACCACTCGACGTATAGGCTTCGTTGATCGCAACCCGCGCCGCATCCAGCGTCGTCGTCGCCTCGGTCAGCTTCGACTTGACCATGTAGTTGTTGTAAGCCGGCAGCGCGATCGCCGCCAGGATGCCGACGATCGCGACCACGATCATCAACTCGATCAACGTAAAGCCGCGCTGGCCGCGGCACATGTTCCCGCTGTGCTTGGACTTCATCACTCTCCCCAGAGGTTTTTTTATATGTATGGGAGAGCACTGCGCATGGAGCATGCCAGGCAACGCCGAGCCCTGTCGGTCGGAAATGCCTGGTTTTGAAGTCTTTTTTGCCTAAACAGCTGACTTTTTCTGGCAAAGATGTAGACGCAACGCGTCATCACCTACTTTCGTAGGGTACGACTCTTGGCGGTCACGCCTGCCACAAAGACCGCCTCCCCATCCACCATCCAACCACCACAACAACCAGCGCCCCAAGGCAGCCAACGACGGCATCCGCATAGGGAATCGCCCGCGCAAACCAAGCCGTATCCAACGGATCGTTGACGAGCGTATCCCCCGCCAGATACCCCAACAGCGCCGCCCCCAGCGTCACAATCACCGGAAACCGCGCCATCACCCCCACCAGCAGCGTGCTGCCGAAGACAATCAGCGGAATCGACAGCCCCAGCCCCAACACCAGCAGCGGAAGCGTCGTCCCCGGTGGCCCCTTCTCCGCCGCGGCGGCTACAGCGACGACGTTGTCGAGCGACATCACCAGATCGGCAATCAGGATAGTCTGGATGGCGGGCCACAGGCCGTCGCGCCGGCGGCGTTCACCGGACGCATCGTCTTCGGCTTCAGCCAGCAGCTTGATGCCGATATAGAGCAGCAGCACCGCCCCGATCGTCTTCAGATACGGCAACGCCAGCAGCTCGACCGCTAGCACGGTCAGCACGATACGCAGCACGATCGCACCTGCACTGCCCCAGAAAATCGCCCGCTTCTGCTGCTGCGCCGGCAGATTGCGCGCAGCCAGCGCGATCACGACCGCGTTATCACCCGACAGCACGATATTGGTCAGGATGATGGAGCCAAGCGCAAACCAGAAGGCGCCGGAAGCGAGGGCCATGGGCCGTCCCAGTAGGTGTTCTTGTGAGGGGATGCAGGCAACTTGCTGTGATTGCTTATACACGCCCGGCGCCCGCCTCGCACGCTGCGCTGCCGGCACGCACGAACAAAAACGGGAGGCCAGGCCTCCCGTTTTTGTACAACTTCAAACCCTACCGCTTACAGCATCGCCTTGAGCAGACGCGCCATTTCCGACGGGTTCTTGGTGGTCTTGATGCCGCAGGCTTCCATGATGTCCAGTTTGGCCTGCGCGGTGTCGGCACCGCCCGAGATCAGCGCGCCGGCGTGGCCCATGCGCTTGCCCGGAGGCGCGGTCACGCCTGCGATGAAGCCCACCACCGGCTTCTTCATGTTGTCCTTGATCCAGTAAGCGGCGTTGGCTTCGTCCGGACCACCGATCTCACCGATCATGACCACGGCGTCCGTTTCCGGATCGTCGTTGAACATCTTCATCACGTCGATGTGCTTCAGGCCGTTGATCGGGTCGCCGCCGATACCGACTGCCGACGACTGGCCCAGGCCCAGCGCGGTCAGCTGGCCCACGGCTTCGTACGTCAGCGTGCCCGAGCGCGACACCACGCCGATGCGGCCCTTGCGGTGGATGTGGCCCGGCATGATGCCGATCTTGATTTCGTCCGGCGTGATCAGGCCCGGGCAGTTCGGGCCCAGCAGCAGGGTCTTGCTGCCGGCCTTACGCATCTTGTCCTTGACCATCATCATGTCGCGCACGGGGATGCCTTCGGTGATGCAAACCACCAGGTCCAGTTCCGCTTCGACGGCTTCCCAGATCGCATCCGCAGCGCCTGCGGGCGGCACATAGATGACCGACACGGTGGCTCCCGTCTGCGCCTTGGCATCCTTGACGGTTGCGTAGATGGGGATGCCCTCGAAGTCCTCGCCGGCCTTCTTCGGGTTCACGCCTGCCACGAAGGCGTTCTTGCCGTTGGCGTAGTCGCGGCAACCGCGGGTGTGGAACTGGCCGGTCTTGCCGGTGATCCCCTGGGTGATGACCTTGGTGTCTTTGTTGATCAGAATCGACATGCTTAATCCTCTTTGGCCTTTTTGGCAGCGAGCTGCCCCTCAACGGGCGCAGTTCGCGTTCGCATATGGTTGGTTCCGCGCGCGGCTTACTTGCCGGCGGCTGCGGCCACGACCTTCTCGGCGGCCTCTGCCATCGTGTCAGCGGCGATGATGGGCAGACCCGAGTCGGCCAGCATCTTCTTGCCGAGATCCTCGTTGGTACCCTTCATGCGCACAACCAGCGGCACCGACAGCGACACAGCCTTCGCCGCCGCGATCACGCCTTCGGCGATCACGTCGCAACGCATGATGCCGCCGAAGATGTTGACCAGAATGGCCTTCACGTGCGGGTTCTTCAGCATCAGCTTGAAGGCTTCAGTCACCTTCTCGGTGGTGGCACCGCCGCCCACGTCGAGGAAGTTGGCCGGCTCGCCGCCGAACAGCTTGATGGTGTCCATCGTGGCCATGGCCAGACCGGCGCCGTTCACCAAGCAGCCGATGTTGCCGTCGAGCGAGATGTAGGCCAGGTCGAACTTGGAGGCTTCGATTTCGGCGGGGTCTTCTTCATCCAGATCGCGGTAAGCAACGATTTCCGGATGACGGAACAGTGCGTTCGAGTCGAAGTTGAACTTGGCGTCCAGCGCGATGACCTTGCCGTCGCCGGTCAGGATCAGCGGGTTGATTTCAGCTTGCGAAGCGTCGGTTTCCCAGAATGCCTTGTACAGGCCTTGCAGGGCTTGGCGGGCTTGCGGCACGCTCGCGTCGGGCACGCCGATCTTGCGGGCGATGTCGTCAGCCTGAGCGTCTTGCAGGCCAGCTTGCGGATCGATCAGCAGCGTGTGGATCTTTTCCGGGTGCGATTCAGCGACTTCTTCGATGTCCATGCCGCCTTCGCTCGATGCCATCAGCGCGACCTGCTGCGACACACGGTCCACCACCAGCGACACGTACAGTTCCTTCTTGATGTCCGCGCCTTCTTCGATCAGCAGGCGCTTGACCAGCTTGCCCTCCGGACCGGTCTGGTGCGTCACCAGCGTCATGCCCAGGATGCCGTTGGCGTATTCCTTGACCTGGTCCATGCTCTTGGCGACCTTCACGCCGCCGCCCTTGCCACGGCCACCCGCATGAATCTGCGCCTTCACGACCCACACCGGGCCGCCCAGGGTTTCAGCAGCCTTGATGGCCTCGTCGACCGAGAAGGCCGGAATGCCGCGCGGAACCGGCACATTGTATTTGCGCAGGATTTCCTTGCCTTGGTACTCATGGATATTCATGCGTGTTTCCTTTGCTAGGCAGAGTGAGTGTGATGAATGATGAAAACGCGAGCGGCGCAGAGCCCGTCAGGACGACGGCTCCGAGGATGGCTCCAAACGCGGCTCGGTGACTGGCGGTAGGATCTTGGCTTCGGGCTGGTAGGCAAACCAGCGCGGATAATGCTTGCGGACCACCTCGCCCTCGAGATGCAGGGCATGGCAGCCGTGGAGTTGGTAAGGCGGCTTTTCGCCGGGCTCGATCGGCCGGTGGTCGGTGGAGTTGTCGCGCACCGGGAAGACATCGCCCGCAAAAGCCTGGATGGCGGCGGTCGGCAGCACCCCGCACAGCTCGGTCAGGTGCGTACAGCCCGCCACGCCGCCGAGTCTCTCACGCGAGGCCTTGCGGAAACCTTTCATCAGGTTCAGGCCGATGAGCTTGCGGTAGGCCGGGCCGATCGTGTCGCAGTGCGTGGGGTACGGCACCCAGTCGGAACACGCTTCGGCATCGACGACGTTCATGCGGGTGTCGATGGTCACGCGCAGCCACAAGTCGTGCAGCGGCTGGCCCTCGGGGCGCACGCCGCCGCTGGCCAGCGGGATGTCGCGCGGCTTGGTGTCCGTCAGGCGCGCTTCGATGTCCCACAGGCCATCTTCGCGCAAATAGGCCTCGACCGTGATGGCACGGCGATGGCGCATGACGCGCGGGACGGGAGCAGACAAAGGCATGGACCAGACAGACCGATAGGACCGATGGAGGCAGGCGCACGCGGATCGCGCTCGCACCTACGGGACGTGCGCAGCAGTGAATCGGCCGCCACACACGAATATGACCGTCCCGCCACCGAGGTAGAGGACGGCTTCAAAACCTTGGATTTTAACACGTCGTCACGACTAGACCGGGTCACGCAGTTGCGCAAGCGCGAGAACGGTTGCGACAAACGTAAAAGGTGCAACCCGATCACTTGGCGCGCAGCCGGATTGTCCATATGGATTGTCGGAAGATCGGCGACGTTCAGACCGGTTCGTCGCCGTCATCCAGCAGTTCATTCGCCCCGGCGATGATGCGCGAGACCACCGCGCGGGAGAATCCGCGCGCCATCATGAAGCGGACCTGCTTGGCGCGCTCGGCCAGATCGGCGGGCGCGCGGCCGAAGCGCTTGTCCCACAGCGCCTTGGCCCGCGCCGCCTCGGAAGACTGCAACTGGGCCTTGACCTCGCCCAGCGTTTCCTCGCCCAACTGGTGGGTCTTCAACTCCTGCATCAGCCGGGCAGTGCCATAGCGGCCAGCGCGGCGGTGCACCACGCTTTCGGCAAAGCGCGCGTTGGAGAGCCAGTTCTCGCGCTCCAGCCAGTCCAGTAGCGCATCCACCTCCTCGGCGGATTCAGCATGCTGGGCCAGCTTGCGGCGCAGCTCGGCGCGGCTGTGCTCGCGCCGGGACAGGTAGCCCAGCGCGCGCGCCTTCAGCGACAACGGTTGACGCGGCAACGGCATGCAGTTTCACGCCCCAAAGAAAAACGCCCACCGTTGGGGAACGGCAGGCGTGTCAAGCTCGATAGAGCCGCCGATCTGCGTCGATGGCCAACCCAATTACTCTTCCTCGACTGCCTCGGCCACCGCAACGGCGCCCATCGGCGTGATACCGAGGCTCTCGCGGACCTTGTTCTCGATGTCGCGGGCCAGGTCGGGGTTCTCGCGCAGGTATTCACGGCAGTTGTCGCGGCCCTGGCCGATGCGCTCGCCGCCGTAGCTGTACCAGGCGCCGGACTTCTCGACCACCTTGGCTTCCACGCCCAGGTCGATGATCTCGCCCTCGCGCGACACGCCCTGGCCGTACAGGATGTCGAAGATGGCCTCGCGGAACGGCGGCGCCACCTTGTTCTTGACGACCTTGACCTTGGTTTCGTTGCCGACCACTTCGTCGCCCTTCTTGATCGAGCCGATGCGGCGGATATCCAGGCGCACCGAGGCGTAGAACTTGAGCGCGTTGCCGCCCGTAGTGGTTTCCGGCGAACCGAACATCACGCCGATCTTCATACGGATCTGGTTGATGAAGATCACCATGCAATTGGTTTTCTTGATGGTGCCGGTCAGCTTGCGCAGTGCCTGGCTCATCAGGCGGGCCTGCAGGCCGGGCAACGAATCGCCCATTTCGCCTTCGATTTCGGCCTTCGGCACCAGCGCGGCCACCGAGTCGATCACGATCAGGTCGATCGAGCCCGAACGCACCAGCGCATCGGCGATTTCGAGCGCTTGTTCGCCCGTATCCGGCTGGGAGATCAGCAGCTCCGGCACGTCCACGCCGATCTTGCCGGCGTAGGTCACGTCCAGCGCGTGCTCGGCGTCGATAAAGGCGCAGGTGCCGCCCAGCTTTTGCATTTCAGCCACCACCTGCAGCGTCAGCGTAGTCTTGCCGGACGATTCCGGCCCGTAGATCTCGACCACGCGGCCGCGCGGCAGACCGCCGACGCCCAGCGCCACGTCCAGCCCCAGCGAGCCGGTGGACACGACCTGGACCGGCTCCACCTCGGCATCGCCCATCTTCATGACCGAGCCCTTGCCGAACTGCTTTTCGATCTGCGCGAGCGCGGCAGCCAGCGCTTTCTGCTTTTCCGCGCTCATCGTGGCTGCCTTCTTGCCGTCTTCCATGGTCGTCCTTCGTGCAAATTGGTGTATAAACTGGCCGCAAGGGCTTGCGATTCCAGCGGTTGCCTGCAACAACGGGCCGCGGGGTATTACCCAGCTACGGCCCAATTCCATTACTTTAGCGCCGCCAAGACTACAGCACCGCGAATTCGGGATACTGTATAAAAAACCAGTGGTTTTGACAAGTCTTCCCGACTGGGTGTCGCGCGAAAACAATGTAGCGGGCGGGATGGGCAACGCCGACGGTTTGCCCAGCATCGCGGGGAGACACGCATGCGCATCCTGATTGCCGAAGACGACGCCACCCTGGCCGACGGGCTCACCCGCTCGCTGCGCCAGGCCGGCTATGCCGTCGACCGAGCCGCCGACGGCGCCGCCGCCGACGCGGCGCTGGCCGCCCAGACGGCGCAAACCTACGACCTGCTGATCCTCGACGTGGGCCTGCCGCGCATGTCGGGGCTGGAGGTGCTCAAGCGCCTGCGCTCGCGCGGGGCGATGCTGCCGGTGCTGATCCTGACCGCCGCCGATAGCGTGGAGGAGCGCGTCAAGGGCCTGGACCTCGGCGCCGACGACTACATGGCCAAGCCCTTCGCCCTGTCCGAACTGGAGGCGCGCGTGCGGGCACTGGTGCGGCGCGGCGCGGGCGGCGGCGCGACGCTGGTGCGCCACGGGCCGCTGGCGTTCGACCAGGTCGGGCGCATTGCCTATATCCATGACCAGTTGGTGGAGCTGTCGGCGCGCGAGATCGGCCTGCTGGAGATCCTGCTCGCGCGCGTGGGCCGGCTGGTGTCGAAGGAGCAGTTGGTCGACCACCTGTGCGGCTGGGGCGAAGAGGTCAGTAACAACGCCATCGAGGTCTACATCCACCGGCTGCGCAAGAAGATCGAGGTGGACGGCATCCGCATCGCCACCGTGCGTGGGCTGGGCTACTGCCTGGAACGTGTCGCTGCCCCCACCGCCGCACAAGCCGCCCATGGGTGACCGGCTGGCCTGGCCCTGGCGCCGGCCGCGCGCACGGCATGCCAAACCCACCGATGCGGCGCCCCAGGCGGACGACCGCGATCTCGCCGATACCCTCCCCCATCTCGAAGACGACGCGACCCGGCCCGGCGCCCGTTCGCTGTTCGGCGAGATCCTCGACTGGATGCTCGCGCCGCTGCTGCTGCTGTGGCCAATGAGCATTGCGGTGACGTATCTCGTCGCCAAGTCGATCGCCAATGCACCCTACGACCGCGCGCTGGAATCGAGCGCCATCGTGCTCAGCCAGCAGCTGCGCGAGGTGAATGGGCGCGTGACACTGCAGTTGCCGATCTCCGCGCGCGAGATCCTGCGCGCGGACGAGACCGACAACATCTACTACCAGGTGCTCGGCACCGGCGGCGAGTTCGTCTCCGGCGATCGCGAACTGCCGCTGCCGCCCGAGGAGGACGCCAGCAATGGCGGCCTGGTGCAGTTGCGCGACGACCGCATCCACGGCACGGAGATCCGCGTGGCGTATACCTTCGTGCAGCAGCCCAACCTGCCCGGCGCCAAACCCGCGCTGGTGCAGGTGGCCGAGACGCTGGACAAGCGCGCGCAGCTGGCCAACGAGATCATCAAGGGCGTGATCCTGCCGCAGTTCGTGATCCTCCCGCTGGCCGTCATCCTGGTGTGGTTCGGGCTCACGCGCGGGCTGGCGCCGCTCAACGCCATCCAGGAGCGCATCCGCGCGCGCAACCCCGGCGACACCAGCCCCATCGACGAGGGCGCCGCGCCGCAGGAGCTGACGCCGCTGGTGGCCTCGTTCAACGAGCTGCTCGGGCGGCTGGAGCAATCGGTGCAGACGCAGAAGCGCTTCATTGCCGATGCGGCGCACCAGATGAAGACGCCGCTCGCGGGCCTGCGCATGCAGGCGGAGCTCGCACAGCGCGAGCAATCGCCCGACGAGCTGCGCCGCACCCTGGCCCACATCGCCGACAGCTCCGACCGCACAGCGCACCTGGTCAAGCAGTTGCTGTCGCTCGCGCGCATGGAAAACATGGGCGCCACCGACGGCATGGTGCCGCTCGATCTCTGCACACTGACGCGACAAGTGGTGGCCGACTGGCTGCAGAAGGCCTGGGCCAAACAGATCGACCTCGGCTTCGAGGAGCCCGGCGTGCGCGTCATGACCTCCGGCAACGCGATCATGCTCGCCGAGATGCTCAACAACCTGCTCGACAACGCGATCCGCTACACCCCCGACGGCGGCCGCGTGACGGTGCGCGTGACCACCGCGCCGTTCGAGCCCTTCGTTTTCATCGACGTGGAAGACACCGGCCCCGGCATCCCCGTGGCCGAGCGCGAGCGGGTGATGCAGCGCTTCTACCGCATCCTCGGCACGCAGGCCGAAGGCAGCGGCCTGGGCCTGGCCATCGTGCGCGAGATCGTGCAGCAGCACGGCGGCGACATCGAGGTGCTGGACAACGTCTATCAGCCATCGCCGCGGCTGGCCGGGGCGCGCTTTCGCATCACGCTGCACCGCTGCGCGCCGGGCGAGGAGACCTCGGCATGACGCCCAATGCCGACGCGTCCACCCCGGCCTCCGCGCCAGCACCCGCGCGCCGGCGCTGGGTGTCCAACATGCGCTGGATCCTGCTGCTGCTCGGGGTCTGGTTTGTGGTGACCTTCGTGGTGGCGTTCTTTGCACGCGACCTGTCGATGCGCATCTTCGGCTGGCCGTTTGCCTACTGGGTGGCCGGCCAGGGCGCGCCCATCGTCTATGTGCTGATCACGATGCTCTATGCATGGCACACCAACCGGGCTGCGGATGCTGCGGCGCACGACACCGACGAAGCCCAGCGCGAGGCGTCTGAGCACGCCCAACCGCCCTCCATTTGATGCGCTGAAGCAGCCGATCGGGTCTGCAAATTGGTACGCGCATCTGCGTGTATACCCCGATGAAAACGCCGCGTTTGGCCGGCGTTGATGTCAGAACGCAGTAAGTTTCGGCTCCCACAATCGTCCACAATTCCGCGGGCGCTTGCGTTGCGTTGTCATGTCCATGCCCAGCGGGACATCTACGAACAAAGGAGACAACATGGCAACCGTGCAGAGTGCACCCAACGCGCCCGCCGGGCGCATGCAGCCCGCGCCCATGACACGCGAGGAGAAGAAGGTCATCTTCGCCTCGTCGCTGGGCACCGTGTTTGAGTGGTACGACTTCTACCTCTACGGGTCGCTGGCAGCCATCATCGCCAAGCAGTTCTTCTCGGGGCTGGATCCGACGGCGGCCTTCATCTTTGCGCTGCTGGCGTTTGCCGCGGGCTTCCTGGTGCGCCCGTTCGGCGCGCTGGTGTTCGGCCGGCTGGGCGACATGATCGGGCGCAAGTACACCTTCCTGATCACCATCCTGATCATGGGCACGTCGACGTTCATTGTCGGCCTGCTGCCGTCCTATGCCACCATCGGCGCGGCTGCGCCGGTGATCCTGATCGCGCTGCGCATGCTGCAAGGCCTGGCGCTGGGCGGCGAGTACGGCGGTGCCGCCACGTATGTGGCCGAGCATGCTCCGCACGGCCGGCGCGGCAACTACACGTCGTGGATCCAGACCACCGCCACGCTGGGCCTGTTCCTGTCGCTGATCGTGATCCTGGTGGTGCGCGAGCTGACCGGCCCGTCGTTCGACGACTGGGGCTGGCGCATTCCGTTCCTGGTGTCGATCCTGCTGCTGGCCACCTCGGTGTACATCCGCCTGTCGATGAGTGAATCGCCGGCATTCCAGAAGATGAAGGCCGAGGGCAAGACCTCCAAGGCCCCGCTGACGGAATCCTTCGGCCAGTGGCGCAACCTGAAGATCGTGATCCTGGCGCTGGTGGGCCTGACCGCCGGCCAGGCCGTGGTGTGGTACACGGGCCAGTTCTACGCGCTGTTCTTCCTCACGCAGGTGCTGAAGGTGGACGCGTTCACGGCCAACGTGCTGATTGCGGTGGCGCTGGCCATCGGTACGCCGTTCTTCGTGTTCTTTGGCTCGATGTCCGACCGCATCGGCCGCAAGTGGATCATCATGGCCGGCTGCCTGCTGGCGGTGCTGACCTACTTCCCGCTGTTCAAGGCGCTCACGCACTACGCCAACCCGGCGCTGGAGCGCGCCCAGCAGACCGCGCAGATCGTCATCAAGGCCGATCCGAAGGAATGCTCGTTCCAGGGCAGCCCGATCGCACGGGAAGTGGACTTCCGCTCGTCGTGCGACATCGCCAAGCGCACGCTGGCGCAGTCGTCGGCCAGCTATGAAAGCGAAGACGCCCCGGCCGGCACCATCGCCTCGGTGACGATCGCCGGCAAGGAAATCGCCTCGCTCAACGCCAGCCGCACCGCTGACGGCCAGAACTTCGACGCCGACAGCAAGACGAAGATCGCCGCCTTCAAGAAACAGGTGGCCGATGCCCTGAAGGGTGCCAACTACCCGAGCAAGGCCGACCCGGCGCAGATGAACACGGTCATGGTGCTGGTGATCCTGGTGATCCTGGTGATCTACGTGACCATGGTCTACGGCCCGATCGCGGCGATGCTGGTGGAGCTGTTCCCGACACGCATCCGCTACACCTCGATGTCGCTGCCGTATCACATCGGCAACGGCTGGTTCGGCGGGCTGCTGCCGACCATCTCGTTTGCGCTGGTGGCGCAGCACGGCAACATCTACTACGGGCTGTGGTATCCGGTCATCATTGCCGGTATCACCTTCGTGGTCGGCGCCCTGCTGGTGCGGGAAACCAAGGACGTGGATATCTATCGCCACGATTAATTGACGGACCGCTTGACACTGCCCCGGACCCCGGTATAATCGCGCTCTTCGGCGAATTAGCTCAGTCGGTTAGAGCGACGGAATCATAATCCGCAGGTCCGGGGTTCGAGTCCCTGATTCGCCACCAAATACCAAAAAGCCCTGCTTCGGCAGGGCTTTTTGCTTTTCTGGCGCCGATCTTTTCTGGCGCCGATCAACCGGCGCGCCTCTGCCCGGCCCACCTCACATCAGCGCCAGGGTCTCCAGCACGAAGTCCTTGATATCCCGGCGCGTCTCTTCGGGCATCCGCGAGAATTCCAGGCCGTAGACAAACCGCGCGCCCTCCTGCCGCCGATTGCGCACCTCGACGGACACCGTGATGGGGCGCTCACGGTTGTCGATGGTCAGGTTGACCGTGAGCCTCGCGCTCTTGCCGACCAGTAGAAAATCCTCCTTCGCCGACACCCCCGCCCCGGTGGGGCTGACGTTCTCGACCCGCACGTCGACGGCGGCGCGCTGGTATTCGCCCGAAGACAGCTCCCCTGCAAACGCCGTGGCCACGCGCTGATATTTGCGAACCTGCGCCTGCGCAACCGCCTCCGGATAGCGCAGGAAATAGCACCCAAGCGGCCCCACCGCCTCCATCAGCAATGTGGTCTGGAACCTGAACAGCCGCGCCCCCGCGAACAGCCTGGCCTCGTAGGACACGCCAGCCGCCAGCGCATCTGCGTCGTCGGCACATTGCACGATCAATGCCTGCCCCGGAATCACGCCCACGAGTTCCACGCGCAATGCATCCTTGGTATCGGGCGTCATCAGATGGAAGAACTCCACCTTTTGCGAGAGATCGGGCAGCGCAGACAGCTTGATGGCGGCCTCTTCCACAGGCTCTGAAGCCGCGTCGTCCTGCACCTCGGCACTCATGGAGAGCGCCGGATTCTTTTCCTCGACAGGCACATGCACAGGCTTGAGCCCGAACTTTCCGGTACGGACGGTATGGCTCCGATAGCCGAGGCGATACAGGCGCTGCAGCAGGATATCGGACGTCACGACCTGCCCCTTCTGCAGCAGCAGGGTGCCGTCGGCGTTGTAGATCGCGAAGTCGATAGGCTTGTCAAGCCGGAGGTCACCGGAGGCGAGCTTGATGAGCATGATGGTTCTTGGACAGGGGTTGCGGACAGTCCACGTGAGCGCGAGGAGTGTGCCGTGCGCGCCGACCCGGCGCGATCCCTCTTGCGCGGGGAGCGCCGCCCGCCAGCCATCCACGAGGGGCGCTGAGGTGCAGAGGCGACCGTGCGAATGACGCCCAGCCGCCCGGCCACAGCCCCGCCTGGCAGCGCGTTGCGCAACAGGATTCCAGGGTTCTAACGGCAGCATCCGGAAAAACTTTGGCACACGCTTGCCCCCCACATGGATGGGGGGGCCGGCCAGTCGCTTGCCGGATGTGATCTTCAGGGCCATCCACCAGATGGCATCGCCAGATGCAAGAAGGCCCTGCGTCGGCAGGGCCTGCTTCTGTCCAAGGGCCCGATTGGCGGCGAAGCGCCGCGCCCGTCGATCAGCCGCCCTGCGCCTCCAGCATGGGCGCCTGCGCCGGCGCCGCGACGCCCGCCACCCAATCCGTCGTCAGCGCCGGCTGCGTGACGGGCAGCATGTGCCCGCCGTCCACCACGTGCAGGTTGACCCGGTCGAGCTTGCGCTTGAGCGCCTCGCCATGGCGCTTCCAGTTCAGGATACGGTCGCCCTTGCCGTACAGCACGTCGACGGGCACCGTCATCAAGGCATAGCGGCGCTCCATATCGGGCAGGTCCTGTGGCGCCGCCACCAGGTCGGACGATGCGGCGTAGAACACATGCGGGCGCAGCCCCATCAAGCCACCGCCCTTGACCGGGAAGTTCTTCGGCATGGTTTCGGGCGCGAAGACCGCCTCGATCGCCTTGCGCGAATTCAGGATCGACATGGGGATGGCGAGCGTCCACGACACCAGCCGGCGCACCAGCGGCGACGGTAGCGCGAGCCCGCTGAACGCGCCCGGCGGCGCGCTCTCTGCGTGCGTGAGCGGTGCAATCAGCGCCAGCCGGCGGATCGCCTGCGGATGGTTGAGCCCCACCGCCAGCGCAATCGCGCCGCCCAGCGAATGGCCCACCAGCACCGGCCGGTCCAGCCCGAGCCCCTCGATGAACTGCGCGATCGTGCGCGCCTGCGCATAGATGGTTGCAGGCGATTCCGCCCCGCGCGTCGAGCGTCCCGAGCCCGGCCGGTCGACCAGGATCACCCGGTGCGACTGCGCGAGCCGCTCCAGCTCCAGGTAAGCGAAGTTGCGCAGCTGCCCATACAGGCCGTGCACAAACACGATGGCCGGCCCGCTGCCTTGGTCGACGTAGTGCAGGCGGTCCGCGCCGATGTCGATGAACTTGCCTTCCGGCGGGAACGCCCTGGTGACGCGGCGCGCAGTGAAGGCCGTGAAGGCGACCGGCACGGCAATCACGATCACGATCACGATGGCATAGCAGACGGCGCTGATCATGGTGTCACCGGGTCTCGAAGGCAGGTTGCTGGGCGTCGACCGACGCGGACTGGCGGTGCTCGAACTGCATGGCGCTGTCGGAGAGCGCACCGAACTTCAGCATCATCAGGTCACGCGCGTAGTTCTGGTACGACTTCCACGGCTGCTTCGCGCCCTGCTTGGGCAGGATGCCGGCGGCGCGCTGGATGTAGCCCGAGGTCAGGTCGACGGCGGGTTCGCGCCCCATGGCTTCATCGTCCAGGCGCGGCACGCAGGTGTCGAAGCCATTGGCCTGCATGTGGTTGAGCAGGCGGCACACATACTGCGCGATCAGCTCGGCCTTGAGCGTCCACGACGCGTTGGTGTAGCCGAACGACGAGGCGAGATTCGGCACGCCGCTGTACATCATGCCCTTGTACGACACCGTCTGCGCCAGGTCGACCGGCCGGCCGTCGACGGAGATGGACGCGCCGCCCAGCACCTTGAGCTTGAGCCCGGTGGCGGTGACGATCACGTCGGCGTCGAGATGCTGGCCGCTCCCCAGCTGCAGGCCGGTGGGCGTGAAACGCGCGATCTCGTCGGTGGCGATGGAGGCGCGGCCGCTGCGGAGGGTCTTGAACAGGTCGCCATTGGGCACCAGGCATAGGCGCTGGTCCCACGGGTTGTAGCGTGGCGTGAGGTGCTTGCCGACGTCGAACTCGGGGCCCAGCTGCTTGCCCGCCATGCGGATGATGAACTCCTTGAACGCGCGCGGCTTACGGCGCGCCAGACCGTAGAAATACATCGTCAGCAACACGTTCTTGGTGCGCACGAGCCGGTGCGCTAGGCCCGATGGCAGCCAGCGGCGCAGCGTGTTGGCGACGGTGTCCTGCTCCGGCCGCGACACGATATAGGTGGGCGAGCGCTGCAACATCGTCACGTGTTGCGCGGTGTCAGCCATGGCGGGCACGAGCGTGACGGCGGTCGCACCGCTGCCGATCACCACCACGCGCTTGCCGGCATAGGACAGGTCGTTCGGCCAATGCTGCGGGTGGACGATGCGGCCGCTGAACTGATCCATGTCGGGCCAGGTGGGCGCGTGGCCTTTCTCGTAGTCGTAGTAGCCGCTGCACATGTAGAGGAACTTGCAGGTATAGCGCACCTCCTCCTTGCGTGCGCCGTCGCTGCGCAGCACGCGCACAGTCCAGCGGGCTGTGGCGGAATCCCAGCTGGCGCCCGTCACCTTGTGGTTGAAGCGGATGGTCTGGTCGATGCCGAACACGCGCGCGGTGTCGTGGATGTAGTCGAGGATGGTCTGGCCGTCGGAGATGGCCTTGTCGCTGTGCCACGGCCGGAAGCTGTAGCCGAGCGTGAACATGTCGGAATCCGAGCGGATGCCGGGGTAGCGGAACAGGTCCCACGTGCCGCCCAGCGTCGCGCGGCTCTCGAGGATAGCGAAGCGGGCCGACGGGCAGCGTTCGCGCAGGTGGTAGGCCGCGCCCACGCCGGACAGGCCCGCGCCGACGATCAGTACGTCGAAGTCCGTGTCCGCCGTTGCCTGGGGATTGCGGTTCGGAATGGCGTGCGCGTTGCGCTCGATCGTCGTCTCCATGCGGTCTCCTTGCTAGAGCGTGTTATGCACTTTTACGGGAGTGCGAACCCGTCCCAAAGGCCACAGGGCTAGGCGTAGCTGACGCTGCGTGGTTGTTCCACGCAAGGAAGCCACAACAACGCCATGTGGCCTTTGGGACGGGTTCCCTTCGGGTTGTTACCAAAACACGCGCTGGGGGCGTTACGGCCACCCAGCCCGCGTTTTGGTAACAACGCATCTCCCGTAAAAGTGCATAGCACGCTCTATGGCCGACACGGGGGTCGACGGCCCGGCAGATTTCGCCTTAAATGTGGTGTACTTCGTCACCACTTTAATTTTCAAGCGTCCTGTCGTCAAATAGCGCAATGGAGAAAACATTTGAAACGGACAAGATCAGCCGCCAGTCGGTCGGCCGACCCTATGGTGGTGTGGCGCCAGAAGCACGTGCTGCGGAGCGCCGTGATGCGCTGATCCGCGCGGGCACCCGTGTCTTCGGTACGGTCGGCTTTCGCAAGGCCACCGTGCGCGCGATCTGCCAGGAGGCGAAGCTCAACGACCGGTATTTCTATGCCGCCTTCGACAGCACGGAAGCGCTGCTGCGCAGCACCTACCAGCAACATGCGGAGGACTTGCGCGCACAGGTCTGGCAGGCCATCACAACGGTGGAGGGGGATTTGGAGGCACGCATCGATGCCGGCCTGCACGCGTTCTTCGCCTTCCTGCGCGACCCGTGCACGGCGCGCGTGCTCCTGCTTGAAGTGATGGGCGTGAGCCCCGAAACCGACGCGACCTACCAGCGCAACCTGCTCGAGTTCGGCAAGCAGATCATGGCGATCGCGCAGGTGCCCGGCACCGACGATGCCGAGGCGCGCGCCGACCAGCGCATCATCGGGCTCGCGCTGGTGGGCGCCATGACCAACGTCGGCGCCGCCTGGTTGCTGGGCGGCTACCGCGAGCCGGAAGCGAAGATGGTGCGCAACTGCCGGCAGGTGCTATTCGGCTCGTTGCAATCCCTGACCGCACGCTAGCGTCAACGGCACTACGGCAGCGCGACGAGTCCCTTGACCAGATTCGGGGCCTGCGGCGTGCCCAGCCCCGTCACGTAATCGTATCCGCCAGCCGCGTTGCAGACCGCGCCGCAACTGCCGTTGCTGCCGTTCGTCACGTCGTGATAGTCGCTGCCGTATGCCGATTTCCCAGCCGTGTACAGCGCGTTGTAGGTGCCGCTGAGTGCCGCCTTACCTGCAGCCTTGCGCAGCGAATTCGCGACCGCGACCAGCCCAGCCCACTGCGGCGCACCCGCGCTGGTCCCGCCCACCTGGAACCACCCGGATTGCCCCGCGTACGTGACCGAGTCATACACCGCGAAACCCGTGTTCGGATCGCCGTTGTAGCTCACATCCGGCACGCCCCGGCTGCCGGCGTACGGGATCGGCCACGTCGCCTGGCCGGACGGCTCCGGCTCGACTGCGCTCACGCCGCCTCCGCTGCCGCTCCAAGCGGTTTCGGTCATGTAGTTGCCATATGCGTCCACCGACAGGGTCGTGCCGCCAACCGACACCACGTACGGCGACGCTGCCGGATACTCGACGCCGTTGCCGCTGTCGCCCGACGATGCGACGAAAGTGACGCCTGCCTTGCCACTGAAGTGGCGGTCGAAACCGCCTTCGGCGCTGAATTCGTTGCCACCGAAGCTCATTGAGACGACGGATGCGCCATTCGCGACTGCTACGTCGACAGCCTTCATCAAGTCGTTGAAGCTGCTCGACGCCGCTTCAACCAGCACGATCTTCGCCTTCGGGGCGATCGCGTGCGCCCATTCGACGTCGAGCGACATTTCAAGCGACCAGCCAGCGTCGGTGTGCGGTTTGCTGCCGCTGGCGTAGAGCTTCTTGAAGCAACCGTTCGCAGTCGTACAGGCCGGCAGCGAAAAGGCGCTGCTGAAGACGCCGAGGTCGGACTCGATCTTCGGGTCGTCGTAGGCATCGACGATGGCGATCACCATGCCGTCACCCTGGTTGGCGATGCTGTCAAACCCGTAGGCGTGCCGAACGGTGGCTGGCGTCATGCCAACAACGGCAGCGCCGGCCTGGCTCGTCTTGCCGGTATGGAACGGCGGACGCGCATAGCCCTTCGGCGCACGCGTACCCTCGACATACGAGGCGGACGAATCGTCGGGCTGCGCGAGCACGATGCCGGAGGCGAACACCGGCACGCACGCGGCCGTAATCAATAAGGATGACAGGCGGTGGGTTTTCACGGTCGACGCTCCATGCCAAGGAAGGGATGACACGCGTCGATTCTAGGAGGCGGCGGCCATCTCTTGCATCAACCTTCCCGATGAGCCCGCCTCCGGAAAAACGTGGGGTATGCGTGTTGGAAGCCGCCCGCCGGAGCCAGCTACGCCACCGGGAATCCGCCGACAGCCATCCGCGTACGCAAACGATCAGCACCGCAAAGACTGCAACCGCTTCAGCCTGCCTCAAGCTGGCCCAGCCGCACCACCGTCACGCCCGGCGCCAGATGCCGCAGCGAGGGCTGCAACAGCACGCAGCGGTCATACGGTGTGGTGATGGTCGCGTCGCCATCGGTGGCGATGACGGAGCCCTGCCTGGCGATCAGCTCCATGCCGCGATAGTCCTCGGCAAAGCGGAAGTCCACGGACCGTGCCACCACCGGATGCGTCACGCGGATGCATTGCACGTCCAGCGGCGGCGCGATGCCAAGCCACGGTGAGACCGCGTCTGCATCGACGGTGCCCAGTGCCACCAGGAAGCGCGCGCTGGCATCGAGCGCCACGTCGCGGCTCACACGTTCGAAGTGCTGGCCGCATTCGATCAGCAACGCGTTCTTCGGGCTGTCGGCCTCGCCAAAGCCGGCGTAGTCGCGCAGGCGGCGGCCGGCGGCATGGCCGGCGTCGATCATGATGTGCGCCGGCGCCCCCACCTGCCGCGCGAATGCCACGCCCTTGGGCAAGGGCCCGGTCAGCATCAGCGGGGCGGCCTTCTCGTGCATCGAGTGGATGTCGAACAGGAAATCCACCGTGTCGATCACGGGACGCAGCGCGCGCGCACGGCGCAGCTCCAGCGTGTTGCCGGGGCCGTCGAGCTTGTCGGCAGACCAGACGCGGTTGAGGTCTTCATCGACGAAGCGCGTGGCGTCCGGGTCGGCCATGTCGAAGCGCTCATACGCCTCGACGTTGGCGAACGACAACGTCAGGCGCCCGCGCGCGGGGCACAGCCCTGCTGCCAGAAACGCATCCACCGCAATTGCCCCGCACAGCTCGTTGCCATGCGTGAGCGCGTTGATCATGACGTGCGGGCCGGCCACGCCGCTGTCAAAGGTGTGGACGTAGTCGACGCCATGCGTGCCCGCCTGCCAGCGGCGGATATCGGGTTTCTGCAGCTCGATCGGGTACACCGGCAGCGTGGCGCGCAGCGCCTCCAGAGTCATCATGCGAGATCCTTGCGAAATCGGAGAACAGGTTCGGCTCAGTGCGCCCGGCTGCGGCCGCGCAGCATCCACAACGACGCCAGGCTGATGAGCGTGGTCGCCAGCACGTAGAAGCTGGGCGAGGTCTTGATGTGCGTGACGCCGATCAACCACGTGACGATGAGCGGCGAGAACCCGCCGAAGATCGTCACCGACACGTTATAGCTCAAGGCCAGGCCGGTGCCGCGCGTGCGGGTCGGGAAGATGTCGGCCAGCAGCGCGGGCAGCGGCGCCAGGATCGCCGCCAGCAGCACGCCCACGATGGCCTGCATGACCAGCAGCGTCCAGAAGGTCGGCTGGGCGACCAGCGTGGCGAACATCGGACAGGTCGACACCGCGATCACCACCATCGCGGTCGACACCACGCGGATACTGCCGATGCGATCGGCCAGCAGCCCGAACAGCGGCGCCATCACCATCAGCATGGCGCCGGTGATCATGGTGCAGACCAGCGACGCGCTGGTGGCGATGTGCAGCTGGTTGATGGCGTAGGTCGGCATATAGACCTTCTGCACGTAGTTGAAGGCCGTGATGGCCACCACCACGCCCGCGCCGAGCAGCAGGCCGGGCAGGCCCTGCGTGAGCGTGTCACGCAGTGGCGAGTGCACCTTCGCCTGCGGCGCGCGTTGCGCCTCGGCCTGCAGCGCGACGAACTCCGGCGTCTCGGGCGTATGGCGGCGGATGTAGACGCCGATGGGGCCGATCAGCAAGCCGAACATGAACGCCGCGCGCCAGCCCCAGGCCTCCATCTGCGGCGTGCTGAGCACGTAGGTCAGCCACGCGCTCAGGCCGGCGGCGAGCAGCGTCGCCAACCCCTGCGTGGCGGCCTGCCAGCTGGCGTTGTAGCCCATGCGCTTGCCCTCGGCGTGCTCGATCATGAAGGCCGTGGCCGAGCCGAACTCGCCACCGGCCGAGAAGCCCTGCAGCAGCCGCGCGACGATCACGATGGCGGGCGACCACAGGCCGATCGCCGCATACGTGGGCGCAAACGCGATCATCGCCGTGCCGAGCATCATCAGCAGGATCGACCACGTGAGCGCCGCCTTGCGGCCGACGCGGTCGGCATAGCTGCCGAGCACCATCGAGCCCAGCGGCCGCATGATGAACGACACACCAAAGGTACCGACCGAGAGCATCAGCGAACTCCACGCATCGCCGGTCGGGAAGAACAGCTTGCCGATGGTGATGGCGAAATAGCCGTAGATCAGCAGGTCGTAGTATTCGAGCGCGTTGCCGATGCTGGCTGCCAGCACGGCGCGCCAGAGCGCGGGACGGCGTTGGCTGGCGGGCGCGCTGCGTGCGGTGGCGCCCTCGGCGTGGAGGGTGTTGGCTTGCATGGTTGTCTCCCCGTGTTCTGTGACGTACCGCCGGTTGGGTGAACTTGGCGGGCGAAGGATGCGAGGGAGTCTAGGGGCCGAGCGACAAGCGCCTTGTGCCGTTTTGGCACAAGCTTGGTCTTCTTTGCGCGGGGCCTTGGCGTTCAGGCGGCGGGGGTCTGCGCGTTGGCGACAGCCAGTTGCCAGACCTCGTCCAGCAGCGCGTTCTGGTTGCTGCGCACGCGCACCATGCTGATGTCGACGTGGATCTGCCAGCCGTCGCCGCCGGCCGGGCGCAGCGCGCCCACGTGCAGGTGCGGTTTGGCCAGTCGGTGCGGCAGCCACGCCATGCCAAAGCCGCGCAGCGCCATCTCCTCCACTGCCTCGTAGAAATCCGCCTGGAACACGGGCTGCAGATAGGCCTTGCGGTCCGCAGCCGCCAGGTGGGCGTCGAGCATCTGGCGCAGCGTGAGGCCGCGCGCAAACGCCAGCCACGGCAGCGGCGCGGCGGCCGTTCCCGGCAGCGTGAAACGCGGGCGGCCACGCTTGTCGGGCGCGCTCACCGGCACCAGCGTTTCGCTACCGAGCCGGCAGGCGTCGTACTTGCGCGGGTCCAGCAAGGCTTCGGCCTGCGGGCTGGCATAGGCGATCAGCAGGTCGACCGTGCCATCGGCCAGCGCCAGCACGCCTTCCTGCGTGCCGCCGGTCGTCACGCTCAGCGGAAACACGCCACGCTGCCGGGCCAGCGCTTCATACCAGCCGGGGACGAAGGTACGCGCCAGCGTGCGCCCGGTGCCGATCTTGAGCGCCACCGGCAGTTGCGCCTCGCGCAGCAGCAGGCGCGCATCGTTGAGGCCGTCGACGGCATTGGCCGCCGCATCCAGGAACAGCCGGCCCGCCGGCGTGAGCGTGACGGGATGCTCGCTGCGCTCGACCAGCGCGGTGCCCACCCAGGCCTCCAGCGCCTTGATGCGCCGCCCGAAAGCGGGGTGCGTGACGTTGCGGTTGTGCGCCGCGCGGCTGAAGCTGCGCGTCTTCGCCAGCTCCTTGAAGTCTTCCAGCCATTTGATCTGCATGCGCGCGCCCAGTGTGTTGGGAAGATCGACGGTGCCGCATTATCCCGTACGGCCCCCGCGCCCAGGCGGTCCGCGCGAACGGCCTTAACAAGCGTGCCGTATCGTTATCATTTCGGATCACACCATCCGCCACGCCTCCATGACCGCCCCCCGCCCGCTGCGCATCGGCATTGCCGGTGCCGGCAACGCCGGCCTCGCCGCCGCCATCGCCTTTGCCCGGCAAGGGCACGACGTCCTCGTCTTTGAAAAGCACTCGCAACTGACCGCCATGGGCGCGGGCCTGCTGATCCAGCCACAGGGCATCCGCGCGCTGGCAGCCTTGGGCGTGGGCCGCGAACTGGAAGGCTTTGGCGCGCCGATCGATCGGCTGGTGGGCCTGAGCCATCGCGGCTGGAAGCTGCTCGACATCGACTTCGCCAACGCGCCGGGCCGCGCCGTCACGCGTGCGGCGCTGTCGTCGATGCTGTTCGAGGCGGCACAGCGGGCCGGCGCGCGCTTCGCCTTTGGTTGCCCGATCCGCCAGTTGCATCGGGATGGCGCGCAGGCACGGGTCGAACATGCCCACGGCGAATCACACTTCGACCTGTTCGTCATTGCGGATGGCGCAGCCTCCTCGCTGCGTGAGCAGGCTGGCTTGGCCGGCCCATCCAGCGCCTACCGCTGGGGCACACTGTGGTTCCAGGCGTGGGTGGACGATTGGAACGCATGCGTGCTGCAGCAGCGCTTTCGTGGCACGCGCGAGATGATGGGCCTGCTGCCCACCGACGTCGACGGCCGCCGCACCCGCCTGTCGATGTTCTGGAGCCTGCGCGGCGACACCCTGGAAGCCTGGCGGCAAGTCGATATCGCGCAATGGAAGCAGCACGTGCTAAGCCTGTGGCCGCAAGCCGCGCCGGTGGTCGCGCAGATCCGCGCGCACGACGACCTGCCCTTCGCCGTCTACCGCCACACCTGGCCGCGCGCGCTGGCCCGGCCGCCCTACTGCGTGATCGGCGATGCGGCCCACGCCATGAGCCCGCAGCTCGGGCTGGGCGCCACGCTCGCCGCGCAAGACGCGCTGGCGCTGGCCACCGCCGTGCAGGAACACGGCGCGACCAACGGCGCCCTTGCCTACCACGCGCGCCGGCTGCGCACCGTGCAGGCCTACCAGACGCTCAGCCGCGCGCTCACGCCGTGCTTCCAGGCGCAGTACGGTGGATGGGCGCGCGACGCAGTGTTCGCCACTGGCCTGCGTCTGCCCGGTGTGGCTTGGCTGATGAAGCGCAGCCTGGCCGAGTCGCCCGTGCGTGAAGCCACCGCGTCCGCCCGCGCGAACGAAGAATCCCAGGCATAGACCATCACGATGTCCCTGCTCCGCACGTTCCTTCCGGAACACCAATTCAGCGAACAGCACCAGATTCGCATCGCCGCCGCACCGGGCCGCGTGCTCGACGTGGTCCCACAACTCGACGTTCACGATTTTCCGCTGGCGAAGCTATTCCTGCGCCTGCGCGCGGTACCCGCACAGGTGGCTGCGCTGATGGGCCGACAGGCCACACGGCGCATCGACGCCGGCTTCGGGCTGCACGACTTCACCGCGCTCGGCCGCGATGGCGATCGCGAGTTTGCCCTCGGCCTGGTCGGCCGCTTCTGGGAGCCCGCCGGCGGGCTCATCCGCGTGGAGGCGAACGATTTCCGCAGTTTCACCGCGCCGGGCGTCGCCAAGCTCGTGATGACGTTTGTCGCTGAACCGCGCGAGGCCGGCACGTTGCTGACCACACGCACCGATATCTTTTGCCCCGACGCAGCCACCCGCCGCCGGTTCACGCCGTACTGGCTACTGATCCGCATCCCCAGCGGCCTGATCCGCCGCATGATGCTGCGCCGGATCAAGCAACTGGCGGAGGGCGGCGACCTGCCGCTTACACGTCCAGAATGACCAGCGTGCCGCGGCTGCCGGCGTCCACGCTATGCGGCACGCCGGCCGGCACCACGTAGAGCTCGCCGGAGGACACCATCACCGGCGCATCGTCGATGCGCAGGCGCAGCTCACCGTCGATCACCAGCAGGCCTTCGGCGTAGTCGTGCACCTCATCGGGATAGACGCTGCCATCCATGCGCAGCACCTTGAAGTTGCCGCCGCCAAAGCGTTCCAGCACGCGAGACGACCATGCGTGCGGCAGCGCATCGGCAACAGCGTTGAGATTGACTAGCGGCACACCGGCCTCGGCGCAAGAAGAGGAATGCCGAGCATACCAGCGGCGGCGCAAACAAAAAGAGCGATGGCGCGCTCCCCGCGACATCGCCCTGTTTGAACCAGCGCAGCGCGTGCGCCTGGTTTGCGCTTACTCCTCGTACGAGATATCCGCCACTCCAGCCAGCGCTTCCGCGTCCTCGGCGGGCTTCAGGTGGTCCAGCCGATAGCCGTGCTTGTAGACAGCCACCAGGCGCACTTCATTGACCGGCTCGATGTTCAGCTTCATGCGGATGCGCGACACGTGGCTGTCGATGGTGCGCGTGTATTCCGACGAGTTACGGCCCCACACCTGGCCGAAGATGTGGTCGCGCGAGAGCGTGCGGCCCACGTTCGAGAACAGCAGCAGCGCGAGCTGGAACTCGATGCCCGTCAGCGTGACCGGCTCGCCGTGCAGCGTGACCTGCTGGCGCTGCGGGTTGAAGTGGTACGGACCGACGTCAAACGGCATGCGGCCGTACGGAATCGGATACGCGCGGCGCAGCAGCGCATCGACGCGGGCACGCAGCTCGGGAATGCGGAACGGCTTGGCGATGTAGTCGTCCGCGCCCTGGCTCAGCGCGCGCACCAGACCCTTCTCGCTTTCCTCGGCCGTGACGAACAGGATCGGCAGCACGTCCTTGTGGCGGCTGCGCACGACGCTCAGCACATCGATGCCCAGCATGCCCGGCGTGTGCCAGTCGAGAATCAGCATGTCGTACGACGAACGGCCCAGCATGCGCAGCAGCGTGGCGCCATCGGTGAAGGTCACCACGTCGTGACCGGATTGGGACAGGATCTGGACGATGACTTCGCTTTGGAAAGGATCGTCTTCTAGCAATGCAATACGCATGTTCGGGGCTCCATGAATTGACCAACTCCACATGCGCGCCGGGATGGCCGGGCCTTGTGCGCCCTTGATCGGCAGCACGTGCGGCGCGATCCGTTGCATGTGTTACGTTGATGCCATTTTCATGGCGGGGTGTTGTGCCGACCATGGGAAGAGTCCTATTTCGCGAACAGTGCGGCAAAGTCCGATGGCAGCCACGTCACTTGTCGCGCCGCCCCGCGTCGTGCGGGCGGTTTCGGGCAAAAAAAAAAGCCCGGACAACGAGGTCCGGGCCGCGGCGTTTCCCACAACTGTGACGGGATCAGAAACGCCCAAGGGTCGCGTGTGCCGGACCGCTGCAGCACACCGGGGGGACGCGCCGCAACGTTTCACGGGGGTGACGTCAAGGAGGGAACGACGTACTGTCCGGCAAACGTGAGACGGATGATGCCGCGCGACAAGCGCAACCGGCACAACCGTCACAACATTTGACGAGACCGCGACCCTTGGCGTGCTTCAGGACGGATCGATGTGTTCCAGCTCCTGCCGGATCGACTCGCCGAGCATGTCGATCAGCAGACGGACGCGCTTGGGAATGAAGCGCGCGGTGGGGGTGACGAGATGCAGCGGCTCGCCACTGGTGGCGTAGTCCGGCAGCACGCGCACCAGACGCGGCAACGGTGCATTGGCCCGTGCCGCGCCACCCGCATACAGCGGCAGTGGGCCGATACCGGCGCCACCGGCGATCAGTGTCTCGAGATAGGAAAGGCTGTCCGCGTTCAGGCGGGCGCGCACGGCCACGGTCTTCAGGCCATCGGGGCCGACCAGGCGCCACTGCGTCTCGCCGCGGCCGGTGCCGCGAAAGTCGAGGCAACTGTGCTCACTCAGGGCCTGCACCGTCTGCGGGGCGCCGTGCTTCTGCAGGTATTCCGGTGAAGCGAACAGGCCGATGCGCAGCACCCCCAGCGGCCGCGCCACCAGCGAGCTGTCGGCCAGGCGACCAATGCGCACGGCCAGGTCGAAGCCTTCCTGCACGAGATCGACATTGCGCGGCGTGAGCACGACGTCGAGATCGATGTCGGGATACTGCTGCATGAAGCGCGCGGCCACCGGGGCCACCAGCAGGCGGCCGGCATCTTCGGACGAGGTCAGGCGCACCTTGCCGCGCGGCAGGTCTTGCAGCTCGCCGGCGCAGGTGGTGGCGCGTTCGATGTCTTCCAGTGCATGGGACGCCACCTGGTACAGGCTCTGGCCCGCATCGGTCAGATGCAGCGTGCGCGTGGTGCGCTGTAACAACCGTACGTTCAAATCCTGTTCGAGCGCGGCGATGCCCCGGCTGACCGACGATTTGGGCAAATCCAGCCGCGTCGCCGCCGCCGTGAAGCTCCCCGCTTCGACCACGCGCACGAACAGCGCCAATTGGTTCAAATCCATGGTTTCCTCCTTCTGTGGTCGTGCTCTGTGGCCTCTGGTTTTAATTGTCCCGCCGGGAGCAACATTTTTTCCCACAATAACCGACTAGTGCAAAGAGGGCAACCACCCTACATTCTGGATATGACAAATCCCCGCTTCCAGGAGAACCCAATGGACAACGTCAGGGAAACCCTCGTGCAACCGCAAGTGCAACGCGCCCGCCGCGTCGAGCGCATCGTCACCGGCCGGGCCACCTCGGACGGCGCGGGCGTGAAGCTCACGCGCGTGCTGACGAACAACCTGCAGCGCCGGCTCGATCCGTTCCTGATGCTCGACGCCTTCCGCAGCGATGACCCGAACGACTATCTGGCGGGCTTTCCCGATCACCCGCACCGCGGCTTCGAAACGGTGACGTACATGATCGCGGGCCGCATGCGCCACCGCGACAGCGCCGGCCACGAAGGCCTGCTGGCCACCGGCGGCGTGCAGTGGATGACGGCCGGCAGCGGCGTCGTGCATTCGGAGATGCCGGAGCAGGAAGACGGCGTGATGGAAGGCTTCCAGCTCTGGCTGAACCTGCCCGCGCGCGACAAGATGACGACGCCGTGGTACCGCGACATCCCGTCGGCCGAGATTCCCGAGGTCACGACCGAAGACGGCGTGGCGGTGCGCGTGATCGCCGGCGCGTCGCATGGCGTGCAGGGTGCGATGACGCGCGAGGCGACGCAGCCGCTGTATCTCGACATCACGTTGCCGGCGGGGGCGTCGTTCGCGCAGCCGCTGCCGGTGGGGCACAACGCGTTCGTCTACGTGTTCCGCGGCAGCGCGCTGGTGGGCGATGCCGAAGCACCGGGCAACGCCGGCCTGCAGCGCGTGGACGACAAGCAGATGGCCATCCTCGCCAACACGGAAGACAGTGATGGTGTGGTCATCCGCGCGGGCGATGCACCAGCGCGCGTGCTGCTGGTGGCCGGTCAGCCGCTGAACGAGTCGATCGCGCAGTACGGCCCGTTCGTGATGAACACGCAGGAAGAAATCTTCCAGGCCGTGCGTGACTTCCAGGCCGGCAAGTTTGCCTAAAGCGTCCTCACGCGTCCAAAGAAAAACCGCCGCTCGGTTTCACCAGAGCGGCGGTTCGTCCAACAGCGCGATCTGCTCGCGCAACTCCAGCACCCGGTCCTGCCAGTAGCGTTGCGTGTTGAACCACGGGAACGCAGCGGGGAACGCGGGATCGTTCCAGCGACGCGCCAGCCATGCGCTGTAGTGCAGCAGGCGCAGTGTGCGCAAGGCCTCCACCAGATACAGCTCGCGCGCGTCGAATTCGCAGAAGTCTTCGTAGCCGGCCAGCACGCTGGCGAGCTGCGATTGCATCGACGCGCGATCGCCCGAGAGCAGCATCCACAGGTCCTGCACGGCGGGGCCGGTGCGGCTGTCGTCGAAATCGACGAAGTGCGGGCCGGCAGTGCGCATCGGATCGGTCTTGAGCGCGTCAGCCTCTTCGATCCAGAGGACGTTGGAGGCGTGGCAGTCGCCATGCAGGCGCAGCAGCGAGACGTCGCCCGCGCGGTCGTAGCAGCGGCGCACGCCGTCGAGCGCGGCATCGGCCACGCTGCGCCAGGCGGGCAGCAGGTCGGGCGGGATGAAATCGTGTTCGAGCAGCCAGTCGCGCGATTGCACGCCGAAGGTGTCGATATCGAGCGCGGGCCGCGCCATGAACGGCCGCTGCGCGCCCACGGCGTGGATGCGACCGAGGAAGCGGCCCATCCATTCGAGCGTGTCGTCGCGGTCGATGGCGGGCACGCGGCCGGCGCAGCGCGGGAAGACCGCGAAGTGCCAGCGCTCGAACGCGTGCAGCGTGCGGTCATCGATCTGCAGCGGCGCGACCACCGGAATCTCAGCCGCCGCCAGCTCGGCGGTGAAGGCGTGTTCCTCGACGATCTGCGCGTCGTTCCAGCGGCCCGGGCGGTAGAACTTGACCACCACCGGCGCGCTGTCTTCCACACCGGCTTGATAGACGCGGTTCTCGTAGCTGTTGAGCGCAAACATGCGGCCGTCCGGCATCAGGCCGACCTGCGCCAGCGCATCGAGGATGCTGTCGGGCGTCAGGCCGTCGTACGGCGCCTCATTGGCGCCCGCCGATGCCGGTTGGCCGTCGTCGTGCATGGGCGTCAGCCCTTACGGCCGCCGAGCAGCGCCGCCGCCTTGGCGAACAGGCCATTGAACGGCTGCTTGGCAGGCTGTGCCACCTTGGCCGGTTGTGCCGATTGCGTGTTGGAAGCGCGGCGCTGACCGCCCTGCCCGTTGCCGTTGCCTTGGCTGCTGCCATTGCCCTGACGTTGGCCGCGGGCATGCGATTGACCGTTGCCGCCGCCGTTACCGTTGCGCGGCTTCGGTGCAGCCTGGCCGTCACGCTGGCCTTGCGCCTGGCGCTGACGGCCACCGCCATTGCGACCCTGGCCTTGGCCTTGACCTTGGCTCTGTCCCTGACCGTTGCCGCTCGACTCGCGGCGCGGTTCGCGGGGCTCACGTGGAGCACGCGGCTCGCGCGGCGCGGCATTGCCGTTGGCCTGACGCGGTTGCTGCTGACCACGGCCGCCACCCGGGCGCCCGCCACGGGCGTTGTTGCGGCCGTTCGGAATCGGCTCCGCCGCGATGGTCGGGTCCGGCTCGAAGCCTTCCAGCACCGTGCGCGGCAGCTCGCGCTTGATCAGGCGTTCGATGTCGCGCAGCAGGCCGTGCTCATCCACGCAGACCAGCGAGATCGCCTCGCCCTGCGCACCCGCGCGGCCCGTGCGGCCGATGCGGTGCACGTAGTCTTCCGGCACGTTGGGCAGGTCGAAGTTGACCACGTGCGGCAGTTGGTCGATGTCGATGCCGCGCGCGGCGATGTCGGTGGCGACCAGCACGCGCAGCGTCCCGGCCTTGAACTCCGACAGCGCACGCGTGCGCGCCGACTGGCTCTTGTTGCCGTGGATCGCCAGCGACGAGATGCCGTCGCGCGTGAGCTGCTCGGCCAGGCGGTTGGCGCCGTGCTTGGTGCGCGTGAAGACCAGCACCTGGTGCCAGTCGTTGTCGCGCACGAGCTTGGCGAGCAGTTCGCGCTTGCGCTCGCGGTCCACCGGATAGATGCGTTGCTCAACGGTCTCGGCCGTGGTGTTGCGGCGTGCGACCTCGATCAGCGCCGGCTTGTCGAGCAGGCGGTCGGCCAGTTCGCGGATCTCGTCCGAGAACGTCGCCGAGAACAGCAGGTTCTGGCGCTTGGGCGGCAGGATGTTGAGGACCTTGCGGATGTCATGGATGAAGCCCATGTCGAGCATGCGATCGGCTTCGTCCAGCACCAGCAGCTCGATGTGCGACAGGTCGATGGTGCGCTGGCCCACGTGGTCCAGCAGGCGGCCCGGCGTGGCCACGACGATATCGACGCCGCGCTTGAGCGCATCGATCTGCGGGTTGATGCCGACGCCGCCGAACATCACCATCGACTTCAGCGGCAGGTATTTGCCATAGGCGCGCACGCTTTCTTCCACCTGCGCGGCGAGTTCACGCGTCGGGGTGAGCACCAGCGCACGGATGGGGAAACGCATGCCGTGTGACGTATGCACCTTGTTGGGCTGCGTCTCGGACAGGCGATGCAGCAGCGGCAGCGTGAAACCGGCGGTCTTGCCGGTGCCGGTCTGTGCACCGGCGAGCAGGTCACCGCCCTTGAGGATGGCGGGGATGGCCTGGCGTTGAATCGGGGTGGGTTCTGCGTAGCCGAGTTCGGCCACGGCACGTACCAGCTTGTCTGACAAGCCGAGTTCGGAAAACGACATGGAAAAGCAATTGGACCGGCGTGTCCCGCGCATTCGTTCGTGCGCCAATCGCGGACAGAGCCTGGGTAGGTGACGGGGCGACTGGACCCCGGGGACTGCGAAGGGCGGTAGTTTAACAGGATGCGGTGTCTGGACTTGTTGAAGCTGATTTTGGTGTTGCTGGTCCACCCCTGTTTCGGCCCCAGCAAGGGACGAAAGGGGGGCAGACCACCACGGCCCAAAACACAAACTACCCCGCCGGCGCCCGCAACGCCGCCAACGGCGCATTCACCACGTCCCCCAACCGCTCCGCCAGCGAATACCGCGCCATATACCGCCGAAAGTGCGCCAGGAACGCCGTCTCAGCGGGTGCCAGGCGCCGCTCCTTGTGCCACAACAGATACAGATCGATATCCGCCACCCCCTCCTCCGGCGGCAACCGCCACAACCGCTGCTGCGCCAGATCCTCCGCCACGATGTGCTCCGGCAAGCACCCAATCCCATAGCCCGCAAACACCAACCGCTTGATCTCATCCAGGCTCGGCGACGTGGCGACGATACGCCCGGTAAAGCCCTGCTGATCCCGAAACACCGCCAGCGGCGACAAGGCATCCCCCAACTGGTCGCTCATGAACGAGACGAAGTTCTCGCCGAGCAGATCACTGATCGACAAGCCCGTCCGCCCGAACAGCCGGTGATGCCGCCCGCAGAACACCGCATAGCGCTGCCGCAAGAAGAGCTGCCGCTCCAGCTTGTCGATCGGCGTGCGGCACAGGCTCAGCCCGATGCCCGCACGCTTCTGCGCCAGCGCATCGAGGATGTCCGCGCTGCGCATCACCTCCACCTGCAGATCGACACGCGGGTGATGCCGATGAAACGCCGCCAGACACTCGTCATACACGCCCGAGTGGATGCGGCTGACGGTGAGCAGATGCAGCACACCACTCACATCATCCTGCGGCTCGCCCAGCTCGGAGCCCAGCCGCGCGACGTTGCCGTAGACATCGGTGGCGATACGCAATACATCCTCGCCGACACGCGTAAGGCGGAAGTGCGAGCCGCGCCGCTCGATGAGCGTATGGCCAAGCTGATCCTCCAGCCGCCGCAGCGCCAAGCTCACAGCCGGCTGCGTGATATGCAGCCGCACTGCCGCCCGGCTGATGCTGCGTTCGTGAACGATGGTCAAGAACGTGCGCAGGAGGTTCCAGTCGAGTCGGTCGCTAACCAGCGCGGGATCAAGGGCGGAGGGTTCCATGGCGACGAATATGAGTTCAACTTATACAAACGATAAGTATTCAGAATTTGACTAATACCCGTCAACCGGCAATAAACACGCATCCGCCGCCTCGATGCGGCGGGCTCAAAAAATGTGAGGAGCCTACCCATGCAACCGTCTCACCCCGGCGGGCGCCAGCCCGCGCGCGCGGCCACCGCCGCCTTTGTCGGCACCATGATCGAGTGGTACGACTTCTACATCTACGCCACCGCTGCAGCACTCGTGTTCGGGCCGTTGTTCTTCCCGGGTGGCGATCCGTTCCTCAGCACACTCGCCTCGTTCGGCACGTTTGCCGTCGGCTTCTTCGCGCGGCCGCTGGGCGGCATCGTGTTCGGCCACTGGGGTGACCGCATCGGCCGCAAGAAGGCGCTGATGATCACGCTCACGATGATGGGCCTGGCCACCATCGGCATCGGCCTGCTGCCGACCTATGCGACGGCCGGCGCCCTGGCGCCCGTGCTGCTGGTGCTGCTGCGCGTGGTGCAGGGCATCGCGGTGGGCGGTGAATGGGGCGGCGCGGTGCTGATGGCGGGCGAACACGCACCCAAGGGCCGCCGCACCTTCTTCGCGTCGTTCGCGCAGCTCGGCAGCCCGGCCGGTTTGATCCTGTCGCTGCTGGCCTTCCGCCTGGTCACGTCGATGGAGAAAGACGTATTCATGGACTGGGGCTGGCGTCTGCCCTTCCTCGCCAGCGCGGTGCTGCTGCTGGTGGGCGTGGCGATCCGCCTGGGCGTGAACGAATCGCCCGAGTTTGCGCAGGTGCAGGCGCAGCGCAAGACGGCCAAGCTGCCGATCGCCGAGGTCTGGCGTACGGCGCGCGTGCCGGTGCTGCTGTGCATCGGCGCCAACACCATCGGCATTGCCGGCGTGTACTTCACGAACACCTTCATGATCGCGTACACGACACAGTACCTGTCGCTGCCCAAGACGCTGATCCTCGACTGCCTGTTCGCCGTGGCGATCATCCAGTTCCTCGTGCAGCCGCTGGCGGCGTGGCTCGCCGAGAAGCTCGGCGGCGCGCGCTTCCTCAAGCTGATGGCGCTGCTGGCGATGGCCTCGCCGTATCCGATGTTCCTGCTGGTGCAGACGCGCCAGGCACCGATGCTGGTGCTGGGCATCGCGCTGGCCGTGGTGTGCATGGCGAGCTTCTACTCGGTCATCGCCGGCTTCGTGTCGGGCGTGTTCGAGACGCGCGTGCGGTACTCGGCGATCTCGTTGTCGTACCAGGTGTGCGGCGCGGTGGCGGGCGGGCTCACGCCGCTGGTGGGCACCATCCTCGCGCAGCGCTTTCATGGCGAATGGTGGCCGCTGGCGGTGTTCTACACGCTGCTGGCCGGTGTGTCGCTGGTGAGCATCATCGCCGTCGATGCGCGCCAGCGCGGCCGCACCACGGCCACCGATGTCGATGCCGTGCAGGCGTAATGCTCATCCTCAACCTGCTTCACCCATGCTGACGTTCTTCCATCCCGAACAGCTGCTGCACCATCCGCAGAGCTACTACTCGCGCGGCAAGATGCGCACGCCGCAGGAGGTGCCCGAACGCGCGCGCAACCTGCTGCAGGCCGCGCGCGATCTCGGCTTCACCATCGCCCAGCCCGACGATCATGGCTTCGCCCCGCTGGTCGCCGTGCATGGCGAGCCCTATCTGCGCTTCCTGCAGGACGCCCACGCCGACTGGCGCCGCCTACCCGAAGACTGGGGCGACGAGGTCATGTCCAACATCTTCGTGCGCGAGCCGAATGCGCTGCGCGGCGTACTGGCCCAGGCGGCACGCTACCTGGCTGACGGCAGTTGCCCGGTCGGCGCGAATACGTGGCGATCGGCGTACTGGTCGGCGCAAAGCGCGGCGGCCGGCGCGAGTGCCCTCCTCAGCGGCGAGCGCTTCGCCTACGCCCTGTGCCGCCCGCCCGGCCACCACGCGCGCCGCGAAGCCGCCGGCGGCTTCTGCTACCTGAACAACGCCGCCATCGCCGCGCAGGCATTGCGTGCGAAGTTCAAGCGTGTCGCCATCCTCGACACCGACATGCACCACGGCCAGGGCATCCAGGAGATCTTCTACGACCGCGCCGACGTGCTCTACGTCTCCATCCACGGCGATCCGACCAACTTCTACCCGGTCGTCGCCGGCTTTGATGACGAGCGCGGCGCGGGCGATGGCCTTGGCCACAACGTGAACCTGCCGATGCCGCATCGCTCTCCGGAGTCGGTGTTCTTCGCCAAGCTGGAGGAGGCCATCGGCGCGCTCGAACGCTTCCAGCCGGAAGCACTGGTGCTGTCGCTCGGCTTCGACATCTACCGCGAAGATCCGCAATCGCAGGTGGACGTGTCGACCGAGGGCTTCGGCTGCCTCGGCCAGGCGATCGGCGCCATCGGCCTGCCGACGCTGGTCGTGCAGGAAGGCGGCTATCACCTCCCCACCCTCGCACAAAACGCTGCCGCGTTTTTCGGCGGCCTTCATCCCATCGGTTGACCCGACGCCTGGGGCGCGAACAACTTTCTACAATTCAGGATGTTTGCGCCCACTCACACGGTAGCCCGCGTGTTTCATACACTGCCCGGGCAGCCTACCCTCGTCTAGAGTCCGCGCTCGAATTAGGAACTTTGCGTTTTCAAACGTCTGTTCCTAACATGCCCGGACCACCACATACATGCGTTTGAATCGTATGTTTCGGGCGCTGCACCGCAGCAAGCGACGACGAATTCGGACCAAAAACGACGAGGTAGGAGACATGGGACGTCCCGGAGCAGGCGACACCAAAGGCCGCATTCTCGAGGCCACCGAATTGCTGTTCATCGAGTTCGGCTACGAGGCGATGTCGTTGCGGCAGATCACGGCGCGCGCCAAGGTCAATCTGGCCGCCGTCAACTATCACTTCGGCAGCAAGGAAGCGCTGATGCAGTCGGTGCTCGGGCGCCGGCTCGATCCGCTCAACACGCGCCGCCTGGCGCTGCTGACGGCGTGCGAGGCGCGCTGGCCGCAGGGCATGACCTGCGACCACGTGCTGGGCGCCCTCTTCGTGCCCGCGCTGCAGATGGCGCGCAACCCCGACACCGGCGGCCCCGCCTTCCTGCGCCTGATGGGCCGCGTGTATTCCGACACCTCGCCGTTCGTGCAGGGCTACCTGCTCGGCCACTACGCGCCGGTGTTCGATCGCTTCTTCGAGGCGTTTTCGCGCGCGCTGCCCAGCCTGCCGCGCTCGGAGCTCGGCTGGCGCCTGCACTTCGCGCTCAAGGCTCTTGCAGGCGTGCTGGCGGGCGACGACCTCAACAACCTGCTGCCGCTGTTCACGCAGGGCAAGCCGATGAACGATGCCTCGCTGCTGGCGCGCCTGACCGCGCTGGTGGTGGCCACGCTCAACGCCCCGCTGCCCGCCAACGAAGAGAACGCGCTGGATCAGGTGGTGGAGCTGGCCGAAGCGCAGCACCCCTCGGTGGTGCCGTCCAGCGACGACACCACCGGTGGCCCCCATGGCCAAGGCAACGGCAACAGCGGACGCGTCACCAGCAACGGCACCCCCGGCCGCAGCAACGAGCGCGCGCCCATCCAGACCACCACGACCACCGCAACCGCCGCCTCGCCCTTCCCCGGCGATCTCTTCGGCCGCACACCCGCGCCACGCGCCAGCGCCGATGACGCTGTCGAGGACGCCGCCGACGCCGCCGACATCGCCGACAACCACGCCGGCGATGACCACGACGACGCCCCGGTCACACCCACCGCACGCACGCGTGCCCTGGCCATCCGCCGCAGTAACGCCGCGCGCGCCATCTTCCCGGCCAACCCGATGCGCCCCTGGCGCAGCCCGAACGCCTGACCGGCTTGCTCTCGCGGTTGGCACGCCGTTCACCGGGCGCCTGACCCAAATCGGGCGCCCCGGCGAGGGCACACACTGGAGACCCACATGACGATCTGGATCGTCCTGCTTTGTATTGGCGTGCTCGGCCTGGCCAGCATGGAGGCTTCGGCACTGGCGTGGCTGATTGGCTCGGCCGCATGGCTGGCGGCTGGCGCGTGGCTCGGCTTGGTCGGCCCGGTCGCCACCGCCGCGCTGGCCATCGTCTTCGTACTGCCGGCCACGCTGCTCACGCTCAAGCCGCTGCGCCGCGTGCTCATCACGCGGCCGGTGCTGGCGATGTTCCGCAAGATCATGCCGGAGATGTCGCCCACCGAGCGCGACGCGATCGAAGCCGGCACCGTGTGGTGGGATGCGGAGTTGTTCTCCGGCCGCCCCGACTGGAAGCGCCTGCTCTCGGCCCCCGCGCCGCGCCTCTCGCCCGAGGAACAATCCTTCCTCGACATTGAAACCGAAAAACTGTGCGACCTCGCCAACGATTGGGAGACCACGCAGGTCTGGCAAGACATGTCGCCCGAGGCCTGGGCGTATGCCAAGCAGGCCGGCTTCCTCGGCATGATCATTCCCAAGGCGTACGGCGGCAAAGGCTTCTCGGCCTATGCGCACTCGCAGGTGGTGATGAAGCTGGCCACGCGCTGCTCGGCGGCCACCGTGTCGGTGATGGTGCCGAACTCGCTGGGCCCCGCCGAGCTGCTGCTGCATTACGGCACCGAGGCGCAGAAGAACCACTACCTGCCGCGCTTGGCGCGCGGTGAAGAGATCCCCTGCTTCGCGTTGACCAACGCCTACGCCGGCTCGGACGCCGCCGCCATCCCCGACGTGGGCGTGGTTTGCCGCGGCATGCACGAAGGCCGCGAGACGCTGGGCTTTCGCGTGACCTGGAGCAAGCGCTACATCACGCTGGGGCCCATCGCGACGGTGCTGGGCCTGGCCTTCCGCGCGGTCGACCCGGACGGGCTGCTCGGCGCTGACAAGGCGCCCGGCATCACCTGCGCGCTGATCCCGACCCACCACCCGGGCGTGAACATCGGGCGCCGCCACTGGCCGCTCAACGCGGTGTTCCAGAACGGCCCGAACTCGGGCAACGACGTGTTCATCCCGATCGACTGGGTGATCGGCGGGCAGGCGCAGGTCGGCCGTGGCTGGCGCATGCTGATGGAATGCCTGGCGGCGGGCCGCGCGATCTCGCTGCCGTCGTCCAACGTGGGGCTGGCCAAGCTGGCGGTGCGCGCCACCGGCGCCTATGCCGCCGTGCGCCGCCAGTTCCGCACGCCGATCGGCAAGTTCGAGGGCATCCAGGAAGCGTTGGGCCGCATGGGCGGCAACCTCTACATGATGGATGCGGCGCGGCGCCTCTCTGCGCTGGCGGTGGACCTCGGCGAGAAGCCCTCGGTCATCTCCGCCATCGCCAAGTACCACGTGACCGAGCGCGCGCGCGACGTGATCAACGACGCGATGGACATCGTTGGCGGCAAGGGCATCTGCATGGGGCCGAACAACTTCCTGGCGCGCGCGTATCAGCAGGTGCCGATCGCCATTACGGTGGAAGGCGCGAACATCATGACGCGCTGCCTGATCATCTTCGGGCAGGGGGTGATCCGCTGCCATCCGTACGTGCTGCGCGAGATGACGGCGGCGCAGGGCGACGATTCGGCCAAGACGCTGCGCGCGTTCGACGCGGCACTGTTCGGGCACGGTGCGTTCATTGCGGGCAACCTGGTGCGCGCGGCATTGCATGCCGTGTCGGGCGGACGCGTGGCACCGGCGCCGTCCAATGCCGCGCCGGAGATGCGCCGCTACTACCAGGCCGTCAACCGGTTCTCGACCGCACTGGCGCTGCTGTCGGATGTCTCGATGTTCTCGCTGGGCGGCACGCTCAAGCGTCGCGAGAGCATCACCGGGCGGCTGGGCGACATCCTCTCGCAGCTCTACCTGATCTCGTCCGCGCTCAAGCGCTTTGAAGACGAAGGGCGCCCCGCCGAGGACGCAGCGCTGATGCACTGGTCGGTGCAGGACGCGCTGGCCCGTGCGTACGAAGCGCTCGACGGCGTGCTGGCCAACTTCCCGAACCGCCGCGTGGCAGGCGTGCTGCGCGCGCTGACCTTCCCGTTCGGTTCGCCCTATCGCAAGCCGGCGGATACGTTGGCCGCACAGGTGGCCGAACTCATGCAGACGCCGGGGGCCGCACGCGAGCGCCTGGTCGCCGACTCGTATTGCCCGGCGCCCGAGATCGACCCGATCGCCTATGGCGAAGCCGCCTTCCGCCTGCAACCGCAAGTCGATGCGATCGAGCAGCGCTTGAAACCCGCCATCCGCGCAGGCAAGCTGCCGCCCGTGCCGCAAAGCCTGCCCGAGTTCGAAGCGTGGACGTCGCAAGCCGTGGCACAGAACCTCATCAGCGAGGACGAACGCACGCAACTGCGCGACTACGCCCGCTATGGCGAGCACGCCGTCGCCGTGGACGACTTCCCACCCGACTTCAATCTGTTGGCCGACCTGCAGCGCCGCAAGGACGCGCTCGCTGCCCTGCACGCCGCCGAACGCCACGCAGCCTGATCCACGACAACAACAATGCAAGACAAGTACCTCGATTTCGTTGGTTCCGGTTTCGGCAAATGGCTGTCGGCCAACCTCGGCCTGCCGCAACCGGTGCCGCTGCGCCGCTATCAGCCGGACGCGCCTGAGTTTGTCGGCCCCTTCCTGGTGGGCGCCGCGCCGGGCGGTGCGCTGCGCGAGACGCTGGCCGCGCTGTTTGCCGAGATCGGCGTGCCCACGCGCTTTCATGAGAGCGACCCGGCATGGCTCGGTGCGGCCAACCGGCATGGGCAGATCACCGGCCGCTTCGTGGCGCCGACGGGCAAGGAAGGCGAGGCGTACGACAGCATCGGCGGCATCGTCTTCGACGCCACGGGCATCACGTCGACCGAGGGGCTGGATGCGCTGTATCACGTATTCCACGACGGCGTGCGCGCCATTGGCCGCTGCGGGCGCGTGGTGGTGATCGGCCGACCGCCGGAGGGTTGCAGGACGCCGCAGGCAGCCATCGCCCAGCGCGCGTTGGAAGGGCTGACGCGTTCACTGGGCAAGGAGATCCGGCGCGGCTGCACGGCGCAGCTCGTCTACGTGGCCGAGGGTGCGGAGAATGTGGCGGCGTCGACGCTGCGCTTTCTGCTGTCGGCGCGCTCGGCCTATGTGTCGGGGCAGGTGGTGCGCGTGCGGCCGGCCGCGCAAGTCTCGGTGGACTGGCAGAAGCCGCTGGCCGGGCGGACCGCGCTGGTGACCGGCGCTTCGCGCGGCATCGGCGCGGCGATTGCGCACGTGCTGGCGCGTGACGGCGCACGGGTGCTGTGCCTGGACGTGCCGGCCGCGCAGCAGGCGCTCGACGCCGTGGCGCAGGAGGTCGGCGGCGAGACTCTTGCCTATGACATCGCCGCACCGGAGACGCCGGCTCAGCTCGCGCAGCAACTCGCTGCCCTGGGTGGCATCGACATCCTCGTGCACAACGCCGGCATTACGCGCGACAAGACCATCGCCCGCATGACCGAAGCCGCCTGGCGCAGCGTGCTCGACATCAATCTGAGCGCACAGCTGCAGATCAACGATGCATTGCTGGCGGCCAACGCGCTGCGGGCGGGCGGGGCCATCGTCTGCGTGTCGTCCATCAGCGGCATTGCGGGCAACCTGGGGCAGACCAACTATGCGACGTCCAAGGCCGGCGTGATCGGGCTGGTACAGGCCAGCGCGCCGGCGCTGGCCGAGCGCGGCATCACCATCAACGCGGTGGCCCCGGGCTTTATCGAGACGCAGATGACGGCGGCGGTGCCGTTCGCCATCCGCGAGGCCGGCCGCCGCATGAACGCGATGAGCCAGGGCGGCCTGCCCGTAGACGTGGCGGAGACCATTGCCTGGTTCGCCTGCCCCGCGTCCACCGGCGTGACCGCCAACGTGGTGCGCGTGTGCGGGCAGAGCCTGCTGGGCGCGTGACGACATGACCAAGCTCGCCCCCATGCGCACGCTCGCTCCATCCCGCCAGCCGGTGCCGCCTGCCTTCGCCAGCACGCAGTTGCTGGTGGTGGTGCCGCCGTCGACGGGGGCGCTGGCGTGGCGTGCGTTGCTGTCGCAGCGCAAGGGCAAGCGCGGAGGGCCGCTGCCCCGACGCACGCTGGTACGGCAGGAAGTGCCGCTCGATGCCGAGCACATTTCGCAGTACGCGGCGGTATGCGGATTCTCGCCGGCGCATGGCGTGCCAATGACGTATCCGCATCTGCTCGGCTTTCCGCTGCAGCTGATGCTGATGACGGAGACGGCGTTTCCGTTCCCCGTCATCGGCCTGGTGCATCTGGGCAACACCATCCGCCAGCACCGTCCGCTGGAGGTCGGTGAGCGCGTGCGCGTGGAGGTGCGCCCACGCCGGTTGTTCCAGCATGCGCGCGGCCAGGCCTTCGCCATCGAGACCGTCATCCTGCGGGCGGGCACGGTGGTGTGGCAATCGCTGTCAACGTACTTGCGCGTGGGCGTGGCCGCACCGCAGGGCGCGCCGCTCATCGCGCTGCCCACCGCACCGGATCTGGCGCCCGACGGCCAATGGGCGATCCCCGCCGACACCGGCCGCCGCTATGCGCGCGTGTCGGGCGACTGGAACCCGATCCACGTGTCCGGCCTCGGCGCGCGGCTATTCGGCTTTGCCCACCCGATCGCGCATGGCATGTGGACCAAGGCGCGCGCGCTGGCGGCGCTGCTGCCCGAGACACCGGTGGCCCAGGCCGAGGTGACGGTCGAGTTCAAGGCACCGCTGATGCTGCCGGGCACGGCCACGTTGTGGCGCGGCGCGTCGTCGGCGCCTGAAGCGTTCGAGGTGCGCGACGCGTCTGGCGACAAACCCTATCTGCGCGGCGTGCTGACGCTGCCGCTCCCACCACACTCCGGAGACTGAACCCATGCTCGTCAACGCGCAGGTGCGCCGCGTCGCCATCCTCGGGGGCAACCGCATCCCGTTCGCCCGCTCGAATACGGCCTACGCCACCGCGTCGAACCAGCAGATGCTGACCGCCGCACTGCAGGGTCTGATCGACCGCTTCAACCTGCACGGCCAGCGGCTGGACGAGGTGGTGGCGGGCGCCGTCATCAAGCACGCGCGCGATTTCAACCTCACGCGCGAGTCGGTGCTGTCCACCACGCTGGCCAAGCAAACGCCCGCGTACGACGTGCAGCAGGCCTGCGGCACCGGGCTGGAGGCTGCCATCCTGGTCGCCAACAAGATCGCGCTCGGGCAAATTGAGGTGGGCATCGCCGGTGGCACGGATACCACCTCTGATGCGCCCGTCGGCCTGAACGAAAAGATGCGCAAGATCCTGCTGGAGGCCAACCGTGCCAAATCGACCGGCGAACGCATCAAGGCGCTGGCAGGGTTGCGACCATCGATGTTCGTGCGCCCCCTGCTGCCACGCAACAGCGAGCCGCGCACCAACCTCTCCATGGGCGAGCACTGCGAGCAGATGGCCAAGCGCTGGGGCATCCGCCGCGAAGACCAGGACGCACTCGCCCTGCGCAGCCACCAGAACCTCACCGCCGCCTACGAACGCGGCTTCTTCACCGACCTGATGACCGCCCACCTGGGCCTAGACCGCGACAACAACCTGCGCGGCAACCTCAGCGCCGAACAGCTCGCCAAGCTGCAGCCAGTGTTCGACCGCAGCGCCGCCGGCACGCTCACCGCCGGCAATTCCACGCCGCTCACCGATGGGGCCTCGTGCGTACTGCTGGCCAGCGAGGATTGGGCGCGCGCGCACAACCTGCCGGTGCTCGCCTACATGACGTGCGCGGATACCGCCGCCGTCGATTTCTTCAGTGGCACGCCCGAGCAGAACGAGGGCCTGCTGATGGCGCCGGCCTATGCCGTCTCGCGCATGCTCCAGCGCGCCGGCCTGACGCTGCAGGACTTCGACTACTACGAGATCCACGAGGCCTTCGCGGCCCAGGTGCTGTGCACGCTGGCGGCATGGGAATCGCCCGAATACTGCCGCGAGAAGCTCGGCCGCGCGGCACCGCTGGGCAGCATCGACCGCAGCAAGCTGAACGTGAATGGCAGCTCGCTGGGCACCGGCCATCCGTTTGCCGCCACCGGCGGGCGCATCGTCGCCACGCTGGCCAAGATGCTGGCGCAACGCGGCAGCGGGCGCGGGCTGGTGTCGATCTGCGCGGCGGGCGGGCAAGGCGTGGTCGCCATCCTGGAGCGCCCTGAACAGATGTAGCACGCATCCTGCGGGCCGCCACGGGAACCGGCCCACCACCCCAACGCCCAGCGGCATACAACTACGATTCGCCGCGACCCCATGGAGGAGACGCCATGAACACCGTTGCCGAACGCAACAGCCTGACCGACCGACTCTGGCTCAAGTCGTATCCCGACGGCGTGCCGGCGGACATCAACCCCGACCGCTACCACTCGCTGGCCGAGGTATTCCGCGAATCGGTGGAGAAGTACCGCAACCGCAGCGCTTATGTCAGCGTCGGCACGGAAATGACGTACGGCGAATGCGAACGCCAGGCCAAGCACTTCGCGGCGTGGCTGCAGTCGCGCGGCGTCAAGAAGGGCGACCGCGTGGCGATCATGCTGCCCAACAGCCTGCAATACCCGGTGTGCCTGTTCGGCACGCTCATGGCGGGCGCCATCGTCGTCAACGTCAACCCGCTCTATACGGTGACGGAACTCGCCCACCAGCTGCGTGACTCGGGCGCGCAGACCATCGTGGTGTTCGAGAACTTCGCGCGCACGCTGGAGCAGGCGTTGCCGGGCACGCAAGTGCGCAACATCGTCGTGACCGGTATTGGCGACCTGATGGGCGGCGCCATCAACCTGAAGGGCCGAGCGCTGAATTTCCTGATGCGCCACGTGCAGAAACAGGTGCCGGCCTACCGGCTGCCCTCACCGATCGGCCTGCGCGACGCACTGGCCGCCGGGCGTGGACGCACGCTGCAGCCAGTGCCACTGGCGCCACAGGACGTCGCCTTCCTGCAATACACCGGCGGCACCACGGGCGTGGCCAAGGGCGCGATGCTCACCCACCGCAACATCATCGCCAACCTGCTGCAGGCCGAGGAGTGGTCCAAGAGCATCTCCAGCGACGAGGCGGAATCCAACGTCACGCTGCTGCCGCTGTACCACATCTTCTCGCTCACGGTGAACCTGCTGATGTTCATGACGCGCGGCGGGCGCAACATCCTGATCGCCAATCCGCGCGACACCAAGCGCGTGCTCTTCATCTTGCGCAACGAGCGCTTCTCGGGCATCGCGGGTGTCAACACGCTGTTCAATGCGCTGCTGGAAGACCCGGAGTTCGCCAAGCGCGATTTCTCGGCCATGAAGATCACCATCGGCGGCGGCATGGCGGTGCAGCGCGCGATCGCCCAGCGCTGGAAGCAGGTGACCGGCCACACCATCGTCGAGGGCTATGGCCTGACCGAGTGCTCGCCGGTGGTGACGATGAACCCACCGGACATCAGCGAGTTCACCGGCTCGATCGGGCTGCCGGCGCCGTCCACCGAGGTGCGCTTTCTGCGCGACGACGGCAGCATCGCGCCGCTGGGCGAGCCCGGCGAGCTGCAGGTGCGCGGGCCCCAGGTCATGCGCGGCTACTGGCAGCGCCCCGACGAGACCGCCAAGTCCATCGACGCCGATGGCTGGTTCTCCACCGGCGACATCGGCGTGATGGACCCGCGCGGCTACATCCGCCTGATCGACCGCAAGAAGGACATGATCCTGGTCTCCGGCTTCAACGTGTACCCCAACGAGATCGAAGACGTGGTCGCGCTGCACCCGGACGTGCTGGAGGTGGCGGCCATCGGCGTGCCGGACCCGGTGGCGGGCGAGCGCGTGAAGATCATCGTGGTGCCGCGCAACGGCGCGCTGACGGAGGCCGACCTGCTCACGCACTGCCGCGCCCACCTGACCGGCTACAAGATGCCGCGCATGGTCGAGTTCCGCCACGAGGAGCTGCCGAAATCGACAGTCGGCAAGATCCTGCGCCGCGAGCTGCGCGATGCCGACCCGGACATCCGTCGCGCCCGCGCCGCGCAGGGCTGACCCATCGCAAACCGCATCCACCGAGACCGGAGGCACACATGCAGATCCGCTCCCTTGTGCTCGCCACGGCGCTGGCCTGGACGGCCGGCGCCTGGGCCCAACCGCAAGCGGTGCCGCCGGCCGACGCTGCATCGGCCGCGCCCGCGCAATCCGCCGCCGTCGCCAGCTTTGCCGCCATGGACGTCGCCGGGCAGGCCACCTGGTTAGGGTCGCACGTGCGCGACGGCAGCCTGGCGACGTGGCCCGACGGCGATCTCCTCGCCATGGTAGGCGCGTTGAAGCCCGGCACGCTCACGCGCTGGCTGCGCACTGAAGTCGACCGGCTGCCCGAATACGAATACCGCATGCGCCGCCAGGAGCGCGTGAAGGACCAGTGGCAGAGCCAGCCGGCCTTGATGGAAGTCCGTTATCGCAACGCGCCGCGCCAGGTCTACGCGCGCTGGCTCAAGGGCGGCGCGCGCGCCGGCCAGGAAATCATCTACGACGAGACCGTGCGCCGCGACGAGATGTATGGCCACCTGGGCGGCCTGTTCGGCTTTGCCGCCATCTGGAGCGCGCTGGATGGCACGCTGGCCAAGTCGCAGTCCAACCACACCGCGCGCGAGCTGGGGTTGCAGTTCATGGTCGATTCGTTGGAGCGGGATGCGCGCGCCTATGCCGCGGCCGGCCACTCCGGCAAGTTCGACGAGGTGAAGATCGTCACGGAAGACGGCGAGCGCATGCTGCGCCTGACCCGGGACGCACCGAGCGGGCCGCCCGCGTTCTACGCCAAGCGCGTGCGCCTGTATTTCGATCTCAAGAACCCATGGATCCGTGCCGAAGAGGCCTGGGACGAATCGGGCAATCAGCTCGAGAAAATCGTGATCGAAAACGTCGCGCGCAAGACCTGGAACGACCAGACCTTCAGCCCCAAAAATCCGGAATATAAGTTCTAACCAAATCGCCCGCGGAACGGCATCTTCAAACGCTCCGCCGTCCGGCGGAGCGTTTGAAACACGCATAGGGGAAACCCCTGTTGCAGGCGTGTCAGCTAGAGGAAAACTTCGATCAATGCAGCAGAATCGCTGCGTTATGCTGCACCAGACAAATCGCCACACATTTGGCGAAAAAATAATCACATACAACAGAGAGACAAACCACATGACCCGCCACACCCACCGCTTTGCAGCAGCACTCGCCTGCGCCGCTTCCTGCCTGCTCGCTGCTCCCCTCGCCCACGCTCAAGCCACCGCCGATGCCAGCGCAAGCACTGGCAGCAGTGGCCGCGGTTTCAGCGGCTTTATGGACGACTACGTGTGGGGCCGCAACATCATGGCGGTGGGTTGGTTCAACATCCGTCCGATGGATTCGGCCTCGCCGCTGACCACCACCACCAGCGCGCTGGGCCTGGGCACGTACCAGTCGCCGGGCACCGACGTGAAGGTCAGCAACGCCAATACGCTGTCGGTCACGTTCACCCACTTCTTCGACGACAACTGGGCCGGCACCTTCGTCGGTGGCGTGCCGCCCAAGTTCAACCTGTATGGCAGCGGCAACGTGATCGCGCCGATCCCGGTGCTCGGCTCGCTGACGCTGATCAACCTCGGCCTGCCGCAGAACAACCCGGTCGCCACGGTGCGCGAGTGGAGCCCGGCGGTCCAGGTCGAATACCATTTCGGCACGGCGCAGAACAAGCTGCGCCCGTTCGTGGGCGCGGGTGTCAGCTACAACTTCTTCACCAACCTGCGCCTGAACTCGAACTTCGTCAACGCGATGCAGAACCTCGGCCGGACCCTGCAACTGGGCATGGGCCAGATCCCGACCGGCCCGGGCAGGGTGACCGCCGAATCGTCGAGCTCCTGGACGCCGACGGCCACCATCGGCGCGTCGTACGAGGTCGCCAAGAATGTGTTCGCCACGGCCTCGGTGTCCTACCTGCCGCTGAAGACCACCTCGACCATCAACATCTACAGCCAGCAGGGCCAGTTGCTGGCGACCAACAAGACCGATATCAAGGTCGACCCGCTCGTCTTCGGCCTGAACCTCGGCTACAAGTTCTAAGCCCCGCCGGCTTGACGCAGGAACGCCACCTTCGGGTGGCGTTTTTTATTGGCCCGCGACCCGATTATCATGGCGGGGTTTCGCCAACCGACCTCGCTCACCGCCCACCACGTCATCCATGACCCAGCCTTCCATCGCCATCGTCGGAGCCGGCATTGCCGGTGTTGCCTGTGCCAACGCGCTTGCCGCGGAGGGGATCGCCGCCACCGTCTACGAGCGCAGTGGCGGCGTAGGCGGGCGGCTGGCGACGACGGTGCTGCCGGAAGGCGCGCCGGCCTACGCCTTTGACCACGGCGCGCAGTCGTTCAACGTGCGTACGGAAGCCTTCCGCCGCGCGGTCGATGCCGCCCGTCGCCAGGGCACGGTGCTGCCGTGGCCGGCGCGCTGGGGCCACCGCACGGCCAGCGGCCTGGTGGCCGACACGCGCGACGAGGCGCGTTACGTCGGCCTGCCCGGCATGGGCGCGCTGGTGCGCAGCCTGGCCACGCCGCTGGATGTGCGCTTCGGCCACGCCGTCACACGCGTAGCGCACGAAGGCAAGCGCTGGACGCTCACGCGCGATGGCGCTGACACCGTGCACGCCGACATCGTCGCCCTGGCCCTGCCCGCGCCCGAGCTGCCGGCACTGTTCAACGGCGCGGCCGCGCCGGCCGCACTGCAGGACACCATCGCTCCGGTCCGCTACGCGCCGTGCTGGGCATTGATGATGGGCTTTGCACAGCCGCTGGACGTACCGTACGACGGCATCCGCATCGACGACGACATGCTCGCCTGGGCCGCACGCGACAACGCCAAGCCGGGCCGGGTGATGGTCGACGAATCATGGGTCGTGCACGCCTCGCCGGGCTGGTCGGCCGCCCATGCCGGCGACACGCCCGAGCAAGCCCTGCACGCCATGCACGCCCGCTTTGCCGAGGCCTTCCCCGGCACGCCGGAGCCGACCCTGATGGCCGCCCACCTGTGGCCGCACGCGCTGGTGGAACAATCGGCCGGCACGCCCTGCCACTGGGACGCCGCCGCCCGCCTGGGCGCCTGCGGCGATTGGTGCGAAGGCCCGCGCGTGGAGGCCGCCTTCCTCAGCGGTGTGGCGCTGGCCGCCAAGATCGCCGAGACGCTGTAGGGAAACGCCACCCCGCGCCCCAGGGCGTTACAATTGCGGGTTGTCTCGTGTTTCGTGTGCCGGGTCGCTCACCCGGCGGTGGCTTTCTCCTGACGACGCCATGCGCACCCGACGTCAAGTCCTCGCACTCGCCTTTGCCGCCGTGGCGGCATCGGTTCCGCTGCTGTCCGCCCACGCGCAGGTGCTGCGCAACATTCCGGCGACGGCCCCAGCCGCCCAGTTGGCCGTCACCTCGGTCAACACGGGCACGCTGAGCACCGGCGGCGGCCTGATCAGCTTCCTGCTGTTCGGCTTCGGGACCACCAGCGCCGATATCCGCTTCGCACCGGGCGTGCGGATCCTGTCGCTGGATGGGCGCCTGCTGCCGCCGGGCTCGGTGGTCGGGCAGACGTTCAAGGTCCGCTACCAGCTCGACCTGTACCAGCAGTTGTTGACCGCCTGGGTCGTCAGCGACGACGACTACAAGGCCGCAGCGGCCGCGCAGTCGAAGTCTCAGTAGTCAAGACGCCCCACGAAACACGTGCCCCCAGGTCAACCACTGCGAACGGCACATGAAAAAAGTCTTCATCAAAACCTACGGCTGCCAGATGAACGAGTACGACTCGGACAAGATGTCCGACGTGCTCAATGCGGCTGAAGGTCTCGTCCCCACCGACACGCCCGAAGATGCGGACGTGATCCTCTTCAACACGTGCTCCGTGCGCGAGAAGGCGCAGGAGAAAGTGTTCTCCGAACTCGGCCGCATGAAAGCGCTCAAGGCGCTCAAGCCGGACCTCGTGGTCGGCGTCGGCGGCTGCGTGGCCAGCCAGGAAGGGGCCTCCATCGTGGCGCGCGCGCCGTACGTGGACGTGGTGTTCGGGCCGCAGACGCTGCACCGCCTGCCGGAGCTGATCGAGGCGCGCCGCCGCACCGGCCGCTCGCAGGTCGACGTGTCCTTCCCCGAGATCGAGAAGTTCGACCACCTGCCGCCCGCGCGCGTGGAAGGCCCGTCGGCGTTCGTGTCGATCATGGAAGGCTGCTCGAAGTACTGCAGCTACTGCGTGGTGCCCTACACCCGCGGCGAAGAGGTCTCGCGCCCGTTCGAGGACGTGCTGGCCGAGGTAGCCGGCCTGGCCGAACAGGGCGTGCGTGAAGTCACGCTGCTGGGCCAGAACGTCAACGCCTACATCGGCAAGATGGGCGACACCAGCGAGCGTGCCGATTTCGCCCTGCTGCTCGAATACGTGGCCGAGATCCCGGGCATCGAGCGCATCCGCTATACGACCAGCCACCCGAAGGAATTCACCGCGCGCCTGATCGAGGCCTACGCCACCAACGCTAAGCTGGTCAACCACCTGCACCTGCCCGTGCAGCACGGCTCCGACCGCATCCTGATGGCGATGAAGCGCGGCTACACGGTGCTCGAATACAAGAGCATCATCCGCAAGCTACGCGCGATCCGGCCGGACATCTCGGTGGCGACCGACTTCATCGTCGGCTTCCCCGGCGAGACCGATGCGGACTTCGCCAAGACCATGGACCTGATCCACGAGATCGGCTACGACACCTCGTTCAGCTTCATCTACAGCCCGCGCCCCGGCACGCCAGCCGCCAACCTGCACGACGACACGCCGCAGGCCGTCAAGCTCGAACGCCTGAAACACCTGCAGGCGACCATCGAAGAGAACGTCGTGCGCATCAGCCAGGGCATGCTCGGCAGCGTGCAGCGCATCCTGGTCGAAGGCCCGTCGCGCCGCGACCCGACCGAGCTGCACGGCCGCACCGAGAACAACCGCGTGGTCAACTTCGCCCTGCCCGATGTGCCGCAAGCACGCCGCGACCAGCTGGTCGGCCAGATGCTGGACGTGCGCATCGTGCAGGCCTTCCCGCACTCGCTGCGCGGCGAAGTCACGGAACAGCGCGTGGTCGGCGCGGCCAACTAATCATCGACACGCTTCCTCTATTTGATGAAACCGAACACCGCTGAATTCGTTGCGCCCAAGAACGACAACGCGCGCCTGCAGAACCTGTGCGGGCCGCTGGACGAGAACCTGCGCCAGATCGAACAGGCGCTGGACGTGACCATCAGCCGGCGCGGCAGCAAGTTCACCGTCCGCGGCGCCAACGCGCAGGGCGCGGCCAACGCGCTGGAAACGTTCTACAACGGCGCACGCGAGCCGCTGTCGGTGGACGATATCCAGCTCGGCCTGGTGGAGACCCGGCAGGTGGCCGCGCATGGCGCCTACGTGCCGGAAACGGGCCTCGACGTGCCCGACGGCAACGACCTGTCGCCGGTGCTGCATACGCGGCGCACCGATCTGCATGGCCGCACGCCGATGCAGCGCGAATACCTGCGCAGCATCCTGTCGCACGACCTGTCGCTGGGCATCGGCCCGGCCGGCACCGGCAAGACGTATCTGGCGGTCGCGTGCGCGGTCGATGCGCTCGAGCGCGACGCCGTCAAGCGCATCGTGCTGACGCGCCCAGCCGTGGAAGCCGGCGAGCGCCTCGGCTTCCTGCCCGGCGATCTCGCGCAGAAGGTCGACCCGTACCTGCGCCCGCTCTACGACGCGCTGTACGACCTGCTCGGCTTCGACAAGACGCAGAAGATGTTCGAGCGCCAGATGATCGAGATCGCGCCGCTCGCGTACATGCGCGGGCGCACGCTCAACCACGCCTTCATCATCCTGGACGAAGCGCAGAACACCACGCCGGAACAGATGAAGATGTTCCTCACGCGGATCGGCTTCGGCTCCAAGGCGGTGATCACCGGCGACACCACGCAGATCGACCTGCCGCGCGGCCAGAAGAGCGGCCTGATCGAAGCGCAGCACGTGCTGCGCGACGTGCGCGGCGTGGCCATCACGCGCTTCACCAGCGTCGACGTGGTGCGGCACCCACTGGTGGCACGCATCATCGAGGCCTACGACGAATTCCATGCCCAGCACAAGGACACCTAACGTGGCTAAAGCCAAGACCAAGAAGACCCAACCTGCCGCTCCGGCCACCCTCAGCCCGCGCGTCGACGTATTCGACGCCAAGGGCAAGCCGAAGACGGTGGATGCCAGCGCCCTGCGCATCGCCTTTGCCGACGGCCGCAGCCTGCTCGTCAGCCTGCCGGACACCGCCGATGGCGTGATCACCCTGGTCGCCGAGCACTCGGACGCCAACACGCACGCCATGCTGGCGCTGCGCCCCGAGCACCACGACAGCATCACGCTGCGCATCGAAGCCGAACCGGCCGAGGCGGTGGAAGACGACCTCGACGACGGCATGGCCGGCGCCGAGATGCTCACGCTCGAGCTGACCGTGCAGCACGGCGACGAACTCAAGGCCGCCGCCCGCAAGGCATGCCCCAAGGAGCAGGACATCGAGGCGTGGATCGCCCCGGTGCTGTTTGCCGATGCGCAGCTCAACGTGCGCTTCGTGGGCGAGGAAGAGAGCCGCACGCTCAACCGCACCTACCGCGGCAAGGACTACGCCACCAACGTGCTGACCTTCTCGTACGCCGAGAGCGAGGACGACCCGGTCGCTGCCGACATCGTGCTGTGCTGCCCGGTGGTCGAGAAGGAAGCGAAGGACCAGAAGAAGCCGCTGCAAGCCCACTACGCGCACCTGATCGTGCACGGCGCGCTGCACGCCCAGGGCTACGACCACGAAGACCCGGCCGACGCCGAAGAGATGGAAGGCATCGAGACGCAGGTGCTGGCCGACCTCGGCTTCCCTGACCCGTACGCGAGCCGCTGAAGCGAGCCTCGCCTCATCGCAAGACGCCGGCCTCGTGCCGGCGTTTTTGTTGGCGGCGCCCCAGCGGGCTCGCCCAGTGTTTCAACACTGAATCAGCCAACATTCCCGCAAACCCAATACTGGCAACGGTTTTCGGCACCCCCTCCGCCATTCGGCGCATGGCCGCGCCGGTCAAATCGCCCATGCATGTGCCCCATCACGTCGGCCGAATGGCACGTGCGCCGCTGGCCATACGGCGCATGGGTTTTGTTCTGGCGATTTCTATCCTCGACACATAAGCCGCCATTCGAGCGCGCTCTATGAACGACGTCGTCAACAGGCGTCACGGGCCAACCCGCGCACAGACGGGAGCGGCCCCGCGGGGAGGTCATCATGCGTCAACGCTTCATGGACAGCATTCCATGGGCCACGCTGCTCGTCGGCGTGGGTGTCGGTGCCGCGCTTGCGGTCACGCCCAGGATTGCGCACGCCGATCATCGGCAATCGTGCTACGCCGGCATCGTCATCGTGTTCGACGGCAAGTGGCACCCCGGCGGCGTGGTCGGCTGCCGCACCGTCAACGTGTCGGACGGCAACAGCGTGGTTGGCGTCGAAGCCAACCTGCTGATCGCACAAGGGACCATCCGGCCGCGCGTGCAGACGGTGGTCGGCAGCACCAGCGTGCAGGCGCTGATCGGCGGCGGCTACGATTTCGCGAGCAGCCAGGCCCTGGTTGGCGTAGGCGCGACCGGCGACCACTGGATCGCCGGCGTGGACAAGGAAATTGCCGGCCGCTGGACGGCCTACGGCGGCCTCACCACGCTCAACCGCTACCACGGCAACGACCCGGCAGACCCCGCCACGACGCCCGCACCGGCGTCGACGCCCAACAACGTCACGGCGCCGCCTTCCACCAACAACGTGGCGCCACCGCCTTCCAACAACAACACACCAGCCCCAGCACCGGCGCCTGGCAAGTCGCCTAGCCCTAGCCCTAGCCCTAGCCCTAGCCCTAGCCCGAGCCCGAGCCCGAGCCCGAGCCCGAGCCCGAGCCCGAGCCCGAGCCCGAGCCCGAGTCCGAGTCCGAGTCCGAGTCCGAGCCCGAGCCCGAGTCCGAGTCCGAGTCCGAGTCCGAGTCCGAGTCCGAGTCCGAGTCCGAGTCCGAGCCCGACCCCGGCTCCGACCCCGGCTCCAACCCCGGCTCCAACCCCGGCTCCAACCCCGGCTCCAACCCCGGCTCCAACCCCGGCTCCAACCCCGGCTCCAACCCCGGCTCCAACCCCGGCTCCAACGCCGGCGCCGTGCGGGTGCCATGGTGGCGATCACGGTGGGCACCATGACCATGACCACGACCACGGCGGTGACCATGACCGCGGTGGTGATCACGATCCAGGCCACAACGGGCATGGCGAGGGTGGCGACGATCACGGCAGCCACGGCCACGACGGCCACGAAGGTGGCGATGACGGCCATCACGGTGCCCACGACGGCGGTGGTCACCACCATGAAGACCGCGGCAGCGGCGATGACATCCACCAGGGCGACACCCAGGGCAACGCCGGCGACCAAGGCAACGGCAACCAGCCGGGCGGGACCGACTAGACACCGCCCCCCCGACGCGTACTTTGAGCGAATTACGGATCACATCCGATCGCGCACTAGACCCCGGCCACGAATCGGCCGCCCCCGTCATCGGGGCGGCTGGCCTTTTGGTGTATGCTGGGCCGATGTTTAACGACGCGCCTATGCGCCATGAATGATCCGTATCCCAGTCCGAAGCCGGCCGACAAACCCCGCTCGCTGCTCGAACGCCTGACCGACCTCATTTCGCCCGAGCCCGAATCGCGGGCCGAGCTGCTGGAAATCCTCCAAGACGCGCACGCGCGCAGCCTGATCGACGCCGACTCCCTGTCGATGATCGAAGGCGTCTTCCAGGTCTCCGACCTGTGCGCGCGCGACATCATGATCCCGCGCGCGCAGATGGACGCGCTCAACATCGCCGACGCGCCGTCTGAATTCATCCCCTTCGTGCAGGAAACCGCGCACTCGCGCTTCCCCGTGTATGAAGGCAGCCGCGACAACATCATCGGCATCCTGCTGGCCAAGGATCTGTTGCGGTTCTATACCGATGAAGACTTCGACCTGCGCGACATGCTGCGCCCGGCGGTCTTCATTCCCGAATCCAAGCGGCTGAACGTGCTGCTGCGCGACTTCCGCGTCAACCGCAACCACATCGCCATCGTCGTCGACGAGTACGGCGGCGTGGCGGGCCTGATCACCATCGAAGACGTGCTCGAACAGATCGTCGGCGACATCGAAGACGAATACGACTTCGACCAGGAAGAAGACAACATCCTGGCCACCGCCGACGGCCACATGCGCGTGCGCGGCCTGACCGAGATCAGCCAGTTCAACGACGCCTTCGGCACGCACTTCTCCGACGAAGACGTCGATACCATCGGCGGGCTGCTCGCCAACCACCTCGGCCGCGTGCCGCACCGGGGCGAGAAGATCGTCCTGGGCACATTCCAGTTCGACGTGCTGCGCGCCGATGCACGCCAGGTGCAGATGGTGCTGGTGCGTCGCCTGACCGCGTCCGGCGGCGATGCGTCGGCCGGCACCTCCAGTTCCAACCCCGCCTGATTCTTCCGTGCGCGCTCAGTTCTCCTCCCCTGCCGGGGCGTCCTCCCGCCGGCAGGACGCCCCGGCTGTGCCGCTCGCCCAGCTCCGTTTTGCGCTGCCGCTGGCGGCGCTGCTGGGCGTCATGCATACGCTGTCGTTTGCGCCCAACCACTGGTGGTGGCTGCAGATCCTGTCGCTGGCGGGTCTCGCGGCGCTGGCGCAGCGTGCCTCGCGGCTGCGCGACGTGGCGTGGGTCGGCGTTGCGTTCGGGCTGGGCTGGTTCCTGTCCGGCATCTGGTGGCTGTACATCAGCATGCACGTCTACGGCGAGATGCCGGCGTGGATGTCGGTCATCGCCGTGCTGGCCCTCTCGGCCTACCTGGCGCTGCACCCGGCGCTGGCGGCGTGGCTGTGGCAATGGCTGGTGCGCGGGCGCAAGGTGGGCGGTGCGGCCAGCGCGCTCATCTTCGGCGCGGCGTGGCTGCTGAGCGAATGGCTGCGCGGCACGATGTGGACGGGCTTTCCCTGGATCAACGGCGGTTACGCCCACACCGACGGCCCGCTGGCCGGCTACGCACCGCTCATCGGCGTGTACGGCATCGTGGCGATGGCGGCCACGCTGGCCGGCCTGCTGTGCGTGGCCGCCGAGCGCCGCCTGCACTGGCTGGCTGGCGGCGCGGGCGTGCTCGTGCTGGCGGCGGGCTGGCCGCTGCACACCGTCGCGTGGACACAGCCTGTGGGCAAGCCCATCTCCGTGCGCCTGCTGCAGGGCAACGTGCCGCAGAACATCAAGTTCGAGCAGATCGGCATCGACCAGTCGCTCGCGCTGTACACCAAGCTGGTGACCGAGCAGCCCGCGCAACTGGTGGTGACGCCCGAGACGGCCTTCCCGATCATGCTGCAGGAGATGCCGCAGGAGGTTGCGCTGGCCATCCGCACCTACGTCGATACGACGGGTTCGAGTGTGCTGTTCGGCGCAGCCAGCCAGGACTCGCCGGTGGACTACACCAACAGCGTGTTCGGCGTCGGCCCGCAGATCATCGGCGTGTACCGCTACGACAAGCACCACCTGGTGCCTTTCGGCGAGTTTATCCCCTACGGCTTCCACTGGTTCGTGCACATGATGAACATGCCGCTGGGCGACTTCCGGCGCGGCGCGACAGTGCAGGCGGCCATGCCGGTGGCTGACCAGTACGTCGCCCCCAACATCTGCTACGAAGACTTGTTCGGCGAAGAGATCGCCGCCTCGTTGCGACACGCGCCAGCCACCCTGCTGGCCAACACGACCAACCTGGCGTGGTTTGGCGACACCATCGCGCTGGACCAGCACCTGCAGATCTCGCGCATGCGCGCGCTGGAGACCGGCCGGCCGATGCTGCGCGCCACCAATACCGGCGCCACCGCAGTGGTGCGCCCGGATGGCAGCGTGCAGGCGCGGCTGCCGTCGTTCACGCTCGGGGCGCTGCAGGCCGAGGTGCAGGGCACGCAGGGCCTGACGCCGTACGTGCGGCTCGGCAACCTGCCCGCGCTGGGCGTGGGCGCGCTGGTGCTGCTGGTGGCGTTTGTGCGCCGCCGCCGTGTAGAGGCACACTGATCCATTGCGAGCGGGCGGCTTTCCAGGCACTTTCGGGGCTGCCCGCAAAAAACGCTAAAATTCAACGTTTTACGGCGGGCACGCCGCAGTCATCCGCTGCGTGCCCGCCGCTGCATTCCACCGCCGCGCGGCAGCAGGCTGCCGCGCCGGACCCTCGGGACCACCATGCTTACCTTCCAGCAACTCATTCTCAAGCTGCAGTCGTACTGGGACGCCCAAGGCTGCGCGCTGCTGCAGCCGATCGACCTCGAAGTCGGCGCCGGTACCTCGCACGTGCACACCTTCCTGCGCGCGATCGGCCCGGAGCCGTGGCGCGCGGCCTACGTGCAACCGTCGCGCCGCCCCAAGGACGGCCGCTACGGCGAGAACCCCAACCGCCTGCAGCACTACTACCAGTACCAGGTGGTGCTCAAGCCGGCGCCGGAGAACATCCTCGACCTGTACCTCGGTTCGCTGGAAGCGCTTGGCCTGGACCTCAAGCAGAACGACGTCCGCTTCGTCGAGGACGACTGGGAGAACCCCACGCTCGGCGCCTGGGGCCTGGGCTGGGAAGTCTGGCTCAATGGCATGGAAGTGACGCAGTTCACGTACTTCCAGCAAGTCGGTGGCCTCGATTGCAAGCCGATCACCGGTGAGATCACCTACGGCATCGAGCGCCTGGCGATGTACCTGCAGCAGGTCGAGAACATCTATGACCTGGTCTGGACGGAATGGGAAGAACCGGGCCCCAACGGCCCCGTGAAGCGCCGCCTGACCTACGGCGACGTCTACCACCAGAACGAAGTCGAGCAATCGACCTACAACTTCGAGCACGCCGACACGACCGTGCTGTTCCGCCGCTTTGCCGAGCACGAAGCCGAGGCCAAGCGCCTGATGGGCGTGCCCGCGGAAGGCGCCGTTGAGAGCGATGCACCCGTCGTCCAACTCGCCCTGCCCGCCTACGAGCAGGTGCTCAAGGCTGGCCACACCTTCAACCTGCTGGACGCGCGCGGCGCCATCTCGGTGACGGAGCGCGCAGCCTACATCGGCCGTATCCGCAACCTTTCGCGTCTGGTGGCGCAGGCCTACTACGACTCGCGCGAGCGTTTGGGCTTCCCGATGTGCGGCACGGCGGCCGCCGTCAGTGCAGCCCCCGCGGAGGCCGCATGACCGCACACCGCGCCCGACGCGGCCTTGCCCTGCTGACGGCAGCGTCGCTGACGGCACTGGCGCTGCCCTCGGGCGTGGCCCAGGCGGCGCGGCACCAGCGCGCGGCCAAGCCGGCGCAGGGCGCCCAGGCCGCCGACCCGGTCTTTGTCGTGCCTGACACCCTGTCGCAGTTGTGCGTGGCCGACGCCAAACCGCTGCAGCAAGCGCTGGCCACGCAATGGTCGCCCGCGCCCGCATCGCTCGACCAGTGGACGAGCCTGGCCCGCACCATGGCGTGCGACCTGTCCGGCGCGCGTGATCTAGGCTGGCACCGCGTGCCGCTGCGCACCTACGCGACCGCCCTGCGCTTCCCCTTCACCTGGACGGAATGGCAGGGCTCGGGCAGCAAGGCACAACGCCGCACGCGCGTCTACCGCTCGTCCGCGCAGATGCCGAGCCGGCTGGAATTCAATGTGTCCGGCACGCTGCAGGAGGTGCGCTATGACGCGCGCCGCGGCGTGCTGTCGGCCCGCTTCCTGCGCCGCGACGCCGCAGGCGCCAACCCCGCGCCGATCGCGCCGCCGCCCCCGCCGGGCCAGTGCGCCGGCACGCAGCTGCAGTTCCAGCAGCAGGGGGGCGTGTGGCTGCTGTCGGGCGTGGAGCCCGTGCCCGGATCGCCCTGCTGAACCGCATATGTAACCGCCGCAACCGTGCGGCGCAGAACAACGACGTCACCGATTTCTAAGCTATGTCCACCCTCCTGATCGAACTGCTGACCGAAGAACTGCCGCCGAAAGCGCTGGCCCGTCTGGGCGAGGCGTTTGCGCAGAGCCTGTTCGACGGCCTGTCGTCGCAAGGCCTGCTCGAAGACGGCGCCAGCGTGGAAGGCTTCGCCACGCCGCGCCGCCTGGCCGCGTCGATCAGCGGCGTGCGCCGCACCGCCCCGGACCGCGAGCTGCGCGAGAAGGTGCTGCCCGTGAACATCGCCTTCGACGCCGAAGGCAAGCCGGCCGCACCGCTGACGAAGAAGTTGGCCGCGCTGGCCAAGTCGGTGGGCGTGGAAGCGATCGCGCCCGAGTCGCTCGAGCGCGCGCCGGATGGCAAGGCAGAGTCCCTCTTCTACCGCTACACCGCACGCGGCGCCGTGCTGGCCGACGGCCTGCAGACCGCGTTGTCGCAGACCATCGCCAACCTGCCGATCCCCAAGGTGATGACCTACCAGCGCCCCGATGGCGACAATGTGCAGTTCGTGCGCCCGGCGCACAAGCTGATCGCGTTGCTGGGCAACGAGGTCATCCCGGTGAGCGTGCTGGGCCTGCAGTCGGGCAACGTGACGCTCGGCCACCGCTTCCTGTCGGCCGGCGAAATCGTCATCACCGATGCGACCTCGTACGCCGGCGCGCTGGAATCGCAGGGCAAGGTGATTGCCAGCTATGCCAAGCGCCGCGAAGCCATCCGCGCCGAACTGCTCAAGACCGCCGGCGCCGATACGGTGGTGATGCCCGAAGCGCTGCTCGATGAGGTGAATTCATTGGTGGAATGGCCGGTGGTCTACCCCTGCCACTTCGAGGAGCAATTCCTCGCCGTGCCGCAGGAGTGCCTGATCCTGACCATGCAGACCAACCAGAAGTACTTTGCGCTGACCGACGCGCAAGGCCATCTGCGCAACCGCTTCCTGATCGTCTCGAACCTGGCCACCGCCACGCCCGAGGCCATCATCCAAGGCAACGAGCGCGTGGTGCGTCCGCGTCTGGCCGACGCGCGCTTCTTCTTCGAGCACGACAAGAAGAAGCCGCTGGCCGACCGTGTGCCGCTGCTCGCGCGCGTGGTCTATCACAACAAGATCGGCACGCAGCTCGAGCGCGTGACGCGCCTGCAGGCGATTGCCGGGCGACTGGCCGAGAAGCTCGGCGTCGACGTGCTACACGCCAAGCGCGGCGCGCTGCTGGCCAAGGCCGACCTGCTGACCGACATGGTGGGCGAGTTCCCCGAGCTGCAGGGCACCATGGGCACCTACTACGCCCGCCACGACGGCGAGCCTGAAGACGTGGCGCTGGCCTGCTCCGAGCACTACCAGCCGCGCTTTGCCGGCGACGCGCTGCCCTCCACCGCCACCGGCACCGTGGTGGCGCTGGCCGATAAGCTGGAAACGCTGGTCGGCATCTGGGGCATCGGCCTGTCGCCCACGGGCGAGAAAGACCCGTTCGCGCTGCGCCGCCACGCGCTGGGCATCCTGCGCATGCTGATCGAGAAGCCGCTCACGCTGACCATCAACGACGCGCTGCAGATTGCCGCCGCCAGCTTCGACGGCATTGCCGCCGTCAAGCCGGACGTGGCCGCCATCACCGACTTCCTGTACGACCGCCTGCGCGGCTACCTGAAGGACAAGGGCTACAGCACCAACGAGGTGGAAGCCGTGGTCAGCCAGCGCCCGCAGCGCCTGGACGACATCGTCGCGCGCCTGGAAGCCGTGCGCGCCTTTGCCGCCCTACCGCAGGCTGAAGCCCTGGCCGCCGCCAACAAGCGCATCACCAACATCCTGAAGAAGACCGACGTCGCCATCGGCGCGGTCAAGCCGCAGCTGCTGCAGGAAGACGCCGAGCGCGCGCTGCACCAGGCCGTCGCCTCGTCGGAGCCGCACGTGCACGACGCCTTCGCGCGCGGCGACTTCACCACGGCGCTCAAGACGCTGGCTGGCTTGCGCGAAGCGGTCGACACCTTCTTCGACGGCGTGATGGTGATGGCCGACGACACCGCGCTGCGCGACAACCGCCTCGCGCTGCTGGGCGAGCTGCACGGCCTGATGAACCGCGTGGCCGACATCTCCAAGCTGGCGGCCTGAGCGCAAGGTACCGGAGCCCCGAACGCGAGACCCAACATGCCCCACATCCCCAAGCTGGTGATCCTGGACCGCGACGGCGTCATCAACCTCGACAGCGACCAGTTCATCAAGTCGCCCGACGAATGGATCGCCATCGAGGGCAGCCTGGAGGCGATTGCCGAGCTGAACCAGGCCGGCTACCAGGTGGTGGTTGCCACCAACCAGTCGGGCATCGGGCGCGGGCTGTTCGAGGCCGCCGCGCTCAACGCCATGCACGAGAAGATGTACAAGGCGCTGGCCATGCAGGGCGGCCGCGTCGATGCCGTCTTCTTCTGCCCGCACACCGCCGCGGATGACTGCGATTGCCGCAAACCCAAGCCCGGCATGTTCCATGAGATCGCACGCCGCTTCGACGTCGCCCTGCACGGCGTGCCGGTGGTCGGCGATTCGCTGCGCGACCTGCAAGCCGGCGTCGAAGCCGGCGCCGTGCCCCACCTCGTGCTGACCGGCAAGGGCATCAAGACCCGCGACGCCGGCAACCTGCCACCCGGCACACAGATTCACCAAGACCTGCGCGCCTTCGCCCGCGCGCTGCTGTCGCCTGCGCCCCACCCCCAGGGCACGCCCTCGCGCGCGCCCCATGAATCCGCACCATGACTTTCATTCGTTCGCTGCTGTTCCTGGTTTTCATGCTTGCCTATACGCCACCCTATGCGGTGGCGTGCTTCATCGTCTTTCCATTCATGAACCCGCACCGGCGTTTCTGGATGGTGTCGGGCTGGACCAAGTCGATCATCTGGATGGCCCGCTGGCTGGTCGGCATCCGCTGGCAATACCAGGGCTGGGAGCACATCGAGGAAGCGGTCGCCAGCAACAAGCAGGTGGTCCTGCTCTCCAAGCATCAGTCGGCCTGGGAGACCATCGCGTATGTCGCGACCATGCCGCGTCCGCTGTGCTACGTGTTCAAGCGCGAGCTCCTGTACGTGCCGTTCTTCGGCTGGGCGCTGGGCCTGCTGAAGATGGTGCACATCAACCGCAAGGACGGCACCAACGCGTTCGTCTCGGTGGCGCGCCAAGGCAAGGAGCGGCTGGCCGACGGCTCGTGGATCATCATGTTCCCGGAAGGCACGCGCACGCGCACGGGCGATCCGAAGCCGCGCTACAAGAGCGGTGGTGCCCGCCTGGCGGTGGACACCGGCGCCTGGGTCATCCCCATCGCGCACAACTCCGGCCGGGTGTGGCCGCGCAATTCGTTCCTGAAATATCCGGGGCTGATCACGCTGTCAGTCGGCCCGGCCATCGCCAGCGCCGGCAAGACCGGTGATCAGCTCAACCGCGAGGTGCAAGCGTGGATCGAAGCAGAAATGCGTAGAATCGACGCGGATAGCTACCGCGAGCGCGCATGAAACTGCTGCGACCACCGACTTCGCCCACCGCCGCCGACACCGTGCAGCTCGAGCTGCCGCTGCTCGCGCCCGAAGCCCCGCCGCAGCCACACTCGCAGCCGGACGCCGCCCTCTTCGCCCCGCCCGCCCCCGATCCCACGACAGTCCCGCTCGGCGCCAACCAGCGCCGCCTGACGCTCGGTGAACGCGCGCTGGTCTACAACCTCAAGCGCTCGTCGCGGCGCACCATCGGTTTTGTCATCGATGACCGCGGGCTGTCGATCACCGCGCCGCGCTGGGTCACGCTCGGCGAGATCGAGCACGCCATCAGCGAAAAGCAGAAGTGGATCTTCGCCAAGCTGGCCGAGTGGCGCACCAACGCTGCCCGCCGTGTGCTGCCGCCCATGCTGTGGCAGGACGGCGCAGCACTACCCTTCCTGGGCAAGTCGGTCACGCTCAAGCTGGAGTCGCCCATCGGCGCGCTGATGTTCGACGCCGATATGTGCGTGCTGCACCTGGGCCTGCCGCCCACCACCACCGAGCAGCAGATCAAGGACCGCGTGCAGGGCTGGCTGCAGACGCAGGCGCGGCGACTATTCGGTGAACGGCTGGAGGTGTACGCCGAGCGGCTGGGCGTGCGGCACAGCGCGTACGCGTTGTCCTCCGCTGCCACGCGCTGGGGCAGCTGCACGGCCGACGGCAAGATCCGCCTGAACTGGCGGCTGGTGCATTTTCCGATGTCGCTGATCGACTACGTGGTGGCGCATGAGCTGGCGCATCTCAAGGAGATGAACCACAGCCCGCGCTTTTGGGACACGGTGGAGTCGATCTTTCCTGAGTTTCGCGAGGCGCGCGAGCAGTTGCGCTCGCACCCGCCGGAGTTGCTGCCGGCGTTCTGAGGGCACCGCCCCTTTGCCTTTGCCGCCCCCGTGCACAGCCCAGGCATGCCGCGCCGCCATCCATGATCTTTGCTCCCGCCCTCTCCCTGCTGGGCTTCCTGGTTCTCGTCATCCTGCCGCTCGTAGGCGTGTTGGGTACGATCCCGATGGTCGGCATTGTCATAGCAAGGTCCTGCAAGAAGCATCCTCCGCTTTCTCGGAAAGCGCGGACATGGATGTGGGCGTTGGCGGCCTTCCTTGCCGTGGCGGATCTGTGGACCGGTCTGCTGTTTTACCAGTTCCACAGCGTCGCGCGCGACGTTGACGAAAAGCACGCGAACCGGGTCGCGCGGGAAAACTTCATCCTCGATCGCGACTTTCAGTATGGCGAGCTGGCGATTCCGGCTGGCAGCCAGATCAACCGCTACGACCCATTTGACAACGGCGAGAAGGATGCGCCCCTGGGATTGCGCGGCCTGCGCGCAGTGCGCTTCCCCCACCCGGTGCGCGTGGCCGGGGTCAGTACCGAGGCGATGGATGTGTCCGCGAATGCAAAACTCGTGTTGGCCGAAGACCAAACCATCGGCCCGCTGTTCGCTTACAACGCGAAAGGGAAACTGTCACGCGAGGGCCAGCCGGCGTCCGTCACTTGCAAACGCGGACAAGTTGCCAGCTTCGACGTCCCCTCGATCCCCTACGACATCGTGGCTGAATTCAGCAAGCCGGCACCCGATGGCCCTGACGCGCGGTTCAAGCCGAGCCAGTGGCAGTTTCTGGGCTGCCAGGACGACGCTTCGATCGACCTGCCGCCCGTCATCGCGCCGCGCTGACGCGTCTGGCTGCTGCTTAGCCTGATGACCCATTCCAAAGGGCATCGCAGTTGGTGGAAAATACGCGACTTGGCAACACCACGAAGCCGCGTTTCCTACCACCGACCATGAAGAAGATTCTGCTCCTGAGTGTCAGCGCCGGTGCCGGCCACATGCGCGCCGCCGAAGCCATCCGCGCCTTCGCCGACGCGCACCCTGCAGGCGTCGAAGCCACGCACCTCGATGTGATGGACTTTGTCTCCGCCGGCTTTCGCAAGCTGTACACCGATCTCTACATCAAGCTGGTCAGCAACCAGCCGGCGCTGTGGGGCTACCTGTACCAGAAGACCGACGAGGCGGCGCCCAGCGCGCTCTCGCAGAAGATCCGCCGTGCAGTCGAGCGGCTCAACTGCCGCGCGCTACTGGCCGAGATCAAGCGTCAGCGCCCGGACGCCATCATCTGCACGCACTTCCTGCCGGCGGAGCTGCTCTCGCGCGAGCTGGGCAAGGGGCGCGTCAACGTGCCGGTGTGGGTGCAGGTGACCGATTTCGATCTGCACAGCATGTGGATCGTACCGAATATGCGCGGCTACTTCGCCGCCAATGAAGAGATCGCCTGGCGCATGCGCGAGCGTGGGCTGGCGGCTGAGGCGGTGCACGTGAGCGGCATCCCCATCATGCCGACCTTCGGCAAGCCGCTGGACCGCGCCACATGCGCCGCCCAGTTCGGCCTGGATCCGCAGCGCAAGACCTTCCTGATGATGTCGGGCGGCGCCGGCCTCGGCGGCCTGGACGCCCTGGCCGAGCGGTTGCTGGCGATGGACGGCGACTTCCAGCTCATTGCGCTGGCCGGCAAGAACCAACCGATGCTGGAGGCGCTCCAGCGCATCGCGCAGCGCCACCCGGGCCGGCTCTTCCCGCAGGGCTTCACGCATCAGGTCGAGCGCCTGATGGCCTGCGCCGACCTGGTGATCACCAAGCCGGGCGGACTGACCACCTCCGAATGCCTGGCGATGCAGTTGCCGATGATCGTCAATTCGCCCATCCCCGGGCAGGAAGAACGCAATGCCGACTTCCTGCTGGAGCAGGGCGTCGCGCTCAAGGCCATCGACGATGCCGCGCTCGAATTCCGCATCCGTGGGCCGCTCAAGGAGCCGGAGCGGCTGGCGACGATGCGGCACAAGAGCGTGCCGCTGGGCCGCCCGCATGCCGGCCAGTTCGTGCTCGACCGCGTGCTCGGCGTTACAGCGGACGTGCGCGCAGCATGAACGCTGCCGCCTTTATCCCGCAGCGCAGGACACTCGCGCTGGTGGCCTGGGTGCTGCTGCTCGGCTTCTTCTTCGCCAACGTCGAGATCCAGATCGAGGGCAGCGCCGGCTGGGCCGCCAACCTGCCCACCTGGCGCATCGAAAAGCACTGGCTGCTGGACCTCTTCTGGGGCGGCCGCGCGATGACGGGCTACCACGCGTGGGTGTTCCCGTTCGTGGCGCTGTTCTTCCACCTGCCGGTGTTCTTCAACGGCCAGTGGTCCTGGCGCATCGAGGCGCGCATCATCGCGTGCATCATGCTCTTCTGGCTGGTGGAGGACTTTCTCTGGTTCGTCCTCAACCCGGCCTATGGCCTCGCCAACTTCACGCCGGCGCACGTGCCGTGGCACATCCACTGGATCGCCTTCGCGCCGACCGACTACTGGACCATGAGCGCGGCGGCCATCGCACTGTTCTTCGTTTCCCGCGCGCGCCCCGTCTCGCGCTGACTTGCCACCTGCCATGCGAATCCTCGCCCTTGTCGCCACCGCGCTGCTGCTCTGCGGCCCCCTCCCGTCAGCCAGCGCGGACGCGTCCCAGCCGTCGTCCGCCCGTCCGCTCCAGTGGGCGCAGAACGTGCCCGATACGCCCGTGAACAACCTGCATCGCATCACGCCGACGCTCTACCGCAGCGCGCAGCTCTCCAAGGACGACGTGCCGCAGTTGCAGAAGCTCGGCATCAAGAAGGTCATCAGCTTCCGCGCGTTCCATTCGGACAGCGAGATCCTGGCGGGCAGCGGGATCACCATGCAACGTATCCCGATCAACACCTGGAACATCCGCGACGATGACATGGTCACGGCGCTCAAGGCCTTGCGCGAAGTCGAACGGGACGGCCCGGTGCTGATCCACTGCCAGCACGGCGCCGATCGCACCGGGCTGGTGTCGGCGCTGTATCGCGTGGTGTACCAGGGCTGGAGCAAGGAGCAGGCGCTGGACGAGCTGCAGCACGGCGGTTACGGCTTCCACGCCATCTGGCAGAACATCACGCGCTATCTGCAGCGGGTGGATATCGAGCGCCTGCGCCGGCAGATCGACAACCAGGCCTGACCGCCACGATCGCGCCAATGGTGTGCCCAGCACGTTCTGGCCCAGGCTCCTACAATATCGGCTCCCCGCAGTCCCCCAGGAAGGAAAGCCCCATGCGAATGCTCCACACCATGCTGCGCGTCGGCGACATGCAGCGCGCGATCGATTTCTACACCAAGGTGCTTGGCATGCAGCTGCTGCGCACCAGCGACAACCCCGAGTACAAGTACTCGCTCGCCTTCGTCGGCTATGGCCCGGAGAGCGGCAACACCGTCATCGAGCTGACCTACAACTACGGCGTGAGCGAATACGAACTCGGCACCGCCTTCGGCCACCTTGCCATCGAGGTCGACAACGCCGCGCAGGCGTGCGACCAGATTCGCAACGCCGGCGGCAAGGTCACGCGCGAAGCTAGCCCGGTCAAGGGCGGCACCACCGTCATCGCTTTCGTGGAAGATCCGGACGGCTACAAGATCGAGCTGATCCAGGCACGCTCGATGCCCGATGGCAACCGCCACTGATCTCACACGGCGCCCGCTGGACGGCACCGCCATCGGCCTGATGGTGGTGCTGTGCCTGTGCTGGGGCTTCCAGCAGGTCGCCATCAAGGTGGCGACGCACGACGTCGGGCCGGTCATGCAGGCCGGCGTGCGCTCGTCGATTGCGGCAGTGTTGGTGCTGGCTTTTGCGCTGTGGCGCGGCACGTGCCTGTCGGTGCGCGACGGCACCCTGCCCGGCGGCCTGACGGCGGGCGTGCTGTTCGGCGTCGAGTTCCTCTGCATCTTCATCGGCCTCGGGTACACCACGGCCTCGCGCATGGCGGTGTTCCTCTACACCGCGCCGATCTTCACCGCGCTTGGGCTGCACTTCTTCGTGCCGGGCGAGCACCTGCGGCCGCGCCAGTGGCTCGGCATCGGCATTGCGTTTGCGGGGATCGTGCTGGCGTTTGCCGACGGCATCCTGCACCCGGCAGCCGGACCATCGACGACGCTGGGCGATACGCTGGGCGTGGTGGCGGGTGCGCTGTGGGGCGCCACAACCATCGTCGTGCGCGCGAGCAAGCTGTCGAACGCGCCGGCGGCGAAGACGCTGCTGTACCAGTTGGCCGTCTCGGCCGTCTTGCTGATGGTGATGGCGGCCGGCACCGGCCAGGCCTTCACGGCCAACCTGACGCCGACGGCCCTGGCCAGCCTCGCCTACCAATCCGTGTTGATCGCGTTTGCCAGCTACCTGACGTGGTTCTGGCTGCTGCGCCGCTACCTGGCGTCGCGGCTGTCGGTGTTCTCGTTCCTGACGCCGCTGTTTGGCGTGGCTTTCGGTGTGCTGTTGTTGCACGAGCCGGTCGGCCTGCGTTTTGCGCTGGCCGCCGCGCTGGTGCTCTCGGGCATCCTGCTGGTCAATCTTCGCTAAGGTCGGGCCCGTCCGACAGGCTGCCGGCGATGCGGTCCGCCGGCAGCGCGTTGGCCACCGTCACGAACTCGGCCACCGGCACTTCTTCTGCGCGGCGGCCCAGATCGAAGCCGAGCGCCTCGAAATCGATCACGTCGCGCAGCGCCCCGAGCGTGTTGCGCAACACCTTGCGCCGCTGCGAGAACGCCATCGTCACCACCGTGCCCAACGCGCGCATGTCCACCGGCGCATACGGCGATTTGTCCGCCGGCCACGGAATCATCCGCACCACCGCCGAATCGACCTTGGGCGGCGGGTTGAACGAGCCCGGTGGCACCTCCAACACCAGCTCCATGTAGTACCGCACCTGCAGCATCACCGACAGGCGGCTGAATGCCTTGCTGCCCGGCGCGGCCACCATGCGGTCGACCACCTCCTTCTGCAGCATGAAGTGCTGGTCACACACGCGGTCGGCAAACGCCGCCAGGTGGAACAGCAGCGGGCTGGAGATGTTGTAGGGCAGGTTGCCAACGATGCGCAGCGGCCGCCCCGCCTCGTGCAGCCCACCGAAGTCGAACGCCAGCGCATCGCCCGCATGCACGATCAGCCGATCGCCAAAACGGCGCTGCAGCCGCGCGACCAGATCGCGGTCCAGCTCGACCACCTGCAGCGTGCGCACACGTTCCATCAGCGGCACGGTAAGCGCGCCCAGGCCCGGGCCGATCTCGACCAGCACGTCGTCCTGCTGCGGGTCGATGGCAGAGACGATGGCGTGGATCACGCCGTCATCGACCAGGAAATTCTGGCCGAAGCGCTTGCGGGCCTGGTGCCCCTGGTGAACGCCGGTCGTGGATCGTGCCATCGCGGTACTCGAAATCGAAAAGGTAAAAACAGGAATCAGGAACGTGTTGCGTGCCGGGCCATGGCGATAGCCGTGTCGATGGCCTCGATCATGCTGCCGAACTCGGCGCGGCCGGTGCCGGCCAGGTCCAGCGCGGTGCCGTGGTCAACCGACGTGCGCACGAACGGCAGGCCCAGCGTGATGTTCACGCCGTGGCCGAAGGTACCGTACTTGAGCGGCGCCAGGCCCTGGTCGTGGTACATCGCCAGCACGCAGTCGGCGTCGGCCAGCAGGCGCGGCTGGAACAGCGTGTCGGCGGGATACGGCCCGCGCGCATCGATGCCGCGCGCACGGGCACGGGCGATGGCGGGTTCGATCACCTCGATCTCCTCGCGGCCAAGGTGGCCCGCTTCGCCCGCATGCGGGTTCAACCCCGTCACGAGAATGCGCGGCGCGGACAGCCCGAAGCGCGCGCGCAGGTCGCGCTGCACGATATCGAGCGTCTCGTCCAGCACGGCCGGCGTGATGGCATCCGGCACCTCGCGCAACGGCAGGTGCGTGGTCGCCAGGGCCACGCGCAGCAAGGCGTTGTCGTGCGCAGGCTGCGGGCCGGCCAGCATCATCACTACGCGCGGCGTGCGGCTGCGCTCGGCCAGGTATTCGGTGTGGCCGGTGAATGGCACGCCGGCGTCGTTGATGGTGCTCTTCTGCACCGGCGCCGTGACCATCGCGTCATAGCGCGTGCCATCAGCCGTGCCAGATTGGCAGCCTTCGATGGCGACATCGAGCAGGTCGAGCACGTAGCGCCCGTTGGCGGCATCGAGCACGCCCGCGCGCACGGGCGCGCCGAGCGGCCGCGCCACCACGGTCAGCGCGACAGAGGACGCCGCATGCCACAGGGCGCCCAGGCCAATCGCGTCAGCGCGCGCCTGCAGCAGCGCAGCATCGCCGATCACGTGCCAGCGCACGTCGGCATAGCGCGACGATGCTTGCCGCGCCAGATGCAGCAGGGCCGCGACGGTGATGTCCGGGCCGATGCCGGCGGGCTCGCCGGTGGTGATGGCAATGTTCAGCATGCGGCGCTTTTTTGCAGCGGTAACAAGGTCAATCTAGAAACGCCACGGCCGCCCGCAGGCGGCCGTGTGCGATGCGGATACCCGCAAGCGTAGCAGGCTTACTGCTGGCGGTTCACGCGGTATTCCACGTGGGCGGCGTCACGCAGCTGGCGCAGCCAGTCTTCATACGCCGACTGGACCTTCTGCTCACGGATCACCGAACGCGCGTAGTCGCGCTGGCGGTCAACCGGCACTTCGGCCTCGCGGCGGCCTTCCACCTGGATCAGGTGCACGCCAAACTGGCTCTGTATGGGCTGCGAGACCTCGCCCGGCTTGAGCTGACTCATCGCCTGCTCGAACTCCGGCACCAACTGGCCCGGCGACACCCAGCCCAACTCGCCGCCCGCGCTGGCGGAGCCATCCTGCGAGTAGCGGCGGGCCGCGTCGGCAAAGTCGTAACCGTGCACGATGCGGTCACGCAAGCCGGCCAGCTGGCGCCGCGCATCGTCCGCCTGCATGGTCGGGCCGGTCTTGATCAGGATGTGGCGCACCTGCGTCTGCTGCACCTTGGTCGAGATGGCCGTGCCCGGTGCGCGCTTCTCCAGCAGCTTGATCACGTGGAAGCCCGCGGGGCTCTCGAGCACTTCGCCTGCCACCTGGCCTGCCTTCATATCGACCACGGCGTTGGCAAACACTGCCGGCAGGCCGCCAATCGGGCGCAGCCCCAACTCGCCGCCCTGCGCAGCATCCTGCGCCCCGGAATTCTCACGCGCCAGCTTGGCGAAATCGGCACCGCCCTGGGCCTGCTTGAGCAGGTTCTCAGCCTTGCCATGCGCGGCGGCCTTCTGCTCAGCCGTGGCGCCTTCAGCCACCGGCACCAGGATCTGCGCGACGTTGTATTCCTGCGCGCCAGTGGCAGCGGCACCGCCGCCCTGCTGCGCGAGGTAGTTGTCGATCTCGCCGTCGTACACGTGCACCTTGGAATCGACCTCGCGATCGCGCAGGCGGGCCAGCAAGATTTCCTGGCGCAGGTCCTGGCGGTACTTGTCGTAGGCCATGCCCGATTGCGTCAGCTTGGCCTTGAGCTGCGCCACCGACAGGTTGTTGCGCTGGGCCACGCTGTCCACGGCACGGTCGAGGTCCGCATCGGAGACCTGGATGCCGCTTTCCTTGGCGGTCTGCGCCTGCACACGCTCCAGGATCAACTGCTCCAGCACTTCGCCCAGCAGGTCGGCACGCGGGGGCAGCGGACGGTTCTGTGCCTGGAAGGTGCGCTCGACCAGGTCCGCGCGGTCCAACAGCTCGCGGCGGGTGATGACATCGGTGTTGACCACGGCCACCACTTCATCCACCAGCTGGCTACGCGACGCGCCGGTTGCCGACGACGGCCCGGGCAAGGTCCCGCGCAGCAGCGGCTGGCTGGGCGACGCATCGGGCGTGGCGAAGACACCGCGCAGCGGCGCGCTCTTCTTCTGCGTCTGCTGCGCGTGAGCAGCGGGCAGCAGGGCTGCGCCGGCCATCAGCGCCACAAGCACACCAGTCATCCCGCCCAGCCGGCGGGTAGGGGCCACGCGCGTGGCGGAAGCGGTCGGACGCATTGCGGTCGGTTTGAAAGCCATAGTCGTTATTCGTATTGATCCAGCACAGACGGCGTAATCGGTTGCGCGCTCACCGGCTGGTAGCCGGGCACGTTCAGCCGGATCACGTCGATCGGATTGTTCCCCACCTTCGACAGCCCCTTGAACTCGATCTGGGCAAAGATGTGCGTCGTGTAGCCCGAGGTCGCATTGCTGTAGCGCTGCACCGCCAGCCGGCCCACCCAGCAGTCGGCCACGTATTCCAGGCCGAGCAGCATGTCGGACGGCTTCTTCGCATTCATGTCGTAGCCGATGCGGCCCAGGCCGTACAGCCGGCGCGTCAGCGGCCACTGCGCCGAGACGTCGGTCTGCTCCAGCGCCAGCTGCCCCGTGTTGGCGTCCGCTCGGTAGTAGCGGTAGCCAACGTTGAACACCTTGTTCGCTTCCGGCTTCCAGCTGAACGAGACGGTCGAGCGCATGATGCGGTCGATGTCCTGATTGTACTGAAGGTTGGTATCGAAGAAGATGCCGCGGAACATCTGGATCGTGGTCGCGCCCAGCAGGTCCGAGTAGCGGCGCACGGAGGTGGGCGCGGCGCCGGCCAGCGTCACGCGCTGGCCGTCGAAATCGATGCGCTGGGCCAGCGTGGCGCGCAGGCGTTCGATGCCGGATTCCGACTCGATGAAGCGCGTGGTGACGCCCGCCGTCAGCTTGTTGTTGTCGGCGATGCGGTCGTAGCCCGTGTACGGGTTCTCGGTAAAGATCTGACCGAGGTTGTAGTCCGACTGCGCGGTGTCAAACAACGGGATCTGCGACTGGTCGCGGAACGGCGTGTAGACATAGAACAGGCGCGGCTCCAGCGTTTGCAGATAGCTGACACCGAACAGCTTCGATACCACCGCCGCGTCGCGCTCGAAGGTCAGGCCGGAGTCGAGCGAGAAGGTCGGCAGCGTCCGGTTGATCTGCGTGTCCTGTGTATCCCCCGCCGGACGAGTCAAGCGGTACGAGGTAGCGTTCAGGATGAACTTGGGCGTGACGAACCAGCCCGGGCGGACGACCGGGTAGCTGATCGTCGGCTGCATGAACAGGCGCTCGCCCTGCACCGTGTTGTCCACCGGGATGGAAAAGCGCGTGTAGTCGGTCTGGAAATTGACGTCGAAACCGCCGAGGTCGTAGCGGTTGTACGACAGGTTCAACTGTGGCACGCGCTCGTATGGCGGCGTGAGCGCCGTCGTGGCCGTCGACAGCGTCTGGAACTTCTGCACCCGCGCCAGTGCCACCCAGTCGCCCATCGAATAGGAGACACCGCCCTCTTGCACGTACTGGCGCTGCGTCGCAGTCACGATACTGCGGCCGAGGTCGTCCGGATACGTGCCGTCAGAAACCTTGTTGTAGTTGATGTACGCGTTCAACCCCGGGGACAGCAGCTGACTGTGTTTCAACGCGATCGACCAGCGGTTGGTACGGGTATCGCGGTCATTCGGCAGGAACTCGCCACGCAGCGCGCCGCTGTAAGTCTCGGCCAGGTAGCGGTATTCGGCGCCCAGCTGCACACCACGATCGCTCAGCAGGCGCGGGTACAGCGTCAGGTCGCGGTTGGGCGCGAGGTTGAAGTAATACGGCAGCGTGATGTCAGCGCCGCTGCGGCTGTTGTAGCCGAACACCGGCGCCAGGAAGCCGCTGCGCCGGTCATCGTTGAGCGGGAAGTCCATCACCGGCGCGGCAAACACCGGCACGCCCATGAAGTGCAGCACGCCGTTGCGGCCGGTGCCGACCTGACGGTCGCTGTCGATGTCGATGCGGCTGGCGCTGAAGTACCAGTCGACGTTGTCCGGCGAGCAGGTGGTGTAGGTGCCCTTGGTGATGCGGCTGTTATCCGGGTCGATGAAATCGATGCGCTCGGCGCTGCCGTGGCCACCCGTCGTGTTGAACTGGTAGGACGGCGTGTTCATGGTGCCTTCGTTGGCCGTCACCTTGAGCTTGGCATCGGGGCCCGTGACCAGCGTGCCGTCGCGAAACAGGCGCACGTTGCCGGTGGCGGTGGCGACGTCGGTGTCCTGGTTGTAGTCCAGCGTGTCGCCCTTGACGACGGCACCGTTGCGGCGCAATTCGCCATGGCCGCGCAGGTGGATGTCTTCATTGGTGCGGCCGTCCATCGCGTCGGCGGCGGTGAACGTCGGCACCGTATTGTCGGGGCGCTTGACCGGCTCGGCCATCTTGGGCACCAGCGGGCTGCCGCCCGGCGTGGTCGGACCGGACGTGGCCAGTGCCGTCACGGACGAAGCGGCAGATACCGCCGACTGCGTGGCGTCCTGGCTCTGCGCCGCGGAGGTCGCCGTCCAGACTCCGGCCACCGCGAACACCAGCGGGCGCAATGCCAGCGTGCCGCGCCGGTTGGCGGTCCGCTGGTCGGGCGCGGCAACAGCGGAGCGCTGCCGGGTTTTCCTGGCTCGGTTCGGTTCGGTCATGCAAGTCGGAAACTGGGCGCGGCGCGCACCGGGCGCGCTGACACGTCATCGGTCGGTGTTCCGCCATCCGGGCCCGGCCGGATGGGGCCGGCGCGCGCTCGCGACGAAACTCGGTCGGGTATTATACGGGGCTTCCCTTCTGCCTCATTCCAGCGTTCCCTCAGCATGGCTTCGACCCCTGGCGCCGCCACCGGCGCGACCGACGCGCGCCTCACCCAATTACGCGACTGGCTCGGCACATTGCCCGCCGCGCACGGCCTGCGCATCGACACGCTGCGCCCAGCCTCGGCCGATGCCAGCTTCCGCCGTTATTTCCGCCTGGATGGCACTGTCGGTGGCCAACCCGGTACCCTCGTTGTCATGGACGCGCCGCCGCCGCAGGAGGACTGCCACCCGTTCGTCCACGTGGCCGAGCTGCTCAATGATGCTGGGGTGCACGCGCCGCGCGTCCTGGAGCAGGACATGGCGCAGGGCTTCCTGCTGCTGACCGATCTCGGCCCGCAGACCTACCTGCAGTCGCTGCGCGAGCGCGATTTCGACCTCGCCTACGCCAACACGCTGTTCCGCCCGGCCATCAACACGCTGGTGCGCTGGCAACTGGCCTCGCGCGAGGGCGAACTGCCGCCGTACGACGAGGCCCTGCTGCGCCGCGAGCTGTCGCTGTTCCCCGACTGGTATGTGGACCGCCACCTGCAGCGCCCGCTCGACGCCACCCAGCGGGAGTCGCTCGACGCCGTCTTCAAGCTGCTGGTCGACAGCGCCCTGGCCCAGCCGCGCGTGTACGTGCATCGCGACTACATGCCGCGCAACCTGATGATCAACGCGGCCGACCCGTCGCAGCCGGGCGTGCTGGACTTCCAGGACGCCGTCTACGGCCCGATCACCTACGACGCCGCCTCGCTGCTGCGCGACGCCTTCCGGTCGTGGGAAGAGGAGCAGGAGCTGGACTGGGCCGTGCGCTACTGGGAAGCCGCGCGCCGCGCCAAGCTGCCAGTGGATGAGGACTTTGGCGAGTTCTACCGCGCGCTCGAATGGATGGGCGCGCAGCGCCACCTCAAGGTGGCCGGCATCTTCGCGCGCCTGCGCTACCGCGACGGCAAGACCGGCTACGTGGAAGACACCCCGCGCTTCATCGCCTACCTGCGTCGCGTGTGCAAGCGCTACAACGCGCTGGCGCCGCTGGCCCGTCTGCTCGACCAGCTCGAAGATCGCGCCCAACAGATCGGCTACACCTTCTGATGAGCTCCCCGCGCGCCGCTGAATTCCGCGCTGGCGCCCTGGCGCTCGCGCCCATGTTGCTGGGCGTGGTGCCGTTCGGCCTGATCTACGGCGTGCTGGCCACCAGCGCCGGCATGCCCGCCTGGCTGGCCGTGGCGATGAGCGCCATCGTCTTCGGCGGCGCCTCGCAGATGATCCTGGTGCAACTGTGGGCCGGCGGCGCGCCTGCGCTGGTCATTGCCGCGACGGTGTCGATGGTGAATCTGCGGCACGCGCTGTATTCGGCCAGCATCGCCCCGGCGCTGGCGCACCTGCCGCGCCGCTGGAAATGGCTGATCGCCTACCTGCTCACCGATGAGGCCTTCGCCGCGATGAACCGGCGCGTGGTGTCTGCGCGCCCCGGCTCGGAAGAGGCCACCTATCGCCACTGGTATTTCCTCGGCGCGGGGGTGGCGCTCTGGTCGAGCTGGCAGGCGTCGACCCTCATCGGCGTGTTGCTCGGCGCCCAGGTGCCGACCACCTGGCCGCTCGATTTCTTCCTGCCGCTCACGTTTATCGCCATCGTCGTGCCGTCGCTGCGCACGCGTGCGCAACTGGCTGCGGCGCTCACCGGCGCCGCGCTGGCCGTGGCGTGGACGGGCTGGCCGCACAAGCTGGGGCTGATGAGCGCCGCGTGCGTGGGCATCGCCATCGGCGCGATCGTCGAGCGGTTGCTTGCCAAACCCTCCGCGCCCTCCGATAAGGAGGCCTCGGCATGAAGGCGCTCATCCTCTTCGGCGTGCTGCTGATCTCGGGCGCGGCTACCTACCTGATCCGCCTGTCGTTCATCGCGCTCGAAGGGCGCATGAATCTGCCGCAGTGGTTCCGCAGCGCCCTGCCCTACGTGCCGGCGGCCATGCTGACCGCGCTGATCGCGCCCGATCTGCTGATGCGCAACGGTACGCTGGCGGTATCAGCCGACAACCCGCGATTGATTGCCGGCATCGTCGCCATCGTCATCGCGCGCGCGACCAAGAGCGCGATGTGGACCATCGTCGGCGGCATGGCCGTCCTGTTGATTCTGATGAAGGTGATGGCTTGAGTCACGACATCCGGGCCATGATTTTTGCCGCGGGCCGCGGCGACCGCATGCGGCCGCTGACCGACCACACGCCCAAACCGTTGCTGCCCGTGGGCGGCAAGCCGCTGATCGTCTGGCAGATCGAACGCCTGGCCGCTGCTGGCGTGCACGACATCGTCATCAACCACGCGTGGCTCGGCGACCGGATCGAAGCCGCGCTCGGCGACGGCAGCGCCTGGGGCGTGCGCCTCGCCTATTCACCCGAAGGCGAGGCGCTGGAGACGGCTGGCGGCATCGCCCAGGCCATGCCGCTGCTGCGCACGGCCGAGGCCCACAGCGTCTTCCTTGCCATTGCGGGCGACGTGTTCTGCGACATCGACTACGCCCCGCTGCTGCGCCGTGCGCCGGCATTGGCGGCACAGGCCGCACCCGGCATGCATCTGGTGATGGTGCCGAATCCGCCCTACCACCCGCGCGGCGACTTTGTCCTGACCGACGACGGGCGCCTGCACGCCGACGGCGCCGAGCGCCTCACGTTCGGCAGCATCGGCCTGTACGACACCCGCCTGTTCGACGGCATCGCCCCCGGCACGCGCCTGGCGCTGACACCGCTGTACCGCCAAGCCATCGCCGATGGCCGCGCCACCGGCGAGCGCTTCGACGGCCGCTGGGAGAACGTCGGCACGCCCGAACAATTGGCTGCGCTGGACGCCGAACTGGGTACGCAGTCGGTTTGAGCGCACACAGGGCGGATTGGGAACGCAGCGGTACAATCGTTGCGTCTCTCAAGCCTCTTGCGAAACCGCCATGTCCGCCACCGAACTCGCCTTCCTCCAGACCTATCGCCAGCGCCGCGAGCGCGTCGCGCAGTGGTTGCGCGCGGCGGGTGGCGGGGTCGCCATCGTGCCGACCGCGCCGGAAGCCATGCGCAACCGCGACAGCGACTACCCCTACCGGCACGACAGCTATTTTTATTACCTGACCGGCTTCACCGAGCCCGAGGCAGTGCTCGCCATCGTCGTGCCGGCCGGCAATGCGCCTGCGCGCAGCGTGCTGTTCTGCCGCCCCAAGCATGAAGAACGCGAAATCTGGGACGGCTTCCGCTTTGGCCCCGAGGCCGCCCGCGAGGCCTTCGGCCTGGACGAGGCGCATTCGGTGGAAGACATCGACGCGACGCTGCCGGGGCTGCTCGCCAATGCGGCGGCCGTGGCCTATCCACTGGCCGAAAGCGGCACGTTCGACCGCCGCATGCGCCGCTGGCTCGACGCCGTGCGCATGCAGGGCCGCGCGGGCGTATCAGCGCCGCACCAGGCGCTGGACGTGCGCGCCATCCTCGACGAGCTGCGCCTGTTCAAGGACGCCGGCGAACAGGACATCATGCGCCGCGCCGCGCGCATCTCGGCCGGGGCGCACGTGCGCGCCATGCAGACCTCGCGCCAAGGCCTGCGCGAGTACCACCTCGAAGCCGAACTGCTCTACGAATTCCGCCGCCATGGCGCGCAGAGCGTGGCCTACAACTCCATCGTCGCCACCGGCCCGAACGCGTGCGTGCTGCACTACCGCGCCGGCAACGCTGAGCTGCGCGACGGCGATCTCTGCCTGATCGACGCCGGCTGCGAGCTGGACGGCTACGCCTCGGACATCACCCGCACCTTCCCCGTCAACGGGCGCTTCACCGGCCCGCAGCGCGAACTGTACGAACTGGTGGTGGCCGCACAGGAAGCGGCGATTGCCGAAACGCGCCCCGGGGTGCCGTACAACGTGCCGCACGACGCCGCCACGCGCGTGCTTGCGCAGGGCATGCTCGACACCGGCCTGCTCGACGCGAACACCGTCGGCACGCTCGACGACGTGCTTGCCGGCGGCCAGTACCGTCAGTTCTACATGCACCGCACCGGCCACTGGCTCGGCATGGACGTGCACGACGTGGGCGAATTCCGCACGCCGGGCGCCGTCCCTGCAGAAGGCGAGCGTGCCTGGCGCCCGCTCGAAGCCGGCATGGTGCTGACCGTCGAGCCCGGCATCTACGTGCGCCCCGCCGAGGGCGTGCCCGAGCAGTACTGGCACATCGGCATCCGCATCGAGGACGACGCCATCGTCACGCCCACCGGCTGCGAGCTGATCACGCGCGACGTGCCGGTGACCGTGGACGAGATCGAAGCGGTGATGCGAGGCCAGCGATGACGGACACGACCGCCACGGGTACCACAGCGGCCGACTTCGACGTCGCCATCGTCGGCGCCGGGCCGGTGGGGCTGGCGCTGGCCAACTGGCTGCTGCGCGACACCGACTGGCGCATCGCCCTGTTCGACGCGCGCGACGCCGAGGCTGCTGCCCGCGACCCGCGCGCGCTGGCGCTGTCGCACGGCTCGCGCGTGCTGCTGCAGGAGATCGGCGGCTGGCCCGCGCGCGCCACGCCCATCACGCATATCCACGTCTCGCAGCGCGGCCACTTCGGCCAGGCGCACATCCGCTGCGAGGACTACGACATCCCCGCGCTCGGCCACGTCGTCCAGTATGGCGACCTGAGCGCGGCGCTCAACGCCGCGCTGGCCGCGCAGATGCAGCGCTACCCGAACCGCCTCACACGCTACGACCACACGCCGGTCGACCGCGTCGAGCAGCTGCCGCGTGCCGACGGCACCGTCGCCCCGGCGAGGGTGCGGGCGCTGCAGGGCGAGCGACATGAGGGCCGCCATCCGCTGGCCGTCGAGACCGAGGTCGTGATCCAGGCCGAAGGCGGCCTGTTCGACGACGCCCGCAAGCAGGCCGGCGGCCTCTCCCACGCGCGCCGCCGCGACTACGGCCAGACCGCGATCGTCGCGCACGTGCGCTGCGCCGCGCCGCTCGATGGCTGGGCCTGGGAGCGCTTCACGCCCGAAGGCCCGCTTGCGCTGCTGCCGCAGGACGATGCGCAAAGCGCTGGCTACGCGCTGGTCTGGTGCTGCGCGCCCGACGAAGCCCGCCGCCGCGCTGGACTGCCCGACGACGCGTTCCTCGCGGAATTGGGTACGGCCTTCGGCGATCGCATGGGCCGCTTCACACAGGTCAGCCCGCGCCATACCTTCGCCCTCGGCCTCCATGCGCAGCGCGTGCCGGTCGACCGCCGTGTCGCCGCCATCGGCAATGCCGCGCAGACCATCCACCCGGTCGCCGGCCAAGGCTTCAACCTGGGCCTGCGCGATGCCTTCGAGATGGCACGCGCGCTGCGCGATGCGGTCACACCCGCCGCGCTCGCCCGCTTTGCCCGCGAACGCACGTTTGACCGCGCCGTCACCATCGGCTTGACCGACCTGCTGCCGCGCGCGTTTGCCGTACCGGGCCGGCCGTTCGGCCACCTGCGCGGCGCGGCGCTCACGCTGCTGGAATGCATCCCCCCGCTCAAGCATGGGCTGGCGCGGCAGATGCTGTTCGGGCAGCGAGGCTAGGGCGTAGAGCCTACGCCGCTTCCTGTAGCGAAAGCAGCAGCGCCCCGGCGGGCGCACCCGTTGCTCCGGCGAGACATCGCCGGGCCGCGGGTGCGCTGCCGCATCGTTTGTGCACAACATTTAGGCAATCCGGCCGTTTGGCGGTAAAATCCCGTCCTCGCATTTTTCACTCCCGTCGCTCCGCCCGATGTGTCAACCGACCCTCGGCGGAAGGGGTGGTTTTTCGTTTCTCCATCGCCAACGCAGGCCAACGCAGCGCGCACCGTGCAGATCGGACCGCATACCCTCCGCAACAACCTCTTCGTCGCCCCCATGGCGGGCGTGACGGATCGCCCGTTCCGCCAGTTGTGCAAGCGGCTGGGCGCGGGCTATGCCGTGTCGGAGATGGTCGCGTCCAACGCGCAGCTGTGGAAGAGCGAAAAGACCATGCGGCGCGCCAACCACACTGGCGAGGTCGAGCCGATCGCGGTGCAGATCGCCGGCGCCGAGCCGATGATGATGGCCGAGGCCGCGCGCTACAACGTCGATAGCGGCGCGCAGATCATCGACATCAACATGGGCTGCCCAGCCAAGAAGGTGTGCAACGTGGCGGCCGGTTCCGCCCTGCTGCAGAACGAGCCGCTGGTCACGCGCATCGTCGAGGCGGTGGTGGGTGCGGTGGGTGACCGCGTGCCGGTCACGCTCAAGATCCGCACCGGCTGGGACCGCGAGCACCGCAACGCGCTCACCATCGCGCGCATTGCGCAGGACGCCGGCATCAGCATGCTGACCGTGCACGGCCGCACCCGTGCGGACCTGTACCACGGTGAAGCCGAGTACGACACCATCGCCGCGGTCAAGGCGTCGGTGCGCATACCGGTGGTCGCCAACGGCGACATCACCACGCCGGCCAAGGCGAAGCACGTGCTGGCAGTGACCGGCGCGGACGCCATCATGATCGGCCGCGCGGCGCAGGGGCGCCCGTGGCTGTTCCGCGAGATCGAGCACTTCCTGCAGACCGGCACGCTGTTGCCAGCGCCGGAGGTGGAAGAGATCCGCGGCATCATGAACGCGCACCTGGAAGAGCACTACGCGTTCTACGGCGAGTACACCGGCGTGCGCACCGCACGCAAGCACATCGCCTGGTACACGCGCGGGTTGGCGGGGGCCAACCTGTTCCGCCACCGCATGAACACGATCGAAGACACCGCGGAGCAGCTGGCCGCCGTCAACGCCTTCTTCGACGAGCAGCGTGCGCTGTCCGATCGCCTGGTCTACGAAGACCAAGCCGCCGACGGCGAGCGCCCCACGACGGGCAACAACAACGACAACAACAAGGAACTGCTTGCCGCATGAGCCGCAACCCGATCGATCGCTGCATCCGCGACAGCCTGGATGCGTATTACCGGGACCTCGATGGCGAGAACCCGTCCAACGTCTACGACATGGTGCTGCAGGCCGTGGAGCGGCCGCTCTTGGAGGCCGTGATGGAATGGGCCTCCAACAACCAGTCGCAGGCCGCCGACTATCTCGGCATCAACCGCAACACGCTGCGCAAGAAGCTGCAGCAGCACGGGCTGATTTGACAGACGGCGCCCGCCTGCCTACCGATTTCCCTTTCTGACGGCGCTTTGCCGCGCCACACCCGCCCACCGGCGTTTCCACCATGATCCAGCAAGCCCTGCTTTCCGTTTCCGACAAGACCGGCATCGTCGACTTTGCCCGTGCATTGCACGGCGCAGGCGTCAAGCTCCTCTCCACCGGCGGCACCGCCAAGCTGCTTGCTGAAGCGGGCCTGCCCGTGACGGAAGTGGCGGACTACACGGGCTTTCCGGAAATGCTCGACGGCCGCGTCAAGACGCTGCACCCGAAGGTGCATGGCGGCATCCTGGCCCGCCGCGACCTGCCCGAGCACATGGCCGCGCTGGCCGCGCACCAGATCCCGACCATCGACCTGCTGGTGGTGAACCTGTACCCGTTCCAGCAGACCGTGGCCAAGGACGAATGCACGCTGGCCGACGCCATCGAGAACATCGACATCGGCGGCCCGACCATGCTGCGCTCGGCGGCCAAGAACCACCGCGACGTGACGGTCATCGTCGATCCGGCCGACTACGCCACCGTGCTGGCCGAGATGCAGGCCAACAACAACACGGTCGGCTACGACACCAACTTCAGGCTGGCCAAGAAGGTGTTCGCCCACACCGCGCAGTACGACGGCGCCATCACCAACTACCTGACCAGCCTGGGCGCCGACAAGTCGCACAGCACGCGCAGCGCCTACCCGCAGACGCTGAACCTGGCCTTCGACAAGGTGCAGGAGATGCGCTACGGCGAGAACCCGCACCAGTCCGCCGCCTTCTACCGCGACCTGAAGGCCGTGGACGGGGCGCTGGCCAACTACACGCAGCTGCAGGGCAAGGAGCTGTCGTACAACAACATCGCCGACGCCGATGCCGCGTGGGAATGCGTGAAGTCGTTCGACCCGGCCAAGGGCGCGGCGTGCGTGATCATCAAGCACGCCAACCCGTGCGGCGTGGCGATCGGCGGCACCGCGCTGGAAGCGTACGGGAAGGCCTTCAAGACCGACTCGACCTCGGCCTTCGGCGGCATCATCGCCGTCAACGTGCCGCTGGATGAAGCGGCCGCGCAGGAAGTCGTCAAGCAGTTCGTGGAAGTGCTGATCGCACCGTCGTTCTCGGACGCGGCGCGTGCCGTGTTTGCGGCTCGACAAAACGTGCGCCTGCTGGAAATTCCGCTCGGCAAGGGGCTCAACCCCTACGACTTCAAGCGTGTCGGCGGCGGCCTGCTGGTGCAGAGCCCGGACGCCAAGAACGTGCAGCCGAGCGAGCTGCGCGTGGTCACCAAGCGCCACCCGACCCCGAAGGAAATGGACGACCTGATGTTCGCCTGGCGCGTCGCCAAGTTCGTCAAGTCGAACGCCATCGTGTTCTGCGGCGGCGGCATGACGCTGGGCGTGGGCGCCGGCCAGATGAGCCGCGTGGACTCGGCCCGCATCGCCAGCATCAAGGCGCAGAACGCCGGCCTGACGCTGTCGGGCTCGGCCGTGGCGTCGGATGCGTTCTTCCCGTTCCGCGACGGCCTGGACGTGGTGGTCGATGCGGGCGCGTCGTGCGTGATCCAGCCGGGCGGCTCGGTGCGCGATGACGAGGTGATTGCTGCCGCTGACGAGCGCAACGTCGCCATGATCTTCACCGGCACGCGTCACTTCCGCCACTAAGCAGCACCGTCCACGCGACGGATGAACGGGGCAAGGCGTAAACTAGCGCCTTGCCCCGTTTTTCTTTGGCGCTTCGCCCACGTTTTCATGCGCATCCTCGGCATCGACCCCGGCCTCCGCACAACCGGTTTTGGCGTGCTTGAACGGCACGGCCACCAGCTTGTCTACGTCGCCTCGGGCACGATCAAGAGCAACGGCAATGCCGACCTGCCCAGCCGCCTGAAGACGCTGTACGACGGTGTGTCGGAACTCGTGCAAACGTATCGGCCCGACTGCGCTTCCATCGAGAAAGTCTTCGTCAACGTCAACCCGCAGTCGACGCTGCTGCTGGGCCAGGCGCGCGGCGCGGTGATCTGCGGGCTGATGAGCGGCAACCTGCCGGTGTACGAATACACCGCGCTGCAGCTCAAGCAGGCGGTGGTCGGCTACGGGCGCGCCAACAAGGAACAGGTGCAGGAGATGGTCGTGCGCCTGCTCAACCTCGAAGGCAAACCCGGCACGGATGCGTCCGATGCGCTGGGCGTGGCGATCTGCCATGCGCATGGCGGTGAGACGCTGGCCGCCATGGCCGGGCTGGCGCCGCAGCTTGCGCAAAAAGGCTTGCGGGTGCGGCGTGGCCGCCTGGTCGGCTGACGCATTTCCACAGGAATCGCAAAGACGACCACTGGCACGGGGCAATACGCCCGCCTACCATGCGGGATACCCTGTTTTTTGGAGTGCCCGGATGCTGCGCCGTCTGCTTCTGCTGTGCCTGTTGACACTGTGTACCGTCACCGCACTCTCGGCCTGCCGCCTGGAGTACCACCACAGCAGTGGCGGCGGCGGTAACACCACACCCATCGCCACCGTCCAGGTGATCGGCCACCGCGGCGCCTCCGCACTGCGGCCGGAACACACGCTGGCCTCGTACCAGAAAGCCATCGACGACGGCGCCGACATCATCGAGCCCGACCTCGTCTCCACCCAGGACGGCGTGCTGGTCGCCCGCCACGAGAACGAGATCTCCGGCACCACCAACGTCGCCGATGTGGCCGCGTTCGCTGGCCGCCGGACCACCAAGACCATCGACGGCCAGAGCATCACCGGCTGGTTCACCGAAGACTTCACGCTGGGCGAGCTGAAGACGCTGCGCGCGCGGGAGCGCATCCCCAGCATCCGCACCGCCAACGTCGCCTACAACGACCAGTTCGACATTCCCACGCTCGACGAGATTGTCGCGCTGGCGCGGGATCAATCCACCAAGCTCGGCCGCAACATCGGCATCTATCCGGAAACCAAGCATCCGACCTACTTCCAGTCGATCGGGCTGCCGCTGGAAGACAAGCTGATCGACGGCCTGCGCCGCGATGCCTTCACCGCCAGCCGCACCACCGTCTACATCCAGTCGTTCGAGGTGGCCAACCTCAAGCGCATCCACGACAAGATCCGCAGCAGCCAGCCCAACTGGAAGCTCGTGCAGTTGATGGACACCGCCAACAGGCAGCCCTACGACTTCGTCGTCGCCAAGGACGCCCGCACCTACGGCGACCTGATGACCGACCGCGGCATGCGCGACATCGCCGTGTATGCCAACGGCGTTGGCCCGTACAAGGGCAGCATCATCGCGCTGGATGCCAACGGCAAACTGACCGACCCGACCGACCTGATCCGCAACGCGCACAACGCCGGGCTGGTCGTGCACCCGTACACCTTCCGCCCCGAGAACACCTTCCTGCCCCCATCGCTGCGCAGTGGTGCCGACAACACGCGCAACGTGAGCGGCTCGATCCAGGAGATCCAGGCCTTCCTGCGCGCGGGCGTCGACGGCTTCTTCACCGACGACCCGGCCGTGGGGCGGCAGGCGGTCTCGACCTTCAAGCGCTAGGGGCGGCCCGGCATCGGCTACACTGCGTCCCGTTTTGGAGGAACACCACCCATGATCGGACGCATCGCCGGGACGCTGATCGAAAAGAACCCGCCGCACCTGCTGGTCGATTGCCACGGCGTTGGCTATGAGATCGACGTGCCGATGAGCACGTTCTACAACCTGCCCGCCACTGGCGAGAAGGTCGTGCTGCTGACCCAGCAGATCGTGCGCGAGGACGCGCACCTGCTCTACGGCTTCGGCACCGCCGCCGAGCGCGAGACCTTCCGCCAGCTCATCAAGATTTCGGGCATCGGCGCGCGCATCGCGCTGGCGGTGCTGTCGGGGATGTCGGTGGGCGAACTGGCCCAGGCCGTCACGCTGCAGGAAGCCGGGCGGCTGACGCGCATCCCGGGCATCGGCAAGAAGACGGCCGAGCGCCTGCTGCTGGAACTCAAGGGCAAGCTCGGCGCTGACTTGGGTACGGTCCCCGGCGGCCCCGCCGTGTCGGACGACGCCGTGGACGTGCTCAATGCCCTGCTGGCGCTGGGGTATTCCGACAAGGAAGCGGCGCTGGCCATCAAGCAGGTGCCCGCTGGCACGGGCGTGTCCGAGGGCATCAAGCTGGCGCTCAAGGCGCTCTCCAAGGGCTGACGCCACGGTTGCGTGCAGACGGTAAAATGGCCCGTTCGCGACCGGCACCATTTGCCGGCGCCGTCTGCCCGTCATGATCGAAACCGACAAGCTCGCCGCCAAGGCTGCCAATCCTGTGCAGGCTGAACGCCTGATTTCAGCCTCCCCCACCTCCCCCAACGAGGAGGCGTTCGAGCGCGCGCTGCGCCCCAAGCTGCTCGACGAATACGTCGGCCAGGAAAAGGTGCGCGGCCAGCTCGATATCTTCATGACGGCGGCCAAGAAGCGCCGCGAGGCGCTCGACCACGTGCTGCTGTTCGGCCCGCCGGGCCTCGGCAAGACGACGCTGGCGCACATCATCGCGCGCGAGATGGGCGTCAACCTGCGCCAGACCTCGGGCCCCGTGCTGGAGCGCCCGGGCGACCTGGCCGCGCTGCTGACCAACCTCGAAGCCAACGACGTCCTCTTCATCGACGAGATCCACCGGCTCTCGCCCGTGGTGGAGGAAATCCTGTATCCGGCGCTGGAGGACTACCAGATCGACATCATGATCGGCGAGGGCCCGGCGGCGCGCTCGGTCAAGCTCGATCTGCAGCCGTTCACGCTGGTGGGCGCCACCACGCGCGCCGGCATGCTGACCAACCCGCTGCGCGACCGCTTCGGCATCGTGGCGCGGCTGGAGTTCTATACGCCCGCCGAGCTGGCGAAGATCGTCACGCGCTCGGCCGGACTGCTCCATGCACACATCGCCGAGGACGGCGCGCTGGAGATCGCCAAGCGCTCGCGCGGCACGCCCCGTATCGCCAACCGCCTGCTGCGCCGCGTGCGCGACTATGCCGAGGTGAAGGCCGATGGCGTCATCACGCGTGAGGTCGCCGACGCCGCGCTGGCCATGCTGGACGTGGACGCGGTCGGCTTCGACCTGATGGACCGCAAGCTGCTGGAAGCCATCCTGCACAAGTTCAATGGCGGGCCGGTCGGCATCGACAACCTGGCCGCGGCCATCGGCGAGGAACGCGACACCATCGAAGACGTGCTCGAGCCCTACCTGATCCAGCAGGGCTACCTGCAGCGCACGCCGCGCGGGCGCGTCGCCACGGCCTCGGCGTACCTGCACTTCGGGCTGGGCGCGCCCAAGACCGGCCCCGCGGGCGATCTGTGGGAAGACAACAAATAGCCAACGCCATCCCAGCGCCGCCCGCCATGACCGCCCCCAGCTCTCAACGCAATTTCCGCTACTACGACTTCGTCATGGCGGCCTTTGTGACGGTACTGCTGTGCTCGAACCTGATCGGGGCGGCCAAGGCGGCGCAGGTGACGGTGCCCATCCTGGGGCCCGTCACGTTTGGCGCGGGCGTGCTGTTCTTCCCGATCTCCTACATCTTCGGCGACATCCTCACCGAGGTGTACGGCTACGGCCGCGACCGGCGCGTAGTGTGGGCCGGCTTTGCGGCGCTGATCTTCGCGTCGTTCATGTCGCTGGTGGTGCTGGCGCTGCCGGTGGCGCCGTTCATGGCCGACTACCAGAAGAGCCTGACCGATGTGTTCGGCAACACCTGGCGCATCGTCATGGGCTCGCTCATCGCGTTCTGGTGCGGCAGCTTCGCCAACAGCTACACGCTGGCGAAGATGAAGATCTACACCGAAGGCAAATGGCTATGGACGCGCATCGTCGGGTCCACGGTGGTGGGCGAGGCGGTCGATTCGTCGCTGTTCTACGTGATCGCCTTCTACGGTATCTGGCCGCACGAGCAGGTGCTGCGTGTGGCGATCGCGCAATACATCCTCAAGACCGGCTGGGAGATCGTGGCAACGCCGCTCACTTACCGCGTCGTCGCCTTCCTGAAGCGCGCCGAGAACGAAGACTATTACGACCGCGATACGGACTTCACGCCGTTCCGGCTGAAGGTTTAAGGCACCCGCCGATCGACTTCGTCGAGCACCAGCAGGTCCAGGTGCGTGACATCCCCCCACTGCAGCACCGTCAGCTGGCGCCCGTCGGAGGACAGCCGGTTGATGCTCGCGTTGCGCAGCTCATGCTGACGCGGCTCGGTGAGCGTCATGGCGTGCGCATGGCGGTACAGGCAATCGAGCACGCCGCCATGGCTGACCAGCGCGATGCGCTCGCCAGGGTGGCGGCGGATCAGGCGCAGCGCGGTTTCGACCGCGCGCTCATGGAAGCCGGTGAGCGTCTCGCCGCCGGGCGGAGCGAACTCGGGCACGCGGTCCTGCCAGGCTGCGAATTCGGCCGGATGCTTCTCGGCGACTTCGGCGTAGGTCAGCCCCTCGAACTGGCCATAGCAGCGCTCGCGCAAACCCGCATCGTCGCGCACCGTGGCGCCGATCTCATCGGCCAGCGCCTGGGCGGTCTGCTTCGCGCGCGACAAGTCGCTGGCGTAGATCGCGTCGAACGGCTCGCGCGCCAGGGCCTTGCCTAGTTGCGCGGCCTGCTCCAGCCCCTGCGCATTCAGCGGCACGTCGAGCTGGCCTTGCAGGCGACGCTCGCGATTCCAGTCGGTCTCGCCGTGGCGGACCAATACGATGTGGGTGATCTGCGGCATGGGTAGCGGGGCGGCGGCACGTGGCATCACGGGTTCCCGGTCAGTCATCAGGTCAGACAGATTTGGCGGCTTCGGGCTCGCCCGCTTTTGCAACAGACGGTGCGGCTTGCGGTGCGACCTGCAGCCAGAACGTGACCGGGCCGTCGTTGACCAGCGACACCTGCATCATCGCGCCGAACTCGCCGGTGGCGACGATGGGGTGCTGCAGCCGGGCCCGCGCCACGAAATGCTCATACAGCCGACGGCCGTCTTCCGGCGCCGCGGCCGGCGTGAAGCTCGGGCGCGTGCCGGACTTGGTATCCGCCGCCAGCGTGAACTGCGATACCACTAGCAAGCCGCCTGCCTGCCCGTTGCCGTCGATGTTGCGCACCGGCAGGTTCATCTTGCCCTGGGCATCGGAAAACACGCGGTAGTTCAGCAGCTTCTCCAGCAGGCGGTCGGCCTCGGCCGTGGTGTCGCCGCGCTCGGCACACACCAGCGCGAGCAGCCCCGGGCCGATCTCGCCGACCACGCGGCCGTCGACGCGCACGGCCGCCTGCGAGACGCGCTGGATCAATCCAATCACGACAGCACCACGCGCGCGAAGCGACGCTTGCCGACCTGCATCACGAAGGTGCCGGCCTCGATCTTCAGGCCCTTGTCGCTGATGACGGCGCCGTCGATCTTCACGCCGCCCTGCTCGATGTTGCGGTTGGCGTCCGACGTGGACGGGCACAGGCCGGCCTGCTTGAGCAGTTGCGCGATACCCAGCGGCGCGCCCGACAGCTCGATCTGCGGGATGTCGTCCGGCACGCCGCCGCGCGCGCGGTGGTTGAAGTCTTCCAGCGCGCGCTCGGCGTCAAGCTGGCTGTGGAAGCGCGCGACGATCTCCTGCGCCAGCAGCACCTTGCAATCGCGCGGGTTGCGGCCCAGCGCAATCTCTTCCTTCATCAGGTCGATCTCGGCCAGCGGGCGGAACGACAGCAGCGTGTAGTACGTCCACATCAGGTCGTCGGAGATGCTCATCAGCTTGCCGAACATCTCGCCGGGCGCCTCGGTGATGCCGATGTAGTTGCCCTTGGACTTCGACATCTTCTCCACGCCGTCTAGGCCCACCAGCAGCGGCATGGTCAGGATGCACTGCGGCTCCTGGCCGTATTCCTTCTGCAGTTCGCGGCCCACCAGCAGGTTGAACTTCTGGTCGGTGCCGCCGAGTTCCAGGTCGGACTTGAGCGCGACCGAGTCGTAGCCCTGCATCAGCGGGTAGAGAAATTCATGCACCGAGATCGGCACGCCGGCCTTGAAGCGCTTGGTGAAATCATCGCGCTCCATCATGCGGGCCACGGTGTACTTGGCGGCGAGCTGGATCATGCCGCGCGCGCCCAGCGGGTCGCACCACTCGCTGTTGTAGCGGATCTCGGTCTTGCTCGGGTCCAGCACCATGCTGGCCTGGCGGTAGTACGTTTGCGCGTTGGCCTCGATCTGCTCGCGCGTGAGCGGCGGGCGCGTGGCATTGCGGCCGGACGGATCGCCGATGGTCGAGGTGAAATCGCCGATCAGGAAGATCACCTGGTGCCCCAGGTCCTGCAACTGGCGCATCTTGTTGAGCACCACCGTGTGGCCGATGTGGATGTCGGGCGCGGTCGGGTCCAGGCCCAGCTTGATGCGCAGCGGCACGCCGGTGGCGGCGCTCTTCGCGAGCTTCTGCTCCCACTCGGCGGCGATCAGCAGTTCGTCGCAGCCGCGCAGCGAGATTTCCATCGCGCGCAGCACCTCCGGCGTCACCGGATATTTCGGTTTGGCCGGCGAGGTTTGTTCTGAGGCGGGTGCGGCGGAGGCGTCGGATACGGTCATGGCAAATAGGGAAAAGAGCCGCATGCGCCACAGTGGCGCGCGGACACGGCAATTCGGGAAACCAGCGGCATGCGCCCGGCGCGCACTTGGCGGCGGGCACGATCCGGCGATTTTACCGTGATGCGGCCACCGGCCCCAAAGGGCGCCCCAAGGCGCCCCAAGCTCAGCCCCCGCTGGTATGCTCACGCGCATGACGACACCCGCCCATTCCACCAGCGAGCGCTACATCGGCCTGATGTCCGGCACCAGCCTGGACGGTGTGGACGGCGTCCTGGTCGACTTCTCCGGCACGCGCCCGGCGCTGCTGACCGACGCCTACGTCCCGTTCCCGCCCGCGCTGCGCCAGGCGTTCTTCGACCTGCAGCACGCCGGCCACAACGAGATCCACCGCGAGGCGCTGGCCGCCAACGCCCTGGCCGATCTGTACGCCGATTGCGTCGCCCAACTGCTGCGCGAGAGCGGCAGTGCCCCACGCGACGTGCGCGCCATCGGCGCCCACGGCCAGACCATCCGACACCAGCCCGGCGCGCACGACGGCATCGGCTACACACGCCAGACCCAGCACGCAGCCTTGTTGGCCGAGCGCACCGGCATCGACGTCATCGCCGATTTCCGCAGCCGCGACATCGCTGCGGGCGGGCAAGGCGCGCCGCTCGTGCCTGCGGTACACCGCGCACTGTTTGCGCTGCCCGACGCCTGGCGCGTGGTCTGCAACATCGGCGGCATCGCCAACCTGACCGTGCTGCCCCCGCAGCAATCGGAGACGCGCGACGCCGTGCTCGGCTTCGATTGCGGCCCCGGCAATGCCCTGCTCGACTACTGGATCCACACCCACCGCGGCGAGGCCTACGACCACGACGGCGCCTGGGCCCGCAGCGGTTGGATCGACGCCGCGCTGCTCGACACCTTGCGCACCGAGCCGTTCTTCGCGCAGACGCCACCCAAGAGCACGGGCCGCGATCTGTTCAACCCAGCCTGGCTGCAACAGCGCGGCGGCGATGCGCTCGACCGCGCCCGTCCCGAAGACGTGCAAGCCACCCTGCTCGCACTCACCGCCGACACCATTGCCGATGCCGTGCGCAACTACGCGCCGCGCGCGGCGTCAGTGGTGGTCTGCGGTGGCGGTGCGCGCAATGGCGCGCTGATGGCGCGGCTGGCGGCGCAACTGCCCGGCGTCGCCATCGGCCCAAGCGACGAGCTTGGCGTGCCGGCACACCAGGTCGAGGCACTCGCCTTTGCATGGCTGGCGCGCCAGTGCGTGCGGCGCGAGCCGGGCAACGTGTATCACGCCACCGGCGCTGCCGGCCCGCGCGTGCTCGGCACGATCTACCCGGCCTGAATCACCGGCCTCGTTCGCGATCCTACGGGCAACAAAAAAGCGCACCGAAGTGCGCTTTTTCTTTGGCGATGCGAGGGCGTCAGACCGAGAACGATGAGCCGCAACCGCAAGTGGTCGAAGCATTCGGGTTCTTGATGACAAACTGCGCGCCGTTGATGTCTTCCTTGTAGTCGATCTCGGCGCCCACCAGGTACTGGTAGCTCATCGAGTCGATCAAGAGCGTCACGCCATTCTTGCTCATGGTCGTGTCGTCTTCGTTGGTGTCTTCGTCAAAGGTGAAGCCGTACTGGAAGCCCGAGCACCCGCCGCCTTGCACGAACACGCGCAGCTTCAACTCCGGGTTGCCTTCTTCTTCGATCAGTTGCTTGACCTTGTCCGCAGCGCTGTCGGTAAAGACCAGCGGAGCCGGAACCTCGTTCACATCGGGCGTGGCTGCCTGCGCGACTGCGTTCATGAAAATCTCCTGTGGGAACGTCTCAAAACTTGCCTGTATTTTAAGCGCAAGCTGCAAATCGTGCCGAAGCCCCGGGTTTCAAGAGGATATTTGTGCGGTGCGCCAGCAACGGCCGGGGCACCGTCGGATCAACCCTGGTTCGATGCCAGCTTCAGGTTGGGCAGCAGCTTCACATCGCCGGGCGCTGAGTGAATCAAGGTGCCCATCACAACAGCACCCTGATGCATTTCCAGCGCGGCGTACTGCACATTGCCCTCGATGCGCGCCTTGGGCTGCAGCTCCAGCAGCTCGGACACATGCACGGGCCCCACCACGGTGCCATTGAGGATCAGGTGGCCAACGTGCACCTCGCCCTCGATGCGCGCGGTGTCTGTCACCACCAGCATGCTGGGTTTTTCCGGGTCGCCGATCACGTTGCCCTTGATCTCGCCATCGATCCGCAAGCCCCCCGAGAAGCGCAGATCCCCCTCCAGCTTGGTGCGGGCGCCCAATAGCGTTTCGATCGCCAGCCCTTTCTTTTTGCCAAACAGCATCGTCGACTCCTCTTTCTACGGATCAGGTGGGACAACGCCCGTTACATGGAAAAACTCTGGCTCGCCTTGATCTTGCCGTCCTTCAGCACCTTCACCACGACCGACTTGACCGTGGTGCCGGGCGGTACATCCACCCACCCCTCGACACGCTGATAGTGCGTCAGCTTGACGCGCGTCGCGGGGGCCGTCGCTGCGCCGGCCCCCGCGCCGGGGAAATCGATCGTAGCAGGTTTGCCCGCCTGCACCACATTGAGCGTGAGCGCGAGCTGGCCTTCGAATTCGGAGACCGGGGCAAAAGCCTTGCCACCGCCCTGCATCAGCAGGACGCGGAAGCGCCAGCGCGTGGGCTGCGCCTCATCCCGGGCGATCCGGAAACTGCGTACGTAGATGCCAGCGGCATTCGCTGGTGCGGGCAGCAGGCTGTCGAAGAAGGCAAGGTCTTCCTTCAGTTGGCCGTTCTCGGCTTCCAGCGCCTTGATCTGCTCGGCCATTTGCTGCTGGGCGCCTTCGGCCATGCCCAGGCGCGAATCGACGGTGCCCGCGGCGGCGGCCAGCTTGTCGCGCTCGGCCTGCGCGGCAGCCAGCTTGGTGGTCAGCTCGCGGTTCATGGCGCGCAAGTCCGCATCGTGCGGGCCGGTCAGCCGGCGGCCTTCCTCAAAGGCCCACAACGCCGCCGCAGCGGCGAGGCCGATCACCACGGCGATCAGCAGGATCGTCACCGGCCACGGCAAGCGCGACCGCACAGTGACATTCGGCGCGAGCACGGAAACGCGACGCAGCAGGCGTCGCCCTTTCATGCGGAGACCCTTTGTCCCGCTGCGGGGGACAGCACCGGATTAAGACGAACGGCGGATTGCATCATACGGACCAAACGCTAACGAAATGTGAATTGTAGTCGCGCCAGCATGTCGGAGCTGTTGCAAAGGGTAAGCGCACGCGATATCTCATCCCACCGTTTGATTGTTGTGCTCCAAAAACAAAAAACCACACCCGGGGGTGTGGTTCTTTGCTGAAGCAGCTTGAAGCGGATTAACGCTTCGAGAACTGCTTGGCGCGGCGGGCCTTGCGCAGACCGACCTTCTTACGCTCGACTTCACGTGCATCGCGCGTCACCAGGCCTGCCTTCGACAGGGTCGGCTTGAGCGTTGCATCGTAGTCGATCAGGGCGCGGGTGATGCCGTGACGCACGGCACCGGCTTGGCCGGTTTCACCGCCACCGACCACGTTCACCTTGATGTCGAACGTACCGGTGTGGTTGGTCAGCTCGAGCGGCTGACGCACGATCATCAGCGAGGTCTCACGAGCGAAGTACTCGTTGATGGCCTTGCCGTTGACGATGATGTCGCCCTTGCCCGACTTGATGAAGACACGTGCCACAGCGCTCTTGCGGCGGCCGGTACCATAGTTCCAGTTTCCGATCATGGATTTGGCCCCTTAGATTTCCAGCGCTTTCGGCTGCTGAGCTTCGTGCGGATGCGAGCCTTCGGCGTACACCTTCAGCTTCTTGATCATCGCGTAGCCCAGCGGACCCTTCGGCAGCATGCCCTTCACAGCCTTTTCCAGGGCGCGGCCCGGGAAACGCTGCTGCATCTTGCCGAACGTCGTTTCGTAGATACCGCCCGGGTAGCCCGAGTGGCGATAGTATTTCTTGTCGGTAACCTTGGCGCCCGTCACGCGCAGCTTGGCTGCGTTGATGACGATGATGAAATCGCCGGTGTCGACGTGCGGAGTGAATTCGGGCTTGTGCTTGCCGCGCAGTCGGTGTGCCACTTCGCTGGCGACACGCCCGAGGACCTTGTCCGTCGCGTCAATCACGTACCAATCGCGCTTCACCTCATGCGGCTTTGCGGAAAAGGTCTTCATGATTTTTCCAAATATTGAGTCAGTGCCCGTGTGGACCCGTATCGCGCTCAAACGGCTCACGAACGGATCGTCTTGCGGACGCCTGCGCAACCCCATGCAGGGTCATCGCCGGCCCGCCTTCCCGCTTGTTGGTGCGGGCTCTCTGGTTTCTTTTTTCCGCGGGCAATCCGGAAAAGATTTCGATTGTACCCCGCCAAGAGCCCTTGACACAAGGAAAAAGGCAGAACCCTGACATGAGGGACGAAAAAAAACCCAAGCCGTTGAGCTTGGGTTTGAATCCACCAAAGGAGGAGGGTGGAGGAGACACCTGCTGATCGTTGACTTGGTGGGTTGCACCGCATCAGCCGATCCAATGGGTGCCATTATACCCAGCTCTGGGGCACGCGCAAGAGAATTTGCACTACGAAATTGCATTTCGTAATGCAAAATGCACCATAATGCGCATGCATATAGTCAACTTCCTTATAGATCAAACACTTACTGGATATGGCAGCCGGCGCATTTGTTGCCCACTAGAAGCTTTCCTCCAATTTCGTCCCGATTTAGGTGCATGCGTGACGGGTTGCACCTTTTCACACAACTGTCACTGTCAAGAGGAGATCACCCTAACCTGCCAACGCTGACGAGGCGTGGTGGCTACAATGTGGTTTTTCGTCGGCACCCCAGCCGACGCCCGCACAAGGATTGGACATGGATTGCACAGTGAGCTGGGCCGGCCCGGACGGCATGGCCTTTTTGGCGGAAACCGGCAGCGGCCACCTCGTCACGATGGATGGGGCGCCGGACGGCGGCGGCCGCAACCTGGCGCCGCGCCCGATGGAGATGGTGCTGCTGGGCACCGGCGGCTGCACCGCCTATGACGTGGTGCTGATCCTCAAGCGTGGCCGCCAGGACGTGCAGGGCTGCAGCGTCAAGCTGCACGCCGACCGCGCCGAGACCGACCCGAAGGTGTTCACGCGCATCCACTTCACCTTTACGGTGACGGGGCGCAACCTCAAGCGGGACACCGTGGAACGCGCGATCCAGCTGTCGCACGAGAAGTACTGCTCGGCGTCGATCATGCTGGCCAAGACGGCCGAGATGACGCACTCGCTGGAATTGATCGATCTGGCAGAAGAGAAAAGCGAAGCGGACCGATAAGCCGGATTCTGTGCGCCGCGTGGCCGAAGCCATACGGCGTGACAACCATTCCTCTAGACCGGCCGTTACCGGCCGGCTCAAGCTCCCTACCCGCAGACTCAGCGAGCCGCTTCATCGCCTGCTTACTTGGGATTGCTCCGGGTGGAGGTTACCGCGTTTCACCCTTCGCCCTGGCCGAAGCCTGGGGCGAAGACTCGTCTCTGTGGCCCTATTCCGCACGTCACCGTGGATGGTCGTTAGCCATCACCCTGCTCTATGGAGTCCGGACTTTCCTCCCCTTCCGCTCGCACGAGGCGGCGAAAGCAGCGGTTGTCTGGTCCGCTTCGCGAGGCGCGAGTCTAGCACTAATCAGGGCTGGGCCGTTGCCCGGCGTCCTGGGCGGAATACCGTCGTATCTGAATAGAAGGCGACGTCCTCGTTGGCATCGCACCAGCCGGGGATGCCCATGACGGGTAGCGGGCGGAAATCGCGCGGGGTCAGCTCGGTGTCCAGCAACGTGTCGGCCAGGGCCGCATCGAGCGAAGCCCGATCCGCCGGCAGTGCCGCGACACACACCGGCCATGCGTGCGCGGTGACGGACTTGTACGGCGCAACCAGTTTTTCCAGCAAGGCGTGACCGAACGGCAGAACCGCGCACGACACGCCCCACCCCGCACGCGATCGCACGAACAACCCGTGCCAATCGAAGCCGGTCAGGCAACGCTCGGGCCCGTCATCGGTGCGCAGGAAGATCAGCGCATTCTCGTCGAACAGCGTGGCGGTGTCGCGCACCTTGCCGCGGGCGGCGCCGATGCCGTCTTGCGCGATGGCCCGCGCCTGACGCGCGTTGAGCACCGCCTTGGCGCGCGGCCAATGCAGCCACATCAGCGCATTGAAGAAGTCGTGGAGATTGTCCCGCGTGGGCACCTCGCCCGTCGTGGCGATGTGCGCCTCATAGGCGGTGGCGGGCGGCAGCGCGTCTTGTGGAATGAAGCGCAGCATGTGACCGCCTGACGTGCGGATCACTTGCGCACCCGTATGGACATTCAGTGCGTCGCGCAGATCGGCGCCCTGCCCGACCGCCTGGGCGATCGGCACACCAACCTGTGCGAACGGCGCGAACGCGGGATGCCCCCAGTCGATCGCGCCCAACCCCTCGATCACGAATGCTGACCGCTCAGACCGACTTCCAGCGCAGCATCTCGCCGCCGCGCAGCGGCACCAGCGTCTGCTCGCCGAACGGCACTTCAGCCGGGAGCTGCCATTGCGAGCGCGTGAGCGTGAGCGTGCCGGCATTGCGCGGCAGGCCGTAGAAGTCCGGGCCGTGCAGGCTGGCGAAACCTTCGAGCTTGTCGAGCGCGTTGGCGTCTTCGAAGGCCTCGGCGTACAGCTCCATCGCGTGCAGCGCGGTGTAGCAGCCGGCGCAGCCGCAGGCGTGTTCCTTCAGGCCCTTGGCGTGCGGCGCGCTGTCGGTGCCGAGGAAGAAGCGCGGGTGCCCGGAGGTGGCCGCCGCCACCAGCGCCAGGCGGTGTGTCTCGCGCTTGAGCACCGGCAGGCAGTAGTAATGCGGGCGGATGCCGCCGACAAACAGCGCGTTGCGGTTGTACAGCAGATGGTGCGCGGTGATGGTCGCGCCGACCGGGCCTTCGGCATCGCGCACGTATTCGGCGGCCTGCTTGGTGGTGATGTGCTCGAACACCACCTTCAGCGCCGGGAAGTCGCGGCGCAGCGGCTGCATCACGGTGTCGATGAAGACGGCTTCGCGGTCGAAGATGTCGACGGTCGGGTCGGTCACCTCGCCGTGCACCAGCAGCGGCATGCCAACCTCCTGCATGGTTTCGAGCGTCTTGGCACAGCGGCGCAGGTCGGTCACGCCGGCATCGCTGTTGGTGGTGGCGCCGGCCGGATACAGCTTCACGCCGTGCACGAAGCCGCTGGCGCGCGCCGTGCGGATTTCATCCGGCGACGTGTTGTCGGTCAGGTACAGCGTCATCAGCGGCTCGAACTGCGGGCCACTCGAACTGGCGGGCAGCGCGGCCATGATCCGGTCGCGATAGGCGCGCGCCTGCGCGGTGGTGGTCACGGGCGGCTTGAGGTTGGGCATGATGATCGCCCGGCCGAACTGGCGCGCGGTGTCGCCCACCACGTCGGCGAGCGCATCGCCGTCGCGCAGGTGCAGGTGCCAGTCATCGGGGCGGACGATAGTGAGGGTGTCGATCATGATGCGTGTAGAAAAACGGTCAGCGGAAACAGGAATCAGAGAACGAGGAGGACGCGGCCACGGTTGACGCAGGTGCACGTCAGGCCGGTGGCGGGCACGCCCGCTGCGACGGTGCGATTGCGCTTCATGCCAGCGCCTCGGCAATCGCGCGGCCCAGGTCGGTCGTGCCGGCGGTGCCGCCAATATCGCGCGTGAGCGGCGCGTGGCCCGGCCCCGCCGACAGCACGCGCTCGATGGCGCCCAGCACGGCGGCGCCGGCCTCGGGCTGGCCCAGGTGTTCGAGCATCATCGCCGCGCACCAGATCTGGCCGATCGGGTTGGCGATGCCCTGGCCGGCGATGTCCGGCGCCGAACCGTGCACCGGCTCGAACAGGCTCGGGTACGTGCGGTCCGGGTTGATGTTGGCCGACGGCGCAATCGCGATGGTGCCGGTACACGCCGGCCCCAGGTCCGACAGGATGTCGCCGAACAGGTTGCTGGCGACCACCACGTCGAACATTTCCGGCTTCTGCACGAAGTGCGCGGTCAGGATGTCGATGTGGTACTTGTCGACATTGACCTCGGGGTACGACTTGGCCATCGCCTCCACACGCTCGTCCCAGTACGGCATGGTGATCGAGATGCCGTTGGACTTGGTGGCCGAGGTCAGGTGGCGCGCCGGGCGGCGCTGGGCGAGGTCGAAGGCGAACTTGAGGATACGGTCGACGCCGGTGCGGCTCATGACCGTTTCCTGGATCACGATTTCGCGCTCGGTGCCGCCGTACATGCGGCCGCCGATGCTGGAGTACTCGCCTTCGGTGTTCTCGCGCACCACGTAGAAGTCGATCGCGCCGGGCGCGCGCGGCTGGCCGTGGCGGTCGACCAACGGGCTGCGGATGCCGGGCATCAGGCGCACCGGGCGCAGGTTGACGTACTGGTCGAAACCGCGCCGGAACTGCAGCAGCGAACCCCACAGCGAGATATGGTCGGGCACCGTCTCCGGCCAGCCAACCGCGCCGAAGAAGATGGCGTCGTAGCCGCGCAAGGTGTCGAACCAGTCGTCGGGGAGCATCTTGCCGTGGCGCGCATAGTAGTCGCAGCTGGCGAAGTCGAAGTGATCGGTCTGCAGCGTGAAGCCGAATTTGCGCGCCGCCGCATCCAGCACCCGCAGGCCTTCGGGGACGACTTCCTTGCCGATCCCGTCTCCCGGGATCACTGCGATGCGGTATGAATTCATGGGATGCGTTCCAGTTGGGCGACGGTCAGACGATCGGGATGCTACGTTTGGTGGCGAATCTGGCGGGGTGCGGCGTGAGCGCAACGGCCGGCGCCCGCAGACGCGGTTGCAGCCCCAAGGCGCTTGGCACCCCAGGTAGCCCGCAGGATAATGACTATTTTATTGCATCCGCATTTTTCCCCACCATGTGCCAGCTACTGGGCATGAACTGCGCCGAACCGACCGATGTGACGTTCTCGTTCACGGGGTTTGCCGCGCGCGGTGGCGTGACCGACCACCATGCCGACGGCTTCGGCGTCGCGTTCTTCGAAGACAAGGCCTGCCGGCTGTTCATCGACAACCAGTCGGCCGGCACCTCGCCGGTGGCGGAGCTGGTCAAGCGCTACCCGATCAAGTCCAAGAACGTCATCTCGCATATCCGCAAGGCGACCCAGGGCACGGTGCGGCTGGAGAACTGCCACCCGTTCATGCGCGAGCTGTGGGGCCGGCATTGGATCTTCGCCCACAACGGCGACCTGAAGAACTTCTCGCCATTCCTCTCGGGCGTCTACCAGCCGGTGGGCGATACGGATAGCGAACTCGCCTTCTGCTTCATCATGCAGGCACTGCGCAAGCGCTTTCCGGGCTCGCAGCCGCCGCTCAACGAGCTGTTCTACGCGCTGTCGGACATCACCCGCGAAGTCACCCGCTACGGCGTGTTCAACTTCCTGCTGTGCAACGGCCAGGCGCTGTTTGCGCATTGCTCGACACGGCTGTACTACATCGTGCGGCAGTGGCCGTTCTCCACAGCGCACCTGATCGACGCCGACATGACGATCGACTTCGCCAAGTACACCACGCCGGCGGACCGCGTCGCCGTGATCGCCACCGCGCCGCTCACCGACAACGAGATCTGGACGCCCTTCGTGCCGGGCGAGCTGCTGATGTTCGAATCCGGCCAGGCGACCATGGCGACCAAGGTGCCGATTCCGGAAGAAGTGCAAGCAGCCAACGCGGCAAATACAGCCTGTACCTGACACCGCGTCGCCCATGAAAAAAGCCGCTCCCGAAAGAGCGGCTTTTTTTTGTTGCGTGAAGCCCTGCTCAGTGCGACAGGATCTTCGAGAGGAACTGCTTGGCGCGGTCCGAGCGGTGCTCGATGTTGCCGAAGAACTCTTCCTTCTCGCAGTCCTCGACGATCGCACCCTGGTCCATGAAGATCACGCGGTTGGCGACCTTGCGGGCGAACCCCATTTCGTGGGTCACGCACATCATGGTCATGCCTTCCTTGGCCAGCTCCACCATCACGTCGAGCACTTCGTTGACCATTTCCGGGTCCAGCGCGGAGGTCGGCTCGTCGAACAGCATGCAGATCGGGTCCATCGACAGCGCACGGGCGATCGCCACGCGCTGCTGCTGGCCACCCGACAGCTGGCCGGGGTACTTGGCAGCGTGTGCCTTCAGGCCCACGCGCTCCAGGTACTTCAGGCCCTTGGCCATCGCCTCTTCCTTGGAACGGCCCAGCACCTTCTGCTGCGCGATCGTCAGGTTGTCGGTGATCGACAGGTGCGGGAACAGCTCGAAGTTCTGGAACACCATGCCCACGCGCGAGCGCAGCTTCGGAAGGTTGGTGCCCTTGGCGCCGACCGAGGTGCCGTCGACCAGGATCTCGCCCTTCTGGAACGGCTCCAGCGCATTGACGGTCTTGATGAGCGTGGACTTGCCCGAACCCGACGGGCCGCACACCACCACCACCTCGCTCTTCTTCACGCTGGTGGTGCAGTCGGTCAGCACCTGGAAGCTGCCGTACCACTTGGAAACGTTCTTGATCTCGATCATTGGGTCACCTTCTTCTGAAGTCGCTTCACCAGCACGGAGGCGCCGAAGCAGATCACGAAATAGCACAGGCCGGCAAACAGCAGCAGCTCGACGATACGGCCGTCGCGCTCACCGATGTTGTACGCCTGCGTAAAGAAGTCCGACAGCGCGCTCACATACACCAGCGACGTATCCTGGAACAGGATGATGGCCTGCGTGAGCAGCAGCGGGATCATGTTGCGGAAGGCCTGCGGCAGGATCACCAGGCGCATGGACTGGCCATACGTCATGCCCAGCGCGTACGACGCGAACATCTGCCCGCGCGACACACTCTGGATACCGGCGCGGATGATCTCCGAGTAGTACGCCGCCTCGAACAGCGCAAAGGCGACCAGCGCGGAGGTCATGCGCATGTCGGTAGCCGGCGACAGGTTGAAGATCTTCTGCAGCACCTGCGGCACGATCAGGAAGAACCACAGCAGCACCATCACCAGCGGGATGGAGCGGAAGAGGTTCACGTAGCCCTGCCCGAACCACTGCAGCGGCTTGACGCCCGACAGGCGCATCATCGCCAGCAGCGTGCCCCAAACAATGCCCACGACAATCGCCGTGCCCGTGATCTCGAGCGAGAGCAGCATGCCCTCACCGAGCACGCGCATGTTGTCGGCGTTGACGGACGAGAAATCGAATTGATAAGCCATAAAGAGTCCTCGCCCCCGTTACTTGCCGCCGATGAAGCCGGGCAGCCGGCTACGTGCTTCCACCCAGCGCATGAGGCCCATCACGGTCAGGTTGATCAGCATGTACATCAGCGTCACGGCGATAAACGATTCGTAGGGCTGCGCGGTGTAATCCACCAACTGGCGGCCTTGCGCAGCAAGCTCGAGCAAGCCGATGGTCGACGCCACGGCGGAGTTCTTGAAAATGTTCAGGAACTCGGACGTGAGCGGCGGCACGACGATGCGGAACGCCATCGGCAGCAGCACATGGCGGTACGTTTGCGCCTGCGTGAAGCCCATCGCCAAACCGGCGTTGCGCTGACCGCGCGGCAGCGAGTTGATGCCCGAGCGCACCTGTTCACACACGCGCGCTGCGGTAAAGGTACCGAGGCACAGCATCGCGGAGAGGAACATCGCCGTGGCGGGGTTCATCTGCTTGATGTAGTCGCCGCCCGGCACCAGCTCGGGCATGACGAAGTACCAGATGAACAGCTGCACGATCAGCGGGATGTTGCGGAACAACTCCACGTAGGCCGCCGCGATGCCCGACAGCCACTTGTTCGGCACGGTGCGCAGCACGCCCAGCACGGAGCCGAGGATGAGCGCGATGATCCAGGAAGTGAGACCGAGCGTGACCGTGGTCTTCAACCCCGCCAGCAGCCAGTCCAGATAGGTCTGATTCTGGGCGGCTTCGGTAAAGAAGACGCCCCAGTTCCAGTGGTAATTCATGATGGTTCCCTCAAAAAGAAACGGAAGGGAGAGGACCTGTTAATCGGCCTTTGCCTTCCGTTTCGATGACGCTTGTATCAGGCCCGTTGAGGGAGCCGATCAGTCAAGCGCCTTGTCGTTCGGGTTCTTGATCAGCGCCTTCATGTCGTCCGACAGCGGGAAGTCCAGGTTCAGGCCCTTGGGCGGAACCGGCTGCTCGAACCACTTCTTGTACAGCGTGGCGACTTCGCCCGACTTCATCATGCCGGCGATGGTCTTGTCGGCCAGCGACTTGAACGGCGCGTCATCCTTGCGCACCATGCAGCCGTAGGCTTCACGCGATTGCGGCTTGGCCACGACCACCCAGTCAGCCGGGGTCTTGGCCTTGGCGCGCTCGCCGTACAGCAGCGCGTCGTCCATCATGAAGGCAACCGCGCGGCCCGATTCCAGCACCAGGAACGACTGACCGTGGTCCTTCGCGCTGGTGATGTTCATGCCCATCTTCTGGTCATCGTTCATCTTGCGCAGCAGGCGCTCGGAGGTCGTGCCGGCGGTGGTCACGACGTTCTTGCCCTTGAGGTCGGCCCAATCCTTGATGCCCGAATCCTTCTTCACCATGATGCGGGTGCCGATGATGAAGATGGTGTCGGTAAACGACACCTGCTTCTGGCGCTCGAGGTTGTTGGTGGTGGAGCCGCACTCGACGTCGATGGTGCCGTTCTGCAGCAGCGTGATGCGGTTCTGCGAAGTGACCGGGATCTCCTTGACCTGCAGGTCCTTCATCTTGAGCTGGTCTTTCACGGCCTCGACGATCTTCTGGTTGATGTCGTACGAGTACCCAACGGTGCGCACGCCGCCGATGTTGTAGCTGAACGGAATCGACGAGTCGCGTACGCCCAGCGTGATGACGCCGGTATCCTTGATCTTCTTGAGCGTACCGTTGAGCTCTTGCGCATGCGCTGCACTGCCCAACACACCAACGGCTGCGAGCACGGCGGCAAGCTTTGCGAGGTTCATGAAAGTCTCCTTTTGACCATGAAAGAGAAAGACGGGACTGTACCAAAAAACAATTCGCGACAGTATTGGTGCTGCCACTAAATCGTTGAATCCAACGGGTTTCCTCAGCTTTTTCACGGTCCTGCAACGCGGCAATCTCCGAGAATCCGGACACCTTACGTTGCGCTTTCCGGGCATCCGGAAAATGCGCGCAGCATCCTTCTCCGGAATCCTCGTCCATACCGTGCGCACGCGCGCAACCGATACGGCGATGCACCGATCAGAATTGTTCAAAGCAGGGGAAAAAAGCCCGCCTGATGTGCGCTCTCTGTCGCTTACACCAAACCCGACTTGAGGAAGGAAGGGCAACTCACGTTGCCCTTCGCATGGTGCGATGGCCTGGGACGTTATGCTCGTCCATGGCCACCGGCTTTCTTTCTTCAACCGTCGCGCATGGCCGCCTGATCGGCGGCGACGCGATAGACCGGAACGGTGCCCGGATGAGGCACCGCGCCGGTGTTGACCGACCGACTGTGATGCGTTACCTGCCGATCAGGGGTACAGACCGCGCTCTTGGCGGGCCTGCAGAATCCGCGTGCAGGCGATGATGAACGCCGCCGTCCGCAGAGTAACCTTGTTGTCCTGAGCCACCTGCCAGACACCACGGAAGGCGTCTTGCATGATCCGTACCAAGCGCTGGTTGATCTCGTCTTCGGTCCAGAAGAAGCTCGAGAAATCCTGCACCCACTCGAAATAGCTGACCGTCACGCCACCGGCGTTGGCGATCACGTCCGGGCAGACCAGGGTGCCCTTGTCCTTCAGGATGTCGTCCGCCTCGGGCGTCGTGGGGCCGTTTGCACCTTCCACGACAATCTTTGCCTTGATATGGGGCGCATTCTTGGCGGTGATCTGGCCTTCCAGCGCGGCCGGGATCAGGAACTCGCAGTCCAGCGCCCAGAAATCATCCTGTGACACGGTCTCAGCCTTGAAGCCAGCCACGCTGCCGTTGTGGTCGACATGGCTGATCAGCGCGTCGACATCCAGGCCGGCGCCGTTGAACACGATGCCCTTGTGGTCCTGCACGGCGATGACCTTGGCGCCGGCGTCTTGGAACAGCTTGGCCGCCACGCTACCCACGTTGCCGAAGCCCTGCACCACCACGCGAGCACCCTTGACGTCGACGCCCAGGTTGCGCGCGGCTTCGCTGCCGACCACGAACACGCCGCGGCCGGTCGCCTCGCGACGGCCCAGGCTGCCGCCCAGCGCGATCGGCTTGCCGGTCACCACGCCGGTGGCGGTGGAGCCTTCGTTCATGGAGTACGTGTCCATCATCCACGCCATGATCTGCGCGTTGGTGTTCACGTCCGGTGCCGGAATGTCCTTGTTCGGGCCGATGATGATGCCGATCTCGCTGGTGTAGCGGCGCGTCAGGCGTTCCAGTTCACCGGAGGACAGCTTGCGCGGGTCAACGCGAATGCCGCCCTTGGCACCGCCGTACGGCACGTTCACGGCCGCGTTCTTGACCGACATCCACGCGGACAGCGCCATCACTTCCGACAGCGTCACGTCCTGGTGGAAACGCACGCCGCCCTTGCCTGGGCCGCGCGAGGTGTTGTGCTGCACGCGGTAGCCCTCGAAGTGGGCGATGCTGCCGTCATCCATCTGGATGGGCACATCGACGATCAGCGCGCGCTTGGGGCGCTTGAGCGTTTCAACCCAGCGGGCCAGCGAGCCGAGATAGGGGGTGACCCGATCGACCTGCTGCAGATAGATCCCCCACGGGCCGAGGTTGTCGGCCGGCAGATAGGATGGGATGGCATGGTGAAGTGTCGACGGCGTTGCGACATTGGACATGGCTGTCTTCCTTTTGGAGCCTCGGTAAGGCTCTTGAGTCCCTACAAAATGCCCGCCAGCTTAGGGAGCCCCCCGGATGAAATCCAATGCCGTTTTTACATCGGGTTATGCCTACCGCGCATAACCCTCGCCTAACCGCGAACAGGCGCTATCCCGCCGACAACGCGCTCCAAAGCTGGTCGATCAGCTCGCGCTTGCGCTTGGATTGCGCGTGCCGGCGGTCGTGCGCGCCGTTTTGCGGATGCTCGCGATACAGCCGGATCTCCATTTCGATCGATAGCGTGCCGCCGCCCTTGCCTTCCGCGCGGACCAGCCGCCCGGCCGCCACATCGTCGCGCACCGCACTCTCGGGCAGGAAGGCGACGCCGTGCCCTGCCAGCGCCATCACCTTGAGCGCCTCGGCCATGTCCGTCTCGTAGCACTTGTCGAGCAGCGGCGCGACCGGCGAGTTTTCCAGCAACACGTCGACCATGCGCCCCAGGAACGCATTGGGCGTATAGCTGAGATAGGGGATCGGCTTGCGCGCGGTGGGCGTCAGCCGAAAAATCGGACGACCGTTCGCATCGGGCTTGGAGAACGGCGACAGGCGCTCGGTGCCGAGCACCAGCATGTCATAGCGCGTCGGGTCGAGCTGGATCATCTGGCGCGCGTGGTGGTAGACCATGACCAGATCGCAGCCGCCATCGACCAGCGTCATCACCGCGTCGTGCACATTGAGCGCGCGCAGCCGGCATTGCAGCTTGCCGACCTTCTCCTCCACCTGCGCGAGCCAGCCGGGAAAGAACGTGAGCGACAGCGTGTGCGGCACGGCAAAATCGATGGTCGACGCGCTGGCCGGGCGCTGGCCGCGCATCAGTGCGCGCGTCTCGCTCACCTGCGCGAGCATCGCCAGGGCCTGCTCGTAGAAGACCTCGCCGGCGGGCGTGAGGCTGGTCGGGTAGCTCGACCGGTCGATCAGTTCATTGCCCAGCCACGCTTCGAGCGACTGGATGCGCCGCGAGAACGCCGGCTGCGTGACGTGCCGCAATTCGGCCGAGCGCGAAAAACTGCGCGTCTCCGCCAGGCTGATGAAGTCTTCCAGCCATTTGAGTTCCATCGCTTCCCTCTCCCCTGCCCCTGCTTATGCGTCTTCAGCCTCGGCCGCTGCCACGCGCTCGGGCTCGCGCGCCTGCATGCGCCACATCTGCGCGTAGCGGCCTTCCGCACGCAGCAACGACTCGTGCGTGCCGCGCTCGATGATGCGGCCATGCTCCATCACCAGGATCTGGTGCGCGCCGACGATGGTCGACAGCCGGTGCGCGATCACCAGCGTGGTGTGGTTCTGCGCCAGCCGCATCAGCTCTTCCTGGATGGCGTGCTCGGTGCGCGAATCGAGCGCCGAGGTGGCCTCGTCGAACACCAGGATCGGCGGGCGCTTGAGCAGCGTGCGCGCGATCGCCACGCGCTGTTTCTCGCCGCCGGAGAGCTTCAGCCCGCGCTCGCCGACCTGCGTGTCGTAGCCGTCGGGCAGCGATTCGACAAAGCTGTGGATCTGCGCGGCGCGGGCGGCTTCGAGCACCTCGTCGCGCGTGGCCTCGGGCCGACCATAGGCGATGTTGTAGTAGATGCTGTCGTTGAACAGCACCGTGTCTTGCGGGACGATGCCGATGGCCGCGCGCACGCTGGCCTGCGTGACATCGCGCACGTCCTGGCCGTCGATCTGGATGGCGCCGGACTTGACGTCATAGAAGCGGAACAGCAGGCGCGCGAGCGTCGACTTGCCCGAACCGCTCTGGCCCACCACGGCCGTGGTCGTGCCGGCCGGGATGGTGAAGTCGACGTCGAACAGGATCTGGCGGTTGGCCTCGTAGCCGAAGTCGACGTGGGCGAGGCGGACCTCGCCGGCATGCACGGCCAGCGGTTGGGCGTCCGGTTTGTCGGCCACCTCGCGGTTGGTCTGCAGCAGGTGGAACATGCGGTCCATGTCGGTCACGGCCTGCTTCAGCTCGCGGTAGATCACGCCCAGGAAGTTGAGCGGAATGTAGATCTGCAGCATCAGCGTGTTGACCAGCACCAGGTCGCCCAGCGTCATGTGCCCGGCCGCGACCCCTTGCGTGGCGCGGTACAGGATCAGGATGAGCGCGGTGGCCACAATCAACTGCTGGCCGAAGTTCAGGACCGACAGCGAGTTCTGTGAGCGGATGGCGGCGGCGCGGTACTTCTGCAGGTTCTCGTCGTAGCGGCGCGCTTCGTAGTCTTCGTTGCCGAAGTACTTGACCGTCTCGAAGTTCAGCAGCGAATCGATGGCCTTCTGATTGGCGCGCGAGTCGAGCTCGTTCATCTTGCGGCGGAAGTGCGTGCGCCAGTTCGTCACCGTCACGGTAAAGACGATGTAGCTGACGAGCGCGCAGAAGGTGATGAGCGCGAACCACGCGTCGTACTTCACGAAGAAATACGCAATGACGAGGCTGACCTCCACCAGCGTGGGCAGGATGCTGTACAGCGAGTATGAAATGAGCGACTGGATGCCGCGCGTGCCGCGCTCGATGTCGCGGCTCATGCCGCCGGTCTGGCGCTCCAGGTGAAAGCGCAGCGACAGCGCATGCAGGTGCCGGAACACCTGCAGCGCGAGCGTGCGCACCGAGCTTTCCGTCACCTTGGCGAAGAGGATCTCGCGCAGCTCCGAGAACAACGACGTCGACAGCCGCAGCAGCCCATAGCCGAGGATGATGCCGACCGGCACCACCAGCAGCGCGCGCGGATCGCTGGGCGACACGTTCATGGCATCGATCAGCCGCTTCATGACCATCGGCACGCCCAGGTTGGCGACCTTGGCGGCGATCAGGAACGACAGCGCCAGCCCGACGCGCCACTTGTAGGCCAGCAGGTACGGCAGCAGGCTCTTGATGGTGCGCCAGTCGCCGCGCGCGGCTGCCCCGGCAGGTGGCGGTTCGGACGAAGTGGCGTGGCGGCGCATGTGCGGTGCAATAAAATGGCGGATTGTGTATTCTCCCACCGATCACCCGCGCGCGCCCCGCGCCCGGTGCCCCTCGCCTCAATGCTGCCCTGCGTCATCATGTCCGATATCCAAGCTTCCCCTGAAACCGTCTCGCTGCCCGCCGGCAAGCAGCCTGCTGTGCGCGTCATGCCGATGCCGTCCGACGCCAACGTGCACGGCGACGTGTTCGGCGGCTGGATCATGTCGCAGGTGGACATCGCGGGGTCGATCCCGGCGGTGGTGCGTGCCAACGGGCGTGTCGCCACCATCGCGGTCAACTCGTTCGTCTTCAAGCAGCCCGTGTACGTGGGCGACCTGGTGAGCTTCTACGCCAGCGTGGTCAAGACCGGCCGTACCTCCATCACGGTGGACGTGGAGGTCTATGCGCAGCGCATGGGCAAGAACGGCCGCCACGCGACGGTCAAGGTGACGGAGGCGACCCTGACCTACGTCGCCACCGACGAGAGCCGCAAGCCGCGCGAGCTGCCGCCGCTCTGATTGGCAACGCCCAATGAAAAACCCGGCCTAGGCCGGGTTTTCTTTTTGCGCAGGGACGCCGCGTTCAGTGGAACTTGGAGAAATCCGGGCGACGCTTCTCGAAGAATGCCGTGAACGCCTCACGCGCTTCCGGCGCACGCAGCATCTCGCCGAACTGCTTGCCTTCCAGCGACATGCGCGCGGCGATCTGCGGCGTGGCGCCCTCCTTCATCAGGCGCTTGGTCGCACGCAGCGAGGCCGGCGGCAGCAGCGTCAGCTTGCGCGCCTGCGCACGCACGAAGGCGTCCAGCTCGCCCACCGGCAGCACGCGGTTGACCAGGCCCAGTTCGCGCGCCTCCTGCGCATCGAACGGCTCGCCGAACAGCAGCTTGTCGGCCGCGCGATGGTAGCCGGCCAATTGCGGCAGCAGCAGGCTCGAGGCGGCTTCCGGGCACAGGCCCAGTTGCGCGAACGGCATCGACAGCTTGGCCGTCTCCGAGGCATACACCAGGTCGCAATGCAGCAGCATGGTGGTGCCCACGCCAACCGCCGCGCCGCTCACCGCCGCGATCAGCGGCTTGGTCGCCGTGCAGATCGCCTTGAGGAACTGGTGCACCGGAGCGCTCTCATCCTTGGGCGGGTTCTTCATGAAGTCTTCGAGGTCGTTGCCGGCCGTGAAGATGCTTTCGTGGCCAGCCAGCACGATCACGCGGATAGCGGGGTCGGTCTCGGCGGCCACCAGCGCATCCGCCAGCGTCTGGTACATCGCGGCGGTGATGGCGTTCTTCCGGTCCAGACGGTCGAAAGTCAGGGTCAGGACGCCGTCTGCGGTCTCGGTACGAATCGACATGAAAACTCCAGGGTGAGAACCCGTGCAACCACTAGATGGGCACAGGTGAATCAGACAAATAACCGACGGAGAACGCGTTGGCGCCTACGTTCAACGCCACGGTCAGGCTCATCGGCGCGAAGAGGACCTCCACACCGTGCTCCTGAGCGACCCGCCGCAACGACTGCACTGCGTCCATGCGGTACACCGCGTCGAGCGCGCCGGAATACGTGATCGCCACCACGGGCGTGGCCAGGCGCTCCTCGGCGATCATGGTTTCAACATGCGCCATGAGGCGGCGGATGCCCTCCTCCGAGCCGCGCACCTTGGCAATAGCCTCGGTCTCGCCGCGATGCATGCGGATGAGCGGACGCACGTTGAACGCCGTGCCCATCATGTAGCGGCCCCAGGTGATGCTCTTCTCGCCCTTCTGCTTGGCGCGCGTGTACATGTAGAGCAGCTCGTCGGGCACGAGAAACACGTGCGAGGCATCTCGCAAACGATTTTCGATCACGTGCACCACGTCGCGCACCTCGGCGCCCTCGCGCAGCATGCGCGCGGCCTCGTGCACCAGCAGCGCCTGGCCCGGGCCGATGGCGCCGGTGTCCACCACCGTCAGCTCGAACAGGCCCGAGCGGCCGGCATCCTTGCGCGGCTTGAAGCTCTTCGCCGTGGTGCCCACCACCGAGCCGGTGGCGTGGTTGTAGAAGTGGCTACGCGAGCTGGCGATCGTCAGCAGCAGCGCGCGGTCGTACTGCGTGACCACGTGCTTGAGCAGGTAGTCTTCGATCTCGCGCTCCAGCAGCGGGATCGACTCGGCAAAGTGGTCCTGCTTGTTGACGAGATACTTGCGATACAGCTGCGGAAGCGCCTCCTCGTCACGGCGGTCTTCCACGAACATGTCGCCCGCACGAATGCGGAACGGCACCACGCCCAAACCCAGCTGTTCGATCATCGAGCGCGGCATGTCGCATGCCGCGTCGGTCAACACGATTGTGTTCCCCATCGCGCCCTCCTCTCTGTGCATCACCGGTGGCCCGGCGATGTGTCTCTGTGTGCGGAATCGTGGCTCCGCTTCTATCGCGTGCCCACTGGCGCGGGCCGCTGTCATCGGCGCGCTGTGCTGCGCGCCTGCGCAATCATGCGTTGCGAGACTGGCGATGGCAAGCGGGGAGAAGGCCTTAGGCCTTCCCCCTCGCGTGGGGTCACATGCGTTCGAAAATCCCCGCGGCACCCATGCCGGTGCCGACGCACATCGTCACCATGCCGTACTTCAGGTTGCGACGACGCAGGCCGTGCACGACAGTCGCGGCACGGATGGCACCGGTCGCGCCCAGCGGGTGGCCCAGCGCGATCGCGCCGCCCAGCGGGTTGATCTTGCTGGTGTCCAGGCCCAGGTCCTGGATCACGGCCAGCGACTGCGCGGCAAACGCTTCGTTCAGCTCGATCCAGTCGATCTGATCCTGCGTCAGGCCGCCAGCCTTGAGCGCGGCCGGAATCGCTTCCTTCGGGCCGATGCCCATGATCTCCGGCGGCACGCCGCGCACCGCGAACGACACGAAGCGCGCCAGCGGCGTCAGGTTGAACTGCTTGAGGATCTTCTCCGACACCAGGATCAGCGCACCCGAGCCGTCCGACGTCTGCGAGCTGTTGCCCGCCGTCACGCTGCCCTTGTTGGCGAACACGGCGCGCAGCTTGCCTAGGCCTTCGACCGTCGTATCGGCACGCGGACCTTCGTCCAGCGACATCGTGCGCGTCTTCAGGTCGATCGCACCCGTGCCCAGGTTCGGGAACTTCTCGATGAGCTCGATCGGGGTGATCTCGTCCTTGAACTCACCGGCCTGCTGCGCGGCCAGCGCCTTCTGGTGCGAGAGCAGCGAGAAGGCGTCCTGCGCCTCGCGCGAGATCTTCCACTGCTGGGCGACCTTCTCGGCGGTCAGGCCCATGCCGTAGGCGATGCCGATGTTCTCGTCACGCGTGAAGATGTCCGGCGACATCGACGGCGAGTTGCCCATCATCGGCACCATGCTCATCGATTCGACACCGGCCGCGATCATCACGTCGGATTCACCCACGCGGATGCGGTCGGCCGCCATGGCCACGGCGGTCAGGCCCGAGGCGCAGAAGCGGTTGACGGTCACGCCGCCCACGGAGTTGGGCAGGCCAGCCAGCAGCGCGCCGATACGCGCCACGTTCAGGCCCTGCTGCGCTTCGGGAATCGCGCAGCCGACGATGGCGTCTTCGATCAGCGCCGGGTCCAGGTTCGGCACCTGGGCCACGGCGCTCTTGAGGATGGTCGCCAGCAGGTCGTCCGGACGCAGGTTCTTGAGCGTGCCCTTGGGCGCCTTGCCGATCGGGGAACGGGTCGCGGCGACGATGTAGGCGTCTTGCAGTTGCTTGGTCATGATGAAACTCCTGTTCTCTGTCGTCGCGCGGGTTAGTTACGGACCGGCTTGCCGGTCTGCAGCATGCCCATGATGCGTTCCTGCGTCTTGGCCGAGCCGAGCAGGTCCACAAAGGCCTTGCGCTCCAGCGCCAGCAGCCAGTCTTCGTCCACCAGCGAGCCGGCTTCCACGTCGCCGCCGCACACGGCCTCGGCGATGCGCGCGGCGATCGTGAAGTCGTGCTGCGAGATGAAGCCGCCGTCACGCATGTTCACCAGCGAGGCCTTGATGGTCGCGATGCCCGAACGGCCCGCCACCGGAATACCCACCGGACGCAGCGGCGCACGGTAGCCCGAGTCGGACAACGCACGCACTTCGTTGCGCGCCACGTGCAGCAGCTCGTGCACGTTGAAGACGATGGTGTCGGTCGGCTGCAGGTAGCCCATCTTCTGCGCGTCCAGCGCCGAAGACGACACCTTGGCCATGGCCGCCGCCTGGAAGCGGTTGGTCAGGAACTGCAGGATGTTGGTACTGCCCGCAGCCTGCGCGGCCGTGGCGGCTGCCAGCGCAGCTTCCTTCAGGCCACCGCCGGCCGGCACCAGGCCCACGCCCACTTCCACCAGGCCCATGTAGGTTTCCAGCGCAGCCACACGCTTGGCCGAGTGCAGCATCAGCTCGCAGCCGCCACCCAGCGCAATGCCCGATGCTGCCGACACGACCGGCACGCCGGCGTACTTCACGCGCATCATGCCGTCCTGGAACTTCTTGACGAACGGCTCGATGCCCTTGGCGCCGCCCATCATGAAAGCCGGCATGGCTTCTTCCAGGTTCGCACCGGCCGAGAACGGACCGCCCGGCGCGCCCAGCTTGAGCGACGTCGGCTGCCACACCACCAGACCCTTGTAGCCAGCTTCGGCCAGGTCAACGGCACGCGTGAGACCGTCGATAACGCTCGGGCCGATCGTGTTCATCTTGCTCTTGAACGAGATGATCAGCACGTCGTCCTGACCCGCAGCCTCGTCCACCCAGATGCGCACGGCATCGGTCTCTTCGATGGTCTTGCCGTAGGTGAGCGGGTCGACCGTGGCCGCACCCTTGATCGGCGCGCGGAACACCTGGCGGCCGTACACCGGCAGTGTGCTGCGCGACAGGAACGTGCCCTGCGATGCCGACCACGAACCCTGCGCCGAGTGCACACCACCGTTGTCCGCCACCGGGCCCGAGAACACCCACTGCGGCAGCGCGGCGTTCGACAGCGCGCGGCCGGCTTCGATGTCTTCCTTCACCCACTCGGCCACCTGCTTCCAGCCGGCCTGCTGCCAGTCTTCAAACGGGCCGCTGTTCCAGCCGAAGCCCCAGCGGATCGCCAGGTCGATTTCGGCGGCCGAATCCGCAATCTGCTCAAGGTATACCGCAATGTAGTGGAACACGTCGCGGAACACTGCCCACAGGAACTGCGCCTGCGGGCTGGTCGATTCACGCAGCAGCTTCAGGCGCTCGGCGGGCTCCTTCTTCAGGATGCGCGCGACTATCTCGTCGGCCTTCTTGCCGCTCGGGCCGTACTGGCCGCTCTGCGGGTCCAGCACCTTGATGTCCTTGCCTTCCTTCTTGTAGAAGCCGGCGCCAGTCTTCTGGCCCAGGGCACCCGCCTCCACCAGCTTGGCCAGCGCGGGCGGCGTGGCGTAGACCGGGGCGAACGGGTCGTCCTTCAGGTTGTCCTGCATCGTCTTGATGACGTGCGCCATGGTGTCCAGGCCCACCACGTCCGCCGTGCGGAAGGTGGCCGACTTGGCGCGACCCAGCTTCGAACCGGTCAGGTCATCCACCACGTCGAACGGGATGCCGAACTTGGCCGACTCGGCAAACACCGCCAGGATCGAGAAGATGCCGACGCGGTTGGCGATGAAGTTGGGCGTGTCCTTCGCGCGCACCACGCCCTTGCCGAGCGCGGAGGTGAGGAAGGTTTCCAGCTTGTCGAGGATGTCGCCGCGCGTATGGGCGGTCGGGATCAGCTCGACCAGGTGCATATAGCGCGGCGGGTTGAAGAAGTGCACGCCGCAGAAGCGCGACTTCAGCTCGGCCGAATTGTCCCCACCGAAGCCATCCGACAGTTCGGTGATCGACAGGCCCGAGGTGTTCGACGCGAAGATCGCGTGCGGGGCGATGTGCGGCGCGACCTTCTTGTACAGGTCGTGCTTCCAGTCCATGCGCTCGGCAATCGCTTCGATGACGAGATCGCAATCGCGCAGCTTCTCGATGTCGTCTTCGTAGTTGGCAGCCTGGATCAGGTTGGCATCGTCCTTGATGCCCAGGGGCGCCGGCGACAGCTTCTTCAGGTTGTCGATGGCCTTGAGCACGATGCCGTTCTTCGGGCCTTCCTTGGCCGGAAGATCGAACAGCGTGACGGGAACCTTGGCGTTGACCAAGTGCGCGGCAATCTGCGCGCCCATCACGCCGGCGCCCAGCACGGCGACGCGCCGGACGAGGAAGTTGGAGCGCTGGCCGGCCTGCGGCTGCGCGCTGGTGGAGAGTTCAGTGCGGGTCATGGTGTCCTCACGGGAGGAGAGGAAAGAGACGAGCGGGGCGACGTCTGTGCGCGTCGCCCCGAGGGGGGTGCGGCTGCTTGCTTAGAACAGCTCGGCTTCGAGTGACATCAGCGTCGCGCCGCCTGCACGTGCCAGGCGGATCTGCGAAGCCGTCTCAGGCAGCAGCTTGGCGAAGTAGAAGCGCGCCGTCGCCAGCTTGGCCTTGTAGAAGGTGTCGCCGCTGGCTTGCTTCTCCAGGGCGATCTTGGCCATGCGAGCCCAGAAGTACGAGAACACCAGGTGGCCGACCACGCGCAGGTACGGCACGGCGGCGGCACCGACTTCGTCCGGGTTGGCCATGGCCTTCATGCCGATTTCCATGGTCAGCTTCTGGACCTTGTCACCGATGTCGGCCAGCGGGTTGACGAACTCCTGCATGGCTTCGTTGGTGCCTTCGGCTTCGACAAAGTCCTGCACCAGCTTGCCGAACTTCTTCATCTTGGCGCCCATGTCGCCCAGGATCTTGCGGCCCAGCAGGTCCAGCGACTGCACGGTGTTCGTGCCTTCGTAGATCATGTTGATGCGGGCGTCGCGCACGTACTGCTCCATGCCCCACTCGGCGATGTAGCCGTGGCCGCCGAACACCTGCATGCCTTCGTTGGTAGCGGTGAACGCGTTGTCGCTCAGGAAGGCCTTGGCGATCGGGGTCAGCAGCGCGACCAGGTCGCCGGCTTCCTTGCGCACGGCTTCGTCCGGGTGCGACAGTTCGCGGTCGATCTGCAGCGCGATCCAGTAGCTGAACGCGCGGCCGCCTTCGGCGAAGGCGCGCTGGGTCAGCAGCATGCGGCGCACGTCCGGGTGCACGATGATCGGGTCAGCCGGCTTTTCCGGTGCCTTCGGGCCCGACAGGCTGCGCATCTGCAGGCGGTCCTTGGCGTAGGCCGCCGAGTTCTGGTAGGCCACTTCGGTCAGGCCCAGGCTCTGCATGCCGACGCCCAGGCGGGCGGCGTTCATCATCACGAACATGGCGTTCAGGCCCTTGTTCGGCTCGCCGACCATCCAGCCCTTCGCGCCATCGAGGTTGATCACGCAGGTGGCATTACCGTGGATGCCCATCTTGTGCTCGATGGAGCCGCACTTCACGGTATTGCGCTCGCCCGGGTTGCCGTTGGCATCGGGGATGAACTTGGGCACCACGAACAGCGAGATGCCCTTGGTGCCGCCCGGCGCGTCCGGCAGGCGGGCCAGCACCAGGTGGATGATGTTCTCCGACAGGTCGTGCTCGCCTGCCGAGATGAAGATCTTCGTGCCGGTGATGGCGTACGAGCCATCGGCCAGCGGCTCGGCCTTGGAGCGCAGGATACCGAGGTCGGTGCCGCAGTGCGGCTCGGTCAGGCACATCGTGCCGGTCCACACGCCCGAGACCAGCTTGGGCAGGTAGCGCTGTTTGAGTTCGTCGGTGCCGTGGGCGTGCAGGGCTTCATACGCGCCGTGCGACAGGCCCGGGTACATCGTCCACGCCTGGTTGGCCGAGTTCAGCATCTCGTACACGGCGTTGTTGATCAGGATGGGCAGGCCCTGGCCACCGTATTCCGGATCGCAGCCCAAGGCAGGCCAGCCACCCTCGACATACTGTGCGTACGCTTCCTTGAAGCCCTTGGGTGCCGTCACCACGCCGTCGCCGTGGTACGTGCAGCCTTCGCGATCGCCGGACTGGTTGATCGGGAAGATGACTTCCGAGCAGAACTTGCCGGCTTCCTCGATCACCTGGTTGATGGTGTCGGCATCGATCTCCGCGTGCAGCGGCATCTCCTTCAGGTGGCCCTCGACGCCGAGAAGCTCGTGAAGGACGAAGTGCATGTCGCGCAACGGTGCGGTGTATTGACCCATCTTGGGCTCCTTAGGTGTTGCTGCGCGACTTGCTAGGTATGCAATGCCGCGTCAGGTTCGGTAAGACTGAATGAGTTTGTTAAGCGCCACCATGGCCAGCTCGGCGCTGTTCGGCAACCGCAGGAAACGCGCGTCGTGATGCAGGCCCAATTCCAGGCTGTACATCTCGAACAGCATCAACTGCGGGTCCGCTTCCGCACGCAGGTGGCCTTCTTCCTTCGCCTGCTCGATCGCGCGGGCCAACGCCGACCGCCAGATCGTCACGCTCTTGACGAGTTCGTCGCGCACCGGGCTTTCGGCGCGGTCGTCGTACTCCACCGCGCCGCTGATGTAGATGCAGCCCGTGGTCACTTCCTGGATGCGACGCTCCATCCAGCGTCGCACCAGGCTCCACAGGCGCGGCAGCCCGCGCGGTTCCGTCAAGCTCGGGTAGAAGACTTCCTGCTCGAACCGTTTGTGATACTCGCGAACGACTTCCACCTGCAGATCCTCGCGCGAGCCGAAGTGCGCGAACACCCCGCTCTTGCTCATCTGCATGCGCTCCGCGAGCACACCGATCGTCAATCCTTCCAGTCCGTCGCGCGAAGCCAGTTCCAGCGCGGCATCGAGAATCGCCGCACGCGTCAGCTCGCCCTTGCGCATCGGCGTGGCTGCTGCGTGATTCGATTCAAGACGAGCGGTCGGGTGACGCATGATGATTTCTCTCCGTTCTTTTCTGGGGCATGACACACTCAAAAATCAGCGCTTTGCAAGGCGCCTTTTGCATGTCGGGCAGGACTGTAAACCAGCCTGCGCAAACACTCTAGCCCAAAATCGAACGGTCGTTCAATTATTTACAGGGCCCTGTTTAGCGGCAAGTGTTTTATTAGAAAGCCGCATCTAAATGCAGACGCCGCAATGGTGGCTCTCGCGTCGCAACACGATTGCCACAAACCGTTGCTAGCAAAGGTTTTGCGGGATGTGCGCCGCACCCATAAAACGCGTGCGGCGCAGCATGGTCGACCGGTTTTCTAGTGCTACCCGTCAGTAAATAAAACGGGCCGGAATCAGGCCGGCACGGTGCCGGCGCACATGGGGCCGCGGCGGAAGATGCGTGCGTCCATCTCCCGCAGATCCGCTGCCACGGCAACCTCTGCGGCACACTGGTCCAGCACGTCGCGCTGCAGATCGATGCCGGGGGCGATCTCGGTCAAGGTCAGGCGGCGCCCGCCGTGACCGTCGTCGCACATCTCGAAGACGGCGCGCTCGGTCACGTAGCGCACGGGGATACCCGAGCGCGCCGCATAGTCGCCGTTGAACGTGAGGTGCGAGACGGCCGGCACGATCTTCTTCAGGCGGCCCTCGCGCACGATCCTCAGGCGACCATCTTCCGCCTCCACCTGCAGGCCGCCGGCGGTGAGCGTACCCATGAACACCACCGACCGCGCGCTCTGCGTGATGTTGATGAAGCCGCCCACGCCCGCGACGATGGTGTCATTGCCCTCGCCGAACAGGCTCACGTTGACATTGCCCGCCCCGTCCAGCTCAGCCAGGCCGAGGATGGCGAGGTCGATGCCACCGCCTTCATAGAAGTCGAACTGCGCGGGCTGGTCGACCACCGCCTCTGGATAAGCCGAGGCGCCAAAGCTCAGCCCATCCGCCGGCGTGCCGCCGATGGGGCCGGCCTCCACCGTGAGCGTGAAGCCGCGCGCGCCCTCCTGCTCGGCCAGCGCGCCCACGGCGGCCGGCATGCCTACGCCGAGGTTCACCACGCGCGGCTGCTGCGCCATCAACTCCAGCACGGCGCGACGCTGCACCAGCGTGCGGGCGTCGAGCGCGCCGTGCAGGCTCGCTTCCAGCGCCTCGCCCGCTTCGAGCGCATCTTCCTTCAACTGGATCGCCTCGCCCTGCCAGGGCCGGATGTAGGTCGGGTTGAACGCCTCGCCGAAGGTCATCTGGTGCTCGGCCTCGTCGTCGGCGACAACCACGTAGTCGACCAGGATGCCCGGCACGTGGATGGCCTGCAGGTTGTCGTGCCGATCCACCAGTCGTCGCACCTGGGCGATGACGAGGCCGCCCGAGTTGCGCGCGGCCTGCGCCATCGCCAGCAGTTCGTGATGGAACGCCTCTTCGTGCGTGCTGATGTTGCCGCGCGGGTCAGCGGCCGTACCACGCAGGAAGACGCAGTGCAGCGGGAAGCTGGGATAGAACAGGTAGTCCTCGCCGCGAAAGCGTTCGTACTCGACCCAGGAGGCCGTGCCCGCCGCGCGTGCGGCCTTGGCGCGCGCGTTGATGGCGGCGCCGTGATAGCGCGCGTCCAGCTCGGTACGCGGGTCGACGAAGGTGTGCAGGCCGATCTTGGTCAGCACGCCCGGCTTGCCGCCGGCAATGGCGCGGTACAGATGCGTGAGCACGCCCTGCGGCAGGTTGAACGCATCGCACTGCTCAGCCAGCGCCAGGTCCGCCAGCCGCGTGGCTGAGCGCCAATGCCCGCCGACCACGCAGCGCGTCATGCCAGGATTGCCGAAATGGTTGACGCCGCGCGTGGCGCGATCGCCCTGCCCCGCGGAGTACACCAGCGTCAGATCGCGCGGCTCGCCGGTGGCCAGGAAGCGTCGCTCCAGCGCGTGCGTGACCGCCTCGGCATGGCCCGCGCCGACAAAGCCGGCGCACGCCACCGTCCAGCCGGGTTGCACCAGCCGCGCCGCTTCGTCTGCTGTGATGACCTGCATGTTGTCTCCGCTGTCGTTGTTGTGTTTGTTGTTGTGTTTGTTGCTGCGTCTGCGGCTAGTACTGCGCGGCGCCTCCGCTGATGACCACACCCAGCCGCACCAGCCGATACGCGCACCAATCGGCCAGGCGCGACCACCACGGGCGCGCGGCATGCGCGTCGGCCAGGACAGGCCGTGCGTGGCGCGCGATGGCGTCTTCCAGTGCCACGCGCAGGTGCCCGGCCACGGTCGCATCCCAGGCGACGACGTTGGCCTCGCGTGCGAGCAGCAGGCTGAACGGATCGATGTTGCTCGAGCCGATCGTTGCCCAGCGCCCATCCGCCACTGCCACCTTGGCGTGCAGGAAGCTGGCGGTGTACTCGTGGATCTCCACGCCATCGCGCAGCAGCATGTGATACAGCGAGCGTGTCGCGTAATGCTGCAGGCGGTATTCGACCTGCCCCTGCAGCAGCATCCGCACGCGCACGCCGCGCTGGCGGCAGGCGGCCAGCGCGCGCATGAAGCGCCCGCCCGGCAGGAAGTACGCGTTGGCGATGATCACCTCCTGCCGCGCCGTGCCCAGTGCGCGCAGGTATTCACGCTCGATGGCGCGCCGGTTGCGCACGTTGTCGCGCAGCACCAGCGACGCCAGCACATTGCCCGACGCGTGATCCGGCTCGGCACCGGACGCGCCGCCGAATGCACCACGAGCGCGCGGCTTGGGCGCATCCGTCATCACCGGAAACTCGGCGGCGACACCCGTCACGCCGACCTCGCGCACGCCTTCGCGCAGGCCCATCTGCCACCACAGGCGGTCCGTCGTGAGCGCGATCTGGCTCACCAGCGGCCCGCGCACACGGACGGCAAAGTCATAGCGCGCATCGAGCTGGCTGTCTTGCAGCGGCGCATGGTTCAGGTCGTCGATGATGTTGATGCCGCCGACGAACGCGACATCGTCGTCGATGAGGGTGATCTTGCGATGCAGACGGCGCAGGTAGCGGCGCTGCAGGAGAAAGCCCAGCACGGGCTGGTACACGCGCCAGGTCACACCGGCCGCATCGAGCATCGCGGCGATGCTGCCCGGCAGCGTGCCGGTGCCAAAACCGTCGACCGTGACGCGGACCTCGACACCCCGTCCGGCCGCGCGCACCAGTGCTTCGGTCACGCGATGCGCGGTGGCATCGTCGGTGTAGATGTAGGTTTCCAGCGCCACGCGATGCTGCGCACCATCGATGGCGTCGATCAGGGCGGGAAAGAACGCGGCGCCGCCCTGCAGCAGATCGACGCGGTTGCCCGGCAGGGGCTTGCCCCGCCGCCACTCGGAGCGCAGCGGACCCGCATCGCGCACGACCCTCATGGGCGCGCCAGTTCCGCCAGCAGGGGCACGTGGTCGGAGCGCTGCGCCCATTCGCGGCCGGTCAGCGCGTGCGCACGCTCGATGTCGAAGCCGCGCACGTAGATGCGGTCCAGCCGCAGCCACGGCAGGTGGCTCGGGAAGGTGCGCAGCGGGCGCGCGTCGGCCGCCTTGTCGGCCACCTCGGTGGCGCCAAGCCCCTGGCAGATCATGCGGTCGAGCCGGTTGTTCCAGTCGTTGAAGTCCCCCGCCACCACCAGCGGCGCGTGCTTGGGCACGACCGAGCGCACGCGTTCGATCAGCGCCTCGGCCTGCCGCTGCCGGCTGCGCGCGAACAGGCCAAAGTGCGCGCACAGCAGATGCACCTCGCCAAAGCCGAGATCGGTCACGGCATGCAGCAGCCCGCGCTGCTCGAAGCGGTGATCGGAGATATCGAGGTTCTCCGACAGCAGGATCGGGAACCGCGACAGGATCGCGTTGCCATGGTGCCCGTGGTCGTACACCGCGTTGCGGCCGTAGACCGTGTGCGGATAGACATCGGTGGCGAGGTAGCGCAGCTGCGTGTAATGCGGGTCGAACAGCTCGGCGGCGACGAGGCGGTCGTTGCGGTCCTGCACTTCCTGCAGGAAGACGATGTCGGCGTCCATGGTGTGTAGACCCTGCCGCACATCGTGCACGCGCACGCGCCGCGCGATGCCTGTGACGCCTTTGTGGATGTTGTAGGTGGCGACGCGCAGACGCAGCATGTCAGGCCCGATCCCTTGCGATCGCTGCCTGCCGCGCGGTATAGGCGGCCAGGCGCTCGGGCAGTTGCAGGATGGCCTCGCCATTGCTGCGCGAGAAGCAGCGCGCGGCAGCTTCCTGGTATGGCAGCCATTCGGCCTGCAGATGCTCGCGCGGCGCCAGCCGCACCGGCACCTTGCCGCTCACCAGCAGGCCGAACCAATGCTCGGTGTTGCGCGTGACGCCCGGCGCGTAGCGGTGGCGCCAGCGCGGGTAGATCTCGTATTCGATCTGGTGGCCCCAATCGATCAGGTGATGCCGGACCGCGTCGATGCCGGTTTCCTCTTGCACCTCGCGGCGGGCGGTCTCGGCCAAGGGCTCATCGAGCGCATCACAACTACCGGTCACGGATTGCCAGAAGCCCGGGTGGTCCGCCCGTTCCATCACCAGCACTTGCAGATCGGGCGTGTGGATGACGACGAGGACGGAGACGGGAATCTTGTGCGGCATGACGGATGGAAGACAACGAACGGCGCCAATGCGCCGCAGTCCTGTAGCTTACCGCAGCCGCGTACGGCCGGCGTTCTTCTCTTGAGCGCCCGCCGGTGCAAATCGTTCCCGGAAATCCGTCACGGTTCGTCCAGCGGCGGACCGGCGACCGCAAAGAAAAACCGCGCCGCCCTCATCGGGCAGGCGCGGCTTTGCGCACACAAGAAACGATCGATCAGGCCGTCGTGGTGGTCGGCGCAGCCACCTTCGCCTCGGCGGCGCGCAGGCGGATGTGCAGTTCGCGCAACTGCTTCTCGTCGACCGGGCTCGGGGCCTGCGTGAGCAGATCCTGTGCACGCTGCGTCTTCGGGAAGGCGATCACGTCGCGGATCGAATCAGCGCCGGCCATCATCGTCACGACGCGGTCCAGGCCGAAGGCGATGCCACCGTGCGGGGGCGCGCCGTACTGCAGTGCGTCCAGCAGGAAGCCGAACTTGGCACGCGCTTCTTCCGCGCCGATGTTCAGGGCGCGGAACACCTTGCTCTGCACGTCTTCCTGGAAGATCCGGACCGAGCCGCCGCCGATTTCCCAGCCGTTGAGCACCATGTCGTAGGCCTTGGCGATGCACTTGCCCGGATCGGTCTCGAGGTAATCCAGGTGCTCGTCCTTCGGGCTCGTGAACGGGTGGTGCATGGCCACCCAGCGCGCATCTTCCTCGTCGTACTCGAACATCGGGAAGTCGACCACCCACAGCGGCCTCCAGGCGTCTTCGAACAGGCCGGTGCTCTTGCCGAACTCGGAGTGGCCGACCTTCAGGCGCAGCGCGCCCATGGCGTCGTTGACCACCTTGGCACGGTCCGCACCGAAGAACAGGATGTCGCCATCCTGCGCGGCGCTGCGCTTGAGGATCTCGGCGATGGCCGCGTCGTGCAGGTTCTTCACGATCGGCGATTGCAGGCCGTCGCGGCCCTTGGCCACTTCGTTGACCTTGATCCAGGCCAAGCCCTTGGCGCCGTAGATCTCGACGAACTTGCCGTAGGCGTCGATATCACCGCGCGACAGGGCAGCACCGCCGGGCACACGCAGCGCGACCACGCGGCCACCTTCAGCGTTGGCTGCAGCCGAGAACACCTTGAAGTCGACGTCCTTCATCGCGTCGGTCAGCTCGGTGAATTCCAGCTTGACGCGCAGGTCCGGCTTGTCCGAACCGAAGCGGGCCATCGCCTCGCGGAACTCCATCACCGGGAACTTCGCATCCAGCTCGACCGACATGGCGTTCTTGAACACCGTGCGGATCATCTCTTCGAACAGGTCACGGATTTCCTGCTCGCCCAGGAACGACGTTTCGCAGTCGATCTGGGTGAATTCGGGCTGGCGATCCGCGCGCAGGTCTTCGTCACGGAAGCACTTGGTGATCTGGTAGTAGCGGTCGAAGCCCGACACCATCAGCATCTGCTTGAACAGCTGCGGCGACTGCGGCAGCGCGAAGAACTGGCCGGCGTTCACGCGCGACGGCACCAGGTAGTCGCGCGCGCCTTCGGGCGTGCTCTTGGTCAGCATCGGCGTTTCGATGTCGATGAAGCCCTTGTCATCCAGGTACTTGCGCACTTCCATCGCCACCTTGTAGCGCAGGCGCAGGTTGTATTGCATCTGCGGGCGGCGCAGGTCCAGCACGCGGTGCGTCAGGCGCGTGGTTTCCGACAGGTTGTCGTCATCGAGCTGGAACGGCGGCGTGACGGAGGCGTTGAGCACCGTCAGCTCCTGGCACAGCACCTCGACCTTGCCGCTGGTCAGGTTGGCGTTGGTGGTGCCTTCCGGGCGGGCGCGCACAACGCCCTTCACTTGCAGGCAGAACTCGTTGCGCACGCCTTCGGCCACCTTGAACATCTCCGGGCGGTCCGGATCGCACACGATCTGCACCAGGCCTTCACGATCGCGCAGGTCGATGAAGATCACGCCGCCGTGGTCACGACGGCGATGCGCCCAACCCGACAGGGTGACGCTCTGGCCGAGCAGTTGTTCGGTGACCTGACCGCAGTATTGAGTACGCATTTGCATGTTGTGGTTTTCCGCGAAGCGCGCCGCCAACAGGGCGTCGCGCGAGAAAGTTGATCGGGGGGCCGGAGGGATGCGTTCGCGCTACCGGCCGATTGTGTTCCTAAGGGGCTGAGACGGCGCCGCCTTCTTCGGGCAGCGCTTGCGGATTCGAGGGGCCGCGCGGCGTAGTGGCCGGCGACCGGTCCTCCGTCTCGGGCGACGCGTCGGGCGACTCCGTGCGGCGCGGCAGCGTTTCCGGCGCCACCACCCCCATCGACACGATGTACTTGAGCGCCGCATCCACCGTCATGTCCAGCTCGATGGTGTCAGCCTTGGGCATCATCAGGAAGAAGCCCGAGGTCGGGTTGGGCGTGGTCGGCACATAGACGCTGACGTACTCGCCCTGCAGGTGATTCTCGACGTCACCGCCGGGGCGGCCGGTCAGGAAGGCGATCGTCCACGAGCCCTCGCGCGGGTACTGCACCAGCAGCGCCTTGCGGAACGCATTGCCGTTGGACGACAGCAGCGTGTCCGACACCTGCTTCACGCTCGAATAGATCGGGCCCACCACGGGAATGCGGCCCAGCAGCGCTTCCCACCACGTCACCAGCTTCTGGCCGATGAAGTTGTGCGCCAGCACGCCCACGATCAGGATGAACAGCAGCGTCAGGATCGCGCCCAGGCCCGGGATCTTCACGCCGAGTAGGCGATCCGGCTGCCAGGCCGAGGGCAGCAGCGCCAGGCTCTGGTCCATCGTGCCGATGATGAGCGACAGCACCCACAGCGTGATCGCAAGCGGGACGAGCACCAGAAGACCGGTCAGGAACCACGTCTTGAGTGCGCTGGTTTTCTGTTTCATGGGGCGATGGGCCGAGGAATGAGGAAGGCGATCAGTGGCAAGCGCACGAGCCGCCGCAGCCGCCCGACGCTGCCGGAGCGGCGCTGGCCGTGGACGACGTGCTGTCGGACGCAGCGGATGCGGCCGGCGCGGCAGCCGGTGCGGCGGCATCGGTCTTGGCTGCCGTGCTGGCAGCCGACGCGCCACCCGAGCCACCACGGAAATCCGTCACGTACCAGCCCGAGCCCTTGAGCTGGAAGCCGGCAGCGGTGAGCTGCTTTTTGAAGGCCGGCGCGCCGCATGCCGGGCAATCCGTCAGCGGTGCGTCGCTCATCTTCTGCAGCACATCCTTGGCGTGGCCGCAGGCGTCGCATCGATAAGCATAGATCGGCATGGTGTCCTCACCCTGGAACAAACGAAATTCGAGAAAGCGTTTCTGGAGTGCCCGCGCAGGCCGCAAACACGGCGCGGGAAACGCGCACAGGCTCGCGAAAGATCGGGGCAGCTACGCGCAATGCAAGTGCCGGCGCGCAAAGCCTTGAATTATAAACCCTTTCAATGGGATTCCTGACCGCGGATGCGAAGCGGGCGATGGCGGCGCGCCACAATGTGGCACACCGCGCATGTCGCCCGCCCCTGCCCGCCAGGCTCAGGTCAGACTTGCGTGGCCGCCTTGGTGGTCGGCGCGCGGTTCTCGATCCACTGCGGCCCGAGCGAGCCCAGGATCATCGCGCCCAGGCTGGCCAGCAGGCCGACCAATTGTGGCGGGAACATCGCTTCTGGGAAGAACACCTCACACCAGATCCACGCCGACAGGCCGAGGATGATGGCCAGCAGGCCGCCCTGCTTGGTCGCGCGCTTCCAGAACAGGCCGAAGGCCAGCGGCACAAAGGCGGCCACCAGCGTCACCTTGTAGGCGTTCTCGACCATGTGGAAGATCGACAGGTGTGAATTCAGCGCAAACAGCGTCACCAGCACCGTGAAGACCAGCACCACCGCCTGCATCACGCGCAGGAAGCGACGGTCGTCCATGCGCGGCAGCAGCGGGCGCAGCACGTTCTCGGCAAAGGTGACGGACGGCGCCAGCAGCGTCGCGCTCGCGCAGCTCTTGATGGCCGACAGCAGCGCGCCGAAGAACATCACCTGCGCCACCAGCGGCGCGTGGTCCAGCACCAGCCTGGGCAGGATCAGTTGCGAATCGGTGTTGATGTACTTGGCGACCATCTGCGGGTCGATCAGCGTGGCCGAATACGCCAGGAACATCGGGATGAAGGCGAACAGGAAATACAGCACGCCGCCCAGCACCGACGCCGTACCGGCAATGCGCTCGGTGCGCGAGGAGGTCACACGCTGGAACACGTCCTGCTGCGGAATCGAGCCCAGCATCATGGTGATCCACGCCGTCACAAAGCCGATCACCTCGATCGGGTTGAACGCCGGCCAGAACGAGAACTTGCCCGAAGCCGCCGCATGCGCCACCACCGTGCTCACGCCGCCGGCCTGGCCCGAGACCTCCCAGCCGATGTACATCATGCCGATCACGATGATGATCATCTGGATGAAGTCCGTCACCGCCACCGACCACATGCCGCCGAACAGCGTGTAGATCAGCACGCTGGCCGCGCCGATCATCATGCCGGTCTCCTGCGACAGCGCGCCATCCGAGACGGTAAAGAACACCAGGCCCAGCGCCTTGATCTGCGCCGCCACCCAGCCCAGGTAGGACACGACGATGCACAGCGTGGTCAGCACCTCGGCCAGCCGGCCGAAGCGGTTGCGGTAGAAGTCACCGATGGTCAGCAGGTTCATCCGGTACAGCGGCCGGGCGAAGAACAGGCCCACCAGGATCAGGCACAGGGAAGAACCGAACGGATCGGCCACCACGCCATGCAGGCCGTCCTTGAGAAACACTGACGGAATGCCGAGCACCGTCTCGGAACCGAACCACGTCGCGAACACCGTGGCGGTGACGACGTAGAACGGCAGGCCACGGCCCGCCACCGCGAAGTCGGCGGTATTGCGCACGCGCAGCGCGGCCCACAGGCCGATCCCGACCGAAATCACCCAGTAAATAATGACGAACCAGATCAGCATGGCAGCGCGGAAAGAAGCTGGAAAACCCGATGGCGGCCACGCTTGGGCGCCGGACGAAATGGCGGGATTATAGCGATGGGACACCCCCGCGGGGCATTGGTGCGACCACGAATGCCGCCCCGTCTGCCACATTTTTCAGCGATGGCCCGTAACGGGCGCCCGCAGGCTTTTCTCGGGCTGCCGCCGATGTTGCTTTGCACCAACACGACGGCGGTCGTGCCCGCTCCTGTGGCGTCGAAGGCGCCTGATCAGTCGGCGCGCCGGCGCCAGACCTGCCAGCGCTCACGGCCGGCAAAGACGGGGATCGAGTCGCCCTCGGCGATCGGCACATCGGCGATCCGCTCGAACGCCGGCAACAGCAGTGCATCCAGCTCCGCTTGCGTGGTCTCGAAGGGCGGGCCCTTGAGCGAGACCTCGCGCCCCTCGACCACGGCAAAGAAGCCGGCCAGCAAGCCACCCGGCGGCAACAGCCTTGCCACCTGGGCCGCGTAGTCCGGCCATAGCCGGCGCGGCAGCGCGCACAGGAAGGCGCGTTCGTAGATCCACTGCACCGTCTGGCGCGGCTGGAACTGGAAGAAATCCGCCAACTCGACCACGCCTGCGCGCGGACCCAACACGTCCTTTGCCGAGGCAACGGCACTCGGCGCAAAGTCGATGGCCGTCACGGGCCAGCCACGCTCGGCCAGCCAGCCAGCCTCGTAGGCGTTGCCGCAGCCCGGGATCAGCGTGGAGAGCGGCGCGGGCTGCGCTTCGCAGAATTGCCGGAACGCTGCCGGTACGCCCTGCGCGTCCCAGGGCATGAAGTCTCGGTTGAAGCGCTCGTCCCAGAAGGCAGGATCGGCGGCATCGCGGGTGGTGAAGACGGGCGGTTGGGCCATGTCGGCTCGACAGTCAGTGACGCGCCAGCCACGTCAGCACGTGCGTGGCGATGATGCCGGTCGCAAATCCGCCGATAAACAGCAGCGCGGCGGATAGCAGCCGGTTGGTGCGGCGCTGCTCGGCCAGCAAGGCGGTCAGCGCGGCGGTCTGGGCGTTGCCCTCATCGCGCGCGGCGCGCTCCAGGAGCTGGTGCACCAGCCGCGGGAAATCCGGGAGCTTGTTGGCCCACTGCGGCGCCTCAACCTTCAGGCGATCGACAAAGCCGCGCCAGCCGATCTGCTCGTGCATCCAGCGTTCAAGGAACGGTTTGGCGGTCTTCCACAGGTCCAGGTCCGGATCGAGCTGGCGACCGAGTCCTTCCACGTTGAGCAGTGTCTTCTGCAGCAGCACGAGCTGCGGCTGCACCTCCACGTTGAAGCGGCGCGAGGTCTGGAACAGCCGCATCAGCACCAGGCCCAGCGAGATCTCGCCGAGCGGCCGGTCGAAGTACGGCTCGCAGCACGCGCGGATGGCGCCTTCGAGCTCCTCCACGCGCGTCTCTTCGGGCGCCCAGCCGGATTCGATATGGAGCACGGCAACGCGGTGGTAGTCGCGCTGGAAGAACGCCAGGAAGTTCTGCGCAAGGTAGTTCTTGTCGAATTCCGACAGCGCCCCGACGATGCCGAAATCCAGCGCGATGTAGCGGCCCAGCGTCCCGGGCGCCACGCTCACGAGGATGTTGCCCGGGTGCATGTCGGCATGGAAGAAGCCGTCGCGGAAGACCTGCGTGAAGAAGATCTCCACGCCGTCGCGCGCCAGCTTGTGCATGTCGACGCCGGCCTCGCGCAGTTCGGCCGCATGCGAGATGCGCATGCCGTGCATGCGCTCCATCACGAACACGTCGGAGGTGCACCAATCCCAGAACACCTCGGGCACCAGCAGCAGGTCGGAGCTGGCAAAGTTGCGGCGCAGCTGGCTGGCGTTGGCGGCCTCGCGCATCAGGTCCAGCTCGTCGTGCAGGTACTTGTCGAACTCGGCGACCACCTCGCGCGGCTTCAGGCGCTTGGCGTCGGCCCAGAGCCGCTCCATCCAGGTTGCCAGATCGCGCATGAGCGCGAGGTCGCTGTCGATCACGGGCAGCATGCCCGGGCGCAGCACCTTCACCGCCACCTCGCGGCCGTCGTCGGGGCCGCCGCGCAGCGTGGCGAAGTGCACCTGCGCGATGGAGGCGCTCGCCACCGGGTGATGGTCGAAGCGATGGAACAGCGCCAACAGCGGCTTGCCCAGCGATTTTTCGACGATGGCCGCGGCCACCTTCGGGTCGAACGGCGGCACGCGATCCTGCAGCTTGGCCAGCTCGTCGGCCACGTCGGGCGGCAGCAGGTCGCGCCGCGTCGACAGCACCTGCCCGAACTTCACAAAGATGGGGCCGAGCTTCTCCAGCGCCAGGCGCAGGCGCTCGCCGCGCGGTCGGGTCGGCTTGCGGCCCAGAGTCAGCAGCCAGGCCAGCGCGCGCGTGCGCCGGCTCTGGAAGCTCGACAGCGCGAGCTGATCCAGCCCGTAATAGAAGAGGACGAAGATGATCTTGCCCAGCCGGAAGAAGCGCGTCATGCCAGTTCGTCCGGTTTGCCCGCCCGTGCCGTCGAGGGTGCCAGGCGTTCGAGACGCTCCAGCCGTTTTTCCAGGCGAGCCTGGGCATCGCGCACGGCCGCCACGTCCGCCACGAACTGGGCGAGCCGGGCATGGCGCACCAGCGTCGGCTGCTCGTCGGTCAGGTACGCCGCCGTCGCCTCGGCCAGCGAGCGGCCGACACGTGTCGCCTCGGTGCGCGCGGCCTGCGCGCCGCTCACCATGCGCTGTGCGATCACGTCGCCGAACACGCGCGAGAGGTCTTCCGCCGCATCCCAGCGCACGTTGCGCATCAGCGTCGACAGCACGTTGGCGAACTCCGCCTCGCCGTCGATACGCACGTGCTTGAGCACGGCGGCCTGGCCGCCGGTGGCGTAGTCGCTGGCGGCCGACATGAGCGGCACCACCACGGTGACGGCGGGCTCGGCACCCGCCTCCGGTGTCGTCACCAGGCCGGCGGCATCGACCTGCAGCGTCAGTGCAAACGGCGCGAGATCGAAATGCGCGACGCGGCCCGCGAACGGCCGCAGCGTCTCCTGCGCCCAGGGCTCCGAGCGCAGCAGATGGTTGAGCGCGAGCAGCAGTGGCTGCATCAGCGCGAAGGGCAACGAAGACGAAGTGGCAGTCGAAGACATGCGGCGGTTGGACACAAAGGGGCTGGCCGGCGGGCAACAAAAAGGGCCCGAACCGGTGGTCGGGCCCTATTTTACGGGCAATGCCGCGAGAGCCGGTTTGACCGGCCTCGGGTGGCGATGGCCTTACTGCAGTTGCTGAATCCCTGCCAGCACCCAGCCGCCCGCACCCTGCGTCGGCTTGGACAGGTTCCACACCTCGGCAAACGGCTGCGCCGGGGCATTGCTCTCTTCGCGAATCATGCCGGAGAAGCGCACGCTGGCCAGGTAATCCGTCGCCTGCGTCTCGATGCCGAGCAGCTCGGCTTCGACCGAGACGACATCGGTCTTGTTGGGCGAGGCGCCGCGATCCGCCAGGTCCATCTTGATCTCGGCGAACATCTCCGGCGTGGTGAACTCGCGGATGTCGGTCAGGTTGCCGGCGTCCCACGCGGCCTGCAGGCGGATGAAGTAGACCTTGGCGTTGCGCAGGAAGGCTTGCGTGTCGAAATCCGCCGGCACGCCCCACGGTTGTTGCGGCGCAGGCGCGGCGGCCGATGTGCTGGCGGCCGGGCCACCCAGGTTCCACGCTTGCGCAGCCGTCGGCGCCCCGGCGCCCAGGCCCGACGTGTTGTCGCTGTTGAGCGACGATGCAGCCGGTTGCTGTGCCGGCGCAGCGGGCTTGGGCATGTAAGGCTCGCGATCGCCGCCGAGCGACGGGCCGCCCGTGGCATACGCCGGCTCCTGCGGACGGCTGCCGCGCACCTTGCGGATGATCCACATCACCACGAAGGCGACGATGGCGATCAGGATCAGGTTCGACAGCAGCGAGGCCAGCCCCGCACCCAAACCAAACTTGGATAGCAGATAGCCGATGCCCAGACCGGCGGCCAGGCCACCCAGCATGCCGCCCCAGTTGCGGCGCGGCTGCTGCGCCGGCAGCGGTGCCGGTGCGGCGGGCGACGGTTGCGCGCTAGGCGCGGCCTGCTGTGTCGGCGACGGCGTGGTCGGCGGCGTTTGCTGGCGCTGCGTCACGGTGGACGACTGCTTGCCGAAGCTGCGGCTGCCGCCCATGCGCTTGGCGTTGGCGTCCATCGCCGCGCCGAGTGCGAGCGTCGCCACCAGCGCGCCCGTCACGAGTTTTCCACCCCAATGCAAATTCATCGCTGTCTTCTCTCCAATGGCAGTGACGCCGTTAGATGAGGACGTCAACGCCGAAATTCAATGTGATCGATGGCGGCAAATGGTCGCATTGCGTGGCATCGGCCGTCTGGAGGATCAGAGGCGGCGTCCGACGTGCAACGCGACGACACCGGCCGTCAGGTTGAAGTATTCGACCGAGTCCAGCCCGGCCTGTTCCATCATCTGCTTGAGCGTTGCCTGATCCGGGTGCATGCGGATGGACTCGGCCAGGTAGCGGTAGCTTTCCGGATCGCCGGCGACCTTGCTGCCCAGCCACGGCAGCACCTTGAACGAATACACGTCGTACGCTTTCTCCAGCGGCTGCCACACCTTGGAGAACTCCAGCACCATGACCTTGCCGCCCGGCTTGACCACGCGGCGCATCTCAGCCAGTGCGCGGTCCTTGTGCGTCATGTTGCGCAAGCCGAAGGCGACTGTCACCACGTCGAAGTAAGCATCCGGAAAGGGAATGTGCTCGGCGTCGCACAGGCAGTTGGGGGTCATCACACCGGCGTCGAGCAGGCGGTCACGGCCGACGCGCAGCATCGATTCGTTGATGTCGGTCAGCCACACCTGGCCGGTGGGGCCGGCCTGGCGCGCGAAGGCCTTGGCGAGGTCGCCCGTGCCGCCGGCGATGTCGAGCACCTTGTAGCCGGGGCGCACGGCGGCCTGGGCGATGGTGAACATCTTCCACAGCCGGTGCATGCCGCCGGACATCAGGTCGTTCATCACGTCGTATTTGCTGGCGACCGAATGGAACACGCCGGCGACCTTGCCGGCCTTCTCGCGCTCGTCGACCTGCTCGAATCCGAAGTGGGTTTTGCTCATGACAGAAAAGGATGCGGATGCAGCGCGTGTGCGCCGCGAATTGAATGGGGAATCAGTGGCTGTGGCCGCAGGCGTGGCCGGCATTGGCGGCCATCGGCGCGTCGCGGTCGAGACCGGCGGCGGTCAGGCGATCGAGGTACGCCTGCCACAGCACGTCGTGCTCAACGCCCAGCCGGTACAGGTATGCCCAGTCGTAGATGCCGGAGTCGTGGCCGTCGGAAAACAGCGGGCGGATCGCATAGTTGCCCACCGGCTCCACGCCGACGATGCCGACCTCGCGCTTGCCGGTCTGCAGGACTTCCTGCCCCGGCCCATGCCCCTGCACTTCCGCCGACGGCGACAGCACGCGCAGGTATTCAAACGGCAGGCGGAACTGCTTGCCATCGGCAAAGGCGATTTCCAGCACGCGCGATTGCGTATGCACGGTAATACCGGTCGGGTGCGGGGTGTCGGCGGAAAGTCCGGCCATGAACAACGTCTCTGGGATTGCGTGAAGATTGCGATTCAGGAAGCCGCCAGCGCCATGTGCGCCGGCTCTTCCACCACCCGATAGCTTACCGCAGTCAACGGATCGCCCTCGGGGATATAGCGCAGGCGGCGATGGTGGAAGCGTGCCACGGTACTGCGGTGCGCCACACTGACGATGGTCACATCGGGCATCGATTCGAGCATCAGGCCGTACATGAAGGCCTCGGTGTCTTCGTCGAGCGCACTGGTTGCCTCGTCAAGGAAGAGATAGTCCGGGCGCTGCAGCAACGCGCGCGCGAAGGCCAGGCGCTGCTGCTCGCCGGGCGACAGGCGCAGGCTCCAGTTGCTCACCATGTCGAGCAGGCCGACCAGCGCGGGCAGGCGGCAGGCAATCAGCACCTCGGCCAGGCGCTCGGCGGAATACTCGGTGGGCAGATCGGGGTAGCACAGGGCATCGGCAAGCGTGCCCGCCGGCAGGTAGCTGCGCTGCGGCAGGAACAGCACGCGGGCATCGTCCGGCACGTCGATGCGGCCGTTGCCGTACGGCCAGATGCCAGCCACGGCGCGCACCAGCGTGCTCTTGCCGCAGCCGGAGGGGCCATTGACGAGCACGCGCTCGCCGCGGCCGAGGGTCATGTCGAACGGCTCGACCAGCAGGTCTTCGGGCTTGCGGTTGGGCAGGCTGAGCGCCAAGCCGCGGGCTTCAATGGCGGGCACCGCAGCGGCCTCGACTTCGATGTCCTGGATGCCAGCGCGGTGCTCTTCTTCGCGCTCCGCGGCGCGCATAGCGCGCTGGAATTCGATCAAGCGGTTGGTGGAGGCCTTCCAGCTGACCAGCGTGCCGTAGTTATCGACGAACCACGACATCGCGCCCTGCACCTGCCCGAACGCGGTGGCGACCTGCATCATGCCGCCCAGCGTGAGCGTGCCGCCAAAGTAGCGCGGCGCGGAGACCAGGAACGGGAAGATGATGGCGAACTGCCCATAGCCGGCGCTGGCGAAGGTCAGGCGCCGGGTGTAGTCCATCAGTTGGTTCCAGTTGGCGCGGATGCGCTCGAAGCGGCCGCGCAGGATGGCCTTCTCGGTCGGCTCGCCGCGGTACAGCGCGATGCTCTCGCTGTTCTCGCGCACGCGCACCAACAGGAAACGGAAGTACGCCTCGTAGCGTTCCTGTTGGAACGACAGCCCGATCAGCGGCCGGCCGACGAAGTGGATGATGACCGAGCCCAGCACCGAATACAGCAGCGCAAACCACACCATATAGCCGGGGATGACGAAGTCATGCCCGCCCAGCGCGAACGCCAACGGCCCCGACACCGCCCACAGGATGCCGAAGAACGACACCAGCGTGACCGCCGAGTTGAGAAAGCCCAGCGCCAGCGTGAGCGTGGCATCGGTAAAGTTGCGCAGATCGTCGGCGATCCGCTGGTCGGGGTTGTCGGCGGAGTGGGTCTGCTCGAGGCGGTAGAAGGCCTGCTTGCCGAGCCAGTCGTCGAGGAAGCTGCCGGTGATCCACGTCCGCCAGCGCATGCGCAGCATCATCGTGTAGTACTGGCGCAGCACGGAAGCGACGATGATGAGCGCGGCGATCCACGAGAAGCGCCCGAGCTGATGCCAGAACTCGGCCTTGTCCTTCTGCTCCAGCGCGTTGTAGAAGAGCCGGTTCCAGTCGGTGAACAGCACGTTCATGAAGACCACGAACAGACTCAGCGCGACCACCAGCGCGAGCAGGCTCCACGCCTTGGTGCGGTCTTCCGAGAACCAATAGGGCTTGATGAGTTGCCACGTCTCCGACAGGTTCAGCCGGCCGTGGTGGACATTCAACTCGGCGATGGAATCCTTGTGGGAATCGGGCGTGGCGGCGGTGCGCGGTGTCGTCATGGCGGTGTCGAGAGCGGGGGCACGACGGAAAGAGAGTCAGACGGCCCGCGCGGCATGGGGGTTCCGCGCAGGTGGTGGCGTTAGGTTACCAGCGGCCCGTCAGACGTCGGCGAGTGCGGATTGCAGCGCGTAGGACAGCGCCGGCAGCTTGGCCGTCACCTCGGCCATGCGCGCGGCATCCGGCTCGCGCTGCGCGGGGGCCCAGACGGCCTCGGGGAAATGCGTGTCCCAGCGGTAGCGCGGGATGACGTGCCAGTGCAGGTGCGGGACGAAGTTGCCGAAGCTGGCGAGGTTGATCTTGTCCGGCGCCAGCTCGGCGCGCAGCACACGCTCCACGCGCGTGACGACCTCCATCAGCCAGTGGCGGTCTGCCTCCGACAAGTCGGTCTGCTCGGCCACGTGGTCGTTCCAGATCACGCGGCAGAAGCCCGGGAAGCGCGCGTGCTCGACCAGCACCACGCGCGCCCGGGCGTTGCGCCAGACGGGCTCGCCGCCGTCGCTCTCGCACAGCGCGCAGCCGGCCTCGCGCTCGCCGGTCGTCACACCAGCACCCGCTCGATGCCGCCCGCGTTGGCGTGGGCGACGTAGTCCTGCAGCCAGGTCTCGCCCAGCACGTGGCGCGCCATCTCGACCACGATGTAGTCGGCCTGCACCGAGGCGTCCTCGCTGTAGCGCGACAGGCCCTGCAGGCAGGCCGGGCAACTGGTGAGGATCTTCACGTCGCCGGTAAAAGCCTCGCCGCTCTGGCCGGTGGTTTCGCCCAGGTGGCGCAGCTTGTCGGCACCCTTCTTCATCTCCTCTTCCTTGCGGAAGCGGACCTGCGTGGAGATGTCCGGACGCGAGACCGCCAGCGTGCCCGATTCACCGCAGCAGCGGTCGTTCTTCTCGATCGCGCTCAGCTTGCCGTCGGCGCCCTGGTTGCCGCCCATGAGCTGGTTGACCAGCTTGGTCGGGTCCATGGTCTTGATCGGGGTGTGGCAGGGGTCGTGGTACATGTAGCGCACGCCCTGCACGCCGTCGATCTTCACGCCCTTCTCCAGCAGGTATTCGTGAATGTCGATGATGCGGCAGCCCGGGAAGATCTTGTCGAATTCATAGCCGGCAAGCTGGTCGTAGCACGTGCCGCAGCTCACCACGACGGTCTTGATGTCGAGGTAGTTGAGCGTATTGGCCACGCGGTGGAACAGCACGCGGTTGTCGGTGACCATCTTCTCGGCCTTGTCGTACTGGCCGTTGCCGCGCTGCGGATAGCCGCAGCACAGGTAGCCCGGCGGCAGCACGGTCTGCACACCGGCGTGCCACAACATGGCCTGCGTGGCCAGGCCCACCTGTGAGAACAGCCGCTCCGAGCCGCAGCCCGGGAAGTAGAACACCGCTTCGCTGTCGGGCGTGGTGGTCTGCGGGTTGCGGATGATCGGGACGATCTCGTTGTCCTCGATGTCCAGCAGCGCGCGCGCCGTCTTCTTGGGCAGGTTGCCCGGCATCTTCTTGTTGATGAAGTGGATCACCTGCTCGCGCGCCGGCGCCCTGCCCACCGTGGCGGGCGGATGCGCGGTCTGCTTCTTGGCGAACTTCTTCAGGATGTCGTTGCCCAGCCGCTGCGCCTTGAAGCCCCAGTCGATCATCACCTTGCGCGTCAGGTTGATGGTCTCGGGGTTGGTCGCGTTCAGGAAGAACATCGACGCGGCGGTGCCGGGGTTGAACTTCTTCTGCCCCATCTTGCGCAACAGGTTGCGCATGTTCATCGACACGTCGCCGAAGTCGATCTTGACCGGGCACGGCGTCACGCACTTGTGGCAGACCGTGCAGTGGTCGCCCACGTCGGCAAATTCTTCCCAGTGCTTGACCGACACGCCGCGGCGCGTCTGCTCTTCGTACAGGAAGGCTTCGATGAGCAGCGAGGTGGCGAGGATCTTGTTGCGCGGGCTGTACAGCAGGTTGGCGCGCGGCACGTGCGTGGCGCACACCGGCTTGCACTTGCCGCAGCGCAGGCAGTCCTTGATCGACTCCGAGATGGCGCCGATGTCGCTCTGCTGCATGATGATCGACTCGTGCCCCATCAGGCCGAACGACGGCGTGTAGGCGTTGCGCAGGTCGGCCGGAACGCCTTGCGGGTCGTTCACGTCGCGCAGCAGCTTGCCCTTATTGAAGCGGCCGTTCGGGTCGACGCGGCGCTTGTAGGCAGCGAAGTCGGCGATCTCGTCGTCGGTCAGGAATTCCAGCTTGGTGATGCCGATGCCGTGCTCGCCCGAGATCACGCCGTCGAGCGAACGCGCCAGCGTCATGATGCGGGCGACCGCCTTATGGGCGTCCTGCAGCATGTCGTAGTCGTCGGAGTTGACCGGCAGGTTGGTATGCACGTTGCCGTCGCCGGCGTGCATGTGCAACGCCACGAAAACGCGGCCACGCAGCACCTGCTTGTGGATCGCCTGCGCCTCGTCGAGGATCGGCTTGAACTCGCCGCCGTTGAAGATCTGGCGCAGCTCGGCGCGGATCTCCGCCTTCCACGACACGCGGATGGTGCGGTCCTGCAGCAGGTGGAACAGGTTGGCGTCCGGCTGCACGTCCAGGCGCTCGTCGATGGTCTGCGAGAGATAGCCCAGGCCCAGGCCGATCAGGCTGGCGCGGGCGGTATTCACCGGCGTATCGAGATGGTCCAGCAGGTACTGCCAGCGCGCACGCGTGGCGCGCACCAGTTGCTGCGCTTGCTGCACGCGGTCTTCCAGCAGCTCGGCGCTGGGGATCTCGTTGGCGTCGTCGGTGCGGCCCAGTGGCAGATCGTTGCGTGCGAAGAACGCCTGCAGCGCATCGGCCAGCTTGAGCTTGTTCTTGATCGACAGCTCGATGTTGATGCGCTCGATGCCGTCGGTGTACTCGCCCATGCGGTTGAGCGGGATCACCACGTCTTCGTTGATCTTGAAGGCGTTGGTGTGCTTGGCGATGGCGGCGGTGCGCGAACGGTCGAGCCAGAACTTCTTGCGCGCCTCGGGGCTGACGGCCACGAAGCCCTCGCCGCTCTTGCCGTTGGCCAGGCGGATCACCTCCGAGGTGGCGCGCGCCACGGCGTCATCGTCCTCGCCGACGATGTCGCCGATCAGCACCATCTTCGGGAACGCGTTGCGCTTGCTCTTGGTGGCGTAGCCGACCGCGCGCAGGTAGCGCTCGTCCAGGTGCTCCAGGCCCGCGAGGATGGCGCCGCCGGGCTTCTTGGTCTCGCCGTCGAGGTAGTCCTTGATCTCGACGATGCTCGGGATCGCGTCGCGCGCCTGGCCGAAGAACTCCAGGCACACCGTGCGGATCGACTTGGGCATGCGGTGCAAAATCCAGCGCGCGCTGGTGATGATGCCGTCGCAGCCTTCCTTCTGCACGCCGGGCAGGCCGGCCAGGAACTTGTCGGTGACGTCCTTGCCGAGGCCTTCCTTGCGGAAGGTGCGTCCTTCGATGGTGAGCGTCTCGGTGCGCAGCAGCTTGGCGCCGACCGGCGCATTGCCGTCGAACCACTTCAGCTCGAACGTGACGACGGGCGCGTCGTGGATCTTGCCGAGGTTGTGGTTCAGGCGCTGGACTTCCAGCCAGTTGCCGTCCGGATCGACCATGCGCCACCAGGCGAGGTTGTCCAGCGCGGTACCCCACAGCACAGCCTTCTTGCCGCCCGCGTTCATGGCGACGTTGCCGCCGATGCACGAGGCGTCGATCGAGGTCGGGTCCACGGCAAAGACGAGGCCGGCCTTCTCGGCCGCCTCGGCCACGCGGCGCGTGACCACGCCGGCGCCCGAGTAGATGGTCGCCACGGGGTGGTCGACGCCCGGCAGGTCGGTCTGCTCGACCGCGTCCAGGCGCTCCAGCTTTTCGGTATTGATGACGGCCGAGAACGGCGTCAGCGGCACGGCGCCGCCGGTGTAGCCGGTGCCGCCTCCGCGCGGGATGATGGTCAGACCCAGCTCGAAGCAACCCTTGACGATGCCGGCGATCTCTTCTTCGGTATCGGGCGTGAGCACCACGAACGGATATTCGACGCGCCAGTCGGTGGCGTCGGTCACGTGCGAGACGCGCGAGAGGCCGTCGAACTTGATGTTGTCCTTGGCCGTGACGCGGCCGAGCACCTTCTGCGCGCGGCGGCGCAGGTCATAGACCTGGGCGAATTCTTCCTGGAACGCCTTGACGGCGCGGCGGGCGTGCACGACGAGTTGCTCGACCTTGGTGGCGCGCTCGTCGCCCACCGGGTCGTGGTGCGAGTCGTGGTCGGCCACGCGGCGCTTCTCGATCTCCGCCAGGCGGTGATCGAGCGCGTCGATCAGCATCTGCCGGCGCTTCGGGTTGTCGAGCAGGTCGTCCTGCAGGTACGGGTTGCGGCGCACCACCCAGATGTCGCCCAGCACTTCGTACAGCATGCGCGCCGATCGGCCGGTGCGACGCTCGGCCCGCAGCCCGTCGAGGATCTGCCACGCAGACTCGCCCAGCAAGCGGATGACGATTTCCCGATCCGAGAACGAGGTGTAGTTATAGGGAATCTCGCGCAGCCGCGGCGCGGCGTCCTGCGCCGCGAGCTTGGCGTCGATCAGAAGTGGGGCATTCATGGGCGAGCCGCAGGGAGGGAGCGCGGCGGAATGGGCGGAAACGATATTCGGTCCTGGCCGCGCGGTCTTTAAAGGGGAATTGTACTGCAAGGTTCAATGTTGATGCGTTGCAGCAACGGTATCCCTGCCGGGAGCATGGGGGCCAAAACTGCCGCGTTTTCAACAGGTTGCGAAAAGCGCACGGCCGCGCAAGCGCCGCAAAGATCACACCACCGTCACATCAGGGCGCCCTTGAGCCACCCGAACATGCCCTGCCAGAAGCTGTCGGGCAGCGTCAGTAGTGCAGTGGTCATGGCGACATAGCGCAGGAACTTGCCGATCGCCATGTACATGACGCTGGGCCAGAACGACAGGCGCAGCCAGCCGGCCAGCGTGCAGAGCGGATCACCGATGCCCGGCAGCCATGACACCAGCAAGGACGCCGGCCCGATACGGCGCATCCAGCGGAAGTACTTTTTGTCGAGCGGCGGCGCACGGTGGCGCTGCGGGTGCGGCACATGCTGGACGTGCTCGGTGTCGTGCTGGCGGCGGCGGCGCGAGAGGTGGTAGCGCACCAGCGCCAGCTTGGCGGCATAGCCCATCCACCAGTCGACCACGCCGCCCAGCGTGTTGCCGATGGTGGCCACGATGATGGCCGGCCAGAACATCTCTGGGTTGAGCTTGATATAGGCAAACACCGCCGGCTCCGAGCCCAACGGCAGCAAGGTCGCCGAGATGAAGCTGACGATGAAGATGGCGGGCAGCCCGACGTTGGGCAAGGCCAGGGTGGCGAGCAGCCAGGTGATCCACTGTTCCATGCGGTCGATTGTAGGGCGCGGGCGGCGGTGACGTCGCTTGGGGGCCGCCCTACCCCATCGCCCCCATCAGCCGAAGAACAGGTAGGCGATCAGCACCGCACCCACCAGCCCGATCAGGTCGGCCCACAGCCCGCAGGCCAGCGCGTAGCGCGTGTCCTTGATGCCGACGCTGCCGAAGTACACGGCCAGCACGTAGAAGGTGGTCTCGGTCGAGCCCTGGATGATGGCGGCCAGCTTGCCCTGGAAGGAGTCGACGCCGTAGGTGGTCATCACGTCCACCATCAGGCCGCGCGCGCCGGCGCCGGACAGCGTCTTCATCAGGCCCACCGGCAGCGCCGGTACGAAGCGCGTGTCGATGCCGAGGTGCGAGAAGGCCGCCGACAGCCCCTGCATCAGGAAGTCCATGCAGCCCGCGGCGCGGAACACGGCAATGCCCACCAGCACCGCCACCAGGTACGGCACGATGCCGATCGCCACCTGGAAGCCATCCTTGGCGCCATCGACGAAGGTCTCGTACACGTTGATGCGGCGGATGGCCCCGCACGCCAGGAACGCCACCACGATGGTCAGGATGGCGCCCGCGCCGATCAGCCCGATCCACGCCGCCATCTGCTGCGGCGGAAACTGGCGCAGCCACGCAAACAGCAGCCCCATCGCCGCGATGAAGCCGCCGAAGTACGCCAGCAGCGCCGGCCTGAACAGGTTGATGCGCTGGTACCAGGCCACCGCCGCGATGCCCGCGCAGAAGCCGATAAAGGTGGACAGCAGTGTCGGCAGGAAGATGTCCGCCGCATTGAAGCCGACCAGCCCCTGTTTGACCGCCATCGCCTGGCGGATGGCGATGACGGAAGTGGGCACCAGCGTCACGCCCGCCGTGTTGAGCACCACGAACATCAGTTGCGCGTCGCTGGCGCGCGCCGGCTGCGGGTTGATCTGCTGCAGCTCGCGCATGGCCTGCAGACCGAGCGGCGTGGCGGCGTTGTCCAGGCCGAGCACGTTGGCCGACACGTTCATCATCATCGCGCCGTTGGCCGGGTGGCCGGCGGGCACGGACGGGAACAGGTGCCGCATCAGCGGGTTCACCAGCCGGGCGAAGAGGTCCACCACGCCGGCGCGCTCGCCCACGCGCATGATGCCCAGCCACAGCGCCATCATGCCGGTGAGGCCGAGCGCGATCTCGAAGCCGGTGCGCGCGGCGTCGAACATGGCGGTGAGCATGCGGGAGAAGACCTCCATGTCGCCCTGCACGACCTGCACGCAGGCGGTGACGAAGGCAACGAGGAAGAAGGCGAGCCAGACGAGGTTCAGGGCCACGGCGCATCCAGGCAGTACGGAAGCGGCTATTGTGCCGGACCCGCGCCACACCCCGGCCTGGCGCGCCCGGAACGGCAACCTATACTGCCCGGATCACGGTACAACCCGTTCCACACGTGGGAGGCCGCATGCCCCGAGTGCTCATCGCCGGACTGGCCGGCGGCCTGACCTTCAACGTCGTGATATTGCTGACATTCCGATGGATCGGCTTCGGCTGGAATGGCGGCGGGTTCCTGCTCACCTCGCCGATCCAGAGCCACAAGCTGATCGCGGTCTGGACCCAGATCGAACCGCTGCCGCTGGTCGTCGCCAACCCCGCGCCGATGTTCGTCGTCTTCCTACTGTTCGGCCTGGTGCACGCGGGCCTCTACGGCTGGCTGGCGCCCGCGTGGCCAGCGGGCGTGCTGCCCCGTGCGCTGCGCTTCGCCGGCCTCAATTTCGTGCTGGGTTATCTGTTCTTCGAGGTCTTCACGCCGATCAACATGCTTGGCGAACCGCTGGTGCTGGTGCTGGCTGAACTCGGCTTCTGGGCCGTCATCGCCTTGGCCGAAGCGTGCGTGATTGCGGCGCTCATGGAGCGCTCCGCAAGCAGTCGCGCTCAGGCCTGACCCGCCGGCTCATCCACTGGCACGATCTCGTGGAAGTTGCCGTAGTCGACGTGGGTCACGCTGCCTTCGTCGTGCATCAGGTCGACAAAGCGATAACCCCAGCGGATCTCATCATGTTGCCAGGAGTGGCGTGCCTGCAGGGTCTGGGCGGCGGTCTCGTCGGAGCCTTCGATGGTGAGCAGCAGCATGGCATCGCCGGCGGCGAGCGACTCGGCGGTGGCGCCGAACAGCGGGCTCGTCTCGTCGATCTCGTGCATCAGGATCCAGCCGAGCAGGAAGATCGGATGCTCGCTGCGCACCAGCGTGAGGTCGCGGATCTTGTAGATCGTGTAACCCTCGGGCGAGCGTTCGTCCTGCAGCAAGCGCAGCTTGGCCTTCGCCTCGGCGATGACGTTCTGGCGTGCATTGGCGGCGCGCAGCATCAGCGTAGTCTTGCCGTTGAGCGTGCGTACCACCGGATTGCGCACAAACATGATCTTGGCGCGTGGGCGCGAGAAGCGCGCGAACACCAGCCCCGTGGCCATGGCGATACCCGACATGCCGATGAAGATCTCCATCGTGGCGACGATATGCGCGTACATCGTCTGGGGATGCATGTCGCCGTAGCCGACGGTGGCGAGCGTCTCAACGCTGAAGAAGAACGCCCCAGCGAAGCCCGCCGGCGACTGGTTGGCGATCGGCGCATCGCCCAGCGAATACAGCCCGGCGAAGATCGCGTTGAGGGTGAGGAACAGCGTCGCCAGCGCGGCAAAGAAGGTCGGCCAGTTCACCGCCAGCGCGTGGTGGTAGATGTCGCGCCAACCCAGCGACGGCATGCCGTGCGCGATGACTTGCTGGGTGCCGGACCAGACCTTGCGGCCCCGGCGTGTATGCCGGGAAGGCCGGGAGGGGGACGACGGGGTGTTCATGGGGAGCCTCGCGCCGAAGATAGGCCGCGCCCGCGCGCGGCGAGGGCAGTGTACCGACCGGCCGGCCAGTCCGGCAAGGCGGCGCGTGATAGGCTTACGGGCTCTCCCCCGTCCACTCCGGTCCGCACCATGGCCATCGATTACCTCAAGAAGATCCTGACCGCGAAGGTCTACGACGTCGCCCAGGAAACCGAGCTCAAGTTCGCGCCCAACCTGTCGGCGCGCACCGGCAACCGCGTCTACCTCAAGCGCGAGGACGACCAGCCGGTGTTCTCGTTCAAGCTGCGCGGCGCCTACAACAAGATGGCCTCGCTCACGCCTGCCGAGCGCAAGCGCGGGGTGATTACGGCCTCGGCCGGCAACCACGCGCAGGGCGTGGCGTTCAGCGCGGCCCGGATGGAGTGCAAGGCGATCATCTGCATGCCGGTGACGACACCGCAGCTCAAGATTGACGGCGTGCGTTCGCGCGGCGGCGAGTGGGTCGAAGTCGTGCTGCACGGCGAGAGCTATTCCGACGCCTACAACCACGCCGCCAAGCTGCAAGAGAAGCACGGCTACACCTTCGTGCACCCGTTCGACGATCCGGAGGTGATCGCCGGCCAGGGCACGATTGCCATGGAGATCCTGCGCCAGCATCCGCAGCCGATCCACGCCATCTTCGCAGCCATCGGCGGCGGCGGGCTGATCTCGGGCATCGCGGCCTACGTGAAGGCCGTGCGGCCGGACATCAAGGTGATCGGCGTGCAGAGCGTCGACTCCGACGCGATGGCGCGTTCGGTGGCCGCCGGCAAGCGCGTTGAGCTGAAGGACGTGGGCCTGTTTGCCGACGGCACCGCGGTCAAGCTGGTGGGCAAGGAGACCTTCCGCGTCACGCGCGAGCTGGTCGACGAGATCATCACGGTGGATACGGATGCCATCTGCGCGGCGCTCAAGGACGTGTTCCAGGACACACGCAGCCTGCTGGAGCCGTCAGGCGCGCTGGCGCTGGCCGGCCTCAAGCAATACGCCGAGCGAACCAAGCTGAAGAACGAGTCACTGGTGGCCGTGGCCAGCGGCGCCAACATGAACTTCGACCGCCTGCGCTTCGTGGCCGAACGCGCTGAGGTGGGCGAGGCACGCGAAGCCGTGTTCGCTGTGACGATTCCGGAAGAGCGCGGCAGCTTCAAGCGCTTCTGCGAGCTGGTCGGCTGGTCCCGCAACGTGACGGAGTTCAACTACCGCATCGCCAGCAAGGACGCCGCGCACATCTTCGTGGGCGTGCAGATCGCCTCGCGCGCGGAGGGCGACAAGATCGCCGAGAACTTCCGCAAGCACGGCTTCCCGACGCTGGACCTGTCCAATGACGAACTCGCCAAGCAGCACATCCGCTACATGGTGGGAGGGCATTCGCCGCTGGCCGAGAACGAGCTGCTGTACCGCTTCGAATTCCCCGAGCGGCCGGGCGCGCTGATGAAGTTCCTCTCCAGCATGAGCCCGAACTGGAACATCAGCCTGTTCCACTACCGCAACCAGGGCGCGGATTCGAGCAACATCCTGGTGGGCATCCAGGTGCCGAAGAACGAGAAGCGCGAGTTCAAGGCCTTCCTCACCACGCTGGGCTACAAGTCCTGGGACGAGAGCGAGAACCCGGTCTACAGTCTGTTCCTGTAATCGTCCCGCGCTGAGCTGAGTATTGTCATGAGCAACCACCCCGAACACTCGCCACTGGGCAAGGCCTCGGCCTACACGACGCAGTACGACCCGAGCCTGCTGTTCCCGATTCCGCGCCAGGGCAAGCGCGACGAGATCGGCCTGCCCGTCGGCAGCGCCCTGCCCTTCTTCGGCGTGGACCTGTGGAACCTGTACGAGCTGTCGTGGCTGAACCTGCGCGGCAAGCCGCAGGTGGCGATCGGCACGGTGATCGTGCCGTCGGATTCGCCCAACATCGTCGAGTCGAAGTCGTTCAAGCTGTACCTGAACTCGTTCAACCAGACCAAGGTGGCGTCGGCCGAGGCACTGCAGCAGTTGATCCACCACGACCTGTCTGAGGCATGCGGTGCGCCGGTGCAGGTGCGCATCGTGCCGCCGGAAGAATTTGCGCGGCAGAAGATGGGCGAGCTGGGTGGCCTGTCGCTCGATCGTCTCGATATCGAGACCGACGTCTACCAGCCCACGCCCGAGCTGCTGCATGCAGACGAGGAAGAAAGCCCGGTGGAAGAAACACTGGTCTCGCACCTGCTCAAGTCCAACTGCCTGGTGACGGGCCAGCCGGACTGGGGCAGCGTGCAGATCCGCTACGTGGGCGCGCCGATCAACCAGGAAGGGCTGCTCAAATACCTGATCTCGTTCCGCGAGCATAACGAATTCCACGAGCAGTGCGTCGAGCGCATCTTCACCGACATCCTGCGACAGTGCCGCCCGGTCAAGCTAGCGGTGTATGCGCGCTATACGCGGCGCGGCGGGCTGGACATCAATCCGTTCCGCACCAACTACAACACGCCGTGGCCGGATAACCTCCGCAATGCGCGTCAGTAAGCGCTGACCTATCGCACGCCAAGGCGCCCTCGGGCGCCTTTTTTCATGCCCGTACGTCGACCAAACGGCATACGCCGCCTCCTCCATTTTGGGGACCCGCACGGGGCTTTCGTTTCGCGCTCACTCGCCTATAGTGGAACCGCAGTACAAGCCACCCGGGGGAAATCGTGAAGTGCCCGTCTGCCGTTGGGGACCGGGTGCTCTCGACGGGGACATTGCCATGACGCACACGCCATGGTGGCCGCTACGCGCGGTTGCATGCGCATGCCTGCTGATCTGCGGCAGGCCGGTACTCGCGCAAGTCACGAACGAGGTGGTGGACGACAGGCCGCCCAGCCTCGAAACCCTGCAACGGCAACTTGCCGACGAGCAGGCGCATCTGCTCGAACTCAAACGGTCGATCCAGCAACAGGAAGCGCGCCTGAACGACATGCGGCGCACGCTCGGCATGGGCGAGCTCGACACCCTGCGCGGCGCGGGTGCGCCCGGCGCGGGCGTGGACGCAGGCACGGCCGCCGGCACCACCGGCGACGCCGCCGCGCAGATGACGCAGAACGCCCAGCCCGGCGCCGCGCCGGTCGGCAAGCCGCCGGCCGACACCGACAAGCCGCCGCGCGTCGCGCAGATCTTCGATGAGCCCAGCGCGCTCACGCCGCCCGGCAAGGTGGTGTTCGAGCCGTCGCTGCAGATGGCGTATTCGTCGTCCGACCGCGTGGCGCTGGTGGGCTACACCATCATCCCCGCGCTGCTGATCGGCCTGATCGATATCCGCCAAGTCAAAACCACCACCCTGACGGGTACGGCCACCGTGCGCTACGGCCTGGCCAAGCGGTGGGAGGTCGAAGCGCGCATGCCCTACGTCTACAGCACGAGCGACACCGTCAGCCGCGAGCTGTTCACCGGCACCGCCAGCGACAACGCCTTCAACTCGCGCGGCCACGGCATCGGCGACGCGGAGCTGACCGCGCGCTACCAGATCAGCGCAGGCGGTGTCGACAAGCCGTTCACCATCGGCTGGCTGCGCTTCAAGTCACGCACCGGCAAGGACCCGTTTGAAGTCACCACCGATTGCGTCACGCGCTGCGTGAGCAACACCACCGGCACCGGGCTGCCCCTGCAGCAACCCACGGGCTCGGGCTTTTTCGCGCTGCAGCCGGGCCTGACCTGGCTGTATCCAACCGATCCGGCGGTGTTCTTCGGCAGCGTCAGCTACCTGCACAACTTCGAGCGCAAGGACGTGAGCCTGCATCTGGTCGACGGCTCGCAGCAGTTCCTGGGCAACATCAAGGCCGGCGACATCATCGGGTTCAACTTCGGCATGGGGCTGGCGCTGAACGAGAAGGCCGCGTTCTCGATCGGCTACGACCAGAGCATCATCGGGTCGACCAAGCAGAACGGCGTGACGGTGCCGGGCTCGACGCGCTCCATCCTGGGCACGCTGCTGGTGGGGTACTCGTACCGGCTCTCGCCCAAGATGACGCTCAACCTGTCGGTGGGCGCGGGCCTGACGCGCGACACGCCCGACGTGACGGTCACGCTGCGGCTGCCGATCCAGTTCTGAACCGCGCCGCCCCATCCGCATCCACTGCACTGAACCGCCTGGCGCGGCTCAGTGCAGGTTCACCACGTTTGCCAGCGCGCTCTGCAGCACGCTGCCCAGGTTCAGCTGGCGGAACTGCGGCAGGCTGTTGACCGCCGCATTGATGGTGGTGAGCGACTGCAGCGTCTGGCTGCTCAGCGTGTTCTGGATCACGGTCGCGGCCGCCGCACCGGTTCCGGCATCGGGCGTGAACGTATTGTTCGGCCCGTTCTGCACCAGGTTGACCGTGTTGACGACGTTGGCGAGCTGGTGCGCCTGGTCGGCCGTGATGCGTGAGATGTCGGGAATGGTGACCGACACGTTCGCCACCAGATCGCCATTGATATAGACCGCGCGATCGATGCCGAACGAGATGTGCAGGTTGGCCGCCGACGGAATGTCGAAGCCACCGCGCATGTCGTCGAGCTTGTCTTCCGATACGGCCTTCCACGCGTGCACGGGGTTGGTGATCGCACCCACGCTGCCGGCCTCGTCCACCTCGTTGGCTTCATCGTTCAAACCGCCCGCCCAGGCGTGGCCCGCGCCCGCCCAGGCCAGCAAGCCTGCGGCACAGGCCGCCCATCCAAACCGTCCCATGATGCCCTCCTGCGCGCCGCCGCTCAGAAGTCCGATGGACCATGCTTGGGGATCACGATGTTCCCCAGGCCGCTGCGGTCCATGCCTTCTTCCAGCGGCGCGCGCGGTGCAACGCGCCAATCCGCAAAGGTGTTGAACGACGCGCGCTCTTCACGGTTGTGGATGACGAACAGCAAATGGTTGTCCCACGTGCGCTCGAAGGCCGCCCGTGGCATCGCGCGCGTGCCCATGGCCGGATCGCCCACCAGCACACGCTCTTTCTGCACCCCCTTGACCACCACGAAGTGGTGGTAGCCGTTCTCGTTCAACAGCACGATGGCCGGCAGATGGGCCGTCCGCAATGCATCCAGCGGCTGCTCGAAGCCGTCGGCCTCGAAGCCTTGCGATTCGAGATAGCGCTTGATATCGAGCAGCGAGAAACCCTCCTGCTGGATCTTCTGCTGGTTGCCGTGCAGGTACATCGACTGGAACACCGCCTGCTCGGTGACGGGATAGCCGTACTGGTAGGTCAACAGCGTCGCCACCGCGGCCGAGCCGCAGCTGAAGTCGAAACGCTGATGGATGGTGCGCGCAAAGCGCGCCTCCCTGATGCTGGTGACCGGCACGTCGTACAACGCACCGCCCGCGCCCAGCATGTCGATCGCACCGGCGCTCACCGACACTGGCGCCAGCATTCCCGCGATCGCCATCAGCATCGCGCCGCCTACCTCGCGCATCGCATCACCCCCTCGTCAACATGAAGACGTTAGGGCCGGAACTGCACGTTGACGATGGTGGCGTTCTGGATCAGCACGTTCGCTCCGGTGTTCTGGATGACCGTGGGGATCCCGCTCGCATTGGCAAACGAGCCGTCGCGCACGATGTTGGAACCCGTTGCCACGTTGACGGCGGAGTTGTCCGACACGGTGCCGGACAACCGCATGTCATTGACGGTCTGGTTCAACGTCTCCATACCGCCGCGATAGCCATCGAGCGCCGCTGCATCGACCGCATGACCGAGCCCAGGCACCGTTGCGGCCGCGGCGACCGGGGGACGCGCCGCTTCCACTTCGGCTGGCTGGGACACGTCTGCGACCGGGGCATCATCCGCCGCCATCGCCATCGCCGCGGGCCACGCCGCGAGGCCGCATGCGAACAGCCATGCCGCCCATCCTGCTGCTGTGTCGGATCGCATCGAAAGTCTCCTTCACGTTCCGACGGGGGGCCGGACCGCAGCGCGATCCGACCCGTTCAGCCGCCGCCATCAGACCGGCGGCGGCACTTCCCCGCTCATGCCCGATGCCGCCTCAATGGCCGACATTCAGGTTGGCTTGCACGTTGACGCTCTGTTGGACGAGGGACGCGAAGCCGCTGTTCTGGTTCGCGATCATCACCCCGGCAGCCGATTGGCCGACACTGGTCATGGCATTGGACATGTTGAACGTGCCCGCATCCACAACCACCGTGCCACCCGCACCGCCCACACCGCCCATTGCGCCGTTACCGACGCCGCCATTGCCAGTGCCGCCCGTGCCGCCAGCGCCACCCATGGCACCCACCGCGGCGTTGCCGCCAGTCGCGCTGCCATTGCTGGCCGAGGTGGTTGCGCCACCGTTGGTTGCGCTGCCGTTGGTGGCCGAGCCGCCTGCGCCGCCGTTGCCGGCCACATTGGCGTTCGCGCCGCCAGTGCCGCCCGCGCCGCCTGCGCTGGTGCCGCCCGAGGTGCTGCTACCCGTGCCTGCACCGCCAGAGGCCGTCGACGTGCCGCTCGATGCCGAGCCGCCCGCGGCGCCAGCACCGCCTGCGCTGCCTGCGTTACCACCCGACGACGCGCCGGAACCATGGTGGTTGTTGGAGGCACCGCCGGTGGCACCGCTGCCGCCGCCATTGCCGCCGCCACCGCCGCCGGCCGCGCTGGCACTGCCTGCCAAGCCGCCCAGACCTGCACCCAGGCTGGCCGAGAGCGTGCCGGAGCTGCCGCCCGCCCCACCGTTGCCGGCATGGCCATTGGCATTGCCGCCGTTGCCGCCGTCACCCGCCGAGGCGCTGCCGTTGCTCGCGCTGCCGTTAGAGGCATTGCCTGCCGTGGCGCTGCCATTGCTAGCGCCGCCGCCCGAGCCGCCGGCACCGCCAGCACCGCCGTTGCCAGCCGTGCCGCCCGAGCCGTTGCCACCATGGCCGTTGCCACCATGACCACCGCTGCCGCCATTGGCCGTACCCCAATTGCTGGCGGTATTGCCGATGTCATGCACTTGGATGTTGGTCACGGTGCCTTCCAGCTTGGAGATGGCGATGGCCTTGCTGACGTTGAAGTTGGAAACCGCGCTGCTGCCATTGTTGGCGGCTGCGGCGCCCCAGGCGGAGGCATCTGCCAAACCGCTGTTATTGCGGTTGCTGCCCTGGCTTTGGTTGTTATGTTGGTTGGAGTTATCCGTTGTTGTCGTTGTGGTGTCTGTGTCCGTACTTGTGTTGGTGATCGCGGCATTCGTGGTCTGGGTGTTACTCCCGCCATTTGCCGTATTCCCGATGTCAGCCAATGCAACGCCGGAGACCCCCAATCCCATGGCAATCGCGGTGGCCAGTAACGTTTTCTTCATAGCGCACTCCAGAAAGAGAGAAGGGTGGTCTAACAACACACTGGGAGAACCTCACCCACCCCAGGGGGCGCAGTTCGCATATTCGATGCCATCTTGACGCGCCTTCGCGCATCAGGTTGCCAAGCCATTGAAAACGCGAAGGATTCGCGGACGGTCCGCCCGTATGCGCAAAACGCACGAGGCAAACGTGTCAGGATCTGCGCTTTTTGGAGGAGGGTTTTTGCGGATTCGGTTGCAGCGCTGAAACACGCATCCAGATGCGTGCCTCCGGATGCCGCTGCAACGATGGCCCGAAACCCGCACGCACCCTGCGGATGCGCCTGCGCGCAGCGTTTCACTGCGCAGACAGCAAATGGGTTTCAGGCCTGATACAAGCGCGGGCCAGCGAGCACATTCGTTGTCGGAACACTGGCAAGGCAAGGGGCATCGCAACAGGCACCTGCCAGCGGCATGGCGGCGAAGCGCTCGCTTGAGGCCTTCGCCGGAGGGCCGTGCCCAACGACAAGCCGACCACCTGCGCAAGGGCAAAACGCTGACGAGCCGAAGGTCTCGGTGCGACCGGGCCCCATTGCAGGACCCAGCGGTTCCATCACCCGCCCGCACGCCATGGCACGCCGATCGTGCAGAGCGTCATGCGTGCGACATGTGGCGCGCGGCCTATCGGCATTTCATCCGAGAAACCGCGCGCCGCGCTTGGCTTTACGACAGGCTAAGCCGTGGGGGCCACGCTCAGCTTCAGCTCCTCGATCATGCGGTCGCGCATGATGAATTTCTGTACCTTGCCCGTCACCGTCATCGGCATTTCGGTGACGAAGCGGATGTAGCGCGGGATCTTGTAGTGCGCAATCTGGCCCTGGCAGAAGGCGCGGATCTCCTCTTCCGTCGCTTGTTGCCCAGGCTTGAGGACGATCCAGGCGCACACCTCCTCGCCATATTTCGGGTCAGGCACGCCGAACACGTTGACGGCCTGCACCTTCGGATGGCGGAACAGGAACTCCTCGATCTCGCGCGGGTAGACGTTCTCGCCGCCACGGATGAGCATGTCCTTCACGCGGCCAACGATGTTGCAGTAGCCGTCGGCGTCGAAGGTGGCAAGGTCGCCCGTGCGCATCCAACCGTCGTGGATGGACTCGGCGGTCTTGGCCTCGTCGTCCCAGTAGCCGAGCATGACCGAATAGCCCTTGGTGCACAGCTCGCCCTTTTCGCCCACCGGCACCACCTCGCCCGCGCCGTCCACCAGCTTGACCTGCAGATGCGGCTGGATGCGGCCCACGGTGGTCACGCGCTTGTCGAGCGGGTCGGTCACCGCGCTCTGGAACGACACCGGGCTCGTCTCGGTCATGCCGTAGGCGATGGTGACCTCGCGCAGGTTCAGCTCGGCCACCACGCGCTTCATCACCTCGATCGGGCACGGTGAGCCGGCCATGATGCCGCCGCGCAGGCTCGACACATCAAAGCTGCGGAACTCGGGGTGATCGAGCTGCGCGATGAACATGGTGGGCACGCCGTGCAGCGCGGTGCAGCGCTCCTCGGCCACGGTGCGCAGCGTGGCGAGCGGGTCGAAGGCCTCGCCGGGGAACACCATGCAGGCGCCGGTGGCGGTGCACGTGAGCACCGACATCACCATCCCGAAGCAGTGGTACAGCGGCACAGGGATGCACAAGCGATCGCCGGCCTGCAGGTTCATCGCCATGGCGACGAAGCGCGCGTTGTTGACCACGTTCACGTGCGTGAGCGTGGCCCCCTTGGGCGCACCGGTGGTGCCGCTGGTGAACTGGATATTGATGGCGTCATCCGGCGACAGCGTGGCGGTGATGGCGTCGAGCGCATCAACGGGTACGCCCTTGCCGCGCGCAATCACGTCGGCGAAATTGATCATGCCAGGCGTGGCGGCCTCGCCCGTGCGGATGACCCAGCGCAGCGCCGGCAGCTTGGCGGCCTGCAGCGCACCGGGCTGCGCCGTGGCCAGCTCGGGCGCAAGCGTCTGCAGCATCTCCAGGTAGCGCGAGGTCTTGAACGCCTCGGCCGCCACGATGGCCTTGCAGCCGACCTTGTTGAGCGCGTACTCCAGTTCGGAGAGCCGGTATGCCGGATTGATGTTGACGAGGATGAGCCCCAGGCGCGCCGTCGCAAACTGCGTGAGCACCCATTCATAACGGTTGGGTGACCAGATGCCGATGCGATCGCCACGCTCCAGCCCGAGCGCATGCAGGCCGGCGGCCAGCGCGTCGACCTGCTCGGCAAAGGCGCGCCAGGTCCAGCGCACGCCTTGTTCGCGAAACACCGCCGCCTCCGCCTCGGGACAGCGGCGCACCGTCGCCTCCAGCAGCGCGGGCACCGTCACGTGCGCCAGCGGCACCGCGGTGTCACCCACTACATACGACACCCCATTGCGCGGACGCGGGTCAAATACTTCACCAGCCATGGACGTCTCCTCCAGTTCAACGTTGGCCTTTTGAGCCTTGTTTTGAATGACTCTACGGACTGCTTTGCCCGCAATTTGACGCAGCTTGACGCATTTGGCAATCCGCCCCAGAACGAACAATGACGCGGAACAAGATGCTGCACCGCAGCAGCAAAAATCCCGGCCGATCGTCACAGGCGCGCTAACATGCCGGCCTGACGTTTTTGCATGCGGGATTCGCGATGATCGTGGTGGTGATGGGTGTGTCTGGGTGCGGCAAGTCGACGGTGGGCCGCATGATTGCCGAGCGGCTGGGCTGCGCCTTCCGCGATGGCGACGAGTTCCATAGCGACGCCAATCGCGCCAAGATGCACGCCGGCATTCCGCTCAATGACGACGACCGCAAGCCCTGGCTCGAAGCCATCCGCGCCTACATGGACGAGATGACCAGCGGCAGCCGCTCGCTGGTGGTGGCATGCTCCGCGCTCAAGCAGCGTTACCGCGACGTGCTGCGCGGCCCGGCGGGCAACGCCGAGTTCGTCTACCTGAAGGGCGATTTCGAGCTGCTGCAAGGCCGCCTGTCCGCACGCAAGGACCACTTCTTCAACCCGGCCCTGCTGCGCAGCCAGTTCGATGCGCTGGAAGAACCGACCGACGCCATCGTGGTGGACATCGCGCTGCCGCCGGAAACCCTCGTGCAGCAAGCCACCGAGCAACTGCAGGCGCGCGCCGGGCACCGTCCGGCCGCCTGACGCCCCTCCCGACTGCTGTTGCTAGCTGGGCGACAGCTGCTGCAGCACGGCCTGCACCTCGCCATTGCACACGCGGCTCATGCGCTCCTGCTCCTGGGGCGTGTCGATCTGCTCGTGCGCCTGTAGCCCCAGCTCGATCAACGACTGCACGCGCGGCAGCCAGTGGCGGCTCAGCTCGTCTTCCAGGCTGGCGCCAATACGGTCCGGATCGCCGAAGTACAGCTGATCGCCGTACCTGCGTTGGATCTCCTGGCGGATCACCTCGGCGGCGCGCGGCAGCACGCCGCGGTTGACCGCCACGTGCCGCAGCTCGTGCGCGCGGATCTCGCCATAGGCGCAGGTGCCCGGCGCAAACTCGCGCGCCACCGTCACCCGGAAATCGCTCAGCACCAGCTCCACGTCGATCGACGGCCGCAGGCAGGTGGTGGGCGGCTGCGTCGGCAGTGCCATGTAGTGCGTGGTGACCTCGAAGCGAGCCGCCAGCGTGGCGTAAGTCTTGCCGAGCACGCGCGCAGCGCGATCGTACGGCGGTGCCTCTGCGGTCAATTGGTCGACGCTGCGGTCGTTGCTGAAGAGCAGCGGGGTTTCCTGGGTGTGCACGGTCACGTGCATCGGGCCCAGCTTGTCATCGCAGGTCTTCAGCCAGTAGGCCTTGGAGGGGCCCAGCAGGAGCGTGGCGCTGGCAGGCGGGCTATCCGTGGCCGCGGCAACCGTCTCGATGGGCGCGAAGCGGACGTCCGCCAGCCGCGCGCGGTTGTGCCGGCTCCACTGCCAGGCGACCGTTACGGCCACCAGCACCAACCCCAATACCATCACCCGACGCATGATGGGCTCCCCGTTCTGTGCCGCTTATGTGTGCGGCGCTCGCGGGCGCCGTCTGTGTCAGACCTGTCATACCGAGGCCAATACGGCCGCATGCGCATGGTGAGCGGTCATGAACCGCACCATCTCACCCGACTGCCGCAGTGCTTTGCGCGCCTCTGGTAAGAAAGGATAGAAGATCGGCCACACATGTGGGAGCCGCCGGCCCATTTCCACCGAAACGGATACCCCGGCGGCCCTGGCCCGCTCCGCCATACGGAGGGTGTCGTCGCGCAGGACCTCGCTGGAGCTGACGTAGCAGTGCAGCGGCGGCAGGCCGGTGAAGTCGGCATACAGCGGCGAGGCCAGCGGATGGTCGACCGGCACGCCGGAATCCCCCAGGTAGAGCGCGGCGCCGTGCGCCACCCACGCGCCACGGAACATCACGTCGCTCTCGTCGTTCTCGACCAGGCTGGCGCCGGTGGCGGCCAGGTCTGTCCATGGCGAATACAGGATCGCACCGGCCGGCAGCGCATCACCGGCATCCCGCAGCGCCACCAGCAGCGCAAGCGACAGCCCGCCGCCCGCCGAATCCCCTGCCACCACGATGCGCGACGGTGCAATGCCCTGCCCCAGCAGCGTGCGATAGACATGCACCGCATCTTCCACCGGCGCCGGGAACGGATGCTCGGGCGCCAGACGGTATTCCGGCACGTACACTCGCGCCCGCGCATGCATGGCCAGGCCCACGGTAATGGAGCGGTGCGTGCGCGGGCTGCAGAAGAAGTAGCCGCCGCCGTGCAGGTAGAGCACCACGGGCGGCGTGTCGCCGATGGCATCGGGATCGGCCGGTTCAATCCATTCGCCCGGCACGCGGCTGCCGTTGGCGGGCACGACGCGCCAATCCTCGGGCATGCGCATCGGCATCGGCAGCGTGCGGATCTCGGCATTGCGGCGCGTGGCGAACGGATCGAACGGCTCGCGCTCGGTCGGCCTCTTGACGCGGTTGCGCGTCATCCACGACACCACCCAGTTCTGCCAGCTCATGGCCCTTCCCTCTTGCTCTCCGATCAGCGTAGCGATGAAGCCGCGCCAGGACAATGGGCATGCACCCGGTGCGGGCAACACGTGGTGTCAAGCCGGCAGCGGCGCGGTGAGGGTGTGCAGGCAGAGGCGCTCCATGGCGCCGATCCAGTCATCGTGCGCGGGTGGTGCATCGGGCAGCAGCAGGCGGTAGCGCCGCGCGCCCCACATCGCCGTCACCAGTGTGCGCAGCAGCGCGTCATCCGGCGGGGCCGGCAGATCGGGACAGGCGTCCAGCGCCCGCCGCCACACGGCGCACAGTTCGTCGAAGAAGCGCCGGTGGTGCCTGGACTCGGCGATGCGCTCTTCACGCATCAGCATGGCGCGGTCGAAATACGGCGGGCTGAGCGCCGCGTCGCCGCAGGTCAGGCGCACGAGATGGCGGACGCGCTGCGTCCACGGCATGCCGGCGGCCTCGACCACCTCGGCCTGGATGCGCGCGAGCAGCGTCTCGATGGTGTGCCGCACGTAGCCGGAGAGCAGTGCGTCCTTGTTGGGGAAGTATTCGTACAGCGTGCCGACCGAGCAGCCGGCCTCCAGCGCCACCGCGCGCGTGGTGGCGCCGTCTGCGCCGTCGCGCTGCCAAATCCGAACAAACGCCTCGTAGATGGCCTGCACGGTGAACTTCGCGCGCGCCTGCGATGGCCGCTTCAACGGCCGGGCGGGGCTTGGCGAGGAAACACCGGGCGCATCGGCGTTTCCGAACCCGGCGCCGCGCGGCCGGCGATAGAGTGAAGCCATCGACCAATCGATCCTGTGGATGAAGGAGACACCATGAACGCCCCATACCAGCGGCTCTTCACGCGCAAGCATGCCCTAAACGAAAGCCGCCTGGAAAGCGCCGCTGCCACTCCCACCGCTGCCCCCGGCGAGATCGTGCTGCGCCTGGACCGCTTCGCGCTCACCACCAACAACATCACTTACGCGGCCTTCGGCGATGCGATGCAGTACTGGGATTTCTTCCCCACCGGCCAGGACGGCTGGGGCCATATGCCGGTGTGGGGCTTCGCCGATGTGGTGGCCTCGACGGTGGAGGGTGTCGAGGTGGGCGAGCGCTTCTACGGCTACTTCCCGATTGCTACGCATATCCGCATGCAGCCCGAGCGCGTGTCGCCGCGCGGCTTCTACGACGGCGCCGCGCACCGTAAGGCGCTGGTCTCCGCCTACAACCAGTACACCCGCGTGACGCACGACGAGGCCTACGACCCAGCGCTGGAGAGCTACCAGATGCTGTACCGGCCGCTGTTCATCACGTCGTTCATGCTGGCGGATTTCCTCGCCGACAACGCCTTCTTCGGCGCGCGGCGGCTGGTGTTCTCCAGCGCGTCGAGCAAGACCGCGTATGGCACCGCGTTCTGCCTGCAGGACACGCCGGGCCTGACGCTCACCGCGCTCACTTCGTCCGGCAACCGCCCCTTTGTCGACAGCCTGCGCTGCTACCACGACAGCGCCACCTACGACACGCTGGAAACGCTGGCCACCGACATCCTTACGCTGTACGTCGACTTCTCCGGCGACGTGGCGCTGCGCCGGCGCGTGCACGAGCATTTCGGGAGCGCGCTGGTGTACGACTGCTTTGCCGGCTCCGCGCAGAACACCGACTTCATCGCGGCCACCGACCTGCCCGGCCCCGCACCCCAGTTCTACTTTGCGCCCGTACAGATCCGCAAGCGCAACGCAGATTGGGGCCCGGCCGTCGTCACCGAGAAGTTCAACGCCGCGCAGCGCCGCTTCATCGACCACGTGCGTGCGCCCGCCAACGGCTGGCTCACGCTGATCGAGGAAGACGGCATGGGCGCCGCGCAGGCGCGCATTGCCGCGCTGCATGCCGGGCGCACGCACCCGCGCGAAGGCTACGTGATCCGGCTGGGCTGAACGCCCGGCGCAGTCAGGCGGCCGCAGTCAGCCCCCAAAACGCACCACGGTGGACTGCAGGCCCGCCATGCTGCCCGCCGCGTCGATGGCGGCTTCCAGGTCCGTGAAGCCGAAGCTCTGCACATCCACCGCATCGAGCGGCAACTGGCCGGATGCCGCCAGCGCCACCAGCGCGGCGTAGTCGGCCGGCGTGTACATGAAGTGGCCGATCAGCTCCCAGTTGTTGCGCATCAACTCGCCATAGGGAATCGGCAGCGGCACCTGCATGCTGCCCATCAGCACGAGGCGGCCTTGGCGGCGCAAGGTCTTGAGCGCGGCCAGCGTGGCGTGCGCGTCCTTGGCCTGGCCGACCATGTCGAAGGCTAGGTCAACCCCGCCCGCCGGGCCGGTGGCCGCGCGGATGGCGGCGCTGTCGGCGTCTGCATCCCCCGTGAGCACCACCGCGGCGACACGGCCATGCCCGAGCGCCACCAACGGCTCGAGCGATGCGCGGCGGCGCCCCAGCGCGACCACCCGGCTTGCGCCCATGGCCAACGCCGCCAGCACCGCGGCCGAGCCGAAGTAGCCGCCCGCGCCGTTGACCGCCACCACCTCGCCGGCCGCCAGCCGCCCGCGCCGCAATCCGCCAAACGGCACCGCAAACTTGGCCAGCGCAGCCAGGCGCTCGGCCGGCACGTCGCCCAGGCCATCCAGCGGGATCAGCGTCGAGGCGGGAAACTCGGCCAGCTCGCGCCACGTGCCATGCGGAAAGGCCGCCAGCAACGCGCCGCTGTCGGCACTGATGCCGGTCAGGCCGATCAGCGCCTGTGCCGGCTCGCGCACCGCCTCGTTGGCAATCCAGTACGGATTGACCGCCACCCGCTGACCGACGCGATACGCCAGCACACCCTCGCCCAGCGCCGCGACCTCGCCGATGCCGTTGGTGCCGGGCGTGAACGGCCCGGGCGGATAGGCATACGGCAGGCGGCCCTCCAGATAGGTGCGCGTGTAGCTGAGCAGGGGCACCGCCTGCATGCGCACGAGCACGGCGCCGGGGCGCGGCGCGGGAGCGTCGATGTCACGCAGGGCGAGTGGCTGGCCGGGTTGGTCGAGCATCCAGGCTTTCATCGGGAGGTCTCCGGGGGAAAGAAACCACTGTAGTGGAAAGACGCCGCAAGTGCTCTTTACGCCGCAACCGCGCTCCATCCTCCGGCCCGGGCGATATGCCCGCACATCAATCTACAAATTTATATATTATTGAAATCTTAATTGAATCCAAGCCTCCCGCCAGTCTGCCCACATGACGATCGATTTCACGCACTTCACCCCTGGCCCGGCCCTGATCGGCGGGCTGGTCATTGGCATGGCGGCGGCCGTGCTGGTGCTGTTCAACGGCCGCATTGCGGGCATCAGCGGCATCCTGGGCGGACTGCTGGAACGCCCGCGCGGCGGAATGGACGAGTGGGCCTGGCGCGCGGCCTTCCTGCTCGGGCTGATCGGCGCGCCGGTGGTGGCCGCGCTGGCGGGCCATCCGCTGGTGCCGGACATCGAGGCCGGCTGGGGCGAGGTGCTAGCCGCCGGCTTCCTGGTCGGGCTCGGCACGCGCTACGCGGGCGGCTGCACCAGCGGCCACGGCGTGTGTGGGCTGTCGCGCGGTTCGGTGCGCTCCCTGGTGGCCACGGCGACGTTCATGGCGGCCGGCTTCGTCACCGTCTTCGTGCAGCGGCACGTGCTGGGAGGCTGATGTGATCGTCTTCGCTGCCCTCATCGCCGGCGCGCTGTTTGGCGTCGGGCTCATGCTGTCGGGCATGGCCAACCCGGCCAAGGTGCTCGGCTTTCTCGACCTGACCGGCCGTTGGGATCCGTCGCTCGCCTTCGTGATGGCCGGCGCGGTGCTGCTGGCCGTGGTGGCGTTCTTCGTGGCGCGGCGGCGCGCTCGCTCGCTGCTCGGGCTGTCGATCCAGTTGCCGGCCAGTACGGCGGTCACCCTGCGGCTGGTGCTCGGCAGCGCGGCGTTCGGCATCGGCTGGGGCCTGGCCGGGTTCTGCCCCGGCCCGGCGCTGGTGGCGCTTGGCGCCGGCGTGCCCAAGGCGTGGGGCTTTGTCGGCGCCATGCTGGCGGGGATGGCCGTCTTCAGCGCCATGGAGCGGCCTCGCTAGCCGTCACGCCGATCGGCGCGCCCCAAAGAAAAAACCCGCGACGCTACCGCCGCGGGTTTTTTTCTTGCCTCAGGCTGGGGCGCTGCACCCCCCTGCCTGCGATCAACCCGATCAGTTGACCTTCAGCGTGCCGCCACGGCCCAGGCCGCCGCTCACGTCCTGCGCCTTGTAGTTGCGCAGCGCGACGACCATCTTGTTCCACGCGTCGATAAAGGCGACCACCGTTGCCTTGCCTTCCGGCGTCGACGAGAAGCCGGCCAGGCCACCGCCCACGCCGCCGCCGAAGCCGCCGAGCAGGGCGCCGTAGTTGGTCGCGGTCGAGCTGCCTTCGGCAGCGGCAATCTGCACGGCCGAGCGCACGTCGAACAGCGTCAGCGTCACCACCGATGCCTTCTGCTTCACGCTGCCGGCCAGCGCGGCAATCGCGCTGTTGCCGACCAGGCCACCGATCGCGCCGCCGATCCCGCCGATCCCCGAGTCGTTGATGATGATCGCCGGCTCCAGGTAGTAGTCGGCCGCCACGCGCTGGCCCTTCTGCTGCTTCGAACCGGCGCGGTATTCGCCGGAGTTGCGCTGCAGTTCGGTGATGCGCGACAGGCGTGCGTCGGTCTTCTGGTTGCCGATCGACGTGATGACGAAGCAGTTGGACTGCTGCACCGCCAGGCGCAGCAGCGGGTCAATGGTCGTCAGCTTGGTGGCGCTGCCGAACGGGCCCCACCAGTCGGCATTGCGGCCGTCATCGACGGCGATCGTGCCCAGCGGCGCGGCGCAGCGCTGCAAGGTCGGATCAGCCCCGGCGCTGGCCGCGCCGCCTGCCGCACCGGTCACGCCGGCGTTCTGGCCGCCCGGCGTCACCATCCCGCCGCACGCCGCGAGCGAAGCGGTGAGCACCGCCACCCCTGCGAACTTGAAAATCGTCTTCATATTGTTGTTGATTCCATTGAGTCGATATGCGGCTTATGCGTCCTGCGACTCAATAAGCCCCCCTGGCAAGGCGTGCGGACCCCCCGAACCGCCTTAATGCTGCCGATATCCGGTCAATACCAGTACCAGTTCGTCTGACGCCAGACGCCGAGGTACGGATAGCCCGAATACCAATAGCCGTAATAAACGCTGCGCCACTGCGTGCGCCATTTGAAGTCTTCTTCGTCGGAGCGCTTCGCGCGGCGGGCTTCTTCGAGCAGCTTTTTCGATTCCTTGTCGCCGCGGCTGGCCGCGATCGACAGCCATTTATCGGCTTCGCGCGGGTCGGAGCCCATTTCCTCGAGGCCGAACAGATAGAAGTTGCCGAGTGCCTTTTGCGCCGCGAGGTTGCCGTGCTCGGCGGATTCACGCATCCAGACCAGCGCCTGGTAGCTGTCCTGGCGCACGCCGTCACCGCGGAAGTAGCGCAAAGCCAGGTCGTACGCGGCTTTCGGCTCGGTTTTCGCGACTTCCTTGAGCGCGGCGATGCGCGGATCTTCCTTGTTGACGTCCTTCGCGTCATAGGCGACCTGGTCGGTCGGCCGGTCGGCGCACCCGCGGTCGTCACAGATCCGCACCGTCGTGGGCGGCGGCGGATTCTGCGCGCAGGCAGCCAGCGAAAGGAGACCCCCGATTATTAACAAACGATAATACATTCGTCTGACCTCGATTTTATTTTTGCCGTCGGTCGGGAAATGGACCTGCCCGTCGCCGCGCAAGCCACCTTCAGTCACCCCACCCCCGGAGTGCGAATTGCGGGCAAATGATATAGATCGGTCTACACGAGTGTCAACGGCGTTTTCCATGACATTACCGCGTCATAAAATACGGCATCCAGATGTGATTTTCGATTAACTAAGGCCAACGCCAGCCGAACTCCACAATCTGGCGCGGAGGGCGGTGCTAACATGCTGGCCCAGTAGTCAGGAGAAGTAGACATGCGCGCAAGCAAGCGTCAGCAAGTTGTCGACACCGCAAGCGCGCTGTTTTCGAAACACGGCTTTCACCCTGTCGGCGTCGACTGGATCGTCGATGAGTCCGGGGTCGCGCGTATGACGCTGTACCGCCATTTCGCCAGCAAGGACGAGCTGATCCGCGAAGTGCTGGAGCAGCGCTACACGCTCATCATGGGCAGCGTGGTACAGGCGCTGGCGCCCCAGCCCGATGCCGCCGCCCGCCTCAAGCGCATCTTCGATTGGTACGAGGCCTGGTTCCGCAGCCCGGCGTTCTCGGGTTGCCTGTTCGAGCGCGCGCTGGCGGAATTCGGCCCGACCAACCCCAGCGTCACGGACGTGGCCGTGCGCTACCGCGACGATCTGCTCGGCCTGATCGAGTCCCTGTTGAAGGACGCCGTCCCACCCGACACGGCGCGGTGGCTGGCCGGCGTCTGTGTGATGCTGCTGAGCGGCGCCACCGCTGACGCGCGCGCCGTCGGCGACCCATCGGCGGCCGGGCGAGCGTGGGAGGCAGCCCAGGCGCTGCTGGAACAGGCGACGGCCGCGGCGGCGGTCGCGTAAATCACCGCGCGCCAAACCGGCGGTTCTCTCCACGCTGCCGCGCAATTCTGCTGCACGTCATTGACGCGAGAAAAATCTGCGTCATGCTGCAAGTCGACACTGACAAGCCGCTCAGCAAAGGTGAACGCCCCATGACGACACAGCGCAGACGTGCAGCCCGACGAGGCCTCCTGGCGACGCTGCTGGCAGGTAGCGTCTTCAACGCGACCGCGGCGCCCGCCCTGACCTGGGGCGTGTGCGGGCACCCCAGCCCGAACCAGCCGTTGTGGAGCGACGTCCCCGCGCAGTTCGCCACGCTCGCGCAGCGCGGCCTCAAGAGCTATCGCTTCGATGTGCCGCTCACCGGTGACGGCACCGCCGCCGTGCAGTTGCTCCAGACCTTGGTGCCGCTATCCCACGCGCACCACATCACGCTGCACCCGATCCTGTATGTCCCGTTTACCTGGGGCGATGCAACCGACAACGGCCGCTATCCCAGCACCGATGCCGGCCTCGAAGCCCAGGGCTATGACCGCGTCCGCCCCATCGTCGAGCGGTTCGCCGCCGACATCCGCGACTGGGAGCTGCAGAACGAACTGAGCCTGCGCAAAGGCTTCAAGAGCGGCACCGGCCGCTCGCCCGGCGACTACGCGACCCCGCTGGCGCATCAATGGGCAGCCGTGTTACGCGGCATGTCGCGCGCCATCCATGACGTGCGCACCCGCACCGGGCGGCCGCTGCGCGCGGTGGTCGACACCGTCTACGCGGATTTCGGCCTGGTGCCCTTCCTGGAAGCACAGGGCGCCCTCGTCGATAAACTCGCCTACCACTATTACTACGGCGCCGGAACAAGCCCGTACCAGGTCAGCGCGCCGGGCGGGACGATCGACGTCTTTGCGGAGATGAAGCAGCTCGGCAAACCCGTCATCGTCAACGAACTCAACGCCGCCGAGATCTACGCCCCGCTAAAGGGCCAGCCGTATGACGACGCGAAAGCGCTCGTCAGCCTGAAGACGCATATCGACCACCTGCTCAACCAGAAGGAAGCCAATATCGAAGGGGCGGAGTTCTACGAGCTCTACGACGAGCCCGGCAAGAACGCGGCCGAATCGAACTTCGGGCTGATGCAGGACCCGACGCATCCGAAGACTCAGCTGCTGCTGGCGACGGCTTACACGTGCGGGCGACTCTCGGCGGAGGAGCGTGCCGCGCTGGTCACGAGCGGGCTCTTTACCGAGGCGAGCCTGGCGGCACGACTGGCGAGCTGCCAAGCCACACAGCCGCAATACGTGCGGGCCAAGTAGCACGCAAAAGAAAAGGCCCTGCATGCAAGGCCTTTCTTCATGGGTTGTGCGAAGTTTTTCTGACTCGGGCTATGGCTGGCCGCTGCCATTGCCCTGCGGATACCCACGGCCGCCGCACGGCTCGGCATGCGCCGACGGCGCAGAGAGGACCGCAAAAGTTCCAACGGTGCCACCAACCACTGTCAGCAGGGCAATGGCAAGCAGGAAACTCTGCATCACGCGTTTCATGGCTTCTCCCTGGGGCGGCAGACATAGTCCCCTGTAGTCTAGTTCGCCTGTTGCTCTCCAGCACGCGTCAAGAGGGCCGCGCGTCGAATATTTCCTGATGTGACCGTCAGAGCGCCGGAGGCTTTCAATGTCCTACGGCGATGGACACGGGCAAAAGAAAGGCCCTGGATGCAGGGCCTTTCTTTACGGGTGGGGCGAAGCGCCTTTTAGAACGGAATATCGTCGTCCATGTCCTCGAAGCCGTTCGACGGCGCTTGCTGACGGCGTGCACCGCCGCCCTGCTGGCCGCCACCGCCTTCACCGCGGCTCATGCCGCCGCCGCCCTGGCCACGACCACCACCGTAACCACCACCGCCACCGCCGCCGCCTTCGCCGCGCGAGTAGCCGCCACCGCCACCGCCGCCGCCCTCACCGCCCATCCCCTGGCGGCCGCCGAGCATCTGCATTTGCTCGGCCACGATTTCGGTGCTGTATTGCTTCTGGCCGTCCTTCTCCCACTGACGAGTCTTGAGGCGGCCTTCGACATAGACCTGCGAACCCTTCTTCAGGTATTCGCCGGCGATTTCGGCCAGGCGGCCGAAGAAGGCGATGCGGTGCCACTCGGTGGCTTCCTTCATTTCGCCGCTGGCCTTGTCCTTGTAGCGGTCGGTGGTCGCCACGCGGATGTTGGTGACGGCGTCGCCGCTGGGCATGTAACGCGTTTCAGGATCGGCGCCGAGATTGCCGACGATGATGACTTTGTTGACGGACGCCATGATGAGTTTCCGAAGGTAAATGAAGTGATGCCGCCGTAGGCCCGGGTTAGTGTCGGCGCAGCGCCGGCATCTGCATGGGGCTTGCGATTATAAGCCACGCCAGGGCCAGACCCGCACAGGTTAGGAAAACAGCGTGCTGACCCGCATGCAGCAGAATCCAGCCGCCACCGGCGCCGCCCGCAAACAGCCCCAGCGCCTGCGTCGTGTTGTACACGCCCATGGCCGCGCCCTTGCGCACGCCCGGCGCGTACTTCGACACCAGCGACGGCTGCGACGCCTCCAGCACGTTGAAGCCGAGGAAGTACACCAGCAGCGCGATCGCCAACGCCGTGAGCGTCGGCTGCACCTCGCCCAGCGCCAGTTGCGCCACCATCACCAGGGCCACGGCAGACAGCAGCACCGCCTTCATCTTGCCGCGCTTCTCGGCGGCGATGATGGCCGGCACCATCAGCACGAACGACACGCCCATCACCGGCAGATAGATCTTCCAGTGCGAATCGACCGGCAGACCGGCGGCCTCCAGCATGTGCGGCAGCACGACGAACAGCGCCGTCTGCGTGGCATGCAGGGCGAACACGCCAAAGTTCAGGCGCAGCAGCTCGGGGTTGTGCAGCACCTCGCGGAACGGGGCCTTCACGTGCGCCGGTGGGCGCGGCGCATTGGGCACCACCCACAGCACCACGCCGATGGCGACCACCGCCAGCACGCCGATCGCCGTGAACATGCCCGGCATGCCGACCCAGCGGAAAAGGATGGGCGCACTCACGATGGCCACGGCAAACGACACGCCGATGCTGCCGCCGATCATGGCCATGGCCTTGGTGCGGTGCTCCTCGCGCGTGAGGTCGGCCACGAAGGCGATCACGGCCGAGGAGATCGCCCCCGCGCCCTGGATGGCCCGCCCGACGGCGATGCCCGCCACGCTGTGCGAGAACGCCGCCACCAGGCTGCCCACCGCAAAGATCACCAGCCCCGCCACGATGACCGGCTTGCGCCCGAAGCGGTCGGACAGCCAGCCGTAGGGGATATAAAGCACTGCCTGCGTGAGGCCGTACACGCCGATGGCGAAGGCAACGAGCTGGGTGTTGTTGCCATCCGGCAGCGTTTTCGCGAACACCGCGAAGACCGGCATGATCATGAACAAACCCAGCATGCGCAGCGCGAAGATGCCGGCCAGCGATGCGGCCGCGCGCAGCTCAAGGCCGGTCATGCGGCCGGAAGCGGAAGTCATGGATGGGGAGGCGGAAGACATGGTGCGGAAACCGTCACATTCCGGCAACGGCAGGGACACTTGAACGGCCGTGCCAGTTGCCCCATGTGAGGGCAGGTACTCGCAAAACCGAAGTTCGGTATATTAGCAGGCTTACCCTTTTCCACCCCCTCCGCCGATTGCCGCACCACGCTTGGCCGGCGGACCGCGAGGCGCAAGCCGCACATGGAAGAAATCAAGATTCGTGGGGCCCGTACCCACAACCTGAAGAACATCAACCTCGACCTGCCGCGCAACCAGCTGGTCGTGATCACCGGGCTGTCAGGGTCGGGCAAGTCATCGCTGGCGTTCGACACGCTGTATGCGGAGGGGCAGCGGCGCTACGTGGAATCGCTGTCGGCGTATGCCCGGCAGTTCCTGCAACTGATGGAAAAGCCGGACGTGGACCTGATCGAGGGCCTGTCGCCGGCCATCTCGATCGAGCAGAAGGCCACCAGCCACAACCCGCGCTCCACGGTCGGCACTGTCACCGAAATCCACGACTACCTGCGCCTGCTGTACGCGCGTGCCGGCACGCCCTACTGCCCCGACCACGGTCAGCCACTGGAGGCGCAGAGCGTGGCGCAGATGGTCGACGCCGCGCTGGCGCTGCCGGCCGACACCAAGCTGATGATCCTGGCGCCCGTGGTCGCCAACCGCAAGGGCGAGCACGTCGACTTGTTTGAAGCGATGCAGGCGCAGGGCTTCGTGCGCTTCCGCGTGCGCTCGGGCGGCGGCACCGCGCATGAGGCCGAGGCCAAGGTCTACGAGGTCGACGCGCTGCCCAAGCTCAAGAAAAACGACAAGCACTCGATCGAGGTGGTGGTCGACCGCGTGAAGGTGAGCCCGGAGATCAAGCAGCGTCTGGCCGAATCGTTCGAGACCGCGCTGCGCCTGGCCGATGGCCGCGCCGTCGCGCTGGAAATGGACACGGGCCACGAGCACATGTTCAGCTCCAAGTTCGCCTGCCCGATCTGCGCGTACTCGCTGCAGGAGCTGGAGCCGCGGCTGTTCTCGTTCAACAACCCGATGGGCGCCTGCCCGCACTGCGACGGCCTGGGCCAGATCACCTTCTTCGATCCGAAGCGCGTGGTGGCCTTCCCCAACCTGTCGCTCGCGTCGGGCGCCATCAAGGGCTGGGACCGCCGCAACCAGTTCTACTTCCAGATGCTGCAGAGCCTGGCGGCCTTCTACGACACCGACATCGACGTCGCGTTCGAAGAGCTGCCGCCGGAGATCCAGCAGATCGTGCTGCACGGCTCGGGCGAGCAGCAGATTCCGTTCACGTACATCAACGAACGCGGCCGCACCACGGTGCGCGAGCACGCCTTCGAGGGGATCATCCCCAACCTGGAGCGCCGCTACAAGGAGACCGACTCCATCGCCGTGCGCGAGGAGCTGTCCAAGTACCAGAACAACCAGGCCTGCCCGGAATGTGAAGGCACGCGCCTGCGCCGCGAGGCCCGCAACGTCAAGGTGGGCGAGGCCGACCAGGCACGCGGCATCTACGAGATCAACGGCTGGCCGCTGCGCGACGCGCTTACGTATTTCCTCACGCTGAACATGCACGGCGCCAAGCGCGAGATCGCCGACAAGATCGTCAAGGAGATCACCGCGCGGCTGAACTTCCTGAACAACGTCGGGCTCGATTACCTGTCGCTGGAGCGCAGCGCCGATACGCTCTCGGGCGGCGAGGCGCAGCGCATCCGCCTCGCGTCGCAGATCGGCTCGGGCCTGACCGGCGTGATGTACGTGCTCGACGAGCCGTCGATCGGCCTGCACCAGCGCGACAACGATCGCCTGATCGGCACGCTCAAGCACCTGCGCGATCTCGGCAACTCGGTGCTGGTGGTCGAGCACGATGAGGACATGATCCGCGCGTCCGACCACGTGGTCGACATCGGCCCCGGTGCCGGCGTACACGGCGGCCAGATCATCGCCGAGGGCACGCCCCTGCAGATCGAGCAATCGCCCACCTCGCTCACGGGCGAGTACCTCTCGGGCAAGCGCCGCATCGAGGTGCCCGCGAAGCGCACCGCGCCCGATGAAGAGCGCTGGCTGCGCATCCTCAACGCCACCGGCAACAACCTGAAGAACGTCTCGGCCGACATTCCGGTCGGGCTGCTGACCTGCATCACGGGCGTATCGGGCTCGGGCAAGTCGACGCTGATCAACGACACGCTGTACCACGCGGTGGCGCGTCACCTGTACGGCTCGACGCCGGAGCCCGCCGCGCACGACCGCATCGATGGGCTGGAGCACTTCGACAAGGTCATCAACGTCGACCAGTCGCCCATCGGCCGCACGCCGCGCTCGAACCCGGCCACCTACACCGGCCTGTTCACGCCGATCCGCGAGCTGTTTGCCGGCGTGCCGTCGGCCAAGGAGCGCGGCTACGACCCGGGCCGCTTCTCGTTCAACGTCAAGGGCGGCCGCTGCGAGGCCTGCCAGGGCGACGGCGTGCTCAAGGTCGAGATGCACTTCCTGCCCGACGTGTACGTCCCCTGCGACGTGTGCCACGGCAAGCGCTACAACCGCGAGACGCTCGAGGTGCTCTACAAGGGCAAGAACATCACCGAAGTGCTGGAGATGACGGTCGAGCAGGCGCACGAGTTCTTCGCGCCGGTGCCGGTGGTGCGCCGCAAGCTGCAGACGCTGCTGGATGTGGGCCTGGGCTATATCCGCCTGGGGCAATCGGCGACCACGCTGTCGGGCGGCGAGGCGCAGCGCGTGAAGCTGTCGCTGGAGCTGTCCAAGCGCGACACCGGCCGCACGCTCTACATCCTCGACGAGCCGACCACCGGCCTGCACTTCCACGACATCGAGCTGCTGCTCAAGGTCATCTACAAGCTGCGCGACCACGGCAATACGATCGTGATCATCGAGCACAACCTCGACGTCATCAAGACGGCGGACTGGCTGCTCGATTTGGGCCCGGAAGGTGGTGCGGGCGGCGGACAGATCATCGCCAAGGGCACGCCGGAGGATGTGGCGAAGAGCCCCGCGAGCTTTACGGGTAAGTATCTGGCGCCGTTGCTCAAGCGGAAGTAGGCCTCGCCAGCCCGCAGGCTATCTGCGCGGGCTGGCCTCTCCGACTCGACTCAGGGCCTGCGTATCTCCGGTGGCGCAATGCCATCCGGCGCTGGCGGCCCAGCGATGCGACGCCGCGCACAAGGCGGGTACGTTGTCGTTTCATTCGGGTGGTCAACGTAGGGCAAATGAGCTAGACGCCCATTCGGCAAGCGCATGACGCAGAATGCCCCGACGTAGTTGATGGGCCCCCAATGTTGAAGATCCCCTCTTTCAAGCACGAAGATGTAGGTTTTTCCTTCTTCAAGCTTTTTTAGCCCCCCTGTTTCCTGATAGCCGCCAATTGATTTTCCAAATACCAAGCATTCATCAGGATGCAGCGTCATAGGCTTGTTCCCCGGAATCAATTCAATGATCCATTGATGTGATGCATAGCCTCCGCCCCTAGAATCCTCCATTACATATGCACGCTGCAACTGAACATCTTTCCCATTGCCGTGGGGGACACATGCAGCGGGAGCACCATCTACCTCTTGAATGCTCGCAGAAATACTTGGAAGATGCGAAGTCGCAAATACGCCACCAGAGCTCATGATGGTGGAAAACAAGCCTACGAAAAGCGGAAGAAATTTCACAATGAACTCCATCTATGCCGGCAGGTGATTTTTATTGCGCGGATTTTCTATGAATGGCTCCATCACTTTACGAAGGAGGTCTGCCCTCATTCCAGAATTGAAAGCCCCCAATGGATCATCAACAACACAAATCATGTAGTAGTCGGACATGATGTTGCCTTGTTGCTCCATGTTGAAATCACGCAATTGACTCTTCTCGGTCAAATGATAGACATACGCCGAATCACCACGACTGCTTACCGTAAGCCCATGCCGCTTTACCCCATACCCCATCTGATACTGCCAAACATGCACCATCTCATGCATGAACAAAGCATGCCACCGACCATTGATCGATGAAGATGAAAAATCATACTGATAAAGTCCGCTGGGGTAATACATCTCCCCATTTGGCGTCACCGCGGTATTTTTGTTCTGCAAGCCCATGAACAACCACCATCCCCCGTGGTGCACCCAGACCTTGCTGTAATCAATCCCCCGTCCAAATACAGAGAAAGCCATCTTGATTTCACCCATGGTGAGCTTCCTCTTCTGTCCTGCCGGAACGATCACATCGACTATGGAAATCCCGATTTCAGTGCCGTTGGTGGTAGCAATGGTTGTGGTTTCAGACTTCACGTAGACGCGTTCCTTGACCATGTCATGGCTCGTGGCACTGCAACACGTTGCGCCGCTGATCGAAAACGGCGGCGTGATGGTGACGGACATGACGTCGGTTGGTCTTGACGTACCGATGCGCACGGTTCGGCCATCGCTATCTGTTGTGCCATTGAGTTTCGTGCCATCGCTCAGCGAAATCTCATAGGGAAGATTGCTGGCTGGCTGCCCATCACGGCTAACCAAACGTAGCTGTTCATCGAAGAAGGTCGGTTGAACAGGTGGCTCCTCTTGCTCTTTTTTTGGATAGCAAGTGGGACAGTCTTTATTGCCGCATGCCGCCATGGATACCTCCGCGTAGGTCCGTGCGAATCAAGGGGCATCGGATGACAGTGGATACGTCATCATTGCCCCCTTCGCACAGGATGGAAAACCATCCATTGGGAGGCAGGTTGACAGTAGTTTCAATCGGCCGTTTCTGAATCTGCAGCAGATACGCGATGCCGAGCGCTTGAAATCACCCCACACCGCCCTACGATGAAAAGCGTTCCCCACCCCACAGGAGCGCCGCCATGGACCTCACCGTGGTGCCCATCGCCAAGCCGGACGCGACCAACTTCATCTTCGGCCAATCGCACTTCATCAAGACCGTGGAAGACCTCCACGAAGCGCTGGTGGGCGCGGTGCCGGGCATCCGCTTCGGCATCGCGTTCTGCGAGGCGTCCGGCAAGCGGCTGGTGCGTTGGTCGGGCAATGATGAAGCCGCGCTCCAGCTCGCGCGCGACAACGCGCTGGCCATCGGCGCGGGCCATACCTTCCTGATTTTCCTGGGCGACGGGTTCTTCCCCGTCAATGTGCTGGCCGCCGTGCGCGCAGTGCCGGAGGTGTGCCGCATCTACTGCGCCACCGCCAACCCGACGCAGGTGATCGTCGCGCAGACGGAACTGGGGCGAGGCGTGCTCGGCGTAGTGGATGGCGCCTCGCCGCTGGGCATCGAGACCGATGCCGACATCGCGTGGCGCAAGGATCTGCTGCGGCAGATCGGCTACAAGCTCTAATGAAAACGCCCGGATGATCCGGGCGTTTCGCTTATTTGGTCAGGGCCACCCGCAGGCCCAACCCGATGAAGATGCACCCGCTCACGCGATCGAGCCACAGTGATGCACGCGGCGTGCGGCGCATCCAACCGCCCAGCGCCGCCGCGCACCAGCCGTACAGCCCGAATACGACCACTGTCTGTGCCATGAACACGCCGCCCAGCAGCAGCATCTGCAGCGCCGCATGCCCGGCCTGCGCATCGACGAACTGCGGCAGGAACACCACGAAGAACAGCGTGACTTTCGGGTTCAGCAGGTTCGCAAACACGCTCTGGCGGAACACCTGCCACAAGTCCGGCGCTACCTGCGCACCGCCGTTGGTCAGGCCAAAGCCGCCCTTGCTGCGCAGCGCCTGCACGCCCAGCCAGATCAGGTAGGCCGCACCCAGCCAGCGGATCGCCTGGAACGCCGTGGGCGACGACTTCAGCACCGCCGCCAGCCCCAGCGCTGCCAGCGTCGTGTGGAACAGGCAGCCCGAGGCAAACCCGGCCGCCGCTGCCAGCCCGGCACGGCGGCCCTGGCTCACGCCGCGCGCAATCACTTGCAGGTTATCCGGCCCCGGCATCACCGTGATGGCGACGGAGGTCAGCAGGAACAGCAGCACATGGGGCATCGGGTGGTCTCCGCTACGGTCGATCGATTCGGCTTGATGGGCTCAGTGGGGTCAGTGGCCCCCGAAATTGCACACGGTAAAGAGCGGCAAACCGCCCTCGATCAGCAGCCGCGAGCCGCCCAACTCCGGCAGGTCGACGATCGCCGCGCCTTCCACCACCGTCGCGCCCAGGCGCTCCAGCAGCCGCTTGCCGGCCATCATGGTGCCGCCGGTGGCGATCAGGTCGTCGATCAGCAGGACGCGGTCGCCGGGCTTGCAGGCGTCGGCGTGGATCTCCACCGTGGCGCTGCCGTACTCCAGCATGTATTCCTCGGCCACCGTAGTGAACGGCAGCTTGCCCTTCTTGCGGATCGGCACGAAGCCCAGGTTCAGCTCATACGCGACGATCGAGCCCAGGATGAAGCCGCGCGCATCGATGCCCGCCACCAGGTTCAGCCCCTGCCCCATGTAGCGGTGGATGAACACGTCCACCAGCACGCGCAGGCTCTTCGGGTCCTGCAGCAGCGGCGTGATGTCGCGGAACATCACCCCCGCCTGCGGCCAGTTGGGCACGGTGCGGATGCGCTCGCGCAAGTAGCGCGTCACGTCACCCAGCTCGGTGGACGCGGGAACGGACGACGGCGTGAGCAAGGCCGCCTGATGATGAGGAACGTGGGTCATGACAGGAACAGGAAAAGACAGTGCGCGGTAACCGGCTACCACCCGGGCCCGGAAGCACCGAACCACAATGGGCAGACCGCAACCATACAGGAGACACGGCGATGGCGAAAAAGATTCTGATGCTGGTGGGCGACTATGTCGAAGACTACGAAGTGATGGTGCCCTTCCAGGCACTCCAGATGGTCGGCCACACGGTGCATGCGGTCTGCCCCGACAAGAAGGCCGGCGATTCCGTCGCCACTGCCGTGCACGATTTCGAGGGTGCGCAGACCTACTCCGAGAAGCCCGGCCACCGTTTCACCCTCAATGCCAACTTCGCGTCCGTCGACCCCGCCGCCTACGACGCCCTGGTTGTGCCCGGTGGCCGCGCGCCCGAATACCTGCGCCTGAATGCGCGGGTGCTCGACATCGTCCGGCACTTCGCCCGCGCCGACAAACCCGTCGCGGCCATCTGCCATGGCGCGCAGCTGCTGTCGGCGGCGGGCGTGCTGGAGGGGCGCGCGTGCTCGGCCTACCCGGCGTGTGGCCCGGAAGTCACGGCAGCGGGCGGCCGATACCAGGACATCCCTGTCGACCAGGCCCACACCGATGGCAAATTGGTGACAGCGCCTGCCTGGCCGGCGCATCCCGCGTGGCTGGCACAGTTTCTTGAAGTCCTGGGGACGCGGGTCCTACACTGATCGGGTTGCCCGCAAGCCGGGCACCTGACCAGGAGACCCGGCCATGTGCGAAATCTTCATCCGCGCCAATCCCCACTCATACGACACCCTGGCCCGCTCGCTGCGCCTGCACGGCGTGGCGACCAGCGTGCGCCTGGAGTGCCTGTTCTGGGAGGTGCTCGAAGAGATCGGCCAGCGCGACGGGCTAAGCGTCAACCAGCTGATTGCCAAGCTCTATGACGAGCTGCTGGAGCGGCGCGGCGAGGTGGCCAACTTCGCCTCGTTCCTGCGCGTCTGCTGCCTGCGCTACCTGATGCTGCAGCAGGACGGGCGCATTCCGGCCGATACGCGCGTGTCGATCCGCTCGCTGGATGCAGCGGCCGTGCTGGCGGGCCTGCCGCCGAACTTGGCGGACACCGCGCCGCCGCGCCGCTCGCGCGGGCCGTTGCTCGAAGCGCTGGCCAAGTAGCGCCTAGCGCCGCATCAACGCGGGGTCAGCCGCTCCTCCGCCATCTGCAGCCCCTCGGGCGTACCGCGCAGCACGACGATATCGCCCAGCTCCAGCACCGTGTCCGGCTCCGGGTCAAGCGCGCGGATGCCATGTCGGCGGATCGCCGTCACCGAGGTCTTGAACGTCTCCAGCCCCATCGTGCCCAGCTTGTGGCCGATGGCGGGCGAGCCCGGGGCCAGCGGCACCGAGTGCAGCCGCACGGCATCGCGCTCGAGCATGTCCTCTTCATCGTCCTGGCCGTGGAAGTAGCCGCGCAGCAGGCTGTAGCGCGCGTCGCGCATCTGCTGCACGCGCCGCACCACGCGGCGCAGCGGCACGCCCAACAGCACTAGTGCGTGCGAGGCCAGCATCAGGCTGCCCTCAATGATCTCGGGCACCACCTCGGTGGCGCCGGCCTGCTGCAGGCGGTCCAGGTCGGCATCGTCGATGGTGCGCACGATCACGGGCAGGGTCGGCTCAAGCTTCTGCACGTGGTGCAGCACCTTGAGCGCTGAGGCCGTATCGGCATAGGTGATGGCGACCGCCGCCGCGCGGTGGATACCAGCCGCCACCAGCGACTCACGCCGCGCCGCATCGCCGTAGACCACGTGCTCGCCGGCCGCAGCGGCCTCGCGCACGCGATCGGGGTCCAGGTCGAGCGCCATGTAGCCAATCTCTTCCTGCTCCAACATGTGCGCCAGGTTCTGGCCGGAACGCCCGTAGCCGCAGATGATGACGTGGCGCTCGGTGGCGATGCTCTGCGCGGCGATCTTGGTCATCGCCAGCGATTGCATCAGCCAGTCCGTGCGTGAGAACCGCATGGCAATCGCATCGCTGTGCTGGATCAGGAACGGCGCCAGCAGCATCGACAGCAGCATCGCCGCCAGGATCGCCTGACCGAGCAGCGGGTCGATCAGGTGCATGCCGTCGATCTGGTTGAGCAGCACGAAGCCGAACTCGCCCGCCTGCGCCAAGCCCAGCGCGGTACGGATCGCCGCGCCGCCGCCCGAGCCGAAGCCGCGCGCCAGCAGCGCGATCAGCACGAACTTGAACAGCACCGGCCCCGCCACCAGCCCCAGCACCAACGCCCAGTGCTGGACCACGACGCGCGGGTCCAGCAGCATGCCCACCGTCACGAAGAAGAGGCCGAGCAGCACGTCGCGGAACGGCTTGATGTCTTCTTCCACCTGCAGCTTGTACGGCGTCTCCGACACCAGCATGCCGGCCAGGAAGGCGCCCAGCGCCATCGACAGGCCGAGCCGCTCGGTCAGCGCCGCCATGCCCAGCGTCACCAGCAGCAGGTTCAGCATGAACAGCTCCTGCGAGCGCCGCGCCGCCACCAGGTGGAACCAGCGCGAGAGCAGCTTCTGCCCCACGAACAGGATCATCACCAGCGCCACGGTGATCTTGAGCGCCGCAATCGACAGCGCCAGCACCAGGTCGCTCGGGTTCTTGCCCAGCGACGGCACCACAATCAGCAGCAGCACCACCGCCAGATCCTGGAACAGCAGCACGCTGATGATGTTGCGGCCGTGCTCGGTCTCGAGCTGCAGGCGCTCGGCCAGCAGCTTCGAGACGATGGCGGTGGACGACATCGCCAGCGCGCCGCCCAGCGCCAGGCCCGCCTGCCACGACAGCGGATACCAGCGCGAGAGCAGCATCGTGATCGGCACCGTCAGCAGCATGGTCAGCGCCACCTGCGACGCGCCCAGCCCCAGTACCAGACGCCGCATCGAGCGCAGCTTGGAGAGGTTGAACTCCAGCCCGATCGAGAACATCAGGAACACCACGCCAAATTCGGCGAGGTAGCGCGTCTGGGCAGAATCGGACTCCAGCCCCGTCGCCTTCGGCCCGATCAGCACGCCCACCACCAGGTAGGCCAGCATCGGCGGCAATTGCAGCATGCGGAACAACACCACGCCGATCACGGCGGCGGCCAACAACACGAGGGTGAGTTCCAGCGGCGAGTGCATGCGACGCGAAAAACCAGGCGACAGGGTTGGAAAACAGGAGGCGGCGCCCCAGGTATCGGAACGGTGCGTGCAGCAAACGACACGCAGCACCTTTGCAAGACCGATGCCAGGACTGATACCGGAAGGCCAGGAACGCGACACGCGAGACGCCGTAGTGTAGAAACCGCAGCGTGGCGACGGGATGAAAGGATGGTCGGAAGCAGGATGCTGCGGCGCAGCAAGGCGGTGCGCCCGCACGCTCCGCCACTCCCCCGCAAGCCAAGCCCCAGCGCGCTGTGGGCGACTGGGGCCGGTATCAATCGTTGTTATACTTCGCCGCCATGATAGCGAATTTCAATCCGGATCGAGCGCTTGCGCTGGCGCAGCAGACCTTCGACATCGAAGCGCAAGCCGTGCTCGGCCTCAAATCCCAGGTGTCCGCCGACTTTGCGCGCGCGGTCGAGATGGTGCTCGGCTGCACCGGCCGTGTGGTCGTGTCCGGCATGGGCAAGTCCGGTCACATTGCGCGCAAGATTGCGGCCACGCTGGCCTCGACCGGCACGCCGGCCTTCTTCGTGCACCCGGCCGAAGCCAGCCATGGCGACCTCGGCATGGTCACGCGCGACGACGTCTTCATCGGCTTCTCCAATTCCGGCGAAGTGTCGGAGTTGAACGCCATCCTGCCGCTGGTCAAGCGCCTGGGTGCCAAGCTGATCGCCGTGACGGGCAACCCGCAGTCCTCGCTCGGCACGCACGCCGACATCGTGCTGAACTCGCACGTCGACGTCGAAGCCTGCCCGCTCAACCTCGCGCCGACCGCCAGCACCACCGCGCAGATGGCGCTGGGCGACGCGCTGGCCGTGGCCGTGCTCGACGCGCGCGGCTTCGGCGCCGATGACTTTGCCCGCTCGCACCCGGGCGGCTCGCTCGGCCGCAAGCTGCTCACCCACGTGCGCGACGTCATGCGCGCGGGCGACGCCGTGCCGCGCGTGCTGGAAGACACGCCGCTGTCCCAGGCGCTGATGGAAATCACGCGCAAGGGCATGGCGATGACGGCCGTGGTCGACGCGCAAGGCCGCGCCGTGGGCGTCTTCACCGACGGCGACCTGCGCCGCCTGCTGGAAACCCCGCGCGACTGGCGCACCGTGCCCATCGCCGACGTCATGCACCACAACCCGCGTTCGGTCGGCCCGGACCAGCTCGCCGTCGAGGCCGTCGAAGTGATGGAAACGCACCGCATTAACCAGCTCCTGGTGGTCGATGCCGCCGGCATGCTGGTGGGCGCGCTACACATCCACGACCTCACGCGCGCCAAGGTCATCTGACCCCCGCTGATGTCCGCCCCGCCCGATTCTCCCGTCCACAGCAACATCGACGCGCGCTTTCCGCAGGCGATGGAACGCGCCGCGCGCGTGCGCCTGATGATCTTCGACGTGGACGGCGTGCTCACCGACGGCCGCCTGCTGGTCGGCCCCGAGGGCGAGATCAGCAAGGCCTTCGACACGCTCGACGGCCACGGCATCAAGCTGCTGGCCCAGGCAGGCGTCACGCCGGCCATCATTACCGGGCGGCAGTCCGAGATCGTCGCCTGGCGCGCCGGGGAACTCGGCATCGAGCATCTGTACCAAGGCGTTGCCGACAAGCGCGAAGCCTTTGCCCATCTGCTTGCCGCCACGGCATTGCTGCCCGCCGACGCCGGCTACATGGGCGACGACTGGCCCGACCTGCCCGTGATCGTGCAGGTGGGCTTTGCCGCCTGCCCCGCCCAGGCCCACGCCGAGGTGCGCGGCCGCTGCCACTACGTTGCGCAAGCGGCCGGTGGGCGTGGCGCGGTGCGCGAAGTCGCCGACCTGATCCTCAAGGCACAGGGCGCCTACGACGCACTGCTCGCGCGCGCGCTGTCGGCACCCGACTCCCCATAAACCATGGCCAGCGAACGCACCCAACACATCATGGCGACCCTGCTGCAGATCATGCTGCGCGGGCTGCCGATCCTGCTGATGGCGCTGGTGTGCGGCGTGACCTTCCTGCTGGTGCAGGTCAACACGCCGCAAACCGACGAGACCGCAACCCGCCCCAAGCGCCACACCGCCGACTACACCATGGACGGCATCTCGGCCACCGCGCTGGACGAGACCGGCGTCACCAAATACCGCTTCACCGGCGTCCACATGAATCATTACGAGGACGACCTGACCTACGACGTCACGTACCCGGCGCTGCGGGTCTACGCCCCCGACCGACCGCAGGTCACCGCCCGCGCCGATCTGGGCAAGATGAACGGCGAAGGCACCATCATCGATCTGTACGACAACGCCAAGGTCGTGCGCGCCCAGGGCCCCGACGCCCACCAGGACCCGCTGATGACCGCCAATTCGACCTACTTCCAGGTCCTGCTCAACGACGACGTGGTGCGCACCGACAAACCGGTCGAGCTGCATCGCGGGCCGTCGATCATGAACGCCAACGGCCTCGTCTTCAATAACGTGACGCGCCAAGTACAATTGCAGGGCAATGTGCGCGGCCGAATCGAAGGGCTGGGGGCGCCGAAGCAGTAAACTTGCGCTCCGGCCCTCAGATCACGCCCTCGACCGCGCTTCTCTCCGATCCGACTTCCATGACCGATTCCCTCCGCGTTGCCGGCCTTGCCCCGCTGGCCCTGATTGCCGCGCTGCTGCTGCCGGCCCTGCCCGCGCACGCCGAACGCGCCGACCGCGACAAGCCGCTGGTGCTCGAAGCCGACAACGCCAGCTACGACGACGTGAAGCAGGTCTACCATCTGACCGGCAATGTGGTGCTGACCAAGGGCACCATGGTGCTGCGCTCGGACGCCGCCGAGCTGCGCACCGACCCGGAGGGCTACAACTACGCCATCGCCACCGCCAAGCCCGGCAACCTCGCGTTCATCCGCCAGAAGCGCGACAACGTCGACGAGTACATCCAGGGCTACGGCGAGCGCATCGAATACGACGGCAAGCAGGAGATCTCCAAGCTGATCAACCGCGCCCGCATGGAACGCCTGCAGGGCGCCACGCAGCTCGACGAGATCCGCGGCGCGGTCATCACGTATGACGGCCAGAAGGAGTTCTACACGGCGTCCGGCGGCGCGGACAATGCCACGGCGGCCAACCCGTCGGGCCGTGTGCGCGCCGTCCTCGCGCCGCGCAGCAGCGCGCCGGCAGCGTCGCCAGCACCGGCCCCTGCGGCGCCGTCCACGCCCGCCGCCAAACCCTGATCCGCTCCGCCCGTCTTTCTCGTTTCGCCTATGTCCGCCACCACCCTCGCCCCCAAGTCCGCCGCGCCGCAGGCCGCCATCTCCAGCACGCTGGTGGTGCGTCACCTGAAGAAGCGCTATGGCACGCGTACGGTGGTCAAGGACGTGTCGCTCGACGTCAAGAGCGGCGAGGTGGTCGGCCTGCTCGGCCCCAATGGCGCAGGCAAGACCACGTCGTTCTACATGATCGTGGGGCTGGTCGCGCTGGACGCCGGCGACATCGTGCTCGACGGCGAGCACATCAGCGGCCTGCCGATCCACCAGCGCGCGCGCATGGGCCTGTCGTACCTGCCGCAGGAAGCCTCGGTGTTCCGCAAGCTCAACGTGCAGGAGAACATCCGCGCCGTGCTCGAGCTGCAGGAGCAGGACGGCAAGCCGCTCTCGCAAGACGCGGTCAACCGCCGCCTGGACACGCTGCTCGACGACCTGCAGATCGCCCACCTGCGCGACAACCCCGCGCTGTCGCTGTCGGGCGGCGAGCGCCGCCGCGTGGAAATTGCCCGGGCACTGGCCTCGTCGCCGCGCTTCATCCTGCTCGATGAACCGTTTGCCGGCGTGGACCCGATCGCCGTGGGCGAGATCCAACGCATCGTCAGCTTCCTGAAAGACCGCAACATCGGCGTGCTGATCACCGATCACAACGTGCGCGAAACGCTGGGCATCTGCGATCACGCCTACATCATCAGCGAAGGCGCGGTGCTGGCCGCCGGTAGCCCCGCGCAGATCATCGAGAACGAAGACGTGCGCAAGGTCTACCTGGGCGACAACTTCCGCATGTGACAAACGCCATCGCCTAGTCCATACGGACGTCGCAACGGCGCACCTTAAAGCAAAATCCGTTCCATCGATCGACTGTTGGGCATAGAATAGCCCGCATGAAACAGTCGCTCCAGCTCCGCCTTTCTCAACACCTGGCGCTCACGCCGCAACTGCAGCAGTCGATCCGCCTGCTGCAGCTGTCGACCATCGAGCTGCAGCAGGAAGTCGAGCAGGCGCTGACTGAAAACCCGCTGCTGGAGCGGGAGAACGAGTGGCTGGATACCTCCGCACGCATCGGCGCGGATGGCTCCGTCAACGCACTGCAGAGCAGCAGCGCCACCCCGCTGCCGACCGAATCCCCGCCGCCGTCGCCCAATGGCGCCGACAGCAACGACACCTCCGAATCCTCGTTCGACAACGGATCCGATTTCGACAGCGACTACGGCTCCGACCGCTCCGACTGGAGCCTCGACGATTTCGCCCGCAAGCCGCAATCCGACGAAGACGATCGCGCCCCGTTGCAACTGCGCGAAGCCGAGCCCTCGCTGCGCGAAGTCCTCATGGAGCAGCTCGCACCGCTCAAGCTGTCAATACGCGACAAGGGCCTCGTCATCTTCCTGATTGAATCGCTGGACGACGAGGGCTACCTCAGCGGCACGCTTGACGAGATCCTGTCCGATCTACCCGCTGAACTCGAAGTCGAAGTGGACGAGCTGCAGGCGGCACTGCGCATGCTGCAGAGCTTCGATCCACCCGGCATCGGCGCGCGCTCGGCGGCAGAGTGCCTGACGCTGCAGTTGAATCGGCTCGAATCACCTGCGAAAGCGCTCGCGCTCATCATCGTCAACCAGCATCTCGAGTTGCTCGCCGCACGCGACTACACGCGCTTGAAGAAGGCGCTGTCCGTCGATGACGTTGCACTGAAGGCCGCGCATGAGCTGATTCGCTCCCTTGCGCCATTCCCCGGCCACGCCTTCGGCCGCGCTGAAGCCGACTTCGTGGTGCCCGATGTCGTCGTGCGCAAGACCAGCGCCGGCTGGATGGCGCAGCTGAATCCGGACGTCATGCCGCGCCTGCGCATCAACGACATGTACGCGCAAATTTTGCGCGGCAGCCGCGGTGAATCGGGTGCCGCCAACCTGCAGCAGAAACTGCAGGAAGCACGCTGGCTCATCAAGAATATCCAGCAGCGCTTCGACACGATCCTGCGTGTCTCGCAAGCTATTGTCGAACGTCAAAAGAGCTTTTTCACGCACGGCGAAATCGCCATGCGCCCCTTGGTTTTGCGGGAAATAGCCGATACACTGGGCCTACACGAGTCCACGATCTCCCGTGTGACGACCAACAAGTACATGGCCACCCCGATGGGGACGTTCGAGCTGAAGTACTTCTTCGGCAGCCATGTATCGACGGAAACCGGCGGGGCCGCGTCATCCACTGCGATACGCGCGCTCATCAAGCAACTTGTAGGAGCCGAAGACCCGAAGAATCCTCTGTCCGATAGCAGAATTGCCGAGCTGTTAGGCGAACAAGGATTCGTGGTGGCCCGTCGGACGGTGGCCAAATACCGCGAAGCCCTCAAGATCCCTGCAGTGAATCTGCGTAAGTCCTTATAGCCGCATCGCGGGCAGTTCCGGTGCGGCCCATCCGTGAGAAGGAGAACCGCTATGAACTTCAAACTCAGTGGACACCACCTGGACATCACGCCGCCGTTGCGTGAATACGTGGAAACGAAACTGGAGCGTGTGATCAGGCACTTCGATCAGGTCATTGGCGTCAGCGTGTTGCTATCGGTCGATAACCACAAGGAGAAGAACCGTCGCCAGTACGCGGAAATCAACCTGCACCTCAAGGGAAAGGACGTCTTCGTCGAATCACACCATGAAGATCTCTATGCGGCCATCGACCTCCTGGTCGACAAGCTGGATCGACAGGTCATCAAGTACAAGGATCGCGTGCAAGGCCATGATCGCGATAGCGTGAAGCATCAAGACCTCGCCGCTGTGCAACTGCAGCAATAGCACACCGCACCACAAAAGACCGCGCCCTCAGATGGCGCGGTTTTTTTATGCCGGTGATGCATCGCAGACGAATCCGATTGCAACCGCATTAAGTCACGCTAAAATCTGACCAAAGTACGAACGTATGGCGCAATGCGGAACCTCGCGTCACGCTATACAAAGAAGAGGGGCTGCGGCGAAGCGAAAACGCTTGCCGCAGGCCAATCGCAGAACAGGGGGATTCGCCTCTGTGCCGGTGCGGCACACCGCTGGTGCGTCGCACAAGCCGCGCGAACCATGGGTCTATAATGACCCGATTGTCCGCGTGCGCCACATTGGTGCAGAAGGACGCCGCTCATTTCACGCATTGCACATGAATCGCTTGGCCAAACTGCTGCCGCCCGGGAACATTGCCCTCGACGTCAGCGTAACCAGCAAGAAGCGGGTATTTGAACAGGCCGGATTGCTGTTCGAGAACAACCATGGCGTCGCGCGCGCGATCGTCACCGACAACCTGTTCGCGCGGGAGTCGCTCGGATCGACGGGCCTGGGCGCGGGAGTCGCCATCCCGCACGGCCGCATCAAGGGGCTCAAGCAGCCGCTGGCGGCATTCATGCGCCTGGCCGAGCCGGTGCCGTTCGAATCGCCGGATGGCAAACCCGTATCGCTGCTGATCTTCCTGCTGGTGCCCGAGCAAGCTACCCAGCAGCATCTGGAAATCCTGTCCGAAATCGCCCAGCTGCTGTCCGACCGCGACATGCGCGAGGGGCTCAACACCCTGCCGTCGCCCGAGGCGATTCACCAGCTACTCACCGACTGGCGACCCTAGGCAAAAAGGTACGCGCCGCAGATGTCGCGGCCATGACTGCCCCTTTCGCCAGCCCGCCACGCGCCCGCATAGACATGGAACTGACCGGCGTCACCGCCCAATCGATCTTCGACGACAATGCCGCCGACCTGAAGCTGTCGTGGGTCGCGGGCCTGGAGGGCGCGGACCGCGCGTTCGACGTGGACTTCGCCAAGGAAGCGACCTCCGCGGCCGATCTGGTCGGGCACTTGAACCTGATCCACCCGAACCGCATCCAGGTGCTCGGCAAGCCCGAGATCACCTACTACCAGCGCCTGTCGGAAGAAAACCGCAAGCGCCAGATGGGCGAACTGATCCTGCTGGAGCCGCCCTTCCTGGTGGTGGCCGATGGCGTCGATCCGCCGCCCGACCTGGAGCTGCGCTGCACGCGTTCGTCCACGCCGCTGTTCACCTCGCCGATTTCCTCGGCGGCCGTCATTGACCACCTGCGGCTGTACCTGTCGCGCATCTCGGCGCCGCGCGTGACGATGCACGGCGTGTTCCTCGACATCCTCGGCATGGGCGTGCTGATCATGGGCGATTCGGGCCTGGGCAAGAGCGAGCTGGGCCTGGAGCTGATCTCGCGCGGCCACGGCCTGGTCGCCGATGATGCGGTCGACTTTGTGCGCCTGGGGCCGGATTTCATCGAAGGCCGCTGCCCGCCGTTGCTGCAGAACCTGCTGGAAGTGCGCGGCCTGGGCTTGCTCGACATCAAGACGATCTTCGGTGAGACCGCCGTGCGCCGGAAGATGAAGATCAAGCTGATCGTGCAGCTCGTGCGCCGCAACGACGGCGAGTTCGAGCGCCTGCCGCTCGATTCGCAATACCTCGACGTGCTCGGCCTGCCGATCCACATGGTGAAGATCCAGGTGGCGGCCGGCCGCAACTTGGCCGTGCTGGTCGAGGCCGCGGTGCGCAACACCATCCTGCGCCTGCGCGGCATCGACACGCTGCGCGACTTCATGGACCGCCAGCGCGCCGCCATGCTGGCCGAGGCCGCCTCGCATTCGCCGCAAGGCCGGCTCCTCTGACGAAACGTTTGCAAAGCTTTCACAAAGCTTCGCAAACGGCCGTCTCCCCCCTACTTTTGTCAAGGAACGTCAACCCGACACGCGGTCATTCCGTTGTGGGGGGGAATGCGCCGGGCACGCACGCGGCGGCGTTCATCGCGGGTGCAGCACCTGATGGCTGCGCCCTTCTGACGGTACCCAAGGAGAACACGATGAAACAACTGATTGCCGCTTGCGCCCTCGCGCTCCCGTTCCTGGCTGGCCAGGCTTTCGCCCAAGGTAGCGCACCGGCTGGTGCGATGGCCGCCCCCGCCGCCAAGAACGCACAGCAAGACAAGATGAAGCAATGCAACATGGACGCCGCCGGCAAGAAGGGCGACGAGCGCAAGGCGTTCATGAAGGGCTGCCTGTCGGACAAGCCGATGGCCGCCGAGGCCGCCAAGCCGGCTGACCCGAAACAGCGCATGAAGATGTGCAACAAGGACGCCACCGGCAAGAAGGGCGACGAACGCAAGGCCTTCATGAAGGACTGCCTGTCGAACAAGGGCTAAACGCCCGCGCGCCCGCGCCCGAAGAAGGCGGCCAGAGCGGCCGCCTTTTTCATTGGTCGCTGCCCTGCCACAATGTGATGCTATCCTCGCGGCATGCGGATCATTCTCATCACCGGTATGTCAGGTTCAGGGAAGTCGGTCGCCCTGAACGTGCTCGAAGACGCAGGCTATTACTGCGTCGACAACCTGCCTGCGCAGTTCATTCCGGAACTGGCGCAATACCTGGCCGACCAGGGCTACACGCACCTGGGCGTGGCCACCGACATCCGCAGCCGCGAATCGCTGCGCAAGGTGCCTGAGACCATCACCGCGCTGCGCAAGGAACACGACGTGCGCATGCTGTTCCTGACGGCGAGCACGAATGCGCTGGTGCAGCGCTATTCCGAGACGCGCCGCCGGCATCCGCTGTCGATCCGCAACGGCCGGCCGGAAGCCGCCAACGTGCAGGCTGTCGCCAAGGGCGCCGATACCTCGCTGATCGAAGCCATCGAGATGGAACGCGAGCTGCTGAGCCCGCTGGCCGACCCCGCGCATCGCATCGACACCAGCACGCTGCCCACCAACGCGCTACGCGCGTACATCAAGGAGTTCATCAGCGACGAGCCGCACGACCTCACGCTGATGTTCGAATCGTTCGGCTTCAAGCACGGCGTGCCGACCGATGCCGACCTGGTTTTCGACGTGCGCTCGCTGCCCAATCCGTATTACGACACGCACCTGCGACCGCTGACCGGGCGCGACCAGCCGGTCATCGACTTCCTGCAGAGCCAGCCGATGGTGCTGGCGATGGCCGAAGACATCCGCGCCTATGTCGAAAAGTGGCTGCCGAGTTTCATTGCCGACAACCGCAGCTACCTGACCGTTGCCATCGGCTGCACGGGGGGGCAACATCGTTCCGTGTACATCGCAGAGCGGCTCGCCACCTACTTCCGCGCGCATGGTAATGTGTTGGTCCGCCACCGCGAATTGGCTGTCGACGCCTAACACGCCCGCAGCGCCCGCAGCGTCCATTGCGCAGGGCCAGCATCGCGGCACCATCGCGAAAGTCTCGCCGACGTCCGCTCAGCCTACTCATGCAAGAAGACATCGCTCTCTCGCCCTTTTCACCGCTGCCGCCGTTGCCCACCGAGCTGCCGCTCTTTCCGTTGCACACGGTGCTGTTTCCCGGTGGCCTGCTGCCGCTGCGCGTTTTTGAAGCCCGCTACATCGACCTGGTGCGCACCTGCCTGCGCGACCAGACCCCGTTCGGCGTCTGCCTGATCGAGCGCGGCAACGAGGTGGCCACGTCGGAGGCCCCCACCGTGCCGGTGGATGTCGGCTGCATCGCCCACATCGTCGAATGCGATATGGAGCAGCTCGGCTTGCTGATGATCAAGGTGCGCGGCACGCAGCGCTTCAAGGTGCTGTCGTTCGACACCGCGGCCGGTGGGCTGATGCGCGGCACCGTCGAGCCGATCGGCGCCGACATCGAGGATTGCAAGGGTGAGCTCTACGATGACTGCGTGAATGCCCTGCGCCGCATCGTCACCACCCTGAGCACGCGCGAAGAAGGCCAGGTGCTGATGGCCGAACCCTACGACTGGGGGTAGAACAAGCAGTCGTGTCATCAACCGCCATCTCGATCACGGCAGATCAAGCCGGGTATTCATGTCCAGGTCGAACCGCCCATATGGGTTGACGTGTTCCCATATCAGCGGCGTCAGGGCGGC